>Ga0315280_10000056_pt1 | contig 189313 bp, 195 predicted proteins | sample YL17G06_40_MG_FD_203697 | JGI IMG/M metagenome (GOLD analysis project Ga0315280, IMG submission 203697) | Sediment microbial communities from Yellowstone Lake, YNP, Wyoming, USA - YL17G06_40 | ecosystem: Environmental > Aquatic > Freshwater > Lake > Sediment | place: USA: Wyoming | collected... | reverse complement strand
AGGTTCGATATGACTTATATTGATCAAAAAGGAAAAAAGAAAAGACCAATAATGATTCACCGTGCCCTATTAGGTGCGTTAGAAAGATTCATTGGAATACTATTAGAATATTATGGTGGCGCTTTGCCTTTTTGGTTGTCGCCAGAACAAATATGGGTAATTCCAGTTGGCTCAAGGCATAAAAAATATGCCAATGAAATAGGTGTTAGGTTAAAGGTTTTAGGTTTTAGATTACAAATAAGGGATGAAAATGAGACGGTTTCAAAAAAAATCAGGGATGGGGAAATTCAAAAAATTCCCTATCTTTTGGTGGTTGGAGATAAAGAAATGAAATCAAAATCGGTCAGAGTAAGAAAAAGAGGAAAGGGAGATATTGGAATTATAAGATTGACTAAATTTTTGGAAAAGATTAAAATGGAAATTGAAAAGAAAAAATAAATCTTTTTCCAAAAGGTCGAAAAAATGATCAAATAAAAAATATGAAAACCCTAAAAATATTAATTGTCAGTTTAGTCTTAATTTTTGCTTTGGGAAGCATTGCTTTTGCTCAAGAAATGACCGAAGTGGCTCAAGATGAGGAAGTTTCAGCTCAAGACCTTGGAATTTCAGAACCAAAAGTTTTACCTGATAGTCCATTTTATTTTCTGAAAAATTGGGCCAGGGGAATTCAGAATATTTTGACTTTTAATCCTTTAAAAAAAGCTGAATTGAGATTAAAATTTGCCAATGAGAAACTGATGGAGGCAAAGAAAATAGTTCAAAAAACCCAGGACCCAGAAATTATTAAGAAAGCGACTGAAAATTATGAGCAAGAAGTGGAAAAGATTAAAAACCAAGTTGAGAAAATAAAAGAAAAAGCCAAAGATAACCCGCGAGTCGAAAGTTTCCTTGATAAATTTATTCACCAGCAAACTTTGCATCAGAAGCTTTTGCAGAGATTAGAAACTCAGGTTCCGCCAGAGGCTTTTGAGAAAATAAAAGAAGCCAGGGAAAAACATTTAGAGAGATTTCAAGAGGTCATGCTCAAACTCGAAGATAGACCAGAAAAAATTACTGAAAATTTGGATAAAATTCTGGAAGAGCAAAAGGGTAGCCAATTTAAGGAGTTTAAGAATTTGGAAGTTTTAAAGAATTTGGAAGAAAAAGTTCCAGAAGAGGCAAAAGAGGCAATTCAAAGAGCCCAAGAAAATGCTCTAAAGAGATTGCAAGGTGACTTGGAAAAAATGAGCCCGGAAGACCAAGAAAGATTTGGAGAATATCTCGAGAAAATTTCTGGCGAGAAGGAAAAACAATTGGAAATTTTGGAGAATCTGAAAGCAAAAATAAAAGAAACTCCGGAGACACCGAAAATACTTGAACTGAAAGAAAAATTAGAGGAAGGGAAAATAAAAATTTTCGAAAAAATCGAGCAAAAATTAGAGAAGCTTGATTGTCCTCTCTGGACACCGCCCACTCTTGGTTTTTGTCAGGAAGGAAGAGTGATTATAGAAAAAGATGAAACTGGTTGTCCCCTACCGCCAAGGTGTATAATTCCAGGTGAGGCAGAAATTCCCTTTAAATGCAAACCAATCTGCAACGCTATTGGAACAAGAAGTGAAGGTTGGTATGATTCCTGTACTAAAAAATTAATTAGATGGGAAAATTGTAAAGGATGTGAAGCTGTTTGCAAGGGAGTTGGTACCCGGTCGGAAGGATGGTATGACTCTTGCACCGAAAAACTTATCAGGTATGGCGAATGTGAAATTGTAAAACCAGAAAAACCCGAAGCTTGTTTTACTTTATGGGACCCAGTTTGCGGAAAGGATGGAAAAACCTATTCAAATGAATGTTTTGCTAAAGTAGCCGGTGTAGAAGTCAATTATAAAGGAAAATGTAAAGTAAAAGAATGTGAAACCGATGCTGATTGTCCGCAACCGAAATGTGGGCCTAGTGGCACCGTTGCTGCCAAATGTATTGGTGTTCAAGCCAAATGTGTAGAAGGAAAATGCCAAACTCAGCCAATCACTCCTCCATCTCCCTAATTACCATTAAAACCTGAAGAGCCGGAATAATCTAAAATCCTTTTCCTTGCGAGATTTCTAAAAAGCCGCTACTTATGCGGCTTTTTAGTTAATTTTCTAAACTTGACGACGGCCGCCTTTAAATTTAGAAATGTTGGAAAATCATGAATTTAGATTAAAATAAAGGATATGAAATACTTTATTATCACTTACGGATGCCACCCCAGTAGTAGAACCTGCGGGTTCACTACGGGCAAGGATGAATAAATGTCAAAAAAATATTTCGTGATTACATATGGATGTCAGATGAATAAAAGTGATTCTGAGAGAATTGCTACGGTTTTGGAAAATAAAGGTTATCAGCCGGCTTTAAAAATTGATGAGGCGGATTTAATAATTGTTAATATGTGCTCAGTCAGGCAATCGGCGGTTGATAGAGTTTTTGGATTAACTCAAAAACTGAAAAACCTAAAAACAAAAAAACAAGGACTCAAAACTATTTTAACCGGTTGCATTTTAAAAGAAGATAAAAAAAAATTTGCTAAAAATTTTGATTTAATCCTGGGGATCAAAGATTTACTAAATTGGCCACAACTTTTTAAAGCACCTAAAACCTATCACCTAAAACCTGAAACCTATCTTAGAATTCAACCAAAATATTCAAATAATTTCTCTGCCTTTATTCCAATTTCAAATGGCTGTAATTGGGGTTGCGCCTATTGCGTTATTCCTTTTACTCGGGGTCCATTACTTTGCCGGGATCATAGAGAAATTTTAGAAGAAGTAAAAAGTGTAATTAAAAGTGGATTTAAAGAAATTTGGCTCTTGGGGCAAAATGTAAATGAGTATGTCTCGCGAATAAACACGAATATGAATTCGCGAGAAATAAATTTTGCCAGGCTCTTGAAAATGATAAATGAGATCCCAGGCGATTTTTGGATTAGATTTACTAGTCCAAATCCGGCAAATTTTTCTGACGAGTTGATTGAAACAATGGCAAAATGTGAAAAAGTCACTCCCTATTTGAATTTGCCAGTTCAATCGGGAGATGACGAGGTTTTGAAAAAAATGAATCGACCCTATACTGCTGAGCAATACAAAAATTTAGTTAAAAAAATAAGAATTGCTTTTAAAAAATATCGAAAAGCCCCACGCCAGAACAAGTTCGGTACGGGGTATAGATTAGAAAGAGAGATTGCAATTTCAACCGATATCATTGTTGGCTTTCCGGGAGAGAGTGAAAAACAATTTCAAAACACGGTCAAACTTTTCAAAGAAATAAAGTTTGATATGGCTTACATCGCCAAATACTCCCCGAGACCAGGGACAGCTGCTGCGAGATTAAAAGATGATGTCTCACCTCGAGAGAAAGAAAAAAGATATAAAATTTTAACTGAAATTTTAAAGAAAACTGCATTGGAAAAAAATAAAAAATATATCGGGAAAGAAGTCGAAGTTTTGGTTGAAAAAGCAAAAAATAAGTTTTTAATTGGCAAAACCCGAGCTTATAAAACTGTAAAAATTAACCTGGAACCTAAAACCTCGGGTACCCGCCGAGCGGGTGTAAAACCTAAATTAGTTGGCCAGTTTGCTAAAGTAAAGATTCTCAATGCTCTACCCTGGGGGTTAAATAGTAAATTAATTTGACAGTTTCCAAAAATTATATAAAATTGGCCTATGAGCGATATAAAGAGTATAAGCTCTTCGCTAGTTCGTTTACAAAAGAAAATTGTTCAAAAAATAGGAAGGGGAGACCTAAGTATTCAAGAGGACTTAGAGAAGATAAAAACCGATTCAGTACAAGTCCGGATTATTTTAAGTCTTGACCAAGCATATGGAAGGAAAGGATCTCAACTCGATAGAAAGATTCAAAGCGCACGTCTTAGGTCGGCATTAGGGTCCCTGCAAAAAATTGGTGTAGTGTGGTTAGACAAAAAAGGTAAAAGATGGAAATTGACGCAGAAGGGGGTGATTATTCAAACAATTTTGTCAGCAAAATAAAAAATAACTGAGGAACATGGGTTCTCAGTTTTTTATTTAATTAATAAAAATAAAAAAGAGGCTTTAGTTTTTCCCTAAAGCCCAATTCAGATATTAATATATTATTAATGTGCAGGTTGAACGAACAGTTTCTATTTTCCGAATGCGGCTTGTAACTTCTCGGATTCCTTCTGGATTTTTTTTGGCATCGATTCTCGCAATGATGTCAAAGGAACCGAACACCGCATAGGCTTCCCTTACTTCTGGTATTTCTTTAAGTTTCTCGAGAGTGAGAGTGTCAGAGGTTTTACCAATAGTATTTATCAATACGAAGGCGAAGACCATCTTTTCTCCCTCCACTTTTTACTAGCTATGTTTATAATATCAAAAATAAATATTATGTCAAGTTTAAATAAAAAGGCCTTAGCTTTCGAAACCAAGGCTTTTTTTAATGTATTCGTAGGATCTCTTTAAGGAATCAATGGTGCTATACAACATCTCTGCTTCTTCCCTTTCACCAGCTTTCTCATATTTTTTTGCTATTTTCAATCCTTCTTTAATTCTGACTGGCACCTTTTCAATTGGTACTAACATTAGCCTTTTGAGTTGTCTCAAAAATCTCTTTTGTTTATCCCTGGAGCGGCGCCTCTTCTGGCCTTTCGCTCTTTTCCTCTTCCTAATCCGAGAATCCAATTTCTCCCTCCTCTATTTAAAGATAACAGAAAAAATTAATTTGTCAAATTTTTAAATGCTCTCTTTTTATTTCGAATTTAATATATAATGAAATAATGTCTCTAAGATTACCAAAACTAATTGTTATTTTAGGTCCAACAGCTTCAGGAAAAAGTGAATTAGCTATTCAACTCGCCAAGAAATTCAATGGAGAAATAATTTCTGCTGACTCAAGACAAGTTTATAGAGGAATGGATATCGGAACAGGAAAAGTAGCAAAAAAAGAAATGAAAGGTATCCCCCACTATCTTTTGGATGTTGCCAGTCCCAAAAAAAGATTCACAGTTGTCCAATACAGAAAATTAGCCTTGGAAACAATAAATAAAATTTTTAAAAAAGGTAAAGTTCCAATTTTATGTGGTGGGACTGGATTTTATATTCAGGCAGTAGTTGATGGAATTTTAATTCCAAAAGTTCATCCTGATTGGAAATTAAGAAAAAAATTAGAGAAAAGATCAGTAAAAGAACTTTTTAATCAATTAAAAAAACTTGATCCAAAAAGGGCAAAAACAATCGAGCAAAAAAATAAACGAAGATTAATTCGTGCCTTAGAAATCATCAAAAAAATTGGACGTGTCCCTATTTTCAAAAAACAACCTCTTCCCTATCCTATTTTGATGATTGGAATTAAAAAATCGAGAGAAGAAATCAAAAAAAGAATTAAAAAAAGATTTGTAAAATGGCTGAAGCAGGGATTAATCAGAGAAGTAAAAAATTTAAAAAAATCTAGCCTTTCTTTCAAAAGGATTGAGGAATTTGGAATCCATTATAGGGTAATAGCTCAATATCTACAAAATAAAATAGGAGATAAAGAAATGATTGAAAATTCAATAAGAGAAATTCAAAATTATGCCAAACGCCAAATGACCTGGTTTAAAAGAGATAAACGGATTTGTTGGATTAAAAATTATCGAGAGGCCAAAAATTTAGTGAAAAATTTTTTAAGCCAATAATTTTTTTAGAATTTTTTTAACAATTTCAGGATTTGCTTTCCCCTTTGTTTCGGCCATTACCTGACCGATTAGAAACTGAAGGGCTGTTTTTTTGCCTTTTTTAAAATCTGAAACTGCTTTTTGATTTTTTGAAATGACCTTTTTGACAATTTTTTCAATTTCAGCTTCGTCAATAATTTGAATTAGGCCCTTTTCTTCGATAATATGAGAGGGATCAGCTCCGGTTTTAAACATTTCTTCTAAAATCATTTTGGCAATTTTTGAAGAAATTTTCCCTTCATAAATTAAAGCAATAAATTCGGCAAAATTTTCCGGGGTGATTAGAAAGTCCTCGCCAATAACTGAAGCACCCTTTAATAATCCTTGTAAATCAGTAGTTAAATAATTTGTTGACAATTTTATTAAATTTGAAAGTTTTTCTCGAGGCAATCTCGGATCAAATTCACTAACTACTTTCTCAAAATATTCTCCTAAATCTTTATTAAAAACAAAAATCTCAATACTTTTCTCGTCTAACCCATATTCCCTTTTTAACCTTTCTCTCCTTTTTTGAGGGAGTTCTGGAATTTCGGCTTTAATTTCCAAAATCGTTTTGGAAGTAATATGTAAAGGGGGTAAATCCGGTTCTGGAAAATACCTGTAATCGTGGGCTTCCTCCTTTTCTCTTTGACCGATAGTTACCCCTTTGATATCCTCCCAGCCTCTAGTTTCCTGGATAATTTTTTTACCAGAATTCAAAATCTTTGTCTGTCTTTCAATTTCGTAATCAATAGATCTTTCAACTACTCGAAACGAGTTTAAATTTTTTATTTCAACTTTTGTTCCCAACTCTCCTTCTTTTTTGGCCAAAGAGATGTTGACCTCTACCCGAAGTTGTCCCTTTTCCATATCAGCAGAAGAAACATCTAAATATCTCAAAATCAATTGCAATTCCTCGGCAAATTTCCTAGTCTCTTTTGCCGAATTTATATCTGGCTCTGTTACTAATTCCATTAAGGGAATTCCTGCCCGATTAAAATCAACCAGAGAATAATCTTTTTCATGAATCAGCCTTCCTACATCTTCTTCCAAATGAATTTCACGGATTCTAATTTTTTTATTATCAATTTCTAAAAAGCCTCTTTTGCAAAATGGCATATAAAGTTGGGAAATTTGATAACCTTTTGGTAAGTCGGGATAAAAATAGTTCTTCCTATCAAATTTTGAGTATTCTGGAATTTGACAATTAAGAGCCAAACCAGTTTTTATTGTTTTTTTCACCGCTTCTTCGTTAATTACCGGAAGCACGCCCGGGTGTCCAAGACAAATGGGACAAATCAGCATGTTCGGATGACGCTCATTGGGATCATTGGGACAACTGCAGAACATTTTACTTTTGGTCTTCAATTCCACGTGTGTTTCGAGGCCAATTGTTGGTTGATATTCGCTCATAAGTTTATAACACGATTTCTACGGCCGTAGAATTTGTATTACACAAACTTTTTAGCTTCTTTCATAATTTCTACTCCTGAGCTAGTTCCAATAATATCGGCGCCGGCTTTGATTGCTTCTTTGGCATCTTTTAAAGTTCTGATTCCGCCGGCGGCTTTAATGAGAAGTCCTGGTGCTCCCTTTCGCATTAATTTTAGATGGAAAAATTTTTCCTTTAATTCTCGGTGTTCTAAAGGGTCTTTTTCAGTAGCAGTTTTCACACAAATTGCACCAGCTTTTTTAACAATCTGAGAGGCTTTAACAATTTCTTCATCGGTCAGGTAACCAGAACCGATGATTACTTTTGTCGGCAAAATCTGGCAGATTTCTTTTAAATCTTCTAAGACCTTATCGTATTTTTCATATTTTAAATCCACAATATTCATTACTACATCTAAGTTATCGGCCCCATCTTTTTTTGCTTTCTTGCACATTTCCATTCGTTTTTGATGAGAACTAAGACCCATTGGTGGATCAATCAAAACCACCCCTTTGATGTCGGTTCCTTCCAGTTCTTTTTTCGCTAATTTTACCCATTCCGGTCTAACGCAAACTCCTCTAAAACCAAATTCCTTTGCCTCTTTACAAGTTTTAATTATATCTTCTTTTCTTGCATCCTTTTTAATGTTTGTATGATCGATTATTTTCGCAATATTTATTTTGGCCATAATTTTTTTAAGGTGGTTTTTCTGATTTCTTTTGCAATTTCTTCGATTGGTCTTTCCCCATCGATGATATAAATGTTTTCAAATTTTTTTGAGATTTTTTCATAGTTTTTCCAAACTTCTCTTAAAGTCTCTTCTTTTTCAAAAAGGGTAATTTCGAATCTATCTTTTTTTATTCTCTCAATACAAGTTTTTGGAGAAACTTCCAAGAAAAAAGTCAAATCTGGAAGTAAAAATTTTTTGTTAATTTCAATTAACCAATCCAAATCTTTAATATCCAAATTTCCGTAAGCCATTGTTGAGAAAAAATAGCGATCGGAAATGACGTTTATCCCTTTTTTCAAAAGTGGAATGATTTCTTTTTCCAAATGATAGGCCCTGTCAGCAGAAAACAAAAGTTGAAGGCATTCGGGAGATGATTTCCAATCATGAGTCAATTGGCTTTTTATCAATCCACCAATCAAATAAGAAGTTGGCTCTTTTGTAATGTGAGTTTTCTTTCCGATTTTATTCAAATAATCTGCCAATAATTTCACTTGGGTTGAGTTTCCCGCCCCATCTAACGAATCAAAAACAATAAATTTTCCAGAATAAGAATTTTTGATCATTAATTGATTTTACTACAAAATTGAAAATAAAAAAGAGTCCTTTTTTGGGCTCTCTATGGTTTTATCCCCAGAGTGTCCATTTTCTGAATAATCTTTCTTGAACCTCAATTACCTTTTTAAGATCAAAATTTTTAATTTTCAATCCTTTTCTCATTTCCTTTATTGTTGGAATATAAATTTTAGAATTTCTATTTTGAAATAGACAATCGGTTTTTTCTCTCACTTCATTTTCTGGACAAGCCCCCCTCATTAAACCCCGGCAACCTACTAACCCTCGCATTATTGGAAGTTTTTTAATTAAATTGAAATAAATTTGACTGGCAATACAACGAAACTCTGGAGAAGCCCGAACACAAAGCCTTAAAGAAAGCAAATTCAAAAGGGATCTCAAATTGATCGTCACATGATAGATTCCCACTGCCTGGGAAAATGGCAAAACATATCTCGCAATCTCTTTTTTAATCCCTTGGGAAATTAAATCGTCATAAATTTTGATTGAATTTTCATTCGATCTCAAAATCAACTCTTTAAACTTTTCATTCTTCTTTAATAAATGCAATGGCAAAATCACTTCGTAAAAATTTGGGGCTTCTTTTCCAATCCCTTGGCTCACTTTAATGTATCTTGTTGAATATCCGGTATGACTGACAATTCTATGCTCGAGAAACTCCGGGGCGCAGCCCTTTGTCATTTTTAAATCAAACTTAATTAAAATATGTTCTAAAATTGAACCATAATCATTTTCAACCATTATTTTAAATGCCTTTTTTTCTTTTATTTTTTCCGGCAATCCGCTCATTCTTGTTGCGTAAACAACTTCTCTCCAGGCATCTTTTCCTTTTACCACTTCGAAATTCCAAATTTTTGGTTTGACAATTTTTATCATCTTAAAAGCAATATTTTATTTTTTGGAAATTTTTTCTAAATTTAATAACCTCTTTTTTTATTTTTTCTAATGCCTCTTTGTCTAAAATAATCCTTTTCAGGAAATGAGCTACTTTTTTCATCTCTCTTTCTGCCATCCCAATCCTGGTCAATTCTTGAACACCAATTCTTATCCCCGAGGGATTTTGAGTAGCATCAATATCTTTGTCAGAAGGCAATGCCATTTTATTTATGATGATATTTGCCTTTTCCAAATTTTCGGCAACAAATTTCCCTCCGCCAAGATTTTTAACATTTAAGATAACTTGATGAGAATTCGTGAAACCTTCTTCAGCCAATACATCAAAACCTAATTTAAAAAGTTCTTTTGCTAATGTTTTCGCATTTTTGATTATTTGACCGGCAAAAACTCTGCCAAATTTATTCATCTCCAAAGCAGTGACAGCCAAAGATGGCAATCTAAAAATATGATGATTTGAAATAATTCCGGGAAATATGGCATTTTCAATTTTTCCCCAAATTTTCTCGTCTAAATTCGGGTTTCCCAAAATTATTCCACCTTGAGGACCTGGGAAAGTTTTATGGGTTGAAGCAGTAATTATATCTGCTCCTTCTTTAAATGGATCTTGGAAAAAGCCAGAGTAAATTAAACCAAAAACATGAGCCGCATCATAAACAATAATTGCATTTGTCTCTTTCCTTATCTCTTTTATTGGTTCTGGAAATAAAAACATTGATCTTCCAAACATTAACAATTTTGGATTAAATTTCTTTATCAATTTTACTGTCCCTTCGACATCCAATGCCATTTTCTTTTCATCAAATGGCATTGAAATACTCTTTAATCCACAAACTCCGGCAATCCCATATTCAGTTGAAGAAACATGGGCGCCAAAAGTTAAACCAGGAGATAAAAAAATATCTCCTGGTTTTAAAATTGCTCGATAGACTGCCAAATTGGCAATTGCTCCTGAAATTGGTCTGACATCGACATATTTTGTTTTGAATTTTTCAGAAAAAATTTGAATACAAAATTTTTCGATTTCACTCGAATATTTCACTCCTTGATAATGCTCAATAAATTCTCCATTCTTTATTCCGTGTTCATTGTATCTTCCTACGAAATCCGAAACTAAAAATTTCTCGGCCAAAGGAGAAAGTATATTTTCGCTGGCAATCATATTTAAACATTCATTTTTTCTCCAGCGATTTTGTTTTCTGACGATTTCTTTTATTTCCTTTAATCCCTTCATTTTTACTCAACGACAAATTGTTTCATTCTTAAAAATAAGGGAAATTTTTCTAAGGTTTCGATAAGAACCTTTTCGCCAAGATAACAAATCTCTATTCCTGCTGCTATAACTAACCTTTCGAGAACGGTCAGGGGAATGGCTTGGACCCAAAAATGACTTGGGATTTTTAAAAGATAAAGATAGATTACAGAACCTAAAGCATGATCACAAAAAGCAGATCCTAATGAATAGCCATAAATTTTAAAAATTGGAATTTTTAAAATTTTATCCAATTTTTCTTTAAAGAGAGAAATTAAAATTGGAATTAACCAAAATCCAGAATAAAACCAAACTTCTCTTCCAATCGGATGCAAAATAAAAAACAAAATACAAGTTGAAGGAATAATAACTAATTTCTTTTCACCTTTGAAAATTTTTGAAAAATAAATTCCAGCAAAAATTATTGGAAAAAAGGTAAAGATATCTTTTAGAGCCTTTATTTTATAAAGACCTAATACCAAACCAATTAAATAAGTTAAAATGATAATTTCTGTTCCAATTTTAATCCCGAAAATTTTAGCCAAGGTTGGACCAAAGAAAACTGATAAAGAAAATTTTGACTTTGTGCCCAAGATTGACCAGATTTTAATTTTTGTCAAAGCCAAAAATAAAAAGGCAGAAAAAAATGAAAAAGAGAGTCTCAAAATTTTTTTAAATTTTTTATCCCAAATCATCTTTTAAATTTTCTTTTATATTCAAATCCTTTCCGTATTGGAATTTATCATCTAAAATGTCTTTTTCTTGCCAATCTTTTACCCAATCTTTGACAAAAAATATTTTATATTTCCCATCTTTTGTAGCAGAAATTACTCTGTTCAATCCGGCATTAATAATCATTTTTTTGCAAATAAAACAAGGGAAAGAATCGACTGGTTTTCCTTCCCTGTCTGTGGCATAAATATACATATCACCTCCTAAAACCGAGGCTCCGGATCTAGCTGCATTTAAAAAACAATTTTGTTCACTGTGAACTCCGCGACAAATCTCATAATGCCCACCGTGAGGAATCTTTAACTTGTCTCTTAAGCATTCCCCTCTTTGCAAGCAATCCTTTGTTTTCCGCGGAGCCCCTGTGTAACCCGTGGCTACAATTACATCGTCTTTGATAATTATTGCCCCTCCTTTATTTCGAAAACAGGTTGCCCTTTTGCCAATCTGCTTTGCAATACTCAAATAATATTCTTCTTTTGAAATTCTTTTTTCCATATTATTTTTCTATTTCAATTCCCCTAAATCGCGCCCGTTGGCGCGATCGGGGGCGACATCACCTTGTGATGTCTAGCCCCATATTTTTTGCCTGGGCTTCAATTATTTTCATTGCCTGCTCGATATTTTCGGTGTTTAAATCCACCATTTTTTGCTCGGCTATCTTTCTTAATTGTTCCCTTGTTATCTTCCCAACTTTTTTCTTATTAGGTTCGCCAGAACCCTTTTCAATTCCGGCTGCTTTTTTTAATAATTCAGAAACTGGAGGCTGTTTCAATTTTAAATCGTAAGTTCTATCTTCGTAGACTGTAACTTCAACCGGGATAGTAAAACCTTCTTTCCCTTTTGTCAAATCATTAAATTTTTTGCAGAATTCGGCGAGATTTAAACCATGGGGAGCTAAAGCAGGACCTACCGGAGGAGCCGGTGTGGCTTGTCCAGCTGGGATCTGTAGTTTAATTATAGCTTTTACTTTCTTCATATTTTTTTAATTTGTAAAGAATCCAATTCAACCGGAGTATCCCTGCCAAACATATTTACTAAAACCTTCACTTTCCCTCTTTCTCGGTCAATTTCAGAAACCTTGCCATCAAAATCTTTGAAGGGACCATCGGTAATTTTCACTAAATCGCCGATTCTGACCTCAATTTTATATTCTGGTTCCTCAACCTTCATTCTTTTCATCAAGTTTTCAATTTCTTCTTTTGAAACTGGAACCGGAGTGGTGCCAGCTCCGAGAAAACCGGTAACGTTTGGGGTATTTCTGACAACATACCAGGAATCATCGGTAACAATCATTTCAACCAAAACATAACCGGGATAAATCTTTTCCTCGACCACTTTTCTTTTTCCATTTTTTATCTTTATCTTTTTTTCTTTGGGAACAATGACATTGAAAATTTTATCTTCCATACCCAGGGATTCAATTCTCTGTCTCAAATTTTTGGCAACCGATTCTTCATAACCAGAATAGGTGTGAATAACGTACCATTTTTTTTCTTTTGGTATTCTTTGTTTTGGCATAGTGGGAATAGATAGTGATGTGGGTTTTATTACATTGCACCTAAAATATAAATTTGTAAATTGTTGTAAAAATGAAATCTAATCCGCCAAGATAAATGGCAATAACAATTGAGACAAAAATCACAATCAGGGTGTATCTTATCGTTTCTTTTCTTGTTGGCCAATTGACCTTTTTGATTTCCAGCCTAACCTCTTTTAAAAAATTAGTGATACCACGAATATTTATCACGAATTTAGAATCACGAATTTACCCGAATAAAATATTAGTGATTATTCGTAAATAAATTCGTAATTATTAGTGGTTATATATCTAGATTTTTGACTTTTTTTGCCCAGGCTCAAAGAGCTAAAGTTCTTTTCGATACGCTAAGAATTATATATCTAAATTTCGGACTTTCTTAGCGTATGCCTGGATAAATCTTTTCCTCGGTAAAACCTCTTTTCCCATCAAGATATCAAAAATTTTATCTGCCTCCCTGGCATTCTCAATGGTAACCTGAAGTAAAATTCGATTTTCTGGATTCATTGTTGTTTCCCAAAGTTCTTGGCTATTCATTTCTCCCAGACCTTTGTATCTCTGGATGGAAATTCCCGAGCTCTTCTTCATTGATTTTAAAATCTCGGCCTTTTGATTCTCATTATAGGCATATTTTATTTCTTTGCCAGATTGAAGTTTATAAAGAGGAGGCTGGGCAATATACAAATAGCCTTTTTCAATCAATGGCTTAAAATAGCGATAAAAAAGGGTCAAAAGTAAAGTCTTGATGTGATTTCCGTCTGAGTCAGCGTCCGCCATAAGGATCATGTGATGATATCTGGCTTTCTCGATATTGAAATCTTCGGCAATGGCAGTTCCTAAAGCAATAATTAAAGATTTTATTTCCTTTGAGGCTAGAATTTTGTCTAATCGAGCACGCTCCACATTTAAGATTTTTCCTCGCAAAGGCAAAATTGCTTGAAAATGTCTATCCCTGGCTTGGCGGCTCGAACCTCCGGCACTTTCTCCTTCCACTATATAGAGTTCTGATTCTTCCGGATTTGAAGAGGAACAATCAGCCAATTTCCCTGGCAGGGCCAATCCTTCTAAAATTCCCTTTCTCAAAATCGTCTCTTTGGCTACTTTAGCTGCCTTTCTGGCTTTTTGTGATAAAATGCATTTTTCGATTATTACCCTGGCATCGGTGGGATTTCTTTCAAGGAAATCAGACAAACTTTCTGAAACTGCGCTTTCAACCGCTGTTTTGGCTTCGGGATTGCCCAATCTTCTTTTTGTCTGCCCCTCAAATTGAGGTTCTTTTATTTTAATCGCCACCACTCCTGTCAATCCCTCCCTAATATCTTCGCCACTCAAATTTTCATCTGAATCTTTCAAAATCCCATTTTTCCTGGCATAGTCATTGAAGGTTCTAGTCAGAGCGGTCCTAAATCCAGTCAAATGGGTTCCTCCATCTTGGGTAAAAACATTATTGGCAAAACTTTCTTCATAGCATTCGTATTCATCTGTATACCGGAAGACCGATTCAACCAAAATTCCATTTTTCTCTCCAAAACCATAAAAGAGATTTTGATGGATAGGGCTCGCCCCTTTTGTTAAATACTTTAAATAGGAGGCAATTCCTCCTTCAAAATAAAAGGTGTAATTCGGGTACCCACCAGGGTGGGTGGGCTTTTCTCTTTGGTCTGAAAAGAAAATCTTCAATCCCTTTTGCAAATAGGCTTGCTGTCTTAAGGTATTCAAAATCCTATTTTTATCAAATTCTAAATTTTTGAAAACCTCTGGATCGGGTTGAAAAATCACAGTTGTCCCCCTCTCTTTGCATTTTCCAATTTTTTTGACCTTTGTCACTGGTCTCCCCTTGGAATATTCCTGATAATATTTATATCCATCTCTACAAACTTCAGCCCTCAAATATTTTGAAAGGGCATTGACTACCGCCACTCCAACCCCATGCAGTCCCATTGTCGTTGTATAAACCTTCCCCCCAAACTTTGCTCCCTTGTGCAGATATGTCATCACTGTTTCCAAAGCCGATTTTTTTGTCTGGGGATGCTTTTCTACTGGGATTCCCCGGCCATTATCTTCGACCTTTATTTTATTTCCTGGCAAAAGAAAAACCTTGATTTCATTGCAATAACCCATGATCGCTTCATCTAAGGAATTTGAAACAACTTCAAAAAACAAATGGTGAAGACCATCGGGGCCAGTAGTTCCAATATACATTGCCGGCCTTCTTCTCACTGGTTCCAAACCCCTCAAAAGATAAATATCTTTTGCTGTATATTCAGTTTCAAGTTTTGTTTTTTTCATAACCTTACGAATTTACGAATTAGTACGAATATACGAATAAATTATTCGTAACCGAAGCCGCCGATTCGTAAATTCGTACATCGGCTTCGGTTATTTTCTTACTTCCCACCCTGGCTCTTCTTCCAGAGTCTCAATGATTTTATTTTGAATTTCATCAATCTCTTTTGGGGACAATGTTCTGTCTCCAGCCTGATAAATTATGTGGAAGGCTAAATTCTTTTTTCCTTCGGGAAGCTCTTCTCCTTCATAAATGTCGAAAAGATCAATGTCCATAATAAGATCGCCTCCGGCTTCTTCAATTTTATTCAAAACCTCTTCTATTCTAACTTCTCTCGGAACCAAAATGGCAATATCTCTCACTGCCGCTGGATAACGAGAGATTGGCTGATATTCGTGTTCCTCAGAAGCCAGTCTCGATAATTTTTCAAAATCAATATCAAAAATTACTACTTTCTCGGTTATCTTTAAATTTTCCAGAATTCCTTGAGAAATCTCGCCCAAGAAACCAATTTCCTCTCCGTTAACTTTAATCTCAGCGCATTTTCTCGCCTTCCAAATAGAAATTTTTGATTCCTCAGGCGTTGGTTGATAATCGTCATAGTAAATATTACTAATCCCCATTTTATTTAAAAGCGAATCTATCACCCCCTTTACTTCAAAAAAGGCTGGGCTCTCCTCTTCGGCGGGGACGGTCATTAAGGCAGTCAGTATTCTTTTTTCTTTGAAATCCCGAAAAATTTTCCCTAACTCAAAAATTTTAATTCCTTTAAAAAATTTTTGATTTTCTTTAACATTTTTTAGAAGATTTGGAATCAAGGAAGGCCTCAAATATTGATAATCAGCGCTGGTTGGATTCTCTATTTCTAAAACGTTTTTAAGTTTTAAGTTGTAAGTTGTAAGTTGTAAGTTAGAGATAAAAGAGTAATTATAAACTTCGGTAAACCCGGCTTCCTTTAAAATATTTTTAACCATGTCTTCCCAGAAAATTTCCAGATTTCTTTTAGGCGGAATCAGGCTAGCCATTGGAAAAAGAGAAGGAATTTTCTGATAGCCATAAATTCTGCCAATCTCTTCAATCAAATCCTCAGGAATAGAAATATCCAACCGGAAAGTCGGCACCTCAATTAAAAGTTGATGAGTTGATGAGTTGATGAGTTGATGCGAAATGACTTTAAAATTTAATTTTTTTAAAATATTTTTTATTTTTGTAATCGGAATTTTTATTCCTAATAATCCTTCAACGTAATCTAAATCCAATTTTATTCTTTTTGGCAAAACCTTTTTGGGATAAAAATCGACTAAACCGTGGGCAATTTTCGGGTACCCGCCTGGCGGGTGTGCTATCTCATTGATTAAACACGCGGCTCTATTTATGGCAAATTCGGTTAGATTTGGATCAATTCCGTGATCAAATCTCCAAGAGGCATCTGTTTTGAGGTCAATCATCTTTGAGCCATGGCGAATAACCGAGCGATTAAAATTGGCAGATTCTAAAACAACATTTTTTGTTTTTTTATCTATTTCTGCTTTCTTTCCTCCCTTAATTCCGGCAATTGCCAAAGGTCCCTTTTCGTCAGCGATTATCAAAATATCTTTATCCAAATCGTATTCCTCGTTATCTAAGGTAACAATTTTTTCTCCTCTTTTTGCTCTTCTAACAATTATTTTCCGCGTTAATCCGCATTGATATCCGCGTTTATCTGCTTCTATCTTTTCTAAATCAAAGGCGTGCAATGGCTGGCCAGTTTCAAGCATGATATAGTTTACAATATCAACGATATTGTTAATTGGCCTTAATCCGCAGGCCTCCAATTTCTCCTTTATCCAGTCTGGAGATTCTTCTACTTTGCAATCTAAAATTATCCTGGCAGTATATCTTTGACAATCTATCGGATTTTTTATTTCAATCTTCAAAAAATTTTTTGCCTCCAAATTCTTTTCCTCTCTCAATTTGCAATCTGGAATTTTCAATTTGCAATTCAAAAGGGCGGCTATTTCCCTGGCAATTCCAATGTGGGAAAAACAATCTGGTCCCCGGTTTGGCAAAACATCGATATCTAAAACAAAATCCTTGCCAGACTTTTGGAAATCTTCAACCTCAAAGGAATGTATTGTCAAAATCTCCGCCAATTTTTCAGGATCTGGAAGTTTTCTCCGGAAAAAAGATTGTAACCAATTATAAGAAAATACCATATTAAAACTGTTGTAAAAATCTTAAATCGCCAGAATGGAACAATCTTATATCATTGATTTTGTATTTCATCATCGCCAATCTATCCATTCCCATTCCAAAGGCAAAACCCTGCCATTCTTTTGGGTTTAATCCAGAATTTTTGAAAACATTGGGGTGAACCATCCCCGCTCCCATTGTTTCGACCCAACCTGAATTTTTACAGGCCGGACATCCTCGACCATTACAAATCGGACAAGAAACATCAATCTCAAAAGATGGTTCAGTAAATGGGAAATAACTTGGTCTCAAACGGATCTCAACCCTCTTTCTAAAAAATCGATTGAAGAATTCTTCGATAATCGCTTTGAAATTTGCCACACTCACCTCTCCCCTTTTATCTACCATTAATCCCTCAATCTGATGGAGCTGGATTTCATGGCTGGCATCGGTAGCTTCATAGCGATAGACCCGGCCCGGAATAATAATTCTCAAGGGTGGAGAATTTTTTTCCATATAATGAATCTGGACGGCTGAGGTATGGCTTCTTAAAACTTTTCCTTTTTTGTCTCTTAAATAAAATGTTTTCCCCAAGGATAGGACATCTCTGGCTGGATGATCTTTGGGAATATTTAAGGCATCGAAATTATACCACTCAGTTTCAATTTCCGGACCCTCCACGACTGAAAATCCCATCGATTGAAAAATTTCCTCAATCTCTCTTTTCACTTGGGTTAGAGGATGTAAATGACCTGAAATTGGTTTCTTCCCTGGGGCAGTAACATCAATCCATTCCTTTTCTTCGATTTCTTTTTCAATCTTTTCTCTAAATTCTTTAGCCTTTTTTTCAATGGTTTTCTCTAAAAATCCTTTTAACTCATTTGCCCTTTTTCCAATTTTGGCCCTCTTTGTCTTGGGTATTTTTTCTAAAGAATGCAAAATCTGGGTAATTTGACCTCTTTTACCTAAATATTTTCGAAAAATCTCATCTAATTCTTTTAAATTTTTGGCTGCTTCAATCTCTCTTTCTGCTCCAACTTTAAGGTTTTTAAGGTTAATTTTAGACATACCCCGTATATCAACTTCCAGAGCCAAACGCCGTTAGGTGCGTTTTGCCCTGTCGTGGTTATTTAATATGAATAATTTCATATTTGCATTTATTAAAGTTATGCCCCGGCGTTTGTTTGAAACGCACCTACTGGAAGTTGTATTACGGGGCATAAGTCAATATCTTATTTTAGCTAAATTTTAAGCAAAAATCAAGCTCTTAACCTGTGGATAAATAAAAAAGTGCCTATTTTTTAGGTATTTTTAGGCACAAATTTTTGATAAAGAACTGGGAAAAGTTTGTCATATTGAGGAGAGAATTCGAATATCAATTGACGCTCCGAAAGTTCAAAAATTAATTGACGCCTATAGATATCGAGAATCACGGAAAAGATTCCTTCTATTTTTCCGAAAGTGTCAATCTCGATTCTCCAACTTTCAAAATCCGGTGTAACGACTCTCTGCGGTTTAATCTTTCCCTCTTTTATTAACTCTTTCAACTTCTCTGCGCGTTTTTTGAACCTTCTAAACTTTGGATCTTCAAATAAATCACTCGAAATTTTTTCCCAATACCCAAGGAAAAATACCTTTGCAAACTCGTCTAACACCGACATTTGTCTACCTCCAATTTTATTTTAAAAATATCTCAAAAATTGTCAATATATAATTCAACACGCTGTTGCTCGGAAGGGCGAAGAAAATAGATTTTTTTTACCCCTTTGCTGTTGCTCGGGAGGTTGATTAATTAACGAGAGGTTTAAAAATCAAAAAACCCACAAAAGTGGCTTTTGCGGACCCAAGGGGATTTGAACCCCTGTTCTTCCCCGTGACAGGGGGATGTGTTTCCAGGCTACACCATGGGTCCATATTTAGTAATTAGTAAATTAGTGATTAGTAAATTAGTGATTAGCCTATTAGCAAAATTTACTTTTTTTATTCATTAAACTAATTACTAATCAACTAATAAACTAATGTACTAGATATTGTGCCGGCGACAGGACTTGCATCTGTAACCTCTTGCTTACTTGCCCGCCAAAATTTTTATGCCGGGAGTGGGGGTTGAACCCACAACCTCTGGCTTATGATGCCATTGCTCTTCCATTGAGCTACCCCGGCGATATTAGTAATTAGTAATTAGTAATTAGTAATTAGTAATTAGTAATTAGTAAATTAGTAAATTAGTTAATTAGGCTAATTAGATGAGTTAAAGAGATTTTATTAATCCGTTGATCATCTTTGCGAGTTCTGTCACCTCTTTACGAAACTTATCACGCTTTTCTTTTTCAATTAAATTTAATTTTAAACAAATTTCTAATAAAGGAATAATTTCAAAAAGAGAAGTAATGCTAATTTTGTAAAAGTTGCCTCTTTCTTTAACTGATTTTCGACCAGAACCCTCGGCAATATTTAAAGGTACTGAAATTGCTGCTCCGATTAGTTGATCTCTAATTCGGGAAAATTTAAATGGGAACTTATTAGCTGTTTGGCAAATATTAATAGCAAGAGTTAAGCTTCTCTGATAGACTTCTAAATCTTCAAAGTAAAATTTTTCACTCATTAAACTCTCGGCTAATTACTAATAAACGGCTAATTACTAATAAACTAATCACTAAAATACTAATTATGTTGCGAGGCCAGGAATTGCACCTGGGTCTTGGGCTTATGGGACCCACGAGATACTACTTCTCCACCTCGCGGCGAATCAAATAGCGAAACAATTTTGAGGTTATAAAATTATTTTAAGAGATTTTTTAAAGAGCGTCAAGATCTTTTAAAGCCTTTTCGTAAATTTCTAAGGATTTCTTTGCCTCTTCCAAATTCAATTTATAAGTTGGGTCATGAATGATGTCATTTCTAATTTTATGAACCCCCTGAACTTCTTTAATATTTGACAAAACATCTTCGGTCAATTGATTCAATCTTTCGCCTAAGCTTTCTCCAGGATATCCCATCCTTTTTAGACTCTCATCTAATAATGAATCGGCTTCGATCAGGGCTAATTTTGCCTCCGATTCCAAGCCTGTCTCCAATCTCTTTTTAATTTTTTCCCACTCTTTGAGATATTTTTTTATTCCATAAGGACGATAGGTTAAAAATTCTTTCAAATCCCATAAAATCAATCTTTTTAACCAGCTGGTTTTAATCAAGGCCCAGATAATAAAACCTAAAAAGAAAAAACCAAAAGACAAAAAGATAAATTTTAAAACTAAAAGCCAACTAGTGATTTTGGGATATAAAATAAATTGGATTATCTCATTGAATTGACTCATATATTTTTGCTACTTCCATAATTTTATCTTCCTCAAATGGTTTTCCAATGATTTGAAGGCCAACTGGCAGATTTCTTATCTTTCCGACTGGTATCGATATGGCTGGCAATCCGGCTAAATTAACCGAGACAGTGAAAATATCGGAAAGATACATCTTTAGAGGATCATCGATCTTTTCACCGATTTTGAAGGCCGGAGTGGGACTAACCGGAGTAAAAATGACATCGACAGATTGAAAGGCTCTTTCAAAATCTTCTCTAATTAAGGTCCTCACTTTTTGAGCCCTCAAATAATAAGCTTCATAATAACCAGCTGAAAGAGCGTAGGTTCCCAACATAATTCTTCTTCTCACCTCTTTTCCAAAACCCTTTCCCCTACTTTTTAAATAAACATCTAAAAGGTCTAAGGTTTTAGGTTTAAGGTTTAAGGTTTTGCTATATCCGTATTTTATTCCATCATAACGGGCAAGGTTAGCCGAGGCCTCCGATGGAGCAATTATATAATAACATGGCAAAGCATATTCAGTATGGGGTAAACTAATTTCTTCAATCTTAGCTCCCATCTCTTCATATTTTTTAATTGCCTCTTTTATCACTTTTTCTACCTCCGGATCCATTCCTTTAATAAAATATTCTTTGGGCACTCCGATTCGTAAATTTTGGATATTGGATTTTGGATATTGGATTTTGGATATTGGATTTATTGAAGTGCTGTCCATCTCGTCTCTACCTTTTATGACTTCAAAAACAATCTTAGCGTCCTCCACTGTTTTAGTCATTGGCCCAATTTGATCCAAAGAAGAGGCAAAGGCAATCAAACCATATCTGGAAATTGTCCCATAAGTCGGTTTTAGACCAACAATCCCGCAAAATGAAGCTGGTTGGCGAATTGAGCCGCCAGTATCAGAACCCAAGGCAAAAAGACAAAAATTAGCTGCCACTGCTGCCGCCGAACCTCCGGAAGAACCACCAGGAACTCGATTTAAATCCAAAGGATTTTTTGTCTTAAAAAAAGCTGAATTTTCGGTCGAGCTTCCCATGGCAAATTCATCTAAATTTGTCTTTCCTAAAATTATTGCCCATTGATTTTTTAATTTTTCTATCACCGTGGCATCATAAGGGGCAATGTAATTTTCCAAAATTTTTGAGCCAGCAGTGCATCTTATTCCTTCAACCAAAATATTATCTTTTATGGCGCAGGGAATTCCAGCCAAAATTGGAATTTCCCGGCCTGTTAAAATCATATCATCAACTTCCTTTGCTTTAGAAAGAGCAAGTTCTTCGCTGAGGGTCAAAAAGGCAGAAATTTTCTTATCAGGGGCCCGCCCTTTGGGCGGGAGGGCGGAGGGAGGATCGTAGTCGTTTTTTATTTTTTCCAAAAAAATTTTTGTCAATTCTAAAGCCGAAAATTCTTTTTTCAATAATCCCTGATGGGCTTTATTAATTGTCAAATCCTCAAATTCCATTAAATTATTTTTTTTACTTTTAAATAGCCATTTTTTCTTTCCGGTGCCAACTCTAATAATTTTTCATTTTTAATTTTTAATTTTTCATTTTCTATATCTTTTCTCATCACATTTTCAACTCTGACTGAGTAACTGGTTGGCTCTATCTCTGAAACATCCACTTCTTTCAATTTCTCAATGTAATCTAAAATCTTGGAAAGCTCCTTTTGAAATTTGGCTATTTCTTTCTCAGTTAAGCCGAGCCTGGCAAGTTTGGCAATATGTTGAACGTCTTTCTCAGAAATCATAATTTACAATTTTCAATTTACAATTTTCAATCAATTTTTAATGATTAAATTTTCAATGTTTGAAAATTGGAAAATTTTAACATTTATTGAAAATTGAAAATTGGTAATTGAAATTTTTATTTAGGGGGTTCCAACTCTCCCGTCTCCACCAATACCTCATGTAACTCATCTAAATTCTCCAAAACCATTCCCGCTCCCCTCACCACTGCTGTCATTGGATCTTCAATAATTTTTACCGGAACTTTTGTTTCCTTTTGAAGTAAGATATCCAAACCCCTTAAAAGTGCTCCACCGCCAGAAAGATAAATTCCATTTGTCATAACATCGGCTAATAATTCTGGCGGAGTTTCATCAATTGCCGCCTTTATTTCAGCCACAATCTGTCTGATTGATTTTTCCATCGCTATCCTAATTTCTTCATCGGAAATTAAAATTTCTTCTGGCAGTCCGGTAACCAAATTTCTTCCTCTCATCGGCAGTTCCCTTTTCTCCTTTAAGGGATAGGCAGAACCGATACCAATCTTAATTGTTTCTGCTGTTCTTTCCCCAATCAACAATTTATATTCTTCTTGGGCAAAATGGATGATATCTTCATTTAATTTATCACCGGCTATTCTTAAACTCTTTGATAAAACAATCCCACCGAGAGAAATTACCGCCACTTCAGTTGTCCCGCCACCAATATCAACAATAAAATTTCCACCTGCTTCTTGAACCGGTAATCTTGCTCCAATTGCTGCTGCCATTGGTTCTTCAATTAAGAAAACCTCCCTTGCCCCGGCTGATTTCCCGGCATCCAAAACTGCCTTTTTTTCTACCTCAGTCACTCCGCAGGGAATGCCAATGATCACCCTTGGACTTATCCATTTTTTCTTTCTGGCTTTTTCAATAAAATATCTGAGCATTTGTTCAGTCACCTCAAAATCGGAGATCACTCCCGATCTTAAAGGCCTGGTAGCCACAATATAGGCTGGGGTCCTTCCCACCATTTTTTTTGCTTCCAGACCAATGGCCAAAATCTGACCGGTTTTTTGATTTATAGCCACCACCGAGGGTTCCTGAATGACAATTCCCCTTCCCTTGACATAGACCTCAGAATTTGCCGTTCCCAAATCAATGGCAATATCTTCGGAAAGTAAACTTAAAATTTTGTAGAACATAACGATTTTCGAATTTCTTTGATTTTAATTAACTTAACCTGTTTATCTGCTCTTCTTTTTATCTCAACGGAGTTTTTCATTAAAGTTCTTTCGCTCACCACTAACCTAATTGGTATTCCAATTAAATCGCAATCAGCAAATTTTTCTCCAGCCGATTTTTCTTTCCTATCATCATACAAAACTTCAAATCCTCTCCTCCTTAAATCATTATATACTTTTTCAACCATCTTTTTTATCTTTTTTGTATTCCCAATCTGGATTAAATGAATATCAAATGGAGCAACCTCTTTTGGCCAAATTATTCCTTTCTCATCGTGATAAATTTCAACGATCGCTGCCATTAGTCTTGGAAGACCTATTCCATAGCACCCCATCAAAATTGGCTTTTCTTTTCCATCCCTGTCTCGGAAATTGGCTGACATCGCTTTACTATATTTTGTTCCGAGATAAAAAATATGGCCGACTTCAATTGAATTTTTTTTCTCCAAAATTCCCCCGCATCTTGGACATTTTTTAATCTCACCTACTTTCTCAACATTTGCTCCAAAGTCACATTTTTTGCAAATTAAAATTCTATCTTCGCCCGCCTCAGATAAAACCATAAATTCCTGAGAAAGCTCGCCACCGATTGTTCCGGGACTTGCCTCAACACAAATTACTGCCAAATTGGATCTTTTGAAAATTTTAAAATACGCCTTTTTAACTTTGTTATAAAAATTAATCAAATCTTTCTCATTTGAGTGGAAACTATATAAATCTTTCATCAAAAATTCTCTTTGCCTCAATAATCCTCCAGTGGCTCGCATTTCATTTCTAAATTTATTTTGAATCTGAAAAAGAGAAAAAGGTAAATCTTGATAGGATTTAATCCTCTTTCTGACAATATCTACAATTTCCTCTTCGTGGGTTGGACCCAAAGCTGTTTCTTTTTGATGTCGGTCCAAAAGTTTAAATAAAGGAGGGTCAATGGTTTTCCAACGATTGGTTTCCAACCAAAGTTTTTTATCCTGCAAGGCCGGTAATAAAACCTCTTGTGCCCCAAAATTTAACATTTCTTCTCTTATAATTTTTTCAATTTTTTTCAAAACCCTAAAACCCAATGGCAAAAATCGATAGACCCCACTGATCGTTTGTTCAATAAAATCGCCTTTCACCAAAAGTTTATGGGAAATGGCCTCGGCGTCTTTCGGTGTCTCTTTTTTAGTTTTACAAAAAAGTTGTGACTGAAGCATATTAAAATAATCGGCTGATGTCTTTAATTGTTACCAAAATCATCAGGGCAATTAATAAAACGAAAGAAACGGCGGTAACATTTTGTTCTATCTTTTCGCTGACCGGCCTTTTCCTGATTGCCTCGATTCCCAGAAAGAGTAATTTTCCTCCATCAGCAGCCGGAATGGGTAAAATGTTAAATAGGGCAAAATAAATAGCAATCATTCCCAAAAATTGTAAAAAATAATTTATTCCCAATTGGCTCGATTTATAAAAGAGATGAAAGACTCCCACCGGCCCCATCATTTCAACTCCCGAAGGTCCCCCGGCAATTACATTTTTTATTGCCAGAAGATAACCTTGAATTATATCTCCGGTCATATTGATTGTTGCCAAAATTCCCTGCCAGGGAGATTTCCACCAAGGATAAGATTTTATGGCAGTTCTTACTAAAGCCACGCCCATTGCTCCCTCGCCAGCTGGCGGAGAAACCCTTGGGACTAAAGAGACATCAAAAATTTCGGGGTACCCACCTTCGGTGGGTCGTCTTTCAATGGTCAAGGTAATTTCTTGTCCTTTGTATTTCTCGGTAAGTTCCTGTAGTTCTTTCACTTTTAAAATTGAAAATTGAAAATTGAAAATTGAAATTTTTTTTATGGTATCTCCGGGTTCCAAACCGGCCATTTGGGCTGGGGAATTAGGAGCAATTTGGGCAATCTGAACCTTTGGATCAATGAGGTTGAAATTCTCTGTATCTTCAATTGCCACTCGAGTACCAAGGGTAAAAACAATGCTAAAAAGAAGAACGGAAATTACCCAAAAAGAAAGCACTCCACCAAAAACAATCAGAATTCTTTTGGAAACAGGTTGGGCTGAAAAACTTCGTTGGTCATCGGTTTTTCCTATTTCTCCCAGTATTTTAACGAAAGCACCAAAAGGTAAAAGATTTAAAGAATAAAAAGTCTCCCCGAATCTTTTCCCAATTAATCTCGGGGGATAACCAATTCCAAATTCCTCTACTTTCACCCCAAAGATTTTGGCCAAAAGAAAATGACCAAACTCATGCAGGATCATCAAACCAATAAGGCTAATAAAGACAATAATAATTGTAAGAACCATAAGCGAACAATTATTCTAATATTTCTTTTTTCTTTTTTTCTGCTAATTCTTCAATCTTTTGATTGTATTCATCGACTAAATCTTGTAATTCATCTTTTCCTTTATATTTATCATCCTCCCTGATTTTTCCTTCTCTAAATTTTTCCTGAATTTCATCCCAGGCCTCTTCCCTCCATCTCCTGATTGTCTGCTTTGCGCTTTCTTTTTTTTCCGAAACTAAACGAGCTAAATCTTTTCTAAATTCTTCGCTCAAATTGGGTAAATTAATTCTAATTAAATTTTTTTCAACGATTGGATTTAGACCAATTCCAGTTTTTTCCAGGGCTTTAACAATCCCTTCAATGTAAGAATTATCCCAGGGTTGAATTGAAATTTGCCTTGGTCCAGGAATTGATATTTGAGCCAATTGCTTTAAGGGGAAAATTTGTCCAAAGCACTCAACTTCGATATCTTCAACCAGAGCAAAAGAAGCCCGCGAAGTCTTAATCTTTGCCAACTCCTTCTCTAAAAAACTAACTGTCTTATCTAGTTCTGGTTTAATTTCCTCAACAATATTTTTGTATTCATCCATCATTTAGAATTCGAGCATAAGAATTTCTAGAGCCAACCTTTGATTGATATTGGTTGTTGAGATTAAAAAAATTGTTTTTTGAATTTGTTGGAGAATATTTTTTAAATGTTCAAGACTAGTCGATGAATAATTTTTAATAAAAACACTTCGGAAATAATTTAGCCAGATTTCTAAAGTTTCTTTTAAATTTTCTTGCTGAGCTAATTCTTTAATATACTCAAAGCGGTTAACTAAATTCGAATTCGAAATCCTAATTAATTCTCTTTCCCTATTTTCTCTTTCTTCTAATTTTTTTGGATTTTCCAAAAAATCAATAGCCAATCCCGGTCTGCCCAGAGAAATTTGGCAAATCTTTTCAATTTTTTCTTTTAGCACCTCTTTTTTTTCTAAAAAATCGCTTATTAACTTTTTCTTCACCGGATAAAATTTAATAATCTCACATCTGGAAAGAATTGTCGGTAAAAGAAAATGAGGATATTCGGTAATTAAGATCAAAAGACTATTTCCTTTAGGTTCCTCTAAGGTTTTTAAAAAGCAATTTTGGGCTTCCGAAGTCATCAGGTGGGCCTGGTCAATAATTGCCGCAATTAAATTTGTCCTTATTGGTTTTAATGATAATCTCCAAGAAAGTTCTCTGATTTGGTTAATGTGAATTTGCCTTACTTCTTGAATAGGTGAAAGAAAAATGAAATCGGGATGGCTACCACCTAAAAGTCGATTGGGGGTTTCTTTAAAAAGTTGAGATATCAAATCCAAAGCTATCGTCTTTTTCCCCAGTTTCTCCTGACCGGAAAATAAAAGAGCATGGGGAAGTCTCCCAGATTCAACCATTCTCTTTAAATAACTTAATTGTTTTTGATGACCAATTATCATTTTTTTGCCATTATGGCTTGTTTGTAAATATCCAAGTTTTCTAAAATTACTCCTGTTCCCTTAGCCACGCAAAGCATTGGTTCCTCAGCCAAAATTGCCGGCACTCCAATTGATTTGGCGATCAATTCTTGAAGGTTCCCCAATAATGACCCTCCCCCAGCCAAGACCATCCCTTTATTCATCACATCGGCCGATAATTCAGGGGGAGTATCCCTTAAGACCGATTTTATTAGCCGGATAATCTCCGCCAGAACATCAGAAATGGCTTCGGCGACTTCATTTGAAGAAATTTTGATATTTTTTGGTAAACCCAAAATCAAATCCCTCCCCCGAATTTCCAAAAATTTTTCCTCTTTTTCTGGAAGAGATGTGCCAATTTTTATTTTTATTTCCTCGGCCGTTTGTTCACCAATAGCTAAATTATATTTTTTCTTAACATAATCGGAAATAGCCAAATCCATTTTATCTCCGGCTACCCTTATCGAATAACAGGTAACAATCCCGCCAAGAGAAATTACGGCTGCCTCGGTCCTCCCACCGCCAATATCAACAATCATATTCCCAGAACAAGAATTAATCGGAATTCCGGCTCCGATCGCTGCTAAAATCGGTTCTTTGGCTAAATAAACTGCCTTGGCTCCGGCTGATAGACCAGCCTCAATTACCGCCCTTCTTTCGGTCGAAGTAATTCCAGCCGGCACTCCGATCATCAACTCTGGTTTTAAAAATCGAAAACGACCGGAAACCCTTTTGATAAAATATCTAAGCATGGCTAGGGTTACCCGAAAGTCAGCAATAACCCCTTCTCTTAGGGGTCGATAAATTCTGATTGTGTCGGGAGTTCTGCCCATCATTTCTTTTGCCTTTTGACCTACGGCTAAAATTTTATTTTCGGAAATACTCACTGCCACAACCGATGGTTCTTGCAAAACCACCCCTTTTTTAGGAAGAAAAACAACCGAATTACAGGTTCCGAGATCAATGCCAATTTTCATACTGTTTCTATTATCTTAACTTGATTTTTAAAACTTTGCAAATTTTTGTCAACTAACTATAATGAATAAAAATGACAAAACGAACGAGGAAAATTTTATTTTTTGTTTTCTTTCTTATGTTTCTTTTTATTGCCCCATTAATAATTCTTTATTATCAGGGCTGGAGATTTGATTTCGAAAAAAAATCGTTAACTCAAACCGGAGGAATTTTTTTGAAAGTGATACCAAAACAAGCCGAAATTTATATTGATGGTAAGTTGGTGAAGAAAACCGATTTTTTCTTTGGCTCGACCTTCATTGAAAACCTTTTACCCAAAAAATATAAGATTCAAATTAAAAAAGAGGGGTATTATCCTTGGGAAAAAGTTTTGGAGGTTAAAGAAAGGGAGGTCACCGAAGCCAAAAATATCATTTTGTTTCCAGTAAAATCGAATTTTGAAATTTTGTCAAAAGATGTAGAAAGTTTTTGGCTATCCCCAGATGGAAAAAAAATAGTTTTGAGAGAAAAAAGTAGCCCAGAGGAGCCCGGTTGGTCTTTAAAACTTTATGATTTAAAAAAGAGGGTTAAAAGCCAATTAATTAGTGAAAAAGAAATTTTTGCCAAGGGAGCGGATTTTTCAGATTTGAATTGGTCTCCGGATTCAAAAGAGATTTATTTAGATGTTGCGATTAAAGAGGAGGAAAAAAATTTTAAGTTAGATCTTAATAAAATCCCCCCGATTCTGGTTGAGAGAAAAATTGTTTTGCCTCCGGAAAATGTTCTCACCTATCAAAATCTAAATGGAAACAATTATTTTTTAGATAATTCTGGTATCCTTTATCTTTCAGATTCTTCTTTTTCAGTAAAGGAAAAAATTTCGGAAAAACCTTTCCCCATCAAAGCCGAGACAAAATACGAACTAAATATTTTTTCTGGATTTATTTTTCTTAGAGAGGGGGAAACTTTGTATCTTTTCAACCACGATTCAAGATCATTTCAAAAACTTTTTGAAAAGATTAATACATTGGAGGTTTCGCCCGATAATAAAAAGTTAATTTTGCTCTCAGATTTTGAAGTTTGGATTTTTTTCCTAAAAGAAAAATTTGAAAAAGAAACAAAAAAAGCCGGTGAAAATCTCTTTTTGTTGCGGCTTTCAGAAAAAATTAAAGACATCTTTTGGTTAAATTCTGATTATCTGATTTTTAATGCCGGGGAGAAAATTGAAATTACCGAAATTGATGAAAGAGATAAATTAAATATCGTCCTACTCGCTGAATTCAAAAACCCAGAAATATTTTTCAATCAAATTGATAAAAAATTGTATGTTTTATCTGACGGAATTTTGTATTCCTCGGAAACTCTTTTAAAATAATTCGTGGGATTCGATTTTCTTTTTAAAGAATTCCCAATCGACATTTCCCTCACCAGTAATTTTACAAATTTCTTTAAACTGACAATACTGACATTGCCAATCTTCCGGCCAATTAGGAATTCTTGATGGAATGATATTTTTCTCAATTTTGGCTTTGAGGTCGGCAAGCGCTTTTAAAAGAAAATCGACAATTTTTGAATCATAATCGATGAAAAATTCTCTTAACTCTTGGGTATCTTTGTTCACGTACAAAAGAATACCTTTTTTTTGTTTGAAAAAATGCAAATAAAGTTGGATTTGATTTATATGTTCTTCTTTTGGTACATTTAAACTTTTGAAGATTTGACCATTGATGCTTTTGATATCTAAAACATACAATTCTTTCCCATCTGAAATAATTGCGTCGGCTCTGCCAGCAATTAATTCTTGGGGGGGGATATTAATTTCCGCCGCTATTACCCGAATGTCTCTGACGCCAAAGAGGGGCTTCATAATCAGTTGATGAATGTGATCACCGTGATCAAACATCATTAAAATTCTTGGCTCCATTTCTTCAGCCGGCGCTTTTTTGAATTTAAAAAAGACTGCCCGCGGACATTTACCGGCATCAGTAATATAAAAATGGCGTTGTTCTCTGTCTTTTTTTAATTCTGAATAATATTGATTAATAAGTTCCTTTAACATTTTACCTTTTTGCCCACTGGGGGGCTTTTCTGGCTCTTTTTAATCCAAATTTCTTTCTTTCTTTCATTCTCGGATCTCTTTTTAAAAAACCGGCTTTTTTTAATCTCTTTCTAAAAGTTGGGTTGAAGAGAACAAGGGCTCGGGCAATGGCATGCCTGACTGCCTCGGCCTGGCTATTTAATCCCCCTCCTTTCACATTAACTAAAACTCCGAATTTATCAAGACACTTCATTATTTCCAAAGAGGCTCTGGTTATTTTTTGAAGTTCGAATGTGGGAAAATACTTTTCCAGCGGTTTTTCATTAACCAAAAACATCTTTTCTGGGTAGCCACGAGGGGGTCGTGTGAAAAGTCTCACTCTAGCCACACTCGTTTTCCTTCTCCCAACCGCCTCAAAATATTTCTCCGGTTTTGGTATAACTTTTTCTTTCTCGGCCTCTTTTGCAATCGGCTTTTTTATTTCTTTAATTTTCCTTGGCCTCCCTCTCTTTTTTATTTTAACTTCTTTAATTTTTTTAACCATATCTATTCAAACCTTAATCTCTTTATTATTTTTTTTCTCAATCTATTTTTGGGTAACATCCCAAAAACAGTTCTTTTTAAAACTTCTGCTGACCCGGAAGGCACTCTCTCTTTTAAAATTTTTTTCAGAGAAATTTCTTTTAGCCCGCCTAAATATCCAGAATGCCGGAAATATTTTTTTTGCTCCAATTTTTTGCCAGTTATTTTTATTTTTTCAACATTTCTGACAATAACAAAATCGCCCATGTCTTTCGAGGGCTCGAAATTTGGTTTTTGTTTTCCTCGCAATAATATTGCGATTTCTGAGGCTAATCTGCCCAATACTTTGCCAGCGGCATCAATGGTATGAATTTGACGTTCCATAATTCAGAAATTGGAAAATGGTTAATAGAAAATGGAAATTGGTATACTATTTTCTAATTTCTAATAACTAATTTCTATTTCATTAGTTCAATGATGGCCATTTTTGCCCCATCTGATTTTCTCGGTCCTAATTTAACAATTCTAGTGTATCCTCCTTTTCTCTCTTTATATCTCGGTCCAATTTCCTCAACTAATTTTTTAACTATTTCTGGAGAAAATTCTTGAGTCAATAACCTTCGCGAAGCCAAATCACCCATCTTAGCTTGACTAATTTTCTTTTCAACAAAACTGGAAACTTCTTTTGCTTTGGCTCCAGTGGTTTTAATCTTCTCTTTTAAAAAAAGTTCTCTGGCCAAAGATTTCAATAGGGCTTTTCTCTGATTTCTCTTTCTCGAAAATTTTCTTTTCATATTTTCATTTCTTCTTTGCTTTTTTCTTAACCCTCTTTTCTGGGACTTTGGGAGGCGGAATTTTTTCTTCTTTTTTAAAAGTTTGAAAAAATAAATTAAAATGGCTAACCAAAATTTCTGAAGCCTGATAGAATGCTTCTTCGGGCGAAATGGTCCCGTCGGTTTCTACCTCCAAAAACAATCGGTCAAAATCGGTTCTCTCAGCCACCCTCATATTTTCGATTCTAAGAGCCACCCTCTTGACTGGAGTAAAAATGGCATCCAAAGGAATTGTCCCGATTTCTAGTTTCTCTTTTTTCCTCACCTCTCTCGGTACATATCCTATTCCCTTCTCAATCTGAATTTCCATTTCTAGCTGGGCACTTTTTGAAGTTAGAGTAGCAATATGGCAATCTTTGTTAACCAATTCTAGCTGAGCCGGTAATTCAAAATCAGAGCCCTTGACCTCTTTTTCCCCTTTTACTTTTAATGTTGCTTTCTGGGGCTCTGAAGTAAACATTTTAAATCTCAGCTGTTTCAGATTAAGCATGAGAGTAATCACATCTTCTAAAATTCCGGGAATGGTCGAAAATTCGTGAGAAATTCCCTTAATCTTTACTTTAGTCACCGCCGCTCCCTCCAAAGAAGAAAGTAAAACTCTTCGCAAAGAATTTCCTATTGTCACTCCATAACCGGGATATAAGGCCTCGATTTCAAAAATGGCTTTGTTTTTTTCTTTTTTGATAATTTTTGGTTTTAATGGTAATGATACCACGAATATCCATCACTAATTTTTTCACGAATAATCACAAATAATTAGTGTAAATTCGTGATTCTAATTCGTGATTTTATTAGTGGTTGTTATCTCGAATAATACTCAAATATGGCTGAAATTTCAACTGGTGGGACTGCCTCTTCTAATTTTGGCTCGGCTATTACCTTCCCTTCCAGTTTTTCAATATCCAATTGAAGCCAACTAGGGGTTTTATATTTTTTTAGCAAATTTTTAAGATTTTGCACCCACGGAGTGGGTACCCGCGCCTTTTTAATTTTTTGGGGCTTTAAAGAAATGATATCTCCTTTTTTCAATTGATAGGAAGGGATATTAATTGATTTTCCATTAACCAAAAAATAGCTGTGGGAAACTAATTCTCTGGCCTGGCCGCGAGAAGTGGCAAAACCTAACCTGAAAACTACGTTGTCTAACCTTAATTCTAAAATTTTAATTAGTTCAGCTGAATCATCTTCAACCCTACCCCTTCTCCCCAAAATCTCTTTTACATATTTTTTAAATTGCTTCTCTCTCAAATTATACCAACTTTTTAATTTTTGTTTTTCTGCCAATTGCTTTCCATATTCAGAAGGAGGGCCTTTTCTTCTCTTCCCTTTCTGACCAGGCGGATAGGCTCTCTTTACCATTGGACATTTTGGTGAAAGGCATCTTTCACCCTTCAGAAACAATTTCACTCCGAGCCTTCTACATATTTTACACTTTGCGTTTTGCATTTAAGCTGATTATGTATGCTTAATCGCTTTTAGACACGTCTCACTTTTTTTGGCCGGCAACCATTGTGGGGAATTGGTGTGACATCTTTTATTGAAATAATCTCCAAATCTCTGGCAGCCAAACTTCTAATCGCCGATTCCCTTCCTGAACCAATCCCCTTAACTAAAACCCGGATTTTTTCAATCCCCATTTTTTTTACTGCCTGGGCCATTGATTCAGCTACTTTTGAAGCGGCAAAAGAGGTCCCTTTTTTTGTTCCTTTAAAACCAATATGGCCGGCTGATGTCCAATACAAAACATTTCCCTCTAAATCGGTCAGGGTTAAAATTGTATTATTATAAGAAGAGGAAATATAAATTTTCCCCTCTTTAATTTTTTGAGGGACCCCTATCTTAATTTCTTTCTTGGCCTTTGCCTCAATTTTTTCCCTTTCTTTTAGCAACTCCTCTTCAGTTTTTTGAATAATACGTTTCTTTCCCATAGAATGAAATAATTTTACATCACACGAATTTCTATGCGAATTTTATGCGAATTATATACGAATAAAAAATATCAAGTATTCGCGTCTTATTCGCATATAATTCGTGTCATAATTCGTGTAAATTCAATTAGATTTATGTGGGTGCGGGTGGTGGTTTTCTGCCACTACCTACTGTTTTTCTGACATTTCCTCTGACAGTTCGGGTATTTGTTCTTGTTCTCTGTCCCCTAACTGGCAATCCTCGAAGATGACGGATTCCCCGCCAGGAGTTTACGTCCTTCAGTCGCTTAATATTCATCATTACCTCTCTTCTCAATTCGCCTTCGACTTTATAATTTTTTTCAATAATTTCCTTTAAGCGGTTTATTTCTTCCGGGGTAAGGTCCTTTGCTTTCGCCAGAGGATTTATTTTAGCTTCGGCCAAAATTTTCCTTGCCAATGATAAACCTATCCCATAAATATAGGTCAAAGCAATCAATATTTGTTTGTTTTCCGGGATATTTACCCCGGCAATTCTTGGCATAAATTTATCTCAAAACTCAAATGTCAAAACTCAAAACCAAAACTCAAATCTCAAATCTTTAAGAAAATAGATTTAACATTTAAGATATGGATTTGACATTTGACATCTAACATTTGAGATAAAATTAGCCTTGGCGCTGTTTGTGTTTAGGGTTTGTGCAAATGACATAAATTCGTCCTTTTCTCCGGACGATTTTGCAATTTTTACAAATTTTTTTTACCGATGGTCTTACCTTCATACTTTCGTAACTTAACAACTAAACAACTAACAACTTTAATAAAAATTGGAAGCTATAAGTTGTAAGTTGTAAGTTGTAAAGTTATTTTCCTCTGTACACTATTCTACCTCTTTTTTCATCGTAAGGACTCATCTCTACTGTCACTCTGTCTCCGGGTAGAACTTTAATTCTATAAATCCTCAATTTCCCGGCCAGATGGCACAAAACTTCCCTTCCCTCATCTAATCTCACCCGAAAATTAGCACTCGGCAAGGCCTCCAAGACTATTCCAGTTTTTCTTATTTTATCTTTCTTCACTAATAATTAAAAAGTTTAGCAAAAATTTAAGATTTAGTCAATGAGAGGATATTTAATTTCAATTCTCTCAAGATTTTTGGGAATACTTTTTACCCAGAAGGGGAAAAATCGAATCTCTGTTTTGACAATCTCGGATTGATTTTCAAGGAAAATTTTTGTTTCGGCTAAAGACTTTCCAACCAATCTCTTCTTTAAGGTAATTAAATCAATTTCGGGGAAAATTTTGACTGAGAGCGAAAGAGAGCAAAGAGCCCTGCCAGTCTCAAAGTTAAAGGTCTCTAGGGAATATTCGATTTTTAAACTCTCTTGGTAAGGCAATTTTCCTTCTTCAATTTGGGAAAGGATAAATTCTCTGGCAAAATCATTAATGTCTTTATTTTTAAAAGCAAAGGTCGTAGATTTAACCTTAATCTGAAAGTTAAATTTTTCTGTTTCTGTTCCGACCGGGGCCGAAGAAGATTTTTCTAAAATTTTTGTTTCCGAGGCTTCTTTTGAAAACAAAAATTCAGTCGGAATCTTTTCCTTCAATGCCACTTCTGCTTCCGCTTTTGCCTTTTCAGCCAAAGTTTTTTCAGCCATTTCTAGGTCCTCCTTTTTAACTTGAGGTACCTCTCCACCGCCGGTCATCGGCTCTGAGGATTCACCATAATATTTGGTATACCTCGGCGTCCCACGGAAAGCAACAATAGAAAATTTAGAAGGACCAATATTGTAATCTGCGCCGCCTTCGGCAGCAATCACCGGAACATCGACATAACTGGGAAATAACTTTCCATTTTTAATTTGGGCTCCGGGGACAGAAATTTTATCTTTTGATTTAAACAATTTTCCTTCTGAGGAGACAAACCTAGTATCGGCTAACCAATTTTCGGGCTGGGTGGTAAAACTATTATAAAGCCTGATGATACCTTCGGCTTTCTTTAAAGCTCGACCTGAGGCTGAAAATTCCTCGGAAACAGTTTTTTCAACTTCAAAAATTTTTCCCGGCAAAAGATTGGTTTTGAAATCCGGGGTTTCAATTTTCGTATCTATGGTTAATTTTGTCTTGAAATTAATTAGCTCTGTTTCTGGCCAGATTTTAATCTCGACTTTTGAAAATTTAAAGGAAAAAGCAAAAAGCAAAATCAAAATTAAAACTAGGAAAAGAAAAATGGGCTTTTTTAAAGAAAATTTTGGAAAAGTTATTTTAGGAAAAGAAATTTTAAAATTCGGTTTTTTCAAAACAAAAGGAGGTTTTTTCTCTGGCAATTTTTCCTCTTTTTTTGGTGGTAAAATATCAAATATTTTCTTTGCCATTATTTAATCCAAATTTATTTTAACACTGCCCGAATTCTTCGTAAACCCGCACCGGCAGATTCTTCTTTCATAATTTTAAAATGACCTAACTCACCAGTATGGCTCACATGGGGGCCAGCGCAGATTTCTTTTGAGAAAGCTTGCCCTGAGGGATCCGAAGGGTTTCCAATAGAATAAACAGTCACTTTTTCAGGATATTTCTCTTTGACTAAAGCCAAGGCTCCAGATTTCAAAGCCCCTTCTAAGCTCATTTCTTCTTTTTTTACTTCCAAGTCTTCGCTAATTTTTTGATTGACTAAATCCTCAACTTTTTTAAGTTCTTTTTCGGTCATTTTTTGGGGGTGGGAGAAATCAAAACGTAATCTCTGGGGAGTTATATCCGAACCCATTTGTTTAACATGAGTTCCCAAAATCTCTCTTAAAGCAGCGTGTAATAAATGAGTAGCAGTATGCAATTTTGTTGCTTCGTAACTAGCTCCTTTCCCAATTCCACCAAATTTTTTTTCTACTCCTGCCCTTGAAATTTCCTGATGCCTCTTGAATTTTTCTTCAAATTCTTTTTCATCAATTCCCAAACCTTCTTCGGTAGCAATCTCTTTTGTAATTTCTAACGGAAAGCCATAACTCTGAAATAAATCAAAAACGATTTCCCCCGGAATTATTTTCGAATTTTTCAATTTGCAATTTTCAATTTGCAATTTTAAAATTTTTAAACCTCGCTCTAAAGTTTTGGCAAATTTCTCTTCCTCATTTTGAATTACAGTTAAAATATCAGCCTGCTTTGATAAAACTTCAGGATAGACATCTTTGTAAATTTCAATCACTTTTTGGGCCAAAGGAACCATGAATTGCTTAACCAGGTTAAGCAATTTACCATATCTAATTGCCCGCCTTAAAATCCTCCTCAAAACATATCCCCTTTCCACATTTGATGGCAAAACTCCCTCTGAAATTAAAAAAACTGCTCCTTTAATATGATCAGCAATAATTCTTTCTTGTCTTAGATTTGCACAGGTCAGACCTGTGTATTTTCTTATCTCTTGAATAATTGGTTCAAATAAATCGGTTTCATAAACTGAATTTTTCTTTTGCATTAGCATTGCCAACCTTTCTAATCCCATTCCAGTATCCACCCCCTTTTGTTTTAAGGGATTTAATTTTCCATCTCTATCTTGATAATATTCATTAAAAACCAAATTCCAAATTTCAATGAACCTCCCGCAATCGCAATTTGGAATGCATTTTTTTCCTTTTTGACAGGGTTTTTCTCTTATTCGATAATGGATTTCTGTCGTTGGACCGCAAGGTCCTTCTTTCCCAGTCGGCCCCCAAAAATTATCGGTTCTGCCAAAACCAAAAATTTTTTCAAAACCAAGTTTTTTCCAAATTTTCTTTGTCTCAATATCTTCTGGAATTTCTCCTTCACCTTTAAAATAAGTTATCCAAATTTTCTCTTTTGGTAATTTTATTTCTTTTAAAAATTCAATCGCAAAATTAATTGCTCCCTCTTTAAAATATCCACCAAATGAAAAATTCCCCAGCATTTCAAAAAATGTCAAATGCTTTTCATCACCAACTTCTTCAATATCCGAAGTCCTAAAGCATTCCTGACAAGAAACAACATTTGAACCATAAAGAGATTTCTCTCCCAAATAATATGGTTTAAATTGTTGAACCCCGGCAGTTGTAAATAAAACACTGGGGTCGGTGGGTAAAAGCGAAGAAGAGGACACGATTTTGTGTCCCTTTTTCTCAAAGAAATCTAAAAATCTCTTTCTCAGTTCTGCCGATTTCATTGAAGTCAAAGAAGATTTCTTCTTTTCCACCTTCGCTAACGCTCGGTAATTGAAAATTGAAAATTGAAAATTTTTATTAGGTGTAGCGGTCTGCCACCGTTGAAGCAACAAATGATTCCGGTTTTATTTTTGGCTCAAAACCATTTCCTCTAATCAATCCGATTACTTCCTTTATCATATCTTTGGTCGCTCCATTTTCTCCAATGTCAGCATGAATATAGCGAAATTGATAATTAGGGTTTTCGTTTAGATTTTTAATTTTTTTCTCAAGGTTTTCTCTTAGATAAAGAGCTAACTGGCAAGATAATAAAACTTCTTCCAAAACTCTTTGCTTCCAATTATAAAATCTTCGGTTTTTATAGCCAATTTTTTTAAGGAAAAATCTTCCTCCTTCTCCAACCCTTAAAATAACTAAGGCAACCGGGAAGTGGGGGAATTCATCAGAGGCAGAGTCGCAACCAACAATAATATCGTAAAACTTTTCTGGTTTCTCAGAAATATAAGAAATCATTTCCTCAATTACTTTTGGAAATGTTAAATTCCCTCGGGTTGGATTATAAAATTGTCCTTCTAAAATATCGCTCATAATTATTTAATATTATCAGATTTAAAAAATAAATCAAGGTTGGGCTACACTTTTTACAATTTTAACAAATTCTTTTGCATTTAAAGAGGCGCCGCCAACTAAAAGACCTTGAAAATTGGCTTCCTGGATATAACTGGCGGCATTTTCTGAATTGACACTGCCACCGTATAAAAGTTTATTAGTTGATGAGTTGATGAGTTGATGAGAAATTTTTCTTAAAAATAAATAAACTTTTTTTGCCTCGGCCGGAGAACAGGGATTACCGGTTCCAATCGCCCAAACGGGCTCATAAGCGATAACAAGAGGTTTTAGGTTATAGGTATCAGGTGTTAGGTTTTTTAAATCTTCATTTATTTGTTGTTTGAGAACTTGAAATGTCTTGCCTTGTTTTCTTTCTTTTTCTGTTTCGCCAATACATAAAATTGGATTTAGTTTTGTTGCTATTACTGCTTTTATTTTTTTATTTATCATTTCATCGGTTTCGCCTAATTTTCTTCTTTCTGAATGGCCAATAATTATATATTCGCATCCAAGATTTTTAAGCATTAAAGGCGAAATTTCTCCAGTAAAAGCACCTTTAGGGGCCCGCTTCAGCGGGAGGGTGGTGGGCGGGTTGGAGTCCTCCCAAAAACAATCTTGGGCACCTAATTTAGGTTTTAGGTTAGAGGTTTTAGGTTTTAGTAAATATGGAAGATAAACAAATGGTGGGCAAATAACTACTTCTACATTTTTAACATCTTTAATCCCTATCCCTCTTTTAACTGAATCAAAAAGGAGCTTAGCTTCAGTTAAGTTTTGAGGATTCATTTTCCAATTGGCGACAACTAATTTTTTCATATTCGTTTATTCGTAACAAATTCGTTATTCAGCGAGATAAATTAAAAATTTATCGAGATGTGAGATGAAAATTTTAATTTTCATCGAACGTTGATTTATTGTCTCCTCAAATACTCTGCCGCCTTCTCGGGTTCGATAGTTGAAATTTCAATTCTGGTGCCAATTTCAAAGCCAGCAGGAATTGAGGTTTTGGGCAAAATCGTGAAATGCCAGTGATAATAGGGGTATTCTTTTTTGTCGCAAGGGGCGGTGTGTAAATAAAAATTGTAAGGCGGATTATTAAGGGCTTTATAAAGTTTTTTCATTGCAATTTGAAAAGCCTCGGCCAAGTTCCATTTTTGATTTTCGGTAATTTTTTCAAAATAGGGAGAATGAAATTTTGGAGAAATGATGACTTCAAAAGCAGCCTTTGAGGCAAAGGGGCAGATGACTAAAAAATCTTCATTCTCAAAGACAATTCTTTTCTTAACCTTTCTCTCCCAATTATTCATTTCGCAATAAATACATTTTCTTTTTTCTTTAAAATATCTTTCTGAATTTAAAAGGGCTTTTTGCAAATCCGCATCAATTAAAGGAGTTGTGATGATTTGGGAATGGGGATGGGGTTGGGAAGCTCCGGCCTCAGCTCCGTGGTTATGAAAAATGGAAACATAATTGACAAAAGGTTTTTTCATTAAATCTAAATATCTTTCTTGATAGGCATCGAATACCTCTTTTACTTGAGAAACTTCAAAGTGAGGAAAATGTTTTTCATGGTCTTTTGTTACAACTAGCTCGCAAAAGCCAACGGCATTCATTTTTTGATAAAATTTTCCTTCCTTTTTTCTTTTTATTTTTTCAGCTGGTAAAAGGGCGGGAAATTTGTTGGGAACAACAAGGCAGGTCCATTCTTTTGAAATTTCATTTTCAATAGGTAATTTTTTACCATGGGAATAAATCAAAACTGGCTTTTCTTGGGTTTCAATATTGCAAAATGGGCATTTTTCTTTTGGGATTTCTATTTTTGCCCTTTTTTCCATTCTAAAAGCCTCCGGCCTTTTCGCCCTTCCGGTAGCAATCACAACCCAATCTTTTGAAACCAAATCAAATCTCAGTTCTGAAGGAAATTTTACCCTGTTAAATAATTTCGCCTTTGACGAAATTCCCGCTCTGCGGGATTTAACAGGGTGAATTTTTTTTGGTTTAACCATAAACTTTTTTTAACAAATTCAATCTTATTTTAATTAGGTCGATTGCCATTTTTATTATTGATTTTAATTTAACTTTGCTTTCTGGATCATTTCTCCAATAAACAGGAATTTCTTTTATTTTATATCCCATTTTTTTAGCCAGCAATAAAATTTCGGGGTCAAAGGCAAATCTATCAATTTTACATTTTGGAAAAATATTTTCAGCCGCCTTTTTTGTAAAACATTTAAATCCGCATTGAGTATCTTCAATCTCCCAAAGCCCAACAATTATTTTCCTCAACAATTTAAAGCCTTCTCCGACAAATCTTCTAAAAAGAGGTTGGGGAGGATCTAAAATTGCTCCTTTAACATCTCTTGAGCCAATGACAATATCTGCTCCCTTTTTAAACCCTGGCCAGATTTTCTCTATCTGATCTATTGAAGTGGAATTGTCGGCGTCAGTGAACAATCTGAATTCCCCTTTTGCCTCTAACATCCCTATCTTCACACCATAACCCTTTCCCCTATTTATTTTTTCACAAATCAATTTCAAATTTCCAATCTGCGATTTCAAATTTTCCACCACTTGGCAGGTTCTATCAGTCGAGCCATCGGAAACAACAATAATTTCTGATTCGAAAGGTTGTTTCTTTAAATATTCATTGATTTCTTTCAATGTCTTTGGCAACCTTTTTTCTTCATTATAAGCCGGAATAATAACAGACAGATGAATAGGGGCCCAAGCAGAGCTTGGGAGGGTGGTGGGTGGGTTGTAGTCTGACATTATACTATTCTATCATAAAAATTGTAAATAAAAAATTGGGTATTCAGCCTTTCGAACACCCAATATACTTAAAGTTTTTTGATGAAAAAGAGCTTTACGATTTCGCCGTTTAACTTAACGGGGTCAGCAAGTTGGTTTACCCATCTCTGTAAGCGCTTTCCAGCTTTCGCTGGCAAGTTAGGTGGTATTGAAATACGAGGAGGAAAAATTATACATTGCTCTCCCTTAATGGCGATAAACTTCCCTCCGAGTTTTTCCGCAACCTCGTTTGGTGTTTGAGCAGAGATTGTTAATACCTGTTTCTCAAAAATTTCGACGAAACCTTGAATTCCCCTCCTGGCCAAAAGTCTATACCTCATTCTCTTTTCACCTTTTCTCTATCCTTAATCTTATACTGATTTACCGTCATGATCAATACCTTTTCACTATAAATACATTTTTATTTTAAATTTTTCAATATCTAACAGAACTGGGATTAAGAAAATAAAAAATGGGCGAGTCAGTCTTCTGAAACGCCCTTCTTAGGAAAGAACTGGTATAAAAGAGTTTTGATTATATATGAAAGAATTTGGAGCGCAGGAAAAAGAGTTAAAAAGGACATTATAATAAACACAATTAAACCAAGTAATTCCTGTTTTAAAAGACCGTAGAGAACATTTGTGGACACCGCTCCTACAAAGGAAAATAAAGTTGACTGAAAGCAAATCTCTTTTATGATTTTCTTCAAAGGAAGTTTTAAAAGAACTAAAGTGAAAGAAGAAAGCATCACCCAATTAATGGCTTCTAACCAAAGATTCCCAGTTCGAAATGCTTCCTTGGCAAACCAATTGTTTTCCTTTTCTAAGAAAAATTCCGGGTCTTTTAGAAAGACCATATAGGCAGTGAAGGAATCGAATGCATAGCAGAGAAATACCAGAATTAATAGAATCTTTAGAGAACAACGAATAATAAGGCATTTTTTCCATAATTTCTCAAGTTCCTCTCCCAATTCTACTTTCGCCGTAATTTATTATACTTTTTTAAAAAAATTTGTCAATGGCCAAGGGCCGTCTTTTGTCACTGCCATTGTGTGTTCAAAATGGGCTGATAGAGAACCATCCTGAGTTTGATAACCATAACCATCTTTTGTTTTTTTTATTTGCCAATCACCTATCGAAACCATTGGCTCAATGCAAAAGACCATCCCTTCTTTAATTTCTTCTCCAGTGTGTCTTTTTCCATAATTTAGAATTTTTGGTTCTTCATGAAGTTCTCTACCAATTCCATGACCACAGAGTTCTCTAACAACATTAAATCCCCTATGCCCGAGCTCTGCTCGGGCCGGGCCGACGGCTTCGGAAGCCGTATAGGCTTGACTTTCAACATATCTCTGAATTGTATTTCCGATATCGCCGAAAGTATTGCCAACTCTCGCTTTTTTAATTCCTCTTTTTAGGGCTTTTTTTGTCACCCTAATCAACCTTTGGGCCTCGGGAGAGATTTTTCCAACAGGTAAAGTAATTGCCATATCAGAGTGGAAACCTTTGTAGAAAATTCCTAGGTCAAGCGAGATAATATCTCCCTCTTTTAAAACTCTATCTGAAGGAATGCAATGAACAATCTCTTCATTTATTGAAGTACATAAACAAGAAGGATACGGTCTCACGGTTTCACCGTTGGTACTTTTATAATTTTTAAAAGAACACTGAGCTCCCGATTTTAAAATCAGGCTCTCGGCGAGCCTTTCTAATTCTTTTGTGGTAATTCCTGGCCTGACTTTTTTCTCTAATTCTTTCATTATTTTCGCCAGGATTTTTCCACCTTCAGCCATTATCTCAATCTCCTCTTGTGTTTTAATTGGAATCATTTATACTATAATTTTCACGGCCGTAAAAAATGTGGTATAGCAATTTTATTTTGGGTTTAGAACTTTTATGACATTTTTGAAAACTTCGGCTGGCGGAGGAGAACCATTAATTTTTTTCACTTTCAATCCTTCTCTTTCTAAAAAATTAATTATTGGAAAAGTTCTTTCTTTGTATTCTCTTAATCTAACTTTAATTGTCTCTGGTTTATCCAATTTTCCCCTTTTTAATAATTTTGAGCCATCCAAAGGACACCTCGAAAGTTTAATAGTTTCTCGAGAATACAAAATTGGGTGGCGCATTAATTGACAAATTCTCCGGTGAGAATTTCTGAAAATCGTTTCTTCGGCTGAAATTTCAAGCAAAATTATTTTTATATTCTCTTTCCCATATAAATTTTTCAAAATTGGAATTAATTTTTCCCCCTCGTAAAGAGTTCTTGGGGAGCCCGAGAGAATCAAACCCTTACCGGATTTTGCCAACTCCTTTATTTTTTCAGCCATCAAATAAGTGACGAAAGGCGGGCTACAAAGTTTTCCCTTTTCCCAATTTTTCTTTTCCTCAGAAAATTTATATTCCCTTCCATCTATCTTCAAAGTTCCTTTTATTTCTTGGCTGAATTTTTCTTCCAAAACCTTACTTGTCTCCAAATGAAAAAAGTTTAGCTTTTCAGCCAACAATTCTGCTTGAGTTCCCTTTCCAGAACCAGGCGGCCCCATCACTATGATGACTTTTTGACGATTTGACGGGCGAAGAGGACTTTGTCCTTTTCTTCCCCCTCGCTTCCTGTGGAAGCTCAGTTCTTGACTATTTGACATAAATAATATTTTTTACCAATTTTTTAATTAGTTAAATTGTTAATTAGTCAATTAATTAAAACGACTCATACTCGCGCATCTCAAGTTCGGCCTTTATTTGCTCAAAGGTTTCCAAAACAACTGAAACTATAATCAAAAGAGAGGTACCACCAACCAAAAAGCGGAAGGCTGCTACCCTGGTCACCCCCTGAACAATTGAGGGTGTCAGGGCGATGATTCCTAAAAATAGGGCTCCAAATGGCAAAATTCGATTTAAAATATATCCCAAAAACTTGGATGTGCTTTCGCCAGGCCTAATTCCAGGAATAAATCCTCCCATTTTTTGTAAATTTTCAGAAATTGTTTTGGGCTCAAAAGTGATAGCAGTATAAAAATAGGTAAAGAGAAAAATTAAAAGAAAATATAAAACCCCGTAAACCCAAGAATTATTGAAAAAATCTCTGACAAATTGAGCCAGTTTACCCAAAGTTCCTCCCGAGCCAATCAAAAAATTAGCAATCATTGGTGGGAAGGTTAAAATTGATAAGGCAAAAATAATCGGCATCACACCGGCTGGATTGATACTCAAGGGCAAATATGTCGATACCCCGCCATAAACCCGCATTCCCCTAACTCTTTTTGCATAGGAAATCGGAATGTTCCTCCTGGCTTCGCTAACTAAAGTAACTCCGGCAAGGATGAGTAAGGCCATGGCGAAAAAAATCAAATAGGATGGGAGCATCTGGGGACTATAGGTTGCTATCATTTGACCAATATTTCTTGGGAAGTCGGCAATAATTCCAGCAAAAATTAAAAGGGAAACGCCATTGCCAATCCCCTTTTCTGAAATTAGCTCACCTAGCCACATTAAAAAAAGACTTCCGGCAGTTACTGTTGATATTGCACTAACTTTTGATAAGAGATCCAATTGGCCAATTACTCCCTGCCTGGAAAACAAAGTCAACATACCAAGGGCCTGAAGGCTAGCCAAAGGAACAGTTAAAATTCTTCCATACTGCTCAAATTTTTGCCGACCTTCTTCTCCTCCTTCTTTATAAAGTTCTTCCAAACTGGGAAAGATCATTGTCAATAATTGCAAAATGACAGTGGCTGTAATATAAGGACCCAAACCCAACATAACGATCGAAAGTCTCTCTAATGCTCCGCCAGCAAAAATATTTAAGATTCCCAAAATTCGAAATTGTTCAAAAAATTTTCTCAAATTTTCCAGGTTAATCCCGGGGATGGGAATATTAGCCATTAAACGGAAAATGGCAAAAATAGCAAAAACAAACAATATTTTGTTCCGTAAATCCTTGATTTTAAAGACTTGGATAATGTTTTGATACCAATTCATTTGGAAAATAGAAATTAGTTGATGGAAAATGGAAATTAGTTCCATACCATTTTCTAATTTCTAATAACCATTTTCTGATTTCAAATTTTAACAGTGCCGCCGGCTTTTTCAATTTTTTCTTTTGCCGATTTTGATAATTGGCAATTCTCAATCTTTAATGCCTTTTTAATTTCACCTCCTCCTAAAATCTTTACTTTGGGTAATTTTCCTTTTATTCTAGAAATTAATTTCATTTCTAGCAAGGTTTCTGGCGAAACCAAGTCTCCTTCTTTAAATTTTTTTTCTAAAATCTCTAAATTCAAAATCGCAACTTTTTCCTTTTTCCTTTTTCCTTTTGCCTTAAATTTATATCCTCTCAGTTTGGGGTATTTTTTGATTATTTCTCGAATTATTGGTTTCAATTTCCTACCGGCTCTTGCTTTCTGTCCTTTTACTCCCCGACCAGAGTAAGTACCACGCTTTCCACCACGTCCAATTCGTTTTGGCTGTTTCAATTTGTGAATGGGTTTTAGTTCGTGTAATTGCATAGTGGTGATACAAAGTTAGTCGCTCGCCTTCGGCTCGCTCTTTAGAAACCCTCGGTTTCTAACGTTTTTGCCTTCGGCAAAAGCCTATTTTCCCCTCTCCGATAGAGGATTTCATTTTGTTTTAAGTTTTTTTAGGGCTTCGATGGTGGCTCTGGCATTGTTTAACTTATTTCCGGTTCTGCCCAGGAGTTTTGAAGAAATATTCTTGATACCGGCTAATTGACAAATAATTCTTACCGTCCCGCCGGCTACCAAACCTCGTCCTGCTCGCTGAGGTTTCAAAAGAACTCGAGCTGCTCCAAACTTGGCCCAGACCTCGTGGGGAATTGTCTCATTGACAATCGGAACTTCAATTATATTTCTCTTGGATTGGTAGGTTGCCTTTCCCAATGCCTGGGCAACGTCTAAACCAGAAGCTACCCCAACCCCCACTTTTCCAGCCCTGTTTCCGGTAATAACAACTGCTCTAAATCTCAATTTTTTTCCGCCAGCTCGAACATGAATAACCCTCGCCAAATCCAGTAATTTGGACTCGAATTCCTCCTTTTCCTTAAATTTATTTTCAAATGGTCTGTTCTTTTTTTCAAACATAGATTTAATTTACAATTAGAATATTAGGCCTCCTTCTCTTGCCCCCTCAGCCAATGCCTTTACTCTTCCATGATATTTATAACCCCCTCTATCGAAAACTATTTTCTCAATTAGGGGCCCACGAGCGGAGCGAGTTTTTAAAGCCTTTTCAGCAAGCAACTTCCCTACTTCAAAAGCTATTTCTGTCTTTGTTTTTTTCTTTTTTTGTTTTTCTATCTCTAAATCACTCGCTGCTAATAAAGTATTTCCCTTCTCATCATCTATCAATTGGGCATAAATATGTTTTGCCGAACGAAAAACACAAAGTCGAGGAATTTTAGCGCTTCCAAATATTTTTGCCCTTATTCTTCGATGCCTCCTATATCTTTTCTTTTGTCTTTTTAACATAAATAAATCTCAAATGTTTGAGTTTTGACATTATGTTGCGGTGGTTACCACTTTCTTCCCTACCTTTTTTCTGATCACCTCACCCAAATATCTAATTCCTTTTCCTTTATATGGCTCGGGTGGTTTTACCTTCCTGATTTTGGCTGCGGTTTGGGTAACTTTTTCTTTGTCAATCCCAGAAACCGAAATTATATTTTTTTCAATTGAAAATTTAATTCCAGGCGGAGTTTTTACTTTAATCGGATGAGAAAATCCAACATATAAAAGTAAATTATCCCCCTCCAAACTTGCCCTATACCCTAAACCTTCAATTTCTAATTTTTTCTCATAACCTTCGATGACTCCCTTTACCATGTTATTTAAAAGGGCTCGAGTTAATCCCCAAAAGGCTTTTGTTTTTTTTGTTTGGATTTTTGGAGAGAGGAAAATTTTTCCTTCTTTTAATTCAATTCTAATCTCCGGCCGAATTTCTTTTTCTAATTGGCCTTTTGGACCTTTTACAATCACCTTCTGACCTTCAATTTTTACTTCCACTCCTTCCGGTATTAAAATTGGTTTTTTCCCAACACGGCTCATAAAATTACCAAACTTCACATATTACCTCTCCTCCTAATTTCTGCTTTCTGGCTTCTTTATTAGTCATTAAACCTTTTGAGGTTGAAACTATAAAAATCCCATATCCTCCCTTTGACTTTTTAATTTTTTTGTATGGCAAATAAATCTTCTGGCCCGGTTTTGAAATTCTTTTTAGACCGGAAATAGCCGGGGTTTTCCCATCGTATTTTAAGGTAATCTCAATGATTTTCTTAGATCTTCTTCCTTTCTTTTCAACTTTTTCAACAAAACCTTCCTTTTCTAAAATCTTAGTAATTTCATACTTTAAATTGGAAAAAGGGAAAGAAACCGTTGACCGTCCCACTGCCAAGGCATTTCTTATTGATGTTAACATGTCTGAAATTGGATCCATTGGTATTACTAAGTTAGGTCGCGGCACGCGTCGATTGCTTCGCAATCGCGCTAACACCGCTCCTTAAAAACCCTCGGTTTTTAATCTTTTCCTAGACGGGAGAACCGAAGGGTTCTCCCGACCCCTCTCCGATATGGGATGCTTTTACTAAATTTACCAGCTGCTTTTTTTTACTCCGGGGATTAATCCCTGATTTGCCAATTCCCGAAAACAAATTCTACATAACCCAAACTTTCTCATATACCCTCTTTTTCTGCCACAGCGAAAACAGCGCCGGACAATTCGACTTTTGAATTTTGGTTTTTTTAGTGATTTGGCGACTTGGGCTTTGGTTGTCATTTGATTTTTACCCTGTTAAATGCCACTCTGTGGCAATTTTGCCAAAGGCAAAATTATTTAACAGGGTGAATGGGAAATCCCATTAATTTAAATAATTCTATTGCCTCCTCCCGCCTTTTTGCATTAGTGGTAACTGTTATTTCTAATCCAAAAATATTTTTAGTTCTTTCTGGCGAAACTTCCGGAAAGGCAATCTGCTCTTTAATCGCGATAGTCAAATTCCCATTTTTATCGAAAGAAGATAAGGATATTCCTCGGAAATCTCGAGAACGGGGAAGGGCAACCTGAATTAATCTCTCTAAAAAATCATACATTCTTTTTCTTCTTAAAGTAACTTTTGCTCCGATTGGAAGACCTTTACGAATTTTAAAACCGGCGATCGATTTTTTGGCTTTTGTTAAAATTGGTCTTTGGCTCGAAATTAAAGCCAAATCTTCAGAAATGCTATCTAAAATTTTCTTCTGTTCTTCGGATGTCTTCTCAACAATTAATCTTCCAAAACCAGTATTTATTATCACCTTCTCAATTTTTGGAACAGCCATCGGATTTTTATATCCAAACTTTTCCATCATCTGGGGAATCACCTCTTTTTGGTATTTATCTTTTAATCTCATATATTTATGTCAAAACTCAAATGTCAAATCTCAAAACCAAATGTTAAATGTAAAATCTAAAGATTTAAGATTTGAGATATGGATTTGACATTTGACATCTAGCATTTGAGATCTTTAGATTTCTTGTCCACATTTCTTACAAATTCTATATTTCTTATTTTCAATAATCTTATAACCAACCCTGGTTGCTTTTCCGCATTTTGGGCAAATTAACTTGGCGTTTGAAACATCAATTGGCTTTGGAATTTGAATGATTTGGCCCTTCTCCCCTGTTCTCCTCGGCCTTTGATGCTTTTTAACCAAATTTACTCCCTCAACCAAAATCTTCCTCGGGTACCCGCCCCGGCGGGTGGGAAAAGCCTTTAAAACCTTACCCGTCTTGCCACGATATTTACCAGAAATTATTAATACTGTATCACCCTTCCGTATCCTCATAGGATTTAAGATTTAGGATTTAGGATTTAGGATTAAAGTTCTTTACCTCGTATAACTTAAATCTTACAACTTAAATCTTTAATCTGGTTAGACTAGTTCCTCGGCTAATGCAGCCACTTTTTCAAATCCTTTTTCTTTTACTTCCCTGGCTACTGGTCCAAAAATTCTTCCTCCTTTTGGGTCCTTTGTTTTTCCATCTAAGATGACACAAGCATTGTCATCAAAACGAATATAAGTTCCGTCCTTTCTCCTCATTTCTTTTTTTTGTCTTATGATTATCGCCCTAACGATACCATGTTTTTTAATTTCTCTCCTGGGTTCAGCTTCTTTCACTACGCCGACGATCAGATCGCCAAGTCTCGCATATCTCCTTTTGCTTCCGCCCAAAACATGAATACACTGAATAATTTTTGCTCCAGTGTTATCGGCAGCTTTTAACATGGTCCTTAATTGAATCATAATAACGGAAATTAGAAAATGGTTATTAGAAATTGGAAATTGGTATGGAAATTGGAAAATGGAAAATAGTTAAGAAAATAGAAGATTTACCAATTTCTAATTTCTATTTTCTATACCAATTTCTATTTTCCATTAACTAATTTCTATTTTCTAAAGTTTCTTTATCACTCTCCACCTTTTCTCCTTACTAATTGGTCGGCATTCTTCAATGATAACCCTATCACCCACTTTACATTCTCCTTTTTCATCATGGGATTTATACTTTTTGTGAACTTTAAATCTCCTTTTATATTTTGGGTGTTCTTTTATTCTTTCAACCTCAACCACAACTGTCTTTTGCATTTTATTTGAAACCACTTTACCTGTTAATTGTTTTTTTGGCATAATTTCAGAAAGCAATAAACAAAGATCAAAGAATAACTTTTATCCCTGTTCTTTGTTCATTGAGGATTGTTAATATTCTGGCAATATCTTTTTTTGTTTGACGAATTTCTCTGACATTTTTTAATTTCCCAGAAGCCAAATCAAACCTCAAAGCCCTCAATCTTTCTCCTTTTTCTTTCAATAATTTTTCCAGCTCAGCTTTTGATTTTTGGCGTAACTCAGCAGATTTCATAGACACGGATTAATGCGGATTCTAACGGATTGATACAGATAATATCCGCATAAATCAGCTAAATCCTCATAAATCAGCGTTTTATAAATTTGGTTTTAATTGGTAATTTATCAGCGGCGATTTTTAATGCCTCCCTCGCTACCTCCTCTTTTATTCCATCTAATTCAAAAATAATTCTTCCCGGCTTTATCGGGAAGGCATAATAAGAAACTGAACCCTTTCCTTCACCCATTGAAAATTCCGTCCCCTTTGAAGTTATTGGTTTTTGAGGAAAAATCCTAATCCAGAGTTTCCCTCCCTTTTTTAAGTATCTCAGAATAACTCTCCTGGCTGCCTCAATTTGTCTTGAAGAAATCCAACGAGTCCCCAAAGACTTTAATCCATAAGAACCAAAAACCAACTCGGTTGCCCTTCTTTCAATCCCTCTTGATCTTCCCTTTTGCATCTTTTTAAATTTTACTCTTTTTGGCATTAAAATAGCCATAGCAATTTGAAATTTAAAATTTAAAATTTTTCTCCCTTATATATCCACACCTTTATTCCAATCACTCCATAAGTACAATAAGCTCTGGCCTGAGCATAGTCAATGTCAGCTCTTAAGGTTTGCCTTGGTAGACGACCCTTTTTTAGCCATTCTCTTCTGGCAATTTCAACTCCATTCAATCTGCCTGCCACTTCCACCCTCGCTCCCTCCACTCCTTTTTGACTCATAACTTTATCTAAGGCTCCTTTTAAAACCCGTCGGTAGCGCACTCTTTTTTCAATTTGATCGGCCATCCATTGGGCAACTAGTGGAGCAGAAAGCCAGGGAGATCTAATCTCTCTAATCTCAATTTTTAATTCTGGGGACCCACCTTTGGTGGGTGCCCCGGGTCTTCTCAAAATTTCCCTTTCTATTTCCTTCTTCAATTCCTCTACTCCCCCACCTCCCCGGCCGATTATCAAACCGGGTCTGGCGCTAGAGATTATAACATTAATCTTACCAGCCGAACGCTCAATTTCAATCTTTTCTACCCCAAGCTTTCCAATTTTCTTTTTTAAAAATTCTCTAATTTTAAAATCTTCCTCCAAAAAAGGAGCGAAATTTTTTTCATAAAATCCTCGCACATCCCAATCTTCTATTCTTCTTATTCTAAACGCCTTTGGATGGACATTTTTTGTCATGATTTTCTCTTTTTGTATTTCGTAGCCTTTTTGATTTTTGGTTCTTTTATGATTTCATCGAGAATTAGGGTGATATGGCTGGTTTTTTTCTGAATTTCGTCGGCATGACCTCGAGCCCTGGGAAAAACTCTTTTTAATTTTGGACCTTCGTTAACTAAAATCTTTGAAATATAAAGGTTTTTTTCCTCTAAATGAAAATTATTTTTAGCACCAGCTACGGCCTGTTTCAAAAGTTTAAAAAGCGGTATCGCTGCCTTCTTGTGAGTAAAATTTAAAATATTTTGAGCTTCCTCAACTGTCTTCCCTTTAATTAAATCAGTCAATAGGCGAACTTTTCGGGGAGCAATTCTTAGATATTTTAGTTTAGCTGTTATTGCCATTTATTTCTTTGCCCGATAATATTTATTTCTTCTTTTCTTCGGTTGTTGCCGATTTTATTTTTTCTGCTTCCTTTTCAGCTACTTTTGCCTCCAGTTCTCTCTGTATTCTTCCGCCATGTCTGAAAAACTTAGTTGTCGGAGCAAACTCACCAAGTTTATGACCAACCATGCTTTCCTGAACTTTTACGGTGATAAATTCTTTTCCAGTATGAACTAAAAAAGTAATACCAATCATTTCCGGAGAAATTGTACAATCCCTGGCCCAAGTTTTTATCGGCTCTTCTTTCTTGGCCACTCTCAATTTCTGAACTTTCTTTAATAATTTTTCATCTATATATGGACCTTTTTTTAAACTTCTTGCCATATTATTTTCTCCTCTTAATAATCATTTTTTCTGTCCATTTTTCTTTTCTCGTCTTTACCCCTCTGGCAGGTTTTCCCCAGGGAGTTTTCGGATGTTTTAATCCAATTGGTGATTTCCCCTGGCCTCCGCCATGAGGGTGGTCTGGAGGATTCATTGCCGTTCCCCTAACAGCAGGTCTCCAACCTTTTAATCTTTTCTTTCCCGCCCTGCCAATTTTTTCAAACCTCTTTTCCGGATGGGAAACCTGGCCAATTGTGGCAAAGCAATCCCAAAAAATTTTTCTAATTTCGCCAGAGGGCATTTGTAAATGGCTAAAACCATCTTCCTGAGCCAAAATTTTAGCTGATGCTCCGGCTGACCTTAATAGTTTCCCTCCCTTCCCCGGTTCTAATTCAATATTAAAAACCTGAGTTCCAATTGGAATATTTTTCAATTTCATTCTATTACCAATTTTGATTTCTGTCTTCTCAGAGCAAATGAGCTCATCACCAATTTTAATATTATGAGGAGCTAAAATGTATTTCTTTTCCCTATCTCGATATTCAACTAAGGCTAAATAAGCGGTACGATTGGGGTCATATTCTATTGCCAAAACCTTTGCTGGCATTCCCAATTTCCCCTGACCGAAATCAACAATCCGATATAATCTTTTTACTCCTCCACCCCGATGGCGAACAGTGATTCGACCCAAAGCACCTCTTCCCGCTTTTTTCTTCAAAGCCAAAAGCAACCTTTTCTCTGGTTCCTTTTTAGTTAATAGTTTTTCACTTTTAAATTTTGAATTTTGCATTTTGAATTTTGAATTTTATCGCGGTAATACCTCAATTTTTTGCCCCTCTTTTATTTTTACAATTGCCTTTTTATATCCCTTTTTCCAGCCTGATATTCTGCCCAATCTTCTTCTTTTTCTCGGCACATTTATAATTTTGACATCTAAAACATCAATCCCATATAAATTTTCAATTGCTTTTTTAATTTCCATTTTATTTGCTCTCGGATAAACTTCAAAAACATATTGATTCTTCTTAACTAAATCAGTAGTCTTTTCGGTAACGTGGGGTTCTATTAAAATTTTGAATTTTGCATTTTGCATTTTAAATTATTTAAGGAATGTTTCTTTTATGATTTTTATACTTTCTTTTGGCATTACTAAATATTTAAAAGAAAGCAAATCCAGGGTGTTTAAATCTTTGGCTTGAATAGTCTCGACATCGGGAAGATTTCTGGTAGCTAAAATTAGATTTCTGTCCATTTCTGGTAAAGCAATTAAGACGCTTCCTTTTTTATCCTTCGACAAGCTCAGGATTTTCGATTTTAAATTCTCAATAATTTCAGCCATTAATTTAGTTTTTGGCTGGCCCATTTTTAATTTATCTAACAATACTAATAAATTATTTTTTGCCTTGGCAGTTAAAACCATAAAGAGAGCTTTTCTTTTCATGTTTTTTGGAATTTTTTTCTTAAAGATTTTTTCTTTCCTTGGTCCAAAAGCCACTCCCCCATGCCTAAATAATGGAGCCCTAATATCTCCGTGCCTTGCCCTACCCATATGTTTTTGTGGCCAAATCTTTCTTCCGCTTCCACTTACTTCTTCCCTCGTCTTTGTCTTGGCAATAACTCTTCTCCTATTTGCCATCTGTGAAACAGCAACCTGATGAATCAAATCAGAATTCATCGGGACTTCAAAAATCTCTTTTGGTAATAAAACTTCTTTCAATTTTTCCCCTTTTTGATTGTAAACTGGAACTTTCATAATTTTCAACTTTCAATGCTCAATTTTCAATCAATTTTCAATGATTTAATTATCAATTAAGTAGTTTGAAAATTAGAAAATTAATAATTTATTGATAATTGGAAATTGATAATTGAAAATTCTGGAAATTATCCTCTAACTTCCAATAGTATTCCTCTCCTTCCCGGGACTGCTCCTTTTATTGCTAATAAATTATTTTCTTTATCAATTTTTACTATTTTTAAATTTTGAACTGTTATTCTTTCAAATCCCATTCGACCTGCCATTTTTCTGCCTTTTACAACCCTCGAGGGAGTGCTAGCGCCAACTGAACCTGGTTGCCTTTCTTCGTGCTTTGTGCCCCTTGTCCTTGGTCTGCCATGAAATCCCCATCTTTTGACCACCCCGGCAAAACCCTTGCCTTTTGAAATTCCAGAAACTGAAACCTTATCCCCTTCTTTAAAAATTGAAACATCAATCTCTTGGCCCAATTTATATTTTGAAATGTCGTCTTTAAACTCTCTTAAATATCTAAATGGTTTTTCTTTTTGTGTTTTCTTTACCTTTTTTTCTTTTAATTTTTCCAATCCAATTTGAATGACCTCATAGCCATCTTTTTCTTTTGTTTTAATTTGTAAAATTTTACAGGGCCCTGCCTCAATCAAAGTAATTGGAATTTGATTTCCTTTTTCGTCAAAAATCTGGGACATTCCAATTTTTTGACCTAGTATGAACTTCATATATAACGCTGATTTATACTGATATGGCTGGTTTATGCTAATAATTGAAAACCGGGCATAGCCCGGTCTCAACCATTGGCTATTTAAAAATAATTTTACGATTTTTTAAAATTTACCTTTAACATGTTAATTATAGAACAGAAATTAATTAATGTAAATGAATTTATATCCGCATCAATCAGCTAAAATCAGCATTGATCAGTGTCTTACATCTTGATTTCGATATCCACTCCGGCTGGCAGGTTCAAACTCTGAAGGGCCTCAATTAATTTTGGAGTTGGCTCATAAATATCAATCAGCCTCTTGTGGATTCTAATCTCAAATTGCTCTCTTGAATCTTTGTGAATAAAGGTTGATCTATTAACTGTATATTTATGGAACTCTGTCGGTAAGGGAATAGGACCAGAAAATTTTACTCCATAACGAGTTGCCACCTCAATAATCTGCTTGGCTGAATTATCAATCACTTTATTATCATAACCCCGCAATTTAATGCGGAGCCTTGGTTTTGTTTCTTCTTTAACTGCAGTAACTTTCTTTTTAGTCATCTTAAAAGAACAGTTTAAACTATTTGACTATTTGACTATTTAACTATTTGACTATTTGATTCGGTTAATTGTCAATTTTTCACTATTTTATGATTTTGGTCACTATTCCTGCCCCCACCGTTTTTCCACCCTCTCTGATAGCAAATCTTTGTTTTTCTTCCATGGCAATTGGGGCAATCAATTTGATTTTTAAGTTAACAGTGTCTCCTGGCATAACCATCTCTGTTCCTTCAGCCAAAGTCACCTCACCAGTAACATCGGTGGTTCTGAAATAAAACTGAGGTTTATAGCCTGAAAAAAATGGGGTGTGCCTCCCGCCTTCTTCTTTAGCCAAAACATAAACCTGACCTTCGAATTCAGTATGGGGAGTGATTGTTCCTGGTTTGGCTAAAATTTGTCCCCTTTGAACATCTTCCTTTTTTAATCCCCTCAATAAAATTCCAACATTATCTCCCGCTCTCCCTTCATCCAAGGTTTTGTTAAACATTTCAATCGAGACGGCAGTTGTCTTTATTGTCGGTCTAAATCCAATCAGTTCTACCTCTTCATTTGGTTTTATAATTCCTCTCTCAATTCTGCCTGTTGCCACTGTTCCGCGACCAGCAATTGTAAAAACGTCTTCAATTGACATCAAAAATGGTTTGTCCATTTCCCTCACCGGTTCTGGGATATAATCATCGACTGCTTTAATTATGTCTAGGATTGGTTTTACCGCCTCATCATCAAGGGAGTTAGCTGAAAGGGCTTTTAAAGCTGAGCCTCGAATTATTGGAATTTTATCTCCTGGAAATTCATATTTTTTCAAAAGTTCTCTCAACTCAGATTCAACCAAATTAATAATTTCCGGGTCATCGACCATATCGCATTTATTCAAAAAAACAACCAGGGAAGGAAGACCAACCTGCCTGGCGAGTAAAACGTGTTCTCTGGTCTGAGGCATTGGCCCATCAACAGCTGAAACCACCAAAATTGCTCCATCCATTTGAGCGGCGCCGGTAATCATATTTTTGATGTAGTCGGCATGACCCGGGCAATCAATCAGGGCATAGTGACGTTTTTCAGATTCGTATTCAACGTGGGAAATTGAAATAGTCAATCCCCTGGCCTTCTCTTCTGGAGCAGCATTTAAATCTTCCACTCCTTTATCCGAAGCCGAAAGGCCCTTCATCTTGGTGACTTTTAAAATTGCGGCTGTTAAAGTAGTTTTGCCATGAGCAACATGGCCAATTGTCCCAATATTGACATGGGGCTTTTTTCTAACAAATTTTTCTTTTTCTGCCATAATATCAGAGAGCAAAGAACAGCAAACAAAGAACAAAAATATTTATTGTTCGTTGTTTATTGTTCATTGTTCATTAATTATTTATATTATTATTTTATTAACCTTTAAAAATATGTCAACCTCGCACCTATTTTTCTGAAGACTTGTGGTGATAGGTAATCAGAGCCGATAGGCGGCTTCGCCTTATATCCTTCCATAACCACAGACTTTCACTGAAATAGGTGCGGGGTCAATGTGAATTATCTTCTTCGCCCTTCGATTATTTCTTGAGCAATGTTTTGGGGAACCTCTTCGTAATGGTCAAATTCCATTGTAAATGTTCCTCTTCCTTCTGTCAAGGAACGCAATTGAGTAGCATAACCAAACATCTCGGCCAAAGGTACCTTTGCCCTCATAATTTTTAAATTTGCCCTATCTTGGGTTTCCTCAATCTTTCCCCTCTTAGCTCCCAGGTCTCCAATTACCCGACCAAAAAATTCGGAAGGACAAATCACTTCCAATTTCATTATCGGTTCCAACAAAACCGGTCTTGCCCTTTTTACTCCTGTTTGAAGAGCGGAAGAACCAGCAATTTTGAAAGCAAACTCAGAAGAATCCACTTCATGGAAAGAACCATCGTAAAGAATAACTTTTAAATCAACCAAAGGATAACCGGCCACCACCCCTTTTTCCATCGCCTCTTTCACTCCCTTTTCAACTGCCGGAATGAATTCTTTTGGAATTATACCACCTTTAATTTCATCGGCAAACTCAAACCCTTCTCCTCTCTTTTTTGGTTCAAGTTTTAACCAAACATGACCATATTGACCATGGCCTCCTGATTGTCTAATATATTTTCCCTCAGCCTCAGCCATTTCTTTGATTGTCTCTTTATAGGCAACTTGAGGTTTCCCAACATTTCCTTCAACTTTAAATTCTCTTTTCATTCTATCGGCAATAATTTCTAAATGTAATTCTCCCATTCCAGAAATAATTGTCTCACCAGTTTCGGGATCTCCCTTGACTGTAAAAGTGGGGTCTTCTTCAGCCAATTTTTTTAGGGCTAAAGTCATTTTTTCTTCGTCGGCTTTTGATTTTGGCTCAATCCGAATAGAGATCACCGGTTCTGGGAAGATAATCTTTTCTAAAACAATTGGATCAGCTTCATCACAAAGGGTGTGACCGGTGGAAGTATTTTTCAAACCAACCGTCGCCAGAATATCTCCAGCAAATGTTTCTTCGACTTCTTCTCTTTCATCGGCATGCATCCTTAGTAATCTACCAATTCTTTCTTTTTCTCCATTGGCTGAATTCAATAAATAAGAACCTCTCTTTAAAGTGCCTGAATAAACCCGGAAAAAAGTTAAGGTTCCAACATAGGGATCGGCCTGAATTTTGAAAGCCAAGGCGGAAAAGGACTCTGAATCTAAGGGTTTTCTCTCAATCTCTTTGCCAGTTCGTGGATCGGTTCCTTTTATCGCTGGTAAGTCAATGGGGCTGGGTAAATAATAGATTATCGCATCCAAAAGAGGCTGAACTCCGATTCTTTTAAAAAGTGAGCCAAAGAATACTGGAAAAAACTTGCCCTTTAAAGTTGCCTTTCTTACTCCCCTTCTTATTTCTTCAACTGAGATTTCTTTCCCTGATAAATATTTTTCCAAAATCTCTTCATCTTCGGGGGCAATTTTTTCTATCAGTTTTTTTCTCCAGATTTTGGCTTTTTCTAATAAATCAGAAGGGATTTCCTCCTCCTTTACAATTTCCCCCTCTTTTCCTTCGAATTTTAGGGCTTTCATTTTTAATAAATCAACGAGACCGGAAAATTTATCTTCCTCACCAATTGGCAATTGCAAGGGCAAAGCATCTTTTGATAATCTTTGCCAAATTGAATTTAAATTCATTTCAAAATCAGCTCCAACTTTATCCATTTTATTGACAAAACAAATTCTGGGAACATTGAAATTATCGGCCTGATGCCAGACAGTTTCCGATTGGGTCTGGACCCCGGCCCCGCCATCAAAAACAATAATTGCCCCATCTAAAACCCTCAAAGATCTTTGAACCTCGGCCGTAAAATCAATATGACCAGGGGTATCAATAATATTTATTTGATAACTCTCTCCACTAACCTCCCAGTAACAAGAAGTAGCAGCAGCCATAATTGTCATTGCCCTTTCCTGTTCCTGGATCATCCAATCCATAACCGTTGTTCCTTTTTCCAAGGTCCCAATTTTGTGAGTTCTTCCTGTGTAATACAAAATACAAACCGTGGTCGTAGTCTTCCCGGCCGAAATATGGGCAATGATTCCAATATTTCGATATTTTTCAATGGGATATTTCCTCATAATAAAATGTCAAATGTCAAATCCTAAATGTCAAATCCATATCTCAAATCTTAAATCTTTAGATTTGACATTTGAGTTTTGAGATAACCTTTACCAGGCAAAGTGTGCAAAAGCCCTATTGGCTTCGGCCATTTTATGGGTATCTACTTTCTTCTTAACTGCCCAGCCAGTATTATTTGAGGCATTAATTAATTCTTCAGCCAGTTTTTCTCTCATTGACTTTCCCTTTTTTTGTTTTGCCGCCCGAATGATCCAACTCATTGATAAAAATCTTCCTCTTTCCTCTTTGACTTCTACTGGAACCTGATAGGTGGCCCCACCAATTCTCTTCGGTCTCACCGCCAAAAATGGTCTGGCATTCTCAATGGCTTTTTCGAAAATCTCCAAAGGCTCCTTTTTTGTCTTTTCTTTTATAATCTCAAGAGCACCGTAGACAATTTTTCTGGCTAGGTTTTTTTTTCCTTTTCTCATTAGATAATTAATAAATCTTGCCAGATCACTTCTATTATAAATAGGGTCAGCTAAAATTTCTCTTTTTACTTTCTTTTTCCCTTTCATGTCTTTCCCTCCTCTAATTTCTTTACCCCGTATTTTGACCTTTCTTGTTTTCTTCCCTCAACTCCGGCCGTATCCAATATTCCCCTGACGACGTGGTATCTCACCCCCGGCAAATCCTTGACTCTTCCCCCTCTAATCAAAACAATTGAGTGTTCTTGTAAATTGTGACCTTCTCCAGGAATATAGACAGTTACCTCTTGACGATTGGTTAAACGAACTCTGGCTACTTTTTTTAAACCTGAGTTTGGTTTTTTTGGAGTGACGGTAAAAACTTTCAGACAAATCCCCCTTTTAAAAGGTGAGGGATAGTTTATTGGCCTATTTTTTAGAGGATTAAAACCAAATTTCAAAACCGGCGTTCTGGCACGCTTTCTAATTTTTTTTCTTCCTTTTTTAATTAATTGACGAATGGTTGGCATAGTGGTAATACCAAGCGAGGTCGCGGCACGCGACGATTGCTTCGCAATCGCGCTAACACCGCTCCTTAAAAACCCTCGGTTTTTAATATTTTCCTACACGGGGAAACCGAAAGGTTTCCCCGACCCTCTTCCGATATGGGATTTTTGCAAAGATGAAATTAGTTTATCAAAATTTTAAAATTTAGTCAATCCTCTTAGAAATTAGATAATAAATGGCTGACCGGAAATTAAAGAATACAAAATCTGGGCGCCATTAAATACCCAAGGAAGTCCAAAAAAAATAAAGAAAAGCAAAATAAAAAATCCGTATTGTTGTAAAAAAAATTTAAGATTGGAAAATCTTTCAGGTAAAAAAGCAAAAAGAATCCAAGAACCATCAAGGGGTGGAATGGGAACTAAATTAAAAACTCCCCAGGCAAAATTATAAATTGTAATAAGGCTAAATAAAATTAAAAGAGATTCGGACAAGGAAAAAAATCGAATAAAAAGACCAAAAATTATCGCTAACAAAAAATTGGTGGCCGGCCCGGCTACCGACACTTTGACTGTCCCCCATTTTTGATCGCGGAAATTATAAGGGTTAATGGGCACCGGTTTTGCCCAACCAAAAATCGGACCTTGACCAGAAGTTAAGATGAGTAAAATCAGGGGAAGAAAAATTGTACCAACTGGATCAATATGTTTTAAAGGATTCAAAGTTAATCTTCCCGCCTCTTTGGCTGTCGGGTCTCCTAAAGTAAAGGCGCAGCTCCCATGGGCCACTTCATGAATTACAATCGAAAAAAATAAAATAATTAAAATAAATATTGTAGTTAACATTTTTTTATGATAACATAATTTATTATGCAAAAAAAGTGTGCTATTTGCGGGAAAAAATCAACCTTGGTCTGGAAATTAAAAAAACTGAGAGGAAAATACAATCCGACAGTTAAAAAAAGGAAATATCCCAATTTGCAATGGGTTCGTTTGCCATCTGGTAAAAGAGTTTTAGCTTGCACAAAATGCATAAAGGCACTTTCTAAAAGAAAGTGAATTTCTAAATCCTAATTTCTAATTTCTAAACAAATCCCAAAATTCAAATTTCAAACACGTTTAGAGTTTAGAATTTCGAATTTAGAATTTAAATATTGCGGGGTATGGGGTAATGGTAGCCCGAGTCCTTGGGGTGGATTTAGTGGCGGTTCAATTCCGCCTACCCCGACCAAATCAAAAACGGCGTGAAATCAACGCCGTCTTTGATGACCCGGCTTTTTTTCTAGAAAGTTCTTCTGGAAAAGATTACTAGTGGGAGTCCAAGTCCTGATCCTCAAATCAGGAATCATATCGGACACCCGGAAAAAAACTTTTGTACCAGAACCTCTAGAAAGCCGGGTCTTCTTTTATTTTACCTTTTCACAAAATGCTCTGTCAAGCATCAAAGATTCAAAACCTCAACCATTTGCTTAATTAAAGATACAACAACTGGCTGAGGCAATAAACTAAAAGATTTTACTCTTTCATCGTCTAAGAAAATCCAGGACTTCTCTCTTATTTTTACTTTTTTTCCTTTTTCATCCCATTCAAGATTGTATTCGGGAGTAATCTCATAATCATCAACAAATTTTTTGGCAACTTCTACCGGTAGAGAATTTCTTAATAAAATCTTTGGAATTCCATAAAGAGAAAATGCCATTTCCATCAATCTTTCATCCATTTTCAATCTTTCCCTGATTGGCTCAATTCCCAATTCATCCCCCTCCTTTCTTTCCATTTTGGTCCCATCGTTTTCGCAGATTAAATAAAATTCATTTTCTTGTTTATCGTAACCAACATTTGACGTTGGTAGCAATTTCAAATTTCTTGAGGTCTGGCAAATTGGACAAACCCTTCTCCATTTGATTCTTTGATCAATGACATTTTCTGGAACATCAATTAAGACAAAGATGTCGGGATCATCCCGGTGACCAATCAAATCTCTAAAAAATAAAGAGAAATTTATTTGGTCCAAATCCCTGGGAAAACCATCGATAAAAAGGGCTTTCTTAGCCCTCTTTTCCATTTCCCTTTTTACCAATGTTAAAATCAATTCAGTTGGTCGAAGTGTTTTTGTATCTCTATTTTCTAAATCTCGAATAATTTCATTTAAGGAAAGTCTGCCACGATAATTTTTTTCCAAAAATTTAATTAAATCTTTCTTCTTCTCTGGGTCTGCTAACTCTTTATCTATACCCCTGACCATATCTCCAATTGAAAAGTGTTCAACTCTTTCGGGAGAAACAATTTCGGCAAACATCTTTGAATAGGTTCCCTTGCCAGAATTTTTCTTTCCTAATAAATAGGCAACAAAAGTATTCTCTTTTAAGTATTCTCTGAGTTTTTCAATTTCTCTCCCGGCTTTTAATTCAAAATACTCTCTTTGCTCTTTAGGATCGGTCAAATTGAATTTTTCTGTAATTCCTTCAATTTTTGTTTTAAAAATTGGAAATCTCATAGTTTTTGCCATCGGAAGTTATTTTTATGTCGCCATCTATATCTGTCCTTAAAATATTTATACCAAATTTTTTCAATCTTTCCAACACCTCACAATTTGGATGGCCAAAAATATTTCTCTCTTTGTTGTCGCAATCGGGAAGTAAATCCTTCTTTTTGCCGACAGAAATTATTGCATATTCTGGCGAAACATTTTCTAGAAATTCATCAGAGGTGGAGGTTTTACTTCCATGATGAGCAATCTTTAGAATGTCAGAATTAAGTTGTTGCTTAACCAGGTTAAGCAACAATTCCCCTTCCACATCTTTGTAAGCATCGCCAGTAAAAAGGAAAGAGTTTTCACCAAAAACTAATTTGTTAATTATTGAAGTATTATTACTATCTTTAAAAACCTTTCCCTCAAGATTTTCAAAAGGATACAAAATCTCTATACGGTTAATGGGGTCGGACCCCAATAGTATTCTCCGGTCGGATTTTGCTAGCACTATTTTCGCCCCCTCTTTTGCGATTAATTTTTTCCATTCTTTATATTCAGCTGTCTCCCTTATTACCCCTGTCCATAAAATATTTTCGACTTTATATTTTTTCAAAACTTCTAATAGCCCTACTAAATGGTCTTTTTCCGGATGCGTTAAAATTATTAAATCAATCGACCTATCCCAAAATGGCATCTCTTTTGACAATTTCTCTAAAATAATAGAATCTGGTCCGCCATCAATTAAGATTTGATGCCTCTGAGGAGTTTCAATAAAAATCGCATCTCCCTGCCCAACATCAAAGAAATTTACCTCAAGAAAATGCTTTGAAGAAAAATCAAAAACAACATTCCAAACTAAAAGATTGGCCAAAAATAAAACTCCTAAAATAGAAAAAGCGATATTTCTATTTGAAATAAACATCTTCCAATATCAAAACCCAAAGCAAAAATGCCTTGGGCGAAAGAGAACATTTTTTAAATTTCCAAAATTAAGCCTTGCCTAAAATCCTAAACATCTTTGTCCCACAAACAGGACAAGTTCCAGTCATCGCTCTCCTCTTTACTCCGCCCTTTCCCTTCATTGTTACCTCTTTTTCATCCTTCATCTCTTGCTTTTTTTTGCATTTTACGCAAAATCCAACTGTTGCCATGTTTTAAAGCTGATTAAGTATAGAAAGAGATTAAGCGATTAAGTTGTTATGATCTTAATCTCTTAGTCAGCTTAATCTCTTAATTTACTTCCTTCGCCGACCTTTAGTTATCCACAACTTATTTTACCTTAATTTAAGCCAAACTTTAAGTCAAGCCCCGAACAAATTTCATAAACCCAATTCATCTGAAATTTCTTGCATTGCCTCAAGAACAATTTTGACAAATTCTTCCAAACTTAAACCTAAATATTCCTGGCATTTTTTAATTATCTCTCTATTTACCCCTCTGGCAAATGATTTTTCTTTAAAACGATTTAAGACATTTTCAACCTTTAAATCATCAATCTTTTTTGAGGGTAAAACAAGAGTGGCAGCAACAATTAATCCGGTTAAAGGGTCGAGGCAAAAAAGGGCTTTTGCCATTTTAGTTTCAGGTAAAATTTCATGAGCTTCATTATGGGCTAAAACTGCCTGACAGATTTCTTCGTCAAATCCAAGTCCTTTCAACATCTCAGATCCAATTTTTGAATGCAAATTCGAATCTCCCTTTGTCTCCTCATAATCTATATCATGAAGCAATCCACAAACTCCCCATTTTTCCTCATTCTCTTTAAAATATTTCGCCAATTCCCTCATTCCAACTTCTACTGCCAAGGAATGCTTTATCAAATTTTGGTTCTTTAAATTTTCTTTTAATAAATTAAAGGCCTCTTTTCTTTCCATAAATTTATTACCTTAAAATTCTCTGTCTCCCCTAAAATCTTGTTTGAAAAAACTAAATATTTAATCTTTCTCCAATCGAAACAAAAAATTCTTGCCAAGTAGCTATCTAAGGCTACCGGATCAAAGGAAGCCAGAATTTTTCCAATCTTTATTTCTCTTCCTCCCAACTCTCCACCTCTTAATCCAACTCTTCCATCGCAAATTACCAAATCTGGTTTTCGGTATAAATTCAAATCAAAAATTGTCTCATTAACTCCTAAAAAATGCAGTTCCCCCTTGTTCCATCCTTTTTCCCAAATTCTCTTTGCCACAAAAATCCCTTTTCTCTCCAATTTTTCCTTGTCGTATTCTTTGACAAAACTTTTTGAAAGATAAAAACCAAATTGGTTTTTCAGGGCACAAGTAAAGATGGCTTGGCCATGTTCTTTTGGCACTGGTAGAGAAATCAAATAACCGGAAAATAAAATTTTAGGCAGCCAAACTTCTTTCAATTTCAGGACATTTTCTTTTTTCAATCTTATTCTTTCTTCTCTGTTTAAATCAATTAATTTTATCTTGAACTTTTTCGAAATTTCTTCGTATCCCAATTCTTCAAATGCCCTTTTTGTATCGCATCCTCCGCTTCCCTCACAAATTAAAATTTCACCTCTAAAAAAACTTGAAATAATTTCAATTAAACTTTCCACAAAATTTGGATCGGTAGTAATTGGATAAGGCAAATTTGTAGTTAAGTTTGGTTTTAAAATTATTCTCTTTTCTCTTTTCAAAATTTCTTTCAATTTCATCGCCTCAAAAATCCTCGAAATAGAATTTTTGAAATTATCAAAGTCCGTTTCAAAAATTTTTGCTTCCATTCTTTTAAATTTTAGCATATAATAAATTAATATGGAAAAAATCTATATTGTTGGGCATAAAAACCCGGATACTGATAGCATTTGCTCTCCCATTGCCTATGCTGATTATTTAAGGAAAAAGGGTAAAAAGGCAGTTGCTGTCAGAACCGGCCAAATTAATAACGAAACAAAATTTGTTTTAAATTATTTTGGCTTTAAAGTGCCGGAAATTTTAGTCAATGCTAAAGGGAAAAAAATTATTTTACTTGACCATAACGAAAAAACTCAATCGCCTGACAATATCGAAAAAGCAAAAATTTTAGAAGTGATAGACCATCATAAAATTAATTTTCAATATCCAGAACCAATTTATTTTCAAAATGAACCCGTCGGCTCTACGGCAACCCTCATTGCTAGAAAGTATTTAAATGATAAAAAAGTAAAAATAAAAAATAAAATCGCCGGTATCTTACTTTCTGCCATTTTGTCTGACACGCTGGCTTTCAGATCTCCAACGACAACTAAAGAAGATATTGAAATTGCCAAAAAATTATCGAAAATTGCCAAAATTAAAAATTTAGAAAAATTTGGAATTGAAATTAAAAAGAGAAAGACAACTCTAAAAGGGAAAGATCCGAAATCGATAATCTTTTCTGATTTTAAGTTATTTGATTTTTCAGGGAAAAAAGTTGGAATAGGGCAGATTGAAGTTCTTGATTTAAAAGAAGTTCAAAAAAGAAAAAAAGAACTACTGGAAAAATTAAAGGATATTTCGAAAAAAGAAAAATACAATTTACTCATCCTAATGATTACCGATATAATTAAAATTAGTTCAGAACTTTTAGCAGTTGGAGAAATTGAACATCTCGAAAAAGCTTTTGGAAAAAAAGTTAAAAATAACTCACTCTATCTTCCAGAGGTAATGTCAAGAAAAAAAGAGATTGTTCCTCCTTTAATGAAGGTGTTTAAAACTTAAGTTCTTCAACGTTTAACTCATATAGAAAATTGAAATTTTGTCTTTTTTCAATCTCTTTTTCAATTTCCTCAATTCTTTTACCTTCTATTTCTTTAATATTTAATGCCCTTAAACCATTAACTGTCATCATCTTTATAACTTCTTTTGAGGGAAGTTTTTGAGGATCCCTCGTTATCCCTTTTTGTAAAAGGCTGGCCAATTTTCCTGCTTCCCAGATATCCAATCGATTTGAGCTGGCCGGTCCATCTGTTCCTAAAGAAACCAAAACTCCTTTTTCCAGCATTTTTGAAACCGGAGCAATCCCCGAACCCAATTTTAAATTGCTCAAGGGACAATGAACTACTCTTGCTTTTTTCTTTGCCAAAATCTCAATGTCTTTATTTTTTAACCAGACACAGTGAGCCAGAATTGTTTTTTCATCCAATATTCCAAGTTTATTTAAATACCCAACTGGCGTAGTATTATTTTTCTTTTGGCATTGTTCAAACTCAAATTTTGTTTCTGCTAAATGGATATGGTAAAGGGCTTTGTATTGCCCAGCCAGTTTTTTTGCCAAAATCAAATTTTCTTTTGAAACAGTATAGATCGAATGAGGAGCAACTGCTACCTTGATATAAGAATCATTTTTAAACTTTTTTAATAATTCTTCAGTAATCTTTAAACCCTCAAGAAAATTTTTGGCACTAGGGGTCGGAAAATCCATCAATGCTTCCCCGATTACCACTTTAATTTTCGTTTCCTTTGCCGCCCTTGCCACTTCTCTTTCAAAAAAATACATATCATTAAAGGCTCTAATTTTGTTTTTTCTCATTTCCAAAATTGCCTTTTTGGTATTTTTATAAACAAAACTTGGGCTAACAAACTTTCTCTCCATTGGCCAAATATATTTTTCAAACCAGATTTTTAGTGGCAAGTCTTCGGCTTTCCCTCTAAAGGCAATCATTGCCGCATGACAATGAGCATTAATTAAAGGAAAATTAAATTCTATTTTCATATTTTTTGAAGAGGTTAATCAAAATTAAACCAGTAACAAATCCGCCAATGTGACCCCAATAGGCAATAAAAGGATCAGAACCCAGATACAAAAACTGATATAAAAACCAAATTCCAATATAAAATATGGCTGGAACGGAAATTATATACCAAGAAAAAAATCCGGGGACCAAGGCCTTAATTTTATTTCGAGGAAATAAAACCAGATATCCAGCCAGGACTCCAGAAATTGCTCCCGAAGCACCAATCGCCGGGATTGTTTTGTCTGAGACTAAAAAAGAGTAAATAAGACCCGAACCAATCCCTGACAAAAGATAAAAAAATAAAAATTTCAATTTTCCCAGTTTTCTTTCCAAATTATCTCCAAAAATCCACAAAAACCACATATTTCCAAAAAGATGAAAAAATCCTCCATGCAAAAACATTGCAAAAAAGAGAGAGAGAAAGGCTTTTCCCTGAAAAATTCTTTCTGGAATTAAGCCAAAATTATTAATATAGAAATCTAAATTTTTTAAAGAGATAAAAAAGAAAAAAATATTTAAAGAAATCAAAATGATTGTAATTAGGGGGAATTTCCCCCTAATTTTTGATTCATCAGAAATCGGAAACATAATTAGAATCCCCCGTGGTGGAAAAACAGCGAGCGAAGCGAGCGCCAGAAACCGAAGGTGTCTGGAGCGGGGGTCGGGGGATTTCTTTAATTATAACACTTTTCGAAATAAAAATTGCCCAGTATGGGCTTTTTATGTTTGATGTGAATAAAAAAGGGTAATTAAAAATAAAAAATCCCTACGCCAAAAATTAATTGAATGAGAATGAAAAATAATAACTTAAAAATTTTTACTCCAACTGCCTGGGGATTATAACGAATATTTATCACAGTATAGACTACTAAAAGAGACCAGAGGATAAAGAAATAAGCCAAAGCCATTTCCTTATAACCCAAGATAAATATTAAGACGGCAATTATGTTCAAGACAAAAGCAGTGGCAGTGGTGCCGGTAAACCAACCCAAATAATCCCAGAATTTAACTTGATCCCAATATGCAATTTTCGCATAGGCAATGCTTGAAACATAAAACAAGGGGACTGCGAAGGTAAATTGAACAATGAGTGGGAGGGTCAATTTCTCGGGAGCAATCGCCCAAAGTATACCAAAGGTTGCCAAACATACTGATATTAAATTATTGTTGATCGATATTTTTGAAGCTGCCTTCTGAGGATTTGTCTTAAAGGGCTCAATCATATTAATCAAATTATAACTCTCAATCAACGAAATTGCAATTAAAATAAAAACTACCCAGCGATGGGCGTTTTGCAGATGGTAAATTTACTCTTTTATTTTAGCTTTATTTAATTCCCAATTTTGCCTCAACTCTTTTTAGGCGACGATTTAATTCTTCTATTTCAAAACGATAAGCCACTTGGTCTAGTTTAAGTTTGATCTCCTCTATCCCATTTTCAAGACCATCGAGTCTAGTTTCAACTTTATCAAATCTCCTATCAACACCATCGAAACCGCCCCTTACCATTCTCGCCAAATCTTCTATTGTTACATTTCTCTTTTTCATCAATTTTATTATAGCAAGTGCCGAAAATCACTGTCAAATTTTGCTCCCGATGAAAAACCCCAACAAACTTTTGAAATTATTTTACCAAATCTGATTCACAAATCCAAAAAGCGAAACCTGACCCGATGAGTTGCCCGCCGCCTCTGGCGGCGGGCAGGAAAACCCGACGGCTCGCGGGCAAAATTTTTTTGAATGAGGTTTATCTTTTTTCTGGTTTTTTAAGTTCTTCTCTGATAACCGCAATCCATTCTCTTTTATTCTTATAAAAATTTTCTGACACTAATTTTAATGATTTTTGTAATCCCTCTAGTTTTTCTCTAACTCCAATCCACCCAACCTTGTCTTTCGGCACTCCATAATTCTGCAAAAGAGATATTGTTCTATAAATATCCATAATCTCACCGTACGATGGTAAATCAATAAGGGCATTTTCTAATTCAGCTTTATTATATGCTGAAACCTTAAATCCCCACCCAAGTTCCTTCATTAGGGCTAACTTTATTGGTAAATTTAACAGTATTTCTTTATCTTCTTTTGAAAAAGTATTAGGAACTGTATCTTTAAATAGATCAGCAAAGTATAAATACCGATAAGACAAGATACCTTGGTTAAATTGGAGCTCACTTAATAGCGATTTTAGGATTTTGCCTTTTTTGATTTTTCCTTTTATTGAATCCGTAAGAAAATTTAAGAGCCACCCGATAACTATTCCTACCATACCAATTACGGCTCCAATTATAGTTGGATCAATTATAATTTTTTCTTTCACAGATTTATTCCGGGCCTTTATAGAAATATAGAGGGTCGCCTCGTTTTTTGGCCCGCCAAGAACCTAATACAAAACGCTGAGCAGTTAAAAAATGTTCATCATAGAAAGCAGTTAAAATCTCTCCGTATTTTTCTTCTCCTACATCTTTTAAGAGAGCTTTCCAGGGATCTTCTTTGCTTTCGTATTTATTTAGTGCTTCTTTTACAGTTTTATGTAATTTTTCTATTGCCCTGTCTAATTCTTTTAAATATTTTTTAAGATTTTTATTCTCTAAAATTTGTGTCAAACAAGTAGCTAACACTGCGGTCTTAAAATCTTTATAATTTTCATCTTCTTCAAATTGCTGGTGTAGTTCTTGAATAAATTCGCTATTACAATCCTTCATTCTTTGAGAAACAAAACAAATCTGGTCATAAATAAAACTAAGTTCTTTACCTAAAGATAGCATCGGATTTGAAGGACTAATTTTTTCTTTCATAAACTATTACTGAGGATATTTCTTAAAACATTCATTTTTAGCTTCTTTTAAATCCCTTTCTACTTCATCAAATAAAGATAGTCCGCATTCATAAGCACTATCGGGATATTTATTACACGATTCGACTCCTTTTGCTGTCAATTCTTTATAATACTCCTCTGCATCGCTCAAACAAGATTCTAAAGATTGTCTCTGCAGCAATTCTTTCGTTTCTTTTTCTCGTGCCATTTGTTTTTGCAACTCTAATTTTGCTCGCTCTTTTTGAGGAACAAAATATACATGGTAATAAGAAACAGAAATAGTAGCTATTAAAATGGCTATGATTAAAGCTAATTTGAGAATTTTATTTAAATCCATATTATTTTCTTAATTTTTTCTTTCATAGGTTTATTTTTAAAAATTATTTTCTACAACGTATAAGTCCATTTATATTATATTCGCAAACCATGTCAGCTGTATCTATACCTGGTGTGTCACTAGGTCTAGTATTCAAAGAACATGTAAATAATGCATCTTTATTATGCTGTTTGTTAAGCCACTCGTTTCCATATTTCTCGCATTCTAATTGAGAATTAAATTCATTAGGGTTCTCAACGTAATCAGAACTCCAACGATATTGATAACCAATAAACTTCCATTTTTCTGTTGATTTTTTAGACATATAAATAGAACCGCCAATTATAAAAGCGGCTATTATTATTCCAATGAACGTTTTATTTTTCTCAAAAATTTCTTTCATAGATAAAGCTTCTCTACTTTCAAAATAGCCCGATTTTAAGAAAAATTCAAGAAACAAAAAATTGCCCGGCGCTGGGCTTTTAAAATTTTTTTATAAATTTTATTTATGCTTTCTTTTGTTTGCCCTGGCCTCGAGCATAAGCCTCTTTATCTCCAATCGCTTCTTGGTTTTGTGGGAATGTGATTTTTTATGTTTATCCAGTCCCGTGCTTCTTTTTGCCATATATGTATTTTATTGATTAGTTAATTATTCTCTAAGTATAACAGAAAATATTGGCAAAGGAAAATGTTCTTACTGGCTCCGCGGGCAGGATTCGAACCTGCAACCTAGTGCTTAACAGGCACCCGCGCTACCATTGCGCTACCGCGGAATATATTCCATTATACACTATTTTTAATATCCTTTCAATTTTTTCAAGGCGCTATGTTCCCTGATTCTTTCAAGAGCTTTAGCTTCGATTTGACGAATTCTTTCCCGAGTTACCCCAAATTCTTGACCGACCTCTTCAAGGGTGTGAGTGATTCCATCCTCCAAACCAAATCTCATTGCCAAAATTTTTTGCTCTCGGGGAGTCAGATCAACTAAAATTTCTTTTAATCTTTCTCTGAGTAATCTTCTGGCTGCTTCCAAAGATGGTGGCGCCGATTTTTCATCGGCAACAAATTCAGCTAAAATTGAATCTTCCTCATCCTCGCCAACCGGGGTTTCCAAAGAAATTGCTTGTTGAGAAATTCTCATTAAATGATGAACTTTTTCCACCTCCACTCCCATTTCGGCAGCAATTTCTTCTGGTAAGGGTTCTCTGCCCAAATCTTGCAATAGCCTTCTCCGGGCTTGGTTATATTTTGAGAGGGTCTCAACCATATGGACAGGGATTCTAATTGTCCTTGCCTGATCAGCCAATGCCCGTGAGATTGCCTGCCTGATCCACCAGGTGGCATAGGTTGAAAATTTATAACCTCTTCTCCAATCAAATTTCACAACTGCTCGAAAGAGACCCAAGTTTCCTTCTTGAATTAAATCTAAAAGAGTTAAATTGGGAGACCGACCAATATATCTTTTAGCAATTGAAACGACCAATCTCAAGTTGGCTCTGGCCAGTTTATTTTTTGCCTCTTTATCCCCCTTTTCAATTCTTTTTGACAGCTCTTTTTCTTCTTCGGCGGTAATAAAAGGAATCTCTCCAATTTCTCTTAAATACATCTGGATGGGGTCAATTTTCGCTGCCGGAATTATTATCGGCCCTTTTTTTCCTGGCACCAAAAATTCTTTTGTTTCTTTAACCTCAATTCCTAATTTTTCCAGATCTTCATAAAATTTTTCCAAACCCCTGAGGTCCTTCTCTACTCCCGGAAAAAAATTTAAAATTTCCGAGGTGGTGACAAAGCCTCTTTTCTTCCCTTTTTCAATTAACTCTTTCATTTTTTCTTCAACAAAAACTTTCTTAGGTCTGCCCCGTTTTAATTTAATTTTTCTTTTCTTTAAAGCCCTTCTCGAGGTAAGTCTCTTTTTAGTTTTTTTCTTTTTCATTTTTTATTCAAATTATTTCTTTACTCAATTGATTAAATGCTTTACTCAATTCCTTAATTTTTTCTAAATCTTTTTCCTCTTCGGCTTTTTTAATTTCTTTTGAAATGTCATTTAACTTATTTTTAACTTCCAGAGATTGGATTTCTCGCAAACAAAGTTTAATTTCTGGCAAAATCTCACTTTCCTCGATTTCCTCAATCTCAGATTTTAAACCCAAATAATCAAAGTAATTCCCTGCCTCCTGAGACAAATTCTGAGGGGAAAAATTTAAATCTTTCTTCAGATTGGAAAGAATTTCCTCTCCTTTTTGAGAAAGATGAAAAAGGGAGTACCCCTCCAGAGCGTCCTCAATCAAATTTAGATTTTCCGGTTTTTTTAAAATCAGGGTCAATAGCCTTTCTTCTAAAAGTTCTTTTCTTGATTTTTGAGGAAGCACCCACTTCGGCGGGTACCCGACTTCCTCTTCTTCCAAACCATAAGTCTCTTCTTCTATTTTAATTTTTCTCAATTCTTCTTCAACATTTTTTTCTTCCACTTCCAGTTTTTTTGCCAATTGGGAAATCCAGAAAGATTGTTCAATCTTATTTGGAATCCTTTTTATTACCGGTAATAAAATCTTTGAAATTTCTTTTTTTCCTTCGGGGGTCTTTTTATCAAATTTTGAAAAGGCATTTTGGAAATAGAAATCTAAAATTGATAAAGAATTATTAATTAATTTTTCGAATTCTTTTGGGTTTTTGGAAATGATATCGGCCGGGTCTTTTTCTTTTGGTAAATTAATAATTTTCAAATTAAAACCTCTTAACTGGGCCAAATCTACTCCTCTTTTTGTTGCAAAATCTCCAGCAATATCCATATCAAAAGCCAGATAAAGATTATCGGAATATCTCTTTAAAATTGCCAACTGATAGGGAGTTAAGGCAGTGCCAGAACTTGAAATTGTATTTTCCATCCCTACCTGATGAGCCAAGATGGTATCGGTATAACCCTCAACCAAAATCGAAAAATTTTTTTTCCTAATTTCCAATTTTGCTTTATCTAATCCGTATAGAACTTTGCTTTTATCATAAAGTAGGGTGTTGGGAGTATTAACATATTTTGGCCCTTCCTCTTTTTCAAATATCCTGCCACCGAAACCAATCACCTGGGAGTTCAAATCGAAAATTGGAAAAATGATTCTTCCCCGAAACCGATCGTAAAAAGAACCTTGTTCATTTTTTATAGAGAGACCAGTTTTTTCAACCTCTTCATTTTTATATCCCCTGGAAACCAGGAAATCAGTTAGTCCACTCCAGGTATCAGGAGCCCAGCCCAATCTCCATTTTTTAATCGATTCTTCGCCAATTCCCCTAGCCCTGAGATATTCTATTACCTCCTTTCCTTTTGAACTTCCTTCTAATTGCTTTTCAAAAAATTTTGTTGCAAGCTCGCAAATTTCGTACAATCTCTGTCTTTCGGTTAAAATTTCTTTCTTTATTGGCTTTAATTCCACTCCGGCTTTTTGGGCCAACATCCGCAAGGCATCGCCGAACTCAACCCCTTCAATTTGCATTATAAATTTAAAAATATCACCTCCGGAATTACATCCAAAACAATGCCAGATTTGACGGGCAGGACTAACAAAAAAAGAGGGGTTTTTCTCTGAATGAAAAGGACAAAGGGTCCTATAGTTTGCCCCGGCCTTTTTCAATTTAATATAAGAACCGATAACTTCAACAATATCTAATCTTGATTTTATCTCATCAATGGGAGAAGTGAACATAGTAAATTGGCCAACTCTATGATATAATAATTTTAATCAAAAAACAAGACTCGTTTATTCGTAAATTCGCAACAAATTCGTTATTCAGTGAGATAAATTAAAAATTTATCGAGATGTGAGATGAAAATTTTAATTTTCATCGAACGTTGATTTATGAGAATTGCTCAAATAGCTCCTCTTTGGATTCCCGTTCCGCCTTATACCTATGGTGGCACCGAACTGGTTATCTCTTGGTTATGCGATGAATTGGTGAGAAGGGGTCACGAGGTGACTCTTTTTGCCACTGAGGATTCAAAAGCTTCAGCCAAATTAATTCCTATTTGGCCAAAATCTTTATGGCGGGCGAAATTGAACGCTCCCCACGCTGTTTTTTCTTTGCTTTACGAAAAATTAATTTCTCTTCAGAACCAATTTGATATTATCCATGACCATTGCGAATTTTATACTGCTCCCTATTCAAAATTTTTAAAAGTTCCGATTATCACCACCTTACATCATCCTTTAACTGAAGAAACAATTATTCTTTATAAGAAATTTCCAAATATTAATTTCGTTGCCATTTCAAAAAATCAAAGAAAATCTGGTCCCGGAATAAATATTGTCAAAACCATTTACCACGGCTTACCTATCGAAAAATATGAGTTTAATCCAATTCCTCAAAATTATCTTTTTTGGCTCTCAAAAATTATACCCCAAAAGGGAGTAGCCGAAGCAATTGATATTGCCAAATTAAGTGGAGAAAATTTAATCATTTCTGGAAATATTCCACCGGAATACGGAGATTATTTTAATTTCAGAATTAAACCCTTGATCGATGGAAAAAAAATTCAATTTGTCGGTGCCTCGGATTTCTCAAAAAAAATTGAATTGTTAAAAAATGCTAAGGCTTTTTTGTTTCCAGTAAAAAGACCCGAGCCATTTGGGCTGGTAGTTATTGAAGCCATGGCCTGTGGCACTCCGGTTATTGCTTTCAAGGAAGGTTCCATGCCAGAACTCATTGAAGATGGAAAAACGGGCTTTTTAGTAAATAGTGTTGAGGAGGCCTGCCAGGCATTAAAAAAGATTGATAGAATTTCCAGAGAATATTGCCGGGAATATGTCAAAAAGAATTTTAACCTGAAAAGAATGGTCAATAGATATGAAAAACTTTACAAGAAAATTTTAACAAAAAATCATGAAAAAACTTAAAATTGCCCAAGTTGCTCCGCTCTGGTATCCTGTTCCACCGCGTGGTTATGGAGGAACAGAGGCTACTGTCTCAAAATTAACTGAGGGCCTAGTAAAGAGAGGACACGATGTCACCCTTTTTGCTTCCGGAGATTCTAAAACAAAAGCTAAACTTGTCTCTCCAACCAAGAAAAACCTTTTCTCTCTGGGAGTGTCTTGGCTATATGATAGTTACAATATTTTAAATCTCATTAAGGCCTTTTCTCAGGCTAAAGATTTTGACATACTCCATACTCATATAGATGTTTATGACCCAATTTTCAGAGCGAAATCTCCGGTTCCAACTATTGCTACCCTCCACAATCCTTTTTGGCCAGAAGGTAAAAAAAAGAGTGGAAAATGGTATGAATATAAAGCAAGAGTATCAATTTACAACCACTTTGCTAAACTCCCTTATGTGGCAATTAGTAATAGTTATCGAAAGCAATGCCCGGCAAATATAAAATTTGTCAAAACTATTTATCACGGAGTTGATATTCGCCAATTAAAATTTAACCCAAACCCAGAAAATTATTTCGTCTGGTTAGGAAGATTAACGTCAAAAAAGGGACTTCATTTGGTAGTGAAACTGGCCAGAGAATTAGGATTTCGGCTTAAAATTTCGGGCAAAGTAGCCAGTCCTGAAAATGAAAAATATTTTCAAAAAGAAATAAAACCTTATCTTTCAAAAAAAATTCAATTTTTAGGCGAGCTTCAATCCGAAAAAGAAAAATCAGAGTTTTTAGGGAAGGCAAAAGCTTTAATTTATCCTCTTTTATGGGAAGAGCCTTTTGGCATTGTGATGATAGAAGCTATGGCCACAGGCACCCCGGTGATTGCTTTTCCCCGAGGCTCGGCTCCGGAGATTATTAAAGATAGAGAAACCGGTTTCTTGGTAAAAAATTTAGCTAAAATGAAAGAAGCAATTAAAGATATTGAAAAGATATCAAGAAGCCAATGTCGTCAGAGGGTTAAAAAATTGTTTACTGTTGAAAAGATGACTGAAGAGTACGAAAAACTTTATTATCAAATAATTAAAAACTAGATATGAGAAAAAAATTAAAAATTGCAACCTTTGTCGCGTCGGAAGTTCCCTTCCCCGTTCCAAAGGACTTTAAAGATATTTATGCTCCAGTTGAGGTTGCTTTAAATGTTGCCGAAGGTTTGGCTAAAAGAGGGCATGAGGTGACATTTTTTGGGCCCTTGGGTTCTAAATCAAAAATATGTAAAGTCAGAGAAGTTAATATTGAACCTCTTTATAAAAATAAAATTCTCAAACTACCAGGCGTAAGAGGAAATAAAGAAAGAGAAAAAATTTTTTATCTTTTTGACCAGTATATTATTTCTCAAATTTTTAAAGAAAATTTGAAAGAGAAATTTGATATCATCCATATTCATCCCGTAGATAGGGCTTTGCCTTTTGTTACTCTAACAAAAACTCCGGTTGTTTACACCTTGCACGACCCTATTTATCCCTGGCGAGCTAAAATTTTTAAAATGTACCAAACGAAAAATCAATACTTTATCTCAATTTCTGATGCTCAGAGACAACCGGCCCCAAATTTAAATTGGGCCGGAACTGTTTATAATGGGATAAATTTAGAATCTTTTCCTTTTAATCTGAGACCAAAAAATTATTTTTTATTTTTAGGCAGAATACTACCAAGAAAAGGACCGCATTTAGCTATCCAAATAGCAATAAAGGCAAAAGAAAATTTGGTCATTGCTGGGGCTCCCAATACTGGAAGATTTTGGCAGAAAAAAATCCAGCCCTTTTTAAAAAGAAAAAATATTAAATATGTAGGCTTTCTCCCTTATGGCAAAACTTACAAACTTTATCAAGAGGCAAAGGCCCTTTTGTGCCCCATCCAATGGGAAGAACCTTTTGGTCTGACTTTTATAGAATCAATGGCTAGTGGAACTCCGGTTATTGCCTTTGACCGAGGTTCGGCCAGAGAAATAATAAAAGACGGAAAGACTGGATTCGTTGTCAAAAATATTGAGGAAATGATTGAGGCAATGAAGAAAATAGACCAAATAAAAAGAGGAGATTGTCGAGCATTGGTTGAAGAAAAATTTACAATTGAAAGAATGGTAAATGATTACGAAAAAATATTTTACCAGATTGTTCAGAAAGGAAGTTGAAAATGGCTCCTGAAGACCAAGCCTGAGGATAACAAGGCCTTTTTTCCATCTCTAAAGTAATTTTTCCGTCAACCACTCCATAAAATTCTGGCAAATATCCAATTTTATTATAAGCCAGCAAAATGGCATTTTTTATTTTTTGATATTCGGATTTTCTTCCCAATTTTTTTAGTCCCTGAGCAATTATCCAATTGTCGTGGGGCCAGACCGAACCAAAGTGATAAGATTTTGGGTCAAAATCCGGTTCAAAGGTTGAATGATTTCTAATTCCAAAGTGGGTCCATAAATCTTCTTCAAAAATTCTTTTGACAACAAAATCAATTTTCTCTTTATCAACGATTCCGGTAAATAATAAATGGCCGGGATTTGAGGTGATTGATTTTTTTTGTTCTTTTTTTCCATTTAAAGCCAGACAATAAAAGTTTTTCTCTGCCATCCAAAATTTCTCATTAAATCTTGATTTTAAATTTTCAGCTCTTTCTTCCAATTTTTTCACCAAATCATAATCTTTTTTTAGCCAAGCCAATTCTGAAATTTCTTTTAAGGCCAGATATTGATATCCTTGAACTTCAACCAGGGCTACCGGCGGCTCAATTTTTAAATGGTCATCGAAAGAATCCTTCCAACCCTGGTGGAAAAGTCCCTTTTCATTTTTCCTTTGATATTCCAAAAACAAATCTTTGTCTTTATCTCCGCATTCCTCAATCCAATTTATTGCTTTTAAAATATTTTCCCAATGAGAATTTAAAAATTTTTTGTCTCTTGTTTCCTCAAAATAAAAAGAAAATAAAATTAAAAAAAGAGGGGTCGAATCGATCGACCCATAATATGGATAGGAAAATCGATTTTCTGGATGATGAGATTTTCCAAAATCAATTTCGTGAAGAATTTTTCCCGGCTCTTCTTCTCTTTCATCATTAAATACTTTCCCTTGATATTGAGATAAAATTTCCAAAGTTGCCTGACAAATTCCAGGTTTTTTATCTAACAATTGCCAGGCAGAAATCAAAGAATCCCTACCAAAAAGCCGGTTGAATCTTGGTAAGCCGGCTCGGATGAATCCCTTCCTATCCTTTAAAATTTTAATCTCTCTCAAAACTCTTTTCTTTGCTATTTCCCTTTTTATTAAATTTAAAAACATCTCAATCTTTGATTTCCCGAGCGCTAGCGAAGGGGCGAAAAGAGATTTATCTCTTTGAGCTCACAAAATTTTCCCAAAATTTTTTTGGCTTTTTCCAAATTCTTTTCCTCAACCAAGAGATAATCTGTTTCATAAGTCGAAATATAGAAGATGCTGATTTTGGCATCGGCAAGCGGTTTAGATAAGGAGGAGACAATACCGGTTAAAGAAAAACCTAAAGGTCCTTCAACTTTAAAAGCCCGCCAATTTTTTTCTGCCAAAACGCCAGCTGGAATTTTTTCTTGAGGGCAAACAATTGAAAGCTCGTCCGGAGTTCTGGTAATAGAGCAAAAACTGATATTTTTTGCCCAATCAGGAATTTCACTATTTTTCTCAAAATGACAAATCCCCAATTTTTCCGGCAATATTGAAAGTGTAAGTTTCACGGTTGTTAAGATTTTTACAGAATCTCATCGACCTTTTGCGGTGAGGGTGAGATTTGAACTCACGAGGGGCTCAACGCCCCTACGGCATCTCCAGTGCCGCGCTTTAAACCAAACTCAGCCACCTCACCTTAATTTAATTTTGATTTATAAAATCCTATTGATTTCGTAAATCGTTAGAGTTGAAATTAAACACTCATTTCCCTTAGGGCTTTGATTCTTTCTTCTACTGGCGGATGGGTCATAAATAACTTTATTAACCAATTTTTCGCTCCCTCCCCCTTGAAAGGATTGACAATAAATAAGTGAGCAGTAGCATTTGAGGCAACTCTTAATTGATTTTTATCGGCTGAAATTTTTTCCAAAGCCCTGGCCAATCCTTCGGGATATCTGGTTAAAAGGGCGCCTGAAGCATCGGCTAAAAATTCCCTTTTTCTGGAAATGGCAAATCTTATCAATTGGGCAAAAATTGGTGCCAAAATGAGAAAAAATAGGGAGAGAAAAAACAAAACCCAGGAAGCGCCCTCTTCTCCCTCTTCCCTTTTTGGCCTAATTCTCATTCTAAAGAAAAAATCAGTTAATCTAATCACTATCCCAACTAAAATTACGATAATTGTTGCCAAAAGGGTATCTCTGTTTCCAATGTGGGATAATTCATGACTGGTAACTCCTTCCAATTCAACTTTTTCTAATTTTTCAAGCAATCCAGTAGTAAAGCAAATTACCGAATGCTTGGGATCCCTGCCAGTGGCAAAGGCATTGGCTGAAGGATCATTAATAATACAAATTTTTGGTAAGGGAAGGCCGGCAGTAAGACAAAGATTCTCAACCAAGCGATAAAGTTCTGGGTTATCTTCCTTTTTAATTTCTTTAGCTCCGGTCATTGCTAAAACAATTTTATCCGAAAACCAAAAAGAAGAAATACTAAGCAATAAACTTAATAAAAAGGCAAACCAAAAATAAAACCAACTTCCAAAATAATTGGAAAAAATATAACCGATCAAGATAATCAAACCCAGAAAGAAAGATAAGTAAAGCCAAGTTCTTCGGATATTAAATTCGGCTTGAGTGTAAAGTGTCATGAAATGTCAAATGTTAGATGTCAAATGTCAAATCCATATCGCAAATCTTAAATCTTTAGATTTCACATTTAACATTTGGTTTTGAGATTTGACATTTGAGTTTTGAGATTTCAAAATTTCACTTTGGGGGCTTCTCTTTCAGCTGGCGCCGCTAACTCAAATAACTCCATCTTTTGAAATCCGAAAATTGAGGCGACAACATTTGCTGGAAAACTTTCAATTTTGATATTCAGATCTCTGATATTACCATTGTAAAATCTTCTGGCTGCTTGAATTTTGTCTTCGGTATCTGTCAATTCCCTTTGCAATTCCAAAAAGTTAGCCGAAGCTTTCAAATCGGGATAGGCTTCAGAGACAGCAAAAAGGGTTTTTAGAGTATCTGAGAGAATATTCTCTGCTTCCGCTCTTTCTTTCATTGTTTTTGCTCCCATTGCCCGAGTTCTTGCCTCGGTAACTTTTTCAAAAACTTCTCTTTCATGGCCGGCATATCCTTTTACCGTTTCAACTAAATTTGGAATTAAATCATATCTTCTTTTTAATTGAACATCAATATCTGCCCAGGCCTCCTTTGCTCTGTTTTTCAATCTCACTAAAACATTATAAGTAGAAATTAACCACAAAACCGAAACTACAAAGATAATTAAAATAATTGAGGAAATTGCCATAATTTTAATTTTCAATTAACTTCGACCTTTACCCTGTTAAGCAATATTTAACAGGGTGAATTTTTTTATTATACCTTAACTCTTTTTTAAAATAAAGTCCGCCTCTAAAAGAGGCGTGACATAAATTACTAACGACCGTTTGTCTCTTATGTCATTAATATTCTTCGGGGATTTCCGGAGTTCCCTTCTTCTCTTCCTTTTCTGGATATTCACCAACTACCGCCTCTGTCGTCAAAAGCATTGAAGCGGCTGAGGCGGCATTTTCTAAAGCGGTTCTGACAACTTTTGTCGGATCAACAATTCCAGCTAAAACCAAATCCTCGTATTTCATACTCTCGGCATTAAAACCAAAATTCCCTTTCTCTCCCCTTACTCTTTCAGCCACAATTGCTCCGTCTACACCAGAATTCTCAGCGATTTGTCTGATTGGAATCTCGAGGGCTTTCTTCAAAATTCTGACCCCAGTTTTCTCATCTCCTTCTAAGGCTGATTCTAATTTTTCTAAAGCCTTAATTGACCTCAGGGGAGCAACTCCACCGCCGGGTAAAACCCCTTCTTCAATTGCCGCCCGAGTGGCATTCAAAGCATTTTCAGTTTTTTTCTGTTTTGCTTTTTGCTCAACCTCAGTGGCTGCTCCAACCTTAATTACTGCCACTCCGCCGGCTAATTTAGCCAGTCTCTCTTGCAATTTCTCTTTATCAAATTCTGATTCGGTTTTCTTTAGCTCGTTTTTAATTTGGGAAATTCTGGCTTCAATCTCTTCTTTTTTCCCTCGGCCTTCAATAATTGTCGTTTTTTCTTTTTCAGCCACTACCTTTCTGGCTCTTCCCAATTGATTCAATTGAATATTCTCCAACTTCAAACCCAATTCCTCAGATATCATCTGAGCACCAGTGACGGTGGCAATATCCTGTAACATTTCTTTTTTTCTGTCGCCAAAACCTGGCGCTTTTACTGCCAGGGTATTAAAGATGCCCCTCAATTTATTGACCACCAGAGTTGCCAGGGCATCTCCTTCCACTTCGTCAGCAATGATAACCAATTCCTTTTTCCCGGTCTGGGCCACCTTTTCCATCACTGGCAAAATTTCAGTTAAAGCCGAAATCTTTTTATCTGTGACTAAAATGTAAGGCTCTTCCAAAACCGATTCCATCCTTTCTAAATCAGTGATCATATAAGGAGAGATATAACCCCGATCAAATTGAAGTCCTTTGACAATCTCCCTTTCTAAACCAAATTTTTTCGATTCTTCAACAGTAATTACCCCATCTTTACCAACTTCTGAGACAACTTCAGCAATCATATTCCCAATTTCCGGATCCAAAGCGGCAATGGCGGCCACTTGAGAAATCTCTTCTTTTTTTGAAATTGGGTTTGAAATTTCTTTTAAATATTGAATAACTTCCTTTACCCCTTTTTGAATTCCCCTCTTTAATGCCAAGGGATGGGCTCCGGCAGCAACATTCTTTAAACCTTCAGCAGTTATGGCCTGAGTCAAAAGCATAGCCGTTGTTGTTCCATCTCCAGCCGCTTCTGAGGTTTTCTCAGCTACCTCTTTTAAAATTTCTACTCCCAAATTTTCAATTTTATCTTTCAATTCAATTTCCTTGGCAATAGAAACCCCATCATCAGAAATTTCAGGCGCTCCAAAACCTTTGTCCAAAACCACATGCCTGGCTTTTGGTCCCAAAGTGACCTTTACGGCATTGATTAATTTATTGATTCCGGCCATCAATTTTTTTCTGGCCGCCTCATTAAAGAGAATTTGTTTTGCCATATTGTTTCCTACGAAACTACGAATTTTTTACGAAAGTACGAAAACGTTTTCGTATATTCGTACTTTTTCGTAATTTCGTAGGGAGCCATCATTCGATGATGGCTAGGATGTCTTCTTCTTTTGCTATTAAATATTCTTTGTCATCGACCTTTATTTCATCTGGACCGTATTTTTTGAACAAAACTTTTTGGCCGGGTTTAACCGACATAGGAATTAATTTCCCTTCATCGGTTATTCTGCCAGGTCCAATGGCAATCACTCTACCTTGTTCCGGTCTTTCTTTTTCTGCCGTTTCCGGAAGCAAAATTCCAGTTTTAGTTTTCTCTTCCTCTTTAATTGGCTCAATGAGAATGTGATCAAATAATGGTTTTATTTTCATAAACTCCGGATATTTTATAGATATTTGCAGTCTCCGGCTGCGATATTAATTGATATTTGTTGCAATAAATATCGCGAGCGAAGCGAGCAAGTATCAATAAATATCTAATAATATCTATTTTATCAATCTTGGCCTTTGAGTGCTAATTTCTATCTTTTAATATTAATCAGCTCAAAAATCCTTGTCAAGTCTTCAAAGAACCTTACCAGAGAAAACTTCTCTCAAATATTTACCAGTATAAGATTTGCGATTTTTAGCTATTCCCCGAGGAGTGCCTTCGGCGACAATCTTTCCTCCTTCATCCCCTCCCTCCGGTCCTAAATCCACAACCCAATCTGAATTGCGAATAATAGACATATTATGTTCTGTTACTAGCACTGTATTTCCTTTTTCAACCAATCTTTTTAGAACTAAGACCAATTTTTTAATATCGTCGAAATGAAGTCCAGTTGTTGGCTCATCTAAAATATATAAGGTCTTACCGGTGGCTTTTTTGGAAAGTTCAGTCGCCAATTTTACTCTTTGAGCTTCGCCCCCAGATAAAGAAGGAGCGGGCTGGCCCAATTCAATGTAACCTAAGCCAACGTCATTTAAGGTTTTTAATTTTTGATAAAGTCCGGGAATATTTTTGAAAAATTCCAGGGCTTCTTCGACCGTCATTTCTAAAACCTCGGCAATGTTTTTTCCTTTGTATTCAACGCTCAAGGTCTCTTTGTTAAATCTTTTTCCCTTACATTCTGAACACTGAACATAAACATCTGGCAAAAAGTACATTTCGATTTTGATTTGACCTTGACCCTGGCAAGCCTCGCATCTTCCTCCTTTGACATTGAAAGAAAATCTTCCCGGTCTATACCCCCTGACCCTGGCTTCTTTTGTTTTTGAAAAAAGTTCTCGGATAAAAGAGAAAGCGCCGGTGTAAGTTGCCGGATTTGACCTGGGAGTTCTTCCAATTGGAGATTGATCAACCAGAGCAACTTTGTCTAAGTATTCTGTTCCCAAAATTGCTTCGTGTTTTCCCGGTTCCTCTTTCGATTTGTAAAATTTTCTCATTAGGGCTTTTGCCAAAATATCATTCATCAAAGAACTCTTCCCTGAACCAGAGACTCCAGTGATACAAACAAACTTCCCCAAAGGAATTTTCACATCAATATTTTTTAAATTATGTTCTTTCGCCCCTTTTATAATGAGAGTGTGGCTCCCCTGTCCCGGGACTGTCCCCAGTCTGTCCCTAGTCTGTCCCCAATTTTTTGAGATTTCAACTTTTTTTCTTCCTGATAAGTAATCACCGGTAAGGGTTTTTGATTTCAGTAATTCCTTTGGCGTCCCCTGAAAAATTATTTTCCCTCCCTTCTTTCCGGCTCCCGGTCCAATATCAATTACCCAGTCAGCAGCTAAAATCGTCTGGGGGTCGTGTTCCACCACCAAAACCGTATTCCCCAAATCCCTCAATTTTTTTAAAGTTTCAATCAGCCTTCCCTGATCTCGGGCATGTAAGCCAACCGATGGTTCATCCAAGATATACAAAACTCCGGTCAATTTTGAACCAATTTGGGTTGCCAATCTTATTCTTTGCTCTTCTCCTCCAGCCAATGTCTCTGCTTTTCTATCTAAAGTCAAATAATCCAATCCGACATCAATCAAAAATTGGAGGCGATTTAAAATTTCTTTGATAATGGATTGAGCAATCTTTAATTCATTAGGTTTTAGGTTATAGGTTTTAGGTTTTAGTAATTTTTCAAAAAATTCTTTTACCTCATCGATTTGCATTTCAACAATTTTATCAATGGATTTTCCAGCCACCTTGACTGCTAAGACTTCTGGTTTTAACCTCTTTCCTTTACAAACCTCGCATTTTTTCTCAACCATGTATTTTTCAATTTCTTCCCTTGTATATTCAGATTCGGTCTCGTGATATCTCCTTTCTAAAGAAGGGATTACTCCCTCATAGTTAGATGTTGGATGTTGGATATTAGATGTTAGATATTTCTCTCCGTATAAAATTAGATTAATTTTTTCTTTTGGCAAATTTTTAATTGGCGTATACAAATTAATGTTTTCCTTCTCAGCCAAATTTTCCAATTGCCACCAGAAAAATCCCTGCCGGCCTACTTTATGGGAGGCATGGGCCCAGGGGAAAATTGCCCCTTCGGCAATTGATAAATTGGAATTGGGAATGACCAATTTTGGATCAACTTCTAACTTTTCACCGAGACCCTGGCAGGCAGGGCAGGCACCATAAGGAGAATTAAAAGAAAAAAGCCGAGGTTCTAACTCAGGTAATGATATCCCGCATTCCTCGCAGGCAAAATGCTCGCTGAAGACTTCGTCTTTAGGTTTTACACCCGCTCCGCGGGTACCCGAGGTTTTAGGTTTTAGGTTAACGACAACTATACCTTTGCCAAGTTTTAAAGCTGTTTCCAAAGAATCAACTAATCTCGATTTGTCTAAATCTTTATCAATTATCAATCTATCAATAACTACTTCAATGTTGTGTTTTTTATAACGAGCCAAAGTTTTTTCCAATGCCTCCTCGACCCGATAGAGTATTCCATCAATTCTCACCCTGACAAACCCTGACCTTTGGATTTCTTCCAAAACTCCTCGATGTTCTCCCTTTTTGCCTCTAATCACCGGTCCCAAAATTGTAATTTCAGTATTCTTTGGCAACCTTAAGACCTGTTCAGTAATTTGATCTATCGTCTGTCGGGAAATTTCTTTCCCGCATTTTGGGCAGTGAGGTTTTCCTATTCGCGCGAATAAGAGACGCAAATAATCGTAAATTTCAGTAATTGTCCCAACCGTTGAACGAGGGTTATGGCTGGCTTTTCTCTGGTCAATTGAAATGGCTGGAGAAATTCCCTCAATTTTATCAACATCGGGTTTATCCATTACCCCCAAAAATTGCCTGGCATAGGCAGATAATGATTCAACATATCTTCTCTGCCCTTCTGCATAAAGGGTATCGAAAGCCAAAGAAGATTTCCCAGAACCCGAAATTCCAGTAATAACCACCAATTTATTTTTCGGAATGTCAATGTTTATATTTTTTAAATTATGAACTCTAGCCCCTTTTACTTTAATGAAGTTTTCTGGCATAAAAATTATTATATCTCAAATTTCAAGAAATTTCAAGAAAGAAATATAATGGATAAATGGGGGAAAAATTAGTTACAAGACTTTCCTTAATAATTTTTCTTTTCGCAATTTCTGTTTTTGTGATTTCTCTTTCGCTGAAGCCTAAAATAATTGAAATTCAAGGAAGGGCTCAAGTTTCCAAAGTTCCTGAAAATTTTTCAAAAGAAATTTCTCTAATTTTAGTTGGAGACATAATGCTCGACCGAAGGGTAAAGATAACAATGATAAAGAATGGAGATTGGAAATTTCCATTTTTGAAAATTGCTGATGATTTTAAAAATGCCGATATTTTAGTTGGAAATTTGGAAGGCCCAATTTCTGATAAAGGAAAAAAAGTTGGAAGTATTTATTCTTTCAGAAATGACCCCAAGGCAATTGAGGGATTAATTTATGCCGGTTTTGATGTAATATCTTTCGCAAATAATCATGCCTTTGATTATGGCAGAGAAGCCTTCGAAGATTGCTTAACCAGGTTAAGCAATTCTGAGATCAGTTATGTTGGCGCCGGCTTTAATGAAAAAGAGGCTTTCTCACTAATAATTAAAGAAATAAATGGGGCAAAAATTGGATTTCTAGCTTATACAAATTTGGGACCTGAAAGTTGGAAAGCCACTGAAAGTAATTCTGGGATTGCCTGGATATCAGAAAAAGATTTTGAGAAAATCCGAAAAATTATTGAAAACGCTAAATCTCAAGTTGATGTTTTAATTGTCTCTTTACATTCTGGCGAAGAATATCAAAAAACACCTACTCAATTCCAAATTGACTTTTCTAGAATGGTAATTGATACCGGGGCTGACATTGTGATTGGCCATCATCCCCATGTCATTCAGCCAAATAAAAAATATGGAAATGGCTATATTTTTTACAGTTTGGGGAATTTTGTCTTTGATCAAAGTTTTTCAAAAGAAACAATGGAGGGGCAAATATTAAAAGTTTTAATTGAAAATAATAAAATAAAAGAAGTAATTCCAATAAATATTAAAATTAACGAATTTTTTCAACCGGAAATAAAGAAATGAGAATTGTTTTTATTTTTCTAATCATTTTTTTAATATCATTTGGATTGAATATTCAGATTGCTAAGGCAACCACGGGCGAAGAGGAGCTTCAGGCTCAAATTTTAAGACTTCAGGCTCAAATAGCCGAATTGGAAAAACAGTTAACTGAACTTCGGGCAGAAAGCTGGTGTCATGATTTTAAAGTTAACTTAAAATACAAAGAGGAAAGAGAGGAAGTTAGGGCTCTTCAAATTGCCTTAAAAAAAGAAGGGTTATTTAAAGGTTCAGCCACCGGTTTCTTTGGGCTGATAACTTTCCAATCAGTAAAACTTTTCCAGGAAAAATATAAAAAAGAAATTTTATCTCCTTGGGGATTTAAAAAAGGAACTGGTTTTGTTGGGCCAAATACCAGAACAAAATTAAATGAATTATATGGCTGTAGCCAAGTTCAAATTTCTTCTTTGAAACTCCAACCGGGAGATACTTTAGTAATCAAAGTTAAAACCGATTCTCCTCAAGTCGAAGGCAAATTCAAGTCTGAAGAGATAAAATTTTTAAAACTCGGTGAAAATTTGGTAGGAATTTTGGGAATTTCTGTAAATGAAAAAACTGGAAAATACGATCTGAGTATTGATCTCCCTGAAGGGACCTTTTTGAAAAAGAAAGTCGAAATTATTGAAAGGAAATTTCCGATAAGCGAGCTTTTAGTTACTGAAGAGTTAAAAGAAAAAGGATTTACTCCTTCAAAAATCAAAGAAAATATTGCCAAGGAAAATCAAAAAATGTATCAGGTTCTTCAAATTTTTACTCCCAAGCCTTATTTCAACCAGAATTTTATTTATCCTCTAAAGGAAATTAAAGACGTCGGGGCTTTTGGAAACATTAGAAAAAGCGGAAAAATTTTGCTTCAGCATTTGGGTGTAGACCTCGAGGCAGCTACCGGTACTCCTGTTTATGCCATTAATGATGGAGTAGTTAGTTTTGCCAAAGAATTCACCAATTATGGAAAAACTTTAATCATCGACCACGGAATGGGAATTTTCTCCCTTTATTTACACCTAAATGAATTTAAAGTTTTTGAAGGCCAAAAAGTAAAAAGAGGAGATATCATTGCCCTTTCTGGAAACACTGGCTATTCAATTTCTCCTCATTTGCATTTCTCTTTAAAAATTAATGGCAAAAGCATCGACCCTTTAAGATTTATTGAAACAGTAAAAAAAGAAATGCGAGAAGAATAGAATTACCTTCTTAACATTGCCATGGCTGTCTTAAGAAGACAGGTTGAGCAAATTTCAAATCCCTTTTCTCTCTCAAGGGCATTTTTTTTATTTTAAAATTGGGTTAAAATTTAAGTGATGGAAAAATTTAAATTTTTATTGAAAGATAGAATTTCTAGACTTCCTAAAGCTCCGGGTGTTTATGTTTTCCTCGCCCGCCGAAGCCTCGGCGAAGGCGGAAAACAAAGAAGAGAATTTTTGTATATTGGTAAGGCGGCGAATTTGAGAGAAAGGGTGAAAAACCATTTTCAACAACCAACTTTTCGCGACAGATTTTTGCTTAACCAGGTTAAGCAATTGGGTTATATTAAAACTGATTCTGAAATTGAGGCTTTAATTTTGGAGGCGAATTTAATAAAAAAATATCAGCCAAAGTATAATGTGGTCTGGCGGGATGATAAGAATTATTTCTTTGTTGCCAAAACTGAGGAAGATTTTCCCAGGATTTTTTGGACCCACCAAACCAAACTAAAACCTAAAACCTCGGGTACCCGCGGAGCGGGTGTAAAACCTAATTATGTGGGACCATTTGTTGATGGAAAGGCCTTAAAGCAAACATTAAAAATCTTGAGAAAAATTTTTCCTTTTAGATCTTGTTCAAAAATCCCCAATCGTTCTTGCCTTTGGTATCATTTAAACAGATGTCCTGCCCCTTGCCTCTTAAAATCAAAAATTGTTAAAGAAATCCCCATTAATTCTTTAAAACTGAAAAAAATCTCTCAGAGAAATGCCAAAAATTTAATCAAAATTTTGAAAGAAGGAAAAAATCCAGTTTTAAAGGAATTAAAAAAGGAAATGAAAATTTTGGCAAAAATTCAAGATTTCGAAGAAGCGGCAAAAATCAGGGATCAAATTAAGGCCTTAGAAAGAATAATGGAGCATACCAAAATTTTTGAAACCAGTGATGTTGACGTCAGACGTCAACATGAAAATTGGAGGAAAATCCAAAGAATTTTGCAAAAAATGTTAAAAACCAAGAAAACAATTTCTAGGATGGAAGCTTATGACATCTCTAATATTCAAGGTCAGCAAGCCACTGGAGCAATGGTCACTTTTATTAATGGTCAGCCAAATAAAAATTTTTATCGAAAATTTAGAATTAAAATTACTGGAAAACCAAACGATATTGCAATGATAAAAGAGATTTTATCGCGAAGATTTAAACACTTAGAATGGGGCTTGCCAGATTTAATTCTCATAGACGGAGGAAAAGCTCAGCTTAATGCCACCCTCCAATGTTGTTCAACATGTCATGTTGAACAAATTAAAATTTTGGCAATAGCAAAAAGAGAAAATGAATTGTTTATTGAGGGTGAAAAAAGTCCAGTTTTGTTAAAAAAATTGCCAAGAGAGATTTTTAATTTAATTTTGCAATTAAGAGATGAAGCTCATCGCTTTGCCATCTCATATCATCGGAAATTAAGAATGAAGAGTCTTGTAAAGTAATACGGGACTTGCCCCGTAGTAGATTTTTGACAAGCATTTTGCAAGGCAAAATGCTATTTTGTCGAAGGCAGTCAAAAATTCACTACGGGGCTTGTTTGAAAAATAAAAACTTGATATAATTAAATTATGAAATTACTTTGGCGAATAGGGGCGGGAATCTTGGGAATATTTTTGGCTGTAAAATTTGTCCCGGGCGTTTCTTTGAAAGTTTTGCCAGAAAGCAGTTTTTTAGGATTTAAGATAACTCAATTCTGGCAAATTTTAGTTTTGGTTGGCGGAATTTTGGGACTTATCAATTTTTTTATCAAACCGATTTTGGATAAAATCACCTGGCCCTTGAAAATTTTAACCTTAGGCCTATTCTCTCTAATACTTAATATGTTAATAATTTGGTTTCTTGATATCTTTTTTTTAGAACTTGAAATTTCGGGAATAATCCCCCTTTTCTGGACAACTCTAATTTGTTGGCTAATTAATTTCCTTTTGGGACTTAAATGATGAAAAACTATTTACCAATTGCTCAAATTTTGGTTGCTATTTTTTTAATTTTAGGTATTCTTTTACAAAAAGGAAGGGCGGCCCTTGGCGGAGAGTTTTATCTTACCAGAAGGGGGCTTGAGAAAAAAATTTTTTGGCTGACAATAATTTTTGGAATTTTATTTATCGCCTTAGCCCTTCTGAATCTCATTATCTAAAATTATCCAAAATGCGCTTTCCAACAAAATCACAGTGGCAACAATTTTTGAGGATTTTAAATAAGAAAGAGAGGATTTCTTTTTTTATTTTTTCGATTTTATTTTTTTCTTCCCTCTCTTTTCTCTTAATCAACTTTTATTTAAAAAATACCAAAGTTGCTCCAGCCAAGGGAGGCGAATATATTGAAGGGGTAATAGGTTTTCCCAGATTTATTAATCCAATTTATTCTCCCCTTTCAGATGTGGATAGGGATTTGGCGGAACTCATCTTTTCTGGTCTAATGAAATATAATTCGGAAGGAAAACTCATACCAGATTTGGTCAAAGAATATAAAGTCCTGGAAGATGGAAAGGTTTATGAAATTTATTTAAAAGAAAATCTTTTTTGGCAAGATGGAAAACCCCTAACAGCCGATGATGTAATTTTCACTGTTAAAATAATTCAAAATCCTGATCTCAAAAGCCCTTTAAGGGGGAGCTGGTTGGGGATTGAGATAGAAAAAATTTCCGATTTATCTTTAAGATTTAAATTAAAAAACGAGTCTTCTGTCTTTTTAGAAAATTGTACCTTAAAGATAATACCAAAACATATCTGGGAAAATGTTCCCATTCAAAACTTTTCTTTTTCTCCTTTAAATCTCAATCCCGTTGGCTCAGGTCCTTACAAATTAAAAAATTTATTTCAAGATAAAGAAGGAAAAATAATTTCTTTAGATTTAATTGAAAATCCATTATATTTTGGTCAAAAACCTCATATTCCAAAAATTTCATTTCATTTCTTTGATTCAAGGGAGAGTTTGATATCTTCCTACAAAATCGGGAAGATTAAAGGATTTTCTCTCACCACTCTTGAAGATTTTAAAATAGATAAAAATCTAAACCTTATTTCTTTTTCTTTACCAAGATATTTTGCCGTTTTTTTCAATCAAAAAAATTCAAAACTATTAGCTGAAAGGGATGTTAGAATGGCATTAAACTATGGAACAAATAAAAATGAAATTTTGGAAAAGGTTCTTTTAAATAAGGGAAAGATTGTTGATTCTCCTATTCTGCCAGAAATTTACGGTTTTAAGGAACCCGAAAAGATTTATCAGTTTGATAAAGAAATGGCAAAAGAAATTTTGGAAAAAGATGGGTTTTTAATGAAAGGAGACTTTAGGGAAAAGATAGTAAAAAAGGAATTGGCATTTCAATTCAAAAGCAATCTTTCTTTTGGCTCTAAAGGAAAGGAGGTTGAAGAACTCCAAAAATGTCTGGCAAAAGATTCCCAAATTTATCCAGAAGGGGAAATTTCAGGTTATTTTGGTAATGACACAAAGGAGGCGGTAATCAAATTTCAAGAAAAATATGCTGACGAGATTTTAAAACCATATGATATTGAAAAGGGAACTGGCGAGGTAAGGGGAAAAACAAGAGAGAAACTAAATCAAATTTGTTTTGAAAAACCGGAAGAAAAAATACCTCTTGAATTTTCTTTAACAACTGTTGATGATCCCATATTGATTAAAGTTGCCGAGATTTTGAAAAACCAGTGGCAGGCCATCGGGGCAAAAATTGAAATCAAAAAACTTGATATCAACACTTTAGAGAGGGAAATTTTGGTAAAAAGAAATTTTGAGGCTCTTTTATTTGGCGAGGTTTTGGGTCAAATCCCAGATCCCTTTCCCTTCTGGCATTCTTCACAAAAAGGAGAATCTGGCTTGAACTTAGCCAATTATGAGAATAAAAATGCTGACAAAGTTTTGGAGGAGGCAAGAAAGTTATTAGATGAAAATGAAAGAAAAAGAAAATTGGAAGAATTTCAAGAAATTCTCATTGAAGATGCCCCGGCAATTTTTCTCTACAGCCCAGATGAGCTCTATTTTGTTTCAAAAGAAATAAAAGGAATTGAAGCAGGAATTATTGCTGACCCATCAAAAAGGTTTTCTGAAATCGACGGGTGGTATATCAAAACCCGAAGGGTTTGGAAATAGGCTGTAGACATCCGATGTCTACAATTTCTACAATTTAATACTAACATGAAATCCCAAATCGAAAAATCGGGGACAGTCCGGGGACAGACTAGGGACAGACTAGGGACAGTCCCTCAAATTCGGTACTTAAAGGAGATGAAAAATGTTTTGTATGACAGAGAGTGGGCTAAGAAATCTCCAAATCTTGAGCTTTATTATATCTGGCGAGGATTAAAACAGAAAAACGGTATCAGATATGATATTACTATTATTCCGCCAAGAATGTTGGGAAAAGAATTTGTCAAAACAAAGGGGCATGAGCATTTTGGAAATTTTGGAGAAATTTATCAAGTTCTGGCTGGCGAAGGAATTTTTTTGGTCCAGAAAGGGAAGAAAAAAATAGAAGATGTTTATTATGTTAGGGCAAAAAAGGGAGATTATGTCTTGATTCCCCCTCATTATGGGCATACCACTATTAATCCTTCTAAAAAAGTTTTGAAAATGGCAAATTTAGTTTCGAAAAAATGTAAAAATGATTACCAAAGCATTGAAAAGAAAAGAGGAATGTGCTATTATTACACAATCGGTGGCTGGATAAAAAACAAAAACTACAAAAGAGCTCCAAAATTAAAATCAAAAAGGCCTCTAAAAGAAATGCCAAAAAATCTCAGTTTTTTGTATGGAAATTAAAAAGGTAGTCATACCAATAGCCGGTTTGGGAACGAGATTTTTACCTATTTCAAAAACTCTTCCAAAAGAATTTTTGCCCTTGAATTCAAAACCTGTCATCCATTATATTGTTGAGGAAGCATTAGAAGCTAAAGTAAAAGATTTCATTTTTATTATTTCTCCAGAAAAAAAGGAGGTTTTTAGAAATTATATTCTAGAATATTTTCAGGGAGAAAAAAAAGAATTAATCAAGGTCTTAAAAGAAAGGGGGCAAAAGAAAGCCATTGAGATCTTAAAAAATATTCCAAAAATCAAATTTCATTCAGTTTTACAAAAAAAACGAAAAGGAGATGGAGATGCAATTTTAAAAGGAGAAAAATTTTTGAAAAATGAGCCATTTTTAGTTTTATTTGGCGATGACCTTTCTTTTGGAAAAGAAAGTTTTCCCTTGCAATTGGTAAAAAGATTTAAAAAATATAAAAAACCAATTTTGTGCCTTTATAGAATGAAGAGAAAATTGCTCTCTGCCTACGGAGTTCCAAGGGTTAAAAAAATTGGTGAAAGAATCTATAAGATTTTGGATATCATAGAGAAGCCAAGGAAAAATCCACCTTCAAATTTTGCCATAGTTGGAAATTATATTTTAACTCCGGAAATATTTTCCTTTCTCAAAAAAACTCCTCTTCAAAATGGCGAATTAATTTTAGCCAATGCCTTAAAGAAAATGGTTAAAGAAGGAAAAGAAATTTTAGGATTGGAGGTAAAAGGAAAGTGGTTGGAATGCGGAGACTTAGAAAAATGGATGAAAAGTTTTTTGTTTTTAGCGAAGAAAAAACATGTGCCATAAGGGATTTATCTTGGCGGCTGGGAAAGGAAAGAGGCTTTATCCTCTGACCTTGGAAATTCCAAAGCCCCTTTTGCCGGTGGGAAAAATACCGATAATCACCTATTTAATCAAACTTTATTTAAAATATGGCTTGAATGAGATTAAAATCAATGTCCAAAAAAAGCATCTTGAGGATTTTTCTAAATGGAAGGCAACCTATTTCCCGAGCCAAAAAATTGAATTTATAGTTGAAGAAAAACCATCCGGCACCTTCACTCCCATTGCTAAAAAATTAAATCCAAAATGGTTCTCGGAAACCCTGGTGGTTTCAAACGGAGATGAATTAAAAGATTTGAATCTCAAAAAAATGATTGAATTTCACAGAAGAAAGAAGGCCCTTTTAACTATTGGTTTAATTAAAGTAAAAAATCCTCAAGGTTATGGAACAGTGAAAATAAAAGGAGATAAAATCAGAGAGTTTGCTGAAAAATCAAAAAATCCCCTCTCCCTTTACATTAATTCTGGCATTTATATAATGGAGCCGGAAATTAGAAAATATTTTCCAAAGAGAAAAAAAATTGCCATGTTAGAGACCGACCTTTTCCCAAAATTGGCCAGGGAAGGTAAACTTTTCGGTTATAAATGGAAAGGAAAATGGTTTGATTGCGGTAACTGGCAGAGATATAGTGAGGCAATCCATAGTTGGAAAAAAAATAAACCTTTGCGGACGTGGTGAAACTGGAAGACACGCAAGCTTCAGGAGCTTGTGCCAGAAATGGCTTGTGGGTTCAAATCCCACCGTCCGCACCAAGAATTAATTATCAATTATCAATTCTCAATTATCAATTAATGTCTCAATTTTCAATTTTCAATTAAACCCTGTTTGAAAATTTAATCATTGAAAATTCATTGGAAATTGGTCATTGAAAATTGGAAATTTTTAACATGGTTAAACCATCAAAACAACAAAATCTTAGAATTATTCCTCTTGGCGGATTAGGTGAAGTGGGTCGAAATATGATGCTCCTTGAATGGCAAGGCAGTATTTTAATTTGTGATATGGGTTTTCGTTTACCAGAAGAGGATATGCCGGGAATAGATTATATAATTCCGAATGTTGAGTATTTGAAAAACAAAAAAGAGAAGATTCTGGGAATTATTTTCACTCACGGCCACTATGATCACATTGGGGCTATCCCCTATTTGATTCCAAAAGTCTGGCGGCCAAATCTAAAAATTTTCGCTTCGCCTCTGACCAGAGGAATAATTTTAAAAAGGCAAGAAGATTTTCCAGCCGAACCAAAATTAAAAATTAATGAAGTTAGAGCTGGTTCAAAAATAAAACTGGGTTTCTTTTTTGTTGAGTTTTTCAGACAAAATCACAACATTCCTGATAATCTAGGGTTAATTATTAAAACGCCGGTTGGCAACATTTTGCACACTTCGGATTTCAAGTTTGACCAAAATCCGGTAAATGATTTGCCAACCAATTTTGAAAAATTAAGAGAGATTGGCAAAAGAAAAATTTTATTATTGATGTCGGATTCAACGGATGCTGAGGAGGAAGGACATTCACTTTCGGAAAAGGAAATAACCAAGAATTTAGAAGAAATTATAAAAAAAGCTCCGGGAAGGGTCATCGCTGCCACCTTTGCCTCCTTAATAAATAGAATTCAACAGATAATTTCAATTTCAGAAAAATACCAAAGGAAGGTTTTAATTGAAGGTTATTCAATGAAGACGAACGTGGAGATTTCAAAAATCCTTGGATACATTAAGGCAAACAAGGGGACATTCATTAATTCAAAGGAGGTTAAAAATTACCCTGATTCAAAAATCACAATCTTGTGTACCGGAGCTCAGGGAGAAGCGGAGGCAGTTTTAATGAGAATTGCCACAAGAGAACATCCATTCATCAAAATAAAAAATGGAGACACGGTAATTTTCTCTTCTTCGGTAATTCCCGGAAATGAGAGAACGGTCCAAATTATGAAAGATGAAATTTTGCGCCAGGGGGCAAAGGTTTTCCATTATAAAATGATGGATATCCATGCCGGTGGTCATGCAAAAAAGGAGGAATTGAGAGAAATGATAAAGCTCATGAATCCAAAATTCTTTTTGCCAATTCATGGTCAATATTCAATGCTGGTTTCCCATGCCCAAATGGCAAAAGAAATGGGGATAAAAGAAAAAAGGATTGTCATTGCTGAAAATGGTGATATCATAAATTTAAACCAAGAAGAAATTTTTGTTGAAAAAGAAAGGGCTTCTTCAAATTATGTGATGGTTGATGGATTGGGAATTGGCGATGTGGGGGAAGTTGTTTTGAGGGATAGAAAAATGTTAGCCAAAGATGGAATCTTCGTTGTGATTGCAGTTGTCGATAGGCAAACTGGCAAGGTGAAGGGATCTCCTGATATAATCTCGAGGGGGTTTGTCTATTTGAGGGAATCGAAGGAATTGTTGAGGGAGGTGAGGAAAAAGGTAATTGGAATTGTAAATTCGGCCACTGGTTCTGGCGGGGCAGTCAATTGGGCCTATGTGAAAAACGAAGTCAGAAACAAAATCGGCCAATTTCTTTTTTCTAGAACCCAGAGAAGACCAATGATATTACCAGTTGTTATTGAAGTATGAAATCAGAAAATGGTTATTAGAAATTAGAAAATGGTATGGAAATTTGAAAATAGAAAATAGTGACCAATTTCCAATTTCTATTTTCCATACTAATTTCCATTTTCCATCAACTAATTTCTATTTTCGCGATGAGGATATTTAGTGGCATTAGGCCAACTGGGGAATTGCATATCGGGAATTATTTGGGGGCGATGAAACAATGGATTGAACTTCAAAAAATTCATGATTGTGTTTTTTGTATTGTTGATTTACATGCGATAACAACCCCATTTGAACCAGAAGATTTGCAAAAAAATATTTTAGATTTGGCTATTGCCTATTTGGCTGCTGGTTTGGATCCAGAAAAATGTATTTTATTTATCCAATCTCAGATAAAAGAGCATTCGGAATTGGCTTGGATTTTGGGAACAATTTGCCCTTTGGGTGATTTAAAAAGGATGACCCAATTTAAGGAAAAATCAAAAAAGCATCCCGAATATATTAATGCTGGGCTATTGAATTATCCCCTTTTGATGGCGGCTGATATTTTACTTTATCAGACCGATTTGGTCCCGGTGGGAATTGATCAAAAGCAGCATGTTGAATTGACAAGAGAAATTGCCAGGAAATTTAATAGAATGTTTGGCAAGGTCTTTAAAGAACCCAAAGTTTTGCTATCTGAGGGTGAAAAAATTATGTCTTTAACAAATCCGAGAAAGAAAATGTCAAAGACAGATGACCCAAGGGGAGCGATAGGAATTTTCGATGAACCTGAAGAAATTTCAAAAAAAATAATGGCGGCCGTTACCGATCTCGGAAAAGTTATCAAATACGATCCAAAAAGAAAACCGGGGATATCAAATCTTCTAACAATCTATTCCCTTTTTTCTGGATTAGCGATTGAAAAAATAGAGAGGAAATTTAAAGGTAAAGGTTATGAAGAATTTAAAAAATCTTTGGTTAAATTACTGATTGAAAAATTGGAGCCTTTTCGAAGAAAGAAAAAGGAATTTTTGACAAGAGAAGTTTATATTCGAGAAATTCTGGAAAGAGGAAGAAAAAAAGCCCAAATCATTGCCCAGTCCACTTTAAAAGAGGTCAAAGAAAAAATGGGCCTTATTTAATAATCTCAATCAATCTCATTAACTCCTTTTTCTTTTCTTTAAGGAGTTTTTTTGTTTTGGCTTCGATTGTCAATCTCAAAATTGGTTCTGTCTGGGAAGGCCGGAGGTTGAACCACCAATCATCGTATTCGACGCTCAATCCATCCAAATAATCCCGTCGACCATCGGAATAAAGTTTTTTAATTTTATTTAAAACTTTCTCTTTTCCTTTAACCCCGAAATTAATCTCGGAACTTTTTGCGAAAGGAGATAATTTTCTTACCATTTTGGAAACTCTTTTTCCGCTTTCGGAAATCAGTTGAAGTAAAACCAAAAAAGTAATAAGGGCAGAATCGGAATAAAAATTTTCTTTAAAACAATAGTGACCTGATAATTCTCCACCCATTATCCCATCTTTTTTTATCATCCCCTCTCTCACATTGACAAACCCAACCGCAGTTTTGATTGGTTCCCCTCCCCATTTTTCAATAAATTGAGGTACGGCTTTGGAACAAATCAAATTATAGGCAATTTTTGCTCCAGGATTTTTTTTCAAAAAATAATGAGCCAGAAGTAAAAGAGTGATATCACCCCTAACAAGATTTCCAATTTCATCTATCAAAAAAATTCTGTCAGCATCGCCGTCAAAGATAAAACCAAAATCGGCCTTTTCCTCTATAATTTTTTGAGAAATTTGTTTTGTTGCCAACTCTTCTAAGGGATTTGGTGAATGGGCTGGAAAATTTCCATCTGGCTTGAAATTTAATGGAATAATTTTTATTGGCAATTTTTTCTCAATTTTTTCAATCAAAATTCCAGCCATTCCATTTGAAGTATCGATAACCACTTTAAATGGTTTTATTTTTTTAATGTTGATGAAAGAAAAAGCATGTTTAAAATAATCCTGCCAAATATTTATTTTTTTAATTTTCCCTTTTCTCCTTGCCTTTTTAAAATAAGTTTTCTCAATTATTTTCCCAATTTCCCTTCCCCTAATCCATTCCATTCCTTTTTTGACCATTTTAAAGCCATTGTACTCTTTTGGATTGTGACTAGCCGTTATCATAATTCCACCATCGAAGCCATAATGTCCTACAGCAAAATATAGGCATTCGGTTGGAACTGGACCAAGATCATAAACATTTGCTCCTCTTGCAATAATGCCTTTACTTATGGCTATAAAGAGCGATGGCGAAGAGATTCGACAATCTCTACCAATTGCCACATTTTTTGCCTTTGTGTATTTAATAAAACCCTGGCCAATCTTAAAGGCAGCCTCCTCATCTAATTCCTGGGGATAGATTCCCCTGATGTCATAGGAACGAAAAATATTGAAGTTGATTTTCATATAAAATTATTGTATCATATTTCTATGAGTTTTTCAGTAGGTATTGTTGGTTTGCCTAATGTGGGAAAATCAACATTATTTAAAGCCCTGACAAAAAAACCAGTTGAGATTGCTCCCTATCCTTTTACTACCATCCAGCCAAACTTTGGCACAGTTTTCGTTCCTGATGAAAGGTTGGAAAGTATTGCCAGAGTTGTCAAACCAGAAAAAGTTACGCCAACTATTATCGAATTTGTTGACATTGCTGGCTTAGTCAAAGGGGCTTACAAAGGCGAAGGTCTGGGGAATCAATTTTTGGCTCATATTCGAAATTGTGACGCCATTTTGGAAGTAATTAGGGCTTTTAGTGACCCGAGGGTTGAAAATGTTTTGGGAAAAGTTGATCCAGAAGAGGAGATTGAGATTTTAAAAACCGAACTTTTAATGAAAGATTTAGAAATTTTAAAAGGCCTAATTCAAAAATTGGAGAAAAAGAAGGAAAAGGAAATTTTAAAGAAAATTGAAATTTTAAAAAAAATTGAAGGGGAAATCTCAAGGGGAAAATTAGTTTCGGAAATTGAGCTCACCGATGAAGAGAAATTGGAAATTAAAGAATATCAATTTTTGACCCAAAAACCAGTTTTTTATATCTTAAACACTAACGGCAAAACCCAATGTTCATCACCCGACGTTGAACATTTGTTGTTGAATTTGAAAGAGGAGGAAGAAATTTCTGAATTATCTGAAGCAGAGATAAAAGAGTTGGAATTGAAATCTCAACTTGATTCCTTAATTAAAGCCTGTTACAATGTTTTGAATTTGGTTACCTTTTTTACTGTTGCTGGTGGAAAAGAAACTAAAGCCTGGACGGTAAAAATAAACACCAGGACTCCTCAGGCTGGTGGAGTTGTCCATTCCGATTTTGAAAAAAAATTCATCAGAGCAGAAGTCATTCCCTGGCAAAAATTGGTTGAGGCAGGTTCTTGGTCGAAAATCAGAGAAAGAGGCTGGCTCCAAATAGTTGGCAAAGATTACATTGTTCAAGATGGCGATGTAATAGAATTTAAAATATAGACGCTGATTTATGCTGATGAGGCTGATTTATACGGATATTGTTTTATCAGCATTAATCCGCTAAAATCCGCATTAATCAGTGTTTTAATAAAAATGAAATTGTACGAACTCACTTATTTAATCTCGCCTGAACTTTCTGAAAGCGAATTGAATTCTCTAAATGAAAAAATAACTTCTCTAATTCAAAAAGGGGGCGGAGTTTTAAATGAGGCAGGTTTGCCAATCAAAAAGGAATTGGCTAATCAAATCGAAAAAAAGACCGAGGCATTTTTGGCTCGTTCAACTTTTTATTTAGAACCAACGGGACTAGAAGATTTGGAGAAAGAATTAAAAACGGAAAAGAAAATTCTGAGATATTTAATTTTGGCTAAAAAACTGCCGAGAAAAGCCGCGATGGCGCCAATTAAAAAACTGAGAAAAATAGTTAAGCCTAAACCAAAGGTCGAGTTAAAAGAAATTGAGAAAAAATTAGAAGAAATCTTAAACGCGGATCAATACGGATTTTAGCGGATTAATACTGATAAAAGCTCATCCGTATAAATCAGTTAAATCCGTATTAATCAGTGTCTTATGAATTTAAACAAAGTTTTTTTAATCGGACGACTGACTCGCGACCCCCAAACAAAATCTCTACCATCGGGCCAACAGGTCTGCAATTTTGGTTTGGCAACAGATAGGTTTTTTGTTGATAAAGAAGGGAAAAAACAGCAACAAACAGAATTTCATAACATTGTTTTGTTTGGCAGATTGGCTGAAATTGCGTCTGAATATTTGACAAAGGGTTCTTTAGTTTTTATTGAGGGAAGGCTTCGGACTAGAAATTGGCAAGATGCTTCCGGTAATAAGCGATATCGAACCGAAATTTTAAGTGAAAGAATCCAATTGGGACCGAAAGCAGCCGGAAAAGTAGTTCCACCAGTTGAAGAAGCCAAAGAGGAAATCCCCATTGTTGAAGAAAATGAGATAGATGTAAAAGACATCCCGTTTTAAAAATAGAAAAAGTATGGCTTGTTACTTTTGTCAGCGCAATATTAAAGAAATTGATTTTAAGGATACCGAACTTCTAAAGAGGTTTATTTCTGGATTGGCAAAAATCAGGCCAAAAAAAAGAACCGGCCTCTGTGCCAGTCATCAAAGAAAGTTAGCTAAGGCAATAAAGAGAGCCAGACATTTAGGATTACTACCTTATACATCGAAATAAATCGAACAACAAAATAAATTGACAGCGGGGGCGGTTATTTTATCCAATTTTAACTTGGGAAGAGATTGCTCCTTTTATTTTTTCAGCGATTTCCGGATTTTCCCTTAAAAAATCTTTGCTTGCCTCCATTCCGGCGCCCAATTTTGTATTCTCAAATTGAAGCCAACTGCCGGCTTTTTTTATTATCCCAAATTTCAATCCCGTATTTATTAAATCGGCCAATTTAGAAATTCCCTCATTATAATAAATATCAAACTCGGTGGTTTTAAAGGGAGCGGCAACTTTATTTTTAACAATTTTTGCCTTGATTCTGTTTCCAATAATTTCATCACCATGCTTGATTTGGGCGATTCTTCTCAAATCAATTCTGACTGAGGCATAAAATTTTAAAGCCAGGCCTCCGGGAGTTGTTTCCGGATTGCCATACATCACTCCAATTTTCATTCTGGTTTGATTTAGAAAAATAACAACTGTTTTTGTTTTGGAAATAATTCCAGAAAGTTTTCGAAGGGCTTGACTCATTAAACGGGCCTGAAGGCCAATTTGAAATTCACCCATTTCACCAGCAATTTCAGCCTGGGGAACCAAAGCTGCCACCGAATCAATGACAATGACATCAACCTCGCCCGACCTGATCAACGTTTCAACAATTTGCAGGGCTTGTTCTCCAGAATCGGGTTGAGAAATTAATAAATCGTCAACGTTAACTCCGATTTTTTTGGCATAATCTGGATCCAAAGCATGTTCGGCATCAACAAAGGCACCAACCCCACCTTTTTTTTGAGCCTCGGCTAAAATGTGCAATGCCAAGGTGGTTTTCCCGCTTGACTCCGGGCCATAAATTTCAATTACCCTTCCCCTGGGAACTCCATCAACTCCCAGAGCCAAATCCAAAGAAATTGAACCGGTTGGGATAACATCAACGTTGGCCGGTCTCGTCTCCTTCAATTTCATAATTGCTCCCTCACCAAATCTCTGCTTGATTTCATCTATCGCCTCTTTTAAACTTCCCTCTTCAGTTTTCTCGACTTTCTTTTTCATTATTTTATATTAACATATTTTAAATTTTTTGCCAATCTTCTTTTTCAAAATAGACCTCCCGGGGCTTTGCTCCTTGGCTGGGACCAACCACTCCCCTCTCTTCTAACATATCTATTAATCTGGCTGCCCTGGCATAACCTATCCTCAATTTTCTTTGCAAAAGGGAGGCCGAAGCTTTTCTCGCCTCAATGACCACTTTTTTTGCTTCTTTGTATAACGGATCTTCGGCCGGAAAAATCTCTTCCAATTCGGCTGCCGGTATTTCCAGCCCTCTTTCTAAATCTTCAGCCAATCGATTTTCAAAAATTCCCTCTTCCATTTTTAATTTTTGATCTTTGATTTTTGATTTTATATAATTGACTACCTTTTTCACCTCTTTTTCTGAAACATAGGCTCCCTGAATTCTTCTTGGTTTTGAAATCTCAGCTGAAACAAAAAGCATGTCACCCAAGCCCAAAAGTTTCTCTGCCCCTGCCATATCCAAAACCGTTCTGGAATCAACCTGAGAGGCAACTTGAAAAGTAATTCTCGAAGTAATGTTTGCCTTAATTAATCCGGTAATCACCTCAACCGATGGTCTCTGGGTTGCCACAACCAAATGAATTCCAACTGCCCTTGCCATCTGGGCTAACCTAACAATCCCGGCCTCAACTTCCTTTCCCCTGGCAGCCATCAAATCAGCCAACTCATCAACAATTAAGACAATATAAGGCATCACCTCTGATTTCGAATTTTGAATTTCGAGTTTCGAATTTTCAGCAACAATTTGATTGTAGCTGGCGATATCTCTCGCTTTAGCTTCGGCTAACAATTCAAATCTCTTTTCCATTTCAGCGATTAACCATTTTAAGGCATTAATTGTCTTTTGGGCATCGTAAATTACCGGGGATAAAAGATGGGGAAGTTCATTATATACTGGAAACTCAACCCTTTTTGGATCAATTAAAATAAATCTTAAAATCTGGGGCGAGTTGCGATACAAAAGAGATAAAATTAGACTATTTAAGAATATAGTTTTTCCTGTGCCAGTGCTGCCGGCCACAAGTAAATGGGGCATTCTGGCTAAATCGGCGTAGACCGGATTTCCAGAAACATCCCTTCCCAGAGAAAAAGTTAAATTGGAGGGGGAATTTTGAAATTGGGGATTGGAAATTAAATCTCTTAATCTCACTAAGGTTCTCACTCGGTTTGGGACCTCGATACCAACCAAAGGTCTGCCAGGTATAGGAGCCTCGATTCTAATTGGGTGACTGGCCAAAGCCAGGGCTAAGTCATTTGAAAGGGAAGTGATTTTTGAAAGTTTTATTCCCTCAGCCGGCTTTAAAGTGTATTGGGTGACAGTTGGGCCAATATTAATTTCGCCCATTTCAACCGGAATCTGAAAATTCTCCAGGGTCTTTTTGATAATCAATGAATTTTGTCTAATGTCCCCGGCTGATGGCTGGCCCCTTTCTGATTCTAATAATTCCAGGGGAGGCATTTGGTATTCAGCCATCATTTTTGCTTCTGCCGGTGGGATTCCTTTGGCTTTTAATTCCAAGACTGGCTCTTTTTGAACCTTTAGCTCTTTTTCTAAGGTGGGAGGAATTTCTCTTACCTTAAAAGATGGGGTAAAAATTCTTCGGAAAATTGATGGCTTTTTCTCAGTCTCTGGAATTACTTCTTTTATTGTTGGTTTTTTTAATAGATACCAAAAGATTAAAACTCCAATTGCTATAAATATAGCAAATGTAATTTGGGTTACCAAAATTCCAAAAAGTTTTAAAAATGGAAAAGTTAAAATATGGCCTAACCAACCCCCATATTTTTGGGATGGTTTTAAACATTCTAAAAATCCAGAGGTACCTAAAATCAAAATAAAGATTGATATGAGCATCCCGCCTAAAAATCTTTCGTAGATAGTGACAAAAAAAACTAACCCTCCCAAAAATAAAATTAGAGGCAAAATAAAAACTGTCCTTCCAATTAAAAAATCAAGGAAAAAGAAAATTTTTTTACCAGCTACTCCAGCCAAATCAAAAAAACTCAAGGTCAAAATTACAGCTAATAAAATCATCACCACACCAAAGATATATTTTTTAATCTCGGGTGGTAAAATAAATCCCGAAGGTTTTTTGTTTTTTCTTTGATTTTTCTTTTTTGCCATAATTAAATTATATCATTTTTTACCCCCTTCTGAAATCTGTTCCCGCCAGTATAATTATAATATCATAAAAAATATTAAAACATCAACCAAGCCTCGGATGTAGACATCCGATGTCTACATGTGTTATTATGAAATTATGAGAAGAGGATTTGTAGTCGGAAATTATGTTCATATTTTCAATAGAGGCAATCGGCAGCTTCCGATTGTTTATGATGACTCGGATAAATGGCGCTTTTTGAAAGTCCTTCGCTATTTCAACGATGAATACTCACCTCAAAACATTTTTCGTGAACTTGAAAAATTAATTAACTCTGGGAAGTGCGACCATTTTAAATGGCCAAAATTCTGGCCTTCTCACAAACCTCTGGTGAAAATTCTCTCCTACTGCTTAGTTTCCAATCACTTCCATTTACTTTTAAAGGAAATTATCAAAGGTGGGATCAGTAAATTTATGAGAAAACTTGGCGATGGTTTTACAAAATACATCAACACCAAATACCAGGAGGTGGGTAGGATATTTCAAGGTCCCTACAAAGAAAAAATAATAATTGGAGATCCCAAAAATCTTCATTATTTGGATGCTTACATTCAGGTTTTTAATGTTTTCGAGCTTTACCCTGGTGGAATTCAAATAGCATTAAGAGAATTTAATAAGGCCTTTGAATTCGCCTTGAATTATCCCTTCTCGAGTTTGGGCGAAAGTTTTGGAATAAGAAAGCTCGATATTATCGAGAGAGATATCCTGAAAGAAACATTTCCAAATTTGAAAATTTATAAAGAATTCGTTTATGACGCCCTACTGGTCCGAAACGTTCGGGAAATCTTGGGCAAATTAGCAATTGAATAATAACAGTCCTAATAAACGTAGTCTAAATATAGATAATGTAGTAATGTAGACATCCGATGTCTACATTATTTTTTCTCGGAGGAAAAACCGGTGCCAGCGGGGATGAGTTTGCCGATAATGACATTTTCTTTTAATCCCCTCAATTTGTCTTCTTTTCCTTCAATTGCCGCTCGAATTAAAACCCTCGATGTCTCTTGAAAAGAGGCGGCAGATAAAAATGAATCGGTAGTCAAAGCCACCCTGGAAATTCCCAGGAGAATCGGGGTTGCCTTGGCCGGTTTTTCCTTTTTCAATCTTAAATTTTCTTCAATAAATTTTGCCCTTTCAACAACTTCGCCTAAGATAAAATGGCTATCACCGGGGTCTTTAATTCTCACCCTTGAAAACATCTGACGAATTATCACCTCTAAATGTTTATCATGAATGAGGGCTCCCTGGGAGACATAAATTTTTTGGAGTTCTTTTATCATATATCGCCAGACCTCCTCTTTTTCAACCAATTTGAAAAGTTCCTTTAAATCTAAACTTCCTTCACAAAGTTGTTGACCCTTTTTAACCATCTGATCTGGTGTTACCAAAATGGCATTGGTTGATGGAATTTGGAATTCTAAGATTTCTTTTTTGGGATTTCCCTTTTTGGATTGAATTCTAACTAACCTCTGGGGAGTAATTTCCAAAATTTTTCCATCGACTGGAGAAATCTCGGCTTTTCCACCGGGTGATCTGTTTTCAAATATTTCTTGGACCCTTGGCAAGCCTTGAGTAATATCCCCGCCACCAGCCACCCCACCGGTGTGGAAAGTTCTTAAGGTTAGCTGGGTTCCCGGTTCCCCGATTGCCTGGGCAGCCACCACTCCTACCGCCTCACCAAGTTTTACCATCTGGTTATATCCCAAATCCCAGCCATAACATTTTTGACAGATTCCCCTGGTGCTTTTGCAACTCAAGGGCGAACGAACCCTTATTTTTTCAATTCCTGCCTCAACAATTTTCTTTCCCTTTTCCCAATCAATAATTTCGCCCTCTTTAACAATTGTTTTTCTCTGAGATTTAATGTCTTGGCAGGAAATTCGGCCAACGATTTTAAAAAGGAGGTCCTGAGAAATTTCATTGGCATCCTTTCTCAAAATTTCAATTCCCTTTTTATCACCACAATCTTCTTTTTCAATTATCATTTCATGAGCAACATCAACTAATCTCCTGGTCAAATAACCGGCTGAAGAGGTCCTCAGGGCAGTATCGGCCGTTCCCTTTCTGGCTCCGTGAGTGGAAATAAAGTATTCCAGAACCGAAAATCCTTCTTTATAAGAACTCTTGACCGGCAATTCAATAATCTCACCCATGGGATTAATAACCAAACCCTTCATTCCAGCCATCTGAACTGGTTGTGACCAGGAACCTCTTGCCCCGGCATCAACCATTTGAAAGACCGGAGTCTTTTGTAATGTCATTGGCACCAATTTTTCAATCTCCGATTTTGCCCGGCTCCAGACAGCGATAACCTTTTCTGTTCTTTCTTCTTTTGAAAGAAATCCCTTTTCAAAATGGCTCTCAATCTCTATTATCTCTGTCTCGGCTTTTTCTAAAATTGCCTTTTTCTCTTTGGGTATTATCAAATCGTCAATCCCCCAGGTAAGACCGGAAAGGGTTGAATACTCAAAGCCCAAATCCTTAATTTTATCTAAGGTTTCTTCAATAACTTCCTTTGAATATTTTTCAATAATTTGGCCAACAATTTTTTCCAAATCCTTTACCTTAATTAATTGATTTTGGAAGGGAAAATCTTTTGGTAATGCCTCATTAAATAAAATTCTTCCAACCGAAGTCTCTACAAATTCTCCGCTGAATCTAACTTTAATTTTTGCTCTTAAATCTATATCGCCAAACTCAGAGGCCAAAATTGCCTCTTCTTCACTGCCAAAAACTTTCCCTTCTCCCTTTGCTCCAACCCTGATATCGGTTAGCCAATAGCAACCCAGACCAATATCTTGATAAAGAGTAACAACTGGCGTTCCAGTGGCTGGTTTTAAAAGATTGAGGGGAGTTAACATCCTTTCTCTTGCCTCTTTTTGAGCCATCTCCGATAGGGGTAAATGAACTGCCATTTGATCGCCATCAAAATCGGCATTAAAGGCTCTACAAACCATTGGATGAACTCTAATCGCCTTCCCCTCAATCAAGACGGGTTGAAATGCCTGAATACCCAAGCGATGTAAGGTTGGGGCTCGATTCAATAAAACCAATTTATCTTTAACTACCTCCTCTAAGCTAGCCCAAACTTCATCGGTTTCCTCCTCAATTAATCTGGTAGCCGCCCGGACATTGAAAACCAATTCCTTTTCCAAAAGTTTTCTGATGACAAAGGGTTTAAAGAGCTCTAAAGCCATCTCTTTGGGAATACCAACCTGATTTAACTTCAGTTCCGGTCCGACAACGATCACTGATCTGGCTGAGTAATCAACTCTTTTGCCCAAAAGATTTTGCCTAAACCTTCCCTGTTTTCCTTCAAGAATATCAGCCAGGGATTTTAACAATCTTCTGCCACCGGTTGTTGCCTGGGTCATTATTCCTTTTCTCATTCCGTTATCAATTAAGGAATCAACCGCTTCTTGGAGCATTCTCTTTTCATTCCTGACAATTACTTCTGGCGCGCCAATTTCCAATAAGTATTTTAATCTATTATTTCGATTGATCACCCTTCGATACAAATCATTCAAATCTGAGGAGGCAAATCTCCCACCATCTAACTGAACCATCGGCCTGAGATCTGGTGGCAAAACTGGTAAAACTGTTAAAAACATCCATTCCGGTCTAATCTTTGCCCTTTCCATTCCCTGAAAAGTTTTTAATCTCCTTAAAATTTTTATTTGATTTGCCGGTGCCGTCAAAGCCAATTCCTTTTTCAATTTTTCAATTTCCTTTTTCAAATCAATTTTGGTAAAAATTTCTCTCAATGTTTCTGCTCCGGTTCCGGCCTCAAAACATTGGCCATATTTTAAAGAAAAATCCCTCCATTCAATCTCAGATAAAATTCTTAACGGCTTAATTGATAAAACCTCTTCCCTTGCCTTATCCATTTCCTCTCTTAATTCTTCTAAAATTTTCTTTGAGTCTTTTTGATTTTTGATTTTTGATTTTTGATTTTTGATTTTTATTTTGTATTCCTTTTCAATCTCCTCTAAAATCTTTTTCTTTGCCTCTTCATTTACCTTGGTAATGATATAGGCAGCAAAGTAAATCACCCTTTCCAATTGCTGGGTGGGAAGATCCAAAACCAGACCCATCCTCGATGGCACCCCTCTTAAAAACCAAATGTGAGAAACCGGAACAGCCAATTTTATATGACCCATCCTTTCTCTTCGAACCTGAGATTTTGTTATCTCCACCCCGCATCTATCACAAATTATTCCCTTATATCTAATTCCCTTATATTTTCCACAATAGCATTGATAGTCCCTTTCCGGTCCAAAAATCTTTTCACAAAATAAACCATCTTTTTCAGCCCTCTGAGTTCTATAATTTATTGTCTCCGGTTTCGTCACCTCACCCTGACTCCATGACAAAATCTCCTCTGGTGAGGCAATTTTTATTCTGATTGATTCTAAATCTTCAACCCTCATAAAATTAGAAATTGGTTAATAGAAAATGGAAATTGGTATGGAAAATAGAAATTGGAAAATGGTTTTGAAATTGGGAATTGGTGATTTTATTTCTCTATTTTCCATTTTCTAATTTCTTAACTATTCTCTATTTTCCAGTTTCCATACTATTTTCTAATTTCCAACAACTATTTTCTATTTTCTTGTTCGTGGGGTTTTTCTTTTACTTCCACGCTTAATCCCAAAGATTTCAATTCAGCAACAAGTAAGTTAAAGGAAGCCGGCACATTTGGCGGTTTTATTTCTTCCCCTTTCAATATTGCCTCATAGGTGGCTGCCCTACCTTGAACATCATCAGATTTAATGGTCAACATTTCTTGCAAAGAATGGGCGGCCCCATATCCTTCCAAAGCCCAAACCTCCATTTCCCCAAAACGCTGTCCCCCAAATTGGGCTTTTCCTCCCAGGGGTTGCTGGGTAATTAAAGAATAGGGTCCGATTGACCTTGAATGAATCTTATCTTCAACCATATGGATTAACTTCATCATATAAATATAACCGACGGTAATTTTTTCTGGAAAAGGAAGCCCCGATCTCCCATCAAAGAGGATCATTTTCCCACTTTCATCAAAACCTGCCTTTCTTAACTCTTCTTTAATCTCTTTTTCAGTTACTCCGGAAAAGGCAGGAGATACTCCGAAATATCCCAATTTTTTTGCTGCCAGGCCCAAATGGGTTTCTAAAATTTGACCCAAATTCATTCGGGAAACAACGCTCAGGGGATTAATAATGATATCAACCGGAGTGCCATCTTCCAAAAATGGCATTTCTTCCAAAGGCAAAACCTTAGAGATTACCCCTTTATTTCCGTGCCGACCGGATAATTTATCCCCGGCCTGAATTTTTCTGATTTCTGCCACCTCAACCTCAATTCTCTTTATCACTCCGGGTTCCAATTTGTGCCCCAACTCTCTTGAAAAAATTTTTATTCCAACCACTTTCCCTCTTTTCCCATGCTCCAATCTCAAAGAGGTATCTTTAACCTCCTTGGCTTTTTCTCCAAAAATTGCCCTCAATAATCTTTCTTCAGCCGTCAATTCCGCTTCCCCTTTTGGTGAAATCTTACCAACCAAAATGTCACCCGGTCCAACCTCAGCCCCAATCCTGACAATTCCCTCTTCGTCCAGGTCCCTCAATCTTTCTTCTGCCACATTGGGAATATCTGAGGTGGTTATTTCCGGTCCCAATTTTGTTTCCCTCACATCACAACTAAAACTCTCGATATAAATTGAAGTATAAGCATCATCTTTTACCAATCTTTCCGAAATCAAAATGGCATCTTCAAAATTTCCTCCCCTCCAGGGCAAAAATGCCACCAGAATATTTTGACCTAAAGCCAAGTAGCCATTTGAGGTTGCCGCCCCATCAGCCAAAACCTCTCCCTTTTTCACCCGCTGGCCCTTTTTCACTATCGGTTTTTGGTCAAGACAGGTAAATTGATTTGTCCTGATAAATCTTTTTAACTCATAAATTTTTAACATTTGACCTTTGACCTTTGACCTTACAGTAATATGATTGGCATCCACTTCCGAAACCACCCCATCAACATCTGATATTGCTTCCAACCCCGAATCCCTGGCCACCCTTTCTTCAAGCCCGGTCATCACCAGAGGTGGTTCGGGACGAATGAGAGGCATTGCCTGCCTTTCCATATTTGAACCCATCAAGGCCCGATTGGCATCGTCATTTCTCAAAAAGGGAATTAAAGAAGTAGCAATCGAAATCGATTGTTCAGGGGAAACATCAACAAAATCAACCTTTTCTCTTTCGATTAAGCCCGGCTCTCCTCTGATTCTAGCTTCAACCATTTTGGCAGTAATATTTCCCCTTCCATCTAGTGGCACATTCCCTGAGGCAATGCTATATCTTTCTTCCTCAAAAGCATTCAAATATCGGATTTCTGGCAATACTCTTCCCTTTTCGGCCTTAAAATAAGGGGTTTCTAAAAACCCATAGGGATTAATCTTGGCAAAGGAAGCCATATGGCCAACCAATCCAATATTTGGTCCCTCAGGAGTTTGGATTGGACAAATTCGGCCATAATGAGATGGCTGAACATCCCTGACCTCAAATCCAGCCCTTTCCCTTGTCAATCCACCCGGCCCGGTGGCAGAGAATCTCCTTTTGTGTTCCAATTCAGCCAGAGGATTCTCATTATCCATAAACTGACAAAGCTGGCTTGAGGTAAAAAATTCTTTTATCACTGCCATCACCGGCCTGGGATTAACCAATTGAATTGGCGCCAGGGTAGAAATATCTAAAGTTGACATCCGGTCTTTAATAATCCTCTCCATTCTGACCAAGCCAACCCTCATTCTATTAATGAGTAACTCATTTAGCATCCTCACCCTTCTATTTCCCAAATGGTCAATCTGGTCCGGTCTTCCTCTAGGGTCATTGTTCAACCTAATAATTTCTCTAATCACTGCCACTACATCTTCTACCTTCAAAATTCTATCCGATATTCCCATTTCCTCTCTTTTCTGTAGACATCCGATGTCTACAGAGTTCTTGACCCTCTGCTTATTTAATTCTGGCAACCTTTGATACATTCGCCACCTTCCCACTTTAGAGAGGTCATACCTTTCAAAATTGAAAAACATATTGAAAATTAATTCCTTGGCTGTGTCAGCAGTGGCCATATCTCCTGGTCTCAATCTCTGATAAACCTCAACCAGGGCCTCTGCCTGATTATGAGTTGAATCTCTTTTTAAAGTTTCGGCAATATAATCTGTTTCACCTTTGTTAACATCTTGAAATTTTTCTTTGATATCCAAATCTTTGTCAATGCCAAAAGCCCGCAAAAGGGTTGTTGCCATCACCTTTCTCTTCCGGTCAATTTTCACTCCAATTGCCCCTGATAAATCGGTTTCAAATTCCAACCAGGCTCCCCGATTGGGAATAATTTTTGCTCCAAATAAATTCTTTCCAGTCATCCTCTCCATTGTAAAAAATGCTCCCGGCGACCTGATCAACTGGGAAATTGCCACCCTTTCAACTCCATTAACAATAAAAGTTCCCCTCTCGGTCATCAAGGGGAAATCAGTCAAAAAAACCTCCTGCTCTTTGATCTCTTTGGTTTTTAAATTAATTAACCTCGTTTTTACCCGCAGGGGTGCCTCATAAGAATCGTTGTTTTTCTTTGCCTCCAAATCAGATTTGTAATTTGGTTTTCCCAATTCATAATCCAAAAACCAGAGCTCCAATTCCTTTTTGGTATAATCCCTGATTGGTGATACTTCTTTTAATAACTCTTTTAAATCCCTCTGCCAAAAATTTTCCCAGGCATCCTTTTGCAAACTCAATAAATACGGCAGCTCAAAGAAAACCGGACCCCTTTTGGCCTTCCCAAAATTTTTAAGTTTTATTTCCTCCACCCCGTTAGAAGTCTGCCCTCATATAAGATATACTTAATTTCAGACAGACTTTGTTATTTTGATTATACCCCGTTATCAGAGACCCCGTTAGAAACCTGTTTATTTCTAATATCAAGTTCATCGAAGAATAATAAAAGTAATTTGATAAATTTGTTAATTGCCCTGTAAAAAATTTTAACATTAAAACTTTTTTACCCAAGGTTTCTAACGGGGCCCAAGACTTCTAACGGGGCTACGAAAGTCAAAAAAGACCCTCAATTAGGGTAATCTTTCACAGCTTAAAGATTTAAAGTCGAGAGATAATCAAGTTTATATTTTCTATTTTACTCCTTTTAAAAACTTTGTCAACCCCGCACCTATTTCATTGAAAGTTTGTGGTTTCGGAAAGATATAAGGCGAAGCCGCCTATCGGCTCTGATTGTCTTATTAGCACAAGCCTTCAGAAAAATAGGTGCGGGGTCAACCCCTACCTTTTCAGGACCGAAGGCTACGCCAGATTCTTCTTTTAAGCTGACTATAAACCTTGCCAAATTGTTTAAGCTTTCTCTCACGATCTCTGGCATCATCTTCATTGACGTAGCCTTCAGTATAAACCAATTTCCAGGGTAAGTATCTTTTGGTAGAAGTTACTAATCCAGCATTATGATCTTTTAATCTTTGAACAAGGTTCTTGGTATAACCAATATAAAATTGTTGATGCCTTTTGCTTTTTATTATGTATACCCAATGCATTAATTATAATTTAGTCCTGAAAAGGTGCGGAGTTATTTCTTCAGGACTTCTTCGGGTTTTTCTTCAATTGGGGGTTGGGCCGGAGTTATTCCTTCCAAAGCCGCTTTCCCTCCTTTCAAATTAGCCAAAATTTTCTTTACCTCTTCATTTTCTGGATTTAATTTTTCAATTTTGTCAAACTGCAAAATGGCTTCATCCTTCCTCCCTTCCCTGTCATAAATTAATCCCAAAAAGTAACGGGCATTGGAGTAATTTTCATTCAAACCAACTGCCCTCTCAAACTCAGCTTTGGCTTTGTCATATTGTTTGTCATTGTAATACAATAATCCCAACTGAAAAGCCACTCCAACATCAAATGGACTTTGCCTTTTGGCATTTTCCATCTCTGAAATTGCCTCGGCAATTTTGTTTTCGCCAACATAAATTAGGGCGATTTGAAATCTGGCTGGCGCATAATCCGATTTTAATTCAAGGGCTTTTTGAAATTGTTCTCTGGCTTTATCTTTTTCATTTTTGGCTAAATAAACCCGACCCAATTCAGTATAAAGATAAGGATTAGTTGGTTCTAATTTTATGGCTTCTTGGTAAGATTTTATCGCCCACTCTTCGGCTCCACCGAGAACATTAATCATTTGGCGAAAAACAAATCCTCTGACTGACCAGTTAGCCACATTTTGGGGAGCAGTGTCGGTGGCTGCCTTGGTTGAATTAACGGCATTACTAATCAGGGGTGAAATCACCTTGGTTGTTTCTTCGGGCTTCGCTCCTTTTTGGATTTCTTCCTGAATTCTCAAAAGATAAACTTGAGATAGGTCTCGCCAATAATTATCCTGTCTTCCTCCAGTACGGGAAATGGCGCTTAAAAAATGCTTTAGTGCCTCGTCATTTTTCCCTTCTTGCCAGGCCATTACCCCCTGCAGATATCTGACTTCGGCAATATATCTCTGACCTTCCATAAAAAAGAGCCCCAGTCCTAAAACTAAAATGATAATAAAGAAAAAGGAAGCCCCAATTGAAGCCATCGAGCCAGGTGCCAATGTCCATCTCTTAACTTGGCTTTTCGTCAAAACGATAAAGCAGGCGGTCAAAATCCAGAAGACAAACGCCAGAGAAAGATTAGCCGGATACAAAAATAATCCAACCACAATACTCAGCCAACCAGCAAAAGTCCCCAGGCCTAAAATCCATTCGTAAGGTCGGGCCTCCTCGGCAGGTCCCCGAATTGGAGTTAATTTTTTAAGTCCCAGCACCAAAAAGAATCCTAAAATTCCCACAAAAGATAAAAGGCCTAAAATACCCAATGTGCCTAATTTATCTAAAATATCTGAGGCGCCAGCTGAAAATCTTACTGCCCAAAAGACGGTTTGGTTTATGACTTCTGGTTTAAATTTCGAATAGTTATAAACAAAAGTACCAGGTCCTGTTCCTAAAAATGGCTTTTCTTTCAATGTTCCTTTAGCAATGTCAAAACTCGCTCTTTGAGAAGGCGAAACTTCCAGGGGAGTAACTGGCAGTCCAGGGATCCCAATTCGAAAAACACCAAAAAACATAGAAAGGACCAAAAAAAGCATTGGCAAAACTAACCAGCTGGGTTTAAAAAGTTCTCTTTTTGAAATCCCGAAAACTAAAATTATTATTACACCAGCCAAAAGGGTAATCCAGGCAACCCAGGAATTGATAACCAAAAGCATTCCCAAACTTATTATGGCGAAAAGCAGGAAGAAAAACTTAATGAGCCTTTTGGTAATGAAAATCAAACTTAAAAGCACTGGCAGCAAAACTGCCAAAAAGATTCCCAAACTGTTCACCGTACCAATGGTGTTAAAGGAAGAAATTTGAGTAAAATCAAGAGGTAAGGTAAATTTACCAAAAAGCTGTAGACCTCCAAACAAAGCCGCTAAAAAACTGGAAAGAATTAAGAGAAACAAAAGTCCGAAAATCTCCCTGGTCTGAAAAACATTCGAAATTAAAAAGTAAAGTAAAACAAAACCTAAGGTTGTCAGGAAACTGGCAGATATGTTTAGCGGCCAACCCCAAAAACTGCCATATCTATAAACAGAAGTATAGGTCCCTATTCCCAAAATCAGCAAAAATAAAATAATCGGGATGTTAAAACAACTGGTATTCAAGCTAATTTTTCCTTCAATCAATGATTTCAAAAGCCAAGAAAACAGGGAAATAAAAACTAAAAATAAAAGCAGGGCTTGTTTATTAAAATCCAGAACATTAGATGTCCAGGGTAAAAAAAAGATTGGCACAAGGAAAACCAATAAATAAATTGACGCTTTTGCGATTTTATCTAAAACATTAGTCATATAAATTATATTATAGGTTAATTATATTCTTTTTTAAAATGGTGTCAAAATTTATTCACCAAATTTGACGCCTTTTTTCCTCTCGACGCTTTTGAGTCAATTGCTCTGAGTAACCGCCTTCGCGAATAAATTTTTCCTCCAAAACCCGAATCATTTTATCTAAGAGATAATTCTCCTTCGAAATTAAGGTAATCATCAAATTGGCAAAATGCTCAGGCGAATCAGTCCAATCAGCCAAATTAGTCCCATTTGTCTTATTTGGCATCGTCACCCTCCAGGCCCTTATTTCTTTCACCCTCGCATCATTTTTATCCCAAATTGGCAGATTTGTTATCCTCAAAAAATCCTTATAGTCCTCCAAAAGCTCGCCAAATGAGCCCCGGTTGACACCGGTTAATTTTATGTTCATTTTTAAACTCTTTTCTAAAGAACCTTCAACGATGTTTTGTTTTCCAGAGCGAGCGGCTTGAATCATTTGCTCGATAGTCCGCCGATTTTTTATAATGTTCCCATCTGACTTTTTAAATTGCTCCGGCTCTAACATCATAAAATTAGTCCCATTTGACCAATTAATTTGCAGGGGTCGGACCTCTGCAAGTTTTACAGTATGTTTACCGCTTTAATATTTTCTAATGCATCCTTTTGAGTTTCTCCTTGACTATGACAACCTGCAAAGCTGGAACATGAATATCATAGCCATATTTACTTTTATGAATCACTACGAGATATCTCATAAGAATAATATAGCAAAAAAAGATATTAAGCCAATAACTAATCAACCTCCCGAGCAACAGCGAAGGGGAAAAAGAAAATTTATTTTCTTCGCCCTCCCGAGCAACAGCGAAGGGGTCAAAGAGTGCTTTGCGCTCTTTTCTACCTTCACCCCGCAAGCGGGGCTCGGTGAAAGAAGAAAATTTATTTTCTTCGCCCTCGGGTGTTGGTTATTAAAGAATCTCCTCCACCTTTTTCCTTTTTACCTCTCTTCTTTTCCTTCTTTTCCTCCCGCAGGCTTTCTAAATAATGTCTGCTAAGTTCGAATGCTGGGGGTCTATAATCTAACATTTCTCTACCCCGTTGTAGGAGTGTCTTTAAAAGATTTATGGTATCGAGCATGGTCAGTTGCCCCTCCACAATTCCCTGCACCGCCCTTATTTCACTTTCCATATCTTGCCTCTTGCCCAGTTCTCTATTCCAGTTAAAGGCTAAAAGTAAGTAGGTCCTTGATAAATCTCTAAATATCAAAGTTATTGGCTGACTCACCGCAATGCTTAAGAAGGAATTTACAGCTTCCTTAACCGTGGACTTGTCTTCACCGGAAGCCTCAATTTTTTTATCTTGAGCAAGGTCATCCATCTGGCATTCCATTATTCCCAAGGCTTTCTTAAGAGCTGGCAGCCTGTCTCCAAAAACCCTTCTGAGGTCCATCTCATATTTCATGATTTCTTTTATTTTATTGACGGTCTCTTTATATTTTTTTAACTCTTCTTTTTCCATATAAATATAATTATACTTCTTATGGATTTATTATTCATCGGCCTTTTGCTTTAATTATTTCTTCAATATATCTCAGGGCCTTCCCCTTCTCTGGCCTTATATTATTACAAATAAAGTCAAAAATCCCGAGGTCCTGATAGGCTTTTACCATTGCCATTATTTTAGCGTGCTCAAGCTGACAAACGGTAGGGATGGGTGAAAACAAATCTCCGGTAGTTTCAAACTGACTCCCAAGACACCCCAGTGCACAAACGTGTTTAAGTAAGCAGGACTCGCACATTGGCTGGGTTTTCCCGTCCATTGATATTATCCCGATCATTAGCTCGGGATTGTTAGCTCTTATCCCGGTTATCTTTCCATTTTTAACAATGAAGCGTCCTAGAACAAAAGGTTCATAGGAAGTTCTGTGACAGGGAACAATGGCTAAGTCGCCCAACCTTACATATAGCCCAGCCTGTATTGAGCATCCTAGCCCCCTGCCTATGGTTGTTAAAGGACTTCTTAAAATATTAAATCCATGTTTAAATAGAAAGTTGAGAAATTCTGAGGGATTGTTATGACATGGATTGGAAAAAGTCCATTTAATCAAAAAATCAATAAACTCTGCAAATTTCAAGATTTGTTCTTTGCTCCATTCTCTATTCCTCACTTCTAAAAGATATATGCTGTGGCCGGGAACATCGTGTTTTCTAAACATCTTCTGAAACCAGAGGAAATTTTTCTTCCAGTCTTCAATGTGCTCTGAATATATCATCGGGTGATACATAAAATTCCACTTTTTATTGAAGGCAAAGACTTTATCATAGTATTTATCATCTCTGGGCTCAATTCCGCCACCCCTAAAAGGTCGGTTTTTCTCACAATATTTACCGTCTAGGGAGGCGCTGAGAATTATTGGCATACCCACCTTTCTGGATTTTTTGAGCAAATCTTCTACTTTTTCGATTAAAGTTTTGCTTAATATGAAAGTATAATTTGTCGGTACAATTATACTTTCTGGCTTGTTTTTAGCATCCTTAAACTTATCTAGTATCATCTCCAATGCCTGAAATCCTACTTTCTGAACCAGGGGTTCGCCTGCGAAAATTTCGATTCTTGGTGCAAAATTATTTTCCAATAGCCAATCAAGGAGTATTCCAACATTTGATAATACTTTTTTGTCGTCCTGAAATTCTGGCGGGTAAAGTCCCTTTTCATAATTAGCCAAATAACAGTAAGTGCACTTCAAATTACATTTGGTATTAAGAAAAAACTCAACGCTTCTAAAATTGTCTAAGCCTTCTTTCTGGTTTTTCCAGGTTCTAAAAAATGTCCGATTTAAGAAAGAGTTTATCAATTTGTCATTTTCTTTTTGGTAATTCATATTCCAATTATTTTAATTAAAGATTATTTTAAGAAATCTCTCTTTTAACTTTTCATAATTTGTCCTTTTGTTTATTTCTGTGGAGATTGACTCTGATTCTTTGCTGAGACGCTCCATAACATTGGTTTTATTCTTGTTAGCCAAATACCATCTCATTCTAGTCAGTAATTCGTTAACGGTATTGTGTTTTAAATAAAGACCGTCTGCCCAAGTTATCCACTCTCCCTCCCTATCAGACTTCCTGGTGTCAATGACAACCAGAGGAATTGTTCCTGTCTTTAGCGCTTCTAATAACACAAACATAAAGGGTTCGTAACCATCGTGAGGCACAACCAAAAATCTATATTCGTTATATACATCTATGATTTTTTCGGGAGAACAGTATCCCAGATAGTTGAAATTTTTGCTTTTTAATATCTTTTGGTTATAATCTGCCAATTCCTCTTTCTCAAACATTTTCCCATAGATGTCTATTTTCATATTGGTTTTGGAGAACTTATCAACAAACTCTCGAGAAAACTTATGAGGTAAGAGATTGCCAACATACAAGAAATCTTTCTTTCTCTTTAAAAAAGGTACTTTGCACTTCCATATATCATCTCTCAGGGTATGGTACATATCTATTGTCTTTTGCCTTATATGGGGTGGATAGGGTTTATTTTTCGGATGATAATTTAAATTAATAATGTAATCTATAGTGTCTCCTGAGAAAGCATAATTAATCACTATTTTTCGGTCTGGGTTGTCTGACTCGGGAGATGATGAAAAATCTAATAGGGTATCATAACAGTGGTTTAATAATATTATTTTGGTGTTTTTTCTAAAGAGCTTGTAATAATAGCAGGCTTCTATAATCCGGGGGAAGTATTCGTTCATAATTATTACGTCTGGGTTGTATCTTATTAAATCCTGAAGAAGAATAGCTGGCGGGTTCTGAAGTTTGTATTCCAGGACATTTTCCGGATGCCTCTTACGATATTCGTCCAGCATGCCTAAAAAAGTATTACCAGCTCTTTCAATGCCTGAGCCTACATTCAAATTATAAAAATAGATTTTGGGATTTCGTTTTTTTCTTGGAGAAGGTTTTAATGTTGATGGAGTTGGCTCTGGAAGCGGGTGTTCTTGAGTTTGGCTTACCGGCTTTATTGAGGCCTCTTTTAACAACTCCTGGAAAGCGCCGTTGCCAAACATTCTTAGTATTGACAATGGCGTAAGATGGAGGCTGCCGGTATTAAGCAGGTTTTCCATGGGACAACCCAGACAAGTAGCAACGAAAAGAGCAAAAAGCGTTCTCAATTCATCGTCATCCAGATATCTCCGGTCTGCTTGCCCAATTAGAGCTAATTCAATCAGCATGGCTTTTATATATCCTATCTGCAATTCGCCAAAATCGTGGTAGTTCCCCATTACATAAGCAAAACGCCCCATCTCTGTCTCTTTGCCGGGGTTTATTATGAAGTTTTTCCTCACCATATCTATAGATCCTTTTTCAAAATGAGAAACGTCCCAGTTATCAATGTTTTTTTGTTCTAAAATGTTGCTCACATATTTATCTTCATCCAGATAGAAACTTCTATGGCAAATATGAAGATTTTTACCTAAGCCAAGGTTAGATTGCCCCGCTGAACAAGTGAACATTCTTTTTTTAATTCCCGGCTCACCAAAACCACTGACCAACCTTTGCCATCTTGAAGAATAAGCGCTCTGATATCCTTTCTGATGTAGATTTCTTAAAAACCGAGCAAAATCCTTGCCATCCTGAGAAGTATATTTGCCAGGTACCGCTAAGGTAGGTAGGTGTCTTCCTTTTTGGAGGGAGATATTCTTGTTTTTGTTTATCTCGCCAAACTTTCTATCCAAGTTCTCAAAGAACTGAAAATATTCATCTATTTTAGACGTGTCATCATTCAACTCTCTTATATTTTCAATAGTTAAAGTCGCCTTCCAGTAGAAATCTACTCTCGTTTTTTCATCTTGAATTGAAGACACCAACTTGAAAAAATTTTGAGGAATTATTTCTGAAGCTCCTTTAAATCGGTTTTGGTCAGTGATGAAGGCTGGTCCGTCAATTGAAACCTGAACGCCTAAGTTAACATTATAAGGAGAAAGCGCCCTGATAAACTTTCTAATCGGATCAGCCAATATCATCGAGGTTGAAAAACTTATTTTCTCGAGCTTGGGGAATGTCTGGAAAAGCTTTGGTAACCAGGGTTGAATTACATCTAAAGTCAGGGCAGGCTCAGTGCCCCAAAAGCCAAGATTGGTTAAATCCTGTCCGTAAATTCTTTTTAGAGCATCAATAAAAGTGCCCTTCTTCAGTTTCTCAATTATCTGCTGGTGGAGCTCTTTCATTGCCGGGCCCTTAGGAATGTAACAATAACGACAATTAAGAGGGCACCAGCCGGTAGTTAGTATTTCAGCAGCTTCAAATTTCATATGATGCCGGTGGAGAAATATTCTGTCCTATACGAACTATAATAAGTGCCATAGACTGTGGAGTTTTGGCTAGTGTAGTATCCGGTATGTTGATCACTGTAGTAAGTAGTATTATAAGCACTATCTACTCCGGCTTGATGGCTAGACAGGTAGCTAGTATGTTGATCACTGTAGTAAGTAGTATTATAAGCACTATCTACTCCGGATTGATGGCTAGTGTAGTAGCTAGTATGTTGATCACTGTAGTAAGTAGTATTATAAGCACTATCTACTCCGGATTTATGGGCGCTACATTTTTCATTATCAACTATGTCGACATTCTGTCTAATCTCAACTATGTCGGCAGAATCAATTGAGGCTCCAACACTAATATCTTGTGTCCAAGAAAATGGCATAAATTATGTATATTATTATATACACATGCTCTACCCGACTCCTATTATAGGTAGGTAGTATGATGGGCATATTTGACAGTGGAACGGTATGTGCTATTGACGGTACTATTATAAGCACTATCTACTCCGGCTTGATGGCTAGTGTAGTATCCGGTATGTTGATCACTGTAGTAAGTAGTATTATAAGCACTATCTACTCCGGCTTGATGGCTAGACAGGTATCCGGTATGTTCATCACTACAGTAACCGGGGCATTTATTGTCGTAAGCATAATCGGTGGCACCTCTCAATTGCTGAAATTGAGCTGAAGTTATAACATCTCCGGCTGAAACTGGAAGTTCTGTCCAGCCAGCACCTGAAGCACAGCCCGTTCTGGTAATACCCAAAGCAGTATAGATGCTATCTAAATTAGTTTTTATTTCATTAACGTCAGCCGCATCAATAGACGCTCCAACACTGACATCTTGCACCCAAGAAAAAGCCATAATGCTTTTTAGGGCCTAATTATAAACCGCCTTCCAGACCTTAGAAGCATTCACAATGGGCAGGTTCCCCATATCTAATCGAAAACGAGAGATTCTAATCGTCCTTTTGCCCACTTTTAACATCCCGCATTTCAAGCAAGTATGCAAAGCAGTGGGAACAATTTTTTTGCCCGATATACCTGCCAATTTTATCCAATGATGTCTGCACTCTCGCATAATAAACGCAGTGAATAAATTATATTTCGACCTTTAGATAGGCTTCGTAATAAATTAATCCACAGCCTCCTTCTTTTTGGTGCTCTCTGAGTCTCCTCGCTAAATTATTAGTAGAGCCTATATAGAATTCATTATTTCTTTTCTATTTCAAAACGTAAACGTAATACATACAGCATAGAGGACGGGGTTTCGCGAGCTGATGCTCGCTCATTTTTCAATGGTAAAGATTTCATAACCTCCCTTATCGTAGAAACTTAATTCTTTTTTCGTCTCTTTCACCACGAAGTTCTCAAAGGTTTTGGTTTTCTCTTCTTTAGGTCCAACGAGTTCAAACCCCTTCTTTGAAGAAAAGAGATTCTGAATTGAATCCAAAGTCTTGCCAACCAGAAAACCGCCAATGGCAAATGATAGATATTTTAGGAAATTCCTTCTATTTTGGTTTAGTTTGTTCATCTTCTTTTATTTCTTTCTCTGCTTCTTTCTCTGCTTCTTTAAGCTCTTCTTCTATTTCTTTTTTTCCTTTTTTAAACTCTCCGGCAAATCTCCCAAGGTTTCTGGCCCACTCAGCTACCTTTTTTCCACCAGAAAAGAAAACTACCAGAGCTATCACAATTATTATTATTTCATTAATTCCGAGGTCAAACATATTTATTGGTTTATTTTTAATTTTTTATTTACTTCGACCGTTTGATTTTTAAATTTTGATTTAGAGCCGGTTAAGATTATTCCCAGGAAATAAAGCCCAGCGAGAGGAGCAGATAACAACATCATGGTAATACCGGTTCCATCTGGGGTAATTATAGCCGAAAATACCAAAAAGATAAAGATGGCATATTTCCAATTTTTTCTCCAAAACTGACCATCAACTATTCCAAATCTGGTTAGTAAGCTCATAAAGACAGGCAGTAAAAAAATTATCCCCACCACTATCATCAAAGTTAAAACCAGGGAGACAAATTGAGTGATATCAAAAAAGGGTTCAACTTCAATAGTTATGGCGAAAGAATAAAGTACGTTAAAGGTTAAAGGGATTATCAAAAAATAGGCAAAGAGGCAACCGACAATAAACAAAAAGCTACTGGGAATTAAAACTTTGAAGATGGCTTTTTTCTCCTTTTGATATAGAGCAGGACTGATATATCTAATCAATTTGTAAAGAAAAAATGGGAAACTGACAATCAAAGCCAAAAGTATGGAAATAATGGTTAAAGCTAAAAAGGCATTCAATGGATTGAGAGTTATTAACTGAACTCCATTTGGCAACAGGTCTTTTTTGGCTATTTCAAAAAAATAAGCTGAAATAGAATGAAGGGAAGGAAGAGGATAATAAAAACTTTGACCGAAAAGCTTAGTCCGCTGAAACCCAAAGCCGAAAAAGAAAAAAGATAATAAAATCCAAACAACTAGCCAGGAGAAAAAAACTTTTTTTAATTCTTTTAACTCTTCAAGGAGGTTCATTGTTTTTGGTTATTTTGGAGAAATCAAATTTCTACATTATTCTCCAACTATTTTATTACAGGCCGTCAATCGGGGGAGAGGTATTGTCAGTGGGAGGAATGTCTAGGGGCGAGGTAATTTCGCCGCAAATATTATCTTCATCAACTGCACCATTGCAGTCATCGTCTATGTTATTACAAGTTTCGGTGGTAGGCTCTACTGATCCTGCACAATTTCCCCAAACGCCGCCAGAACAAGTTTGAGTACCAAATTGGCAGGCGCCGACATCAGTTGTTCCGCATTGCTGGGTTGTACCTTCTTCGCAAACTCCTCCAGTACTCCCTTCAGAACCTCCAGAGGAAGCGGTATTAACTGCCCAGGAGAAAGTGGCTGGAGTCTCATCCGTATTCCCAGCCGCGTCAGTGGCTTTAACTTCAAATTGGTAATTACCGTCAGCTAAACTTAGATATTGTTTTGGCGATACACAATCTTCCCATCCCTGGCTGTTAAGATTGCATTGGAAAGTAGAATTTTCTTCCGAAGAACTAAAAGTAAAGTCTGCTTCAGTTGAACTGCTTGGATTTTCCGGATGGCTATCAATTGTGGTTTCGGGAGGAGTAGTGTCAGCCGAACCCTGACTTCCATTTTTCGCTAATAATTCTTTTAATTGAGCCTCATTAATACAAGTATTCCCGAGGCAAAGTTGATTGGTGATAATGGTATTTGAAATAAGTTTCTCGGTCAATATTTCTTTTACATGAGCAACTCCATTTTCGATAAAAAGCCCGAGCGAAGCGAGGGCGTCTTTTACTTTCTGGATAAATTCACCAACACCGGGTGTTGGTTCTAAACCATCAACTGAGGGGGTGGTAGTAGCGAGCGAGCCATCCTCAGCAATGGAAGAATTCTTTATTAAATCAGCCCAGACTTCAAAGGAAATAAGTTCGGGAGAAAGAGAAGTGTTTTCAGTTTGAAAATCAAATTTCACCCTCACCGATTTAGCATTAGCCAGGGAAGAAATGTCATAGGTATAAGTATCGTTAACTAATTCCAAAGTAATTGAATCTTTAATAGTTGAGAAATTATCGTCAGAAACCTGAACTTGGGCGGTTATTTTAGTAGAGGCGGGCAATTTAGTGGTGGTTCTAAGCTGGATAAAATCTCCAATGCCTGAATAATCATAGATGGAGGAAGTAAAGGTACCGTGAGAGTAATAATTTCCGCCTGCATCCTTTGCTAAATAAACTCGGTCATCTGAAGTGGTAGTATATTCAAAACTTCCCTGCTCAAATTGGCTACTCAGGGTCTGTTCCCAGATAACAGGTGATGCCCCTTCATCCAAAACAAACACTTGATTATTTCCCGAATCATAGAAACCTAATTCAGTGGCTGAAAGGTACTTAGCAACCCAATTACCAATCCTTACATTACCGTTAACATGTAATAATTCACTCGGACTCGTCGTCCCGATGCCGACGTTGCCGCCGGTGAATAAAGCAGAGTAGGTGGCATTTGAGAAGGTGGCTGTGCCAGTAAATGTATTGGCCGATGTACCTGATTGGGTGTATGAACCGTCGTTGGAGATGCCAGATATGCCGGTCATGGCACCGGCAGTTGAGATATCCCAGTCACTGGAGTTAATGTACATAGTATCACCACCATCACCAAGGGTCACCGCTCCACCGGGGGTTAAGGTGAAGGCTCCTGTTGTGGTGAAGGTAGTGGATGCTCCGTCAAAAGCGATGTTGGTATCAGCGACTGATAAATCACCATTGGAATCGATTGCTCCACTAAAGGTAGTTGTTCCGGTAAAGGTATTAGCAGATGATCCAGATTGAGTATAGCCGCCAGTATTGGTAATGCCAACCACTGCGGCAATGGCTCCAGAGGCATTAACCTGAAACAGGTCTCCAGAACCCACGGTCAAAAGGGCTGCCGGGGATGTGTCCCCGATGCCGACGTTGCTATTAGAAAAGGAAACATTGGCGGTGGCGGCGTTGCCAGAAATTCTCATTCTTTCCGACCAGGCCGAGCCCGTGCCAGTATAAACCAAAAACCCAGGATCAGAGGTATAGAGAGCAGGGTAGATAGTCAATCCGTCAGAGTATCCCTTAACCCAGAGAGTCTGAACGCCAATGGGAATGGTAACCTGGCCTGAAGAATCAATAGTTACTCTATCAGTGCCACCAGTTACCAATTTTAGATTATCAGCTCCACCGCTGTACATTCCTGTGTTGGTGTCGCCAGTGAAAGAATAAGATGGTGCTCCGACTGCTCCAGCAATCGTTCTGACTTCACCAGTGGAAATGACCTGGAATAAATCTCCGTTACCAACAGTTAAGAGAGCGGCCGGGCTTGTATCCCCGATGCCGACGTTGCCGGAAGAGCTAAGTACTTGCTGTGCATTGCTTGCAAGTGAGTAAACAAGAGTTCCTGTGGGTGCTGTAGTTGTTTCGCTTGTGTAATTACCTACGTATACAGGAACGCTTGCAGAGGTAGAAGAACCTTCAATGAAATTTCCTGTTGCGGTAAGGCTCCAACTTGTTGTGTAGCTAATTGTTTTTCCCCATACTGAATAGGTGTTATCTGCTTCTTTATATATAAGAATATCTTGATTACCGAGGTCACCTATATATGTTCCGACAAAACGCTCAGCATCTCGAACAGCCAATGAAAGCCAAATGGATGCCTTACCTTGTGAAGCAGTCCACCCACCAACCTGACCACTTAAAACTAGTTGATCATAACTTGATCCAGAACTGACAGGAAGAATAAAAAGCTTACGATATGTTGTAGATGCCTTATTTCCATTAGAAAAAACACTTATTCCTGAAAGAAATTTTGACTGCGTTGGACCAACAAGCATAAGTCCTGCCACATCCAGCTTCGCCCCTGGTGCCGTCGTCCCGATGCCGACACGGTCGTTAGCAGTATCAACGAATAAAGTGCCTGAATCAATATTAATTGAGTAATTTGAGGCTGAAGCAGAGATGGTTAAGTTGGCATCCAAAGTCATGGCATCTTTGAATTCGGTAAAGTCCAGAGAATCAGGTGAAATGTTTGATTGACCGATCAAAGACCACTGGGGAGCAGTTCCTGAGGAGGTTAAAACGTAATTAGCTGTACCAATAGCCAAGGTATTCACTGGTGAAGTTCCTGAACCATAGATTAAAGAACCAGAAGCTAAGGAAGTGAGACCGGTTCCTCCGTAAGATACTGAGAGGGTTCCCCAGGTTGGGCTCCCAGCTGCTCCAGATAAAAGGGGTTGACCTGTACTACCAGCTAAAGTAAAGGCATAAGCACTTCCTGTTCCATAGGCAATGGCTCCAGCTGTTGGAGTAGCTGTTCCTGCTGTTCCACCATAAGAAATGGCTAAAGGTGTGGTTAATCCAATTGCTCCAGCAGAAGATAAAGTGATTGGGGCTGTAGCTGATACTGCCACTGTGCCTGTGGCATCAGGTAAAGTTATGGTTCTGGCAGCAGTGGGAGTGGTCACTGCTAAAGTGGTATCATAGGTCCCTTTTTCAAAAAAGAGGTTGTCGTTTAAAACGATTAATCCTGAAGCAGAATCTAAAGTTAGAGCACTTGTCCCTCCAGAAGATAAAGTCACTGCTCCTGTTCCGGTGTAGAGAGGTGAGGTGACAGAGGTGGAAAGAGTAATAGTTGACCAGCTGGGAGTATTTGTCCAGGTCGGGGCACCAGTGCCACCTGAGATTAAGGCGTAACCTGAGGTGCCAGCTAAAGAGAAAGCATAGGCACTGCCAGTGCCATAAGCTACTGCTCCGGCTGTTGGAGTGGCAGAGGCATTGGTTCCACCTCTGGCAATTGATAATAATCCTGTCCAGCCTAAGGTCCAGGAGCGATTAGCAGTTAAGTCAAGAGCAGTTCCTGAGTTTGTGATAGTAACATTGCCGCCTGATTCCTGAGTAAGGGTTAAAGACCTGTCAGCCCTGACTGCCTCAAGAGTGGAATCTGCTTGAGCACCCAAAATAATGTTGCTGGCTGTTAGGGTGATGGTGCCAGTGCCAGTTGTCAGGGTCAGGTCGTTGTTAGCTCCAGTTCCTATTGTTAAGGCGGCTGTGGCAGTGATATTGGTACCTAAAGAAGTGATGTTTTGTCCTCCCATAACCAGGGCTCCGGCTGAATCAAAGTAGGTAGAGGTGGTTCCTAAATAGATCGTGTCTTGGAAATAGCTATTTCCACCAGCTACTTCTAATTTGTATCCTGGGGTTGCTGTTCCAATACCGACGTTGCCTGAAGCTACGAGCAATCCGTAGTTATTGGTTGCTCCGGAAGCAGAAAGGTAGGCAGCAACATTAGTAGAAGTGGTACCAGTATTGGTGACAGTAGCGTATAAACCATAGGCAGTATGGATGGCATTGGTATTGGCTCCTGACCTGGAAAGATTGAGAAGATAAGAGGAACCTGAGGCTTCGCCAGCTGTTGAGCTTGAAGCAATAGATATAGCTGTTCCAGTGGTCAAGGAATTGGCATTGTAGGTTAAACCAGTGGTAGTGGTGCCGTCAAAGTTTTGAGTCCAGGTGTAGGTTGATTGGTTCAAGATTAAATTAGCATCCAGGGTCATAGTATCTTTGAATTCAGTAAAGTCCAGAGAGTCAGGAGTGACACCACCACCACCAACTGTTCCCCAGGAAGGAGCAGCACCAGTGGTGGCAATTAGAACCTGACCGGTTGAACCAGCAGCAGTTACTCCAATGGCAGAGGTGGCATTGCCATATAAGACTCCGTATTGGGTAAAGGTACCGGCTCCTGTTCCTCCCCTTGATACTGCCAGATATTGTTCTCCAGCTAGAGTATTTGTGGCTGACCAGTAGGCGGCATAATTGGCAGTGCCAGTTCCCAGAGCTACTGTTCCTGAGGCATCAGGTAGAGTAATTGTTCTGGCAGCAGTGGGAGTGGTCACTGCTAAAGTGGTATCATAGGTCCCTTTTTCAAAATAAAGATTGTCATTCAAAACTATCAAACCTGAAGCTGAATCCAAAGTGAGGGCGGAAGTCCCACCAGAAGATAAGGTTACTGCTCCTGTTCCGGTGTAGAGAGGTGAAGTGACAGAGGTGGAAAAGGTGGGATTGGCGATAGTAGCTACAGTAACTTTATCTGTTGCTCCAGCTGTGGTGGTAATATTGGTGCCTGCTTCAACGAGTAAAGTATCACCAGTGGAGATTGTCTGGGGAGTGCCAGAGGAACCAGCTAAAGTAAAGAGGTCGCCACCACCACCAGATGAGGTGACACAGGTTGGACAGGAGATAGTAATGGCTGCTGTTTCTGTGCCTGATCCTGAAACCTGAATAGGAGAGGTGCCGGCGGCTGTAGCTACATAATTACCGGTAGTGTGGGTTCCCAAGGTAATCAAATCATTTAAGGTCCCAGCTCCGGTTCCTCCTCTTGATACTGCCAGATATTGTTCTCCAGCTATAGTATTTGTGGCTGACCAGTAAGCGGCATAATTGGTTGTACCAGTTCCCAAAGCCACTGTGCCTGTGGCATCAGGTAAAGTTATGGTTTTGTTGGCAGTTGCTGGTGTCCAGGTTAAGGTTCCAGTTATTCCACCTGTTCCAGTTAAAACCAGCTGGTTTGAAGTATTGGTTAAGGTTAAATTAGTTAAAGTTCCTGCACCAGCAGATGATATTCTGGTGGTTCCTCCTAATTGTAAATCTCCTTCGGCAATGTTTAAAGCTGTCAAAGAACCAGTACCTGAATTAGTAAGGGTAATCGTAGTATTGGTTGGTGAAGTTGAAACTGCATCAATGGTCAGGTTGCCATCGTTTCTAAACAAAGGCGAAGTGACGGAAGTAGAAAAGGTACCGGTAGCAGCTCCTAGAGCATTTAAACCAGTGATATCTTGAGAATTACCAGTAATTGTTCCAGTTAAGGTTGCTGCTCCCACTTTCAAAGTGCCGTCTGTTGCCTGAATTAAATGATCTCCTGTCCCTGAAAAAGTAATGCCTGCTCCAATACCTGTATTGGTCAGAGTTCCTGCCATTGAAATTGTGGTTGCTCCAGAGATTGCTCCAGCATTGGTAATTCCGCCCGAAGAAACGTCTAAAGAAGTGATGGTGGTGGCTCCTCCAGAAATGGTACCCCCAATAATAATATCTCCTTCTATATTTAGGTTTGCCTTATAAATAGCATCAGAGTTTAATACATATATAGTAGAGTCGGCTGTGGCATTTATAGCGTCTAAGGTAATGTTGCCGGTGTTTTCAATTTCAGCTGTTGTTACTTTGATAGAAAAGACAGCTGTTCCTCCCCCAGTAATATTCCCTCCTGTGATTGAGAGGGTGCCATCGGTAAAGGTGGTAGCTTGGATTTGGCCTGTAGTGGTTAGATTTTCATTATCAAAAGAGATGGCTCCGGTATCTGAGGTTATGGTGGCTCCATCTAAAGTAAGATTGTCTACTATCAATTGAGTAGCTCCGCTTATCGCTCCAGCCTCAGTAATTCCTCCCAGATTATTATCTATTCCTCCAGTAATCGAGGCACCACCGGCTGAAACAGTTAAACCACCGGCTATTGTAGCTGAGCCTCCGACTCCAAAAGAATCTGGAGTATATAATGTATTGGCGGCTGACCTGTATAAATCAACATCGGCTCCAAATCTTAGAGGATAAGCCAAAGAAGAATCAGAAAGAGTGATTAATCCTCGAATTGTTGTAATGTCGGTTGCTTCATTTCCTAAAGTTGTATTTCCATTAACTTGGAGATTTCCTCCTACTGTAAAATCCCCAGTGGTGGCAACTGTGGTTACGTTCAAAGTATCACCGTAAATAGTTGCCCAGGGAAAAGTGGGGGAGCCCAAATTATAGAAAGAGGCAGTTTCAGGCAAAATACTGCGGGAAATTGTGGAACCTAAAATTGTTAAACCAGAAAATGTTCCGCTGCCACCAGTGGTATTCTCAGTTGGAACTGTGCCTGTGGTCCCAGCCTCTCCTGTATCTAAAAATGGTGGATCATCGCTGTCTTCAAAATAGACATTTTGGCCTCCAGAAGTTGTCCCTCGATAAATCCGATAAGAAGAAGCCCCAGTTATCTTATCCCAGGAAATTTTAATGGCATTAGTTGTAGTTCCATCAACAGTTGCTGAAACTTCTGAACTGGCTGTAGTTTCTCCATTATTGTTTAAAGCAGTTATTTTATAATAGTAGGTTCCAGCAGTTAGAGTTCCTTCGGTAGTGGCTGTGGCTGAAGGATTAGTTGGAGCCGAAAGTTGAGAAACCGTAATACTACCGGCATTTAAAGTGAGGTTGGCTGGTGAGGCCAAGGTAACGTCGCCGCTAAATGTAGTGTTGCCCAAAACAGCTGGTACAGATAATGTTTTTGCCAAAATATCTCCTTCTTTAGAAACAGACCAACCGGAACTAGTAACACTGACGGTTTTGCCTGTACTGCCAAGAGATACAGAACCATTAGCCGAGAAATCACCGCCGACACCTAAGGATCGATAAAAAGACCCATCATAAGCCCAAAGGCCAGCCCTGTGAAAAGTCATTCCCTGAAATTCACTTTGACCAGAAACATTAAGACCGCCAATATTTATAGTATTAGAAGTGGTATTACCCTGAGAAGTAACAAAATCTAAAGTGAAATCTTTGGCACGTTTTGAATCTAAAAATTCGGCATTTAAATTCTTGATTAAATTCTGATTGCTTAAAATAATTGTTCCAGCACCTAAATCAAGATTCGCCCCCTGCGTCTTTATGCCTCCTAAAGCCAGGAGCTCTTTCCCAATCTTTGCTGAACCTGCAATTTCTAAATTTCCTTTACCAACAATATCACCAAAGGTCCCCAAGTTACCATAAACAAAAAGTGAATCTAAAAGTTTAGTCGCTCCTTTGACAACAAGCTCTTTACCCACCTCCACTTTTCCTTCAAGTTTTACATCTTCATAAGTTATATTTCCATTTTTGGTAACAAAAGCTAAAGTGAAATCTTCGTTTTTCATCCCACCGAGCATTTCGACATTTAAATTTTCAACCATTGTTGTTGAGTCAACAACGATCGGGGCAACTCCCTCTTTAACCCAGGACCTTAATTGTCCCTGAGTTTCGATATGGCCATAAATAGAAATATTCCCTTCTTTGTTGATTAGTAAAACTTCGTTAGCGTGGGTCCCTGGCTGATGACCTTGAAGGGTTTCAGCATTTTTGAAAAAGTTGTGAACCGCCAACATTGCTTTATCAAAATTCCCAAAACTTACTCCCCCAACTAAAAGAAGAAATATAATAAGGGCGGCAACAGAAATTAACATTGCCCGAACCGGGGAACGAAAATGTCGGGCAGCCTCTTGTTCAAACTCTCCAATTTTTCCCCCAACTCCTCGGTGGGGAGGTAAGCGGGACTCTAAAGCAGTCAGTAGTCTCTCAAAAATTTTTTCTTCTCCCTCGATTTCCGCGACGTCTTTCCTCATTGTCCGAATAGTTTGTTTTGGAAATTCTTTTTTTTCTTCCCCTTCAGTTGGCTCCTCTTCGGGTGGCATCTCACCCAAAGCTGCAAATATTGTTTTTGGTTCTCTTTGTTCTGAAATAGAAAGAAAATCACAGGGCTTACTAATTCTTCCCTTGTAAGAAATATCAAAGAAATGTTTTGGTAAAATAATTTTTATTCCTTGATTTTTTAAATAATCATTTATTGCTTCTTTTGTTATATACCAATTCCGCCCAAATTTTTTTGCTTTTAATTTTCCTTGACGGCAAAGTAAACTTAAATATTCCTGGGAATAAGGTGAAATCCCCGTTGCTCCAGCCAAAGAAATATACCCTGGTTCGATCTCCAGTAATTTTTGGTTTTTATTTTCTAAATTTTTTTCCTCCTCAGAATTCATAATCTTGTCTCTTGACAAATAATTTTCCTCTGACTAAAATTTATATTGAAGGTCCAAAGAAAAATCCCTTTTGAGCGTCACAACTTAGAGGCAGATTTTTTCAGCGGGCCTTCTTTTTTTAATCCCAATATTTTTTAAATGATTTTAAACTTTCTTTATTTTTTTGTTTTCCACCTCATCCGATAACATATCGGATAATCCAGAAATAAAAAAGCAGAAAACACAAAACAAACGAAATGTTCGTTTCCTTCAAGTTTTCTGCAGAAACTTGGTATTAACTTTTCCAATTTCATTATATTTTTAACCAAGAACCCTTGTCAAGAGGGGGGCTGTGGATAACTCAAAGAAGGTGAAAATTTTTCCGGTGTCTAAATAGGAGACTTTAAAACTTAGACACTTGACAACCTCTTTTGGTTTCTTAAAATAGAGTAATGGTCGAAACTTTATAAAACATTAATAAAAGTATTAATAAACATTAATAAACTTATTTCAAAATATCGGATAATATCAAATGATAAATAAAAAATATCTTACAATTAAGGAAGTTGCCAAAATTCTGGGAGTTACTCCCCTAACTCTGCGTAATTGGGATAAATTGGGAAAGTTAAAGGCCTATAGAAATCCAATAAATAATTATCGAATTTATAAAAAAGAAGAGATTGAGCTATTCTTACGAAAAATTGAATCGAAGGGAAAACTTTTTTTGGGTTAATTCTCTATTAGTAAATTTTCATACTTTGCAAGATCCCTAAACCCAGAAAAGTTGCTACTAGGCTACTTCCACCATAACTAATTAAGGGTAAGGGAATTCCAATGATTGGCAAAATTCCGATATTCATTCCGATATGAATGAAAATTTGGGAAATAAAAAGAATGGCTAAACCTGAGGCAAAAAGACGGCTAAAATTTGACCTGGCCTCTAAGGCAATTTTAAAAATTCGCCAAATCAAAATTGAAAAAAGAAAAAGAAGAACCGTAACGCCAACTAATCCTGTTTCTTCAGCCATGGCAGCAAAAATAAAATCTGTCTGGGGTTCTGGCAAAAAACCAAGTTGGGTCTGGGAACCCCTAAAAAGACCCTGGCCAAAAATTCTACCAGAACCAATGGCGATTTTTGCCTGTCTCTGGCTCCAACCAATTTTCAGGGGATCCGATATCTGGGGCCAAATAAAACTTAAAATTCTTTCTCTCTGATATTCCTTCAAAATTCTTGACCAGCCAAAAGTCAAAATTAAAAGACCGCAAAAAACCAAAATTAAAAAGTGGCGAAGTTTGATTCCGGAAATGATTAAAATCCCAATCCACAAAAAAATCAAAATTAAAACCGAGCCCAAGTCTGGCTGAAGAAAAATCAAAAGGGAAGGGAAAAAGAGATAAAAACCGGAAATCAAGATATGAATTATCCGGTACATTTCAATGTGGCGCATGGAAAAATATTTCGCCAAAAGCAAAATCAGAGCGATTTTTGTAAACTCAATTGGATCTAAAGAAATGACACCTAGTTTGTACCAGGATTTTGTCCCCCTAATCTCCGGGGCGAAAAAAAATAAACCAATTAAAAGTAGCAGACAAAGAAAATAGAGAATTAAAATTAAATGGGGGTCCTCCCTTAAAATCCGCCAATCAAAAAAAGAAATTAAAATCATCAAAAAAAATCCAATTCCAAAGAAAATAACCTGCTTTTTAAAATTCAAAAAATCTCCTTTCCCCAACGAAGAGCTATAAATTGACATAAGACCAATCCCAACCAATAAAAAACTAGAAATCACCAAGACCCAATCTAACCTTTTTAAATGTATAAATAGGACACGAAAAGCCACAAATATTTACACTAATAACCACTAAACTAATTAACGAAAAGTAATGAATTTACGGTCATTAGTGTAGATAATTCTTCTTATCAATAACCGACTGCCTCCAAAATTGATAAAATATCCGAGTTCATACTGGCTATTTCTCAAATAATCATACATCTGGTCAATAATATAGCGAGGGAGATGAGGAAGGGCTTTAATTTCAACAATAATTTTTCCATCAACTACAAAATCTGGCCGATAGCCTACCTTCAAAGGTTTTCCAGTTTTAGGAGAGTAAATTTTAATAACTTTTTCTTGTTCGAAAGAAATTTTTCGGCTTCGAAGTTCTTCGGCAAAAGCAGCTTGATAAAGACTTTCTTTATGTCCGGATCCAAAGTTTTTTCTAACTTCCATTGCCGCTCCTTGAATCTGATAGGAAAGTTCTTTGTAAAGTAATTCTACTTTTCGTTTAGTGGTATTCAGTATCATATTAGTTTAGTGGTTTTTCGTGTCTTTATTAGTGATTATTAGTGTCCTATTTAATTAAATTGAGGAATTCTTTTTCATTGATTATTTTTATCCCTAGTTCTTTTGCTTTTTGGAATTTTGAGCCGGGTTCTTTGCCGCAGATTACAAAATTTGTTTTTTTAGAAACCGATTCTGAGATTTCTCCACCCATTGAGCGAATTTTTTCTTTTGCTTCTTCTCTGGTCATTGTTTCCAAGGAGCCAGTTAAAACAAAAGTTTTTCCTTTCAGGGGTTGGCGTTTTGGTTTTGCCTCTTCAAGAATTTGAACTCCAACTTTTTTTAATTTTTCCAAAAATTTTAGATTTCGATTATTTTGAAACCAATTATAAATATTTTTTGCTACTACCGGACCAATGTCTTGAATTTGCTGCAGCTCTTCTAAAGAAATATTTTGAAAATTGAAAATTGAAAATTGAAAATTCCGAGCTAGAAGCTCGGCGGTTTCCTCGCCAACGTTTCTAATTCCTAAGGCATAAATAAATTTAGATAGGGTGATTTTCTTTTTTGATTGAATTGCCTTTATCAAATTTTGGGCCGATTTTTCGGCAAATCCCCGAAGGAAAGCCTTCGGCTTCCTACGGGGCAGGCTCTCCAAAGGGATTATATCTCCCACCTCTAGTTTAAATAAATCTGCGGGGTCTGAGATTAAACCAGCATCTAATAGTTTATCAATGATTTTTGGACCAAGACCAATAATATCAAAAGCCCCCCCTGAAACAAAGTGATAAAAATATTCCCTTTTACGGGCCGGGCAATCTGGGTTTTTACATCGCCACAAAACTTCGCCTTCTGGTTTTACCAATTTTTCCCCACAGGCAGGACAATTTTTTGGCATTTTAAATTCTTTTTCCTTTCCGGTTCTCAATTCTGGTAAAACCTTAATCACGTCTGGAATGACGTCCCCCGCCCTACCAACAATGACGGTATCGCCAATTTTCACTCCCAATCTTTTTATTTCATCTTCATTGTGCAAAGTGGCTCTGGAAATTGTCACCCCACCAACCTCAACTGGTTTTAAATGAGCCACCGGGGTAATGGCTCCGGTTCTTCCAACCTGGACTTTGACATCTTCAACAATTGTTTCTGATTGTTTTAATGGGAATTTAAAAGCGATGGCTCCTCTGGGTGCCTTTCCCACTACTCCCAATTTTTCAAAAATTTCATTTTTGTTAATTTGGACAACGATGCCATCGATTTCATAAGGAAACTTCTCTCGATTTTTGTAACAGGAATCGTGAAATTCAAAGACTTCTTTTAAATCTTGACAGTGTTTGTTATATTTGTTGTTTGTTTTAAAACCTAAGGTGTGCAAAATTTTGTGCTTTTGGGCATGGGTTTCTTGGCCAAAATCTGAAATCAGCTCATAGGCGTTAACATCCAGATGCCTCTTGGCAGTGATTTTGGGGTCAAGTTGTCTGATTGAGCCGGCAGCCAAGTTTCTGGGATTGGCGAAAGGAGCTTGGTCCAATTTTTCTTGTTCTTTATTTGCTTTTTCAAAATTTTTTTTAGTAATAATTGCCTCGCCCCTGACAATAACTTCTTTCAAACCATTTTTCTTAATATACTCGGCAATTTCTTTTTCCCCTTCTTTTTCTAAGTTTGCGATGACTTCCTCTACTTTTCTCAACCTCAAAGGAATTGATTCAATTGTTTTTAAATTATGAGTGACATCTTCGCCAATAATTCCATCTCCCCGCGTCGCCCCAATTGAAAAGAGTCCGTCTTTGTAAATTAATTCAATTGCCAAGCCATCCAGTTTTGGCTCACAGTAATAATCGATTTTTTTTAATTCCTCTTTTTTCAAAAGTTTTGCATTCCTTTCAAACCAATCTTCCATATCCTTTTGGGAAAAGGCATCGTTTAAAGAAATCATTGGCGCCGGGTGTTTTACCTTTTCAAATTTTTCTAATGGCTTTCCGCCAACTCGCTGGGTTGGGGAATCGGGAGTGATGAATTCTGGATATTTTTGTTCCAAATCAAAAAGCTCCTTTTTTAAAGAATCCTCAACCTCAATCGGCACAAGTTCTTTATCCAAAACATGCCTCGAATAACGGTATTTATCTATTACCTCCCTCAATTTCTCAATCCTCTTTTTTACCTCCTTTTTTTTCATATACATTAACCCTCAGTAAAGAAAGTTGTTTAACGTCGGGTGATAAACAAAATTGACCTCAACTCGCATAACTTACAACTTAAATCTTTAATCTGTTTAGCGGGTGACGAAGATGGCTCTTTTGGTGCCTTTGTAGGTTCCGATTGATTTTAAGCAGTAATAGGAGGCAAGACAATTGGGATCTTTAATAAGTGGAGAGGGACATTCAGTAAAAGAAGAGCCACAGACCAAGGTGGCATTATAAGAGGCCTCACCAACTGAATCTTGATAGTTTGGATGAAGGTCGTTAATAGAAATAGCATAAAGGACTCTTTCAACTCCAGTATCGGCAGCATAAATGGCAATCACTGAATCTCCCATCCCCGTTAACATTTTCATCTGACTAACAACAATGGCGGAAATACCCAAACCAATGGCAAGCAAAATAACCATAATCATTAGACTTAAATAGATTGAGACGCCTTTTGAATTATTGATCATTGATTATTGATTATTGGTTAGTATTGAGTATCGAGGTTTCTTTGAGAGATGGTGGTTTGAATTTGTATTTCAGGCTGCAGCTCTGCCTTCTCTCCGGCTCCCTTTATTTTCAAAAAGAAGGTTACCCTTGGTTGCTCATTATCCCATTGATCCCATGAATCTTTAGGTCCGATGTTAAATGATTCTACTTTTAGGCTACTTGAAATTAAATCCAATGTAATGCCTGATTTTTCTTCTTTTAATCGGTCCCCGGAAAGATAAAACTCTTGGCAAATACCGTTATAGTTCAAAAATTTAATACCTTCGCCATCTCGGGTAATGTCATAATTTAAACCAGAGGAAATACAGGTACCCTCTGTATCTTTTTTTGCCATTCTTATAGTTCTTGACATATATTCCATTAAATAACTTGTTTGAGATAGGAGTTCTTGGTTAGAGAGTGATTTTCTTTGAGCACGGATAGCAGAAATAAAAACTCCTGAAGCTCCACCAGCAATCAAAGAAAAAATAGCAATTGATGTCAAGATCTCTATTAGAGTAAACCCGCCTAAATTTTTCTTTTTTATTTTTTCATAATTCATAATTCGTAATTCATCCTTTATTAATGCCAACGATAAAGATTTTCTTGAGCAGTGACCTGATGAGTTCGTCCCCTTTCTTCCCAAGAGACCTCAACTAAAACCTTTAGCAAATCGAAAACGCCTTCTGGGTCTCCGTCTAAATTTGTTTTGTCAAAAATAGTAATTTTTCTTTTGAATCTAGTTTGAGTGCCAGAAGAATAGGAATAAAAACCATTGCTAATATTCAAATAATTTTCTGCATAGGGCTGGCTTAGATTTTGTGTCGTATAATCTGCTTCCCAGGAACCGGCAGGTATCCCCTCGTCCCACAAAATATTAGGGTTCTCCCTTGCCTCAAGCCAGTTAGAATCGCGAATGTTTCTCACTACTTCTATTCCTTCTTGAGCTAAATAAAAAGCAGTTAATCTAGAAGAAGAAGTTGAAATTTGGGAAATGGTCTGGTTTATTAAGCCAAAAATTCCTAAAATTCCGACCGTAACTATAAAAATGGCGGTTATCATCTCTATCATCGTGAAACCTCTTTCTTTGATTTTCTTAATCATGGTTTTTTGATTTCAATTAACCCTGCCTTGTTTACCTCTACTTTAATTGCCTGACCGGTACCTATTTTTTGATATTTGTTACTATATTCTTTTTTGCTTTCAGAAGTTTTTACAAATTTCTGAGCAAAGTCTTCATAGTCTCCCACACCATTATATTCTCGAGAGTAAGATATACCAGCATCACGACACCAATCATAAAGGACATTATAAGGCTCTGGCCCTCCACTTGGCCAAGAATATTGACACTCTTGAGGAGTCTGGCTACATTGACAGATAGAACAATCTTCCCTATCTGGATCAAAATCACAGTAGGCTCTTTGCTCTGGTTTTATATACCCTGAAACCCTTTCTCCTCTGACAAAGACAGTTATATAATAAGCTCCATACCAATCATAAACTTCGGTAGGCTCTCCGGATAGGGCTGGAAAAGAGGAAGGACATTCTTTTTTTTCTGAATCAAAATCGCAGGGATTACTAATTCCGGAATCTGCCCGGGGAAGAGGATGACCAGAAACATTCTCCTGGAACTGGTAGTTGAATTTTTCTTCTGTATACCAATCATAAACAAATTGGGGATCAGTAATTGAGGCTGAAAAACTAGACCCGCATTCTGGCTGATCAGAATTTAAATCGCAGGAGGCTCGAGGCAAAAGATGGTCAGAAACCGTTTCTAGAAATAAAAAATAAGCTTCTCCTGGGCTACCAAAGGTAATGGCGGCTGAATTGGCCAAAGGCTCAATGGTTATTGTTGGATCAGGCGGAGTAAAAACGATAGAAAGAGTAGAAGTAGGGGAAGAGAGAGAGCTGATTCTTATTCCTTTTTCAATTTTTATATCTTCAACTATCTCTGAGCTTCCATCAAAATCATGTTCTCCATCAAAATCAGCGAATAAAATATAGTGCTCGGGTTCAGAAATATCAAAATAAACTCCGTACCCACCCTTTGGGACACTCCCCTGAAATTCGCTGGTTGCCATCGCCATCTCCTGGGCCCTTCTTAAATCCTGAGCTAATTTATGGACTGACCTGGAAAGAGCAAGCTGTCTCTCTACACCTCTAAAATTTAGCAAAGTTAAAGCCGTTAAAAGTAAAATAATACCGGTAACGACTAAGAGTTCGACGAGGGTGAACCCCGTTAGAAATCTACAATTTCTAATTTTCAGAGAGTTCTGTGCCATAAAAGGCAAACGGTCGTTTGATGTTTATGTCAATCTCTTTTAAAGCGGGGGGACTTCTTTCCATTCGGGAAGAGGAAGGGTGCTATTGACTGTTTTTGAATCAGTACAGCTAAAACCGCTTGAATCTGTTACTTTAAGGGTAACTGTTTTTGAACCGGTAGAAGTGAATTTTGTTTTTGGATTTTCCAAACTTGAAGTTGCCGGATCTCCATCCTGAAATGTCCAAAACCAACTACTACAAGGGACAATGTTACCTGAAACATCATAGCACTCTGATTGATCAGTAAATTGAGTGAGCTCATTAACTGATGGCGATGTTGGGTTCCAACTGAAATTGATATAGGGATAGGCATGGCTAGGAGTGGTAAAAGAATCCAAGTTTGACCAATTTGACCAGTTACCCATTGAGTCTTTGACCCTGACCTTCCAATAATAGGTTGTGTTCCAGTTCAATGTAGATATCCAATCGTGATTGTCATCCTGACTCAAATCCAAAACATAAGAACTGGCCGAACCTGGGTCAACTAAATGATTAAATTTTGGGTCTGAAAAAGAAGGACTATCATCGACAATAATTTCATAGGCAGCCTGGGGATCGCCATCGGGATCAGAATATGTCCAAGACAAAGTGACTGAAAGACCTTTGGCAACTTGGGGAGTGCTTCCCCAGGCACAGGGATTTTGAGAATCCGAAGTTGAGGTAACTTTTGGGGATTGATTGAAAACGGCGGGAGAAATGACGACCTTATAATTTGAGGTGGAGCAAGCTCCAGCGGTATTTTTGCAATTAAAAGAGAGCCAGCCAATGACCATATCTGACCAGGCAAAATCTCTAAATTCGTGAGGGGAAACCGATTTATCCAACCAAACCCCGTAATTTGTATCCCTCAATCTTATCCAGCCCGGCCAGCCACCGCCATCAGTCAATGCCTTTGCCCAGCCAAAAACTTTTTTTGTTGAAAATTCATACCAGGCCCGACAAGGAGATTGAGGACATCCTGCCAAATCTGCCTCATTAAAAGTGATCCAACCAATATTCTCTGACCAGGCATAACCTGAAAAAATTCCGGTTGAAGAATCAATATTTACTCCGTAATTAACCGTTCCGCAGGTTCCCAAATTTGTGCAATTAAAAGAAATCCAGCCGATGTTTTCTGACCAGGCCCAACCCGAAACATTTTGCTCAGATCCAGCTTTTGCTTTTTCAAAAATAAAAAAACCAAAAACAACAAAAATAATCAACAAAAATATTTTAATAATTTTTGCCATTAGTTTACCCAGTAGTGAAAATTCGACTGTTCGCCAAAGGCGAACAAAAGATGAAAATGTCGAATTTCTACTACTGGGTTTATTTTACCCCATTTAGAAATTTTATCAAAGTTTACAAAATAAAAAAAGCACAAAAATGTGCCTATGTCTCTATTTAATCAACCTCCCGAGCGATAGCGAAAGAAGATCTATTTTCTTCGCCCTCGTTTGTTGATTAATTATCATTTTGCCTCTAAAATTGCTATCCGCCTTTCCAAGGCCTCAAATTCTTCTACATCCACTTTCTTTTTCAAACCATTTTTAATAAAAGAGATATCTACTTTCATAATCTCTATATTCTTTTCTATAGAAACTAATCTTGCTTCGTGAAAATCTAATTTTTCTATAATCGTATCGTACTGTTCAGCAATTAACTTCACTTTGCTGTCAAAATCTTCTCTTGCCACGCCAAAATATCGTTTGAGTTCATTAAATTTAGCATCGCTATGTTTTTGATGTTCTTTCAAAATCCTTTTTAACTTTTTCTCATTTATTTCCATACAATTTGATTATCTCCTAATCAAATATAGATGTCAAATCAAGGAGAGTCAGGGAAGGATCAGACCCTCTTTCTTTAATATATTACCTAAAAATTGCTTTTTCGAAAACTTTTTCTAAACCCAGCTCTTTAATAACCATTATTTTATTTTAGCATTTTTCAAAAATAAAAAAAACAATTTTATTAAGCTACTTGAAAATAAAAAAGCCCAAATTTTGGGCGAAACATTTTAAAATTTTATTTTATTTTTCCGTCTCAATGAAAAAAGAGAAAAGATTCTCTTTTCCCTCAAGATTCTTTGCTCTAAAGAGAATTTTGTAATGCTTTCCTGGTAAAATATCATCTGTCTGCCAGGAACCCTGCCACCTTCCTTCTTTATTATTTCCCTCAACTAAGGAAAACTTAATTTCTTTTTCCTCTTTTTCTGTCCAAATTTTAAGAGAGACTTCGCTTACCCCCTTTTCATCTTTTACCCAAATAGAGATGGTTTGTTTTTCTCCTTCCCTCACATTTCTTGGGTCAACAATTATCTCTCTTCCAAAAAGGGGCTCAACCTTTCCAGAATCGCTTCCATAACCAGTGGTATATCTTGTTGCCCTGGCTGAGGGAGAGATTTCCTTTTCCCCTGACTCAAAAAGAATTCCCTTTTTAAGGAAGGTTTTTCTCTGAAGGAAAATCAAAAGAGTTAAAAGCAAAATCAAGATTAAGAGGAAGATGATCAAGTTCTTTTTCATTTTTCAATAATTATCATCCCATCTCCAATTACTATTGAACCACCATCTAAAATAAGTTTTCCTCCCTTTTTAACTGTTAATTTCGATCCAGAAAGAAGTGAAACCTTCTTTCTTATTTTAACCTGTTTATTTTCTGGAACATACATTTGCTCAGCAACAACGCAATCAGAATCAATTATATCTTTAAAATTTGAAGGACAAGAGTCATTATTGAATGGGCAAACACTGCATGCCCCTCCGACATATCTCGTTTCGACGACAGAACAATCACCCCCTGTGCTACTGCAATTTTTACCATAATCTTTCAACTTATATCCATCACAAGAATCAGAACAGGTGCTGGAAACACAATTGTAACTAGAGCAGGTATAACCAGAAGAACAAGCTACACAATTAAATGAGGTGCCGGAACCTGAACAGTAGCAGGAAGCATCAGTGTTTGAACATAGGGAATTACTACCTGCACAGTTATATGAAGTTCCTGAACCTGAACAGATATCACAGTTACCGGTACATAAGGATGCGCTAGCTGAGCAGTTATATGAAGTGCCAGAGCCAGAACAGACGTCACAGTTGCCGGTACATAAGGATGCGCTAGCTGCACAGTTATATGTACTTCCACCATCAGTACTAGAACAGGTATCACAGTTCCCGGTACATTTGGAAGCGTCAGCTACACAAGCTCCCCAGGTGCAATCAGATTGACAGGTTTTGGTTCCACAGTTACCACAAGATTGGGTCTCCCCATCACTACATTCTGCTCCGCACACTCCCTTACAACAGTGAGTAGTTGTCCCAGGAGGACCGCAATCTGGTGAACAATTAGTACAACTGCAATCACTTTGGCAGGTATTATTACAAGAGTCGGTTACTGTAGTTGAATCATCTGTGCAGTCGTTATCATATTCTACAAGTTTTTTAGCAGAACAATAATCATAATAAGTTTGAGAACAAGTGTTAGAAGTACATTTAGAATTGTTTGGATTTGGATAACAACCACCTTTCGAGACATCGCAGGCAGCATCACAACATCCAGAAGCGGTGCATTGGTAAGATGAAAAGTTACATACCCATCCGTTTGAACCGCAACTCGGTGAACCATTGTAATTCCAATACCACTTTCCGGAATAAGAAGCACAATAACTAGAACAAGAAGGCTTATTAGAGTCTGCATTATTAAAGCAACAGCCGGTGAACAAGGGCCAAGAACAATAACTGCCATAATAGCAAGTATTACCGCTTACATAAGACGCAGGGCAATTAATCCACCCATAAAGAAGTGTGGGTCCGCAGGGAACTTGCGACCAAAAACAAGTCGCAGCAAAAGAAGACCTGGGTAAAAATGGAAAAAGGATTAAAAAAACTGATAAAACTATTAATAATTTAATATTTGCGTTCATAATTATTTAAAATATTTCTAATCCAAATCTTACTTCATTTGAACTTATGACTCCCTTAATCTTACCGCAAGAAAAAGTTGTATCAATCAATTTCACTTTACTTATATCTAAGCCGAGGTCACTTATTCTTTCTTTCTGTTCTTCTTTGCTCAAATCAGTAAATTCGCATTTACCGGCATTAGCTCTTTGAGCTATTTGCTGTATCTTCTCTTTTATATCAATTTTTTCTGGAAAAGCAAAAACAACTTGGTTATTCTCCTCTAATCCTGGTTTTACTCCCCAATCACAAAAACATTCTCTATTACACTTACAATTTAAGAATCTAGAAACACCTTTGGAGTAGAATTTTAATTCATCTTCTTTATTATACTTTCCTTCTAAGAAAGGGGTGCCTTTTGGATTCATCTTTTTCCCTCCAGTTCTCGAAACCAAAGCATAGCCAAAACAGGCATCTCCTTCCTTGCAAGGAAAGCAAATTTGGTGCCCTTCAAAATAATATTTCTCGCTTTTGCAATTTAGATAACTTAAATGGGAATCTATGAATTCTTCCATTGTTGGAGTAAATCGCGAATAAAGTTTTTCTATATCAGTTAAATATTTTTGCTTAGGTTTCTGTAAAAGAAAAATAGAAAATGTGAAAAGAAAGAAAATAATAACTATTGAAATAAATATTAAAATATCTCTTTTTTTCATCTCTTTAAATTATTTTAACAAGTCAAGTAAACTAGTCAAGGAGTATTTGGCAACTTAATTTTCGGGGTAAAATAAAAAAAATAGCAGCCTAGGAGCTATCCTTAGCTGCATTTTTGTGAATGAGCTGTTGTGGTTTGGAAATGAAAGATAGGAGCAGAAATGAGATGGTACTGAGAGCGAGGTCTCCAATCAATGAGACTTGTAAGAGTTTTCTCGCCGGGAAAAATCCAATTGGCCCAGAGAAAAAGTCAAAGATTGGCAGTTTTTCCGGAAGAGGAAAGACATTAAGAAGGGAGATGGCATTTATTAAGGCCCCCAGAATTCCAGCTATTATGAATATGGAAAGGACAAATTTCGCTCCGCTTCTCCAGTTGTTTTCTCTCATACTTTCTTTCAACCCTATCACCAACCCTATTATACTCTCCCCATCTCCCTTTGTCAAGTCGAGAGAAGGCAAATTAAAAAATAGGGACGTTTTCGAATTTTCTTCTAATTCCATTCCCGGTATTCTATAAAAAATGGACAGCTTTTGGCTGTCATAAAGAACCTCTTCAGATTATGTAGGGAGAAATTTAATAAGGGACAGTCGCTCATGTTACTTATTTAGCACCGTTTCAATTTAAGGCCTTGACAAAAACATTTCCCTATGCTAAATAAGATGTAGTACTCCGAGGTGATAAAAGTGAAAACGGAAGAGAGGTACATGTTATACTTCTGCATTGTTATGCTAATAACCATCGCCTTCTATGCCGGTTCAGTCTACTGTAGCGTAGTTTATTCCCAAACTTACGCTCCCAGCTTCAAGGAAATGGAGGAAAAACTTTTCTGGTGTGGTCTTTTGATCCCATTCGCTGGTGCATTTTTGATAGCCCTTTATCCTTCTTTGACTTCACCTTCACCTTCAGGATATTCAAAATAATGGGGTAACCACCTTACCTTAGGTATTTACCCCTCTTTTTTATTTCCTCTGGTTTGGATTTTTATTCTATCTCCCAGGGGAAATTGAGTTTTGTCTCTTTTCCTTCCTCGTTCACTGCCAAAAGCAAAATTGAATAGTGTTTTCCGACTGAAAGATCTTTAACTTGCCAGGAACCAAACCATCTCCCTTCTTTATTTTTTCCTTCAACTAATTTGAATTCGACTGCCTCCTTTCCTTTGTCTGTCTCGATTTCCCCGGTTACTTTTTTTATCCCTTTTGGATCTTTTGCCCAAACTGAAAATTTTTGGGTTTCACCCAATTTTGGTTCCAAAGGATCCGCTATCAATTCTTTTTCAAAAGCCGGCCCGGGAATTTCACCCCCAGTAACAGAAAACTTTCCAGCCCTCTCAGAAAATTTTTCCTCAACTGGTCTGATTGGTTTGAATTGTTTGAATTTGAAGAAATACAAGTAAAAAATTATCCCTAAAATCAAAACCAAAACCAAAACGATTATTCCTTTTTTTGACATAAGATTTTTTCTTTACTTTGCGACCTTTATTCCAGTTAAATTTTGATCTTCACCCCGTTAGAAATTTCCTTAATCTATTACGTAAATATTTCTTGCCCATCCCAGTTTTAAGATATTTCTCGCGTTGATAAGCATCTTCTTTGTTCAAACAGGCCTCATAATAGATTAACTTGAAAGGCTTTCTATTTTTAGTTATCTGGACTTTCCCCTCATTATGTTCTTTTATCCTTCTCCGTAAATTATTAGTACAACCAGTATACCACAGTTTATCTTTCAAGCTCTGTATTACATAGATATAGTAAAACATACAAATTTCTAACGGGGCGAGGCTAAATTTCCCCGTTTTTGATAATCAATTCTTGGGTTATTCTATTATAATACCTTTTAGGCTCTGGTCATCTGCTACGTTTCCCCACTTTTGGTAATCAACCCTTGGACTAGATAATCTAAAGGAAACCTCGCCATCCTTTTCCCCATGAATTATTATAGAATTTTCGGTTTTCTCATACCAGACATTTCCCTCAAAACCCGGAGTAAGCAAGACTGCAACATCTTTTAAATTTTTATTTGATGCCTGCCAAAAGAGCCAGAGATTGCTTCCTTCCTCCAGATTATCGAAATCAATCACCGCTTTAGGTTGTAAGTTGTCAGTTGTTAGTTGTATCGTTCCAGATGTCTCAACCCTTGTTCCACCAGCAAAATCAGCCATATAAGTTGCGTAATTTTTACCATTAATTGTGAAAATTGGATCGACAAGACCAGCATCAATCTTAGCATCCCCACCAGTAAGTTTTAAACATGCCGAACCGCTAGGACATCCATCAATATGTAATTTATACCCCGGATTCGTCGTCCCGATGCCGACGTTCCAGCCGGTATTATTTGGATAAAGGTTTGAGCCGGAAAGGGTCCAATATCCACCTAATGCAGCTTGGGTTAAATCAAATTCTTGATTAGCATCGTTTTTGAAATAAATATGACCATCGGTTTTGACATACAACTTTCCGTAATTTGCTGTTGCTCCCGGAGCAGAGATTTCTCTCAAACTCAAACTTCCTTCAATTGTTAATTTTTCATTTGGTGCCGTTGTCCCAATACCCACATTACCAGTTCCTGCATCGTTATTAATGACAACCGGATTCCCTTCGAGATAGATAGGAACGTTTTTGGCGCTACTACCATAAAGTATTAAGTCATTATAGCCTTGAATTATATTGGCGCTATAAATGTTTCCTTCATTTCCTACAGCATTTAGATAAAGATTGGGAAGCGTTAAATTGCCTGCTTTTGTTTGAGCGGTTGATCCAACATTAATTGGCGCTGGAACGTTTCCTCCCGGAGGAGCCTGAGAAGGTTCTGTCCAGGCAAGGACAATATAGCCTATTAAAAATGCCATTGCCAAAATGCCGACCGAGAGGGCCCCGAAGGAGAACTTTCGGTTCCCTACGGGGTAAACAATGGCTTTAGATAAGTTTGATGACTCCTTCATGTTTTTAGCATTTAGCTTCCCCCTTGAGATAATAGGATTTACGACCCTATCTCCAGGAGTTCGCTATCGCCAATTTAAATTATTATTAGTTTACCCAGTAGTAGAAATTCGACATTTTCATCTTTTGTTCGCCTTTGGCGAACAGTCGAATTTTCACTACTGGGTTTATTTTAGCAAACCCCGTTAGAAATTTCAAAAACAAAACTATCTCAGCAATACTAAGAGTATAAAAATTTCTAACGGGGCAAAAATAGGTTTAAATAAAAATCGATAATTTTTTCCCCAAAAAATGTTGCTAAAAAAGTTCCGATAACCAAAAATGGACCAAAGGGAATTTCCGATTTTAAGGTTTTTTTAGCCAAGGCAATCAAAATTAGACCAACTATTGCCCCAGTGAAAAAAGCAAAAAATAAAGCAACCAAAATTTTTGGCCAGCCCAAAATCAAACCAATCAATATGGCAAGTTTGAAGTCACCAAAACCTAACCATTTTTCTCGTGAGAAAATAATTATCGCTAAAAAAAACAAAGATGGTAAAACTCCAAATCCTAAATCCCAAATCCTAAACAAATTCAAATGACCAAAATTTAAAATTCTAAATAATTGATATAAAAATGCTATTCCGATGGCGGGATAAATTATTTTATCAGGAATAATATAATGTTTTAAATCATAAACAAAGACAATAACTAAACAACTAACAACTAACAACTGATAACTGATAATTAACAAATGTTGTAAAGTTATAAGTTGTAAGTTATAAGTTGTGGAAACAAATAAAATTCCGGTGGCTAATTCAACTAAGGGATACTGTAAAGAAATTGGTTTTTGGCAATAGCGGCATTTTCCTCTCAAAATCAAAAAACTAAAAATGGGAATTAAATCTTTCCAAGACAAAATATGTTTGCAATTTGGGCAATAAGACCTGCCTTTTAAAAAACTTCCCCCAACCTCTAAGCGATAAATAATGCAATTCAAAAAAGAACCAACAATTAGCCCAAAAATGAAAATGAGAAAAAAAATTGAAGTCTCTAACATTTTTAAATTTTAACACTTTTTGACCAAAACAAAAACTGGCGGGAATTCCCGCCAGTTGACCGAAGACATCTCAATCCTTTTTTACCAGCAATTCAAATCAGCAGGAGCACCTTCGGTAGCAGTAAACTTCTTAGTCCCCTTCTCTGAGGCAGCAAAGAATTCGCCACCTTCCAAACAAGCCCAGATACAATATTGAGTAGTATCGCCACTATTATCATATGCCTTGTAAGCCGCGCCTTTGACATCATTACAATTGGCAACTTTTCCGCCGCCGGGATCATTTGGCAAAGGATCTAAATAAGTACCGATTTTGGTAATGGTTAATCTGTTATTGCCATCAACTGTTGTCACGAGATACTTTTCATTATCTGAATAATCCATCTCCATTGCCGTGGCGATGTGCCCAATATCTGATTCCCTCACTGCATCCCTGGCTTTTGCCCTCGCTCCACCCAAAGAAACCAGAACAATTCCACTTAAAATTCCAATGATGGCGATGACAACCAATAACTCAATTAAAGTAAAACCTTTTCTCATTTTTGTAGAAGCGGATTTACGCGGATATCAACGCGGATTAACGCTGATTTGGGTATCGTTCCGCCTGACTATCCACATTTCTGCTTTTAATTATTTTTTCCGACCTTTAGAATATTTTTCACTAAAAATCAGGGCAGGCAGCACTGGTGTTAGTTCGACAGCCTTTATAGCTACAGGTGAAATAGGTAGTAGTGGCAGGGGCTTCTTCTAGAAAATAGACACAAAATTTCTGATTATTTCCGCCATCATACCAGTAATAAGTCTGCTTACCATCCGAATAAGGAGTTGGACTCAGGTAAGGGCTAAGTTTAGTATCACCACTAGTGATGGCGGTAGCGGTATCTGGTAAATCGGGATAGACTTCATCATCAGAGTATTTCATTTCAAAAGCTTGCATAATCTGTCTCAAATCAGATTGGCCCTTGGCATCCCTGGCTTTTTTCCTGGCTGGACCTAAAGAAACCAAAACCATAGAAGCTAACATTCCAATAATGGAAATGACAACCAATAACTCAATTAAAGTAAACCCTTTCTTTTTCATAAATATTTATTCGTGATAATTAGCGATTTAGATTAGTGTTTTATTTGTGGATTTCGACTTTTCTTATTATACCACATTTTGAGAAGTCAAGTTGGGGAAAACTTTATATGGCAACGGTCTGGTAAAGGGGCATTAAAACTGAAAGCATCATTCCGCCAACAATTACTCCCAGAATGATAATTAAGACCGGTTCCAAAATACTTATTAAACTATCAACTTCTCTTCCCACTTCCCGTTGATAAAAATTGGCAATATTCATTAGACTAACATCCAAAGCCCCGATCTTTTCTCCAACCAAAATCATCTGGATAAAAACCGGGGGGAAAATTTCTGGGAAAAGAGAGAGATTGGAAGAAATTGGTATTCCTTTTCTAACTTCATCCCTGGCTTTTAAAATTGCCTCTTGATAAATCGAATTCCCAATAGTATGGGCGCTTAGTTCCAAAGCCTGGGCGATCATTAAGCCACCAGAAATTAAAGTGGAGAGATTTTCAGCAAATCGGGAAAGATAGATTAACTGCAAAAGAGGACCAATCAAAGGTAATTTCAAAAAGATCTTATCAAAAAGGTTCTTCCCCTCTTTTGTTTTATAATACCTGAAAATCAAAAATAAAAAAAGGAGGGAGCCGAAAATTAAAAAGAGACCAGATTTTCTTAAAAAGTCAGAAAGGGCAATCACGAGCTTGGTTGATTTCGGAATCTCGGCTCCGCTTGCCAAAATGACCGATTTTAAATTTGGAATGACTAAAAAAATCATCAGAATTAGAACGAGAAGGGTTACTAATAAAATCAGGGCGGGATAAATTAAAGCCCCTTTAGTCTTGGAAGCCAAATAATATTCTCTTTCTAAATAATCGGCTAAATAATTTAGGGTTTCAGATAGTTTCCCCGAGACTTCTCCAGCCTTTACCATCGAGACATAAATTTGAGAAAAAATTTTGGGATGCCGAGAAAGGGCGTCAGAAAATGGGCTTCCTCCTTCCACCTCTTCTGATATATCTAAAATTGTTTCTCTTAGAACAGAATTTTTTGTTTGACTGGCTAAACTTCTCAATGCCTCAACTAAAGAAACCCTTGAGCTAAACATCATCGAAAGTTGACGAGAAAATAAAACAATATCCCTTCGAGAAATTCTCTGAAAAATCTCCACTCTTTTGGCATAAAAGGGGACTTTTGCTTCTTCCAAATAGGTAACGTAAAATCCGTATTTTTGCAAAAGTAAAAGGGCGGCTTCTCTTGAGGAGGCCTCGACAACTCCAGTTTGAATTTCTCCGGTTTTAGTTCTGGCCTGATAGTTAAACTTCATAGAAGGTTTAAGGTATTAGGTATAAGGTGTTAGGTATACTTTTGTAAAGATTTTTCGAGCCCTTTTAACATTTTACTGCATTCTTCATGTCTTATAAGAAAGTTTTCTAATTTCTCTTGAGTTAAATATTTCTTTTTAAAGGCTATTTTAAGATGATGTTTGGTTTCTCTAATTTCAGCCTGAGCACGATTTATGCCTTCAAGATAAATATTTAAATGTCTATTATCAAAACCCTCGGCTAAATTGGCCGGAGCTGAATTAGAGGATCTTCTTAATTGAGATCCTAACTCATACAGTTCGAATTTGGGAAACGTTAAAGAAAGATCATGAATTTCGATTGCTAAATCACAAAGTTTTTTGTAAACTTCTAAATCTTCAACTTTCTGAATTTTTCCCTTCATAACCTTATACCTTAAACCTTACACCTTAAACCTAATCTATCGAATGAGCATTTTCAGTTCATTTGGTGAAAGTGAATAATTAAGGGCGTTTTCTAAGGAAATTTCCTTCCTTTTTACCAGATCAGCCAAAGACCTATTTAAAGAAATCATTCCCATTTCTAAGGAGGTTTCAATCACCATTGGAATTTCGTGGATTTTATTTTCCCTGATTAAATTTTGGATGGCCGGAGTAGAAATCATCACCTCACAAGCCGGTATTAATCCCCCTTTCAATCTGGGAATCAATCTCTGGGAAATAACTCCTAAAAGGGAACCGGACAATTGGGCCCTAATTTGCTGTTGTTGTTCTGGAGGGAAGGAATCAACAATTCGATGGATTGTCTGCGAAGCTGAATTGGTGTGCAGGGTGGCAAAGACCAAATGGCCGGTTTCGGCAGCGGTAATGGCGGTGGCGATTGTTTCCGGGTCCCTCATTTCTCCAACCATAATGACATCGGGGTCTTCTCTAAAGGTTGACCTCAAGGCTTTAGCAAAACTTAAAGTGTCTTGGCCAACTTCCCTTTGGTCAACGATTGATTTGTCATCTTCAAAGACATACTCAATCGGGTCCTCAATAGTAACAATATGATCGGTTCTGGTCTGATTAATCTCATCAATCAAGGCAGCTAAGGTAGTTGATTTCCCCTGGGAAGAAGGGCCACAAACCAAAACAAATCCCTGATTTGCCCTTGTGAATTCATGCAAAATTGGAGGGAGATCGAGCTCCTCAATTGTCTTAATCTTGACTGGAATCAGTCTGAGGGCAGAAGAGATATAGCCTCTTTGGAAAAAAATATTGACTCTGAATCTGGCTTTCTCTTCAAAATTGTAAGAAAAATCGATTTCTTTTTCTCTCAAAAATCTCTCTTTTTGGCTTTCATCCATTAAACCAAAAGCCAAATTTTCACTATCTTCTGGTGAAAGTCTTTTTTCCCTGACAAGAGGAATAAGGGTGCCGGCAATTCTCAAAATTGGTGGATGGCCAACTGAAAAATGCAAATCAGAGGCCTGTTCTTTAATTGTGATTTCCAAATATTTTTTTAGTTGCTCTTGATAATCTTCCATATTTTACTTTTCTTCGGCTACTCTTAAAACTTCTTCAATTGTTGTTTCGCCTTTTAAAACTTTTATTATTCCATCTTGTTTCATTGTTATCATCCCCTGTCTCTTTGCTTCCTGGTCAATATTTTTTTCCGATGGCTCCTTCAAAATTATCTCGGAAAGTTGATCAGTCATCTCCAAAACTTCAAAAAGGGCAGTCCGACCAGAAAAACCTTCTCCCTGACAATCTTGACAACCCTGGGGTTCGAAGACAAATATTGGTTTTTCAACCCTAATTTCTTTTTTGACAATTTCTGGTAAATTTTCAATTTCTCTCAAAATCAAATCCTGAACTTCTTTTTTTGCCTTGACTTTCTTTTTGCAATTTTCGCACAATCTTCTGGCTAATCTCTGGGCAATGGCTATCGATAAAGTTGGAGGAATTAAAAATGGCTGAACTCCCATATCAATTAGTCTGGGGATTACCCCCAGGGCATTGTTGGTGTGTAAAGTTGATAAAACAATGTGGCCGGTTAAGGCAGCATGGGTGGCTAAAGCAGCCGTTTCTGAGTCCCTGATTTCCCCAACCATAACGATGTCCGGATCCTGCCTGACAATGTGTCTTAAACCTCGGGCAAAGTCATAGCCAATTTCCGGTCTAACCTGAGATTGATTAACTCCCTCAACAAAATATTCTACCGGATCTTCGATGGTAACAATATTTACTCCCTCTTTGTTTAAAATTTGCAAAATGGCATATAAGGTTGTAGTTTTTCCACAGCCGGTTGGACCGGTGGCCAGAATCATTCCGTAGGGTTTTTCAATTGCTTTTTTTATCACTTTAAAATTTCTCTCAGAAAGGCCCAAATCTTCCAATTTCTTTAATCCTATTCTTGGGTCTAAAACCCTGATTGCCACTTTCTCACCCAGGGTTGTGGGAAAGGTTGAAACCCTAAAATCGATATCTCTGTCCTCCACCCTCACTGAAAATCGACCATCCTGGGGAATTCTTGTTTCATCAATTCTCAAATTTGACAGGATTTTAATCCTTGAGATGACGGCCGGATGAACTCTGATTGGTAAAAAAATTGAGGAATGCAAACTTCCCAGTAATCTAAAACGAACTCTTAATTTTTCTTTGGTTGGTTCAATGTGGATATCAGAAGCCATTCCTTCAACGGCATACCTTAAGATTGTGGCTACCACTTTGGAAATTGGGGCTTCTTCAACCAATCTTTCTATCTCGGCCACCCCTGGCCTAACTTTTTCCACCCTCAATTCGGTTTCCAGTTCTTCCAGGGCCCTGCCCACCTCCTTTTTTAATGTTCGATATTGTTTTAAAAGGTTTTCAAAATCGGTCGGGCTAATTAAAAAAACTTGGTAGTTGAATTTTCCACTCCTGGCTAAGAATTTCAGGGCTTCCTGGGAAGATAGGTCTTCGGGATAAACCATTCCCACTTCCAAAAGATTTTCCTTTTTTGCCAGGGGAATCATTTGATAATAGCCGGCGGTTTCTTCGGGAACTAATCCCAAGACCTCCAGGGAAACTTCTTCTGGTTCTATTTTTCTTAAAGGTACCTTTAAATATTCGGATTTTAAACTAAATAATTCTTCTTCAGGTAAAATTCCTTTTTCTAATAAAACCTCTTCTTCTTTTTTTCCCGAAGCCCTCATCTCCTTTTCTAAATCAATGGCTTTATCCCTTTTTAAAATTCCTTTTTTGATCAGTTCTTCGATTAAGCTCATTTTAATAGGGAGAGAAAGGATTTTCCCTTCCAATCCCTTCCTTGATTTCTTCTATTTTTTCAATCGGCTGAAATTCCTCTAAAATTGGGTTTTTCAAAACCTCAAAATCAATTTCAATCTTTTTTGATGGTTTTAAAATTGGTTTTTCCGGCGACTTTGCTTTAGTAAAATAACCGCGCCAAAGGATAAAGGCGGTGATTAAGATTACAAGGGAAAAAACAAATATCAAATATCTCTGTCGTTTGGCTTTTTCAATAAAAGTAATTGCCATAGTGGTAATACCGAGTTAGGTCGCGGCACGCGACGATTGCCTTCGGCAATCGCGCTAACACCGCTCCTTAAAAACCCTCGGTTTTTAATCTTTTCCTAGACGGGAGAACCGAAGGGTTCTCCCGACCCCTCTCCGAAATTGCTTTTCATTTTTAATTCTTCCTCTTTAATGTTAATACGAATAAACCTTAATTGTTAAATCGAAGTTAATTTGCCCTTCTTTTGGAAGGGAAAAGGAGATGTTTTCAACCTCAATTAATCTGGCTGATTTTTCCAAAATTGAAAGAAAGTTTTTGAAATCGGGGTAGTTGCCAACCAGGGCTAAATTTAATCTATTTTCTTTAATTTTTCCTGCCAAAAGGGAGGTTACCGAAACCGAACTCATTCCCTTGAAAGAAAGACCGGATTGAGAGGTTGCTTTTTGAAGAAAATTTGAAAGCTCTGGCAGAGAGAATTTTTCCGGCAGGGCGGAATCAATTTTTGAAAGGGAATCTTGATATTTTTTTAACTCTTCGGAGGTTTTTTCAATTTCCTGAAAATATTTTTCTTGGGATTTTAAATCTGATTCTTTTTCTGAAATTTCTTTTTTTAAAAAGATTAAATCCTGGACCCGAGGATAAATAAGGAGAAAGACAAGAGAAAAGGAGAAAAAGAAAGAAATGAAAGTGTAAAAATAATATTTTCTCATTTTAGGGTTTTAAAAATTTCTTTATTTAATTTAAGGTCGGAAACAAAATTAACTTTTCCTTCTTTGCTCAAAGAAATCTGGGATAAGTTTAAACTTTCAACCAATGGTTCTTTCTCAAAAATTAAAAGTTGCTGACCCAGGGTCAAAAAATTATCAGTCTGACCTGAAAGGGAAACCTTTACCTCTTTAGAATTTAAATTAATTTGGGAAAAGAAAACCTTGGGGTGAACTTTTTCTTCTAAAAACTGAAAGAATTTGGTGGAAAAGACGTGCTCAGAAAGAAGAGGAGGGAAAGCTTTAATCTTTTTTTGATCATTGAAAACTTCCTTCTCTAGGGCAGTGATTTCTGGAGTTTTCCCTTTGTCTATTTTTTCTTCCAAATCTTGACGATAAATTTCCCATTTTTTCTGAAGGAAATTTAAAACGGGGAGGCTCATTACTACCAAAAATAAAAAGAAAATGGAAAAATAGAAAAAAATTTTTTTCCAGTCAATCTCCTTTTCAATTGGCTTTGGAATGATTTCAACCATGTTATTCAAAACCCCTGAGGGCCATTCCCACGGCAATGGCATAGGCCGGCCCAATTTCTCTTAGGGATTCCTCAAGAGCTGGCGGATAAAAAATTTTCAAAAAGGGGTTGGCAATCTCTACTTCCTTTTTAAAATAATCTTGGAAATATTGCAAAAGGCCTGGTAAAAGAGCGCCTCCGCCAGCCAAAATAATTTTCTCAATTTCTTTCCCTTCTTTAAAATAAAAACTCTTAAAAACTTTTTCAATCTCTCTCAAAATCATATTAACCAATGGCATTAAAATTTCACCAATATTTTTCCCTTCCAATCCCAGCTGGCCAGATATTATTCCATATCTCTTTTTTAAATCTTCAGCCACATTATAGTCTATCCCCAATCCCTTGGATAATCTTTCGGTTAAATCGTCACCGGAAATATCAAAACTATAAGAAGTCTTTAATATCCCTTTATCAATTATACTACAAGTTGTCGTCCTTTCGCCAATGTCAATTAAACCAATGGTTCTCTTTTCTTCCTTTCCGATTAGTGACCTGACCAGGCCAAAAACCTCGGCTTCCAAAGCCAGCAGTTCAAAATTTAAACTGGCGGCAATCCTTCGATATTGATTAATTACTTCGTTGGGAACAGCCACCAAAAGAACTTTTAATTTTTTCATTTCCTCTGGAGATATCCTCTCGAGCAACTGCCAATCTAAGGTCACCTCGGCCAAAGGAACGGGGATGTGTCTTCTGGCTTCGGCCCTGACTGCCTGGGGAATCTCTTCTTTGGTCATTGGTGGCAATTCAATGTTGGTAAAAAAGGTACAAAAATCGGGGATTGAAAAAATTGCCCGCTGGGATTTCATTCCCCCCTCCTCAACAATGGCTTTGATGGCCCTGGAGATATCTTGGCTAGAAAGGGAAAGGGTACTCTTTTCGAATGTCCTAAATTGTTTTTGGTATAAGGCCGGAGCCGAAATTTGGCCATAATTCTCCAATTTTTTCCTTCCGGCAAAAGAACTCAACTCTACTATTTTGATAGCCGAGGTACCAACGTCTATTCCTAAAAATTTTTTTGGTAATAGCTTTGGGAATTTCATTTTCTGTTTTATTATATCATAATGAAATGGGAAATTAAAAGTTTTCTATTGGATTTGTTTTTCCCGAAGTTTTGTCTCAATTGTCATGGGGAGGGAGAATTTTTATGCCCGGACTGTAAGGCAACCCTAGAAATTTTAAACTCTCATAAAAAATTTCAGACTGAAAATCTTTCCGATTTATATTTTCCCTTGGAATACAAAAATCCTCTAATTAAAAACTTGATTCAAAGATTCAAATATGAACCTTTTATCAAGGAACTGGCAAAGGATTTAACTTCTCTTATTATAGCCCATTTTCAATTGATCAAAGAGGATAAATCCTCTTTTCTACCCTTCGCTGCGGCTCGGCTGCTTGATTCCCCACCAAAATTTGTTGGAGGAGATTATGTTTTGGTGCCGGTTCCCTTAGAAAAAAGGAAATTGAAATGGAGGGGGTTTAATCAGGCAGAGGAAATAGCAAAGGAGCTAAGCTCCTTTTTGAAAATTCCCCTAATTTCAGATTGTCTAATAAAAGTAAAAGAAAACTTACCCCAGATAGAACTTTCAGTTAAAGAAAGAAGGGAAAATATAAAAAGAGTCTTCTCTTTGCAACACCCGGAGTTGGTTAAAGAGAAAAAAATTTTATTAGTTGACGATGTTTATACAACTGGGGCAACAATGTCAGAATGCGCCCGAGTTTTAAAGAAAGCCGGGGCAAAAGAGGTAATGGGAATAGTTATTGCCAGAGCCGCTCCTGGCCAAGACCAATTCCAAATTGCTTAACAAATCTTCCTATTTGATAAACGGCCGTATCAAAAATAGGAAGATTTTAGTTTGGTTGAAAATTGATGCGGTGGGTGCAGGACTCGAACCTGCAAGGGCATTGCTGCCCGCCGCTTTTCAAGAGCGGTACCTTACCAATTCGGTGCAACCCACCGCGGTGGGTGCAGGATTTGAACCTGCGTGGGACTTTTTAGATCCCCTCGGTTTAGCAAACCGATGCTTTGAACCAGGCTCAGCCAACCCACCTCGTTTCTTCATCTTATCTCTCAAAATCAATTAAGTCAATTGATTTTAAGTTAAATTTATGATAATTTAAAAGAGTAATTGCCCCTATAGCTCAATGGATCGAGCGTTTCCCTGCGGAGGAAAAAATGGCTGTTCGAATCAGCCTAGGGGCACATGGATTTAACCACTCCTATTGAACAAATTTCGAGAATTGGGCCTCAATATCAAAAAAAATTAAGGAAACTGGGGATAAAAACAGTCCGGGATCTCTTATTTCATTTCCCCCATCGCTATGAGGATTTTTCAAATTTGATAAAAATTTCCGAAGCAAAAGTCGGGGAAAGGGTCTGCGTCCAGGGAAAAATTTTGGAAATTGGAAATACCAGAACCTGGAAAAAAAGGATGATTTTAACCCAAGCAATTTTAAAAGACGATTCTGGCTCAATAAAAGTTGTCTGGTTTAATCAACCTTATTTAATTAATGTTTTAAAAGAGGGAAATTTTGTTTGCCTGGCTGGAAAAGTAATTTCGGATAAATATGGGTTATATTTATCAAGCCCAGCCTATGAGAAACTTACAACTAACAACTTACAACTAACAACTAACAACTTAATTCATACCGGAAGATTGGTACCGGTTTATCCTGAAACCGAGGGATTATCTTCGAGATGGTTAAGATTCATTTTAAGACCGATTTTGGTCCAGTTAAAAAATAAAATTGAAGATCCCCTACCAGAAATGATAAGAGGGAAAAATGATTTGTTACCAATAAATAAGGCAATCTGGCAAATTCATTTTCCCGACTCTTTGAAATTAGCCAAAAAGGCAAAAGAAAGATTTTCTTTTGAGGAACTTTTTTTAATCGAACTTTATGTCTTAAAAGAGAGACTAGCTTTAAAAAGAGAAAGGGCAATTTCAATTCCTCTCAATTTAAAAATTGTTCAAGAATTTGTTAAATCCCTACCTTTTGAATTAACCTCCGCCCAGAAAAAATCCGGTTGGCAAATTCTGAAAGACTTGGAAAAGCCCAGACCGATGAATAGACTTTTGCAAGGGGATGTTGGCTCGGGAAAAACGGTGGTGGCAATGATGGCTGCTTTAAATGTAATAAAAAATGGTTTTCAGGTTACCCTGATGGCTCCAACTGAGATTTTGGCAAAACAACATTTCCAAACCTTTAATAAACTTTTGAAAAATTTCGACATAACTATCGGCCTCTTAACCAGTGGGGATTTTCAAATTTCAAACAAAAAAACTTCAAGGAAAAAAATTTTAGAAAATTTAAAAAATGGGAAAATCGACATCTTAATTGGCACCCATGCCTTAATCCAGGAAAATGTGAAATTCGGAAATCTGGCTTTGGTAATTTTGGATGAGCAACACCGATTTGGGGTTGAACAACGGGCGAAGCTCGTTGTACGCGGATCAACGCGGATAGCAACGCTGAAAGACGCGGAAATAAAAATTCCTCATTTATTATCAATGACGGCCACGCCAATTCCCAGAACTCTGGCTTTAACTCTTTATGGCGACTTAGATTTATCTCTATTGGACGAATTGCCAAAGGGAAGGAAAAAAATCATCACCAAAATTATTCAACCGGCAAAAAGAAGGGAGGCCTATGATTTCATTAGAGAAGAAGTTAAAAGGGGAAAACAGGTCTTTGTTATTTGCCCCCGGATTGAACCTACTAACAACGAACAACTGATAACTAACAACAAAAAAATAATGAGTTGGGCTGAAGTGAAAGCGGTAAAGGAAGAGTATGAGAAACTCTCAAAAATCATTTTTCCTGATTTAAGGGTGGGGATGTTGCATGGAAAAATGAAAACCGAGGAAAAAGAAAAGATTATGAAAAATTTTAAAAATGGAAAAATTGACATTTTGGTTTCAACCTCGGTCGTTGAGGTGGGAATCGATGTTCCCAATGCCACCTTGATGATGATAGAAGGGGCAGAAAAATTTGGATTGGCTCAGCTCCATCAATTTAGGGGGAGAGTTGGCCGGGCTGGGGATCAATCTTTTTGCTTTTTATTTACCGATTCCCCGGCCAGAAAAACAAGCCAAAGATTGAAAGCCCTTTTAACTTCGGAGAATGGTTTTGAGTTGGCAGAAAGAGATTTGGAAATTAGAGGACCGGGAGAAATCTTTGGTAAAAAACAATGGGGAATCCCGGATTTGGCGATGGATTCTTTGAAGGATATTTTTTTGGTCGAAAAAACCAGAAATTCAGCAAAAGAAATTTTAGAAGAAGATCCAGAATTAGAAAAATATCCCCCTTTAAAAAAGAGATTAGAAGAATTTAGAAAAACAATTCACTTAGAATAGATTTTCCTAATTAATAAACGGCCGCATTTCAATCAGGAAGATTTTATTCAGGCCAAGTTTCAACCATTAGAGATCTTTTTTTATTTGGCAATTTTTGATAGATCTCTTCGGTGATAAAAGGAATAAAAGGATGTAATAGTTTTAGAGAATTAAATAACACATAAAGAAGGATTTTTTTAGTCTTTAGGTTGTTTTGTTTTTTTGCCTTTTCGATATATTTGTCGCAAAAATCGTGCCAGAAAAATTTGTATAGATTTTCGGCCGCCTTTCCAAACCGAAAATTCTCTAAATCTCTATTTACGTTTTTTATTGTCCCCTCTAAGGCTTCAAGAATTCTTTTATCCGCCGAAGTTAAGTTTTGCACCCGCAGAGCGGGTACCCGGGATTTTGGATTTTGGATTTGTTTAGGATTTAGGCTATAGCCCGATGGGCTCGCCCATATAGGGATTTTGGATTTAGAATTTCCGATTTGTAATAATACAAATCGGCTGGCATTCCAAATTTTATTACAAAATTTTCTCCCCATAATTATAGGGTCTTCAGTAAATCTGATATCCTGCCCTCCTCTAATTTGCCAGCAAATCCCAAATCTGGTAGCATCGGCTCCATGTTTTTCAATCAAAACCAAGGGGTCAATTCCGGTTCCCAAAGATTTTGACATTCTTTTTCCCTCTTTGGTTAAAACTGTGGGATGAATAATAACATCTTGAAAAGGTCTTTTTCCCATAAATTCAATTCCAGAAAAGATCATCCTCGCCACCCAGAGATTAATAATGTCTCTGGCTGTTGAAAGGACATCAATCGGGTAAAAATTTTTTAAATCCTTTGTTTTTCTGGGCCATCCCAAAGTAGCAAAAGGCCAAAGGGCAGATGAAAACCAAGTATCTAAAACATCTTCCGAATTCTCAATCGGAATTTTGTGCCCCCACCAAATTTGTCTAGAAATACACCAATCTTTGATGTTCTTCAACCAATCAAAAAAAGTTTTCTCAAATCTTTTAGGATGAAATTTTATTCTTCCATTTTTTACCTCCCTTTTAGCTATCTCTGCTAGTCCTTTCATTTTTAAAAACCATTGCTTTGAAGGAATTACTTCAATAGTTGCCAAACAACGATAACATTTCGGAACAGGAACTTTATAATCTTCGGATTTCTCTAGAAGTCCCAATTTTTCTAAATCTCTAACAATTTTTTTTCGAGCTTCTGTTGTTGGTAATTGGCGGTAAATAGTGGGTATCTCTCCGGTCATTTTGGCTTTCTCATCAACCACCTTAATGAACGGGAAATTATATTTTAAAGAAATTTCATAATCAGCGAAGTCGTGAGCCGGCGTGACTTTAACCGCTCCCGTCCCGAATTTAGGATTAACTGAGCTGTCAGAAATTATTGGAATTTCCCTTTCAACCAAAGGCAAAATTGCTTTTCTTCCAATTAAATTTTTGTATCTTTTATCTTTTGGATTTACTGCCACCGCTGTGTCGCCCAACATTGTTTCAGGTCTCGTCGTCGCCACCACGATATAGGTTTTAGGTTTAAGGTTATAGGTTATAGGTTTAAGTGGATAACGAATATACCAAAGTTTGCCTTTTTCTTCTTTGTATTCCAACTCTAAATCCGATAAACTCGTCTGGCATCTCGGACACCAATTTACCGGTCTTTCTCCCTGATAAATTAAACCCTTTTTATAATAATGCAAAAAAGCAGTTTTCACTGCTCGGACATAATCTCTGTCCATGGTGAAACGAGTTCTTGACCAATCTAAAGAACAACCCAATTTTTTAAATTGCTCCAAAATAATATTTCCGTATTTTTCTTTCCACTGCCAAACCCTTTCAATAAATTTCTCTCTCCCTAAATCAAATCTCGTCTTTCCTTCTTTTTTTAACTCCTTTTCAACCTGAACCTGAGTGGCAATTCCCGCATGATCGGTTCCTGGTAAGAAAAGAGTTTTAAAACCCTGAAGTCTTCTCCGTCTAATCAAAATATCCTGAATTGTAGCATTTAAAGCATGACCCAGGTGAAGTTCTCCAGTGACATTTGGTGGGGGAAGCATTATGGTATAAGTTTTTTTTCTCTTTTTGGGTAGTTTATCAGGATTAAAAAAACCACTCTTTTGCCAGAAACGATAAATTTTATTTTCAACTTTTTTTGGATCGTAAGTTTTGGGAAGTTCCATATAATTTCTATTCAATTTTTAAGTTAGCATTTGCTTCAATTTCTTTCAAATTATATCTTTCACCTTTCAGCCAATGAAAATAGCCAGCCACTGCCACCATTGCCGCATTGTCGGTGCAAAAAGAGGTATCAGGTATTAGGTATAAGGTATTAAGTAATTGCGTTTTTATGGCTTTTTTAAATTGTTTCCGCAATTCTTCATTTGAGGCTACGCCACCACCCAAAATTATCGACTTTGTTTTAAATTCCTTTGCCGCTCTTAAGGTTTTTTGAATTAAAACATCAATGACTGCTTGCTGAACCTCAAAGCACATTTCCTGAACATATCTTTTATCTTTCACCTTAAACCTTTCACCTTTTACCTTGTATAAAACTGCTGTTTTCAACCCGGAAAAAGAAAAATCGTAATTTTTTTGATGAAGCATCGGTCTCGGCAACTTAATTGAAAATTGAAAATTGAAAATTGAAAATTGAGCAGCAGCGGCTGCTATGGCTGGGCCACCGGGATAAGGAAGACCTAAAATCCTTGCCACTTTGTCAAAACATTCTCCAGCCGCATCATCTCTTGTTTCTCCAATAATTTTGTAATCACCCAAATTTTTCATTAAAATTAGTTGAGTATGCCCACCTGAAACCACCAAACAAATCGCCGGAAAAAGTTGTAAGTTGTAAGTTGTAAGTTGTAAGTTATTGATGAAGTTGGCAAAGATGTGAGCCTCAATGTGATTTACTGGAATTAAAGGTCTCTCAATTTTTTTGGATAAATCTTTTGCAAAATTTACTCCTACCCAAAGGCAGGGTTCTAATCCCGGTCCGACGGTAATAGCAATCAAGTCAATTTTTGGACTCCAACCCGCCCACCACCCTCCCAAGCTTCGCTTGGGCCCCATTTGGGATTTGGGATTTGGGATTTCGAAACCTGCCTCCTTTAGTGCCTTCCTAAAAACTAGAGGCAGGTTTCGTTGATGTTCTCTTTTTGCCAAATAGGGCCAAACCCCTCCATACTTGGCATGAATTTTTACTTGCGATGAAACAATATTAGATAAAATTTCCGATTTCGGGTACCCATGAAATGGGTGTTCAATTTTCAATATTGCAACGCAAGTATCATCACAAGAAGTATCGATTCCCAAAACAATCATATTTATAATTTTATCCTTTTTCTTGCTTTTTTTCAATTTTAGGGTTAAAATAAAGGAAATTCGCCGCTATCGTCTAACGGTCAGGACGCCGCGCTTTCAATGCGGCAATCGGAGTTCGATTCTCCGTGGCGGCGCATCTTTATGGAAGATAAAGATTATTTAGAAATTTCTCGGGCCCAAGACCTAAAAAATCCAACAGAAAAAATTTTGTATCGTTTCTTGGAAATTTTTCCTGGTTTTTTATCTTTGGGAACTTTAATCTCCACTTTTTTGTTGAGTGCTTTGGCCCCAATAGTGGTGGCCATTTTTATTATTTTGTTTGACATTTATTGGCTATTAAAAATTGGTTATCTCTCTTTCCACCAACTATCTTCTTTTTTCCAGATGAAAAAAAATTTAAAGATTGATTGGTTAAAGAGAATAAAAAAAATTAAAGATTGGGAAAAAATTTATCATTTAATAATTTTACCTTTTTATAAAGAAGGAAAAGAAATAGTTGAAGCTTCTCTAAAAGCAATAGTTGATTGTCAATACCCGAAAGAAAAAATGATTGTTGTTTTAGCAATCGAAGAAAGAGCAGGTGAGACTAGCCAAAAAATAGCTAAAGAAATGGCCGAGAAATTCTCAAAAAATTTTTCTCAGTTTTTAGTGACAATCCATCCAAAAGATCTTCCCGGAGAAATTGCCGGCAAGGGTTCCAATGTAGCCTGGGCAATAAAAATAGCCAAGGAGAGAATAATTACACCTTTAAAAATTTCTCCCGAAAATATCATTGTTTCCAATTTCGATATTGATACCAGACCCTACCCTCAATATTTTTCCTGCCTCACTTTTCACTTTTTAACCGCCAAAAAACCTCAACTTTCTGCTTATCAACCAATTCCAGTTTATAACAATAACATCTGGCTAGCTCCGGCCTTTTCGAGAGTGGTTGCCACTTCTGGCACATTTTGGCAAATGATGCAGCAAGAAAGACCGGAGCAATTGGTAACCTATTCTTCCCATTCCCTTCCCTTTAAAGTGCTTGAGGAAGTTGGTTACCCTTCAAATTTGGTTTCCGATGATTCAAGAATCTTCTGGAAGTCTTATCTTTTCTATAACGGGAATTATAAAGTAATTCCTTTGCATTACCCGGTTTCAATGGACGTGGTAATGGCTAAAAATTTAATCAGGACAATAACTAATCAGTACAGACAACAGAGGAGGTGGGCCTGGGGGGTAGAAAATATCCCCTATCTTCTCTTTGGCTTTTTAAAAAATAGAAAAATTTCTTTTTTTGAAAAGATTCGTCGCTCATCCGACATTTTAGATGGATTTTGGTCCTGGGCAACTTCTTCTCTCTTGATTTTCTTTTTGGGTTGGTTACCTTTAATTTTAGGAGGAGAAAGGTTTAATCTTACCATTTTCGCCTATAATTTACCGAGATTAACCAGAAATTTAATGACCCTGGCAATGACTGGAATGATTGTTTCGGCAATTCTGAGTTTTAAAATTTTACCTCCAAAACCAAAAAATTGGGGTGCCTTGAAAAGTTTTTCAATAGTTTCCCAGTGGCTATTGCTGCCGGTTACTTTAATTTTTTTTGGAGCCATTCCGGCCCTAGACGCCCAAACAAGATTGGTGTTAGGAAAATATTTAGGATTTTGGCCCACTGAAAAGATAAGAAAATAGAAATTAGTTATTGGAAAATGGAAATTAGTAATAGAAATTGGAAAATAGAAAATAGAAAAAAATAAAACTAATTTCCATAACCATTTTCTAATTTCTAATAGCCAATTTCTAATTTCAATGAATTATATTCTCAATTACCCCTTATATATTTTATTTGGCACATTGCCCAGTTTAATCTGGCTAAATTTTTATTTAAGAAGGGATGTGAGGCCTGAACCAAAATCGATGATTTTGAAAATTTTCTTTTTTGGAATGCTTGTGACTTTGCCAGCTATTTTTTTTGAGACAGCCATTTTTAAGGAATTTGATAAATTGAATTTCTCTTCCTCAACCATTTTTATTTTAAATACCTTCTTTGGAGTGGCTTTGGTTGAGGAAATTCTAAAATTTTTAGTGGTGAAAGAAAAGGTTTTAATAGACCCGGAATTTGATGAACCAGTAGATGCTATGATTTATATGATAGTAGCCGCTTTAGGTTTTGCTGCCGGAGAAAATCTTTTAATTTTGTTTCCTCTAAAATCAACTTTTTTGAAAGAGATTGTTGGAGTTTCCCTAATCAGGTTTTTGGGAGCCACTTTTTTGCATGCCTTGGCTTCAGCTATAATTGGTTTTTTCATTGGATTGTCCCTGAGGCCGAGAAGGAAGGAATGGAACTTAATATTTTTTGGTTTATTTCTGGCAATCCTCTTGCATGGATTTTATAACTTTTCTATAATGAGGGTGGGGGAGGGTCTAAAAATTTTCATTCCCCCTACCCTTCTAATTATTTCAGCAATTTTCGTTTCCTTTGGTTTCAAAAGGTTAAAAAAATGACTAATGAGATTTATTAAAATATGGCAAATTTTTTTGAAAAATTAAAAAGAGGAATGGGAATTGAGGAGGAAAAGGAGATAAAAGAGAAACCTACCCCTCCAGCCAAATTGAGAAAACCAAAAGAAGAAAGTAAGCCCCCGGCTGAAAAAATTCAGAAATTAGAAATTAAGACAATGCCTCTGGAAAAAAAAGAGGAAGTTGAAATAAAAAAACCCTCTTTAGAAGAAGAGAAATTGCCAGAAAAGGAAAAATGGCTTGAACCAGAAGGACAATTGGCAGTCGATGTTTATCAAACTGAAACTGATCTGGTTTTGCAATCGGCAATTGCTGGGGTGAGCCCGGGGGATTTGGAAATCACAATTGAAAGAGATATTTTAACAATCAAGGGAGAAAGAAAAAAACCATTTGCAGAGAGCGGAGATTATTTTTCACAAGAATGCTATTGGGGTCCTTTCTCAAGACAAATAATTTTGCCAGTTGAAATTGACCCAGACAAAATTGAAGCAACCCTGAAAGAAGGAATTTTGACAATCAGAATGCCAAAAATTCAAAGAGAAAAGAAAAGAAAAATAGAAATAAAAGAAGAGTAAAATTTAACGTTGGAAATTTTATGCCGAGGGAGGGATTCGAACCCTCACACCTTTCGGTACGAGATCCTAAATCTCGCGAGTCTACCAGTTCCTCCACCTCGGCTACTTGATTGTATTTACCGATTAAATTTTACGCCGTTCCTTTAAAAAATCAACCCCGCCTCCTTTGGGGTTGAGTTTAATTCAATCCAAAAACAGAAATAACCCTATTTTCTCGAGATTCACCCTTTACTTAATATTAAATACCTTTTAACACGGTATATAGGGCCCTAGCCAGAAAAGCCACTATTATTCCTATAATCGCATATATTAATGTTGTTCTCGCTGATTCAGCTTTTGTCGGGTCTCCGCCAGAAGTAACAAATGTGTAAGCAGCATAAATAATAAAAACTGCTGACATTGCTACTAAGACCAGGAAAAGCGGGTCAACAATCCTCGCTATTGCCTCGTCGAGAGTAGCTGGAATTGCCGCCAATGTTACTACGGGCAAGGCTAAAATGGCTAATCCAATTAAACCTGAAATAATTTTTTTCATATATCGAGTTTTCGTGTAGTGAAAACGAAGATGAAGATGAGATTTATCTCATCGATTTTTTTTATTTTTTTATTCGACCTTTAGCCTGTTAAATGATGCTTCGCATCAATTTTGCCTGAAGGCAAAATTATTTAACAGGCTGAATTTTTTACTCGACTTTTATGAAATTACATCTATTATCAATTGAACTGTAGCATTAGCTATTAAAAGAATACTAACTCCAACAAAGGCATATAAAATCATTTTTTTTCCATTCTCAATTTTTTCTGGATCTCCGCCGGCGGTAATAAGTTGCCAGGCGCCGTAAATTACCGGTATAGCGAGAAAGGCCAGAGCTACTTCAGAAAAGAACTTCGTCACGCTTTTTAAAAAACTAGGGAAATCAGTAATTACTCCAGCATCGGCACCAGCAATTAATGGAATTAAAAGAAGCATCAAAATCAATCGCCGAAGCTTTAGCTGAGGCGAGAGAAGAGTATTACTCTTCGAACTTATCTTCATATTCCTATTATACTTATTTTTCCCCGAAAATCAATGGAAAAGAGCGCCGATAGCCTTGGCCATAAAAGCAATCAATACTCCTATTAAGGCGTAGGCTAAACCACGTTTTGCTGTCTCAATCTTCGCCGAGTCTCCACCGGCGGTGATAAATGTAAAAGCTGAATAAAAAATGAAAAGTAATGCTACTGCTAATAAGATTTTGAAGAAGACATCGGTGAGATCGCTGGCTATTGCAAAAAGGTCGGGACCGTCCGCCAATGTCGTTGTTAAAGGCAAGGCTGAAATCGCTAATCCAATTAAAATTAAAATAAATTTTTTATTAACCATATTTTCTGAGAACTGGTAATATCTCGTTAATTATCGCCCCAGCCAGGAAAATAACACCAGCTCCAATAAGTGCATATATAATTATTTTCTTTCCCGTTTCAATTTTTTCTGGATCTCCACCGGCGGTAATAAGTTGATAGGCGCCGGCGATGATTGCTATTGGAATTAAGGCCAGACCAAACTTGAAAAGGAAATCGGATATCTCATCTAACAACTTCTCAAAGCTCTCAGCTGTGATGGGATTTTCAATTTCAATTGCGCTAACAATTAGGGGAATTAAAAAGAATATCAAAATTAAGAGAAGAGTATTGCTCTTCGAACTTAGCTTCATATATTTATTATATTTATTGTTTTTGAAAAATCAACCCCCAATGGTAGATTCCGGCTTCAAATTCCTTTTCCAATTTTAAACCAATCTCCTCAGCAATTTTTTTAACTTCCTCGGCTGAAATCTTTTTTTCCGGACCTAAAGATGATTCTTCTTTCCAATCGACGATTAAAATCTCTCCTCCTTTTCTCAAAATTCTTTTTCCTTCTTCCAAAACCTTTTTGATATCTGAAACCTCAAATAAGAGATTAGTCATCAAAACTAAATGGCAAGATTCTGATAAAATTCTTGAGGTCTTCTCAATATCAGATTTAATAACTTCGATATTAAAAATTTTCTCCAATTTAATTTTTGCCCTCAAAGCTGACAAAGGTTCTTCTAAGATATCGATGGCATAAACTTTTCCTCCTTCCAACTTTTTTGCCAAAGGAATTGCCCAACCACCCGAACCACACCCAAAATCAGCCGCAATCATATTCTTCCGGAGTTTTATTTTTTTAAAAACCTCACTTGGATTGAGAAAACCAACCATAAAATTATCTTAGAACTCAAATGCAGGTGGCTGAAGCCACCTTATCTCCTTCTTCCAACTTCATTATTCTCACTCCCTGGGTTGCTCGCGATAGTTTTGAAACTTGAGAAATCTTTGTCCGAATCACCTGGCCCTTTTGAGAAATAACAATTAAATCTTCTTCATTAATTAAGGTTTTTGAGAAAACCAAATTGCCAGTTTTTTGAGTCATTTTTGCCGTCTTAATTCCTGTCCCTCCCCTCTTTTGCAATCTATATTCCCTCAAATCAGTTCTCTTTCCATACCCATTTTCCGTCACCACCAACAAATATTCTTTATTTGCTCTTTGCTCTTTGCTCTTTGCTCTTTGCTCTTGAATAACGTCCATTCCTATTACCTCATCTCCTTTTTCTAACCTAATTCCTTTTACCCCGGCCGCCGACCGGCCCATGGGCCTGGTATCTTTTTCTTTAAATCTTATCGATTTTCCATTTTTGGTCACCAAAATTATCTCATCTTGGCCAGTGGTTTTACAAACTTTTCGCAGTAAATCTCTTTCTCGCAATGAAATAGCAATTAAACCCGAGCGACGGACATTTTCAAATTCCGAGATATCAGTTTTTTTAATTATACCATTTTTGGTTACCATTACCAGAAATTTTGTCAAAGCCGCATCTTCCTTTCCTATCGGAATTAAAGATAAAACTTTTTCTTGGGGAGAAATTTCCAAAAAATTCAGGAGCCCTCGACCCTTGGCCACCCTTGATCCTTCAGGAATTTCATAAACAGGGGTTTTGAAAACTTTTCCCGAATCGGTAAAGAATAAAAGATTATCATGGGTATTGGCAATTAAAAAGTGCTCAACAATATCTTCGCCAATCGTTTTCATCCCTAAAATTCCTTTCCCGCCTCTTTTTTGGAGTTTATAAGTTTTGGGGTTTATTCTTTTAATATAGCCTCCCTGGGTCAGGGTAATAATTGTTTCTTCTTGAGGGATTAAATCTTCTTCAGAAATCTCACCCTCTTTTTGGATGTGAACCTTTGTCTTCCTTTTGTCTCCAAAATTTTCCTTTAATTGAATCAGTTCTCTCTCAATCACTCCTTTAATTTTTTGAGGACTTTTTAAAATGGCTGAGAGTTCCTTGATTTTCAAATCGGTTTCTCTTAATTCGTCTTCAATTTTTTTCCTTTCCAGTTTGGCTAAAGAGGCCAATTTTGTCTCCAAAATGGCATTGGCCTGGATTGTGTCTAACCGAAAGCGAACCATCAATCTCTTTTGTGCAACATCCCTATTTTCTGAACCCTTAATAATTTTTATTACCTCATCGATTCTTCCTAAACATTTATTAATTCCCTCCAAAATATGAGCCCTTTCCTTTGCCTTTTCTAAATCGTATTTGGTCCTCTTGAAAACTACCTCCTTTCGGTGCAAAAGAAAATAATTTAATAATTCAACCAAATTTAAAACCCGGGGTAAAATTCCATTAACCAAAGCCAGGATATTTAAATGGAAAACTTTTTGAAGTTCGCTCAGTTTGTAGAGTTGATTTAGAATTCTTTGGGGATTTGCCTCCCTTGAAAGTTCAATTAAAATTCTCATCCCTTCCTTATCCGATTCGTCTCTGATGTTTTTAACACCTTCGAGCTTTTTTTCTGAAACTAAATTAGCAAGTTGAGAAAGTAAAGCCGATTTTTGAGTTTGAAAAGGGATTTCGGTAATGACAATTCGAAATTTTCCATCGCGACTTTCCTCAATCTCGGTCTTCCCTCGAGTTAAAATGGGACCCTTTCCTTGAGAATAGACCTGAATAATGTTTTTTTGGTCAAAAATTTCACCCCCCGTTGGGAAATCGGGACCTTTAATAAATTTAAAAAGATCTTCGGTCTCGGCTTTTGGATGGTCTAATAAATAAATTAAGGCATCGCAAACCTCCGACAAATTATGAGGAGGAATATTTGTTGCCATTCCCACCGCGATTCCTAGAGAACCATTTAATAAAAGATTTGGAAGGGGCGAAGGTAAAACAGTGGGTTCTTTTCTCGTTCCGTCGTAATTATCGATAAAATCAACCGTATTTTTTTCAATATCTTTTAACATCTCCTCACCGATTCTAGACATTTTCATTTCCACATAACGCATGGCGGCATATTCACCTGGATCATCGATTGAGCCTACGTTACCTTGACCTTGAATCAAGGGATATCTCAAAGTAAAATCCTGGGCCATTCTGATTGCCGCATCATAAACCGCCTGATCGCCGTGAGGGTGGTAGCGGCCGAGGCAACTGCCAACGGTAGTGGCTGCCTTTCTAAATTTTGCGTCATGCCTTAATCCATCTTCGTACATCGTATACAAAATCCTTCTATGAACTGGTTTCAATCCATCTCTAACATCGGGCAAAGCCCGGGAAATAATTACCGACATGGCGTAGTCAATATAAGATTCTCTCATTTCCTGAGTAATTTCCCTTGGTCTGACTTTGCCAACATTTTGATTAAAATTTTCTTTCATTTTATTTGGGTATTTCAAACTTTGGCAAATTCTTAAATATCTCTTTTAATTCTAAAATTTTAAATTCCTTTTTAATCTCCGCTCCTTTTAAAATCTTCCATCTCTTTTGAATGTCTTTGAGATAAATCCAAAAAGAAAAAACAACGAGAATTATCATTATCGACCAGAAAATAATTTTCCTTTTCTTTAAAGGTAAATTCTGAATTTTATCTAAAAAATTCACAATTTTGTGGGCAGTACAGGATTTGAACCCCGAAGTACAACCTTCGGTTGACTACGGGGCAGGCCTACGACCTTCCCGCCCTTTCTTTTTGTGCCCTAGACAGTATCCGAACTGTCGGGCACCCTAAACAGTAATTGAACCGTCGGTTGCCCGATCAACGAAGTCGGTCTAGGACACCCGATCGGCTAAGCCGATCTAGGGTGGACGATACAGGATTTGAACCTGTAACCTTTCGCACGTCAAGCGAACGCTCTACCATTGAGCTAATCGTCCTTATGAAAGGGCGGGACGCGCTAACCCTATTTCAAAATTTCTGAGATTTTTCAAGATATTCTTTAAGAATTATTCTTTTAAACCTAGCACTATACAAACTTTTTAGAAACTTTTCTCTTTTCATTGCCTCTCTTCTTGTTGAAAAAGATTCTCTATGAATAATTACTAAAGGTTGACGGTTCTTGGTAGATTTTATTTTCCCTTGTCTATGTTCAATTAATCGTTTTTCAAGGTTATTAGTTTGACCCACATAAAGATCCTGATCTTTTAAGCTGTAGAGAATGTAAACTTCGTACATGAAATCTCAGAAATTTTGAACGGGCCTATTTGGCCCGTCAGGCCAACGGCCTGAATAGGGCCGTACAGAAATTTGCTTTAGTAAATTTCTGTAATAGGCCACTGCGCCAACTGCCCTCCTCGCTTCACTCGGAGTAAACTTAATAGTTTACCCTGAGGCCACGAAGCGGCTGAAGGGTGCCCTAGACAGTAATCGAACTGTCGGGCACCCGATCGGCTAAGCCGATCTAGGGTGCGCGTGGAAGGGATCGAACCTTCTACCTACTGTTTATAAGACAGTCGTTCTACCAATGAACTACACGCGCTTCACTTTTATTTTTATTGTTTTTCCTTTTTCTGTTTCTTTTTTCCCTATCAATTTTTCAAATTCTTCTCTCTCGATTGTCTCTTTTTCAATTAAAGTCTTGGCAATTCTTTCCAAAAGTTTTTTCTTTTTGATTAAAATTTTCTTTGCTGTATTTTCAGCATTTTTGACAAATTTTTCCACCTCTTTATCAATTTTAGCTGCCATCTTTTCAGAATAATTTTTTTCTTCTGATTCCCAGCCCAAAAATCTCAATTCCTCCCTTTTCCCAAAAGAAATCGGACCCAAAGAAGACATTCCGTATTCTTTGACCAATTTTCTGGCTAACTGAGAAGCCCTTTCTAAATCATTGGCTGCTCCGGTAGTAATTTCACCAAATTTTATTTTTTCAGCACAATATCCCCCTAACAAAGTTGCCATTTCCGCCAAAAATTCGGTTTTGCTTTTAATTTTCTTCTCTTCGGCTGGCATCTTTAAAGTGTAACCTGCTGCCAAACCCCTGGCAACAATTGAAATTTTTCTCACCGGTTCCGCTTCCGGGATTGAGGCAGAAACCAAGGCATGACCTGATTCATGATATGCGGCAATTTCTTTTTCCTTTTTTGATAAAATATGGGATTTTCTTTCTGGCCCCAATAAAACCTTTTCAATTGACTCCAAAAGTTCTTCCTGAAAAACCTGTGTTTTTCCCCTTCTGGCAGCCAAAATTGCTGCTTCGTTAACAACATTTGCCAAATCAGCTCCAGAAAATCCGGGAGTTCTTTCCGCCACCTCTCTTAAATTAACATTCAAAGCCAAAGGTTTTCCTCGACAATGAATTTTTAAAATCTCTTCCCTTTCATTTATATCTGGTAAATCCAAAACAATTCTTCTGTCAAATCTCCCTGGTCTTAGTAAGGCAGGATCTAAGTATTCCGGGGTATTGGTCGCTCCCATAACTATTATACCTTCCTCCCTACCAATCCCATCCATTTCGGCTAATAGTTGATTTAAGGTTTGTTCTCTTTCTTCATGCCCACCGGTTACTCCAACTCCTCTAATCTTCCCTATACTATCAATCTCGTCAATAAATATTATTGCCCTTCCAACTTTTCTAGCCTGATCAAAGAGACTTCTTACTCGACTACTTCCAACCCCTACAAATAATTCAATAAATTCTGATCCAGAAATTGAAAAGAAAGGAACATTAGCTTCGGAGGAAACAGCTTTTGCTAATAAAGTTTTTCCTGTTCCCGGCGGTCCTATTAATATTACTCCTCTTGGAATCTTCGCTCCCATTTGTAAATATTTTTTTGGATTTTTTAAGAAGTCAACAACCTCCATTAGTTCTTGTTTTGCCTCTTTTAAACCGGCTACATCCTTGAAAGTAATTTTTTCTTTTGGATGGCCTTCGGCACCAAATAATCTTGCCCTGGCTTTAGTAAAATCAAAGGCCTGGGTTGCTCCGGTTCTTGCCTGTCTAAAAATGAACCAGAAAAAAAGGCCAAAAAATAAGAGGGGAAGGATAACTGAAAATAACAAAGGTCCCAGCCAATTCCAGGTCCTACCAACCTCTCTGGTCTCAATTTCAACCTTAGCCAACTTTTCCTTATCTACTCCGTAATTTATTAATGATTGAGACAGGGCCGTTTCTTCTTCCTTTCTGGATTTTGCCTCTTTCCCATCTTCATAAATTATCTCCAGTTCATTTCCAAAAACGGTTATTTTTTTTATCTTTTCTTGATTAATATCCTCAACCAATTGAGTCAATGACAATTCTTTTTTCTTTTCAGATGGTTGAAAAAATAAACTAAAAATAGTTGAAATCACCAGAAAAATTATTATTAAAAATAGAAAATTTTTAGTTAATTCCTTCATGTCTCTTCAAAGCTTTTAAAGACAGGGAGATTCTCCCATTTTGGATGTCAATAATTTTTGCTCTAACCTTATCACCAACCTTCACAACTTCCGTTGGGTCTTTAATAATCTTCCAATCCAATTCGGAAATGTGGATTAGCCCCTCGACAAGCTCGGGGCAAGCCCCCTCTTTAGAAAATTTCATAAAGGCGCCAAAATCGGTGATGGCGGTAATTTCCCCTTCAACTTCATCTCCTATTTTATAATTTTTCAGAGTCTCCCTTTTTTTATCCAACTCCACTGCTTTTTCTGAGAGTATAATCTCGTTATCCCCTTGAGAAAAATCAAGAATCTTTACCTCCAGTTCTTTGCCAATAAATTTTTGAAGTTCTTTTAAAATTTTTGTCTTTTCCCCTCCCTCAACCTTCGGATAGTGCTCCAGGGAGAGTTGGGAAACCGGTAAAAAGCCAGGAATTCCTGAGACCTCGGCTACCAATCCTCCTTTATTGGCTCCCAAAATCTTGACCCTGAATGTTTCGCCTTTTTCTTTTTTCTGCTTCAAAACACCAAAAGCCAAATCCTTTGAAGCACTATTAATTGACAATTCGATATAACCATCTTCATTTTCTAAGTCAATTATCTTGGCGAAAATTTTATCTCCGATTTTTAACCCTTTCATTTTTTCTTTAGCTGTATAAAATTCTCTTCCATAAATTATCCCAGTGCCGATTGGCCCCAAATCCAAAAAGACAGCCGATCTTCCCTTGCCAACAATTTTCCCTTCAACAATTTCTCCAACATTTGCTGGATTCAAAAAATCTTTTTTTTCCAATAAGTCTTTCATACTATTTAGTTTACAAATTTTTATTGATTTTTTCAAGGGCTATGATAAAATTAAAACCACGATACCAATAATTCGTATATTAGCATCGATTTTATGCAAATTATTTGGCACGGACAATCTTGTTTTCAAATATTGGCTAACCGAAATAAAGGTGAGCAAATTTCAATTGTCATTGACCCATTTTCAGAGGAAATCGGACTGAGAATTCCAAAATTGGAAGCTAATATCTTACTCATTACTCACAGTCACCCAGATCATAATAATATTAAAGCAGTTTCTGCACCCACAGGTGCTTCCCCGATTTTTTTAATCGATGGGCCGGGAGAGTACGAAGTAAAAAATGTTTTCTTGGGCGGAATTGCCAGTTTTCATGATAACTGCCAGGGAAAGACGACACCCACCCACCTCCCTCCCTGGCTTCCGCCAGGGCCCCTGGGTGAAAATACAATTTATAAGATTGAGGTTGAAGATTTAAAGATTTGTCATTTGGGCGATTTTGGCCAAAAGGAATTAACTGAAGAACAACTGGAAAAAATTGGTGAAGTTGATATTTTGATGATCCCGGTTGGAGGAATTTATACAATCTCAGCTAAAGAGGCACCAAAAATAATGGAGCAATTGGAACCAAAAATCACCATCCCCATGCATTATGCCATTCCAAAATTAAAAATAAAATTGGATCCGTTAGATAAATTTTTAAAAACATTTGGGATAAAGAATTTGGGCGCCCCAATGAAAAAATTATCAATCAAAAAGAAGGATTTATCACCCGAAGAAGCCAAAATAGTGGTACTACAACCATAAATTGAGAACATTGACTAATTATTTATCCGCGTAAAATCCGCGTTGAAATCTGCGTAAATCCGCTTCTATTAATATGAAAATAGAAAATTTTATAAATCCTTATTTAAAAAAAGAGCTTCCTGATATCAGACCGGGGGATGAGGTTAGAATTTCTCAGAAAATTAAAGAAGGGGGAAAAGAAAAAATTCAAGAATTTGAAGGTTTGGTCATTGCCAGAAAACACGGAAGAGAAGTTGGCTCGACAATTACGGTGAGAAGAGAAATTTCGGGAATTGGAGTAGAAAAAATTTTTCCTCTCCATTTGCCAACAATTGAAAAAATCGAAATTTTAAAAAGGGGAAAGGTCAGGAGGGCAAAATTGTATTATTTAAGAAAGGTTAAAGGAAAAAGGGCGAGATTAAAGAGTGAGAAATAAAATGAAGCCAAGAAGAACTCAAAAAATTAGATGGCTACCGCCGCTTGCTTATGCTATAGGGCTTATCGCCTCAGATGGTAACCTTTCAAAAGATAAACGCCATATCGAATTTACTTCAAAAGATAAAGAATTAGTTAAAATTTTTAAAAGAAATCTTAATTTAAGAAATAAAATTGGATATAAAATGAGAAGTAGTTCTTCAAATCAAAGATACCCGCGGATCCAATTTGGGGACGTCATTTTTTATAAATGGTTAATAAAAATTGGATTAACTCCAAATAAATCTGGAACATTAAGCGCATTAAAAATTCCAAATAAATATTTCTTTGACTTTCTACGCGGATATTTCGATGGTGACGGCAGTTTTTATTCCTACTGGGATCGCCGTTGGAAAAGTAGTTTCATGTTCTATACAACTTTTGCTTCTGGCAATCTTATTTTTATTAAATGGTTAAGGGAACGAATAAAGAAATTATTAAACATTAAAGGTTATATAAACCCTAACGGAACGCGACAAACGTGGGAATTGAAATTTGCAAAAAAAGAATCAAAAATATTATTATCAAAGCTTTATTATTCAAATAAAATTCCTTTTTTAAAACGAAAATATAATAAAATAAAAAAGGCCCAGGTGGAGGAAATGGAAGACTCGCATCTTTGAGGGGGATGTGACCGTAAGGTCGTGAGGGTTCAAATCCCTCCCTGGGCATAATTTATGGAACTGAAATTAAGGGAATTTAAGATTTCCGATTTAAAAGAAATATTAGAAATTGAGAGAGGTTCTTTTCCAAAGAGAAATGCTTTTTCAAAAGAATATTTTCAAAAACTTTATCAAAAATATCCCCAAGGATTCGTGGTTGCCGAAATTGAGAAAGAAATAGTTGGTTATGGAATTGGTCAGATAAGTGGAGATTTTGGAGAGATTATCTCAATTGCGGTTAAATCAAATTGGAGAAAGAAAGGAATCGGGACAAAATTGGCTAATTTTTTAATAAATGATTTTCAAAAAAAGGGGATAAAATCAGTTTTTTTACACGTCAGAGAAAAAAATAGAGAAGCAATTTCTTTTTATCAAAAATTGGGCTTTAAGATTTTAAAAACAATTAAAAATTATTATTCAAATGGCGATGATGCCTTTTTGATGGAAAAGGTCCTGGGCAATTAGCTCAGTGGAAGAGCGCGTCGCTTACATCGACGAGGTCGCAGGTTCAAGTCCTGCATTGCCCACCTAAAGCTGAGTCTTTATCTTTTTATATATTTCTCTATTAACCGGGGTTTCAATTTTTAATTTTTGTCCAAGTTTTATTATTGCCCCATTATAGTAATCAATCTCATCAATATTGCCCTTTTCTTTTCCTCCCCTTCCTTTTATTATTCCTCTGGCTATTCCCTTTCGAAAAATTTTTAAAATCGATAATGGGAAAAGAGATATTAAAAAGGCAAAAAAATTTATTGGATAATGCTTAAAATTCAAAAATTCCCCACCACTTTTTTTAACTACCTTCACATACTCTTTCAGAACTCCAATTTCCTTCTCAAATGTCTCCCTATCTTCAAACAATCCTTCTCTTAGTGAAAGTTCTTTTGCCGCTGATGCCATCCCAATCAAATTTAAAAAAAGTTTTGAATATTCCATATTTTTAATATTTTCTGGCGAAATTTCTTCTGCCTCAATATTGGCTTTTTGAAAAATTTCTTTTATATCTGCAGTTTCTCTCGGTCCGGAAGCTATGCCAAAAGCCAATCTGACGGGCCTAAAATAACTTATTGTAATTTCATAATTAATTCTTTCGCTAGATATTGGGTTGAATAAACTAACTCTAATTATTCTGATTTCTTTTGCTTTTTCACCAAAAATTTTTTCCAATTCCTTTTTCGCATCATCGACGGCTGAAACTCCATTTTGAGACAAAATTAAAGAAGGAATTTTTTCGCTTTTTTTGAATTTCTGGTAATAATATTTCACTGCCTGACCAACCGGATTTTTGATGCATAAGAAAATAAAATTTGGCTCAATTTTTTCATTAAATTCTCCTTCTTCAATAATTTTCCCCCTAAATCTTATTGTCTCTTCTCCCTCTCTTCGGAGATAAATTTTTCCCTCTCTAATTTGTTCTACCTCTTCCTTTCTTCCAATCCCCAAAATCTCAGCCGAATTTCTCAACTCAAAGGAAAACATTGTCCCGGTTCTTCCTCCAACTCCAATTACAGCTATTTTTTTCATAAACCCTACGAATATTATATCACATTGATTTCTAATGAAAAAAATGATATTTTAAGAGATATCGAGGGGGTGGGTTGTGCCGAATTGGTAAGGCGCTCCGCTCGAAACGGAGTGGGAGAAATCCCTTGTAGGTTCGAGTCCTGCACCCACCGCAGAAATTTATGTGGAATTTTTTTAAAAAGAAAACGGGTACCCGCTTTGCGGGTGCGGAAAATTTAAAGGAGATTTTGGCCCAATTTAAGGATTTGAAAGAAGATTTCCAAAAGATTTCAAAAGAATTGGAGGATTTAAAAAAGTTTTCAATCCAAAAAGTTGGGATAGTTAGATTCAATCCCTTTAAGGAAGTTGGGGGGAATCAAAGTTTCTCAATCGCTCTTTTAGACGGGAATGATAATGGAATAGTAATTACCAGTTTATATACCAGGGAGGGAAACAGGGTTTATGGAAAACCAATAAAAAGAGGACAATCAGAATATTTATTATCAGAAGAAGAGAAAGAAGCAATTGCAAAAGCTATGAAAATGGAAAATAGTTAATGGAAAATGGAAATTAGTATGGAAATTGGAAAATAGAAAATAGTAAGAGACTCCGCTAAGACCAATTTCCAATTTCTATTTTCCATACCATTTTCTAATTTCTAATAACCAATTTCCATTTTCGAAAATCTAGAATTTCGAATTTTTTTAATTAATGATTAAAGAAGTAAGAAAAATTAAAGAAGGTTCGAACATGCTCCGGCCACCGGTGGTGGTAATTTTAGGCCACGTTGATCACGGTAAGACTTCGATTTTAAATTGCATTAGAAAAATTCAATTCACTGGAGAAAAACCCGGTGGTTTCATCACTCAACATATTGGTGCTTTTGAAGTAGAAAAAGATGGAAAGAAAATCACTTTTATTGATACTCCAGGCCACGAAGCCTTTTCTCAAATGAGATCGAGGGGAGCAAAAGTGGCTGATATTGCCGTTTTAGTAATCGATGCCACTCAGGGAGTTCAGGCTCAAACCAAAGAGGCAATTTCTCATGCCAGATTAGCCCAAATCCCAATTATTGTTGCTTTAAATAAAATTGATTTACCAACCGCTAATCCAGAAAAAGTGAAAAGGGAGCTCCAAAAAGAAGGAGTTTTGGTTGAGGACTTTGGAGGAAAAGTTCCCTTGGTTAAAACTTCGGCAAAAACTGGTCAGGGAATTGAAGGGCTCTTGGAATTGATATTGTTAGTGGCTGAAATGGAAAATTTAAAAACTGACATTTCGAAATCAGCTAACGGAGTAATCATCGAGACTTACTTAGATTCAAAAAGAGGACCCACAGCCACTCTAATTTTAAATGAGGGAATTTTAAAATTAGGTGATGTGATCGCCACTCCTTCAACTTTGGGAAAAATAAAAAACTTAGAAAACTTTCAGGGGAAAAAAATTGAAATGGCAGTTCCCAGCCAACCAGTTGTTGTCATCGGTTTTGAAAAAGTGCCAAAGGTCGGGGAAGAAATTAAAGCCTTTCCCGATTTAGAAACAGCCAAAAAATATCTCAAAATCGAAGAGAAGAAACAGCCGCAAGTTTTAGAAATTAAACCAGAACAAAGGGTCTTAAATTTAATTTTAAAAACTGACGTCTTGGGCTCAATTGAGGCAATAGAAGAAGTTCTAAAAAAAATACCTCAAGAAAGAGTTATCTTGAGAGTTTTGAAGTCAGAAGTTGGGGAGGTAAATGAAAATGATATTACCTTGGCAAAAAGTGGTCGGGCTTTAATTTTGGGCTTCAGGGTAAAAATAAATCCTACTGCCGAAAATCTGGCTCAAAGAGAAAAAATTAAAATAATGAATTTTGAGGTAATTTATGATTTGGTGGAAGAAGTGAGAAAATTTATGGAAAAAATTTCAAAACCAGAAGTAGCGAGAATTGATTTGGGAAAAATGAAGGTTTTGGTCGATTTTTGGAAAGAAAAAAATCGCCAGATTGTTGGGGGAAGAGTAATTGAAGGAGTAGTGGAAAAGGGAGCATTAATTGAAATCTCAAGGGAGAAAGAAATAAAAGGTAAAGGGAAAATGATCAATCTCCAGAGAAATAAAAAAGACATCGAAAAAGCTCCAAAAGGTGAAGAGGTTGGAATACTCTATGAAGGAGAGGAAAAAATCCAGGTGGGAGATACATTAATATTTTACAAAGAAGAGAGACAAAAGAAGATTTAAATGTCAAAAAGAATTCAAAGATTAAATCAACTAATAAAAAAGGAGGTTGCCCAACTTATTTTGCGAGAAATTGAATTTCCAAAAGATGTTTTGGTCACCGTCACTGGGGCTGAGGTAACTCCGGATCTAAAAGAAAGTAAGGTTTATGTAAGTGCAATATTTACCCCGCACCGAACTTGTTCTGGTGCGGGGCCTGAAAAAAATGAAGAGCAAGTTTTAGCTCTTTTGAACAGGAAAGTTTTTCTTTTGCAGAAAAAAATTGACAAAAGATTAAAAATGAGACCTGTACCCAAAATCTCATTCGTTAAAGAAAAAAGAACGGTCGAAGCCGGAAGAATTGAGGAAATTTTAGAAAAGTTGAAATCAAAGAGATAAATCTCTTTTCTATCTTCACTAACGTTTGATAAAATAAGAAAAATAAGATAAGATTATAATACGGCCTAGTGGCGGAGAAGCTTACGCAGCGGTCTGCAAAACCGCTTACGCCGGTGCGATTCCGGCCTAGGCCTTCAAAAATTTGCCCGGGTGGCGGAATGGCTTACGCACAACACTTAAAATGTTGCGAGCGAAAGCTCATGTGGGTTCGAGTCCCACCCCGGGCACAATCGCTTTGCTTAAAATCAAAAATTAAATCTCAAAAATAAAAAATAAAAACATTATTTTGTAAAAGAAATTTTTGGATCACATGAATCAAACTAAAATCAATAAAATACTTATTGTCGTTATAATTTTTCTTTTGGGATCACTTCTTTATGTGTCTGCTACAAAAACGAAACAGGTAATAACATCTATAGACACTGCGTGTACACCGGAGATAAGTTATTCCCCAAATGAATGGAAGACATGGGAGGATAATTACTATTCAAAGAGTACCGGAGAAAATTTCAGTTATAAACTGCGCTATCCGAGAGATTTTGACGTTTTGCGAGGTGATAGCGCCTCTGGCGGTTTAATCGGCAACCCTGTGGTGCGCTTGGCTTTTCCCGAAGATGCATTCCAAACGCCAAAAACGAACTACGGAGAGGCATATCTTGTTATTTCTATGGGGACTGATAAGTCGTCGCTTGATGGTTGCTATAAAAGTCCCCAACCCGGTAAAGAACTTTCTGATACCCAAGTAATTAACGGAATAACATTTCATACCGGCACCATTCGCGATCTTGGCACAGGTAGCGTCTACGATTCAAAGATTTATCGTGTCTTGGTTGATGGCCGCTGTTTTGAAGCTGTGCAAACTATTCATACCGGCAATATCGCTAATTATCCAGCCGGCACCGCCACGGAATTTGACCAATCAAAAGCAATGAATATATTAAATCAAATGATCGGAACTCTTACTATCACAACTTCAGCGAAGAATCCATGAGTTTGAGCTTCTCAACATCGTTCCAATAACCTCTCTCTTATTTTCTCAAAGGACTTACTGCCAAACCCCAGTAGTAGAAGCTACGCTTCACTACGGGGCACAGGAAAAACTTGAACTAATCAAAAAAACAGCCTGACTCATAAGGCTGTTTTATAGTTCATGACCGCTTTTATCCTTATAAAACTTCGATGTAGGTTCTTTTGGCGCCGAAATTGAGGGCCTGCCAATAATCGGGAAACCAAATATCAATCTGGTAGTTTCCTTTTTCCCAGCTCATCCTATCTTCAACGACAAAAATTTTATCCCCGAATAATTCCGGGATCTTAATTTTTGTTCCGATTGGAAGCATGTTATTGGCCACAATTCCTTCTTTCACCCAGGTGCCGGCAGCGGTAATATATGGGTCATCATCGGTTTCCCAGGGAGAACTTGAATAGCCAGTGATTATTACTAGTAATTTTCTAATAACTGGCGAAGGAGGATTAGCCGGATTGGAAAGAGGAATTAAGGTGTTTTGCTGGGAAATAACCATCTCAGGAATTTCCCCCAAAGCTAAATTTATCTCGACTTCCTGAGCTTCTAAGGAAGAGAAAACCGAGGATTCAAAGAAAATTCCCGAAAATATGAGGAAAATTAAGAAATTTAATGCCCAAAATCTCGGGCTTTTAAGCGGAATTTTCATCTTAAAACCCTTTTTAAAAGGGTTTTATTAGAATAGCTTATCCTAAAGGAGATGTCAAGATATAAAATGAGCGGGTGACGGGATGCGCGCCCGTGACCTTTTCCTTGGCAAGGAAACGTTCTACTAGCTGAACTACACCCGCACTACTTTAGTATATTAGTTAATTAGCGATTAGTTTATTAGTTGTTCTTTCAAGACGGACTAATCACTAACAAACTAAATACTAATTACTAAATATGGTGCCGTGGGCCAGACTTGCACTGGCGACCCTAGCTTTTTCAGAGCTATGCTCTACTACCTGAGCTACCACGGCTTGTGGACCCGCGGGGAATTGAACCCCGGACTCGGCGATGCCATCGTCGCGTGTTACCTCTATACCACGGGCCCTTAAATAAACGGCATAATCTTACCAACTAAGCTATATCTCTTTGCTAATTATTTCTGCAATTTGTTTTAATTCTATAAATAAATCTGCGGAAAAGTAATCTATGCGACAAACTCCCTTGTAATTCAAATTTTTAGACGGCCTACCTATGGTTCGAGGGTCTATTCTTGCTTTATAAAATTGAGATAAAGAAATTTTTGTAATTTTAGACCAAAAATTTTGTAATTTTTCAATATTCTGGTCAGCTCTACATTGAAGCGTACAACGAAATTTACTCTCATCAATACGATAACAATATCTTAACAGGCACAAAAATAAACTTACCACAAAAGGGTCTGAATTTCCAAACATTAGTGATCCTCTTTGTTTTTTTGACCCTTCTCCGAGATAAAGCATCGCCAATGCAATTTTTGCGGTATCTTTTTCTTTTAACTTATCAGATAGGTGTTTTACACGATCTTTCACTTCTTTAATATATTTTTCCCTTTTTATCCGATTTACAATTAACGCAATTGCACGTCCTTTTTCTGCATTTTTTAACACTATATGGCGAATCTTTTCTTGATATTCTTCTGGTAATTTAACATCTTTACACCAATAAGAAAGAGTACTTTTAGGTATAGAAATTTTTAATTTTTTTCTAATTTCCGAATATGTCCTCCCTTGTTTTCTAAGTTTTATGACTTTTTCTTTTAACTCCATTTTACCCATTAGATTATTGTACCATGGAGATTGTCAATGTGCAAAAAGCTTTTTGTGCCCCTGACAGGAGTCGAACCTGTATCTTATCCTTAGGAGGAATCCGCTCTATCCATTGAGCTACAGGGGCTCGGGTTTTATTTTAGCAATTTTCCCCCTTGTTGACAATATAGTTCAATGTTAAACTAAATTATTATGCAAAAATCGCCAATTGTTGAGATAGCAAAAAAGGCTTGCCCGGCAGTAATAACAATTGTCATTTCTAAAGATCTTCCGAAAATTGAGGGCTTTTATTCTTTTCCTTTCGGCGAACATCAATTTATTATCCCTCAGATTGAAAAAGGTAAAAAAGAAAAAACAAAAATTGGCGGAGGGTCAGGTTTTATTGTTTCCTCTGATGGTTATATCATAACCTGTAGTCATGTAGTTGGAGATCCGGAGGCAGATTATACCGTCATTTTGGACCCAAAACATAAATATCCAGCCAAAATTTTGGAAAAAGACCCCTTAATTGATATTGCTATTTTAAAAATCGATGGGAGAAATCTTCCTTATTTGGAATTGGGAGATTCAAACCAAATTGAGTTAGGAGAAACAGTCGTCGCAATTGGAAATCCATTGGGGGAGTTTGAGGATACTTTATCGGCTGGAATCATTTCTGGGCTTTCTAGAAAAATTACAGCCTATGGCGGTCTTCCTTTTAAAGCAACCAGTTTAAGGGGATTAATTCAAACTGATGCGGCAATTAATCCCGGAAATTCTGGAGGACCTTTGGTCAACATGGAGGGGAAAGCCATTGGAATCAATACGGCCATGGTCATGGGAGCCCAAAACATTGGCTTTGCCATTCCCATCAATTATGCCAGAAAAACCTTAGAGGAAGTGATAAAATATGGAAAAATTCAAAGGCCATTTTTGGGAATAAGGTATTTCATCTTAAATAAAGAGATTAGCCAGGTAAATAAACTTCCAGTTGATTACGGGGCTTTGATTGTCAGAGAGAGTTTGGGGGAAAAGGCGATAGTTAAAAACTCAGCCGCTGATAAAGCCAGTTTAAAAGAATATGACATAATTTTGGAATTGAATGGAGAAAAAATCAGTGAAGAAAATCCCTTGGCTGACATTTTACAGAGATATAAAATCGGCGATGAAGTTTCTTTGAAAATTTTAAGAGAGGGGAAGGAAATGAATGTCAAGATAAAGTTAGAAGAGAAAAAATAATCTATTGATTTCGTAAATCAATAGAATAAACAACCTTTGAGGCTGTTTTTCTTTTGGGGGATCGACGGAATTTGCATCCGTACCGAGGACTCCACAGATCCTAGTGCTACTATTACACCACGATCCCCATATCTCCTAACAACTAAAAACTATCAACTAATAACTAATTATTATGCCCCCACCAGGACTCGAACCTGGAATCCCAGCTTAAGAGGCTAGTACTTTACCTGTTAAGTTATGGGGGCTTATGGACATTTAATTTCCCACCAAGTTTTCAAACCAGTCCATTCGGCCACTCCAATGGCATCCAAAAAAGTATTTAAAAATACCCAGGCAACGAAAATAATTACAATGCCTATTACTGCGGCAGTAATAATTGATTTTGCTTGACTGACTTTTTCCGGGCTTGGCCCGGCGGCTAGGAGATATAGGCCACCAATAACCAACATCAATCCCGCAATAATCGGCGCCAGACAGGTTAAGATGAAACTGATGACATTATTAATAAGAACAAAAATGTGACAAAATTGACAAGGATTTCCTTCACCACCGCAAGGAACAATTGGTCCTTCACAAATAGCGAAAATTTGTCCAGCTAAAGACAAAAAGAAGAAAACTAAAACAACTGTCGGTAAGAATTTTTTAATTTTGAATTTTGAATTTTGAATTTTCATATTTGTGCCCCCGGCAAGATTCGAACTTGCAATTTCTTCGTCCGAAGCGAAGCGCCTTATCCATTAGACTACGGGGGCTCGCGTCAATAATTTAATTTTACCAAAACAATTGTCCTTCGGCAAGTTCAGGACAATCCTGAGTTTATCAAATGGATTGAAAAAAACAAGGTTTTGAGCTAAAATTAAGAATATGCAGATTCCGAAAGAAGTAAAATCCGTGATTAATAAATTGAAAAAAAGTGGTTTTGAGGCCTATATTGTTGGAGGTTGTGTTAGGGATTTTTTGAGAAATGTGGAGCCCGATGATTGGGATGTCGCAACTAACGCCAAACCAAAAGAGATTCAAAAAATTTTCCCAAAAAGTTTTTATAATAATAAATTTTTTACTGTTACTGTTCAAACTGGAAGTGAAAATCCAAAATTAAAAGAGCTCAAAGAAGATAAATCTTCTTTTCGCCCCTTCGCTAACGTTCGGGAAATTGAAGTTACAACTTATCGTTCGGAAGCCAAATATACTGACAAACGCCATCCCGACGAAGTTAAATTTGCCAAAACCATAGAAGAGGATTTAGCCAGAAGGGATTTCACCATTAATGCCATAGCAATAAAAACTCAAAACTCAAAACTCAAAACTCAAAACCACAACTTAAAACTAAAAACTTTAGAAATTATCGACCCTTTCAATGGCCAAAAAGACTTAGAAGAAAAGATAATTCGGGCGGTGGGAAATCCGGAGGAAAGATTTTCAGAAGATGCTTTAAGGATGCTCAGAGCAGTAAGATTTGCAATAACTCTGGGTGAGGGTCCTGAAGGAAAGCAAGCTTCCTACGGGGTAAATTGGAAGATTGAGGAAAAAACTAGCCAAGCTATTAAAAAAAATTCAATTTGGTTAGCTGCCATCTCAAAAGAAAGGATAAGAGATGAATTAATGAAAATTATGATGTCAGAAAGAGCAGCAGAAGGGATAGAGTTATTAAGGAAATTGGGTCTTTTAAAATATATTATTCCTGAATTAGAAGAAGGATACAAAGTTTCTCAAAACAAGCATCATATTTATGATTGCTATGAGCATTATTTAAGGTCTTTAGATTTTGCAGCAAAGAAAAATTTTAATAGATATGTCAGGTTGGCCGCCCTTTTTCATGATATTGGAAAACCAAGGGTTAAAAAAGGAGAAGGGCCCGATGCCACTTTTTATAATCATGAAGTGGTTGGAGCCAAAATGACCTTTCAGATTTTAAATCGCCTGAAATTTCCTAAAAAAGATACTGAAAAAATTGTCAAATTGGTCAGATATCATCTTTTTTACTATAATCCCGGTGAGGTTGGTGAAAGTTCGGTCAGAAGATTACTTCGCCAGGTTGGGCCAGAAAATATGGAGGAGTTATTACAAGTAAGAATGGCTGATAGAATTGGTTCCGGAGTGCCTAAAGCTGAACCTTATAAATTAAGACACCTGAGATATGTTATTGAAAAAGTTAGCCAAGATCCGATCTCTGTTAAAATGTTGAAAGTAAATGGAAACGATGTTATGAAGATTTTGAATATTAAACCAGGACCGAAAATAGGACAGATTTTGGATATCCTACTTGGTTATGTTTTAGAGGAGCCAAAGAAAAATGAAAAAAAGTTTTTAGAAAAAGAGATTGAAAAATTGGGGAAATTATCTGAAAAGGAGATATCGTCCTTAGCTCAAAAAGCCAGGAAAGAAAGAGAGAAAATTGAAATGAAAAGAGACGAAATGACAAAAAAGAAGTACTGGGTAACCTAATTTTCGGAGCGTGGTGTAATGGTAGCACGCATCCTTCGGGAGGATGTAGCCCGAGTTCAAATCTCGGCGCTCCGACAAATTATGAAACCAAAATTAATTATATTTGATTTATTTGGGACCTTAGCTTTTCCGGTGGAAAAAATAAAGAGAGAGGACTTTTTTTCATTTTACAAAAAAATTGGAATTGAATTCAAAACAGAACAGGATATAAAATCATTTATCTCCTTATTCGCTCAAACGAATAAGAAGGCTACAAGTTGGCGTGACCTCAGTGAAAAACTCCTCAAAGGATTTCTTGGAAAAGCCGATTTGGAAAAAACCCAAGCTTTGGCTGATTTTTATAAAGAAAATCTTGTTTATAAACTTTATGATGATGTAGGGGAAGTTGTTAATTTACCATTTCAAAAAGCAATTTTAACTTCCGGCGCTGGGTTCTTAATAAAAAAATTGGGGTTGGAAAAATTTGCTAGAGTTTTTACCCCAAAAGAAACAAAATTTTTGAAACCTGATAAAAGGGCATTTTTAGCCGTTTTAGAAAAATTGAAAGTAAAACCAGAGCAAACCTTAATGGTTGGTGATGAAATAGAAAGAGATTTAATCCCGGCTAAAAACCTCGGGATGGAAGCAATATTGATTGATAGAGAAAATAAGGTTGCAAACCCGCCGGTTCAAAAAATTTCTTCACTGAGTGAGTTAAAAAATATATTAATTTAGTTTTGAATCCCGGCACGTGGGCTCATGGGTAAATGGTATACCGCGGTCTTCGCATGACCGAGTTCCGAGTTCGATTCTCGGTGAGTCCATATAATATATATGTATGGATAAAAAGGGAATTGGAAATTTTGGCGAAAGAGTTGCCGAGAATTATTTAAAGAAAAACGGATATCAAATTTTGGATAGAAATTTTGTTTTTAGAATTCCGGAAAATCCTCAAAAGGGAGAAATAGATATTGTGGCTAAAAAAGGAGATACAATTTCTTTTATTGAAGTTAAAACCTTAAAGAGAAAGGAGGGATTTTTGCCGGAAGACAAAGTTAATTTTTCAAAAAGAAAAAAGTTGAGAGTAGCGGCTGAGAGTTGGTTAATGAAAAATAAAGTTCCCTTAAATTCGAAATGGCAAATTGATGTCATTTCGATTAAAATAGATTCAGGTAAAAAGGTAAAAATCGACCATTTTGAAAACGCCATAGGTTACGAGTAATCGGTAGGTGATTTGAACCCCAAGTATATTCTTTGAAGAGCGGTAAAATTTGAAAGAATAGCTAAAACTATTATCGGATAAATCATCCAAGAAAAGTTAAAGATACCAAGGAATATTGTTAAAAAAATTAAAATTATTCTTTCTCCCCGGCCGAAAAGGCCCTTTTTTAATTCTTGAGTTACTAATTCTTTTTCCTTGGCTGCTGCCTTAGAGTAAGTTGTCATCATGGAGCCAAAAAAGGCTAAGAAGATCCAAAATCTTGCCTCAAAAAAAATTTTTGGTAATGGCAAAGATAAGAGACCGAGAAAAATTAGACCTTCAACGAACCTGTCAGAAATTGTATCCAAAAAAGCCCCTTTCTTTGTTACCATTTTTTTATATCTTGCTACTGCTCCATCAACGAAATCTAAAAAGGCAGCGATGAAAAAGAAAATGAGGGAAAAAAGAAAATTTCTATAGATTAAAAAGAGAAAGGAAAAGAAGCCAAAAACTATCGAATTTAATGTATATTGATTTGGGCTCGGTCCAAACTTTGAAAAGATTTCTCCAATTTTATTCTCTATTTTTTCAAATTTTTTTCTTTTTTCCTCTAACATAGTGGTAATACAAAGTTAGTCGCTCGCCCTCTCTGGAACTTCGTTCTGGCGCTCGGCTTCGCCTCGCTTCGGGCTCGCTCTTTAAAAGCCGAACACAGTGAGGCGAGAAAAGAGATTTATCTCTTTGATCACCCTCGGTTTTTAATCTTTTCCTAGACGGGGAAACCGAGTGGTTTCCCCGACCCCCTTCCGATATGGGATTTTATTTTGGCTAAATTCCTTTTTAGGTGATCAATTACCTTTTCGAAAAACTCAGCCTCTTTTCCTCCAATTTTTGCATTTTTATTTTTTATTACTTTTAAGACTTCCTCAATAGATAAGTTTTGGCCAGGGATTTCTAAATAGCATTTACTAATAAAATTTGGAAAATGAGCATCGGAGCCACAAGTAAAAGGCAAATTAAATTTTTTAGCGAAATCAAAAGCCTTTTTATTTCCCTGCCCAAAAATTGAGGCATTTAAAACTTCGACCCCTTCGATTTCTGAGATTAAATTTTCCAAATTTCCTTTAAAAGAACAAAACCAACCAAAAGGATGAGGAATTATTGCCATACCCTTAGCTTCTTTAATTTTCCTGATAGTTTCTTTTGCCGATAACCCGCTTGGAATTTTCTCTTTGACATTTAAACCCAATATATCACCTTCTTTTGTTTTAACTTCGATTCCGGGTATAATTAAAATAGGTTTGCCTTTAGCATATTCAGAGGCCTCTATTGCTCCTTTAATTTCGTCATGGTCAGTAATAGCCAGACAATCAATTCCCTTTTTTATTGCCGCCTCAACCATTTCTTTTGGCGAAGAAGAACTATCAAAAGAATAAGAGGTGTGAACGTGCAAATCGCATTTCATTAATTTAGTTTATCTTTAAAATTATGAATTGGCAATTTATTCTCTCTTGTCTTTATTTCTTTTTACCTGCTTATTTCACCAATATGACTCCGCCTTTGTCAAGAAAGGCAGGAATTTTAAAATTTTTGGAAAGACCAGTTGATTTTAACAAAAATTTTTTTGGCCAACCTCTTTTGGGCTCTCACAAAACTTGGCGGGGAGTAATCCTGGGAATTATTGTTGGAATTTTGGTTGTCAAATTCCAGATTTTAGTTTATCGCTTTTCTTTGATAAAAGAAATTAGTTTTTTTAACTATTCCAAAATTAATTTTCCCTTTTTCGGTTTTTTAATTTCCGGTGGGGCAGTTTTTGGAGATTTACTTTTTGCCTTTATAAAAAGGAGGTTGAGGTTAAAACCTGGAGCTCCTTTTTTGCCCTTTGACCAAACAAATTATGTCATTGGCGCTTATCTTTTCTTGACACCTTTTTTCAAAATTGATATTTTTATCTGGATAACCATTTTTATTCTCACTTTCTTTTTACATATCATAGTTAACCGTTTAGGTTACTACTTGAGATTTCACCAGGCAAAATGGTAGAA
>Ga0315280_10000054_pt1 | contig 197864 bp, 147 predicted proteins | sample YL17G06_40_MG_FD_203697 | JGI IMG/M metagenome (GOLD analysis project Ga0315280, IMG submission 203697) | Sediment microbial communities from Yellowstone Lake, YNP, Wyoming, USA - YL17G06_40 | ecosystem: Environmental > Aquatic > Freshwater > Lake > Sediment | place: USA: Wyoming | collected... | reverse complement strand
TTCTCTTCTTGGCTTGGAACATGGCTACGCAAGCGTAGCCATGGCACCCAGGTAGAAACCCGCACACCAGATTAGGATGGTCGGAGTAGTAGGGTGCGTACCACGCACCATCTTTAGGTGAGGGCAAGGCTCCATAGGCGCACATGCGATAGCCCTGGACTTGCCTCTCTCTTCTTTGCCCTGCCGTGCCGCACGCGGTATAATACTCCCTTTCGATTGTCCAGGTTGGGTTCTCAGGAAGGCTTGCGGCATGAAGTGGAAATGGGCGTTGCCGGCTCTCGGCTGGTGGGTGCTGCTGATCGGCGGGTGCGGCCAGCCGTCGCACAGTCAGACGGACAACACGCAGGTGATGGTCGAAGGCGGCGGCGCGTTCCCCAGTTCTCTGGCCGGTCGATGGAAGGCCCAGCAATATGGATGGGAGTTTGAGTTCCAGCCGGACGGCCGCATCTCCTCGGCGATCATCGGCCTTGGCCGGGTTCGCGTAGTCCCCGGCCAAACCACCACCATGCCCACGCGCAGCGGCAACGAGGCCGTCTTTACACCGGGAGTGTGGACGGTTCATTATGTCCCCGGCACCAAAGAGCTCACGGTGAAGATCGCGATGGACCATGTGCGTGTGGAAATGGGCGGGAATACCCTGGAGGGATCGAGCACCGACACGTTCGTCGGCCCTGTGGCACCCACGGACCGCACGTGGCGAACGCAGTGGACGACGTTCACCCGCTATCTCGCTCATACCCCCGACAACAATACCGTCAACCTCTCGACGGACCCCACCTACGGAGAAACCAAACCTCTGGTCTTTGAGAAAGCCAGGGAAGAGGAAAAGCAGTAGACTACCTGGCCTGCTTCACTTTCTTATACTCAAGCACGTCGATGTAGTGGTTCAGTTGCGACACTAAGTCCCGCCGGCCTTGTTCCTGCACGAGCCGCACGTGCTTTCGCACCGCCGCAATCGCCTCATCATAGCGATGCTGCAACTCCAGCGCCCGGGCCAGCTTCTGATAGTGGGAGGGGTTGCGCGGCTCGAGGGCCGCCGCCCGGTCGAAAGCATCCGACACCCCTGGGAAATCGCCCAGGGCCGCCGAAGTGTCACCAAGCTGCTCCCATACGACAACCGACTTGGGATTCTCCTCCAACTCAAAGCGAAACGATTCGACCGCTTGGGCCAATTGCTCCTTTGCCTCTTTCAACTTGTCCATGCGCCGCAGCAGGCCCCCAAGGTTCATGTGAACCGCTCCGATCACCGCTTGCCCACTACCGGTTTCGGCGTGGGCCTTGATGGCACGGCAGAAGGACTCCGCCGCCGCCTCCGGCTGCTTTCGAGCGACGTAGATGAAGCCGATCCGCTCATAGGCTTCGACAGCCAGCATGGGATCGAGTTCCAGAGCCTTGCGGTAGCATCCGATACTCTGGTCAAGCTGACCGTTGCCCTGCCATTCTCTCGCTCTATCGAAATACCGGCGTGCGAGCATCCCCATGGCGCCGCGCTTCGCGACCGAGGCAAACAGACTCTCCACCGGGGCGTAGTCATCCGTCAGGATCATGCCCCCGCACTGCTTCTTCAAGTCATCGAGCTGACCGTCACTCAGGACTGTGAATTTCAGATGCTTGTCGTGCGCCGCGAGGATCGTCTGCGGGTCCAGCTCGCGTTTCGCGGCAACCACAACGAAGTCACCGACCGAGGACGCCAGACCGGCTGGGCCGGCAATCGCGTACACGTGCGGAAACGTTTCCCGCGCCGTGGTCACAACGAAGGCCAGCCCTCGGCTGCCCTGATCCACATCCAGTAGATGGATCATGTAGACGCCGTCCTCGGTCAGCAGGTCGGCAATTTTGTCATTGAATTGCCTGGTCACCAATTGCGCCGGCATGGAGCAGTCGCTCAGGACGTCCCCATAGATGAAGCTGTAGTGGTTGGCCGCTTTCCCCCTACGTCCGCCGTTCACGAACCGGTCCACGTAGTTTCTCGCGTCCATGCTCACGGTCCTGATCGCCGTGTTCTTGTCGAGCCCGAAGGCCTCCGTGGCGGCTTGGGTCACTCCCGGGTCGGCCTCGACAACCTCGACGTGGCTGTCCGGCCAAGTCGCCTTGAGGTACCGGGGGAAGACATACCCCCCCGCCCCCAGGACCAGCATCGAGAGGTTCTTCTTGTCCTCGCCCACGCCGCGCGTCAATCCGGCATAGACCTTCAGATGGAAAGACCGCGGATGAATCGCGTCACCGGCGACCATCGCGCCGCGTGTGGATTTATCCTGGATGAAGACCCGGGTATCCGGCCGCTGGGAGACTCGCTTCACCGCGACGTAGCCGTACAGGGTCTGGGCCTCGTAGACGACGTTCGGATCGGGTGGTTCACGCAGCAGCGCCGCCCTTCCTGCGTCTTGCGCCCACTTGTCGTCGGCCATCCCCATCGTCGCCAAGGCAATGAACACCATCGCCCACAGATACAGGGCCCAACAACTGATCCAATACAGGACCGCCATCATCAGCAGAGCAGCGCCGATGAACCAGATGATGGCCACGTTTCCGAAGGTGACGATCAAACAGAAGCCGGCCAAGAGGGTCCCCACAATGCCGCCGGCCACACCCCAGGCGTAGAGGCTGCCGACCGTGCGTCCGGCTGCCAAGCCCTGGTCGAGAGCCATTTTCACAGCTACAGGATTGATGGCCCCCAGAAGAGTTGAAGGCAGGAAAAAGACGAGCAGAACATGGATGAACACATGGCTCGGCCAGCTCAGGCGCCACAGCCACATCCCACCGCCTGCCAGATTGTTCGACACGACGACCCCTATACAGGCAGCGGACGAAAGGCCTAGCAGGACGGACAATGCCCGGCGGGGGTGATAGCGATCCGCGATGCGCCCGCCGAGGTAGTTGCCAAGCGCAATACCGGCCAGCACAACAGCGACGATGGCGGTCCACGTATAGAGCGACGATCCTATACTACGAGCAGCCAGCCGGGATGCCACCAATTCCAGAATCATGAGGCATCCACCCGTGAAGAAAACCGTCGCGCTCGGTATCAGCATCCGCCAGAGGGACCCCAGACGCGAGCAGCCCCGGGCGGGGACCTCCAATGCCCTGCATTTATCCATGTTCCATGTTCCGAACGATCAGGGTAAAACAACGAGTATACCGAAGATTGGCAGTCTGGACAAGCGGCTGGACGGCCAGACATGTAAGATCGCGTTCGGCCGCCGTCTTCGTTCAGTAGTCAAAGTACCGAGTGCCGTGCGAATCGCTGCCGGGCCAATCGACACGAATGAGCTTCGTCGAGGGCTGACAGATCCAGCCATCGTGGCCGGTCGCTTCCGTCGGAAAGGCCCCGTTATTGCCGACGATGCGGACTCGATTCAAGCCGTTGAAGGGGTTTTCGGGTATGCGCAGCAGGCAACGATCCTCAACCGTCATCTGGCTCTCGAAGAGCGAGGCCGTCGGCTCGTTACCGAGGTTGTTGCCTTCATATCCCGGCGGCACGCCGATGTGACGCGCAGCATATAACTCGATGGCGCCTCGGAGGAGTTGCAGATTCTCCCGGGCCGCCGCTTCCCGGGCTTCCATGCCATGGCCTTGCAGCGAGGGGAGCACCATAGCCGCCAAGATGCCGATGATGGCGGCCACAATGATCAGTTCCGCAATGGAAAACGCTCTTCCCATTCTGGGTGTCCGGGGTCTTTGCCCCGACCAAGGTGCTGCTTGACAGGGTCCCAGTCCTTCTACACGCTACATCGTGTCCGGCGAGACCCGTCCCTACTCTGCTCTGCTGCTTTATCGGCTGTATCTCACTCCGACTTTACTCGGGATCGCCGTTATCGGACCCCCCTCTCGCACCGGCGAGAAGGAAATCGCCTACATGACCGCCCGTGAAACCTTCCGCACCCCCTGCCGTAGGGGTAGGGAAGGGGACGCCGGACGCGATGATCTGCGTTTTGGGAGTCCCGCCGGAGAGACTATGCACGACGATGGCCTGACCTCTCAATTGAGACTTTGACATTGCCGATTGGCCGTGTTACACTTGCATGCCGAAGGGTGTGAGGTTGACAACAACCTCATAGGCATGCCAGGGTGGTCGGGCCGCCACCCAATCAATCTGGTGTTTCGACTGTTTTGGAGAGGGCTTGTGTCTGCGCGCGACGATCAAATCCCTGCCGGGCAGAGCACGGTGCTTGGAATTATGACGAGACTCAGGTGGATGTTTTTCGGCAATCCTCCACTATCATGATGATCGAAAGTCAACTCCATCGCTATCGGCTCGGCATTGTGGGAAACTGCTCCTATATTGCCTACATCGACGATCGGGCGGCGGTTCGCTGGCTGTGCATGCCGCGATTCGACAGCAGCTTCCTCTTCGGGTCGCTCTTGGACCCCGACAAGGGTGGCGACTTCTCCATCCAGCCGACAGGAGTATTCGGCGCGCGTCAGTACTATCTTGAGAACACCAACATCCTCTGCACCCAGTTCCAGGGCGAGGATGAGGCGTTTAAAGTCACGGACTTCGCGCCACGGTTTTACCAGTACGACCGATATTTTCGTCCGCTGATGCTGGTTCGCAAGATCGAGCCGATTCGAGGTCAACCACGCGTCGCCGTCACCTGCACGCCCGTGGGCGACTACGGGCGCATCCAGCCGGAGATCGTGGTCGGCAGCAACCACCTCCGGTATCTGAACCTCGGCGGTCACGTGCGCCTGACCACGGACATTCCGCTCAGTTACGTAGCCGACGCCAAGCCGTTTATCCTGAACGAGCCTCGCCATCTCCTCTTCAGTTACGGTCCACCGCTGGAGGCGCCGCTAGCGGCCACGGTGGAAGAGTTCCTCGATAAGACCCGCCAATACTGGCTGCAGTGGGTCAAGACCATGTCGATCGCCTCGATCTTCCAGGAACCGACCATCCGTTCGGCCCTGGTGCTCAAGCTTCACCAGTATGAGGACACCGGCGGGATCATCGCGGCGGGCACGACGAGTCTGCCGGAGTCGCCGCAATCCGGACGGACCTGGGACTATCGGTACTGCTGGCTGCGAGACACCTACTACGTGTTGAAAGCCTTCAACGATGTGGGGCACTTTGAGGAGTTGGAGAAGTACTTCAACTACGTGCAAAACCTGATGCTCAGAGAGACGCCGGCCATTTGCCCGGTTTATACCGTGACGGGGGACCACGTGCCCTTGGAGCAGCGGTTGCCGTTGGCGGGTTATCTGGGCAATCAGCCGGTCCGGGTCGGCAACGACGCCGTGGCCCAGCGCCAGCACGATATCTATGGGCAGGTGCTCATCAGTCTGCTGCCGTTGTACATCGACAAACGTTTGCACTATCACGACACGCGTCGCACATTGGACTTGGTTCGGGGGCTGCTGGATCGAATCGATGCGGCGTTTGAAGAGCCGGATGCGGGGATCTGGGAGTTCCGCGGCCGGCTGCAGCATCACTGTCACACGTACCTGTTTCACTGGGCCGGGAGCCGTGCGGCGCTCAAGATTGCCGAGTCGCTGGGAGATACGGTGCTTCGCGACAAGGCGGCTCATTTGATCGAACGCAGCGCCGGGAGGGTTGAGGCTTGCTTCGATCCTGCTCGTGAGGTCTACACTCAGGCTGTCGGCGTCGAGCACCTGGACGCCAGTGACCTTCAACTCATCAGTCTGCGCTACCTGGACCCGGCGTCGGAACGCGCCCGCCGGCACCTGGCCGCCTTGGAAGGCCAGTTGAAAGCAGACCATGGCTTGTTCTACCGCTACGTGCACGAAGATGATTTTGGCAAGCCCCAGTCCTCGTTTTTGGCCACCGCTTTTTGGTATGTGGAGGCACTGGCTTGTGTGGGGCGGGTCGGTGAAGCGGTCGATGCTTTGGAGCATTTGCTGACGTACTCGAATCACCTGGGTCTATTCAGCGAGGACGTGACGTTGGACGGCTCTCAGTGGGGGAACTTCCCGCAGACCTATAGTCACGTGGGATTGATGAACGCCGTATATCAGATCGCGCGCAAGCTGGACCAGCCGATCTTCTTATGACCCGGAAGCCCCGGTATGACAAACACCCAACCCCAGTGCTGCGACCGCCTCGTCTTGGTCTCCTACCGTCTGCCCTTTCGGCTGTTCAGGAACAAGGTCATCCGAAACGCCGGCGGGCTGGTATCGGCCATCCTGGCGCTGGTCGAAAAACCCGAGGCGACAGAGCAGTTCGACCAGCGAATCGTGTGGATCGGCAAGACCGACGACACGCCGGAGGAACTCGCCCGGGTGCAGGAACAGGTGCGTGATTTCGAGCTGGTGCCCGTTCATATCGAGGACAGGCTCGACGATAAGTACTATGGCGGTTTCTGCAACGACATGATCTGGCCCCTGTTCCACTACTTTCCGCTGCTGGCCAATTTCGACGTGGCGTACTTCGAAGCTTACCGCGAAGCTCATGAGTTGTTCCTGAACCAGGTGGCGAAGATCCTTCGACCGACCGATCTGGTCTGGGTCCACGACTATCACCTGATGCTGCTGCCCGGTCTGATCCGCGAGCGGTTTCCGAATGCAAACATCGGGTTCTTCCTCCATATCCCGTTTCCGTCGTTCGAGGTTTTTCGGCTGATGCCCCGAGGGTGGCGGGAGGCCCTCTTGCGAGGTATCCTGGGCGCGGACTTGGCCGGTTTTCATACGTTTGACTATACACAGTATCTCCTCAGAGCGGTCCGGCGAACCTTGGGGCTGGAGACCACGATGAACACGGTGGTCGTTGAAGACCGGCTGATCAAGGCCGAGACCTTTCCCTTGGGGATTGATTACACCCGATTCAACGGTGCTACCCAGGACGCTGAGGTGCAGCGGGAGCGAGAGAAGCTCCGTCGGATTCTGGGCCACAGCAAACTGATCTTCTCCGTGGATCGGCTCGATTACTCCAAGGGGCTTTTGCATCGGCTTATGGGGTTTGAGCATTTCCTGGAGAAGTATCCCAAGTGGCACGGGAAGATCGTGTTCAATATGGTCGTGATCCCGTCGCGCGAGTCGGTCGGGCGATACCAGGACATGAAAAAGGAGATTGAGGCGGCGGTGGGCCGGATCAATGGGAAGTACGGCTCGCTCACGTGGCGGCCGGTAGTCTACCAGTACCAGTCCCTGGCCTTCCCCGAGATGGTGGCTCTGTACGACCTCAGTGACGTGGGGTTGATCACGCCGATACGGGACGGGATGAACCTGGTGGCCAAGGAGTACATAGCCTGTCAGAGGACTAACCCCGGAGCGTTGATCCTCAGTGAAATGGCCGGGGCCGCGGCTGAACTCAGCGAGGCGATTCTGATCAATCCTACGGACAAGGCGGAAGTCGCGACCGCCATTGCGAAGGCCCTGGACATGCCGATGTCGGACCGCCGGGCCGTGCTCGAACGAATGCAGAGGCGGCTGCAGACCTATGATGTATTCGCGTGGGCAAAGGATTTCTTCGACACTATGGATCGTGTGAAGCAAGAACAACATGTCCTGAAAGTGAGACTGGTCAGCCGGTCTATCGAGAACCAGATCGCGCAGAAATACGGCAAGGCAGTGCGGCGAATCATCTTTCTTGACTATGACGGCACACTGGTTCCCTTCTCCAAATATCCGGAGATGGCCGTACCCAGCGAGCCCGTCTTGGTGCAGTTGAGACGTCTGGCGGCGGATGCGAAGAACACCGTGGTGATTGTCAGTGGCCGTAGGCAGGAGTTCTTGAACCAGTGGTTCGGCGAGCTGCCGATCATCCTGGTGGCGGAACACGGGGCCTTCCTCCGCATACCACCTGCCGGGTGGACCAGCGAGGTGGATGCCGACCCCGCTTGGAAACAGCAGGTGCTGCCGGTGCTCCAGAGATATGCGGACCGGTGCACTGGTGCCTTCATTGAAGAAAAGGGTCTGTCGTTGGCTTGGCACTTTCGCAATTCCGACCCGGGGATATCGCTCTTGCGGTCTCAGGAACTCAAGGACGAGTTGCGGGAACTGGTCTCGCACGACAGCAGACTCCAGATCATGGAAGGCCACAAGGTCATTGAGGTCAAGAGGTCCGGATACGACAAAGGCTCGGTGGCCTTGAAGTTGTTAGGCTCAGCCGCCTATGACTTCATCCTGGCGATTGGGGATGACAAGACCGATGAAGACCTCTTTCGCGCCGTGCCCGCGCAGGCCCTGACCGTCAAGATCGGGATCACGGCCTCTCTGGCCAAATACAACCTCAAGGATCAGCAGGAGGTCGTCAGGTTCCTGGACCATCTCCTGGAAGACGCCCAAAGATCCGCCGACGTCACTTTTCGGAGAGAACCTTGACATCGGAGTCCGGCCCCGCTATAGTAGTTCGTCGAAGGGTGTGAGGTCCACACAGACCTTGCAGGCATGTTGGGGTGGTCGGGCCGCCATCTACCAATCAATCTGGATTGTGGTTGTTAGGAGACAGCCTGTGTCTGCACTCGACGGTCAAATCGATGACGAGCAGAACACACCATTGGGACGGAGGGCAAGGCTCTGATAGGTGCTTCCCGGCGACTGGGCCGTGCGATTTCTCCTCACCTTTGTTTCTTTTTGCCACGAGTGATCCGTTCGTCCGTAGAATCGTACAGGGCTGAGAATGCTCGGCGGCGATATGAATCCTCGCCCATGCAAAATCCTGCGCGATTGCCAAGGATATTCCTATGAGTGAACATTGGGTGACCGGCGGGTTGATGACCATCATGGTGCTGGTCTTGACGTTGCCTTTCTTCTCGCACAGAGTGGAAAAGCAGCTCGAACTGTTTCTCTTCATTACGGGTGTCCTCTCCGTGACCATCTCCGGGCAGTGGAGTTGGCATCTCGTGCACCAGGCTCTGGTTGATCCGATCAAGATCACGCTGGCGGTTCTGATCGCGGGCCTTCTCTTTCGCTTGATCCGGCCCAAGATTGGTGTGTGGGCGAACCGTCTGGCTAAGCGGATCGGGTTCGCCCCTTTGTTCTTCGTTATCGTTGTTGGGTTGGGTTCGCTCTCCAGCTTCATTACGGCGATCGTCGCGGCCCTGATTCTGGCGGAGGTCATCAGTGCCTTGCGGCTCCCGAGGACCGTTGAACTCCGCTTGGTCATCATTGCCTGCTTTTCCATAGGTCTGGGGGCCGTCCTGACGCCCCTGGGCGAACCACTATCGACTATCGCGGTCGCCAAGCTTTCGGGCGAGCCTTATCACGCGGGCTTCTTCTTTCTCCTGGGGCTGGCCGGCAAATGGGTGATTCCGCTGGTCCTCGGACTTGGGCTACTGGCGGTGCTGCTGCCGAATAAGCACGAAGTGCGAGGTCCAACTCTCTCTGAAGATAGGCCGGAACAGATCCGGGACATCCTGATCCGGGCGATGAAGGTCTACGTGTTCATCCTGGCCCTGGTGTTCCTGGGCACCGCGTTCACGCCGATTGTGGACAAGTATTTGACTCGCATCCCGGCTCTCGGACTCTACTGGATCAACATCGTTTCGGCCGTCCTCGATAACGCCACCGTAACGGCGGCCGAAATCACCCCGATGATGTCTGAGCAGACCATCAGGACCGTCCTGCTGGGGCTGTTGATCGCCGGCGGCATGCTGATTCCAGGCAATATCCCCAACATCATCTGTGCGAACAAGCTGACGATCAAAAGCAGCGAGTGGGCTCGCATCGGTGTACCGCTCGGGATGGCGCTGATGGTTGGGTGCTTTCTTGTTCTGCTGGTGACCTCGCCACGGACGTCATGATGCAGATTGTTGTTGACATGGGAGTTCGCTCTCACTATGGTGGAGTCTCAAAGGGTGCGAGGCCGCACAGACCTCGCAGGCGTGTTGGGGTGGTCGGGCCGCCATCTCCTAATCAATCGGGGTTGCGACGGTTAGGAGATGGTCATGTCTGCGTCTGATAGTCAAACCGCAGGTAGGCAAAGCACGTTACCGGGGATTGGGACGAGGCTCTGGTGGATGTTTTTCGGTAACCTTGTTCTCGCCTTCTCTATCATATTCATTGTCCAGAATGGGGGCGGCTTTTTTCAGACGGCCGACTGGGTCTTCTGGATCGCTCTGGCCAGCCTGGTGCTGATCCGATACGTGGATATCAGGTTTCTCGATGGGTGTACCGGGGCTGGTGAACCCGCGTCCCTCACTCACTGGATCAGGTACGCTTCCGTATTGACCGCCTGTTCGGTCGCACTCTGGGTCCTTGCTCACGTGGCAGGCTACCTCTTCGTCATGAGAACTACTCATAGCTAACAGAGCCCGATGTCGGGAGAGGAGTCTATGAACGCTGTCTCCAGGCAAAGTCACGACCTGTCGTTTCCGAACGAGCCTCAAGCGACTCGGGGGTATTTCCGAGATGGTCCTGTAGCTTGTTCGTTCGAGTCGATGATCGTGATCGCGGGGAGCAGTCTGCCGGCCCGACGACAGTCGTGAGGGAAGGAAACGGCCATGAGAACGATTCACTACCCCTTGCAGAGTGAAGACCTCAGACTCGTGGTGAAGAGAATCGTCCAGGATCTTGAGGATTCCCACACCTACGAGGGAAAACTCTTCATAACCAGAGTCCTTCCGCCCGCTGGCTCTCCGACGAATACTCCGGCGGATCATCCTCATCTGATTGTTGAGGAAGAAGGATGCGCAAGGCTCCTGGGGTTGATCCCGTACAGGAGAAAGAAGACAATACTTGTTATAAAAGAGGGATTCTACGATGTCGAGGACACAGGAAGTAAAGAGATGTTCGTTGTCCTGAGATGTAGGACTTGTGAAACAGTCGCCCGAAAGCACCTGGAAGAGTATGGCAGGAGACATCAGGTGACACAAGTCGTTTACTGGGGAAGAAACCGCTTCCGACCCCAGCACGTAGTCTCTCTGTAGCCCTTCGTCGCATCGTGACGTACGGCTGTCGTCGGAAATCAACTGTTGGTGGGAGGGTGGTTAAGCCGGGAAGGAGAACATAGGATGGATATCAACTGCAAGGGGTATCTTGACCAGACGGTTGATTGGATCATCCGTAGTGGCCCCAAAATCGTCGTCATTCTGGTACTCATGTTCATAGGGGTCAGACTTTCGGGCGCTGTCGCCGGGCGGGTATTCGCCTTCATCGGGCGGCGCAAGCAAATGGACGAGGAGTACCAGAAGCGCGCCGACACGCTCAGTGCCGTCATTGGCTATCTGATCACTGCCACGGTCATTGTCGTGGCTGCTCTCATGATCCTGGCGGAGTTGAACATCCAGATCGGTCCCGTCCTGGCGGCGGCCGGCGTTGTCGGGGTCGCCGTCGGCTTTGGCGCCCAGCATCTCGTCCAGGATGTTATTAGTGGTTTCTTTATCCTCTTGGACGACCAGATTCGCGTGGGCGACGTGGTCCAGGTCGCCGACAAAGGTGGTCTCGTGGAGCGATTGAACCTCCGCATGGTCGTCCTACGCGACCTGTCCGGCAATGTCCATTACGTCCGCAACGGCAAGATCGACATCGTTACGAATATGACGAAGGACTACTCGCGCTATGTCTTCGATATTGGCGTTGCTTACCGAGAGGACGTGGATGAAGTCATCGAGATCATCAAGCAAGTGGACGAGGAACTCAGAAACGATCCGGCGTTCGGGCCGGACATTCTCGAACCGATTGAGATCCTGGGCCTCGACCAATTTGCAGAATCTGCCATCATTATCAAAGCCCGGACCAAGACCAAGCCGATCAAGCAATGGGGTGTCGCGCGCGAATTCAACCGGCGGCTCAAGAAGCGATTCGATGAGAAGGGCATTGAAATCCCGTTCCCACACATGACCTTGTATGTCGGCCAAGACAAGGCTGGCCGCGCCGCACCTCTGAACGTCACCTTGGACCGCGAGACGCAGGGTTCGGATGCGACCAACGCGCGTCGCCCCTGAAATCTCTGCTCTCGGCTGCGCATGACTTCCTCCTAGCCACTGGGACAATCCTCTCGGACAGGCACTTTACACCGCGGAGGATTCTGGTATCATTTCCTGGCGAATCTCGGATTGCAGGGCGAGCGTCCTTGCTCGCCGCGAATTGTCGTGCGGGGCTGCGCGACTTACAGGGAGGCTACATGACGGACCAGACCCAGGTACAGACGAATTTCAGCTTGCTGACGGATCACGACATCTACCTGTTCAAGGAAGGCAATCACTTCCGTCTTTACGAGAAGCTCGGCGCCCACGTGGTCAAGAACGGCAGCGTCAAAGGGACCTATTTCGCCGTCTGGGCTCCCAATGCCGCCCGGGTCTCCGTCGTCGGGGACTTCAACGAGTGGAACCCGCAAACCCACCCGCTGGCCGCCCGATGGGATGGCTCCGGAATCTGGGAAGGTTTCATCCCCAAGATCGGCAAGGGGTCCCTGTACAAATATCACATCGTCTCGAACCACAACGGCTACGCCGTCAACAAGGGGGATCCGTTGGCGTTCTTCTGGGAGTTGCCGCCCAATACCGCGTCGGTAGTCTGGGACATCGACTACCGATGGGGCGACGAGGCCTGGCTTCAGAAGCAGCCGCAGCATAACTCGCTCGATGCTCCGCTGAGCATCTATGAAGTCCACCTCGGCTCCTGGCGGCGCGACCCGAGCGATCCCAGCCGCCTGCTCAGCTACAACGAGATCGCACCCATGCTGGCCCAGTACGTCAAGGAGATGGGCTTCACGCACGTGGAGTTTCTGCCGGTCATGGAACACCCACTCTATGCCTCGTGGGGTTATCAGACGCTGGGCTACTTCGCTCCCAGCCGCCGGTACGGCTCGCCGCAGGACTTGATGTTCCTCATCGACCATCTGCACCAGAACGATATCGGCGTGATCCTCGACTGGGTGCCCTCGCATTTTCCCACGGATGAATACGGCCTCGGTTACTTCGACGGCACGCACCTCTACGAGCACGCGGACCCGCGCCTCGGCTTTCACCCGGATTGGCGCAGCGCCATCTTCAACTACGGCCGGCACGAGGTCCGCGAGTACCTGATCAGCTCCGCCATGTTCTGGCTGGACAAGTACCATGCGGATGCCCTGCGCGTGGACGGCGTGGCGTCCATGCTCTATCTCGACTACTCCCGCCGAGAGGGCGAATGGATTCCGAATGAGCATGGCGGGCGGGAGAACCTCCGGGCGATCGAGTTCCTGCGCCGCTTCAACGAGATGGTCTACCGGGACTTTCCACGCATCCAGATGATCGCCGAGGAATCGACGGCTTGGCCTATGGTGACCAAGCCCGTCGACGTCGGTGGCCTGGGTTTCGGCATGAAGTGGAACATGGGCTGGATGCACGACACCCTCGAATACTTCAACCAGGACCCCGTCTACCGCAAATACCAGCAGGGCAAGCTGACCTTCTCCGTGCTCTACGCCTTCTCCGAGAACTTCATCCTCCCGCTGTCGCACGATGAGGTCGTGCACGGCAAAGGCTCGCTCTATGGCCGAATGCCCGGCGACGCCTGGCAGAAGTATGCCAACCTGCGCTTGCTCTTCGGCTACATGTACACCCACCCCGGCAAGAAGCTGCTATTCATGGGCGGAGAATTCGGCCAATGGCCGGAGTGGGCGCACGATCACAGCCTCGAATGGCACGTGCTCCAGCACCCCGATCACGCGACCCTGCAGAAATGGGTCCGGGATCTCAACCACTTGTACCGGGCCGAGCCCGCGCTCTTTGAGTTGGATTTCGATCCCAAAGGCTTCGAGTGGATCGACTTCCACGATGCGGACAACAGCGTCCTGAGCTATCTGCGCCGCAGCAAATCCGGCGCATCCATCCTGGCCGTCGCGGCCAATTTCACCCCCGTGCCCCGGCACAACTATCGCGTCGGCGTTCCTCAGGGCGGCTTCTGGAAGGAGATTCTCAACAGCGACGCCCAGGACTACGGCGGCAGCGGCCAGGGCAACATGGGCGGCGTCGAGGCCTCCCCCGAATCGTTCTACGGCAAATTCGAGTACACGCTGTCCGTGACTCTCCCGCCGCTGGGAATCGTCGTCTTCAAGAAACAACTGCCGAACGAGCCAGCACCCGCGACAGCACCGGCAGACGCGAAGCCCAAAGCCCGAAATCCGAAACAGACCCAGAATCCGAAATCGGAGTGACAGAAACGCCTCCTCCCGGTAAAGGCAAGAATCTCTGAAACCGCGGATGACCCAGATAAACGCCAATAGAAAGAGGTGGTCTTGCTCTTGCCAATCCTCTGTTATCAGCGTTCATCGGCGTTCATCTGCGGTTCCCTTCTACGGCATCCGCTTGGTCAGGCGGATATCGTCGATATAGATCCTGCCCGTGCCACCGGGCTTGGGGTTCTGGCGGTCGCCGACGCCAATCACCATCTTCTTGACGGCCGCCACATCCACGCCCGCCGCTTGCGCCTCGCCTAGAGCGATATGCCACTTGTGCCACTCGGTCGCCAGCGCCGCATCCGCATCCGGATGAACCGTCACCGCCATCCGCCCGCTGCTGTCCTCAATCCCCACATGCAACGGGTCCGGCCCGTTGTCGGCCTCACCCCGGAAGTACAGCGTCAACGTGTCTGCGCCCTCAATTGCCCAATCCTGCGGCGTCTGCCAAGTCCGCTCGGCGTCCGAATACCACGGCTTCTTCACATTGTTGTAGTCCATCGGCATGGACTGCCTGCCGCCATGCACGATCTTCTGCTCGGCAAATGGCGCGTACAGATAGCCCACACAAGAGCCGGTGCCGTTGCCAGCATAGTAGGGTGGATGATTCGGGTCGCCAGCGGGATTGTTCGGGTCACCGTAACTGTATCCGTCAAGCCAAGTCTGATAGATACGGCTGCCCTCATCGTCTGTGTATCTTTCAAAGTCGTCTACGACTGTCACGACGACGAGGTCCGCCGTGGTGAAACTCCACACGCTGCCTTTCCACGGGCTGTTCGGGTTGCCTTCGTTGACTTCGTCAATTCGCCAGTAGTACGTCCTGTGAAACTTCAAGACACGAGGATCGTAGGTGGTTGCTCCCCGCGGCTGTCGACCGCAGTAGACTCCCGCGCTTTCGGGCGTTGCATCGGTCACCGAGTCCAGGTCTTCGCCGAAATATATATCGTGCGCGAGGGTACTTCTCGCGCCAAGCCAGCTAAGGGGGAAGGGTGGGACGACGTCTGTCGCACCGTTCGGCGGATCAGGAGAGACGACGCAGAACTCCCACGCCAACCTCGGATAACCCTTGCCTTCGAGAATCCACCAGATGTCCTCCGTACCGTTGGCCGTCTCGCCCACAAAGTCCCACCCGGCTTCCAGGAACGTCGTGCCCGTCTGCATCTCAGCCGTTGTCTTCCCTGTGCCCCCGGCGCTCGTGGTCTGGCCCGAGGTCTCCAGATCCCAGAAACTGGCAGTTGCCGAGCCAGACCCCACCCCCACTAGGCCCACCAGACCGCCGATCCACTCTCCAGTCCCACTGACCGCGCCGGTGCTGTAGCAGTTGATCACAGTACCGCGGTTGTACGCGACCAGCCCACCGACACCCGAATCACCAGTGACTGTGCCGGTGCTGTAGCAGCGGGTCACCCCGCCGTTGTTGAGCCCCGCGAGCCCGCCAACGTCACGATCACCCCTTGTCCTGGCAATCGAATAGCATTCGCTGATCGTGCCGCCCTCCTTAACCCTGATCTCAGAGTGGAACCCATTGAACCCCACCAGCCCACCGACACTCGAATCGCCAGTGACTGTGCCAGTGCTGTAGTAGCGGCTCACGCGACTTTCCCACACCATCAGCCCCACCAGCCCGCCAATGCAGTCACCTGAACCGGTTATGTTGACATCCGCCACCCCCAAATCCCTCACCACTCCCCCGGATTCCAATACACCAAACAGGCCCAGAAGCCTTGCGCCCTTGATCGTCAGATGCGAAATCGTGTAACCATTGCCATCAAAGACGCCGGCGAAGCGAGTCCCCTCAAAGTCCCATTCTGCGTCCGGTGCAATGACCGCCCTGTCGAAGACCTTTCGGCCGGGGAGGTTGGGGTCCAGGTCGATGTCGGCGGTCAGGATGAAGTGCTTGTCGTAGTTTTCCGGCGTCTCGCCGAGGGCGATCAGATCGGCGGCCGTGGCGATCCGGTACGGGTCCTGCGCTGTGCCGCTGCCGCCACCGTAACCCTGGAGGAATCCAACAACGTTGAAGCTCGCAGACAGACCGCCGACCACCGCCTTGACTTGATTGAGACCCGGCGTCGCACCCAACGTCAGCTCGGTGGCGGCCAAGCCGCTGGCATTAGTCACAGCCGAAGCCGGCTGGACCGTACCACCGCCTGTGGTGACGGTAAACTCCACCTGCACACTGACCATCACCTGTCCATATTGGTCCTTCACGCGCACCGTCAAGGGAGAAGCCAGCCGGGACCCCGCCAGCGCCCATCGATTGTCCCCGGAAACCTTCTCGATTGTTGTCGCCATGGGCAATGCCCTGCCCTCAAGGCCGAAGTCCACCGACATACTGCCGACAGTGGCCTTGACCTGGTTGAGGCCCGGCGTCGCGCCCAACGTCAGCTCGGTGGAAGCGAGGCCGCCAGCGTTGGTCACGGCCGAAGCGGGCTCGACCGTACCACCACCCGCGATGACGGTGAATTCCACGGGAACACCGGCCATCACCTGTCCATATTGGTCCTTCACGCGCACCGTCAAGGGAGAAGCCAGCCGGGACCCCGCCAGCGCCCATCGATTGTCGCCGGAGACCTTCTCGATCGTCGTGGCCATGGGCATTGCCCTGCCCTCAAGGCCGAAGTCCACCGACATACTACCAATAGCGGCCTTGACCTGGTTGAGGCCCGGCGTCGCGCCCAACGTCAGCTCGGTGGAAGCGAGGCCGCCAGCGTTGGTCACGGCCGAAGCCGGCTGGACCGTACCCCCACCCGCGATGACGGTGAATTCCACCGGCGCCCCAGCCATAGGCTCTTCGTCCTGGTCCCTCACGCGTACGGTCAAGGGAGACGCTGCCTTGGACCCCACCCAGCCGGATTGATTGTCGCCGGAAACCTTCTCGACGGTCGTGGCAACCCGTTCTGGGAAGGGATCGGTTTCCCACTGCAACCTGGGATAATCAACGCCTTCCTGAATCGTCCAGGTACCCGCAAAGTCCCAGCCGGCAAATGTGGCCGCCTGCTTCATCTGGACGGTGGTCTTGCCGACGCCTCCGGCACTGAGCGATTGCCCGCTGTTCTGCACATCCCAGAAAGAGCTGGTCACAAGACCGTTTCCCTGACCGACAAGCCCGCCAACCGGGCTCGGCCCGGCCACTTTCCCCGTTGCGTAGGAATTTTGGATGGTTCCACCATTGAGCGCCACTAACCCGGCGGCACCCCTGGTGGTGGCGGACACCTGAGCAGTTGAGAAACAACCGTCAACAGTGCCGTAGTTGTCTCCCGTGAGGCCGGCGCCATAATCACCCGACACCTGACCCGTGGTATAACACCGCACGACTCGACCACCATTGGAGCCCGCCAAACCACCAGCATATTTCTGCACAACAGAAACATTTGCTGAGGAGGAAGAACTGATGATGGCGCCGTCACATCTGCCGACAAGGCCGCCGACCACGTGGTTCGCCCGCACAGTTCCCCCATCCACGTGACAACGGCTGATTCTCCCGCTATGGAGATGGCCCACCAGAGCGCCGACCGTGCCTCCGGTCCCGGCGTTGACGCTCGCTCCTCTCAGTCGGAGCTTCGTTATCAGCGCGTCTGTCCCCTGAACTGCTGCGAAGAGCCCCAGACTTGTCGCGCCCGACTTATTGCAGGTAAAGCTCGCGATCGTCTTGCCATTGCCGTCGAAGACCCCCGAGAATGGGCGGCCGTAGCTCGCGTGTACTCCAATCACGTTGAAGGGCGTTCCACCCAAGGCCCTGAGGTCGATATCTGCCATGAGCTTGAAGTGCTTGTCCCAATCGTCAGGCTCCGTCCCGATGGCGTTCAGATCAGCGGCCGTGGCGATCTGGTAGGGGTCCTGGGCCGTGCCGCTGCCCCCGCTGTATTTGGCATAGGCGGGAAGACCGAGAAAGCAAACCGCGATCAGGAAAGGGATCGTCCGCAGGATTTGGGAATGCTCCCGAGCCATCATCGTTCGTCCTCCATCCCCCGGTGTCTGGGTCGCCCGATGACCATCAGGTGTTTCGGCGGTCTCACTGTGCCGACAGGTATGATTCGCCAGGCTGTCGGCTGTCCGTTTCTCTACTCTACGTAGTGTACCAGATGGGATTTGTCAGGTCAAACGCGGAATTCGTGAAACCGCCGATCAACGCTGGTGAGCGCCGATAGACCTGATCCGGCAGAACGCACTCACAGGCGAGGTCTGAGACATCCTCACCAAGTTCCCTGCCGCCACACGGCTGGGGCATGGTGTTCAATGGAGTTCCACCGCGTGAAGCTCCGTCGGCGTGCATACGCGCACCTCGTGGAGACCGAAACGCTTGAGATAACCTGGTGCACCCGAAGGGCTGACCAGATAATTTCGTCCCTGCGGATAGTAGCGGCGAAAGACCTCCAACGCAGCGCTGTCGAACGTGCCCGCATCCCATTTGCACTCGATCGCATCGACTTCGTCGCGACGTGTCGCCAGAACGAAATCCACTTCGCGTCCGCTCTTGTCGCGCCAGTAACGCACCGCCACATCGGGGAACTGGGCCTGGAGGTGCTCCAGCACCAGATGTTCCCACAGGAAGCCGTAGTCCTCGGGGCGCAGCGGATCCCAGGCGCGCGCGAAACTCACGAAACCGGTGTCAAAGGCATACACCTTGGGTTGCTTCACGAGTTCATGCTGGCCCCCGGCGTGGAAGGGTCGCACCAGCGTGACCGCGTGGGTGATCTCCAGCGCGCGCAAATGGCTTTCCACCGTGGCGCGGGTGATGCCCAGCGCTGTGGCGGTCTTGGTAACCTCGAACTGCCCGCCGCTCTGACGCAGCACGTATTCGAGAAGCGTGTTGAAACGGTTGATGTCTCGGAAGCCGAAGAGCCGCTGGATGTCGCGTGCAAAGAACGAGTCCATCCACTCGCGGTAGAACGCGGCCTGCTTGGACTCCGCCAGGAGCGCGAGCGGCAGGCCGCCATGGAACAAACGCTTCGGCAGCGTTGCCCCGAAGGCGGGTAGTTCATCCCACAATACCGGCGTCAGATGCACCAAGCGCTTCCGGCCGGTCAACGTATCGCGGAACTTCTTGCTCGCCGCCAACGTCGAGGATCCCGTGGCAAGAATCCTCAGCTTCGGGAAACCGTCGGCGCCAATTTTCAGCACACGCGCTGGATCGCGAAGCTGGTGGATCTCGTCAAACACCACGACCGGCTTGGAGCAGCCCTGAAAGAACAACTGTGGATCCCGGACCATGTCCTCGACAACCGGCAGATCGCAGTTGAGGTAGAGGATGCGCTCCGGGCCAAGGCTCTCCGCCAGTGTGGTCTTCCCACAGCGGCGGACCCCGCAGAGCCACGCGATCGGCGTATCGTGCCATGCGTCTTCGATTCTCTTGAGCCAGAAAGGTCGTGGAATCATGCTACCATAGTATACGTTTGGTGTGCCTAAATGTAAAGTGTAATATACTTTTATGCTACTACAAGTCCTTCTGGACGTGGCTGTCCAAAGTTCTCACCTCAGATATGCAGGGATCGTCACGTCCGGCCGTAGGTCCAGGTCAGCTTTCTGAGCCTCCCGGCCAGGCGGGCCTCGGTCCGGCCGGGACGCATCCGCCACCGCCAGTTTCCGTCCTGCCGGGCCGGCAGGTTCATCCGTGCCTCCGCGCCCAGAGCCAACACGTCCTGCATGGGAACAATGGCAATCTTCGCCACGGAGCGTAGGGCGGCCCGCATCAGCTCCCAGGAGATGTCGCCCGCCGCGACCCGGCACCCGAGATAGTCGAATAGACCCTGGCGGCGGTCCGCCTTCAGTTCTTTTTCGAACCAGCCGCGTGTGGTGTTGTTATCGTGCGTGCCCGTGTAGACGATCGAATTCTCCGCGTAGTTGTGGGGCGCATGCGTACTGCGGGCGGGATCGCCGCCAAAAGCAAACTGCAGCACGTTCATGCGCGGGAAGTTGTACCTGGCCACCACCTCCCGGACATCGGCGGTGATGTACCCGAGGTCCTCCACGAAGATAGCCGCGAAGGGAATCCGGCGCAGCAACTCGCGGAGAAACTTGTCATGCGGCGCCGGCACCCACTTGCCGCGCATCGCGTTGGGATGGCTGGCGGGCACCTCCCAGTACGCGACCAGGCCGCGAAAATGGTCGATGCGGACGAAGTCGAACAGCAGCAGATTGTGCTTCATCCGCTGCATCCACCATTCGAAGCCTGTTTCCTCCAGGCGTTGCCAGTCGTAGACGGGATTGCCCCAGAGCTGTCCGGTCGCGCTGAAGTAATCCGGCGGCACGCCGGCGACAAAACGCGGCTTCTTGGCCCGGGTCAACTTGAACAGATCCGGATGCGACCAGACATCGGCGCTGTCGTAGGCCACGTAGATCGGCACGTCGCCGACCACCTGAATGCCCCGCTCGTTGCAGTACCGCTTCAGACGAAGATACTGTCGATAAAAAACGAACTGGCAGAAACGCTCACGCTCAACAGATTGCGGATTCGTTGCGGGTGAGGATTCGAATCCGAAATCCCGTAGGGCGGCCGGCCAGTCGGACCACAGTTGTCCCTTGAAACGCCGCCGGAGGGCTACGAAGCTGGCATAGGGGTCAAGCCAGGTCCGATGTTCCTCCACAAAGCCGGCGTAGGCTGCCGGTCGGGCGGTACTCTGGAAGCGCGTGAAAGCCGCGTCGATAAGCTTTTCCTTGTAGGAGGACGCCTTCTCGAAGTCCACCCGCTCGGCAGAGAAGGCCGGCGGGTCCGAGACCTCGCGCTTGGTCAGCCAGCCGTCCTGATACAGGAGGTCCGGACTGATCAAAAGCGGGTTGCCGGCGAAGGCGGAAAGGCACTTATAGGGCGAGTATCCGGCCTCGGCGGTCGTGTGATTCAAAGGGAGAAGCTGCCAGTAGTTCTGGCCCGCCGCCTGGAGAAAATCCGCGAACTGGTACGCCTGGGGCCCGAAGTCGCCGATGCCGTGCTTCGAAGGCAAGGAGGTGACGTGCATCAGAATGCCGCTGGATCGACGCCTTAACATTTACCACTTACTATTTAAGATTTACTATTTTGTCTTCACGTCTTGACGATACTGCTCGTATATCGCGATGGGATCATAAATAGCGAATCCTAAATTGTAAATCGTAAATAGTAAATGTCCTACGGGATGGCCAAGCCCAGCCGCTGGGCCAGGTGGCCGAAATGCTCCACCCATTCCGTCGCCTGCTCGTCGCCCGCGGCGGCCGTCTTCTTCATCTTGGGATACTCGCGTTTGGCGATCGTGAAAAAGACATTCTGCGCGTGCTGCAAGTCCATCTCCGGCGTCAACAGGCGCAGGATCTCCACACCCTTCTCGATGGACCACAGCAGGTGAAAATCCTCCGGCGCATCCTCCCACAGACTCGCCAGACTGCTGATCTTGCGACTACCCTCGAAGCTCAGTCTCTCCTTGTCGAGGCTCAGCGACAGCCGCTCCACCTCATCGGCCAGGTCCCGCAGCCGATTCAGGTCGATGTCGTCTTCCTGAATCGCCGTGCAGATGTCTTCATTCAGAATGAACTCGGCCGGCTCGGACAAGGCCTTGGGCAACGGCATATTCATGTTGCGAATCATCTGCATGATGGCGTAGTTGTGCTCGTAGATATGGCGGAACGAGCTCTCGATTTCCTTCCACGTGCTTTCGAGAAGCCAGTTGAGAATCTCCCGCTGCTGATCCTTGAACAGGTGGGTCAGCGAGTAGTTTTTGCCATCGAACGCCACGTTCATCAGCCGCATGACCTCGTTGCTGTCGCCTTTGCGGAAGGCCTTCACGAGGTCCTGCCGGATGCGTTTGAACTGATCGTCGGGCATCCGCCCTTGCACCGCAGCGAACAGGTGATGATCGCCGAGATAGAGTACGGCCGAGTCCACCGCATACTCTTCCAGCGTGATGTTCGACCGAATCTTCGACCGGCTCGTCGTCAGAACCTGCACCCCCGCCTCGGCGTGCTCGAAATCCTCGATATGGGCGGAATAGCAGTAGATGTCGATGGATTCCTCAGACGATTCCTCGAAGACCGAGCTGAGCGCGAAGTGGGCGCCGACACGATGCAGATCGACGCGGGCCGGCTCGACATACGCCTCGTACACCTCTTTGCCGTTGGCGTAGGGCCGCCGGTTGGTCGGGGCGCTCAAGAGCATATCCTTGAATTCGGCCTCCAGGTTCCAGTTCTGGATCTCATGACACAACTGCATCGCGCGCGAGGCGTACATCATCACCTGCACGGTCTCGATGCCGCAGATATTGTCGAAGAACCACCCGCAACTGGTGTACATGAGCATGCCGTTGCGCTGCATCTCCAGCAGCTTCAGGAACATGACCTTGTCGTGATGCTCCAGTTCGCGTCCGGCCGCCTTGGCGATGAAAGCGTCCACGTCCTCGGGCGACCGGTCGTTGATGACGCTGACGTACTCGTTCCTGACCTTCCAGGGATCAGGGTTGTACGCGGCCATGCGATCCTGGTAGACGGTCCCGATCCGATCGCGCAGCCAATCGAATGCCTGGCGCAACGGGGCGCGCCACTGTTGCTGGCCCGAGCGCGACTGATCGGCCGCACAACCGCAGTTGCTTCGCCAGCGTTCCACGCCGTGGACACAACTCCACGAGCTGTTCTCCCAGATCTCGGCCTCGTGATCGGGCGGGAACTTCTCCAGATACTCGCCGTAGACCGTGAACTTGGCGAGGTTATTGGCGGTGATGTGATGGATGCAGTAGGCCAGCGCCATATCGCCGTGATGATGGTGATGACCGAAGGATTCGCCGTCGGTGGCCACATGAACGAGGTGCGATTGTTCGCCATCATTGGGAAAGGCGCCGACCAGCCGCATGGCGAAGTTTTCGCCGCTGTGGAGCAGCCCACCATACGCAATGCCGTGCGAGACCGGACCGTTGTAGAAGAAGAGGGCGATCTGTTTGCCGCTCGGCAGGCTGCAGATGTAGGGCACACTCGTATCCACATCCCCTTCGTTCACATCCCGCCACCGGCGTTGGCCCGTCAGTTTCCTCACCCGCTTGGCCTGGCGCGGAGCGAGGATTGTGAACTTGATCCCGTGTGCGGCCAGCACCTCCAGGGTGGGAATATCCACTGCCGTCTCAGGCAGCCACATCCCTTCCGGGTCCCGCTCGAAACGCCTCTTGAAGTCCTCGATCCCCCACACGACCTGCGTCTCTGTGTCGTGAGGATTCGCCAGGGGCAGAACCATGTGGTTGTACGCCTGGGCCATCGCACAGCCATGCCCCGAGAACCTTTCGCGGCTCCTCCGGTCCGCCTCCAGGACCTTCTGATAGACATCCGGGGCGTGCGATTCCAGCCAATACATGAGCGTCGGGCCAAAATCGAAGCTGATGCTCTCGTAGTTGTTGACGATTTCGATGATTTTCTTATCCGGGCCGAGAATGCGGGAAGCCGCATTCTGCCGGTAACATTCCTCCGTGATTCTGGCGTTCCAGTCGTGGTACGGATACGCCGAGTCCTGCAATTCGACGTATTCCAGCCACGGATTTTCTCTGGGTGGTTGATAGAAATGTCCGTGTATACAAACGTATTTATCCATCCAGTAACCTTTCTGTCCAGCGTCCGGCACAAGATGGGCAACTGCCTTGACCAGCGACGGCCCCCTTGCCCAGATTCCCGCGTCTACCCTACCCATTGCGAATCTGGGTGATCGCCCGTACCCGCGTCGATGCCGGTCCGCTTGGACCCGCACCGCTTCGCTACGGCGCGAATCTCTGAAAGTGCCGATGATACAACAACTTAGCGCAGCACGCAACCTTGCCTCATCAATTTCTTGCATAGAACCCTTGTGAAGCAAGGCCGTACAACAGGTGAACGAGTTGACTGAGCGGCTGGTCGCCCAAGGCGCCAGCTATTACGCCAACCTGAACATCCTCTGGCCTACCACTGACAAGATTGCCCCGGAGAATGCAGTCACATGCGTCGTCAAGCGTGTTTGGGAGATCGCACCAACCGACCGCGACGATCCGCTCGAAGTCAGCTTTGCCAGTGAAGCCCGCCTGCGCGTCATTCGGGCCAAGTGCCGGGTCTATTGGTTTGACATGACCGACGGGGCGCTATCGCGACATTACAGACAAGCTAAAGGAGGTCAGGAGTACTCAGGAGATTCGTCGTGAATCACCGGCCGAACGAGGCGCAGTACACGGGCATACGCTGGTCTTGGACCAGGTGGATCGACCCGCCTTTCACGATCTGAGGATCACGTTTCTGGGCCTCATCGAGCAAGAAGACCTCGCCGGAGTCTATCCAAGCGCACTGCCGGCCCTGTGGAAGCCGGGAATCCAACGTTACTTCCGAGACAGTCTTGCCAGTCTCAAGGCCGCCTACGCCCAGGAGAAGAAGGCTTCGTGGACGCAAACACGGCGGTGAACTCCGGTCAATGATTGAAGCCGCAGCCTCCGGTATTCACCTGGAGGCTGCGGCCTCGGTCTGATCACCACTCCATCCTCTCTGTGCTATTGCTGACGCGTCCGATTGGGGGACTGGGTCGACGAACGCTGGTTCGTCGTGCCGGATTTCGACGTAGACCCTTGACTTGTTCCCGTCTGACTGGATGTGGATGACTGGCCGGTTGTCCACAGCGGTTTTCCGCTCTTGTCCCGCAGTGGCAGGGTCTGACTGCCCTTCTTGAGCTCGGACGCAATGATCACGGAGCGCTGGCCGACCTTCGACTCGGAGCCCGTGATCGTAATATCATCGCCCCGCTTGGCAAAGAAATTCTGCTGCTCCGCATAGGAGCTGGGCCCCGCAAAGACCGTCACGAGATTGCCGTCGGAGGTTTTCACGCGCAGACGCAGTCCTGGAGAGGTTCCCGCCGGCGCTCCCTCGGGTTTGAAGGTGCCCACACTTTGCACCGTTCCCTTGATCGTTTTGACGGTGTTGGGGTTGAAGTTCTTGCCGTGCATACCGGTGGCCCCCCACGTCTTCTCATCGGCGATGAACTGCATCTGGGGGGACTCCGACGGGACGTACCCGAGCGCACTGCCAGACGGCGCCGCCGGGAACGCCTGCTGGACCCGCTGCAGGTAGTCCCGGCTGGTCAGTGTGGAGAAGTCGCCCGCCTTGAAGGCGACGGAGTCCAGGGTCTGCCTCGTGGCATTCACAATCGCCACATGATTCTGCGCCTGGATTCGTACCGCGTTGGCCGGCACCGCCGCATACCTTTCCCCAACTCCCGCGGCGCCGCCGAACACAACGATGTCGTACACGATGTGCCCGTCGGACACATTGATGGCAAAGTCCTCGATGTCGCCGAGGTCCTGGTTATCCGGATTCCGCACCTCTGTGCCCGTCAAGTGCGTCACCCTTCGCATCTGCACATCCTGACCGCCCATGGGCGTCTGCCCCGTGGCAGCCGCTGACGACTGCGACTGTCCCGCCTGGGATCCCCCAGTGGCGCTCCGGTTCCCTGTCGTGGAACCCATCGCAGAAGAGCCGGGCGCAGAGGAACTCGATGCAGAGGAATTTGGCGCGGAAGTACTTGACGTGGGGGGACTTGACGCCGAAGAGCCGGTCGTTCCCGCGCTGGCGCTCAGCCAGCGCGTGTCAGCCTGGCTCGGCCAACTCGTATTGGTGAATCCGGGTGCCTGCTTGAACTGGTCCTTGGTGATGGACGTCGTGACGTCCCCCTTGGCGCTGACCTGCAGGGCCTGCCAGGGAATCGCATAGAGCCTGCTGCTGATGCCAAAGACGCCGCCGTAGGAGAGCGCCACGTACGAGACCTGCTGGTAGTCCGGCGTCAGAACAATGTCGTGGATCACGCCCAGGTTCTCGCCCTGACTACTCTTGACTTCCTTTCCGATCAGCTCGCTGGTCCTCAGGAGCGTCATGCCCTGGGCGGTCTGAGTAGACGGACTCGACGGCATCCCCTGTTGCGAGATTCCCGGCTGCCTTGGCTTATTGGGATCTTGCTGTGCCGCCCCTTGGTTCTGGTTCGCGGATCGTTCCGCCGCCACCACATAAGCACACAGAGCTGCTATGAGGCCGGCGACGAAAAGTCCCCGCAAAAAGACGTTTCTCTTATCCATGTCGTGTCTCCCTAAGAAAAGACTACCGCAGTCTGGGCCAACGACCGCGGTGGCCGTCGATTCCCACCCAGGCTGTCCGCTTGTCGCCACGTTGGCAGAAACGAAACCCCTCGCCTCCAGATAAGCCCAGGCCGTTGGTCTCACCCATAGGGGAGAAGCGCATTACGCGTGCGGGGAATGCTCATTCACGGACGGCATTGGGAACAGGCGGGTATGGCACACGAACGAGCAAGGGATTCGAGCAGATCTACCGCTATCGCGCTGTGGCCGCGTTCGGCGCGACAGGTGTGGCACAGCGGCCGGTCAGGGTCTGTTGCTGGCGCGCCAGGAACGCATTCCAAGCCGGTTCAAGCGCTTCGGGCAAACCAAAGGCGGCGGTGAATTCGGCCAGCATGAGGCTCGCATCGCGGTGCTCGGGGCGTTCTTCGACCAACCGATGCAGGTAGGTTTGGAGGTTCTCGCAGCGCTCGGTCAGGATGAACTGAAAGAATCCCCAGGCCTGAGCATAGTAGCGCCGGCCCACATGCGTGTCCGGCGGCACCGTGGTCTGGGCGACAAATTGCCGCAAGGGAACCAGCTCCCCGGCGGCGTAGGCTTCCAGCAACCCATTGCAGCGGGCGGCGTTGCAGTGCTCGACCCCGGCGGCGAGAGACCCGTCAAACTCAAAATTCGTGGCCAAGCCCTCCGAGACCCACAGCGGATACATCATGCCTCGCTTCTGAATGCCGCTGTTGAACGACAACTGATGCGCCACCTCGTGGGTCAGCCTCGTAACATCGAAGCGCTGTCCCGCCACCGACATGGGCAGGACCCCCTCGTGCGGCGATCTGCCTGCGACAGCGACTCGAATCTCGCCGGCCGACGGCCCCACGATCTTCTCTCGCTGGCGCGTCTTCTGGTCCGGTTGAACGATGGCAACGCGATTGGTCAGTGTGGAGTAGTACCCGTCCAGCCAGGACAGATCCATGCCTTCGGCCTGCAACGCATATTTGTTGAAGCCATTCTTCTGGGGGAAGCAGATCCAGACCAAGCGATCTTTGGGCCGAGACAAATCGAATCCCGCCTGAGAGAAGACGTCGTAGAAATGCCCGTAGGCGTACTCCAGAGTCCTGCAAGCTCCGTCCACATACGCGGCGTTCGGCTTGTGAAGAACCACAAAGTGCTCCGTCGTGGCCACCTCGAAAGGCACATCCGGCAACGGACGTGGGATCGCGACATCTGCCGAGTTGCCGCCGCGCGAAGCGCCGATCTGAGCCAATGGCGTGGGCTGGGCTTCCAAAACGCGCTGTGTCGAGAGTGACACCGCCTTTCGCTCGGAACTGCGACAGTTGGAACACAGGACGCACAGTGCTCCGGCCGTTATCAACAGTAAGAGAACTGGTTGGCGCATGCAAAATTAGGTATTTACTTAGGCACTCTTAAGCTTTTCCCTTATTGTGCCATGCGCCGACCGTGATGTCAAGCATTTCCGTTGTGCAAAGCCGGGGACCTTCTTGCTCCCCAAGCCCAGAAACCCTACAATGATAGAGGACTTTGGCTGTACTCTGTTGGGAGGTATGGCACGATGAATCGGCGGACAGGCTTCACCCTCATCAAGAAAAGGACCCAGATTACCCGCGCGGGTGAGCGAGCGGTCTTTCTCGACGAGGGCTGGGTCACGTTCGCAAGCTGGAGCATCCCCTACGACCGGGAGGCTTGGTGGGGCTCCCCAGTCACCCAACCGGGAATTCTGGCGGGCGGCAATCGGAATTTCGACCCGCCTCCCGTGCGGCACGGTGACGGGACGGACTTCTCCTTCGCCGATGGGCACAGCGAATACTGGAAATGGAGGGACCAGCGGACCGTCGAATACGGCAAGATGATCCCCGGCTCCAACCCTGCCCAGCCCGGCAACCCCGACCTGCACCGCGTGCAGCAAGCCGTCTGGGGCAAGCTCGGCTACACGCCGGTTCAATGAGAGTCGCCCACACTAACGGTCCGGCGAAAAACTGCTGCCTCCTGTCATTCCCGCGAAAGCGGGAATCCACGGGGCTATCGGTGGCCGGGTGGCTACTTCGCCAACTCCTGGAACCGGTTCGCAATGGCCAGGGCCGGATCGAGGGGGACATCCACGGGCTTCACGTCTTTCGAGATCTCCATCAGCGGCTTGGCCGGTAGCTTCTTGCCCGCGAATTCCGGCAGCCACTGTTTCTCAGCCTCCAGCATCTCGCGCGTCATGTCCCGCGCCTCCTTCAACGTGCAGACCGCCGACGTCAGCGGGTCCAAGGCGATGGCCTGCATGGCCAGTTCCGGATTGCCGGTCAAGGCCGCCTCGACGGCCAGTTGCTGGACGGTGACGTTGCTCTGATTCAGCGCCGCACACTGGGCAGGCAGATCGCCGATCCGCACCGGGTGCAACCCGCGCATGTCCACGAAGACCGGCACTTCCACACAGCAGCCCTGCGGCAGGTTCGTGATGTAGCCGTCGTTGCGGACATTGCCGTTGAGCCGGAAGGTGTTGCCCGTCTCCGCGGCTTCGAGAATATAGGAGCAGTACTCGACACTGCGACGTGAGATCTTCTTCGATTCGGTGGCCAGGTAGTCCACGCTCTTGTACTTTTCGGCCAGCATATTGCAGTAGTTGTAGTAGGCCCCGGACGCGCCGCCGAACGCCGGCTGATCGCAGTACAGGTCCAGCGCCCTTTGACTGCTGCGGAACCACGGCACATACTCCGAGAGATGGCCGGTGCTCTCGGTCATGAAGTAGCCGAAGTGCCGCATGACCTCGCCCCGGACCTTTTCGTTGACATAGTACTCGGGCTTCTCGATGTTCTGGCGCAGGATCGGGTACAGGTCGCGGCCATCGCGCTTGTCCCGCAGGGAGAGGAACCACGCCATGTGGTTGATGCCGGCGCACACGAAATCGACCTGGTCCTTGGGCACCTCCACGTACCGGCTGATCAGATCGAGCGTCGTTTGGACGCCGTGACAAAGCCCGATGAATTGCGCCTTCGCCACGCGTCCCAGGGCGGAGCAGTTGGCTCCCATCGGATTGGCGTAGTTCAAGAGAATCGCCTCTGGGCACAGTTCATTCATATCCGCCGACATCTCGGCCAGGGCAGGGATCGTGCGCAAGGCGCGAAAGACCCCGCCGGGGCCGATGGAGTCCGCGATGCACTGATCGACGCCGTGCCGAAGCGGAATCTCATAGTCCATGCGGAAGGCTTCCACGCCGCCCACCTGGATCATGTTGATCACGTACTTGGCCCCGTCGAGGGCCTTACGCCGATCGAGCGTTGCCGTCACCTTGGCCGGCAGCTTGTTCTCCTTGACCACCCCTTTGACGAAAGCCTCCATCTTGTCCAACTTGGGCTTCGTCCGGTTCATCAGGCAGATTTCGCTGTCCTGCAGGGCTTTCGTGGCCAGGATATCCATCGTCAGCGTCTTGCAGAAAATCAAGCTTCCGGCGCCAATCATCGCGATCTTCGGTTTCGGCATGGTTCATCTCCAGCATTGATTATGGATAATCGATTATTGATGATTGAATACCGCCCTCGGCCAGACCGCAGCCAATCATCAATCATCCTTCATCAATCGTCAATCACTTGGTGAGGTTCTCCAACAGATACAACCCGCTCTTGCCGGGAGCGACCACGTCAAGGTCGCCATCGCCGTCGATATCTACAACGGCGGTGTTGATCCCGAAGCCGACGCGCCCACCTTCGTGGATCGTGTGCCGCGCCCAATTCCTCGTGGACGCATCGAATTTGTAGTAGTAGATGCAGACCGGGTCGTTTTCGCCCGGATCGTTGCCGTTATGGGCGTAGTAGCGTTTGCCTGTGACCAGTTCGGCCTTGCCGTCGTTGTCGAGGTCGGCCATGACCATGAAGTGTGGCTGCGACCAGGACTTGTCAATCAGGTGCTTCTCCCAGGTACGCTGGCCGTTCGCATTCTTCTGTTCGAGCCAGTGGATGCCATAATCATGGCCCAGACCCCAGACGATGTCCATGTCGCCGTCGCCATCGACGTCGTGGACGAGGATGGGAATGCTCGTGCTCCCGAGCTCGAATTCCGCGTGCCACTGCCAACCCGTCGCGGTCTGCTCCAGCCAGCCTTTCGGCGCCACGAGGTCGCACCGGCCGTCTTTGTTGATGTCGCCCGCGCCGATCCCATGCCCGGCCGCTTCTTTGGGCAACTCGTGCTTTTCCCACTTGGCGCCGCCCGGCGCCGAGGCATCGCGGTGATACTCGTACCAGGCTGCCGCCGTCATGATGTTGGGAAGAACGTCAAGCTGACCGTCGCCGTTGACATCCACGGCCAGCGCCGTCTCCATATTGCCCGGCGTGTCGACCTGGAAGACTTCCCACGGGCCACCCTTCGGGCCGGGGTTCTTCTCCCAGAACACCATCTTGTTGTGCCAGGCGGCGTTGGCAATGTCCACCCAGCCGTCGCCGTCCACGTCCATCGGCAGATTGGCAAAGTCATAGAAGTAGTTGCCTTCCTCTTTGATATCGCGGACGAAATGCCTCTTCCAGTCCGGGGCCTCGTACCAGAACCCGCCGCAGAAGATGTCGAGCTTGCCATCGCGATTGACGTCGAGGACCCCTGCCGCTTCGAAACGCGAGTCCGCGTTGATCACGTGCAGCTTGAATCGCTCGCCGAGCTTGGGCTCGGCCAGCTTCGCCTCGCGCACGCGAACGATCGCGCCCCAGGGCAGGTTGTTCTGCGTGACCTTCAGCATCAGCCAATTGGCGCCCTTTTGCAGCGTGGCCGTCACACGATCCGGCTGCGGCATGATCGGCCGGGCGATGTTGTTCGAATGGATCAGCTTGCCGTTCAGCCACGCCTTGACGCCGTCATCGCTGAAGATCTCCAGCGTCACCGGCTTGAGGTCATCCGACTCGATCTGCGTGCGCAGATAGGCGACCCGCTGCTCGCCGCCGTTGAGCTCTTTCAGCAGATCGCAATAGGCCGGATGGGGCCCGTTGGTGGTAATCGGCATCTTGCGCCACTCGACCTTGGCCTTCGGCTTCTCCGGGTCGAAGGGAGTATCGAACAACTGCGAGTAGTTCTTATCCTTCTCCACGTACGGCCCGGCGACTTCCCAATTGGTCAGATAGCTCTGCGTCGCCCCGATTTCATCAAGCGCCTTCTGCGCCTGCTCTTTCGTGGTGCTCCTGACACTCGCCGCAACGACACGTTCCAGGGCCGCCTTCGCCGCCCCCGCATTGCCGCCATAGATGTCCTTGGCAATCGTGACCGTCGCCAAGGCAGCTTCCTCTTTGACTTGCTCGTCCTGCACGCAAGAAGCCGCCAACTGCATCGACTCCACCGTCTTGACATGCGGCAGACCTGCGAAGACTCTGCGTTTCTCTGCCACGTTCGGCGCCAGGCTCAGAATAGTCTGGTAGCATTGCACTTTGTCTTCGGGCCGCATCGAACTCGCTCTGGCCACCACATCGAGGTACCCGCGCAGGGCCAGCACCTTGCAGGTCGCGTCCCGTCCTTCTCGTGCGATTCTCAGCAAATCCGCCAGCGGTTCACCATTGGGCCAGCCGCTCAAGGCCGTGATGGCGGCCCGCTGGATAGCCTCTTGGCTATCGTCCAACGCCTTACGGAGCACCGGCAAACCGGAGCCCTCGCCCAACTCGCCCAAGGTCAACAAGAGCGTACTGCGGACTTCCGGATCGCTGACGGCATCCTGCCTGGCCACCAACTCCTGCGCCGCCTGTTTCTCGGCCTTGCAGCGGCGGACCGCGGCAACCAGCATTCTGCGGACCTGATTCCGGTCTCGCGCCGCGGCACTCGCGAGCAAATCCACCAGCGACGGAACGTGCTCGGCCGCCGCCAATTCCTGTAAGCCCTCGAGGGAAGCGGAGCGAACCGGCCGGTTGTCGCTGCGGGCAGTCTTCAGCAAGGCCGGGACCGCCTCAACGGCATTGCGAGAGGTGGCCGCCTGGATGATTTCTGCCATTTCCTTCTCATTCGCGTCCCCCAGCCGAGAGAGCAAAGCGCCATTGACACTCTCGCCGCGTAGACCCGCAAGACTCCTTCGTGCCGCCATCTGTTCCGCTTCGGAGCCTTGCGCTGCCGCGCGAAGCAGCACCGGCACCGACGTTGCATCCCCGAGGACCCCTAATGCCTCCAAGGCCACCGTCCGCACACCGGCATCCTTGCTGCCGCACGCGGTTGTCACGGCGGCGAGTGCCGCACGATCCCCGCGCTTGGCCAGGGCCCGAAGCAACAGCATTTGAGACGGTAGCGGCAGATCGGGTAGCGCCGCCACCAGCAAACGGCCCGCTTCTGGGCCACGGAGGTCTCCGGCTGCCTGCCCCGCCGCAATCTGCATCTGTCTCTCATCGCCCTTCAGGGCCGAGAGAATGCGCGCCGCGGCCTTGTCCTCGGACGAGGCCACCGCAAAGCCCTTCAAAGCAGCCCCACGAACATAGACCGGCAAGTCAGAACCAAGGATCCGTTCATACGTGCCAGCAGCCGACTCGCGATTGCCCTCAGCCAGCAGTCGGTCCGCACCGGCAAGGCAGGCATCCGCGACGCTGTCGCGATTGGCTCCGTCGAAGCTTCTGAGGGCTTTCTCCAGTGCTTGCACCGACGCAGGTGTGCCGATTCGCCCCAGGGCCTTGGCCGCTTCCACGGCGACATCCTTCGGTCCGGCTTGGAGCAGTCCTATCAACGACTCGACAGCACCAACGGTCCGCCTGTTGCCCAGGGTGTTGATGATTCCCAGCTTGTTCGCTCCTTCCGCTGCTCCCAAAGCATCGATCAGGGCGCGATCCACGGCTTCGCCTGGAATGCGAGCCAGAGCGTACCGCGCCATTTGCGACAACTCCCGGTCTGTCAGGAGCTTCGCCAAAGCCGGAACCTGCTGCTGCGTCGCAACCAGCGCAAGTTGCCGGCAGGCGAACTGCCTGGCGTCGGTGGTCGCGTCCGATTCGAGGATCGCCGCCAGTCCCGCCGCGAGCTTGGTGCGGGTCGCCGCGTCACTGAACGATCCCACGGCCGCCTCGCGGATTGTGTTGATGGCCTCATTCTCCTGGCCAAGCTTGTAGGTCTTGAGCCGGCCTAGGGCCTCGTCCACGGACATCGCGTTCGCCAGCCCCGAACCGCATAGGGCAACGACCGCGCCCATCAGTGCCACGCGTAGGACTCTCATATCATCCGCTCCCAAATTATCAGTCATCCTTCATCAATCATCAATTCTTCTCATATCTGCCACGGAGCGCGCATCTCGCGCCACAGCATCCGGTCGGCCTCGGGATCGTTGGCGAACTGCTCTTTCGCCGGGTCCCACCGCAACGGGCGCTTCAGCCAGTAGGCAATATTGCCCAGGTGACAGACCGTGATCGAGCGGTAGCCGACATCCGCGTCACTGGCGGGACGCTTCCGCGTTCGGACGCAGTCCAGGAAATTGTCCGGGTGCTCTTTGCTCTCGTAGAGGTGAATCTCATTCGGGCCGATCTTCTGGCGGCGCAGCGACTCGGGCTCGGTAAGAAGAGCTTCGCGCGTGACTTCCACCATGCCCTTGGTCCCTTCAAAGCGCACGCCCGGCGTCGTCTGGCTGATCGGCTCGCGGGTCATCATCGCGCCGGTCGCATAGCGATACGTCAACACCGGGTGGTCCTTGCCGTCGGGCGGGATAATCTCGACCGGCCCGGACTCATCCATGCCCATCGCCCACTGGGCGATGTCAAACATGTGCGTCCCCCAGTTGGTCATTTCACCGCCGGAGTAGTCCTTCCAGCGCATCCAGCCGAGGATCTCCGGATGGAACGGCCGCCACGGGGCCTGGCCGAGCCAAGCGTCGTAGTCCAGCCACTCGGGCGGCGGTCCCCCTGCCGGCAGGTTACACTCTTCCGGCGGACCGCCCACGTTGACCTTGATCCGCTTGACGTCACCGATGTAACCGTTGCGAATCAGCTCGCAGGCGAAGCGGAATTCATACCAACTTCGCTGCTGCGTCCCCGTCTGGAAGATCCGGCCGTACCGCTTGATCTCCCGGGCGAGGGTCCTCGCCTCGTGGACCGTCAGCGAGATGGGCTTTTCGCAATAGATGTCCTTGCCGGCCTTGGCCGCCGCGATCGAGACCGGCGTGTGCCACCGGTCGCCGGTCGCACAGAGAACGATGTCGATGTCCGACCGGGCCAGCAATTGATGGAAGTCCTTGTACGTGGCGCAATCCTGGTTGCCGTAGTGCTTGTCGACGACTTTCTTGGCGTTGTTCAGGTTGTTCCGGTTCACATCGGAAACGGCGACGACCTGCACGCCCGGCTTGCTCAGGTAACCCCCACCCTGCACCCAAATGCCGCCGCCAACATGCCGCATCCCCTGCCCGCCGCAGCCAATGGCCCCCAGGACGAGCCTCTCGCTGGCGGGGAGCCGGCCGTTGGCGCCAAGTGCCGAGGAAGTGACCACATAGGGGAGCGCCAGAGCGGAAGCCGTACCTCGAAGAAACGCTCTTCGCGTGATGGTTGCGTGACGTGCCATAGTGCCTCCTGATCTACAGTAGCATGGGCGCGAGCGCCCACGGACTCCAGTTCACGGGCAGGATGGGGTTCCCAAACGCGAAACGATGCGTTTGGGAGCCCTTGCCCGTGCTACGTTAGCTTTCGAGCCCTTGACATCGGCGGCCATCTTACACGATGATGGCAGGGTCCGCAATGGCTTGTAGTGTGCCCGTAAGGGCATACAAGAACGTGTCGCGGGCATCCTGCCCGCGATCCGAAGGCGCGACGCCTTCGGCACAACGCGGCCAAGATGGCCGCGACACAAACGCCTCACGGCGTCACTACGAACGGGAGAAAGAAGACATGAACGACAGTCGGAACACTGTGAGAGCGATCCTGCTGGCCTCCACCGTATGGCTCTGTTGCCTGAGCCAGGGAACTATCTTTGGGGCGTTTCGGGCGGCGGTGGCAGTGCGGGATGTCACGCCGGAGAAGCTGCTGCCGGTCTCAGGTGGGGTCGGAGCTTCGCAGCCCGTCACGCGCACGATCGGCCAGTTGACGGTCCGCGCCCTGGTGCTGGACAACAACGGCACGCGCGTCGCCCTTTGCAGCACCGATTTCCTCGGGTTCCCCGCGGTTCTCGGCAACAAGGTCCGCGCCCGCGTCCAGGGCATTGGGCCGCAGAACATCCTGATCGGTGCGACACACTGTCACAGCGCTCCCGACTGCTACGGCTTCCCCGACCGCAGTGGCAAGACCGGCGCAGATCTTGAGTATCTCGACGGCGTCTGTGTCAAGCTGGCGGAGGCGATCAACGAGGCCGTGGATCACTTGCAGCCGGCCAAGGTAAAGATCGCCACCGGCAAGGCCCAGGGCAAGATCGCGTACAACTACTACGCGGAGCGGCTGTACGACCCGCGCTGCCACGTCATTCAAGTCCTGAGCGCCACCGGTCAGCCGATCGCGACTCTGGTCAATTATGCCTGTCATCCGGAGGTCATCGGGCCGGGTCAGGGGATTCTCTGCCCGGACTTCGTCGGGCCGCTCTGCGACCGGATCCAAGAACGAAACGCGGGCACGGCGCTCTTCATGAATAGCGCCCAGGGCGGCATGGTGACGGCCGACTGCCGGGGCCCCAATGGCAAGGACACTCAAACCTGGGACGAGTGCCTCCGCATCGGACGGCTGCTCGCCGATGAGGCCCTTCGCATCGTGGGGGACGCCACCGTCCAAGAGAACCCAACCCTATTCTGCGGGAATACGGCCGTCGAGTTTCCCGTCGAGAATGAGATGCTGCGCACGGTGGTGAAGCTGTCTCCGTTGGGCTTCCAGTTGAGCGACAGGGGCAGCGTGACCGCGCCAATCAACGTCGTGAATCTCGGCAACGCCCAAATCCTGACGATCCCCGGCGAGGCCCTGCCGAACATCGGCTATTACCTCAAGCGAAAGATGCATGGCGAGCACAACCTGCTCTTCGGCCTGACCAATGATGCCTTCGGCTACATCCTGACCAAGGTGGACTTCAACAGCTTCGAGCGGTACGACTACATCACCCGGACATGCTTGGGCGAGATGACCGGCGAGATCCTCATCGACAAGGCGTTGGCCTTCGTGAACACCTGTCCGCGCCCGGCCCCCATTCAGAGCCGGTAGGTCTTTTGGCGTCTTCATGGTTATGGCTGGAGCAGACCGCGTGGCGTCCTAAGGAACTATCTCAAAACGCTGAATGTCATTGCGAGGAGCCCGGCGACGAAGCAATCTCAATCCCACGGGTGGTAGATTGCTTCGCTGCACTGCAAATGCGCAACATCTTGTTTTTTTAGCAAGCATTTTTGGTTGCGGCCGCAGGCCGCCCCAAGCTCGCAAGGACAAGCCAGGGTAGAGTTTTGAGATAGTTTCTAAAGCTTCGTCTCCGGCTGCGGCGATACGGCTGGTCCTCAACGAGTCATAGCGTCTTCGTGAGATGCCGGGGCAGACGGAAGCAGCCCCAGCTCGGCGGCCCGCCGCAACAGCTCGCTAATGTTGGTCGCGTCCAATTTCTGCATCAGGTGATTCCGGTGGGCCTCAACGGTTCGTGTGGAGCGGTGCAGGGTGGTGGCAATCTCACGGTTGTTCGTTCCCTCGAGGACGAGGTACAGGATCCGTCTCTCGGTCCTCGTCAACGACTTGTGTAGAAAGGCGTTCGGCCCAGCGTTCCGCGCGATCAAGCGGTCCACGGTTTCGAGGAAGGTATCCCGATCGAGCGGCTTTTCCACGAAGTCGGCGGCGCCGGCCTTCAAGGCCCGGACCGCCATCGGCACATCCGCGTAGCCGGTGACGATCAGCACCGGAAGCCACGGCAGGCGTTCCTTGACTTCCCTCAGGAGGTCCAGGCCATCGCGGCCCGGCATCTTCACATCCGTGATCAGTAAATCGCACGCCTGAGTGGACAAGTGCCGAAGACAGTCTTCGGCCCGTGAAAAACAGCGCACCTCCGCCCCGGCTCGTTCGAGCGTCTTGTGCACCACGTAGCGGACTCTCGGCTCATCATCCACAAACACCACATGTGCCGCTCTGAGACTCATAGACAAGTCCTCCCCTTCTAACGGACTACTTCCAACGGCAACGTAATGAAGAAGGTGGTTCCTTGGCCCGGCCGACTGTCTACCTTCAGACGGCCGCCCGCTTGGGACACGATGCGCTCGACCACGCACAAGCCCAGTCCCGTTCCTTCGCTCGGAGACTTCGTCGTGAAGAAGGGCTCAAAGAGACGCTCCAGCGCTTCCGGCGCGATGCCGCCGCAATCATCGGTGAATTGCAGCTCCACCTGGTCGCCCTGCCGGACGCCGAGGACACGGAAGGAATGATCCCGCCGTCCGTCCGCGGCATGAATCGCGTTCTGCGCCAGAGCAAAGAACACCTGCTCCATATCCTTCCCATACGCACGGATGGGTGGCAGCGCATCGAGCTGATCCACCTCCAGCGTAATATGGGCTTTCCGGGCGCTCTCCTCCAACAGCCGCATAACACGCCGTGCCACGGTGGAGAGCGAGACCTGACTGATGGTCTCCTCCGAGGTGCGGCGGGCGAACGTGCGAAAACGCTCCGCGATGGCAGAGAGATGGGAGACTCCGGCGAGGCCATCATTCAGGTCCTCCCGTACGGTCGGGGGACACGACACTCCTTCGAGCGTCTTCATCGCGTTCTGGATGGACAACCGGATGACCGTCAGGGGCTGGGTCATTTCGTGCGACAGCATGGCACTGAGGGTGCCCAGCGAGGCCAGGTGCTCCGCACGGGTCATCTTCTCGCGATACGTCTCGAGCTCTTTCTGGGCGGATACCAATTCGTGAACGTCGCGGGCGATGACGAGCCCGCCCGTCACGTTGCCCACGGCGTCCCGCAACGGTTCCACGGTCGTGTTGCACCACCGGGGCTCGCCTTGCACCTTGGTCAGGGTAATGGCGTTGTCGCCCCGTCCCGTCTCGATCACGGTGCGGATATGCGTTGCTTGCTGGTCCGCGATCTCCTTGGGGAACAGGTCCCACATGCTCTTTCCCACGAAATCGCCCGGCCGCCCCCCCAAACGCCGTGCCGCGGTCGTATTCATGAACTGGAAGACACCCTGCGCATCCACGATGGCGATGGTCTCGCCTGCGGTCTCCACGACCGTGCGGTACCGTTCCTCGCTTTCCCGCAGCTTCCGCTCCAATTGCTTGCGCTCCGTGATATCGACACTGAGCTCCGCCGCCAGCCATTCGCCGTCCTCGGCTTGAAAGGGGATGACCGTGACCTGGTTCGGCCGATCTCCTTCCTTGGGCAAAATGCCCTCATATACCACCATCTGCTGGGTATCCAGCGCCTTGGGAATTCCGCATTCGGGGCAGGGTCGATCCGCGCCACGGAAGTACTCATAGCACTTCTTGCCTTGGTACTCGCCATAGCTCTTCCGGGAGTTGGCGTCCACAAAACGCAGGTTGAAATCCCGATCGGTGATGCTCAGGCCCGTCTTCGTGGCCCCGAGGATGAACTCGACCCGCCCCTGCAGTCTCCGGATTTCTTCCTCCGCGCGTTTGCGATCGGTGATGTCTTCGCCAAAAACCGCGATCTGCTGCACGTCTCCCTTCTCATCAAAGACCGGATATGCACTCGTGAAGAAGCACCGGCCCGCTCGCTCATCTTCGAACTGGACCGGCTGCTTCGTGTGAAGCACCGGGCTCATTTGCCTCGTGCGGTACTCGACGACGGAGGCGGGGAAGAGATCCTCGCCGAGATCGGCCACCTTCACACCGATCAGGTCGCCGACGCTCTTGCCGAATCGTCGGGCTGTCGTCTCGTTGAGCGCCAGCAGGGTCCCTTGCCGGTCCAGCAGAAAGATCGATTCCGTCGTAGCGTTGAACAGCGAGCGCAACCTCTCCTCGCTTTCACGAACGGCCTGCTCGGCCTTTCGCTGCTTGGTGATGTCTCGGATGATGCCCTGAGTGCCCTCAATGCGGCCGTCCACCACCCGCGGGCCGACGCTGATTTCCACGTAGCGCTCATTTCCCTCTTTGTCGCTCATCACAATCTGATTGGTCGTTCTTTGGCCCTTCAGCGCGCTGGGCCGGACCGCCTCCAGCCTGTCATACTCCTGCTTGGACATCCACCGGCCGTAGTGGGTGCCAATCACTTCCTGAGGATCGAATCCCAGGACTCTCTTCACGGCCTGATTCACAGAGAGCAGATTCCCCTCGAGATCCGTGGTGTAGATGATGTCATTCAGGTTCTCGAGGAGATCGTCGTAACGCTGCCCGTCGCCGGCGTGCACCTGCTCGCTCAGTCGCGCATTCACTTGCTCCAATTCGGCCACGCGCCGGCGCAGCCGAACCACCTCAGCGGCAGACAGGTGACCGTCATCGCACAGATTGCCCATGTCGCTACCCAGACCAATATCCACCAAACCAGTTTGGCAGCCTCGCGGGTCAGTCGAGAGTCTATCGCGCTCGCCGTTCCCGGACTGCCGGGCCTCCAACCATAACCAATCCGTCTGTGGTGCTCATCAACGAAGTGATACTATCGTAGCGTATGGTGACCCGGAGATCAAGAAGAACCCGAGTGCTTCGAGAAGGAATGTCGCCGCGTCCAGAAGGGTGCGCCGGGTCATTTGCCGGCGAGCAGGTTTTCCAGGCTTCGGTCCGTTGGGTCGGGCGTCTCCACGGTCATCCGCTGTCCCGCCAGGGGCAAAATGACCGTGAAGGTCGTGCCCTTCTCCAACTCGCTCTCGACCTCGATGCGTCCCCCGTGGCCCGCGACGATCTTGCTGACGATGGCCAGGCCGAGTCCGGTGCCTTTGATCTCCTTGCCCGGCCGGTGGACCCGGAAGAAGCGGCTAAACAGCTTGGGCAAATCCTCCTTGGGAATGCCGTAGCCGGTGTCACTCACCCGAACGGCAAGGTGCTCGTCGCGGCGCTGCACGGAGATCAGGACCCGCCCCCCCTCCGGCGTGAACTTGATGGCGTTGCTGATGAGGTTCGTCAGAACCTGCATGATCCGGTCCGTGTCGTAGACGGCCGCGGGCAAATTCGACTCCAACTCCACCGCCAGGTCCACCTTGCTCTTGGCCGCGTGGGGCTGCATGGTCGTGTACGCTTCCTCCACGACCGTCGCGATATTGTTCTCCTGCATGTTGAATTTCATCTTGCCCGCGCTGAGCTTCTGGAAATCGAGCACGTCGTCAATCAATCGCCCCAGCCGGTCGATGTTGCGCTTGGCAATGTCGAGAAAGTGCTTCTGATCCTTGTTCAGCTTGCCGGCGATCTCGTCCAGAACGATGATTACCGCCTCCTTCATCGAGGTCAAGGGCGTGCGCAGTTCGTGCGAGACCGTGGAGATGAATTGGGATTTCATCTCCATCGTTTCCTTCAGTTCCTCCTCTGCCCGCTTGCGATCCGTCACGTCGTTCAGAGCGACCACGACGTGCATGGCTCCGTCCAGGTGGACCGGCTCCACGCTGACCGACAGCCACGGCTGCGCGGCCTCCCCGTCCTCATTCAACGTCGGCCGGACCTCGACGCCCCGGACAGGCTCGCCCGAGGCCAGCGACGCCTGAATCGTCTGCCACAACAGGCAGTCCGGCCCCCGTGGGGAATTCGAGTCCGTCGTTGCAGGGTGGCGCGACTCGTTTCGTGGGGCAGCAGCGTCGAGCGGCGGCAGCGCCGCGGCACGCCCTGCGCAACCGGTACGACCATCGCAACCGTCTGCCAATCCGCGGAGGCAACCCAATGCCTGGCAGGGATCGCGATCGATCATGTCAGGATAGCCTTTTCCGGACATTTGCCGGATGGCGTCATTGGCACGCACCACCCGCATTTGCCGGTTCACCAGCAACATGCCGAGCGGGGCCGCATCAAAAATGGCTTCCAGGTTCTTCTGCTTGCGATCGAGAATCTCGTGAATGCGCTTGCGCTCGGTGATGTCTTGGATGACGCCGATCGAGCCGGTGACTTTCCCCTCGGAATCGTGAACGACGCTGAGGGAGATGTCCACGTCGAGGATCGCCCCGTCCCCACGAATCATCTTCGTTTCCAGGTGATGATCCATGCCCTTGCGGCGAATACTCAAGGCGCGGATCCTCTGCCATTCCGACTCGGGGTAGAACTCCTTGATCTGCCGGCCCAGAAGCTGGTCCTCCGCCCGACCGAGCAGTTGCTCGGTGAACTTGTTCCAGGAGACGAGTCCCTCGTTCTCATCCACCATCATGATGGCCACGGCCGAGTTCTCAAAGATCGTGCGGTAGCGGCGCTCGGCCTCCTGCAACTGGCGTTCTGCCTTCTTGCGCTCCAAGGCGTAGCGGATGGCGCGCATCAGCAGATTGGCGTCCACCTGTCCCTTGATCAGGTAGTCCTGCACGCCGATCTGCACCGCCTGGGTCGCCACGTTCGCATCATCCAGCCCGCTGAGCACGATGATCGGCGTCTGCGGCGACTGGGCCTGCAGGCGGACGGCCGAATTCATGCCCTGGCTGTCCGGCAATCCCAGGTCGAGAAGAACGACATCGAAGGGACGATTCTGCAGCCGTTCCAATGCCCCGGCCAGACGGTCCGTCTTCTCGACCTCGCACGCTCCGAGAGCGGACTGCCCGAGCAGCCGCTCGAGCAGCTTGCGATCGACGAGGTCGTCTTCAACGATCAGAATCCGCAGGGGCCGGGCTGTCTCCATAGGGCTCACTGATAAAGGATGATGGACGATGGATCATTGCAGAGGAGTCTCGACCTCCTTTCTGAATCATCCATCCGCCGTCAGCAATAGTCAATCCTCGGGTTATCTGTCCTTCAGAACCGCATGGATCTTGTCCATGAGTTGGGCGAAATCGAACGGCTTGGTTACGTAGTCCGAGATACCCCAGGCGGAGGCGGCCGCAATATCCTGGGGCTCGCACCGGGCCGTGAGCATGATCACCGGGATGTGCTTGAGGGCCGGATCCGCGCGCAGGCGCTCGAGCATTTCGTGGCCGTTCATGCCGGGCATGTTGGTGTCGAGCAGGATCAGGTCCGGCTTTTCCGCGGCCGCCCGTTCCAGCCCCTGCTGCCCATTCGTCGCCGTCACCACGCAGCAATTGGCGAATTTCAGCCGATACTCGACGGTGCTGACCAGGTCCGGCTCGTCATCGACCACCAGAATCTTCACTTGAGACGTCTTCTTCTTAGTTTTGAACAATCCCAACATGGTGCTTCCTCCTGCAAGATCTCAACCTGTGCGTTATCCTCCCTGCACGGTCAGACACCCACGGAAAATCACCCATCGGCAGGCTCCTTGCGGCTGCCGATGGAATAGAGGGTGAGAACCAGGCTCCCTTCCACCGGCGTTCCGTCCCCTTCAGAGAAGCCGAGCCGGCAGGAGTCAATCCAAATCCTGGGCCGGTGATCCCTGAGCCGTTGAAGTAATACGGAAATCTGCTCCGGCCGCCCCGCGACCTCAAGACTCACATGAGATACCCGAATCACCACGGGCGTGTTGGGCTCGGACTCTCCCGTGCGACCGGCGGCGTTGGGGGAGCCGTCGCCGGTCCGATCCGCCTTGCCATCACCGCCGAAGTCCGCCAGAACGACCACGCAGCCGGTGTCTTCCACGAGAGGCAGCAGGCCTCGGGCCCAGGTTTTCGCCTGCTCCTTCGTGAACACTCCCTCGTCAAGTTCGGTCATCTCCCGTTGCAGGCTTCGCCACTGGCTGACTTTGGTATCCAGGGTACTGGAGATTCTGTCCCTTTCCTCTACCACACGATCCACCACAGACCCATACCGCTGCATGGCATGCAGGTAGCCAACGTGCGGCGAAAGGACCCGGTTGTACAGGGCCAGCACGCCGATGATGACCAGTGCGGCCGAGAAAGCATCCCACGCCGCCTTGCGATGCATCTTGATCTGCTCTACGATCACGAGGGTTTCTCTCCCTTCGTCTTCAGAAGGCAGTCGATCTGGTACTCCAGGCGGTCGCTGGTGTTCTGCCGTCGCTGAACGAGCGTCAAGGTGACCGAGGCAAACGGGCTCTGCTCTTCCAGGTTTCGCACGAATGCTTGGGCCGCAGGGCAGGATGGGGTGAAACCCTTCAGGGACAAGACCCTGCCATCGGAGCCCTGCAACTGCGTGAGCCACACATTCACCGGCGTGGCTTGCCGGATCGCATGGAGGATGTCCGGCCAGTCCACCGCCGGCCTGCTCCCTATGACTTTACGCAACGGATCCAGATGCTGTCGGATGCGCGAGATTTCCTGGTCCAGGAATTTCTCTTCGGCAATCAATGCCGGCGCGGCATAGAGTTGCCCGGAAAGCTTGGCTTGTTCGATCTTTCGATCCACGGCGCTGGTGGTTCGTGCCAGAAGCTGGGTCGTCACAAAGACCCCGAGAAAAGCGGCGATGCCCACAATCGCCGTCACCAGCACGTGTCGGGAAAGCGACCTCGCCTCCGTCACCGCCTGCGGCAGCAGATTGATCTGGGGCTCACCCGCCTCTACTCCCAGCAACCCCAGGGCCGCTCCGACGGCCACCATCGACACACGCTCCGGCAGCGAGTCCCCTCTCGACAACAGGGGACTGGCCGGGACTTCGCAGGCGTCCACAACCACGAGCGATTCATTGCCGGTTTCCGCCGCCAGCAGAGGCGCCAGTTCGCTTGCCTGGTGCACGCCGTCGTGAAGGACCACACTAGTTCGCCAGTCGCGGCCGGCCGGAGAGATTTGGGTGTCGTAGTAGCGTGCCACCGCCCGCAGTTCCTCCGCCAGCCATATGCAGAGCAGGGACAGGGAGCTCGCCTCGGCGGGAAGGCTTCTGAGCCTGACATAGTCCAGCGTGCCTCGGCGGAACAAACCGACCGTGAGCAGGCGAGGGCCGAGCATGGCGAGCAGTGAATCCCCGCTCTGCGGCGCCGCTTTCTGAAGCTCCTGGCAGACCCTGGCATAGGCTAGCGTGGACGGTTCGACCCTATCGACCACAATCCCCGTCGCACTGCACGCCGTGACCCTCTCCTGAATCTCGTCCACGTCCGCCGCCACCGCCAGCAGGCGCTTCTGTCCCCCCGAGCCCACGCCACAAAAATCGGAGATGACGTTCTTTCCCGATAGAGCCACGTATTGCTGGAGTTCGCCCTTCACAAACTCGCCAATGTTCGCCGGCACGTGCTTGGGCAAGTCGAGCAATTGGATCGCCAGGGAGTTCAGCGATAGAGCCAAGGCGGCTTTCGTTCCCCGCAGCCGGGTTCGCCCGCCCAGTTGGGAGAGTAGTCGCGACAATACCTTGCCATGAGAAGATTCCGGCCGCCCGATCTCCCCCGGCGGCAGATCGCCTCCGGCCGCCGCGACGATCCTACAGCCCTGCTTACCCCTCTCCACCAGGGCGATGCCGATACGACGCTCGCCGACGTCGATGCCCAGCGCTGTTCTCGTGTGCCGTTTCATTGGTTGATCCGCAAGTTGCCGATCTCCACTACGCCGGGGGCTCCCCCAGACGGTCTCTTCAATTCCGCCTCAACCTTGGCCACAAAGCCCTGCGACGTTACCGCCGTGGAGGTCACGGTTGAACCCCTGACGACGACGGTGTATGCCCCGGGACCGAAGGGTTGGTCCGCTAACCCGGCGCTCCAGCCGGGGTCCTGCTTCAGCCGGGCCAGCGCCTCGTTCAAGCCGGCTTCCGCCAGCGCCAGGGCCTCGGCGCCGCCCGTGTGGTTCCGCACCAGTTGCATCTCCTCCGTGTTGATCTGCAGATGGCCCATAACCACCGCCGCCAGTAGAGCTACCAGGAGCACAACTACCAGGAGCACCGAACCGGCCTCGGATGGATGATGGGCAACGGGTGATGGATTATTGAGAGTTGCCAATGGATACCCCACAATTGCCCCCTGGATCGACCCGGAGACAGCAGGCCCCCGTGACCACCTTGTCTTGGGTGAGACGCCCCATACTCTTCAGTCCGGCCTCCCAGCTTACTAACCGAATATCGTTTGGTGTCTGCACGGGCCGATCGAGATCGGTATCGTCGTAGCAGATGAAGCGCAGGTACGCCACCGGCCCCGCCAGCTCATGCAAATCCCCAACGGGTCCCAACTCGACGTAACCCCGTGCTCCCACCGTACACCGATACACTACGCTGCCTTCGGCCTGAAACTCGAGGTATCCGTTTTCCTCCGTGCCGGCGCTGACAGCCACAATCCTCTGGGCCTGGGCCAGGCACCGGCCCAATTGCTCGTTCAAGACCCGCGCGTTCTGGACCGTCTCCAAGCTGGCCCAGCGTGCCTCCGCGCTATTGCGGATGCCCGCAAATAACGGCATCAGCGCCGCGAACACCGTGGCCATGATGGCGGTCGCCACGGTCAATTCCACCAGGGTGGTCCCCGGCGGCGCGGCGCGGCGATCCCCCGTGCAATCCGTCCTCAGTGCGTTGCGCAACAGCATACACCCGTATCATCGGCTCAAAGGTGGGGTGGCATTACTGCCGTCGCGCCAAGCGGGTGGACAGGCCGACCTCCACCTCACTCGGCGAAAGAGCACCGTCGCCATTCTGGTCCAAGCCGACCGAGACCGTCACGGTGCGCAGGTTGGGGTGTGCATCGTCCGTTATCGTGCACAAATATCCGTCGCGGAGAGTCCGAGACTCCGCCCGATAGCACACCTCGTAATGGCGGAGGCAACGGGCCCTGAGCCACTCCAGTTGCTGTTGGGCCAGCAGGAGGCTCCAGCTCCTTCGTTCGATGGCACGATCTTGCACCTGCGCCAACGTCAGGGCCTTCAGGAGAGGAGCAATGGAGATGACCAGTAGGGCAGACGCCACGACAACCTCCGTGAGGGTAACGCCGGAGCGATGCCGCCGATCAGAAATCATCCTCTGCATCGAAGCCATGTCACCGCTCCCGTGGCCGGCGTGATCTCCAGCCGATAGACCTTGCCCTCGGTCTGGATGCTCAGGTGCGTGTCGCTGCCGTTCTGCAGATTGCCGAGAGGACCGAACTCGAAACGCCGGCCGCCGCGGCACTGTACCCCCTCGGCAATGTTACAGGCTGTCACCACCGCACGGCTATGCCGGTCAACGATCTGATAGCCATCGGCGAAATCGGCACCACGCAGGACCAGGGCAAAACCTTCGGGATTCCTGGCGGCGTGCGTGATGGCGAGGACCCGTGTGTGGCGCAGGTCCGTGGCAAGCCGCTGGACCGTGGCGTCCGCTCTCGCCCCCCATACCGCGCCAAGATTGAGCCTGGGAACAGCGACACACGCCAGAATGGAGATCACCAGAACGACAGTGATCAACTCTACCAGCGTGTGCCCGTGACGCGGATGGGGAACGATTGACGATTGATAGCGGTTGAAGGACGACCGACCGCCCATCATCAATAATCCTTCATCCATAATCGATTAGTGGCTGTGGCCGACCACACGGTGGGTGTTCGTGTTGTACTGATAGCCTGTGCCAAACGGGCACTGGGGCGCTCCATCCGGAAAGTAGTTCGGATCGCCCGTAATCACGGGCAACCGCTGCGGCCAGGCGCCCTTGTTCGCATAGTACAACTCGATCTGGGAGTTGATCAAGTCCACGTTCGTTTCGCAGGCGCTGATCTTGGCATTGGTCGCGCCGCTGATCATCCGCGGTACGGCAATGGCGGCCAGGGCCCCCAGGATCATCACCACCACCAAGAGTTCGACCAGGGTGAATGCCTTCTTACTGTGCATCATATCCTCCTTTGTACATTTACGACGACTCAATGGCCCCAAGAGACTATCGGCGGAAATGCCCCACAACTGAATCGATTATGGAAGAGGAAGTCCGGACCTCCTTTCCAATCATCAATTCTCAATCATCAATCGTCAATTCACCGGAGGTGGGCCATGTAGTCGAACATGGGCAGATACACGCCCATCAGGATCAGACCGATAATCAATCCCATGAGAATCGTCAGGGCCGGCTCCAACTTCACCAGCAGCGAAGCCGATAGCTTGTCCGCGTCCTTGTCCAGCAGATCGGCGGCCTTCGCCAGCATCTCCGGAAGGATGCCGGCCTCCTCGCCCGAGGCCACGAGCTGGACCACCATGGGAGAAAAGATCCGATGCGCCCGGAGCGAGCCGGCAATGGGGCGGCCGGCTCGAATCGCCTGTTGCAGATCGGCCGTGATCCGGGCCATTTCCTCGTTGCGAGCCACCCGCCCCGCGGCGCCCAGCGCCTCGATGATGGGGACTCCCACAGAAACCAGCATTCCAAACGTCCGAACGAACTGCGAGACGAGAATGCAGCGGTTCAAAGGTCCGAAAAGAGGCATGCGAATCTTCAGCCGGTCCCAGCGCACGCGGACCCTTGGTTCCGCCACCAGACGGCGAATCCCCCAAACCATGCCTGCCAGCGCCGGCACCAGCACCCACCACCAATACCGCAACGCCGTGCTGAGGGCGACGAGCATGCGCGTCGGACCCGGCAATTGGACGTGCATCTTCCTGTACAATTGCGAGAATACCGGGACGACGAAGATCAACAGACAAATCACCACGAGGGAGCAGACGAGGCCGACCACCGCGGGATAGACGAACGCGGCCAGGGTCTTCTGCTGAAGGTCCAGCCGTTTTTCGAGGTGCCGGGCACTCGCCTCCAGCGACTGGGCGAGTCTCCCCGACGATTCCCCGGCCTCGATCATGCCCAGAAAGAAGTCGGAAAAGACCTTCCGGTGGGGCTCAAAGGCCGCTTTCAAGCTCGACCCCGCCCCCACCCGCCGGCGAATGTCGGCAATAATCGTCCGAAAGGCAGCGTTGTCTGTCTGCTGCTCCAATGTCTCCAGGCAATTCGCGATCGACAAGCCAGCGGAGTACATGCCCCCGAACTTGTAGGCAAAGGAGGCCACGTCCTGCTGCCGGATCCGACTCCGGGGCCGCAGCGCGACCCGCTGCCGCCGCGCCCGGACGAGCACGTACCCGAGCTTCACCAGCTCATCCCGCAGCGATTCTATGCTCTCGATGTTGGTATAGAGGCTGCTGAACTCACGGCCCGTTTCATCCCGGGCGATGTATTGGTACGCTGCCATTATTCGCTCTTGAGGTCCACTACGCGCATCAGCTCATCGACCGTCGTCACGCCCCGCAGCACTTCCTCCACCGCATTCTTGCGCAGCGTCCGCATGCCTTCCTGGACGGCCTGCTCCTTTACCTGAGTGTCGCCGCACCCGTCCAGGATCATCCGACGTATCTTCGGCGACACGGGCAGAATCTCATAGACAGCCTTCCTTCCCTGGTAGCCCGTCTGACAGCAATATTGACATCCCTGACCCCGCACAAGGTGGATCGCATCACTCGAACACGCATGACCGCCCAGCAAGTCTCGCTCCTGGCGGTCCGGCTCATAAGTTCCCTTGCACCGGGGACAAACCGTGCGCATCAGCCGTTGGGCCACGGCTCCCAGCAGAGCCGAGGCCACGAGGAAGGGCGGAATGCCCAGGTTGATCAGACGAGAAACGGCCCCCGCTGCATCGTTCGTGTGCAGCGTGCTCAGAACCAGATGGCCCGTCAATGCCGCACTGACGGCGATCTCCGCCGTCTCCAGGTCACGAATCTCGCCGATCAGGATGATATCTGGATCCTGCCTTAGAATGCTTCGCAGCGAGGAGGCGAACGTTACACCGGCGGCCGGCTTGACCTGCACTTGCGTGATGCCGGGCAAGCGATACTCCACCGGGTCCTCGACCGTCACGATGTTTCGCTGCGGCGTGTTGACAAGCTGAAGCACGGAATAGAGCGTCGTCGTTTTGCCGCTCCCGGTCGGACCTGTCAACAGCAGCATCCCATACGGATTCGCCGTGAGTTCCCGGAACTTGCGATTATCCTCGGGGGAGGTCACGACCTCATCCAGCGACCACCTCGTGGCGTTCTTGTCGAGGATGCGAAGGACGATTTTCTCGCCCCCGACGGCCGGCAGAGACGAGACCCGCACATCATATTCCTGATCCTCATGGCGTAGCGAGATATGCCCGTCCTGGGGGACTCTCTTCTCCGAGATGTCCATCTGCGCCAGGATCTTGATGTGTGAGACGACTTCGGGCTGGGCCGTGATCGGGACGTCCACGGCCCGGCGGAGCATCCCATCCACCCGGTACCTCACGCGCAGCTCCGTCGTTTGCGGCTCGATGTGAATATCGCTGGCGCGGGCCTCAATAGCGCCCCGAATGAGGGACGCCACCAGCTTCGTAATGGGGTCATGTCCCGTCTCGTCGGACGAGAGTCCTGCTTCCAGAGTGAGTCCGGCAGATCCCGGAAGGCCTCCTTCGTCTTTCCCACCCATCTCGCCCTTAAGCCGCATGGAGGCAATCGCCTGCTTGGTCACGTTCGCCACGTCGAAGTGATAGTGGATCGCCTGCTGCACCGCTTGGGACGTCGCCGCCACGGGGATCACCTGATATCCGGTTTTCAGCTCCACCTCATCCCGGGCCCGCAGGTCCAGCGGGAAACTCATCGCCACAATCAGCCGGCGGTCCTCCCGCCGCAAGGGGATCAGGCTGTGACGGTTGGCCATGTCGTGGGAGATCAGATGGGCCACCAGCGGATCGATCATCTCCGGCGCGAGATTCACGAAATCGAAGTCGTTGACAGCAGCGACGGCTTTGGCCAGTTGCTCGGCATCGACCAGTTTCTCCTGTTCAAGCAAGCGCAACAGGCTCACGCCGGTCTCTCTGTGCTTGGCCAAGAGAGGCTGCAAATCCTCCGGCGAAACTACCTTCTCGTCCACAAGAAACGCGATTATCGGGTCCGATTCATTCACCGCATCAATTCCTATAGGGGCAGTTTTCGTGAAGTTCATCGGCCAACGGGAGGGCGCACGTTAGAACCAGGCGAACATTGCTGCGCTCACCCCCTGCCAAGGGGATTGAACGGCACCCCAAAACGGGTAGAATGAACTCGTGATCCTGTAAGGAGGAAAACCATGGGCAGATCGCGAGCGTTCACTCTCATAGAGCTCTTGGTAGTCATTGCCATTATCGCCATTCTGATGGCGATCCTGACCCCGGCGTTGAACAAAGCGAGAAATCAGGCGCAAAGTGCCGCCTGCCAGGGGAACCTCAGGAACTTCATCTACGCCGTCCAGATGTACGCGCAGGACAACGAGGACAAGTTCTGTAGTCCGGAAAGCTGCTATTTCTCGCGACTGGACGCGTACCCCAACGAAGGCGGCGACCGCTGGAAACGCTGGTGCAACGGGAACGTGTACCTGAGAGAGCACCCTGAGTACGGCAGTGCGTTCTTCCAGTACCTGACGGAGGCCCGCGCCCTTATCTGCCCGACGTTCAAGCGCCTGGCCAGGAGCACACGATTCCAGTCCGACTTCGCGGACGAGAGCGCCGGCGTCACTAACTACATGCCCTGGTACAATTACAGCATGAACGCCTATCTCGGCCTGAAAGACGGGAACTGGGGCGTTCTCAAGACGCAGAACGTGAAGAGCCCGGGTCAAGTGTTCACTTTTGCCGATGAAGGCTGCCTGATCAAGCCCGGCTACTTCAAGCAGGGACTCAATGACACGGCCCTATTTCCGGTGTGGCCGACCAGCGACGCCCCGAGCTGGATTCAGAGGGCCGGCGGCAGCAAGTGGAATGTCAAACCCGGCCCCGCCTCGGAGGGCGGCACGGGCGAGTTCTCGGACGTCATCGCGGGATTCCACAACGCGCCCACGTCCGATCCCATCGGAGGCAAAGGGAACACGGCCTTTCTGGACGGCCACATCGCGGCCCATCCCTCGGCGGAGTCGTTCGCCCTGGCCTGGCCGTATTAGCGAGGATCACAAGCCCAGATGCTCCCGGGCATAGGTGAGGCTGTCCTCGACCATTTGCTGTTCACACCGCACCTTCTGGTCCAGAGGCCATGAGCTGATCATCGGCAGCGGCTCGCGCGGCGTCTTGGCTTTGACCGTGCGCAGCGTCCGGGCCAAGTCCGTCGCCGGGACGCCGGCCATCGTCGCCCAATACTTCGGCGTCAGCACCGGCACCCGCAAGGGATCACGTGCGATAGCCTCCAGGTTGAAACGCACGTCCGGCCGGGCCCCACGCAAAATCCGCACCGTCGCCGGCACATCCAGGAAACCCTTGCCCAGCGCCGTGTCGGTGAACAGGAAGCCTTCCTCATACTCCTGCACGCCCTGGTCCCTGACATGCACGCTAAAGGCGAATGGCGCGTACGCCCGTACGACTTCCAGCGGCTCCTCGCACAGGGCAAAGCTGTTGCCCGTGTCCACGCACATGCCAACCCATTCACTGCTCAGCCGCTTCATGAACTCCAGCCGCTCCCCTACCCGATGATCCTTGTGGTTTTCCACCGCCAGGCGCATCCGGTGCCGTGCCATGATCGGCTCCACCGTCCGCAGTCTCTCGGCCGCTCGCTGGGAGAACCGGGTGAACTCCTCGGCGGAACTGAATTGCTCATACCGTCGTCCAGGGATACCGACGGTCCGGACCACCGTCGCCCCCGCCGCTTTGGCCGTGAGCACTCCTTTTTCGAAGCGCTCGACGTCGAATTGGTTGCCCGCCAGATCGACGCTGCCCTCAATGAACATCTCGTGCGTTTCGGCCCATTGGCGAAGCTTGGCGCAGTACGGCTCGTCCCGGACGCCCAGTGGCATCTGCATTCCGCCGGCGCCGAGTTGATAACACCGCTCCAGAAAGAGTTGTGGGTCCGACAGGTCTCCTTTCTGTCCCTTGGCCGTCTGAGACCCCTGGTGGACATTCCACGAATCGCTGGCCAAGCCCATCTTGGACCGCGTGCGCGGCGGTTCAGCGGCAACAGCAAGATGGTTCAACGCCGCCACACCGGAACCGGCGGCCAAAGCGGCAAGAAACCGACGCCGATCAAGATTCGTCGTGCCAGTATCTGTTGTCGACATGGTTTTACTCCTTGTACGAGGGTGCGGTGCGCGTTCGTAGTGTGCCTGTAAGGGCATAGAAGAAGTTGGAAGTCTCAGGTTTGCAGTTTCAAGTCTTCCCGCCTTGCACCTGCCACTTCCAACTTCACACTTCCCACTTGACACTCCAAGAGTAACGCCTTACGGCGTCACTACAAACAGGTCGCTTCAAACCACGCCCAATGCCCGCAACTGGGCATCCCAGGGCTTGCGGTACGGGCGCGTCAGCATTTCATTGGCCTGCGGGTCCCCGACGATCAGCTCCTTCTCGGCATCCCACGTGATCTTGCGTCCGACCCGCAACGAGATATTGGCCAGATGGCACGTCGTCGCCACCTGGTGCGCACTCTCAATGTCGGCCAGCGGTTGCTTGCGGGAGCGCATGCAATCGAGGAAGTCCCGGGTATGCGTCACGTAGTCCTTCACACCGTCGCCGGTAGAATCCTTTTCCTTTTCTGTCCAGACCTGGTTCTGCGGCTCGGGTGTCATCTGCGGTCCGCCCACCGGATGCCCGCCCAGAATATTGGCCATCGTATTGAAGGGATTGACCTTGCGGTCCGGGAACACCTCGTAGCCGCTGCGGCCCACCGACATCATCCCTTTCGTGCCGTAGAAGACGACGCCCCCCATTCCCAGGCCTGCGCGCCCCTGCGTTGCTTCGCGATAGACGCAGATGCCCGTGAAACCGGGATAGTCGATCAGCACATCCTGATTGTCGGGCGTCTCCATATTGTCCTTCAGATAGAGCCGGCCGCCGGTGCTATAGACGGATCTGCAAGCCTTGGCGCCGGTGAACCACTGGACGATGTCGAGCGAGTGCTGGCCCAGGTTGGTCATCTGCCCGCCCGCGTAGTCCCAGATCCAGCGGAAGTGATAGATGCCACGATTGGGGTTGTACGCCCGGGCCGGGGCCGGGCCCAGCCACAGGTCCCAATCCAACTCTTTGGGCGGCTCCTGGTCCGGCGGATTGCCGAAGCCCGGCATCAAGTTGCGGCAATAGGTGTCCTGTACCGCCACGATCTGGCCCAGTTTGCCTTCCTGGATGAACTTACGAGCCCGCTGGAAGTTCGGTCCCGCGCGGTTCTGCACGCCCACCTGGACGACCCGCTGGTAGCGTTTGGCAACGTCGATCATCCACCGCCCCTCACGCACAAACAGCGTCAAGGGCTTCTCCACGTACACGTCCTTGCCCGCCGCACAAGCCATCATGGTGATCAGGGCGTGCCAATGGTCCGGCGCGGCCACGACCACGGCATCGATATTCTTGTTGTCGAGCAGCTTGCGGAAATCACGGCACTTGATGATGTTGCCGCCGACGATCTGGGCCCCGACATCCGCACGCGGGTCGTAGGTATCGCAAATGGCGACCATGGAGACATCCGGCTGCTTCGCGAAGTTACGCGTGTGGATGCGGCCCATCAGACCAATGCCGATCATCCCGATGCCGATCCGCTCGTTGGCGCCGGAGACGCGCGACCAGGAGGCCGCCGTCAAGGCCGTCGCAGCGCCGGCTTTCACGAACGTCCGGCGGTTGATTTTCGCATGATTGTCTTCTCGGGGTGTCTGTTTCATGGGCACGTCTCCTTCTCACTGAGATACTCACGCGCAAATCGGCGGGCGGCACAAGCGAGCAACTCCGCACCGTGCGCGATAGCATAGTTTAACTCCATGCCAGGCTCCATGCAAGCCACGGCCGTCTCAATCCCGGCTTCTCGATAGCTCCGGGGCTCCAGACGGACCTGTCCCGCGCAGACAGCGACTTTGACGCCGGCGGCACGGGCCACCCGCACAACGCCCGACACCACCTTGCCGCGCAACGACTGTTCATCGAAAGAGCCTTCGCCCGTCACCACCCAGTCCGCACCCCCAACGGCCTCGGAAAGGTGGATCTGCGACATGACGGCCTCCACACCCGAAATCAGTCGGCCACCCGTGAAGGCGACGGCTCCCGCCGCCAGACCTCCTGCCGCTCCGGCGCCGGGCAGACAGGCTATGTCACGCCCAAGCTGGTTCTTGACCAGCCGGGCCAAATGGGCCAAGCTCCTGTCGAGCAACTCCACCATCTCCGGTGTCGCACCTTTTTGCGGCCCGAAGACCCGTGCGGCCCCGTGCGCGCCGCACAGGGGATTGTCCACATCGCACAGCACCTCAACGGTCACGTTCGTAGTGACGCCGTGAGACGCTTCCGTAGCATGGGCGTCCCGCCCATGAGTGACACGGGCATCCTGCCCGTGGAAGTTCTTGGTCCTCATGGGCGAGACGCCCATGCTACTCACGGGCAAGATGCCCGTGCCACGAGATGCCCTGGCGGGCACACTACCAGCCGGTGCCACGATGGTCGCGATTCGCGCGAGTTGCCCCCCGCCGAAACCAGCCTCGTGCCCATCCTCCGTGAGAAACCGCCAGCCCAGGGCCATAGCCGCACCGACGCCGCCATCCACCGTGGCGCTGCCTCCAATCGCCAACAGAACATGGTTCGCCCCGTGCTCGACGGCTGCCCGAATGAGTTGTCCGGTCCCGTAGGTGGTTGTCTTCAGAGGATTCCGCTGCTCAGGTTTCAATAAGGGCAGCCCGCTGGCCGTGGCCATCTCCACCAGGGCCGTACGGCTCTCCGGGAGCCAGACAAACCCAGCTTCGACCTGCATCTCCGACAGGGGCCCCATCACCGTTTGGCTGATCCACTGCCCCCCCGCCTCTGCCATCAGGACCGAAGCCGTGCCCTCACCGCCATCTGCCATGGGTTTGGTCACTATCTCGGCCTCCGGCGTTTCAGACTGGATGGCCTCGGCGACGATGTCACAGGCTTGCACCGCGGTCAGCGATCCTTTGAACGAATCCAATGCGACAACGATCTTCACAGACATTTACTCCTCTCTCACACGTAGCATGGGCATCCTGCCCATGATCCGACACACGTGGGCGGGACGCCCACGCTACGTCACGACATACGGAATCGTCTGCGGGCCTTCCGGCAGGACACAGATGGAAGCGTCCCGACCATAGGATTTCAGCAATTGATCGACGGTAGATGCAATGTCGTGACAGGGCTTGAGCATGGCCCGCTCGATCTGTTCGTCCGTCAGGTTGTGGCTGAACAGATGCACCTCGGCCTTTTGGCAGATCGAGGCGTGAATGTGCGCCTGCCACGAATCCTGGCCGCCGCACCGGCCTCCCCGCGTTTTCTCCAGCAGGGAGGCGGGGTCGGCCGCCTCGAACAACAGCCTCTTGTACTGGCCGTGCTCGGGGATTCCATCCCAGCAGTCGGCCGCCAGGATGATGGCTCCGCCCTTCCTCACGATCTGGGCGGCGGCACTCATGCCCTTGACCGACTGATAGAGGTTCAGATCGAGCGGATAACCGGAATTGCTCGCAATCACGATGTCGTACGGTGCCTGCACGGGAGACATGGCATGCTGCTTCACGAACGCGCAGCCCCGTTCGTAGGCTTGCTCCAAATCGCCGGCAAAGACAGCGGTGATCTGCTTTTCGCGGTTCAGCGCCACGTTCAGGAGGAACGAGGGCGCCGTCATTCGCGCCGCTTCCCGAATCTCCTCCCACACCGGATTGCCATGCGTCACGCCCCACGTGGCCCTCGGATGATCGATCTTGCGCGGATCGTGATTCCTCAAAATGGTCTCCAGCGGCGCCAGCCCCGGCATGCAGGCCTTGCCCCCACCGGAGAAGCCCGCGAAGAAATGCGGCTCGATGAAACCCGTGAGGATGCGCACGTCGCAGCGCAGATACTCCTTGTGAATCCACACCTCGTTGCCGCTCGTCGTTGTCCCCACCAAGGCGTGCGAATCGCGGTCGTTCGCATCATTTTGCACAACTCGAAACCGGCTGATGATCTCCTCGCCCAGCATCGACTTGAGCTCCTCCGGCGTGTTGGGCCTATGCGTCCCGGTCGCGATCAACAAGATGACAGCCTCATCAGGAACATGATTGAGCTCATCCAGCAAGGCAGGCAGAATGACCTGATACGGCGTCGCGCGAGTGATGTCGTTGCAGACGATGCCCACCGTATCTGACGGTTGGACCAATTCTCTCAACGGTCGCGAGCCGATAGGATTGCGCAGAGCACGCCGCACCGCTCCCACCTGATCCGCAGGGGCCTCAACGTTTCTAGGCCGGACCACGTCCACCCTCAGCCGATCCGGCAGAGTCACATCCAAGCCGGTCTTGCCATATGCGAGCTTCACGTTCACGAAATCGACCTTGTCGTTCTCATGTCATTGCGAGCGAAGCGAAGCAATCTCCCACCCCGAGGATTGAGATTGCCGCGTCGCTGCGCTCCTCGCAATGACAGTCCTGTGACGTCCGCGCCACCTGCGGATCATCTAATTCATCTCGAATCCGCCGTCCACGTTCAGGGTTTGGCCGGTGATATAGTCGGCGTCCGACGAGCACAGGAACGCCACGGCCCCCGCCACGTCCTCCGGAGTGCCCGCCCGCAGGAGCGGGACCTTCTCAACAAAAGCCTTTAGAGCCTCGCCCGGCTTAGCCCCCATGAGCCGGCTGCGGTCCCGGTCGATCTGGTCCCACATAGGGGTCGGGACCACACCGGGACAAACGGCGTTGACGTTGATGTTGTAGGGACTGAACGCCAGGGCGGCCGACTGCGTCACGCTGATGATAGCCGCCTTGCTCGCCGCGTAGGCCATCTGGACACTGCGGCCGCGCCGGCCGGAGATCGAGGAGAAATTGACAATCTTGCCATAGCTGTGCTCCGCCCGCCCCTGAGCCACGACCTCCAGAGGAATCTGCCGAATCATCTGCCGGCCGACGGTCTGCATACAGAAGACCGTCCCTTTGAGGTTCGTATCGACAACACGGTCCCAATCCTCCTCCGTCATCTCCAGGAACGGCTTCGTCTGGGCGATGCCCGCCACATTGACGAGAATGTCTATGCGGCCGAAGTCCGCGACCACACGATCCACCATGGACTGAATCTCGGCTAGACACCCAATGTCCACCGGGTGCGCCGTTGCCCGACGACCGAGGGCCTGGATCTCCCGGGCCGTCGTCTCGGCCGTCTCGGGATTGATCTCCGCCACGACGACATCTGCTCCTTCTCGCGCCAGACGTAGTGCGACGGCCTTGCCAATCCCCTGGCCCGCACCCGTGACAATCGCCATCTTGCCCGACAGTCGCAATTCCATATGACCCGATCAATACCTCAAAGCATCGGCCACGTGCCGCCCGTAGCATGGGCATCTTGCCCATGAGTCGCAGGGCCATCCCCCACCTGCGCGGGGGCAGGCTTTGGCCCTGCCTGCACGGGCGAGACGCCCGTGACACACACGGGCAGGATGCCCGTGCTACGTGGCAAAAACGTCCGTCGCCACGTCACAGAGAAAACGTTGAACGCGGTTGTGATATTCGCGATAGAACTCCGGCGGCAGGTCGTAGAACCCGTGCCGACTCACAAACTGGCCTTCCCCATCGCGGCGGCCGACAGACGCGAAGTTGTAGTGATGGAACACAGCATGGCGCGGTGACGGGGCCGCATCGTCACTGGATTCGTACTCGCGCAGGCACTGGGCCGCAAACGCCGATCCCGCCGACGCTTCCCGTCGCGCGTAGGCCAAGGTATCGTCCCACCACAACTGGAACCGCTCCCGATTGACCTCGTGGAGAACCTCGCCAAAGATCACCTGCAGCGAAGGCGAAACCTTGAAGTGACAGTGTCCATACGTGGCGCGACCAATCGCTTGCCGCGCCGCCGGGCGAAGGTCGTCGCCGGAATGAAAATCCAGCATGACCCCTCCCTCCACGGCAACCTCCTGAAGTGCTCTGATCCGCCGCTCGAATCCCGCCAAGCCATCCGCACCGGTGTAATCTTGTCCTTTGACAATTCCGACGTTGGGGGCGATGTGCGTGATGGGAACGTCGCGTCGCCGCAACTCCTCAATCAGGAACCGCAGCTCGGCTTGGGTCGTCAGGCAGATCGACGCATCCATCCGCGGTGGGCACTCGTCGATGCTGAGCTCAAGATCGAACTCCCTATCCCCCTGGAGATTCTTCAGGTATGCCGAGAGCTCCGCGACCACCTCCAAGGCCGGCCCGTACTTGCTCGCAAGCTGGTCCACACCCGCCGCAGCATAGTCCACCATGTCCGAAACGTCGAGGGTGAAGAACGTGTAGTCGCGGGCCGCATCGATGATCCGCTTGGCACGCTCCAGTCCCCCCGGCTCCCGTCGGACCGTAATGTGATCGGCATCCGCCCCATAAATGGGCACCGTATCGGTCTTCAAGGCTTCGATCACGCCGGCCAGCCAGAGCCCTTCGAACGTGCTGCCTGTATGCCCCTCCGCCAGCGAGCCGAAACCGTAGAGATAGTTCGTCCGGGCCGGCCGTCCCGCCAACACATCTTCCAGCAGGTTCAACTCGCGCACCGAGTTCTGAATCGCATTGGCGGCAAACTTGCCCTTGTCCATCGCCTGCCAGATGCCGGGCCAGACCGACGTGGACATCCGTGTGCCGATCCCGAGACGCGGCATGTGCCCCAGGGCCCGCGGGCCCTTGTCAAACCGCCACGTCTCGACGTACTTCCGAACGGAGGCGACATCGGCGGCATAGACCGCCATCGACGTATCATCGCTCAGGAAGATCACCTGCAGCGACACGCCCAAACTCGCCTCCTGGCCGCCAAACTCGAGGAAGACATGCTGGCCGTCCGACAAGCGGGCCAGGGCGTACAGGGCCGGTCCTCCGTCAGATACCGATCCGCAGTACACCACACAACGATCATGGCTCGGTAAAGGCCCCACGTCGGCGAGGGCTCGATAGACCGCGTACCAATACCTCTTCTCTGTGGAGCCGACGATACGGCATGCTCGCTGAGGGTCCCAGGTCGCCGTGTCCAACACGGCGGGATTAACCGCCGGATCGATTTCCAACTTGCCAAATCGCATGGCGCCATGATAGTGAGCAGGGACACGGCCGTCAACGCAGCAAAGCCTTGCGTCGCCCGCAAACCTCCCGTATAAATAGGAGGTGTGACGTGCACGTGCCATGAATTAGGAGGTATGAACGATGAATTCCCGCGCTATTCTCTCATGTGTTCTTTTGAGCATCGGCATGATCTGGCAGACACCGGCAGTCACCGCGGCCGCCGGCAAGCTGAACGTGGAGGCGAAACCGTTTGGCCAGATTCCCGACGGGCAAACGGTGGCCCTCTTCGAGCTGACCAATAGCAATAGCCTGCGGGCGAGGGTGATGGAGTACGGAGCGATCCTTGTCTCGTTGGAAGTCCCCAATCGCGAGGGCAGGCTGGTCGATGTCGCGCTCGGGTTCGACGATCTGGCCTCCTATGTGCGCGGAAGTCCGATGTTCGGCGCCAGTGTCGGTCGCTACGCCAACCGCATCGCCGAGGCCCGCTTCACCCTCGACGGCGTGGAGTACCAGCTCACCGCCAATTCGGGCAAGAACCATATTCACGGCGGCGCGAACAAAAGGTTCGATCGGGTCGTGTGGAAAGGTCAGCCCGTGCAGGGCGACGGCTGGGTCGGCGCGCGCTTCAGCCACGTGAGCAAGGACGGCGAAGAGGGCTTTCCCGGCAGCCTCGATTGCAGCATTACGTACGTCCTGAACAATGACAACGAACTTCAGATTCGCTACGAGGCCACGACAGACAAGCCCACGATCGTCAATCTGACGAACCATAGCTACTTTAATCTCGCCGGCGCGGGTAATGGTGACGTCCTCAACCATGAGATGATGATCACCGCCACCCTATTTACTCCCGCCAACAAGGACCTGATCCCCACGGGCGAGATTCACAGCGTCAAAGGGACCCCGCTCGATTTCACCGAGCCCAAGACCATTGGCGCGCGGATTGAGGAGCTGACGCAAACGAGGGGTTATGACCATTGCTACGTGCTCGCCGGCTCGCCCGGCTCCGCCAACCTGGCCGCACGTGTCCACGAGCCGAAAGGTGGTATCGTGATGGAGGTCCGCACGACAGAACCCGGCGTGCAACTCTATACTGCCAATGGCATGAAGGGCATCAAAGGCAAGGCCGGTAAAGTCTACAACAACCACTATGGTTTCTGCCTGGAGACGCAGCACTTCCCCGATTCCCCCAACAAGCTGCATTTCCCTTCTACGGTTCTTCGCCCCGGCCAGACGTTCCAGAGCACAACGATCTTCAAATTCTCAACGCGATAGGCCAGGAAATGGGGGCTCCCGACGTTTGTCATTCCCGCGAAGGCGGGAATCCAGGAACCCGCCAGAGCATCCTGGACCCCCTGTTTGCGCGGGGGTGACGGAGCCAGTGCTACCGGTTGTCACGGAACAAGGTGGAACAGGCCGGAAGAGCCGTCTACACCATAAAACGGAGCGAACGAGCAAACGGCTTTTTTGGCTTGCAGGACTCGTGGTTGTCCCTTATCCTTTCGCCGTCCTGAAGACTGATGAGCAAGCTTTGGGGTCCGTGGCAAACATCAAGTCAACCGAAAGGAACCACAGATGAAGCATCCCGTGGCACTCGGAATCGCCGTCGCAATTTTGACGAGCGTCCTTTGCACTCTCACCATAGCGGCCGGGGCCGAGGACTATTGGCCGACCTGGCGCGGTCCGGCCGCTAACGGGACCGCCGCTAAGGGCAATCCCCCCACGACCTGGAGCGAATCGGAGAATATCAAGTGGAAGGTGGAACTCCCAGGCAAAGGTCACTCCTCTCCCGTCATCTGGGGAAATAAGATCTTCCTCCAAACGGCGATTGACACCGGGAAGGCACAGACCACCGAGACTCCATCCGTTCCATCTCCCGCGGCAGCGAAGGGTGGTCGCGGCGGTCTCAGCACTCCGGCCCCCAAGACGGTCCACAAGTTCGATCTCCTCTGTGTGGATCGGGCCACCGGCAGAATCCTCTGGCAGAAAGCCGCCACCGAAGCTGTACCCCACGAGGGCCACCAGCCGACGGGCACCTTCGCCAACTATTCGCCCGTCACCGACGGCAAATACGTCTGGGTCAGCTTCGGCTCACGCGGCTTGTACTGCTTTGACCTGGAGGGCAACCTCCAGTGGAGCAAGCCCCTGCCCACGATGCGAACGATCATGAGCTTCGGCGAGGGCAGTTCGCCCGCCCTGGCCGGAGATGCGATCATCGTCGTCTGTGACCACGAAGCCGGCGCCGCGATCTTCGCGTTCAACAAAGCTACCGGTGAGCAACTCTGGCGCAAGGATCGGGACGAGCCCACATCCTGGGCGACGCCCGCAGTCGCGGAAGTGGACGGCAAGACCCAGGTCATCGTCAGCGCCACCAAGTTCACGCGCAGCTACGACGCCAAGACCGGTGAGATCATTTGGCAGTGCAGCGGCCAGGTGAGGAATGTCATTCCCAGTCCGGTCCTCGGTTTCGGCATGGTCTTTTGCACCAGCGGCTATCAAGGTTCCTCTCTGCAAGCGATCAAGCTGGCCGGCAAGACCGGGGATCTCAGCGGAACCGACGCCGTCGCCTGGCAGGTCAAGAAGGGGACGCCCTACGTCTCTTCGCCCCTGCTCTATGGCAACCGGATCTATGTCTTCTCCGTCCTCACGCCGGTCCTGTCCTGCTACGAGGCCCAGACGGGCAAGCCCCTCTTCACCGGGCAGGCCCTGGAGGGCATCAACCAGGTCTACGCGTCACCCGTGGGTGTGGCCGACCGCGTGTACTGCCCCGGCCGAAACGGCACGACCGTCGTGATCAAGAACGCCGATACCTTTGGGGTCCTGGCCACCAATAAGCTCGACGATGGCTTCGATGCCAGCCCCGCCGTCGTGGGCGACGAGTTGTACATGCGGGGCAATAAGTTCCTGTATTGCATCGCCGGCAAGTGATCAACCCGTTATGGAATGATGGAATACTGGGGGAACGCGCCCTCGGGCTTCCCATTATTCGTAAGAAATCAGTCCCATGCAGAAGATTCTTTTGAATTCTTGGCAATTTAGGCTGGCGCTACGATCTGGATGATGTTATCCAGAATCGCATGCGTCGTGTGCCAAGCAGTTCCCGGGTCGAGGTGGAGGAGATCGTCGCGGCGATTCTCCAGGGCACGTGCACGGAGGAACTCGTGCAACAGCTTTACAGCCTCGGTCCCGAAGCGGTCACCCTGGCCTTGATGGCGGCGACTCGCCAGATCGCCTCGCTTCGCGTCCAGGTGGAGGCCCCGGCCGCCGTGCCCCCTTCGACTCCTTCCGGGCAGATTCCCGTGTACGCCAAACCCAACGCCCCGAAGCAACGACGCTCCCGGCGTGGGGCCAAGAACGGTCATCCGGGACATCACCGAGACCAGCCCGTCGAAATCCATCATCAGCAAGAACATCGTTGCCCGGTCTGTCCTGCGTGCGGCGGTCCCCTGCGACGGTGTGAGCGGAAACGCACCCGGATCATCGAAGACCTGCCCGAAGGCATTCACGCCGAGGTGACCGAACACACGCTCTGGCGGGATTACTGCCCCCGGTGCCAGCAGGATGTGGAACCCGTGGTGGCCGACGCGTTGCCCAAGGCGACCTTTGGGCACCGGCTGGTCTGTTTCACGGCCTGGCTGCACTACGGTCTGGGCGTCACGATCGCCCACCTCGTGGCGATTGTCGGCCATCATCTCCATACGGTCCTCAGTACGGGGGCGTTGATCGGGCAGTGGCAGCGGCTGGGAGAGATTCTCAGTGCCTGGTACGAGCAGATTGCCGAAGAGGCCAAACACAGCGCCACGCTGCACGCGGACGAGACCGGTTGGCGTGTGAGCGGCCGGACCCATTGGTTGTGGTGCTTCGCGAACTCGCAGGTCTGTTACTACCTGATCGACCGCTGTCGGGGCTCTCCCGTACTCAAGAAGTTCTTCGACACGGTCTTCGAGGGGGTCTTGATCACCGACTTCTGGGCCGCGTACAACGCGGTGGAGGCGGCCTTGCGACAGTGCTGTCACGCGCACCTGCTGCGGGAGTTGGAGAAGACGGACCTCCAGAACGACAGCGACGGCTGGCAGGCATTCTGCAAGGTATTGCGGCGTCTGATCCGGGATGCCATTCGCCTGCGGAAGCGTCCGGACTTCAGTCCGCAGCGCTATGCCCGCCGGATCGAGCGGATCGAGAAGCGCTTGGCCCAGCTGTTGGACAGCGATTGTCCGGATGCGGATGTGCGGCGTTTGCTCAAGCGTCTACGCCGGCATCAAGGGGACCTGTTTACGTTCCTGCATCGGATGGACGTGCCGTATGACAACAATTTTGGGGAGCGCCAGATTCGCCCGGCGGTGATCCTGCGTAAGAACAGTCAGGGCAACCATTCGGAGAAAGGGGCGGCAACGCAAGCGGTCCTGATGAGCGTATATCAGACCCTCAAACTCCGGGGCCTGAATCCCCTGAACACGATTGTCTGGGCCTTGAGAACGTACATGGAAACCGGCCAGTTGCCGCCACTACCCACCGGAAATACTGCACGTGGCTGATTTCTTACCATTATTCCACTATTCCATCATTCCAATCTTCTTACGCTCGCACCTGGACCTTGGCCAGTTGCTCGTAGAACTGGATGATGCCGCCGTGGTCGTTGGCGGCCTTGCCGTCCGTCTTGAGGGCTTGCATGATCTCCATGACCACGCTCGACAGCGGGACCGGGACGCCCAACTCGTGGGCGGTATCCAACGCGTTGGCCATGTCCTTGATGTGCAGTTCGATCCGGAAACCCGGCTTGAAATTGCCTTTCAGCGCCAGCGGGACTTTGGCATCCAGGACCGCGCTGCCCGCCAGACCGCCCCGGATCGCCTGGAAGACTTTCTCAGGGTTCACCCCGGCCTTTGTCGCGAGAACCATCGCCTCCGACATCGCGGCGATGTTCAGCGCGACGATGATCTGATTCGCCAATTTCGCCACATTGCCGCTGCCAATCTCGCCAACCCGAGTAACGGAAGAGCCCATCGCGGCCAGAATATCCTTCACCTGCTCGAACGTCTCCTGCGGTCCGCCTACCATGATCGTCAATGTCCCGGCGACAGCCTTGGGCTCGCCGCCGCTGACAGGGGCATCAAGCATGGTGACGCCCTTCGCCTGCGCTTTGGCCGCAATTTCCTGGCTGGCCGAGGGTGCGATCGAGCTCATGTCCACCAGGATGGTCCCGGGTTTGGCGCCATCGAGCACGCCGTTGGAGCCCAACACCGCCTCGCGGACGTGAGGGGAGTTCGGAAGCATCGTAATGACGGTCTCGCTCGGAGCGGCCACGTCCTTGCTGGAGGTGCCGCGGCGCGCACCGGCCTTGACCAATTCCGCGATCTTCTCCGGGGCAACATCGTACACCGTCAGTTCGTATCCAGCTTTAAGAAGGTTCAGGGCCATGGGCTTGCCCATGATCCCAAGACCGATAAAACCTATTCGCTTCATCCGTCAGCCTTTCCATAGATAGCTCAGTTCGATTTGTGATTGTTGATGGTTGATTGTCGATTCCGGGAAGCCGCTCGGCGGCGCTCCGCAAATCAAAAATCACAAATCACAAATCAAAAATCTCCATCCGCTTCCAGCCGCTCTCGATAAATTGCGAGAGCGTTCTCTGTGTGACGCCGTAGGTAATGAATTCGGTCGGCTTCATGCCATCCGGCTCGTAGGCCCGCACGAAATCCGGGATTTGCGAAAGCCTCTCGACCACGTCGGGCGGGACCTCGGCCTCGATCCGTTCCTCACGGGGGAGATCGTTCGAAAGCAGCATCTCCTGGACTGAGGGAAAGATCGACATGATGACTTCGGCCCCGGCCAGTTCCGTCATGTGGTATGTGCCTCGCAAGGCGGCGATAATCAGGACCGCTTCGTAGCCTTGCTGCTGGTAGATCGAATACGCGCGTTTGGTGACGGCCAGGCCCGCTTGTCGAATGTCCGATTCCGTGGCGGCGGCACAGCAGTCGTGGGCAACCTCCCGTAGGTAATCATCCAGCCGGCCAATCATGATGACGGCGAAGCACCTGCCCGGGGCAACCCCCTTGACCTTGGCCCGCTGGATGCCACGGCGATGCCGCTCGGCCGCAGCAATGACCTGGGGCACCGTGTAACTGATCGTCAGCGTACACGTGATGCCCTCGGCGGCACAGTCCTCCAACACATCGAGTCCCGCCGCCGTGGCCGGCAACTTGACCGCGATATTCGGGGCCAGCTTGCTGAACCGCCTGGCCATCGCCAGCATAGGCTCACGGTCGCCGGCCTTCGATGGGTTTACTTGGGCACAGACGTAACCGGTCTGCCCGACGGTCTTCTCATACTGGGGCAGCAACTGCTCCGCCGCGTGCCTGACGACGATGGCCATTAACCCTTCGGCCTTCTTCTCGGGCTCGGGGTTCTGGGCGAGCACCTTTTGAATCTCCCCCGCCCACGCCACCTTGTTCGCGTGGAGCGCGATACTCGCCAGAAACGGGTTGGTGGTCGCCCCGATGGCGCCCCGCTCGATTCCCCGTCTCAGTTCCGCCGGGTCGGCTGAGTCATGCCACCAGGTGGTCTTGGTCTTACTGATTGCCCAACGCAGATAATCCTGTTTCATCCGAGGCTCCTATTGAGTCGGCCATAACATACACTCCTCCCCGGCTCAGCACAAGCGCACGATGCGGCGTCATGTTCAGCGCGCATCGCAACCATCTCATTGCGCGGAGCGCAGCGGCAAAGCAATCTCAACCCCTGGCCTGGGAGATTGCTTGGGTTCCCAAACGCGAACTTCTGCGTTTGGGGGCCCTTCGCTTCGCTCGCAATGACATATCGCGCGAGTAACAGTATCGTCTCGATCAAGGCTCTTGCCGGAGCTTGTCCGAGGCTCCGGCGGCGGCGTAGATCCGGGCCACCTTCGCCGGAGCGTCCCCACTCCATCCCCGGAGAGTCAAGGGACGCGGGGCCAGCATTCCGAACACGTCCGGGATGTCACAGACCCGCAGGACGTTCAGGAACTGCGGGGCCTTGGCATCCATGTGCGATGACGGCGGGTTGAGGGCGATCACGCCTGCAATGTCCGGCTCCAAAAGAGCGGCGTAGGCGGCCAGCACGGCCCCGGGTCCTTCCCCGGCGACGTACAGAGGGATATCGGCATATTCCGCATGCAGGAGACGAGCCATCGCGATAATGTCCCAGACGCGCCCGGCGTCCACGGTCCGCCCGAGCAGAACGTGCGACCGCTCCACATAGTTCGGCGGATTCTTCTGCGTCCAGCGGGTCTGACCTACGCCGCGCGGTATGCAGACACACATCTCATCGCGCGATTCCAGCACCTGACCCACCGTCCGCGCGGCCGGTTCCTTCTCAGAATGCCGCACGAAGAGCAGGACGCGCGTCGGTTTCCCGGCCGCAGACGGTTTCGGCTTCCGTACCCAGTCGATCCTGATCCCTGGCTCAGACCTGAGCCCTCCCTCTTTGAGCTCGGCGGGCGGGATACGCTCGGGGAAATAATCGAACGAGACCCGGCGCAGCTCTGCCAAGAGGGGCGTCCGCCACGCCTCGTACTGGCCTTCCTTCGGAGGCTGGACCTGCGCCATCGGCACGAAATGCTGATCGATAGTCGTGTTCAGCTCATCCTTCGGGATGTCGGAGTCCCGTGGAAAGACGCGGAGCTTCTCCGCAGCGATGGGGTACTTCCGTTTGTTGTCGGGGCCGGTGACAAGATCGACTTCGCTGTCGGTGACCACGCGGGGATCGTTCTGGAGGTACATATTGATGAAGCGGTACGCCGCCTGGCGGATGTCCTGACGGTAGGCGTGCCCGCCGATGCTGACGAAGCTGTCCACCACGTCCCCGGCTCCGTACAGGCTGTAGATGCGCTCCAGGTTGTTGATGACCCGCCGGTTCGCGTCCATCGGGAAGATGTCGTCGTGATCGCTGTTGGTGAACAGCATAGGGTGCGGCGCGATCAGGGCCGCGATGCGGGTCCAGGGCCATTGGAACGTGTTGTACAGGAACATGCAGTCACAGTGCCCGTTGATGACTCGATTGGGCACGTAAGACGCCAAATCCGCCATCCCGCTGACTGGGACTGCGACCTTCACGCGTTCATCGGCCGCCGCGATCCAGAACGTCGCGGCCCCGCCGCCGCTGATGCCGGTGACAGCGATCCGTTCGGGGTCCACGTCCGGCCGGCTGATCAGATAGTCGATGCCACGTATGCCATTGAGGCACTCCACACCCGCCGGAGTGTAGCCACGGGAATGCCACCACCAGCGGCCCTCGCGGTACGTGCCATGATGAATCGCCGCAATCTCGCCCAGTTGCAGCGTGTCTACGATCAGACAAATGTACCCGTGCCGGGCGAACCAGATCCCCGGCCACTGATAGGGGACCTTGCTGCCATTGCGGCCGCCGCTGGAGTGACCGCAGACGTACAGCACGGCCGGCAGACGCTTCCCGTTCTCCACCTGCGACGGCCGGTACAGGTTGCCCGTGACGTACAGCCGCGGCATACTCTGGTAGTGGAGCATATCCACAACGAAGCCGTCGCCCTTAAGCGTGCCGGTGATCGTTGCCTTGAGCGGGGACTTCGCCGGCTCGGGACTCAGGCCCAGCATGTAGAAGTACTCCTGCCGGTACCTGTCACGGACGCTCTTCCAATGCTCCAGCGACGCATAGTCCTGCGGGAACGTGTCCTCGATCTTCTGCGTTTGCTGCTTCAGATACTCCTGGATCATCTCATCGCCGGGCTGCCCACGATCAGGCGGGTCATGCATCTGGGCGAACACCGTGGAGACGCCGACGCACACCGTGAAGGACAAGATCGCTGCCATGTCTGAGGACCGCATGATGAATACCCTTTCACATTCCCAAGTTGACGCAAGAGCATTGCCCGGAAATTGTACGCCCGGCACTGGGGCCCCGCAATACATACTTGCAGCAGACAGTAGCCTTGTGCGCCCGGTTAGGGTAGTATGGCGACCGACGGACACAATGACCGAACACAAACATTGAAGGGGAGCATATCATGATGAAATTGGGCATGCACGTAGACAACTGGCGTCACCTCGATGTCTCTTACCAGGTCCCGTGCCAATTCGCCAGGGATCACGGCCTGGAGTACGTCGAGTTTGGCACGATCGATGGGGACTACTTCATCCAGGCCCTGGGGTTCAGCCCGCACATACCGCTTCATTCGGACCCGCTGAAACTGAAGCAGTATCTCGACTCGCTGGGCTTGCGGATGTCGCAGCTCGATGCCGCCTATCCGATGTCCTGTCCCGAAGGCCAATACCGCGGCATCGGCTACACGCTCCGCGCGATCCAGTTCGCCAAGGCGGTCGGCTGCCCGTGCGTGGACACGACCGATGGGGCACGCAAGCCCGAGGGGTACACCGACGAGGAGGTGATGACCCTCATGAAGCAGTACTATCGCATCGTGTTGGAGTGGGCCGAGAGATACGACATCATCATCAACGTCGAGCCGCATGGGCCCTACACGACCAACCCGGACACGCTGGAGCGCATCCTGAGCTTCTTCGATTCCCCCTACCTGCGGCTGAACCTCGACACGGGCAACACGTTCATCGCCGGCCAGGACCCTGTCCGGTTCCTCAAGCGCTTCCGGCACAAGCTGTCTCACTGCCACATCAAGGACGTCAGTGAGTCCCTCGCCCGAGCGGCGCGAGGCCAGGAAACCGGCATTGCCTCGTCCGTGGTGGCCATCGGGGAAGGCGTGAACGCCGACAATATCGCGGGGTGCATCGAGTTGCTGAAAAAGACCAAATGGGATGGAATCTTGTCCATCGAATGCGAAGCGGCCCCGGGCAAGGTCGAGCAGAGCATCGACTGGCTCCGAGAACAGATCGCCCGGTAGGAACCGATTGCGGATTGATGATTGCGAATTGCGGATTAGCGTCATGAGCCAAATCCGCAATCCGCAATAACAGTGAGCTCGCTCAGACGATGTTCGAGGAGCCGGTTTGTCGTAGCATGGGCATCCTGCCCATGTGTCGCAGGGCCATCTTGGCCCTGCCAACCATTGTTTTCCACGGGCAGGATGCCCGTGCTACTCGTCAAACGCCTGCTCAGCTCATTTGACGGTGGCAGCCGCCTGCGGTTTGAAGCTGCCGGTGGCAATCAGCAGCGGCTCGAATTTGGGCAAGTCCCTGACAGGCACGGCGCCCCAGGTCGTGTTCAGATGACCCAGCATCCGGGGATTGCCTTTCTGGGTTAGAGAGTACTCCACGAAGGCCTTGGCCGCATCGGGCTTCTTCCAACTGGCCGGCCAGACGCGGAAGCCCTTCTCTAAGAACATCGCCACCGATTCATAGGCAGGCCGCAGCTCGTAGTGCCAATCACAGATGATGATGTCCTTCGGCACCAGGTCGATCGCTCCGGCGGTGCCGTTCTCGCTGCCTTCCCACTTGCCGAACTTGAGCTTGCTCGAATCGATCAGGCGGTCGCCCCACATCAGCATCTCGATATGCTTCTCGTCCACGAGGTGCTTGTGATAGTCGTTGATGGCCTTGGCGAACAGCTCCGCCTTGTCCTTGCCCTTGCAGCGGGAGCAGGCGTCCTCGCCGATGAGAAAGACCTCATCCATCCCAACATGTAGAGCGTCGGCCCCAAAGGCGACGATCAACTCGTCCATCAGGCTAAAGATGATCGGATTAACCTCGGGGTTCAGCGGGCACCAGCTTCGACAGTAGATGTCCTTGTTCTGCGGGTACAGGCCCGGCGTCTCGTCAAATTGCGGGTACTTGGTCAGCAGGGGTGCCGTGTTGCGGCTCCACGACTGATGACCCAGGCACTGGAACTGCGGGATCAGGCGGACCTGGTGCTTCTTGCATTCCGCGGCCAACTTGCCGATCTGCTCCTTCGTGCAGGGATTGGGGCTTCGCAATTCCGGGTGAGACTGGTACTCGAACCCGTAGTTGATCTCGGCAATAATCGCATTGATACCGAGTTCCGCCAGCCGGGGCACCACCTCCGTCAGACCCGCCGCCTGTCTGTCGCTCGACATCCCCAGGTGCACGCCCAACCAGGGCCGGGACTCCTGCGCCGGACAGACCTGCGGCATGACGGATATCAGGACACAAAGACTCAGCAGCGAAGTAATCAATGACTTTCTCATCGTGCAATCTCCCAACGTAATGGTGTTCAGGGCTGCTTGCCGCCGGGCGACGCCCCTTTGGCCTCATGTTCCAGAGCCGCGTATTTCTTCGCCAGTTCAGTCACGGCATCATCGCTCTTGTCCACGTACAGCTCAAGCCAATAGCCTTCGACGCCTTTCTTGGCAACCCTCATTCCGGCCGCCAGCCGGCCGCGATGATCCCCGCCGGCCTTGTCCCCAGCGACCAAGCCCGCGATCAGCCGGTCCGCCAGACTGCCCTGCGTCTGCTCGTACGCTCGAGCCATCGCAAAGACGACCTCCGAGCCGGTCAGCGTGTTGCCTTGACAAGCGTAGTATCGGCCTGAAGCCGCACCCCACCAGATCCCCGAAGGATCGGCGTTGGCCGGGTTGCGATTGGCGGCCCGGCCCGACATGTCGATGATTGCCAATTGGCGCTTGTCCTTCTGAGGATCGTCCTGCAGAAGCTCCGCCAGCACGGCCTCCGGCAGATCGCCTTTCGCCAGAAGATCCAGAGCGTGCTCACCCCACGGCGGATTGTGCCAATGCTGCGTGCAGAAGGCCCCCACTCCGGCGCGGACATACGGCACGACCTTTCCGACAGCCGGGTACTTGCTGGCCACCGCCGCACCGCAGACGCCGGTATTCGGATCGACGGCCACAATGGAGAACGTGCCGGAAACCTCCGCCGGCGCGTCCCCACCCCGACATACCGAGCCTGGTTTGTACTGCGAGGCTGTTTCGCGGGAGCAGCTCAGTAAGGGCAAGACGAGCAGGACTGCCAGGGACAGGCTACCTGCCCTCGGCACGTAGCGAACGACGCGCGTTGACGCTCTCTCCATACGAGTCCTCTGAAGAAGCTGGAGAATGGTTGCACACACCGCATATAGACCGGTTTTCGCCCGCCCTGTCAAGAACGTATTTCCTCGTCGTGTCACCGATGATATGATGCCCTGGCGATCGGCAAGGTCAAGGGAACATCATTGAAGGATGCGTTCACATGAGAAGAAGAACCTCACCAAGATGCACGCCACCGTGTGGCTCGCTCCCGACGGGCCTTCTCGGCCTGTTGTGCCTCATGGGCACCGCGTCAACAGGATCCGCCGCCAGCGAGCTGCGCATGATGAAATACACCACGCGGTCGGCCGACGGTGCGAAGGCTTGGCAAAGCGACGTCAGGGCCAAGCTCCTGGCCCGGCTCAAGCTCGACCACCTTGTTCGCGAGAAGAAGGCCATCCCGCTGGAGCCGCGAAAGCTCTCGTCCACGGACAAAGGCTCCTACAGAGTCGAGGAACTGGAGATCAACTCGACGGCCGACTGGCGCATCCGGATCATCGTCACTACGCCCGTATCACAAAAACGTCCCTGGCCGGCTGTCGTCTGTATCGGCGGCCACGGAAGCAACCAGTACAGCCCGTACGATGCCAACACAGTTGCGAAGGAGCCGGTCAAGGCCCAGACCGATCGCATCTACAAGGGTTTCGGCACAGCTCTGGCCGCGAGGGGGTACGTGACCATCTCCACGACGGTGAGCCGACACGACCTCCGGGAGCCGCGTCGGTTGCTCATGGGCGAGCGGCTGTGGGACCTCATGCGTTGCGTCGATTACCTCGAATCACTGCCCGAAGTGGACAAGACGAAGATCGGTTGCGCGGGCCTGTCCCTCGGCGGCGAGATGGCGATGTGGCTGGGTGCGATGGATGAGCGGATCGCCGCCACCGTCAGCGCCGGCTTTCTGACGAACATGGATCACATGGAGCAGAATCACTGCATGTGCTGGAAATTCGACGGCCTGCGCGAATTGGTCGATTACGCGGACATCTACGCCCTGACCGCTCCGCGCCCCCTGCAATGCCAAAACGGCCTGCTCGAACCCCCCACCCAATTCTACGTCCCCCTCGCCCGCGAGGCGATGGAAGAGGTCCGAACGATCTACAAAGACCTGGCCCGCCCCGAGAACGTGGTCCTGGACGTCCACCCCGAAGGCCACGTCATCGACCTCCCAGCACTACTCTACTTCCTCGACAAATACTTGTGAGGCAATCCGCGTTTCCCGCTTCACAGGTTGCGCCGGGACACAACGGGCACACGGATTGCGTTTTTGGCTTTTCGGGTACCGACGGGGAGAAGGAAGACCCGGCATAATGCGGCGCCCGCTCCGGCAGCACCGCCAGGCGAGAAACGCGTTCCGCTTCCCAATGGCACGATTCGATCACTGTACATCGATTTCCAGCAGCAAACGCAAGCGCTCACGCATCCGCGTGCAGACATCCAGGGCCGCCGTCGCCTCCTCTCGACCGGCAGACTCACCGGGATAACGAAATACGACGGCCGCGCGGGTCAGTAAGCGTAGTTCCTCCACCGGCCACCGCCAGTTGGAACAGACAGGTGACAGCAGTTGATCGAGTACGACCAGATCGTGAACCTTCGGCGGCGTCACCCCACAGGCAATCAGCACCGCCTTGAGGTACTTTTCAACACACTGCTCGGCATGAAAACAGACGGCATCGAAATTCGGATTCTCGTCCGAGGCCAGCTCTCGCATGGCGGTGGCGAAATCCCCCTCCGCTTTGGCGACCCATTCTTTAGTTACTTCGTTCATAGAGCACCCTTCCATGATCGAGGGCGTCGCGAATGAGCGGATCGCCCTGGGCATAGCGCCAAGCCACGGCATCCGGACGATACGTCAGCAAATCCAGGGCATAGGGGGCGTTGACGCGATTCAGAATCTCAAGCGATTTCCAGAACCCCTTGCCCTCAAAAGGCAAGATGACCAGCAGATCGACATCCGAATCGGCACCGGCCGTGCCGCGAGCATAAGACCCGAACAGGATGATCCGATCCGGCTTGAACTCCCGTACAATGCGGTCAGCCAGTTCCTGAATGTCATTTATCTGCACCATACTCGGCCTACAGGCTTGAATCGATGATAGGCACACGGATTAGACCTACAGCATTTAGTCTACCACGTGCCATACGCTACGCCAACCTCCCCGTTGGCACGTACAATGTGAGGAATTCCTGATGGCCGCCGATGTGCACAGATAAACCTCTGCCAGACAAAGACTTCGTACGGATTCTCGGGCCCCCACCCGCGTGAGAAAGCACCTGGCACCTTCAGTTCTTCCCGCCATTCCGGACGGCATTCTCATTTGGCTCCGGTCATCCAGTTCGTTACAAACGCGGACAGGGGCCAATAGACGGTCTCCGAGATGATGCCTGCGACGGCCTCTTTCCAGGAATACTGGGGGCCGATGGCCTGTCCAACTTCTGCGACAATGAACATGAGCCACCAGAGGCCGGCGTAGAGCACCCAGCGGCCACTCAGCTCCTCCCGAGCAAAGTAGAAGATCAGCACGAAACAAATGGCAGTGCCAAACTTGGACACAAGCACGCTGATCAAGAAGCATGCCGGGGATGCACCTTCTGGCGGCTTCAGACCGGCTACCGCGCTCCCAACGCCGTAGACCACAAACGGCACAACGTAGATGATGGCCAGAACCAACCCAACATTCAAGATCAGCTTTCGCATGACGTTGCACCTCTTGAAAAGATCAAGTAGTAGTATATTCCACTCAAGACCGAAATAAGTGGGATGTCCCCCGAATTGATCGAGGATCCATGCTCCGCAGTGGCACGCCAAATCACCGGCATTATCTATCTTCTACCGTGGTTCACGAAACCCGCGACTCTCTGGTGAAGGTCTCTTGGGCGAGACCCAACGTTGCGCCTCAACCGTGGCCGGAAGCTAAAGGCTGAAAGGCGATCCAACTGCAGGCGATAGTTCCGCGTTTACTTCCAAGCCATGAATTTCAGATACGGACCAAACACATCCTTCAAACGAGGTAACTGGTCTAAAAGCCACATCAACCGTTCTGACCGTTGCTCGACGAGACGTGATCTCTCTTCGCCTATCGGAGCGTCCTGGAGCTGGTCCCCGATAGCGTTGACGTCGAGAGCTTTCTTATCAAGCGAACTGATGAACTCTGGGATATCGTCCTCAAAGAGAAAAACGGCGTCCTGCGTCGCCGCCCTGAATTCAAAGAAGTCTTCCAGCTCGACTCGTCCCTTGCTCATGATCTTGGTAAGAAAAGCCTGGGTACCCTTGTACACGGAAAAACGTTTCTCAAACAGGTCTAGGCGAAACTTGTCCTTCGCAAGACGGTACTGCTGGTACGCCAAAACGGCGACCGAGATACCGACGATCACGGTGACTGTTGATAGAAGGTATTCGTATTTCATGATATTCCGAATGACGTAGAGCAACAACTAACTTGACCTGCATAAGAAGACGCGGAATTCTCCCACCCAACCCGCGTAGGACACCGTCGAGTTTCCTGCTGGAGACGCGACAATGCCTATTCTTTCGACGACTTGTTGCGTGTCCAGCCGAGCGTGAATGACAGCCGGTCCACGGTTAAGGAGACGAGCGTAGATCGTTGTCGTTTCGGGCACTCTCAACATCCAATTCTCCTTCGCTTATATGAAGAAGGGTAGCATGTTAGGCCCAGGGAGGTCAATACTCGCCCCGGAAGTGTCACTGCTGCTCGAAGATACGGATTCCATGATGCAGGATGTACTTGGCGAAGCCGCCTCGGGGCGGGGTGTCCAAATCCGATACAGGAAACAGGTGCGCTTCCACTTCCGAGCCCACTTTCTCCATCACCAAGGCCATTACTTCTGCGCGTTGGTGGATATCCCAGCGCTCCACGCCCTCCATGAAGACGGCGACGTCAATGTCACTCCACTGGTCCAGCGTACCCTCCACGTGAGAGCCGAAGAGATAGGCTGCCCGCACCACGCCCAAGCCAGACAGGACTTTCGCGGCCGCCAAGGCCTTGCTTTCTATTGCGGCATCGACAGCGCACATGATGCTATCGTAGGGGCCAGCACAAGCCAAGACAATGGAAAAGGACGGTTCGTCCCGGGACTGCACGCACGGCGACCCGGACCAAAGTCCGGGTGAACCTCCTTGCATGGCCTGCTCGGCCGGGGTATACTAGCAGTATGACGAGCAAAGACATGGCCATCAAAACGATCCAGGAACTCCCGGACTCGGCGACCTGGGAGGATATTGAGGAGCGAGTCCGCTTCTTGGCCGGCATCGACAAAGGCTTGGCGGATATCAAAGCCGGCAAGGTCATCCCCCACGAGGAAGTCAAGGAAAGCCTCAAGCGATGGCTTACCAGATAATCTGGTCCCAGACCGCCGCTGATGACCTGAGGCAGATTGTCGAATTCATCGCCCAGGACGACGCCGGTGCTGCCGCCCGTCTTGCGGATCGCATGCTCAGCCGGATTGAACGAACAGCCGAGTTGCCCTTCTCCAACCGAGCCGTTCCGGAGAAGGCAGACGAGTCCGTACGGGAGATCATCTTGCGGCCATATCGGGTCGTCTACCAGGTAGACGACCGGCGAGACGCCATCCATGTCCTCAGAATCTGGCACGCCGCCCGCGGAATGCCCGATCTCGAATGACCCTGGAACGGCGAAGGGCCGGAACCTGTGGGAAAGCCTCCGTCAGGTGTCACCGCTGCTCGAAGACGCGGATTCCGTGATGCAGTATGTACTTGGCGAACCCGCCTCGGGGTGGGTTGTCTAAGTCCGATACGGGAAACAGGTGTGCTTCCACCTCTGAGCCCACCTTCTCCATGACCAGGGCCATCGCTGCTACATGTTGGTGGATATCCCACTGTTCTATCCCCTCCATGAAGACGGCAACGTCAATGTCGCTCCACTGGTCCGGCGTACCCTCTACGTGAGAGCCGAAGAGATAGGCCGCCCGCACGACGCCCAAGCAAGACAGAACCTTCACGGCCGCCAGAGCCCGACTTTCTATTGCAGTATCGACAGTACCCATTTGACCGTTCGCTCCGTTTTGCCAAGGACCTCCTTCGCCAACTCCTGTGTAATCGTTGCACCCGCCGCCCTGATTTCTTCGGGATAACGAGACTTGATGTAGTAGCCCGATAGCTTGGTGAGAAGGTGGATCTCCTCCTGGCCCAATTCTATGGGCGCGACTTCCGCCAAGCGAAGAAGGTTGTGTATGCGCGGAGGCAACTCGCCCGTTCTCTTCAGCCTTCAGCGCCTTCTCCACCGCCTGCTGGCAGCAGAAGAGCACATACAGATAACGTCCTGCCTTGAACATCGCGTCGGCAGTGTCCAGATCGTACTGTGCCCGCTCGGCCCATTCTCGGGATAGGTCGTCCATGATGCTATCATCCATGATGCTATCATAGGGATTGGCACAGGCCAAAGCAACGGAAAAGGACAACTGTCGAGACGCCGGATTTGCGGACTGCGGCTTGCAATGGGGGGCGGGTTGGGCTATAAAGGCGGGGTCTTGCAGAGTTGGGATGGCTCTGAGAAAACATCGAGTTGTGAGGACGACATGCGATATAGCCAGATGCTGATTCCGACGGTGAAAGAGGTGCCGGCGGAGGCGGAAATAACTAGTCATAAGCTGATGATTCGGGCGGGCCTGATCCGCAAGGTCGCCAGCGGCACGTATACCTATCTGCCGCTCGGGTGGCGGACGCTCAAGAAGATCATCAATATCGTCCGCGAGGAGATGGACCGTGCGGGGGCCCAGGAGATCATCGTGCCCTGCCTGCAGCCGATGGAATTGTGGCAGCAGACCGGCCGCGACCAGGACTACGGCGAGACCATGTTCCGGCTCAAGGACCGTCACGGTCGCTGGAACGTGCTCGGGCCGACCGCCGAGGAGGTGTTCACGTTCCACGCCGCCGCCGAGATCAACTCGTACAAGCAGTTGCCCATCAATATCTACCAGATCACGCCGAAGTTCCGGGACGAATTCCGGCCGCGGTTCGGCGTTCTGCGGTCGCGCGAGTTCATCATGAAGGACGCCTACAGCTTCGACGCGACTCCCGAGAGCCTGCACAAGTCGTACATGGCGATGTACAACGCCTATTGCCGGGTCTTCAAACGCTGCGGCCTGGAGTACGTCATCGTCGAGGCCGAGTCCGGCGAGATGGGCGGCTCCGGCTCGCACCAGTTCACGATCCCCTGCGAGTCCGGCGAGGACACCATTGTCTACACCGCCGACGGCTCCTACGCGGCGAACCTGGAAAAAGCGGCGATCGATCCTCTGCCGAAGGAGCCGGCTCCCGGCGCGATCCCCCCGGCCGAGAACGTGTTCACGCCGAACGTGGGCACGATTGAAGCGGTCTGCGGCTTTCTCAAGACCCGGCCACAAGATATGGTCAAGACGCTCATCTTCGATGCCCGCGGCGAGCCGGTGGCGGCCCTCGTGCGGGGCGACCACGAGCTGAATCCCGAGAAGCTTACACAGGCGCTCGGCGGGGTTCACGTAGAGTTGGCCGCGCCCGAAGTGATCGAGCGCGTGACCGGGGCGAAGGTGGGATTCGCAGGGCCGATGGGACTGGCGGGCCGCGTGTCCAAGATGGTAATCGACTATGCCGTCGCTGGGATGGCCGTGGGGGTCACCGGCGCCAACAAGACCGATCATCACACGAGAAACGTCGTCCCCGGCCGGGATTTCCCGCTCGAAGGAGACAACGTCGTTGTGGCCGACATTCGCCTGGCCCAGCCGGGCGATACGCACGACGGCGTCCCGGTGCTCTTCAAGAAAGGAATCGAGGTCGGGCAGGTCTTCAAGCTCGGCACGAAGTACAGCAAGAAGATCGGAGCGAACTTCAAAGACGAAAACGGCGAGTTGCGGCCCTGCCTCATGGGCTGCTACGGTATCGGCATCAACCGGATCATGGCTTCTGCCATCGAACTGTACAACGACGAGAACGGCATCATTTGGCCAATTGCGATTGCCCCGTTCGAGGTGATCGTCACGCCCGTGAACCAGGACGATCCCGATGTCGTGCGGGCCTCTGAGGAAATCTATAGCAGGCTCCAAGAGGCCGGCGTCGAGGTGCTGCTGGACGACCGCGACCTGCGGGGCGGGATCAAGTTCAAGGACGCCGACCTGATCGGCATCCCGATCCGCATCACGGTCGGCAAGAAGTCTGTGGTCGAGGGCAATGTCGAGGTCAAGCTGCGGGCCGAGGCTCAGAGCGAGAAGGTCCCGATCGAAGAGGCCCCGCGAAAGGTCATCGAGCTTGTTAAGCAGCTCAAGGAGCGATTGGAGGTTTGAGGATGCGGCACTTCCGCGTGGCGAGGGCATCTTGCCCTTGTTCTTCGGACGCAATGACGAATCTGGGTTTGGCAAAGCGAGGCCAAGATGGCCTCGCCACGCAAGGGCGGGACGCCCTCGCCACATGAGAGTGATCTTGATACACCTATTTGGCCGATGGAGGATGGTGTGCAGAGCACACCTGACAAAGGAGAAAACACATGAGTAGCAACCGATTGACGCGAAGAAGTCTGATCCGCAACACGTCTCTGCTCGCCGCCGGGGCGATTGCGAGCCGGTTGACCGGCACCGCGGTCGGAGCAATCGACCTCGACAAAGTCCAGACCGTCTGCACCAAGGGCCGGATCAACCAATCCGTGAGCCAGTGGTGCTTTCCCAAATGGTCGCTGGATGAGCTTTGCCAGGTCTCGAAGAAACTGGGACTCAAGGCCATCGACCTGCTGGGGCCGAAGGACTTTGCCACCGTCAAGAAGTACGGCCTGGTGGTCTCGATGGTCAACGGTCCTTCCTTGTCGGATGGCTTGGCTGACAAGAAGTTCCACGAGACCAGTTTGGCCAAGATACGGGAGAGCATCGATGCCACGTCCGAAGCCGGTTTTCCGAACGTGATCGCCTTCTCGGGCAATCGCCGGGGTATTCCGGACGACGTGGGGATCGAGAACTCGGTCGAGGGCCTCAAAAAGATCGCCGGCTACGCGGAGCAGAAGAAAGTCACGATCTGCTTAGAGTACCTCAACAGCAAGGTGAACCACAAGGATTACATGCTCGACCACATTGCCTGGGGCGTCGAGGTCTGCAAGCGGGTCGGGTCGGACCGCGTGAAGATCCTGTACGACATCTATCATGCCCAGATCATGGAGGGCGACATCATCCGGACGATCCAGACGTACAAGGACTACATGGGCCACTATCACACGGGAGGCAATCCCGGCCGCAACGAGATCGACGATACGCAGGAGTTGAACTATCCGGCTATCATGCGAGCCATCGCCGAGACGGGCTTCAAGGGTTACGTGGCGCACGAGTTCATCCCGAAGCGCGACCCGCTTGAGTCCCTCACGTACGCCGCTCGCATCTGCGACGTCTGACGAACGATTCGGTGTGGTTGGTTCGAATGGATAGGAAACTGTGCAAAAGCATTCTGTGTGGCTTTTGCCTGTCGGCCCTCGTGGTCGGCACCGCGCAGGCGAGGTTTCTCACTGATAGGCAGGCACGACGGAAACCTCGCGCCCGGATTGCCTGTCTGCCGAGCGCCACGGCCGGCACGCGCTATCCGAACCCCTTCGCCTTGGGCAGCCACTCGTATGAGCCTCTCGGCTTGGGAGAGCGCAACGGCATCGTCTACACCTGCCGGGGCGGGCACATCGACATCACGCACGCGAGAAAGCTCACCGACTGGACTGCCTACCTGGCCTACAGAATCCGCGCCGCGATCCTGGCGAATCGCACGGATTTCTCCTTCCGGATGCTGGAACCCTCGGTATTCCACGTGCAGATCGGGTACCCCGAGAACTGGGATCAGCTTCCCGCAAGTGCCAGAAACCAGACGGCGACCGAGGTGTCCATCGGGCTGGGGTCGTACCTCGCGTATACGGTCTCTATCTGGCACGAGATGCTCACGTGGTTCGGGTACAAAGGCGCCGGATTCTACCCAGAGTACGTGTCGGCCTTTTCGTGGGAGGACTGCTATTCGAACGCTCTGGGCTGCCGAATCGCCGAAGCGGCCCTGCGCGATCCCGACCACGAATTCAACGAGGCTGTGACCCAGTTGCTCAATCGTGAGCTGGCGGGACTGGGTGTTCAGCCGGAACCTGCCGCCTGGGTAGCCGGAACGAAGGTGTACGGCCATTGGTTCACCGGCAACTACTTTTGGTACCACATGGTCAAAAGGAACTTCGACATCGGTCTGGACGATGGCTTCATCACACCCTGGCTGGCCCCCGGCATGTCCGGTTGTGGCGAACCCAAGCCCGAGGACAGCTCGGTCCCCACGCTGGGCTTCCTGAAATCGTCTAGATTCGCGGTCCGCTTCGAGATCGAGCCCCGGGAATGGGAAAGGACCGCGATTCTCTCGATCATCTACGGCAAGGGCCAGACAGGACGCATTGAGCCGGCCCGGCATTTTGGCCCGATCATGCAGTACATCCGAGCCCAGGCAGTGCAACGGTACGGACCCGACGTGGGTGATCCCCGGGGGGAGGCCACGACCTCGCAACCACCGGGCCCCGTGGACTTGTCCGCGTTGGCAGCCCGCTGGCTCCGGGATGAAACCTCGTAAGGACGACTCGCGGCTGAGTCAACGGGACTCGTTCATCCGAGGCCCCACGGGCAAACGAGTCTGCCCGTGCCACTCGGCGCCGGCCAGACGGAACCGTGTCCAAGATGACCGCACATCCGCTTGCGTGCGGTGTGCCAGACCGGCTATACTGTCGCGCTGCATGTGGGAACTCAAGGAGCCCAAGCCCGTTAAGCTGATCGTCGGAATTCTGGCCTCGGACGAACGATGCCTCGCCGCGGCAAGAGAGAGTCTAAGTCCGGCCCTCGGCGCGGTGGACCTCGCCAGCGACATCTGGACCTTCGATCAGACAGAGTACTACACCGAGCAAATCGGTCCACACATCCTGCGGCAGTTTGTCAGTATGGAGCCGCTTGTCGATCCCGGAGAACTCGCCACCATCAAGCAGCGGACCAACACCCTCGAGCAGCAATTGGCGGCGACGCTCGCCACGCCTTTTCCCCGGCCGGTGAACCTGGACCCAGGGACCATCGAGCCGTCCAAGCTTGTCCTGGCCACAACCAAAAACTACGCTCATCGTATATACATCGGCAACCGAATGTATGCGGAAGTGACGCTTGTCTTTGACAAGGGCCAGTGGCGTCCCCTGCCGTATACCTACCCGGATTACCACCGGCAGGAGTATTTCGATTTCTTCAGTCAGGTGAGGACCCGACTGGTGCAGCAATTAAGGCATCAAGTTTGAAGTGGGAAGTGGAAAGTTTCCCGATCCGCGCACTTGAGACTTCACACTTCCAACTTGAAACTCTCTTAGGAGACCCATGCTCGTTCCGTTCGCAGTAGCCTTGTTCGTCGGCTCGTTCGCATGCAGTGCCATGCTGACCGCCTTGGCCAAGAGAGTCACCCCTCGCTTCGGACTGGTCGCCCACCCCAGGGCGGACCGGTACCACCGTTCTATCATTCCACTCGGTGGCGGTATCGCTATCTTCTTGACGCTGGCCCTGTTTCTCATAGCCGGGGCCGCAACGATGCGGTTCCTGATCATTCCCGGCCACTTCCGAGGACTGGTCGAGCAGGCCCATCTCAATCCGGCGGACTTTCTGCACCATTCCCGCGAATTGCTCGTCATCCTTCTGTGCGCGACGATTCTCTTTCTTGTCGGGCTCTGGGATGACAAGCAGGCCCTGGGACCCTTGATCAAGCTGGTTTTTCAGTTCCTCGTAGCGGCCCTGGCCGCCGCCTTCGCCGACATCCGGATCGAATTCTTCATCGACAACAGGATCATCACCTTAGTCCTGTCGGCCTTCTGGATCGTCCTGATTGTCAACGCATTCAACTTCTTGGACAACATGGATGGGGCCTCAGCGGGGATTGCCGCCATCGCCAGTTCGGTCCTGTTGACCGCCGCGGCTTTCAATGGCCAGGTCTTCGTCAGTGGCCTGACGCTGGCCTTCATCGGTGCCCTGCTGGGCTTCCTCGTCTTCAACTTCCCGCCTGCCAGCATCTTTATGGGCGATGCAGGTTCCCTGGTGGTCGGTTTCTTCGTTGCCCTGCTAACGCTCCGCACCACGTACTACCACCAGGCCCAGAGCGGCTCCTGGTACGCGGTCCTGCTGCCGCTGATCGCGATGGCCGTGCCTCTCTATGACTTCATCAGCGTCACCCTGCTCCGCATCAGCCAGGGCAAAAGCCCCTTCGTGGGCGACACGCAGCACTTTTCGCATCGTCTGAGGCGCCGCGGACTGACCGATACACAGACCGCCCTGACTCTCTATCTCGCGACCCTGTGCACGGGCCTGGGGGCGACGTTTCTTTACCAGGTTAACCTCGTCGGCGCGATCCTCATCGTCGGCCAGACGCTCCTGATCGTCGGCATCATCGGGGTCTTCGAAAGCACAGCCAAGGCGGAGGACCGATGATGGAAGGCAGAGGGCAGAGGACAGAGGACAGGGGACGGAAGACAGAGGACCGCGCTGTCCTCCGTCGTCCGTCCTCTGTCATCCTTCTGGGGCTTTGCCTGTGCATCCTCGCGCTGCGGGTGACCTATACGGAGTCGCCGACCGCCCAAATGCTCACGACGCCGGGCGGCCTGGGCGATACCGTCTACAGCCTGACCCTGTCGGGCTTGCTGATTTTTGCCTTCGTTTTCTGGCTGCTCTGGGGCATCTTCACCGGCCGGCTGGCCTACCGCTTCACGGGAATCGAGATCGGTCTGGCCGTGTTCGGCGTGGCGGCCGTTATCTCGGCCTGTGGCGCGTCGGACAAGCGAACGGCCATCAGCCAGGTCGTGACCCTGCTCGGCCCCATCTGCGCCGCTCTCCTGCTAACTCAAATCCTGGACCGGCCCGGCAAGGTTCGATTGGTGCTCATGGTGATCGTTGGGCTGGGAATCCTCTCTGCCTACCAATGCGCGGAGCAACTCTTCATCAGCAACACCATCACCATCGAGCAATACGAGAAGGATCCCCAGGCACTCCTTCAACCATTCGGGATCGAAACCGGCACGTTTCAGCATTTCCTGTTCGAGCACCGGTTGTACTCCCGCGGGGTTCGCGGCTTCTTCACGACCAGCAACTCGGCCGCCTCGTTCGCTCTACTGGCTTGTGCGGCCGGCGCCATCCTGCTCATTCGGAGGCTCCAAGACTGTAAGGCCCGCGAGGTCGCAGCCCGCTATGGGCTGTTTGCGGCGCTGGCAACGATCCTGGTTGCCACTGGTCTCTTTCTCACGCAGAGCAAAGGCGGCATCCTGGCGTTCTTGGCGGGCCTGACCCTTTGCGGGCTGCTGACAGGCCTCGATCACTGGTTCCCTGCGCGGAAGCAACGTATCTTGACCATCGTCGTTCCCCTCGTCCTGCTGTTTGCGGCCGGGGCGGGATACGGGATCGTGAATTACGGCATGAAGCACGGCCGGCTTCCGGGCGGCAATTCCATGTTAGTCCGCTGGCAGTATTGGGCCGCTTCGGCACAGATGATCGCCGATCATCCTCTGACAGGCGTTGGACCAGGAAACTTTTCGGATTATTACTCCCGCTACAAGCCGGCCCCTGCCCTCGAGTCTGTGGCCGATCCCCACAATTTCCTTCTGAGTCTGATGGCCCAATACGGCCCGCTCGGTTTGATTGGCTTTCTGGCGATGGTACTTGTGCCGCTCGGGCGGGCGATCAGAACCCCTGCGACAGCCGTGCCAACGCCTAGAACCCAGCCGCAGTCGCCCTCCGGAACGTTGGCTCTCCCCATGCTGCTCGTTATCTCGACGTGCCTTCTGCTGCTCCGGATGTTGTTGATTCCTACGACGGCAGACAGCCCCGATATCTTGCTCTACGAACTGTTGACCGTGCATGTCGCGCCGGTGGCGGCATTCCTCATTGGATTCCTGCTCATCGCATCCCCTCTCGACCGTGGAGCCGACCAGCAAGCGGATTTCCTGAGCCCACTTCCCTATGCGATCATTGGCTGCGCCGTCCTGGCGGTCCTTCTGCACAACCTCATCGATTTTGCCCTTTTCGAACCCGGGGTATGGATGACCTTCTGGACCGTTATGGCGTGCCTGATCGCGCTGCGGACTGCACGACAAACCGCCCTCCCCATCGGCCCACTCGGCGGACGCGTGCGCAAGCCGCTGGTCTTGGGGATAGCTGCCGTGAGTCTTGGGGCATACTGCCTTTGCGTCTGGAAACCCGTCTGCAATACGACTCTGGGCATCCAGCAGGCTCAGCATGCGGCTTCCGCGGGCAACTTCGACGCGGCTCACCAGCGACTTGAGACCGCCACGCGAGCTGATTTGCTCTCCCCGCTTGCCGCTAACTTCAATGGCAGGCTCTATTTACAGCAATACGAACAAGCTCAGCAGAAGCAGTCCGCTCTGCTGGAGGAGGCGGGCCGCTGCTTTGGTGAGGCCATCAGGAGAAATCCGGCCGAATATAAGAACTATGAGAAGCTGGCGGCAGTCTACAGCCGGTTGCGGCAGCACCAGAAAGCCTACGAATGGTATCTCAAGGCGGCCGCGCTCTATCCGGGCTGCGAGCGGATCTGGCTGGAGCTGGCCCAGACCGCCGAGCAGCTTGGCAAAGCAGGTCTGGCCCTATGCCACTACACCAAGGCCGTCGAGATCGAAGAGAGCTACCGACAGCAGTTTCGCCAGATGTACCCGGACCGGGAAAAGGTCGTCAGCCGGCTCGGCGACAAAGAGTACGAGCATGCCAAGAGACGTATCGAAGAGCTCTCGAAATGACGATGTCGCACCGGGTCAGACGACCTTCGCCATGACCTCCTCGGGAATGTCAAAGTTGGCGTAGGCGTTCTGGACGTCGTCGTGGTCGTCGATCGCTTCCATCAGATTGATGATCTTGCGAGCGGCCTCCGGACTCGTGATCGGCACCATCGTCTGCGGCACCATTGAGATATCCGCCGACTGGATGGGAATGCCCTTCTCCTCCAAGGCCTTTTTGAGCTGCTCGTAGGCGCTCGGGTCGCAGGTGATCTCGTAGACCTCGCCGCTGTTGGTCATGTCCTCGGCGCCCGCCCCGAGGGCAAGTTCCATCAGGTCATCCTCGCCGATGCTGGCGGTGGAGACGGTGATCAGGCCCTTCTTGTGAAACATCCAACTCACGCAGCCGGGTGTCCCAAACGAGCCGCCGTGCTTCTCGAAGATCCGCTTGACCTCCGGGCCGGTGCGGTTACGATTATCCGTCAGGGCTTCCACAACGATGGCCACCCCGTTGGGTCCGTAGCCTTCGTACTGCATGGGCTCGAAGGCCGCCCCCTCGATTTCACCCGTGCCCCGCTTGATCGCCTTGTCAATCGTGTCCTTGGGCATGTTGGCTGCCCTGGCCTTATCGATGGAATAGCGAAGCGTCAGGTTCGATGACGGATCGCCTCCACCGGCTCGGGCCGCCACGATGATCATTCGCGCGATCTTGCTCCAGAGCCGGCCCCTTTTGGCGTCGGCCGCTCCCTTCTTATGCTTGATTGTCGCCCAATGTGAATGCCCTGACATGCCGTCTCCTTAGCCATCCATTGATCAGCCAGTCCACAAGATTCTCTTCAATGCCGTTATTATAATCCGTTTTTGACCGGTACATAGCGAATTTTTCAGCAAATTTGCATCCCTGGCGTATCTGCTGACGAGGCACCTCCTCGGGCCCGAATCGTGCCCGATAATATGGTACGATTCAAGAGGCCCGCGTCGTGGGACCCTAATGTCTGTGCCAATTACAGCGATTTTGCCGCTTTTTTTCTTGACGCTGGTTTAGCAGGCTTCTAACATAGTCGAGTACATTGGCAGTCGTGGACGAACACGGCTGAGAAACCGTTCCAGATCTTGCGGGAGAATGTAAAGTACCTGCGGGATGGTACGCGGAGATGGGCATTTTGAGCTTGTCTCAGACGGTAGTTGAGTTGCAGAGACACTTTGAGGTTGCCGCGTCCGAGTTCCAGTCACAGGTAAGTCACCTTGTTTGGCGGCCGCAAACGTGAATCTCGCGTGAAATGAGATTGAATCTCAGTGAAGTATTGTTTCCCAACGCCGGAGGGGTGTTGTTGAGGATAAGACCAGCAAAGCTTCGGTTCGCGGCGGATCGGCAACCTGCCCAGAAGCGGGTGGGGCGGGGTTCTCGGGCCTTGCCGGGCTGATTCTCTGCTCGTTTGGGAAGATTTTCGCGATTCACGCGCACTTCTTTGGGGCTTTCCTACCGGCCCATCCATCGGTTCGTCCCACGTGTAGCTATTTCGCAATTCTGACGTGTGGAAAGGTAGGAACATGGACGCCGTATTGATGCAGATCAACCTCCAGGCCGGCGCGATCGGCCTCGTCTGCTTCGTTCTCGGTGTCTGCCTCATGGCCATCGTCCACCAGATGATCGCCCGGACCCGGGCTCGAACCATCGCGGAGGACTTTCAAAGGCAGATCGATGGAGCTAAGAGAGAAGCAGAGAATATCCTCAAGTCCGCCCAAGTCGAAGCGGCCGCCGAAGCGATCAAAAAGAGAGAGGAGTTTGCGGCCCAGGCGAACCAGACCCGCGCCGAATTGCGCGAGAACGAATTGCGGCTCTCCAAGCGGGAAGATGTCCTGGAACGGCAGACGGAGTTGCTCCAGCAGCAGGAAAAGACCGTCAAGGGTCAGGAACAGGAGCTCGACCGGCGGATGCGCAATGTCGAGACCAAAGACAAGCAGCTCACCGTCCTGATCGCCCAGCAAAAGAACCAACTGCTCAAAATCACCGGAATGGACATGGAGGAGGCCCGGCAATTGCTCCTCAAGCGCCTGGAGGACGAGTGCGAGCACGATATGTCCGCCCTCATCCAGCGCAAAGTGGAGGAAGCCAAGGAGATCGCCGACGACAAGTGCCGTGAGATCATCAGTGCGGCTATTCAGCGGTATGCGGCCGAGCAGACCTGCGAAGTGACCGTCTCCACGGTCGATATCCCCAACGACGACATGAAGGGCCGGATCATCGGTCGTGAGGGGCGGAATATCCGGGCTTTCGAGAAGGCTACCGGCGTCGATGTCATCGTGGATGACACCCCGGGCATGGTCGTGGTCAGCGGCTTTAACCCTGTCCGGCGCGAAGTCGCCCGTCTTTCCATGGAGCGGCTGATCCAGGATGGCCGCATTCATCCCTCGCGCATCGAGGAGCTCGTGGCCCAGACAAGAAATGACGTTAATCACAAGATTCTCCAGGTTGGGAAGGATGCCGCCGTCGAAACCAACGTCCGCGGTCTGCCGAACAAGCTGTTGAGTCTTTTGGGCGCCCTGAGCTTCCGTACCAGCTACGGCCAAAACGTCCTGCGGCACAGCGTCGAGGTGGCCTTTCTGAGCCAGGTCATGGCGGATGAACTGGGCCTCGATGGCTCGGTCGCCCGGCGGGCCGGTCTCCTGCACGACATCGGCAAAGCCATTGACCATGACGTGGAGGGCAGCCACCCCGCCATCGGCGCTAATTTCCTCAAACGATTCAACGAGTCCGGCGTCGTGCTCAACGCCGTCGCCGGCCATCACGGCGATATCCCGCCGGACAATCCCTACACCCCGCTGGTGGCCGCCGCGGACGCGATCAGCGCCTCCCGGCCCGGGGCCCGCCGTGAGACTCTCGAACGCTATATCAAGCGGCTGGAGAAGCTCGAAGAGATCGCCACCAGCTTCAAGGGCGTGGAGAGTGCCTACGCGATTCAGGCCGGACGCGAGATTCGCGTGATCGTCGACGCCAACCAGATGGACGACGAATCGGCCATGAAGGCCGCACGCGACATCGCCAACAAGGTGGAACAGGAAATGACGTATCCAGGCGAGATCCAGGTAACCTTGCTGCGGGAGGTCCGGTGCATCGAATACGCCAAGTAGACGCCACACTGCTGTGCATGGGTTCTGTCCGAAACGGGTTATCGTCAAGCGGTTGCGCGGCTCGTTTCGTTGAGCGGTTGCGTCGGGTGGCGTGAGCACCGCTCTACGATCTACGCAACCGTAACGAGCATCGCAACCACAACCGACCTACGGTCCTTTTGTAGGTCCTGTTTCAATTGCAGGGCGGCACGATGAGGTTGAACCTGTTATGTATCGGCGACATCGTGGGCCGCCCCGGTCGACGCATCTTGGCGGAGAAGCTCCGCAGCGTCATCGCAGAGCACTCCATCGACTGCGTCATCGCCAACGCGGAAAACGCCGCAGGCGGCTCCGGGCTGACTCCCCAAATCTACGATAAGCTGCTTCGCTATGGGGTGAACCTGATCACGCTCGGCGACCATGCGTTTCGCAAGCGCGACATCATTGAGACCCTGGACCGGGCCGACAACATCGTGCGGCCGGCCAATCTCTCGGAATATGCCGCCGGCAAAGGCATCGCCACGTACAAGACCAGCAAAGGGCCAACGGTCGGGGTGCTGACGCTGATCGGCCGGCTCTTTATGAAGCCGGCGGACTGCCCCTACGCCGCCGCCGACAAGTGGATTCCCAGACTCCAGCAACAAGCCGAAGTCATTGTCGTCGAGATGCACGCCGAGGCGACCAGCGAGAAGGTAGCGATGGGATACCACGTCGACGGTCGGGCCAGTTGCTGTTTCGGCACGCACACGCATATTCCCACTGCCGACGAGCGGATTCTGCCCAAGGGCACCGCCTACATCACGGATGTTGGGATGACGGGCGCCCACGATTCGGTCCTCGGCCGCAAGACCCAGAGCGTCCTGAAAGCCTTTCGCACCCAGATGCCCATCCCCTTTGAGATCGCCACCGGCGATGTGCGGATGAACGCCGCCCTGGTGACCATCAACACCCTTTCGAAACAGGCAGAGCGGATCGAGCGCCTCCGCGTGGACGCCGACACGGAGGACACTGCCGGCTACGACAGCGACGACGGCCGCCCGGAATACTTCAACGCCTTTTGACTCCTATGGCATTCGCTTCGTCAGGCGAATATCGTCGATATAGATCGTGCCGGTTCCGCCGGGCTTGGGATTCCTGCGGTCACCGACACCGATCACCATCTTCTTGACCGCCGCCACGTCCACGCCCGCCGCTCGCACCTCCGCCAGCGCGATATGCCACTTCTGCCACTCGGTCGCCCGCACCGCCTCCGCATCCTGGTGCACCACCACTGCGATCCGCCCGGCACTGTCCTCAATTCCCCCATACAGGCGCTCTGGGCCATTGCCCAGCTTCGCCCGGAAACACAGCGTCAACGTGTCCGCACCGCCAATCGTCCAGTCCTGCGGTGTCTCCCATGTCCGCTCGGCCTCTGAATACCACGGCTTTCTCACGTTGTTGTAGTCCAACGGCATTGACTGCCTGCCGCCACGCACGATCCGGCGCTCGGCGAAAGGCATCTGAAGGTAGCCAACGATTGAGCCGGTACCATTCTCCCAACCGTCGATCCAGGTCTGGTAGATTCGGTTGCCTTCGTCGTCCGTGTAGCTCTCGAAGTCATCCAGGGTCCTCACGACGGAGAAATCAGCCGTGGTGAAGCTCCAGATGTTGCCTTTCCAGGGACTATCGGGTTCATCGGGATTCACCTCGTCAATTCGCCAGTAGTAGGTCTTGTTCCATTCCAGGTTCCCAGGCATGTACGTGGTCGCCTCCAGGGCAAGGCGGGCGCAGTAGGTGCCTGCGCTGTCCGTCGTGGCGTTGGCAACCATCTCTTCATCTCCCCCGAAGTACACGTCGTGGGCCATGCCGAGTGTCGCCTCACGCCAGTTCAACGTGGGCGACTGGACCACATCCGTGGCGCCGTTGGATGGCTGGGGAGAGGAGGCCTTCCTCTTGGACCTGGGAGAGTCGTTGCGTTCGCGCGCTGTCTTGGCATCGGCCAGGTACGAGAATACCCAGTGCGGCCGAGCGGCCTGGGAGAGATAGGTTTCGCGCCACTCCCTATCTGCCAGCCGCCGGAAGTCGGTAGTTGTGTACTCATAGTAGCTCATCACAGGGCCAACGAATGCGGCCATCTCTGCCCCGGGGAGACGGGCCGTGATGATGGCAAGATCAGCGCGACCGGTCCCGGCGTGAAGCACCCACCCGACCGGATTCCCGGCGCCATCCGAAGGCGCCGTGTGATAGTCGACGACCATCTGCTCGGGATCGCCCGCTATGCCGTACGTCAGTGAGGAATACCATCCCTGCGGCGGCCCTGGCGGCCCGCAGATAAGCGAATTCCAGTCCGAATAGACCGCTTCCTGCAGGAAAGTCGTCTCCCCCGCCGTGAGAGCCGTCCCATCCAGTTCCTTCCGCGCGATCGTGGCCAGCGTCTTGGTCACGGTGTCCAGCGCTTCGAAGTAGTTGAGAATCTTCCCCTTCAGGTATTCCGGGGAGAACGATACGCTTCCAAAAGTTTGATGTGCCGCCTTCGCGAGTGTGTTCAATCGTCGGTACAGTTCAGGGTATGGCTCCACGTAGGCGCAGGGCGTGGAGCACTCGTCCCACCCCGTGTACGACTGCTTGGCATATAGCACGTGATTGTGTCGAAGCTCGGTCCATGAAACCAGTTGGGTGTTCATCTTCTGACGCGACCACGCCGCCGTTTGCATGAATCCCGGCAGGTTCGCACGATCCTGTGAGGGGTTCAAGGCTCGTATCGCGCTGAGCCACATGTTATAGACCGAGCTGTTCCAGAAACCATCGTCATACGCGTCCACCAGGTATCGCAGCGCTGCCAGATTGGAGGAATAGTGGTACTGGTCTAGCTCAGGGACCAGCAGGTCGCCGGCCGCATTATTTCCCAAGGCAAACAGCACGTCCAGCGTCGACGGGAACAGGCGGCACACCGACTCATCCTTGTACTGGATCTTGTCAAACACCACGTTGCCTGTGATATAGGAATCGATGATAAACCGCTGTCCGAACATCATGAAGGCCGAGGCCGGTTGAATATTCTCGGGCCTGGCGGGGTCCCCCTGCAAAACTTGCGACAGGATCCTCTGCGGTGCAGACGCACCGGCACCCAGCGCATCCTGAAGTGCTTGGAGCTTGGCGCCATCCAACAAGCCAGCGGCATTATCCACTCCGACGGCGGCAAGGACCGTGCGCAGATTCGCGGGAGTCACATTGTCCTGCTCGCCAATCAGGAACGAAAAGAGGTTCTCCATCTCCCTGTGGACGAAATCGACATCCGCCAGACTCATCAGCTCCAGGAGCAAAACGGCGTCAATGGTCTGACGCTGGATGTCCTGGGGCGTCTGTTGGGGGCAGCCCGGAGACAGGCCCTGGGGAGGGAGCAGATACAACTCAATGCGCCCGAGCCACATCATGGCTCGAAAATAGTCCTTCAGCAGGTAATGCTCCGCGTAGTGGCCGCGCGGGGAAAACTGGCTGAAGTCGATCGCTTTGCAGCTCTCGGAGAAGAGCGGATACGTCGCGAACTGTTCCGCCTTTATAAGACCGACGATGGTGTCGCTTTCCGTCGTGTTGTCGGCATAATGTGGTGCCACGCTCTGCTGCAACAGCCTGCGCGGGACCGTCAAATACGTGTCCACATCTCTCAGCATCCGGTCCATGCCCTCGACCGCGGAGTATCTGGCGGCCAGAGCGGGGAGGGCGGCGTGCATCTGCGAAAGAAGCGTGCCGAGGCGAGGGTAGAGAACGCCAACCTCAACATCCAGCAGTATCCTGTCATGGCTGACACCCCAGGCGTGCAGGATGGCGTCGGCCGAAATGAACAGGGGCAGGTCGTTCTTCCACGCAAATACCATCTGGTCGATGAGGTGATCTGTCCGAAGCCGCTCCGTTACGACGAAGCCGTTGTCCTCAAGCAGCGCCCTTTCATAGCGGGTCAATTCACATGCGGCGTCCACCAACTCGTGGTAGGAGACGGACGCCCAAAGCGCGCCGACCTGCTCCTCGAACTCCCCGGGCGGATGCATCGCAAGGAGATCCGAGGTCGTCATATCTTTGTGCTGCGCGAGGAAGGCCTGGTACGCCATTAGAAGATCGTCCGTGGCGCCGCTTCCTCCGCTGTATTGGGCATGAACGGGCAGCGCCAACAGACATGTGGCCAACGTCAGAAGCAGAGTTCTCATGGTCTCCAATCCTCCAATTGTCTACGGCATCCGCTTGGTCGGGCGGATATCGTCGATGTAGATCCGGCCCCCCCCGCCGGGCTTGGGGTTCTTGCGGTCGCCGACACCAATCACCATCTTCTGGACCGCCGCCACGTCTACACCCGCCGTGCGCACGTCGCCCAGAACGATATGCCACTTCTGCCACTGGGTCGCCCGCACCGCCTCTGCATCCGGGTGGACCACCACCGCCATCCGCCCAGCACTGTCCTCAATCGCCACGTACAGCGGCTCCCGCCCGTTGCCCGCCTTGCCCCGGAAATACAACGTCAGCGTGTCCGCCCCGGCAATCGTCCAATCCTGCGCCGTTGGCCATCTTCGCTCGGCCTCTGAATACCACGGGTTCTTGCTATTGTCGTAGTCCATTGGCATGGACTGCTTCCCGCCATGTATGATCTCCTGCTCCGTAAACGGAGGATTGTCGCTTCCAACCAGCGAGCCCGTGCCGTTGCCGGGTGTATTGGCGTCAGGGCCAAGCCCATCGAGCCAGGTCTGGTAGATTCGCTGGCCTTCGTCGTCCGTGTAGCTTTCAAAATCGTCCATGACACTCACAACGACGAAGTCCGCTGTCGTGAAGCTCCAGACAGTGCCCTTCCATGGGCTGTTGGGGTCAGCTTCGTTGACCTCGTCGACACGCCAGTAGTAGGTCTTGCCCGATTCCAGGATGCCGGGATCATAGGTGGTCACCTCCGGTGCGTATCGCCCGCGGTAGACCTCCAAGGCTGCGGTCGTTGCGTTTGCAATCAACTCCCTGTTGCCCCCGAGGTAGACATCGTGGCGCAGGAGCGGTTCGCCAGGGGCCCAACGCAGGACTGGCGACCGAACAACATCGGCGGCACCATCCCACGGATAGGGAGAAAAAGCCCGGCGCGGCTCGCCCGGCTCCCACGGCAATCCTGTCAATCTCGGATAGTCCCGCCCTTCGAGAATCCACCAGATGTCCTCCGTGCCGTTGGTCGTCTCCCCTACGAAGTCCCAGCCGGCATCAAGAAATGTCTTGGCGGTTTGCATCTCGACCGTGGTCCTGCCGGTGCCCGCGCTCCCCGGCATTTGGGCCTGACCTGAGGTCTGCGTGTCCCAGAAACAAGCGGTCACGATGCCCCACGAGTTGTCCCCCACCAGCCCGCCCACACCCCATCCGGAGCCGCTGACGGCACCGGTGCTGTAGGAGTGGATCACCGTCCCCCGCGCCCCACCGCCGAAGTCTAACTCAAAATTGGACCCTACCAGCCCGCCGATGCCACTGTCGCCGCTGACTGTGCCGGCGCTGTAGCAGTGAGCGACATGACCATTGTTGTACCCCACGAGCCCGCCGATAAGGTCCTTGCCGCTGACCGTGCCCGTACTGTAGCACTGGGTCACAGCACCGCCGTTGCTCCCCACCAGCCCACCGACAAGCCCTCCTGTGCCAGTCACCGTGGCGGTGCTGTAGCACTGGGTCACATCGCCACCGTTCCCCCCTACCAGCCCGCCGACCCGCCCCCAACCAGTCGCCAGACCCGCGCTATGGCAGTTGGTCACAGACCCTCCATTGGACCCCGCCAAGGCACCAACGCCGTACCCGGAACCAGCCATGTTGACATCAACAACCCCCAGGTTCTTGACTTCGGCCCCAGGATGCAGTCGGCCAAACAGTCCAACGTAGCCCGCGCCCCGCATCGTCAGATGTGAGATAGCATGGCCGTCGCCATCGAACGTGCCTGCAAAACCTGGAATGACGGCCCCCCCCCAGTGGATGCCCGCAAGATCAATCGAAGCGCCCAGGCGATAATGGGCGACTGAACTGTAGTGCACTATCGCCCCCAGGTCCACGGCATCAGATATCAGGTACGGATCTTCCGGCGTGCCCTCACCCCTCAAGCGGGGCGGGGTGTATCCGTTGAAGGCTGCCAGAACCGGATAACCACCTTTCTGGGGCATCTGCCAGACCTGGGAGGTACCATTCGCGTTCTCGCCGACAAAGTCCCAGCCGGCGTTCAGAAACGTCTGGGCCGTCTGCATCTGGGCGGCAGTCTTGCCCGCACCGGCGGCACTCTTGGCTTGGCCTGAGGTCTGGGTGTCCCAGAAAGAGGCAGTCACATCGTTCGCCGATCCAACTCCCACCAGCCCGCCGACATCGTTTTTGCCGCTGACCGCTCCGGTGCTGTAGCATTGGTTCACAGGACCCGAGTTGTAGCCCACCAGCCCGCCGACAGCCCCGCCACCCCTGACGGCGTCCGTGCTGTAGCAGGAGGTCACGGTGCCGCTATTGTCTCCCACCAGCCCGCCGACCCGCGATCCGCCGCTAATCTCACCGGCGCTGTAGCACTGGGTCACGGTGCCCCAATTGTCTCCCACCAGCCCGCCGACGTCATACTCCCCGCTGACTGCCCCGGTGCTGTAACACTGGGTCACAGTGCCTTGATTGTGCCCGGCCAACCCACCAACACAGCCAGCCGACCCAGCTACGTTGACATCCACCACTCCGAGGTTCTTGACCTCGGCGCCAGGGCCCAGTTGCCCAAACAGTCCAAGCCACCGGTCGCCCTTGACCGTCAGGTGCGAAATCGTATGCCCGTTGCCGTCAAATACCCCCGGGAAGGAACGCCCGTCGTACCAGTCGTTCGCGTTCATGACATCCGGCGCGATGACCGCCTCGTCGAAGACCTTTCGGCCGGGGAGCTTGGGGTCCAGGTCGATGTCGGCGGTCAGGATGAAATGCTTGTCGTAATCTGCGGTCGTCTCGCCGAGAGCGATCAGGTCGGCGGCCGTAGCGATCTGGTATGGGTCGGCGGCTGTGCCGCTGCCGCCGCTGTATTTGGCCGTAGCGGTGGAAGAGATGGTCAGAAGGAATAGAGCTACTGCGACCATCCCCCGGAATCTGCGTGCGACGTTCATGCTCCACCTCCTGATTCACTCTTGGCGGTCTTCGTGTCTTTGCGAGAGACCGAATTGCCCGCCATCCGCGTTCATCGTCGTCTATCAGCGGTTCCAAAGCGCTTTACGGTGTGAATGAGCCTTCCGTTGGTAGTGACGCCGTAAGGCGTTGCTCTCGATGCCCTCTCGGCAGGCTCAGGGCAGGCTCTTACGGGCACACTACGAACCCTGCGAATTCCGTTGTGTCCCTGCGCTGCCAATATACCACGAATCGGGCGGGATTTCAAAGAATCCCTTTTCCTGCGGCCAATTCACCAGCATAGAGACACGGGCCGCCAACGAGGCACACCGCGTCCGCTCGTCTATAAATACGCGTTTTTGCCGAGTCTTGCGCGCGAGGACGAGAAATCAGACCTGATTCGGGGTCCGCATGGGCTGAAGCCCATCCTACGCGGTATGTCCCTATGGGCACACGACAAACCTATCTGACGAATGGGTTGGCCCGTTTTTCGCGGGCGATGGTGGTTCTCATGCCGTGGCCGGGGTAGACGACGGTCTTGTCGGGCAGGGGGAAGAGCTTGGTGCGGATGCTCTCGATCAGTTGTTCCATGTCGCCGCCAGGGAAATCTGCCCGCCCTACCGAATCGGCAAACAAGGTATCGCCTGCAAAGACCAGGGCTTCCGGCTCCGCGTAAAGGCATATTCCGCCGATCGTATGGCCGGGTGTATGGAGAACCTTGAACCTGACGCCGGCCTCCTCGATTATATCCCCATCCTGGAGTTGGACATCCGCGGGCCTCGTCGCGACGACCGAGCCGGTCAAGACGGAGAGATTCGCCTCGGGATCTGTCAACAGCCCGGCGTCGGCCTTGTGAATGTACACTCTGATCTGCGGGTACTGCTGGAGGAGGGCCGCCACGCCGGCAATGTGATCCACGTGGCCGTGCGTGATGATTATGGCCACGGGATGGAGTTGTTGTCGGGACAGCAAGTCGAGAAGATCGTCCGGACCGAGCCCGGGGTCGATGATCAAGCAGTCAGCAGCGGCTTCCTCCTGCCGGACCACATAGCAGTTGGTCTGAAAATCCCCGAGAATCAGCCGGTCGATCTTCAAGAATCTCCCCTCTGCTGCTCGTCAAGCGTCAGGCGGTTGCGCGGCTCGTTTCGGCGAGCGGTTGGCGTCAACCGGCGCCGGCACTGCTCCACGCCGGACGCAACCGATACGAGCATCGCAACCGCCTCACGGTTAGTTACTTCGGGCCGGCCGCGTTGGGTTCGACCGACGGGGTTGCCGCCTTCTGCACGCTTGCCGGCGTGCTCGTCGCCGCGGGCTGAATTGCTTGCGCCGGCGCGGGCGCCTCTTTCGGCTGGTTCGGTCCGGGTGCCGGAGTGACCGCCGGGGTCACCGCCGCCCCGGGTGCGGGCGTCTCGGCCTTCTTCTCGGCCGGTTTTTCCTTGTCTTCCAGCAGCTCCGACTGCTTCTTGATTAGGAACTTGCCCTTCCAGTCCGCGATTTCGTAGATCCAGCCTTTGTGCCGTAACGTGAACTTCTGGGCGTTTTCCTGGCCCAGCAGCTTGGCTTCTTTCTTCTTGAGCTCTTCCTTCGAGTCCTGCTGGTTCGGTTTGATCGTCACCGGGGTCTTGTCCAAGTAGTCGGCCTCGCACTGGAGGTAGGTCTTCTCCCCCTTCTTGGCCAGCTTCAGCCGGTACTCGGTCGAGTTATTCAACCGGCAAATATACTCGTAATCGAACTTCAGATCCGCAAGCTGTGTGGGCGTGTTGACGTCCTCGAACCGCAGGCTCGTCAGGGCCGTGAAGACGCTCTTGGCGTCACTGTCCTTGAGCTTCCGGTCGGCGGGCATGTTCACCAGTAGAACGCTGTCTCCTTCCTTGCCCGGCCGCAAGGCGTACGTGCCTTCCGGCGTCGTTACCGTCACGGCGTTGACGTCCTCGCGTTTCACCGACGTGAGTTCCTGGTTGATGTAGTCGATAGCCCGGTCGCGGAACCAGGGGGCCTCATCCGTGAGATAGACATCATCACTCGACGCCAGTCGCACGTAGGTGCCCTGCCCCGTCTCGCGCGACTGGCCGACAACCACACCCGTCAAGAGCGATCCGTCGGCTTTGAAGAACTTGACAATGCTGCGGGCCTTGTCCTCCGTGACCTGGAGGTCCTCGTGGTTCTTCGGATCGCTGGTGTAGAGGTCCGCCGTCTTGACATCGAGCGACTTCGCAATCAGGTCGTTGATCTGCTTCATGTCGGCCGGGTAGTTCGACTTGTTCGCCACGACGAATCGGCCTTCCTGACGCAGGATCTTGATCGGGTTCTTGTCTTTGCCGATCGTGAGGCTCTCAATGCCGGCTGGGTCCAGGCCCTGAATCAGATAGCTCGGCCCGGAGGGGAGAGCACGCCGGCTGACCGCCAGCCGGGCCTGGACAACCGCCCAGAGAACCATTACCGCCGCCACCGCGGCCAGGATGCCAAGTTTCCGGTTACTCATTGACTAAACCCCTTATGACATTGACGATTGACGATTTACCATTTACGATTTGGAGTCACGCTCCATGCGGAGTGATACAAACCAACTTTCATCCCACAATAGTCAATGACAAATAGTAAATAGTAAATCCCTCACGCGTCGCTCGCGTGGCTGATGTAGTGCCGCCGGCGAACACTGCGCCAGATGCCCAAAACCACCGCCACCAGCATGATCACGCTCGGCACCGCCGCCAAGTTGACCATTTCCAGCGTGTGACCGAGTTGATCGATCCGCTCGCGCTGCTTGGCTTTGATCTCCCGCAATTGCCGCTGGGCCTCGCGAATCTTCAACTCCAGATCGCGCTTCTTCTGGACGATGGTGCCGCCCAGGACCTCCTGCTGGTCCTGATCTTTGGCAGAGATGAGCTTCTGGAGCTCCCCATTGAAGCCCTCGATCTGGGCATTGATCAGGGTGATCTCGTCGGCCGTTTCCTTCTCGGCTTGCTGCTCGATCTTGTCCACGACGACGAACGGCCGCTTGAAGTTGCCGCGGGAGCGAATGGAGATCAGGTCGCCGGAGCCGCCCAATTCCTCCACCGCGTTGAGCAGCAGCGCGCTGTTGTCGCCCACGACCATCTTGCCAAAGAAGGAGTTGGCGTAGGCCAATTGGTCCGTGACAAAATCCACATCGGAGAACACGACCACGGCACACTCATCCTTGGCCGCCGCAAGACCGGTGATGTGCTTCTTGACCATCTTGGGCTTGTTCGGGTCGGCGGCCTTGTCCTTGGTGTTCGGGTCCTTCGCCGCAACCTCGATCTCAATCCCATCGGGGAAACTGCTCTTGAATTTCCCGGTGACCAGATATCCCATGTTGACCGGCTTGGCGCCGTCGACGAAATTACTCATTAACTTGGCGGCGTCCGGGAACATGATCTCGAACGGGCTGCTCACGCGCCACGCGTTGCCGTGCTGGGTCGTCATGAGCAGCGGCGTCCGGGTGAGCTGGGGCGACTCCTCGGGCTTCTTCTGTTCCGGCGGCTGATTGGCGTCTGTTGGCTTGCCCACGGGGGCCTTCTGCGAGGGATCAACTTCGTTCAAAACGCCCGCAAAGAGCATCCGGACCTGGTTCAGGCTCGTCGAGATCACGTTGCCCTTATTGAAGCATTCCGGCGTCAGTCCCAGGAAGCCAATGACCTTCTCCGGTCTCTGGCTGCGACTGATCGGGGCCTCAATGGCCAGGGCCCGGTCACCGGCAAAGGTGTTCTTCGGCATCTCCAGGCCCCAGGTCTTGAGCAGCCGGTCCAAGCTGGAGCTCTGGTCCTGCTGGGCCATCTGCATCGGATTGCGCTGGGGCCGGTCCATCCAGCAATGGGGGTCTACGCAGACGATCGCCCGCCCGCCCTTGAGGACATACTGGTCAATCGCAAACTGCGTCTTCTCGGGCAGGTTTTTGGGGTGGACGACAAGGAGGATGTCCACGTCGTTGATGTCGTTCGCGTCCGCGCGAACCGTCTTTACTTCGTACTTGTTCTTGAGCTGCTCGACAATCGTCCAGGGCGGCTCGGGCTGCTGACCCTGCATCTGCATCATCCGGGCCATATAATCGCTCACGTCCTGCCCCATCACCGCCAGCGAGCTCATGATCCCGATCTTCTTCTTTTGTTTCGTGATCGCGGTATCGATCAGGTAGCTGATGTCGTATTCGACAAAATTGTGCCGGTCCGGGGAGAAGAACGGAATGACTTTCTCCACGCCGAACTGCGTTTGCATCACCAGGCCGAAAAAGAAGTTCTCTTCCTGCGTGATGGGGAACCGCTGGAGACCGAACCGCATCGCCTGCTCCTCTTCTTGCGAGAACGGACGCGGATCGATGATCTCCAGTTGCACCATGCCCTTGGAGACGGCCACGTACTCCTCCAGCAGAGCCCTCACGAACTCGTAGTAATTGTTGAAGTAGCGAATCTGGTCCGGCGCTTTCATCGCGGCGGTTTCCGCATAGTACAGCTTCGCCTTGATCGGCTGATTGAGCTTGCCGAGAATCGCCTTGGTCCCGTCGGACAGCGTATAGATTCGCTGGTCGGTGACATCCACCTTCACGCGCGACCCCAGGTTCTGGCACACACTGATGCCGCTGAAGACAATGATCAGGATCAGGACGGCACCGAGAATAGCCCGTAGTGTCCGGTTCATTAGCTGGCCTTCCTTTCATCCAAAATGACCGTACAAGCGGCCACCCAACCCACGATCAAGATGACAAAGTACGCGAGGTCCTTGAATTGCACCACGCCGCGCTGCAAGGACTCGAAATGCTCCTGGAAGCTCATCCCTTTGATGACCGAGACACAGCCGGCTGGCAGGAACGTCGAAGCGTAGTTCAACGTGGTCGGCATCCCGGCAAACACCAGCACCGCACAGGCCACCACCGACAGCACGAAGGCGATCACCTGATTCTTGCTGACCGCCGAGAAGAAGCAGCCGATGGCGAGGAACCCCCCGGCCATCAGGAAGCTGCCCAGGTAGCCCGTCACAACCAGACCCTTGTCCGGATCGCCCAGGTAGGCCACGGTGACCACCATGGGAAACGTCAGGGCCAATGCGATGCCCAGGAAGGCCCACGCCGCCAGGAACTTGCCGATGACCGCCTGCGTGATCGTGATCGGAAGCGTAAAGAGCAACTCCACCGAGCCGACCTTCCGCTCCTCGGCCCACAGCCGCATCGCCGTGGCCGGCACCATGAAGATGAACAGCAGCGGCAGGTTCACGAAGAACGGCTGCATGTCCGCCTGCCGGGCCTCGAAGAATCCCTGCTTGCTGAACGTCAGGTAGCCCGCGAAAAACAGGAAGATCACGAGAAAGACATAGGCCAGAGGGGTCGCGAAGTAGCTCTTCAACTCCCTCTTGAATACCGCCCAAAAGCTGTTCATGGGGTCTCCTCAAGAAATTGACGATTTACCATTTACGATTCAAGATTTGGCTGCGCCGCCCCAATCGTAAATCTGAAATAGTAAATAGTAAATTCACGCGCTTTTCTTCATCTTGGTGATGGTTCGGAAGATCTCGTCAAGACTGACGTGGTGCTTGTCTTTCAGCTCTTTCGGCGTCGAATCGACGAGCACTTTGCCCCGGGCAATGATGATCGTCCGGGAGCAAATCGCCTCCACTTCTTCCAGGATATGCGTGGAGATGATAATGCACTTATCCTTGCCCATCTCGGTGATGAGCTTGCGCACGTCATGCTTCTGGTTGGGATCGAGGCCGTCCGTGGGCTCGTCGAGGATCAGCACGGCGGGATCGTGCATCAGGGCCTGCGCCAGGCCGACGCGGCGCTTGTACCCCTTCGACAGCGTCTCAATCGTCTGGTGGTAGACCGAGTCGATGGAGCACATCGGCACAATGCGGTCGAGCCTCTTCTTGCGGTCCTTGCCCTTGATCTGCCGGACGTCGCAGATGAAGTTGAGGAAGCCACCGACCGTCATCTCGGGATAAGCCGGGGAGTTCTCGGCCAGGTAGCCGAGGGACCGCCGGACCCCGATCGGATCCTTCAGGATATCGTGCCCGCAGACGCTGGCGGTCCCGCTGTCGGGACGGATATAGCACGCGAGCATGCGCATCGCGGTGGTCTTGCCCGCGCCGTTGGGACCGAGCAGCCCGAGGACCTGCCCTTTTCCCACGCTGAAGGAAATGCCGTCCACCGCCACCACCGGCCCGAACCGCCGCCGAAGCTCCTTGACTTCGATCATATCCAACTCCAAACCAAAACCGTTGATGATTGGCTATCGATAATCGATGATTGAGAAACCTCTTGCCCCCAACTCAATCGTCAATCATCCATCATCCTTAATCAATCTAAGGATTCCCCTCTGGGATAAACGGTATACATTTACGAAAAACCGTTTGACAGTCAAGACCTCTACGCCGATTATTTTTCTTTCTGTGGCGAGGGCGTCCTGCCCTTGCGTCGTGAGGCCATCTTGGCCTCGCCGCATCAAGGCCGTGCCCCAGGGACAGTCACGGCGTGTTAAGGTGCGTATACGAAGCTGGGGGCGAATTTGTTCCCGAGATTGCCGGTTCGGCCACACGAGAAGATATGAGCCAAGTCGCCAAGGTGCCGTTCACCAGTTACGAGCACAGCATTCCGAAGGCGCTCGACCTGATCAACGCCGGCCGACGGCTACCCAGGGATGGTCTGATAATCTTGAAGCCCAACCTGACGAATTCGTCGCCGCCCCCGGTGACGACGAGCGTGCAGGCCGTAGAGGCTGTGTACCGCTACTGTCGCGCCCATACAGGTGCCGAGATCATCATCGGCGAAGGGGCCGGCAGTGGACGCACCTGTGAGGTCTTCGCCGCTCTGGGGTACACCGGTTTCGCCCAGCGCGAGGGCTTGCGGCTGGTGGACTTCAACGACGCGGAGACGGTGGTCCTCGGGAACCCGGGCGCCCTGCAACTGAAGGAGTTTCACCTCCCCAAGATCGCGACCGAGGCGTTCATCATTTCCATCCCGGTCCTCAAGGACCACAGTTTCACGAAGACAACGATCGCGATGAAGAATATGTTCGGTCTGGCCCCGGGCAAGCACTACGGCACCACGTGGAACAAAGCCAAGCTGCACTCTCCTTCGGTCGATGACGCCGTTGTCGATGTCTGCCTGTACAAGAGACCCGACCTGTCCGTTGTGGACGCCTCGGTCGCTCTGACGGGCGGCCACCTGGCAGGCAAGAAGAAGGCGATCAACCTGATCTTGGCCGGCTTTGACCCCGTGGCCGTGGACGCGGTCGGCAGCCAACTGCTCGGCCACGAGCCCGGCTGGGTCCACTACCTGACTTCAGCCGAAGGCCGCCTCGGCACCATGAAAGACATCGAAATCGTCACGGCGTAACGCCTTACTCCTTCACCGCACGAGGGACTTGCTGGCCTCCACCGTACCGCCGTAGGCACCCATGTTGATCCGTTCGCCATTGGGCTGCGGCTCATCATCGATATTCCCGCCGGACGGGGGCGAAGCCTATGGGGCGGCGACATCTACCACGGGCGCCTCCTCCCAGGCGAGCGTCGGGTAGGCCGGCCGGTCACTGGGCAAGGTCCAGACATCGTCGGCGCCATTGGCGGCTTCGCCCGCGAAATCCCAGCCGGCGACGAGATACGTCCCTAGGTCCTGCATTTGGGCGGTGGTCCTTCCCTGGCCGGCGTCGCTCGTGCTCAGGCCGCTGGTCTCGATGTCCCAAAAGGAGTCCTTCACCAGAGCAGGATCGTTCGTACACGCCAACCCACTGACCAGGCTGTCTTTTGTCTCTCCCCACACCCGGCCGATTGAATAGCACCTCAGCGCAGCGCCTTCTTGATTGCTGCCAATCAGGCCGCCGACAACCTTCTTGCCCTGTACATTCCCTCGCGCGTAGCTGTCCTTGACAACCCCGTCGTACAGGAGAAAGCGGTCTTCCTTGAGATTCCACCCTACCAATCCCCCGACGCTCTGGCCTCCGAAGACTTCACCGCCGGCCCAACTGACAGAAATCGTTCCGCCGTTGAGTCCTACCAGACCGCCGATGAAGTCGGAAGCCGCCGACACGGAACCAGTGGCATAGCAGCGCGAGACCGCCCCTTCCTGGCAGCCGACCAGCCCGCCGGCTTGCTGTGCAGCAGCGACAGCACCCGTAGCGAAACAACCCGTGATGCTGCACCCTTTCGAGCAGACCCCGACAAGTCCACCCACGCACGTTTGTCCCACCACGTGAGTCTCGGCGTGACAACGGGAGATCTTGGCCGACCTCCGGCATATCCCGACCAATCCTCCAATGTCGTAGTCGCCGGACACGTTGCCGCCTGACCAGCAATCCGAGATGACTCCGTAGCTCTCGCCGACCAGGCCGCCGAACGATTCCCGGTGGCCCAACTGCCCCGGGACAGCCGGCAGAGGACGTGCGTCCGCCGCTTGCACAGTGCCAGTCGCGTGGCAATCGGAGATCGTTGCGCTGCTCGATCCCACCAGGCCCCCTCCCAGCATCTCGGCCCGCACCTGTCCGCCCTCGACGTAACAGTTATGGATCGTCGCCAGGATTGCCCGGCCCGCCAAAGCACCGACACCCCATAGTCTCTTGGGGCATGTGGAGGCGGGCCGCACCTCCGGGTTCAGCAGCCCCAAGTTCCGGATGACGGCCTCCGCGCCCTGAATCGACCCGAACAGCCCCACGCCCACCACGACGTCACTATTCGAAGGGTCCTCGTTTCCCGTCAGAACGAGACTCAGGTTGGCAATCGTATGCCCAGCGCCGTCGAACACGCCCGTGAAGGGCACCAGGCCGCTGCCGCTGGGATGGAACGCAGACCCTGAGAGGGCCTTCAAGTCGATGTCGGCAACGAGCCGGAAGCACTTGTCCCAATCCTCCGGACTCAGACCGACAGCGTCTATCTGCTCGGGGGTGCCAATCAGATAGGGATCGTCGGCTGTGCCGGTCCCGCCACCGTACTTGGCCCAAGCCGGCATGCCGGCCATCAGGAACACCGCCAGCATCATGAACACCCGCCAGCCAACAGAAGTCACTTTCCCGTCCATTTTCCCGCCCTTTCCATATGATGATTATGAATGCGGCACCGACCGAGGCGCACACCTTCGGCCGGACTGTGTGCAGAGCATGCGCTTGCGGCGCCGTCAGGCAACGATGGCGACGGCGAGGAGGGATCATCCGCGCAGCCCGTACCCTCACCGGTCGCTACGCCGCAAGCGCAGCATGACCCAGTTGTACAGAGCGTGTCCGCGAGCGAAGGGGGGCAGGTATGAAGTGATACGAATGATGAAAGATGATAGCGAAACAAGTTATGACAGAGTTGCTTGCCCGCCTTCGTATCTCATTTTCTGCGAGCCTACCAATTGAGGTACTACCGTGTCAAGAAAAATGTGTGGCAACCAGAAGATTTTTTGCGCTGCCCCGGCGACACCGTCAGGGCTTCACCACTGCGGCTCTGTCCGCGGCCGGCGTGGACGCGGCCACGCGCACCCGGGCCCGGGACCCGGCGTGAATCGCCATCTGGAGCGCGGCACCCAGACTCACAATCCCCACGGCAAACCAGTATGGCGCATACAGGCCCACGTGCTTGGCTAAGTACCCGCCGGCCCCGGCTCCGATGGTTACTCCGACGGAGATGGTGACCTCGTGGATAACCATCCTTACCGAGCGTCTCCCGCTGGTGGCCGCCACATAGAACAGATGGGAACTGTAGACGAACCCAAAGGCCACGCCCAGGACCACGGCCGAGAGGAACAGGACGCCCAGCGTGCGGCCGTAGATGACCATCAGGACGGCCGCCAGGATCATGCCCTGGGCCCCCTGGAGCAAGGCCCAGCGGAAGTGCCAGAAGGCCCAGCGCCCGGAGGCGATCAGGGCCAGGAAATTGCACAGGGCCACCGTCGTCATGAACATCCCGAACTGGCCCTCCGAATGGCCCAAGGGACCCGTAAATACGAGAGCGAACTGCGACCGGATGATCGCAAAGGAGGCCCAGCCGCAAAACAGAGCCACGCGCGACATCCAGCGAAAGTCGGCGAGCAGGCGAGCGTCGCACGCCAGGTCGCCGGCAGAATGGGCGTGGGTGCCGTTCTGGGCGTGTGCCACGTCTCGACGGGCCAGACCGAGCAGGAAGAAGGACACGACGAAGCACGCCACGGCCGCGAGCATCGGCCACAGCGGGTCCTTGCCGGCCAGCCACGCTCCGACGAGCGGACCGATGACACCGCCGCTGGACCACGAGCCGTTATACCGGCCCAAGCGGCGATTCAGCTCTATCCCCTCGTAGCGGGCAGAAACCCAGCTCATCAGAAACGGCCAGAACAGGGCCATGGCCGCCCCGCCGAGTCCACCGGCAACGATCATCACCCAGATCCAGGCGAGCGTCCCGTCCCCGTAGCCGCTCCTTGCCCCCAGGACGGCGAGCACCATCAGTCCGGTGGAGAGCAAGGCGGCAGTTGTCGCCGCCCGCGTCGAGCGTTTGACGTCCAGATGCCCCAGCCGTGAGCCGGTGATCAGCAAGGCCACCATGTACGCCAGGCTGTTGACGGCCGGCGCATTGCCCACGTGGGCTTCCGTGCCGCCCATCGCGGTCAGGACGAAGGACATAGCGGTCCAGGCAATGCTCAGGCTCAGACCCGTGGCGAACGCCGCCCCATACAGCGGCCACGTTCTACCCAATGAACCGCTGCGCAGTTCCTTGCTTTCTTCAGACATCCTGCTGGCGCTCCAAAGCCCCTGATTGTAGCATCCGTCCCGCCGCGTGCCAATGGTTGGCGCGAGTTTCATGGGGACGCTGTGGACGAGGTGGACCACATCGACGACATAGACGCCGTGTCCGCCGCCGCCTTGGCCGCGTTGTCCACCTTGTCCACGCCGTCCACAAAGTCCACTAGGGGTTTGGGCTTCTGCCGGTAGGTGGTCGCTGCCGATAGAGCTCGATCCGTTTAGCGATTTGCTCCGTCAGCTTCTGATTCCCCGCGGACTGGGCGATCCGCAGGGCTTCATCCAGACAACCAAGAGCTTTGTCCATCTGACGGGTCTCGGCGTAGCTGGCCGCCAGGCCCATCATCGCACTCGTATGGTTGGGATCGAGTCGCAAAATCCGCAGGAAGTGTGCTATCGCCTGGTCGTGCTGCTTGAGGCGAGCCAGGGTAGTGGCCAGAGAGTAGCGGACGGCGTTATTGGTGGGGTCGCGGTTCACCGCGCTGGACAAATGCCCCAGGCCTTCCTCGACGGCCCCTCTGGCACACAGGGCACTCCCTAACTGGGCCTCTGCCAGGGCATCGTCCAGCTTGAGCTGCGCCGCTCGGCGATAGTGCTCGATGGCCTTGCCGGCTTCGCCCCGCTCGTCCAGCGCCAAGGCGAGGTTGTGATGGGTGGCGTAATCGTCGGGCCTGAGCTCCGCCGCCCGCGACCAGCACCGTACGGCCTCCTGCTTATTGCCCCGGCGAATCTCCGCCACGCCCAGATTGAAGTACGCTTCACCACTATCCGGGGCCAGTTCCAAGGCCTTACGCAAATGCCGGATGCCCTCCTCCAACATGTCCTTGGCGATGAAGACGGCTCCCAGGGTGACCTCAACCTCGCCGCTGCTCGGTTTCATCTGGGCCGCTTCCGATAGATGCCGGATGGCCTCATCGTATTGCTCACGTCCAAACAGGGCGAGCCCAAGGTACTGGAGTGCGTCCCCATTCTTCGGATTGAGCTCCAACGCCTTTCTCGCTTGGCGTTCCGCGCCTTCATAATCGTTCGACTTGACGTACTGCCACGCGGCCCGGGCATAGGAGACATCGTCGACGAACTGCTCTCGGATCTGCCGAATGGCGGAGGAATCAGCATTGACGAACTCCGGGATGTTGGCGGCACGGTCCGGGGCGGTCAAACGGTCCAGCACCACCGGGGGCGTGCTCTCGCCCTGCTCGTCGATGTGGGTCAGGTAAAGCCGCGTGTAAGGAGAGTCCGGCTTGCCGGAGAACACGAGCCATTTGCCATTCGGAGAGAAGCTGTGCCAGGAGTTCATCCGCTGGGTGTTGGCCCGCAGCCGCCGGGCTTGGCCGCCCTCAGAGGGGATGATGTACAACTCGCTATCCGGCTGGAGCAGCATGTAGTTCTGGGCCTGGCAGAACACGATCCATCTGCCGTCCGGAGAGTATTTCGGGAAGAAGTTGCTCTTGCCGTTGAAGGAGGCCCCGGCCAGCGGCTCCGGCTTACCGCCTTTACCCTCGTTGAAGGGGATGCGGTAGAGGTTGAACTTGAAGGGCTTTTTGTCCTCCAGGAATTCGCGGCAATCCTCGGGACTCAAGAGCACCTTTCCGCTCCCGCGTCCCCCTCTGAGGCTGTAGGCTTCCGTGGCGGCGAAGATGATGTACTTGCCATCCGGGCTCCAGGTGGGGTTGCTCTGGACCAGTTTCGGGACATCGGCCCCCGGCAACGACTGGAAGGCGCCCGTCTGCCGATTGTAGACACACAGAATTCCTTGAATAGGGAAGAACAACTGCGAGAAATCCAAGCTGGGCTTCGGAACAAAGACCGACCGATCCTTGACGGTGCTCACGACAAATCGGCCATCGGGAGAAACCTGGGAGAGAAGTCCGAACGTGTCCTCTCCCTCGTTTCTCTTATAGTCGCTCCAGGTGATGATTGTACCTTTATCGAGAGTCATGGCCGGACGGACCGGCACGATAGCATAGGAACCTTTGTCATTAGCGTAATCAATGTCCATCCCCAGCACGGCGGCGTCGGCCGAGAACGAGTGGCAATTGCCGCACACGGGGAGCTTCTCCAGCACAATCGGCGGAGGTGCCACGGCCGAGACCGCACCGAAGCGCCACCGGATCGTGGAGGGGTCCCTCACGGCATCCTCAAACGGCAGGTTCACCTCCCGGTAGAACAGGGGTGCTCCCACCTTGTCCGAGGAGGTCTGGATCGTGACACGCCCCGCAGACAGGGCCCGTGACGGCGCCTGGCGATTGACTCCGATCACAGTTACAGTCGCCGGGTTCACTAAAGAGCGGCTCTTGATGTCCTCCCACACCGCTGTTTCCGGCCTCCACTCGGGCTGCTGGGCAAAACGGTTGATGCGCCCCCGGCCGTCAGAGAACTCGATTGTGACGAGCCACAGATCGGACCGGCCGTTCTCGTCCTTCCAGCGAAAGGCCGGCGCGCTGAGCTCGGGCGGGAACAGGGTCCCATCCAGGGGATATTCGATCGCGAGTCGGGCCGGCTCTGTCGCTTGAGCCAAAGACTCCAGCACCGCCCGCGGGTCTGGCCCCGTCGTGCGAACCACAAGAAGCACCAGGCACACGGCGACAACCGCTGCCGCCGCCCCTGCTCCCACCAGAAGATTTCGAAGGGACTTTCGCACAGACTCCTGACTCTGACTATCGCTTGGTGGCCCCGGCTCTCTCGATCACCCGCTGCCTCTTGGCCGCGAGATCGCGGCGCACTTCCGGATCGTCCTTGGCAAGATCCAACGCCGCATCGAGGTGTTTGAGCGCCAGGTCATATTGGTTCTGCAGAACGCACAGGCGCGCCATGTCATCGTGAACGCCCGCTTGGCCGATGTCCGACAGGAACGGCATGAGATGTTCGAGTGCCTGAGTCGCGCCGCTATAGTTGTGTTGCATCAGGTAGACATCGGCGAGATTCCCGTAGGCGCGAGACAGACGGGGGTTCTCACGGACAGCCCGCTCGGAAGCGGCAATCGACCGGTCCAGTTGGCCAAGCTCCTTATAACACACGGCGAGGTTGTTCCAGGCCGCGGCGTTGTTGGGCGAAAGCGTCAGGAAGTGCTCGTACTGTTGGGCCGCCTTGGCATATTGCCGCACAATCATGTACTTCTGGGCCAAGCGCGACCGCAGATCTCCCGCCCCCGGCTGAGCGGCAATGACCTTCTCCAACGTCTTGATCTCACCCTCCAACTCGGCCAGGATGCTCTCCACATCGCGATCCCGGGGATTCACCCTTTTGGCCATGTCGAACGCCGGCCCTACGGCGGCCGGGTCTCCTTCCAGCATGCCGATCATGCCACGGAGCGTATAGCCGGTGGCTGCGCCGTACTGCTGCAGAACAGCCTGGGGCGACTCCAGCGGCCCCGCTGCCGCCGGAACACCCGTGACATACGGCGCCACGGACGTGTGATAGGCACAGATCGCCTGGAGTTCCTCCAGCCAGCAGGCCTCCCAGTCACGTTTGATGGTGACGCCGAACTCTAGGTAAGGCTGGTCGTCCGTATGCAACGGCCCACCCCCGGCCAGTTTCCTGAGCCCCTCTTCCGTGACCACGGCACAGTCCACAAAGTCGTAGGGCGAATAGATGCTGATCTGCCGCAGGTCCGCTGTGAGCGCAGGGCGATTCATCAGCTCTCCGATGCGTTTCAGATCGAGCTGCATCGGTTCCAGTGTCCCGAGCAGGACCGCGTGCTTGTTCAGGCAGTTCTTGACCATCCACAGCGAGCAGTGTGGCATGGCTGCCTGGAAGCTGCGGACAACGATCTGAAAATCCTCCAATCGCAAGTCAATGGGCACCCAGCACGACAGGACACCCCCCGGCTTGAGGTGGTCCCGGCACGCCTGGAAGTGATCGTAGGTGTACAACGCGGAGCTGCCGGTCGTCCCGGGATAGGTCGAATCGTTCATAATGACGTCGAACTTCTCTTTGGTGAGCTTGATGAAGTTCTTGCCGTCCATGATGATCTTGCGAAGCTTGGGGTTCGCATACGAACTGCGGTTGATGTCCTGGAAGAAGGTCCCCGCCTCGAAGACACCCGGACAGATATCGACAATCGTATAGTTGGCGACGCCGAACGCCAGTCCGATACCGCAAGTCTCGCCGCTGCCGTAGCCGATTTGCACCACGTCCTGAGGGTTCTTGTGCACCAACAGCGGCGCATAGGCCTGTAGCTTCTGGGTCGTGCGCAGCATCAGGTCCATGCCCGCGACATCGACGCCGTCCACCGCAATCAGGCGGTCGCCGTCCGGCAGATCGTGTACGGTCACCGTCCCCGTCACCCCGTCGTCGATAAAGACAATCTTGCTCGGGTAATGGTACGTGTTCATCGTCCGCAGGAAGACATCCGCATGGACGCATACCAGGCCGGCAACGATCATACCCAAGGCGACGGCGGCCGCAGATAAGCCCCAAAACGCTGGGCGCCGGCTGGACCACAAGATCAAAACCACCGCCAGAAGAAAGAGGATGCCCAGGACAACGAAGAGGCTGTAGCGCAAACCCAGCAGCGGGATCATGACGAAGCCCGCCGCAAAAGAGCCGACGACGCAGCCCATCGTGTTCCACGCGTAGACCTGGCCCACGCGACGGCTGACCGTATCCCAAGCGGGGGCACAGACCTGCACCGCGATCGGAAAGACCATACCCATCAGTACGGTCGGCACAAAGGTCACTACCAGGGCATCAACGAAATGCGCTGCCACGTCCGTGGAAAAAGACACGCGTGGCCCGGTCAAATGCTGGATCACGAACAGATCGATGCACCACAAGTAGCCCAGGAGCGGGATGGTGCCCGCGACGGATAGCGCCAGCAGGAATTCGACCGCGCCCAGGCCGAATACCGGATTCTCCAGACGCGGCACCAACAGGCGGCTGGAGAGCAAGCTGCCGACGGCCAGGCCGAGGATGAAGCACGTGAGCATGCAGGCAAACGCATAGGCGGAGGTCTCCAGGACAAAGACGAGCAGCCGCGTCCATAGCACTTCCAGCGCCAACGCACAGAACCCCGCCACGAAGATGCTGACCAGGACCAGCGTCTGTCGGCGCCGCTCCGTCGGCGTGGCGCCAGCGGCCACCGGCAGCGGCTTGGGACCTTTGCCTTGCGGCGGAGCCTCAGGCTCGACCCCGCGGGGCCTGATGCCGAGCGACAGGAGCAGCGCCAACAGTCCGATCAGTGTGTTGGCCCCCGCGGTGAAGTAAACGGACCGGCTGACGCCGAAAATGCGAATCAGGAAGTACCCGGCCAGAAAGCTGCCCACCACCGCGCCGAACGTGTTGACCGCATAAAGCAGACCGACGCTCTGGCCGGTCCGCCGTCCCCGCGCGCGCGGCTGGACCGGGATCGTCCACAAAGCACTGAGGACCGGCAGCGTCCCACCCATGAGGAACGTCGGCAGCAGCAGGATGATCAGGGAGACGACGAAGCGCACCAGGTTCAGGAGAGTGAAGCCCGGCTCCCAAGCCTGGTAGAACCAAAGGTAAAACCGGTCCACATACGACAGAATGCTCGGGAAGGCAAAGGCGTAGATCCCGATGCCCAGCTCCAGATAGGAGTACAGTCTCAGGGGTTGGCGAACCCGATCGGCCCGTCGCCCCAGCAGCCAGCCACCCAGGGCCAGCCCGAGCATGAACGCCGTGAGGACCGTACTGGCGGCGAGCACCGTGTTGCCGAAGACGGTCCCCAGCGACCGCATCCAGACGACCTCGTAGACGAGCCCGGTTGCTCCCGAGACGAGGAACAGCAGGACCACCGCCCTTCGGATCATGGATACTCTTGGCTGCACTGTCGTGTTCACGTTGACCCCGTGTCCAGGGGTCCCCACCGCGCTCGATCGCGCAGGGGGTCCCCATCGAACCCGATGCTAAGGCCTCAAACCACTGGCATCCGATTGTATCGGTTGGAGTGCCATGAATCAAGTCTGTCACAACAAATGATGCTACGGCTGAACCTCGGTGCATGCAGCATCACGTCGTCTCGGACTGACAGCATTGACGCGTTGAACGTGCTCGGGTGAGAGACGAATGGTCTGTCTACACCCATAAATGAGAACCGCGAGTCAACAAACGACCAGGGCACCGTGCTCAATTGCCGGTGCCCGGAGACCCCCCCACAGAACGGCTCGGTTGCCAGGCGTTCTGGTCGTTGAGACTGCTCGCGTCCGTGGTCTTGGGGTCCTTGACCGTCAGGGAGAAACCCTGACCATCGGTGCTCTTGAACCAATCGTCCTCGTATCGGAAGCTCTGGATGATCTTACCGACCGCATCCACCAGCTCGATGCGCTCTCCGCCATTGTCCAGACCGCCCGTGTACTGGCCCACCACCGGTAGCTTGGTGCCATGCTTGGCCTGGAACGCCGGAAGGTCTTTGACGAGCAGGCAATAGCCGCCCGCAGGCAGATCGAAGCTCGGGAAGGTGTACTCGATCCCCTGGGTGAAGCGCACCAGGTTCAGATTGATGCTCTGGTCGGCGATGTTGGTCAGTTCAATGTACTCGGTGTTGGGATCGTTGGTGCTGCCGCTGTCGGCCGGATGGTACATCAGCTCACTCACGCGCAGGCCCTGAGCCACCGGCCCGACCGCAAAGAGCGCCTCGTTGAGGGCACTCCACTTGCCGTGGAACGCCCGGGCTTTGATGTGGGTGCTTTGCTTCAACGATACGGGGCCGGCATAGGCGATGGCCGTCGGCGCGACCGATCCCTGGCTGAGCTCACCTGCGACCAACTCCACCGAGATCAGGAAATCGGAGCTGTCGATGGTCCCATTGAGTCCATGGATGGCCAGGAGATTGACGCCAGGCCCCAGGAGACCAACATAGTCCGAGATGTCGATGGTCATCGGGATAGCGGCCGCCGTGTCCGGGTTGTCCGCGCTACCCACGGAATTCCACTGCGGAGCGCCCGTGAAGTTACGCCGGGCCACCTCCGCACCGTTGAGGTAGGCGATGAAACCGTCGTCGTACCGCACGTTCAGCATCAGGTTCGAGTAGGTCGTGTTCGCCACCGTGAAGGGAATCCGGATGTAGCAGCTCCCATTGATCCTGTACATCTCCGTGCCGACGTCGATCTGGAACAGCGACTCATAGCCACTGCCGCGCTCATAGCCGACGCCGCCGCTGCCCAGCCGCCACGACGAATCGTCGCAGGAATTCGCAAACCAGATGCTGCCTTCGCCCACCTGCAGTCCGCCCTGGGCGATATCGCCGACGAGGCGGAAACTCAGTGCCGAAAACGCCGCAAAGCTGCCCCGGGCCGCGAACAGCTCCAGTTCCGACCCGCCGCCGCGCTCGTAGAAGACCAGCCGCAGATCGTGCAGTCCCGACTCGGCGATGTTGAAGACCGCCAGCGTGTCGCCCGGCGAACGCGGGCTGGGATAAGACGTCGTGTACGTCTTGCCCCGTCGCGACAACGTCAGTCCGAAGCCATCGTCGCTGCTGACGCCGAACGTCCAGTTGCCTGCCTGGGGGATCATGACCTTGCCGGTGACCAGGATGACGAAGTCCTCCACGTCCACGTTGATCGTCGTGCCGGGGAACGCCCGGTCGGCGTCGAAGTTGCCCAGACTGGCGGTATTGAAATAGTTGATGACGCGGGCTTTTTCGCTGGCCGTACGTACCTGCAGGCTCGTGTTGGCAATGACCGCCTCCGCCGCGGTCAGGCTGTCCACAGTGCCCTTGGCTTTGTAGAAGGTGACATCGAAACCGGCGGAGACGTTGGCCAGCAGGTTCCCGCCGTTGGCCACGCTCGGCACCAGGACACGTTTCGGGGCGTCCTCCGCCACCAGGGTGACGATCTTGTTGTCCGCCGACTGGAATCCGGGCAAGCGCGGGTCGCTACCATCGGTCGTGTAGTAGACCGTCGCCCGCGCCGTCGGCGCCGGCATCGTCAACTGGCTGTTGGAGGGAACAACGCCTCCCTGTTGAGGCCCGCCGTTGATCTGAAAGGTCGGGGCCTCCACCGTCGGATACAGGCCCGCACTACGCAACTGATCGAGCACGATCGCGGAGCGTTGCGTCAGGTAGGTGTTCAGGATCCAATCCCGCTGGCTGCGCCACTGGTCGATCCGGTAGGGTGCGGCGCTCTGGGCATCGCCCCAGCGCGCCGACTCGGCGACCATCGCCTTGTCGATCACGCCGGCCAACTCCGCATACAGGGCGGCCGGCCGGTTGCGCTCGGGATGGGCCGAGTCCGGGCGCGGGTTGGCGGCATCCACGTAGAACGGCCCGCCGTTGAAGAAGACCTGATGGGCCCGGTCGGCGAACCGCAGGCAGAACTCGGGATTGGCCCGCAGCCGCGCGTAAGGCTCGCAGAGGTACGTGTTGACCCCTGTGATGTTGTCCGTCACGCCGGAGTTCATGCCGACGACCCACTCGGCGTCCCAGGTGAACCACTTCCAGCCGGAGGTCTCGACGCGATTCATGGCCGCGTACCAATTGTGGACCGGCCAGTCCTTGTTGCCGACGAAGATGTTTAGAAGCATGTAGTCGATGTAGTTGTCGAGGTCGAGATAGTCCACGTACTGCGGGTTTCGCGTGCCGTCGAGGTTGTTGCCCTGAAGCTTCTGGTAGTTGACGTTCGACTCCATACCCTGGCGCACGAGATTGAGCATGGCATTGTAGTTGGTCGCCGTGCTGGTGCCCAGCGGCCGGGCGGAGTTGAGGGCGTCCCAATCCTCCTTCTCGCCCCCGAAGTACGTGGCGGCGAAGGACGACTCCGGCCGCTCGGTGGGGTTGTACAAGCCCCAGTACAGCCCGTTGATGAACAGATGGACGAAGGTCCCATGCGGAGACGGATCGCCGAGCGACAACTGCAACCGGCGGACGAATTCGTCGCGCAGGTATTGGGAGCGGTCCCCACCCCAGGTGTAGGCGTCGTTGAAATTGGCGCGCAGGACCAGTTGGTCGAACCGATCCGCCGCCCCCTCACCGAAGAGCGGGTAATGCAGCTCGGTCGGCCCGTAAGCGTCCGTGAACTGGAGGCGGAACGACTTCTTCGCCTCGCGCCGGCCGACACCGCCGTAGATCCGGACCCCGCAATTCACCTGGAATCCGTCGCTCCCGTTCGGCGGAATCAACTCGACGGAGCCGGGCCGCTCCCAGGCATCGCCGCTGCTGCCCCAGTTCGTGTAGATACCCTTGGCGCCGAACAGGTCGTCCACGTTCATGACAATGGACATCGCGGGCAGGGACCTGAGGGCCTGCACAAGCTGCTGGCGCACCAGGTTGCTGACAATCTCAGAGTCCATCTCGTAATCGACGGCGGTCGAGCCCCACGTGGCCGGAAAACCGCGTGGGTTGTTCGGCTGTCGCTCCACGTCGCCGGGGAAGATGAAGGTGCGTGTGTCTACCTGACTCGGCAGACAGCCCGCCTTGAAGGCCGCGGCTCGGAGGCACGTGGTAGTACGAACGATAATGGGAGCGTTGTACACCTGTCCGCTGCTTTCCGTCGGCGGATTGCCGTCGGTCGTGTAACGGATGACCGCGCCGGGCGTATCGCAGGACAACGTCAGTGTGAACGGTCCATCGTACAGCCCATGCTGGTGGCTGAAGCGTACCCCGGCCACGATGTCGACAGGTCCCGAAGTGTTCGCACGCCCGGGCGTGGGCAGCGCGAAGTACTGCGGGACCTGCGCCGCACCGGAGGCCACGAATTCCGGCGCGATCAGGAATACCGAATTCGTCCGGCTGTCGTTAAGCCCCTGGATCGCGAGGACGTTGCGGCCGGCCCGTAGCAGGTCCTTGTGACCGGAGAGATCGAAGACTGCCGGCACATTCATCGATCCATTGGGCCGGTCGCGTTCGGCGGCCGAGTCCCAGTGCGGCACGCCCGTGAAATTGTCCCGGGCGACCTCGACGCCATTGAGATAAGCGACGAAGCCGTCCTCATACTGCATGTTCAGCAGCAAAGTGTCGGATGACTCGATACGATCGACCTGGAACTCAATCCGTATCCAGACCGAGGTGTTCTTGCCAAGCATCTCATCCCACAGAGTGGTCCTCGCCCGGGTCGCCGCCCCAGTCGGCTGCGACAGGTTGAGATTCGCAGGGGCTGCATGCCAACTACCATCGTCGAAGTCTACGGCTGTCCAGTCTCGTCCCTCGTCTCCCTGGCGTGGCACGTGGTAAGAGGCAAGCGATTGCGGCGTCACGAACGCAACGCGGTACTGCGCGAGCCCGTACGCAACGTCCTTTCGTTGGGGCGGATACGGTCCGTACTCGCAGACCACGGTCCGGCCGTCAGGCAGCACCAGGGCCAGGTATCCGCCCTCGGTGGCAAGCCTGAAATTCGTGTGCAACTGCCCAGTGGTACGGTTCTTGCCGGAAGCGAAGACGAGCAAGTAGCCATCGGGAGCAAGGACTGTCGGACTCGGGAATTGCCATTTCGCCGGTTTGTTGGGGTCATCCGTCAGGTACCAGCCGCCCAGGTCAAACGATCCGGCGGTAGGGTTGTACACCTCGATCCAGTCCGAGGAATCACCGTCAGCATCCAGGAGGTCCCCTTCTCCCAGCGGCTTCTGGCTGCCATTGCTCGCCAGGAATTCGTTGATCACCGGGGTCACCAGGTCGGGCGAAGCATCCCCGGCGGCACGAAGACCCGTCCCAAGAGCAAGGGACCACAGAATGCCCAGAAGAACCGATAGTCGTTTCATTGCGTGTGCCACACCCTCTATATCGGTTTGATAACAGGGTCATTCCTGGAATTTCTCTTTCCCCAATATACCCTTCGGCCACGCCAAGCCCAAACATTATCGGGACGCCCTCGGGATCACTCGCCTCTGCCGGGGGAACCGCCCACCGTCGTACTGGGCCGCCAAGCCTCTTCCTCGCCCAAGCGATTGGGATCGGGGACTCTGGCATCCCTGACCACCAGGGAGTAACCTGAACCATCGGTGTTCTTGAACCAATTGCCATCATATGCGAAGCTCTGGATGACCCGTCCGACCGCATCGACCAGCTCGATGTGCTCGCCGCCATTGCTCAGACTGCCCGTGTATTGTCCGACCACCGGCAGCTTGGCACCGTACCTGGCCGCAAAGGAAACGAGGTCTTTGACCACCAGACAGTAGCCGCCGGCAGGCAGCTCGAAACTGGGGAAGCGGTAGTCGATCCCATCGGTGAATCGGACCAGATTGAGATTGATGCTCTCATTGGCGATATTGGTCAGTTCGAGGAACTCGGTGTTGGGATCGTGGGCGTTGCCGCTGTCGAGCGGATGATACATCAGTTCGCTGACCCGCAGGCCCTGGGCCACCGGTCCAACCGCAAAGACCGCTTCGTTGAGGGCACTCCACTTGTCGTTGAATGCCCGGGCTTTGATGTGGGTGCTCTGCTTCAAGGAGATGGGGCCCGTATACACGGCTGCGGCCGGGGAAACCGATCCCTGGCTGAGCTCACCCGCGACCAACTCAACCGAGATCAGAAAGTCAGGGCTGTTGACGGGCGTGTTCAGGCTGTGGAGGGCCAGCAGATTGGCTCCCGGCGTCAGCAGACCAACATGGTTCGAGATATCGATGGTCGTTTGGGCCTGGGCGGCATCATCGGCCTGGGTCCCACTGGCAACGGAATTCCACTGCGGGTCACCGGTGAAGTTACGCCGGGCCACCTCGACGCCATTGAGGTAGGCGATGAAACCATCGTCGTACCGCACCTTGAGCATCAGGCTGGAAAACTTCGCGTTGGCCAGGGTGAAGGGAATCCTGATATAGCAGCTCCCATTCACGTTGTACATCTCCGGGCCCACGTCGATCTGTAGCAGCGTCTCGTAGCCGGCCTCGTGCTCGAAGCCAACACTCCCGGTCCCCAGCCGCCAGGCGGAATCGTTGAAGGACTTCGCGAACCACAGGCTGCTGTCGCCCCCCTGCGCGCCGCCGGCGAGGATGTCGCCCACAAGCCGGAAATCCGCCGTCGAGAAGGCCGTGAAGCTACCTCGGGCGGCAAACAGCTCCAGTTCCGAGCCGCCCCCGCGCTCATAGAAGACCAGGCGCAGATCGTGCGATCCCGCCTCAGCAATGTCGAACACGGCCAGGGTATCGTTCGGTGACCGTGGGTCGGGATGGGACATCGCGTAGCTCTTGCCCCGCCTCGACAGCGTCAGAGCGAAGCCCTCATCGCTGTTGACACCGAAGGTCCAGGCGCCCGCGTCGGGAATCGTCACCTTGCCCGTGACCAGGATCACATAGTCCTCGATGTCCGCCTCAGTCGTCGTGCCGGGGAAGGGCCGGTCATTGTCGAAATGACCGGGCGTACCCGTGTTGAAATAGTTGATGACGCGTGCCTTTTCCTTGACCGTGCTGGCCTGCAGATTCGCATTGGCGATCACCGCCTCGGCGGCCGCCAGGCTATCCACCGTCCCCTTGGCCTTGTGGAAGGTGACGTCGAAACCGCCGGCGACCTGGCCCAGCAAGTTGCCGCCGTTGGCCACGCTCGGCACCAGGACCCGCTTTGGCGCGGTCTCCGGCACCAGCGTGACCATCTTGTTGTCACCGGATAGGAACCCTGGCGTCCTCGGGTCGCTACCGTCGGTTGTGTAGTAGACCGTCGCCCCCGCCGGCGCCGCCAGCGTCAACGCGCTGTTGGACCGGACCACGCCCCCCTGCTGCGGCACCCCACCGATCTGGAACGTGGGCGGATCGAGCGCCGGGTAGAGACCGGCGTTCCGCAATTGACCAAGCACGATGCCGGAGCGCTGGGGCAGGTAGGTGTTCAAGATCCAGTCCCGCTGGCTGCGCCACTCGTCGATCCGGTAAGGCTCACTGCCTTTCACGTCGCCCCAGCGCGCCGACTCGGCCACCATGGCCGGCTCGATTTGGTTTGCCAGGTTTGCGTACAAGGCCGCCGGCCGGTTGCGCTCGGGGTGGGCCAGATCCCATTGGGGATGGGCAGCATCCACGGACAACGGACCACCGTGGAAGAACACCTGATAGGACCGGTCGGCAAACCGCAGGCAAAACTCGGGGTTGTCCCGCAACCTGGCGTAGGGTTCGCCGATGCCGTTGTCGACGCTTGTCACATTCTCAGTCAGGCCAGACATCAGGCCGACGACCCACTCGGCGTCCCAGGTGAACGACTTCCAGCCGGTGGGGGCGACGCGATTCATGGCCGCATACCAGTTGTGGCCCGGCCAGTCCCGATTGCCGACAAAGAAGTTCAGGAGCAGATAGTCGATGTAGTTGTCGAGATCGAGGTAGTCCACGTACTCCGCATTGCGCGTGCCGTCCACACGATTGCCCTGGAGCCGCTGATAGTTGACGTTGGACGCCAGGCCCTGCCGCACGAGACTGAGCATGCCGTTCCAGGTGACCGTGGTGCTGGCACCCACGGGCTCGCCGGCGTTCAGGGCATCCCAATCTTCCTTACGGCCCCCGCAATAGGTGGCGGCGAAGGACGACTCGGGCCGCTCGGTGGGATTATACAGGCCCCAATAGAGGCCGTTGATGTACAGGTGCACGAAGGTCCCATGCGGCGCGGGATCGCCGAGCGCCAACTGCAGCCGGCGGACAAATTCATCCCGGATGCACTGCGTACGGTCGCCACCCCAAACGTAGGAATCATCGAAGTTGGCCCGCAGGACCAGTTGTTCGAAGCGGTCCGCCGCGCTGGCCCCAAAGAGCGGGTAGTGCAGCTCGGACGGTCCATAGCCGCTCGTAAACTGCAAACGGAAGGACTTCTTGGCCTCGCGCCGGCCGGCGCCCCCGTAGATGCGGATACCGCAGTTCACCTGGAAGCCCCTGCTCCCATCGAGCGGCATCAGCTCGACCGAGCAGGGTCGCTCCCAGAGGTCCCCGCTATGGCTCCAGTTCGTGTAGAGGCCGTCGGTCCCGAACAGGTCGTTCACGTCCATCACGAGGGACATCGTCGGCAGGGATTCGAGGGCCTGCACGAGTTCCTGCGGAAGCAGACCGTTTACGATGTCAGGGTCCATCTCGTAATCCGCGAAAACCGAATCCCAGGCGGACGGAAAGCCGGGCGGGTTGTTCGGCTGCCGTTCGACGTCGGCGGGAAAAATGAAGGTGCGCGTCTCCACCACGCTCGGCACACAGCCGGTCTTGAAGGCCGCGGCGCGCACGCACGTAGTCGTGCGGATGGCAAGGGGTGCACCGTACACCTGCCCACCGGTTTCCGTGGGCGGTCTGCCGTCGATCGTGTAGCGGATGGTCGCACCGGGGGTGTCACAGGACAAGGTCAGGGTGAAGGACGCCGTATAGGACCCGTGCTCATGGCTGAAGCGCGGACCGGCGGCGATGTCGATACGCCCCGAGGTGTTCGGACGCCCCGGCGTGGGGACGGCGAAGTACTGGGCGCCGTGCGGAGCGAGTCCATACGAGATACTCCGGCGCTGCGGCGGATAGCTCGGTCCGTAATCGGATGCCACGGTCCGCCCGTCGGGCAGCACGAGGGCCAGGTATCCCCCCTCGGCGGCCAGTTTGAAGCTCGTGTGCAACTCGCCGGTCGCGCGGTCCTTGCCGGACGCGAAGACGAGCAGATAGCCTTCGGGCGCAAGCACCGTAGGACTGGGGAGCCGCCACTTGGCCGGCTGGTTGGCATCATCCGTCAGATACCAGCCGCCCAAGTCGAACGGCTCTCGGGTCAGGTTGTACAGCTCGATCCAGTCCGAGGAATCGCCGTCGGCGTCCAGGAGATCGCCTTCTCCCAGCGGCTTCTGGCTACCGTTGCTGGCCAGGAACTCGTTGATCACCGGCGTCGCCAAATCGGCCGGCGCGCTCCCTGCGGCACCAGGGCCCGTCGCCACGACGAAGGGCCACCAGATACCGAGCAAGATCAATTGTCGTTTCACTGCGTGCGAGACATCCTCTATAGTTTTGCGATAGCGTGAATCCGCGAACTTCTCGCAGACCATTGTACTATCTTGCACCACCACGTCAAAGCGTTATCGGACGGGTATGGACGCAGGCAAATCCTTGACGCGGCGAGGAAACACCCATAGAATTACGGTTCGGTGTAAAGAACAGAACATGCAGGAGCACGGCATGCAGGCAAGACTGCGATTCCTGGGGGCCGCCCGCAACGTCACCGGTTCCCGACATCTGCTGGAGGTGGATGGCACGCGAATTCTGGTCGATTGTGGTCTGTATCAGGAGCGACAATTCGCGTCCCGCAACTGGGACCCCTTCGACGTGCCGCCGGCGAGCATCAACGCCGTGCTGCTGACCCACGCCCACCTGGACCACTGTGGCTTGTTGCCCAAGCTCGTCAAGGAGGGTTTCAAGGGCCGGATCTACTGCACAGCCGCCACGGCCGAGATCACCCGCATCATTCTGCTCGACGCCGCCAAGATCCAAGAGGAAGACGCGGCCTACAAACGCAAGCGTCACAAGAAGGAAGGCCGCGCAGGACCATACGGCGATGTGCCGCTCTACACGGTCGCGGATGCCGAGGCGTGCTCGCCGCTCTTCGCACCGGTGCCCTACGGGCAGGAAGTCGCGATCTCGCCCGCCCTGCAAGCGACGTTCCGTGAGGCGGGCCACGTCCTCGGCTCGTCGTTCATCAACGTGACCGTGCACCAGAACGGCGACACACGGGACGTGCTGTTCTCGGGCGATGTCGGCCGGATGCATCGGCCCCTCATTCGCGACCCCGACCCGGTGCGCGATGGGGACTACATCCTGGTCGAGTCCACCTACGGGGACCGTCTGCACGACGAGCGATCCGACGTCAAGGCCACCATCGCCGACGTCATCAACGCGACCAAAACCGCCGGGGGCAATATCATCGTGCCGAGCTTCGCCCTGGAGCGGTCTCAGGAGCTGCTCTACTACATCAGCGAACTCCTGCGGGAAGGCGCGATCCCGCACCTCATGGTCTTCCTCGACAGCCCGATGGCCAGCGCGATCACGAAGGTCTTCCAGCGGCACTCGGAGCTGTTCGACACCGAGATGCGCCGCCGCTTCCAGCTCAAGGATTCGCCGTTCGACTTTCCGGGCCTCAAGTTCACGGAGACGACGAAAGAATCGAAAGCGATCAACGCCATCAAAGGGACGGTCGTCATCATTGCCGGCTCCGGGATGTGCACCGCCGGACGCATCAAGCACCATCTGGCCAACCACATCGCCCGGCCCGAGAGCACGATCATGTTCGTCGGCTACCAGGCGGTCGGCACGCTCGGCCGGCGCATTCTCGACGGCGATCCCGAGGTCCGCATCCTCGGCACGAATTATCCCGTCAAGGCCCGCGTCGTCCAGATTCCGGGCTTTTCCGCCCATGCCGACCGGGACGAACTGCTGCGCTGGCTCAGCTCGCTCCCGAAGCCGCCCCGGAAACTCTTTGTGATTCACGGCGAGGCCGAAAGCGCCCAGAGCTTCGGCCGGTACGTCCACGAGAAAACCGGCTGGGACGTCGTCGTCCCCGACTACCGAGACGAAGTGATCCTCGATTGATTTACGATTTACGATTTCAGACTGGGTTGCGCCGATTCGGGCTCACCCATTGCCCGCCGCGTCAAAATTGTAAATTGTAAATCTTAGATAGTAAATTATCAGGACAGACAGGAGAGAAGACATGAGCGAACGGAAAAGCGATTCGAGGCGTCGGGAAACCAGGATCACACGAAGAGAGCTGCTGGGCGGTGTGGCGGCCGCCGCGGCATTCCGTGTCGTGCCGCACCACGTGCTGGGCAGCCAGGGCAATACGCCCCCGAGCGCGAAGGTCAACGTCGCGATCATCGGCACAGGCGGCCAGGGCATCGTCAACATGAAGCAGCTCTTCATGGAGCCCGATGTCCGGATCGCGGCTCTGTGCGACATCAACGAAGAGAGCGACTATAGCGCGTTCTACTATGGCGGCACCGCCGGGCTCAAGCCCGCGACCGAGCTGGTCCGTCAGAAGTACGGCCAAGTCTGCCCCACCTACCGCGACTACAACGAAATGCTCGACAAGCAGGACATTGACGCGGTGCTGCTGGCCGTTCCCGATCACGCCCACGCAATGATCTCGCTGGCTGTCCTGGCCAAACGCAAGCACCTCTACTGCGAGAAGCCCCTCTGCCGCACGGTCTATGAGACCCGCGTCGTCACCGAGGCCGCCCGCAAGGCCGGCGTCGCCACGCAGCTCGGCAACTTCGGCCATTCCAGCGAGGACATCCGCCTGACCTGCGAATGGATTTGGGACGGCGCCATCGGCGACGTGCGCGAGGTGCACGCCTGGACCAGCACGGGAGCCCGCCGCTGGACTGATCTCACCGCGCGACCGAAAGAGACGCCGCCGGTCCCCGCCGGCTTCGATTGGCAGCGTTGGCTGGAGCCCGTGCCACCCCGCCCCTACCATCCGGACTACGCGCCGGTGCGCTGGCGTTCCTGGTGGCAGTTCGGCTCCGGCACCATCGGCGACTTCGCCTGCCATCACCTGGACCCGGCCTTCTGGGCCCTGAAGCTGGATCAGGCCGACCGCTTTCAGGTCGAGGCCAGTTCCTACGGCACGACCGAAGAGGTCTGCCCCGCCGCCTCGCTGATCTACTTCGACTTCCCCGCCCGCGCGGGCATGGCCCCGGTGCGCATCACCTGGTACGAAGGCGGACTGATGCCGCCGCGCCCGGCCGAGTTGGAGACGAGCAGAAGCATGGGCGACAATGGTATCCTCCTTGTCGGCACGAAAGGCGCCATCCTCGGCGAAGGCTGGGGCCGGTCCCCACGGATCATCCCCGAAGCAAAGATGCAGGCCTATCGCCGGCCGGCCAAGACCCTGCCCCGCGTCGTGGGCCACCATCGCAATTGGCTCGACGCCTGCAAGGGCAAGGGCCGTCCCAGCACGCACTTCGACTACGCCGGCCCACTGACGGAATTCGTCCTGATGGGCAACGTCGCCCTCCGCGCCGGCAAGAAGCTCGACTTCGACTGGAAAAAGATGACCATCACCAACGTCCCCGACGCCAACAAGTTCATCAAGCCCAACTACCGCGAGGGAAGAAGCATCTGACATCGATGAAGGATGATTGCTGATGGACGCACGGTGCGCTCATTGACCCCGTGTTTGTCGAGGAGTCTTCTCGCCGCCCCTGGCTCTATCTGGTGAATAGGTCGCGAGAAGTGATCTCGACATCCGTGGCGCCAGCGTCCGCGAGCGATTGCGCCCAAAGGTGTCTTCCACCGCCCAGGTTGGCATCAACGCGGAGATTGACTTTGCCCGCGCAGACGCGCTCGAGCGTGAATCGGCCCTGAGCATCCGTCTGAGCCCTGAGTCCGTCCGGCTGGCCTTCGCCCCAGCCATAGATCATGGCATTAACGACCGGATTACCGCGAGTGTCCAAGACCCATCCAGAGATGGAGAGATCCGCCGATGGGAGCGTCACCGTTCCGACATCGAACGACAAACCATCGGCGGTTTTGACCGGAACAGCCGTGTCCTTGCTACCATAGGCCTCCGCATGGCTGTGAAGGGTGCACTGGCCGGTCGGCGGGACGGCCCGAATCTGGAATCGCCCGTCGGTGCCGGTCGCCGTGATCTCCTCCGACAAAGGAGTGTCGCCCCAGTTGGGCACGCGCAGTGTGACGTAGGCCCACGCGCCGGCGATGCCCTGGCCGTTGGGGTCCGCGAGCCGGCCAGCCAGCGCCGGGCAGGCCCGGAGCCGCACGTCGAGCGCGCTCGCATTCCGGCCGATGGCCATCGTGGCAGCGAGACTCCGCGCCTCATGCTGGGCCACCAGGCAGAACGTGAGGGCGTCCCGGAACTGATACTGTCGATCCCAGGCAATCTCAAATCTGCCCTGTCCGTCCGACGTGGCCTCTTGGCGCCCCGCGCCCACGATCCGGACCCGCGCGCCGGCAACCGGTAGTCCTTCCGGATCGCGCACGACGCCCCGCACATTCGGCGTGAGGACCAGGGCGACACGTCGAGTTCTGCCTTCGTCGATCGTGACGGCCTGGCGCTGCCCCTCGTACGTGTAACCCTCACAGAGGATGCTCTGGATCTCGTATCTACCCGGCAGCAAACGAATGCGGGCCACGCCCTCGGCATCGGAGGTGACATTGATCGCATTCGAGAGGCCGGTCAATTCCAGGATACTCACGCTGGCCTGCGCCACCGGCTTGTTGCTCACGGTTTCCGAAAGGGCGATTTCCCCAAGCCCTCCGTTGCGAACCACGATTCCCGCCAGGACAGCTTGCCCCGGCCCAAGTTCGACGGAGACCGACTCGGCGACCCACGGGGCCACCTGGTCCCTGGGCGTCGCAAGCTGCAAGGTGTATTGGCCGGGAGGCGCGTTGAAGGAGAACGATCCATCCGCCTTGGCCACGGTCTCTCCCGCGGCGACCAGCGCAGGGGAATAGAAGCCGTCGTCGTAGCTCCCCCGGCACAGCCGCACCCGCACGCCTTCGACGGCCGCACCAGCGGTGTTCACGACCCGGCCCCTGATAGTTCCCTGCGTGGACCACCGCCCTTGGGCCAACCCGCGTTCCGTCGCCCCGAGAACCAAAAGAGTAATCACCAGACACGCCGCGCCGCTTTTGTTGCCTCGCCTCATAGATCTCCTCCCGTCACCCCCTGCCCTCAGGCAGGCAACATCCTACCGCCTGTTGCCTTATACCCCAAAACGCGAGCCTCCGTGCCCCCCCATAGGACCTGGCCCGGTGAATGGCGGAAGATTCACTTGGCCGACCCTACTCCTACTGTGCCACACCGGTCCTCTTCTGTAACACTTGGCCGCGAAAAAAATCCCGGCCCCGCGTGGACCTATCGTCCTATCATGAATACGATGAGAATCGTGAGTTGTGCGGCTGTGGTGGATCTAGAAGGCATGTGTCCGGCCGAGAGGTCTGAATCTGAGGCGTGGTCCCCCCCGAAGGGGGACCGTTTTTCAATTCGGTGCGGTCTAGCGTTCGGCCTTGATGCTGATTGCGTGACGGACCGGGACGAAGGCGGCATTGATCGCGGCGGCCAGCGGGGCGCGCACCTTCTCGGTCAGGGCGGCTGTCATGGTCATGTCCGCGTGGCCTTCCGGGCCGTGGAAGAGGTCCTTGATTTGCCTCGTCTCGTAGGCTTGCTTCTTTGCCACCGCATCATCCACGCGTTTGAACGCGTCGCTGAACGGGTTGGTCTCGAAGTCCGCCGCCAGGTTGATGCCCTGGGCCAACTCCTCGGCGCTGTAGGTCTTCGAGGTCTCGCCCCAAGTGACTGTGTAACGACCGGATGGAGCATTGCGGATCACGAGTGCGAAGCGGTTCAACTCACCGTTGAACGGGACGAGGGTCATGCCGGAGCGGACGCTGGAATCCTCATTGGCCGAACCGGTCGCACAGAACGGATAGCGGCTGCTCTCGACTTCAATTCGGCCGGCGTCCACCCTGAGAATCTTATGTCCCTCCGAGGCGGTCGCCTTGCCGTCGGCCATATCCAGCGTGATGGTACCGATCTGGCCGTCGAGGCCCATCGCCTTGAGGAAGGCGTAGGCCATCACGAGGTGGCCCGCCCAGCCGGGATGGACCCCGTCCTTGCCCGAGATCATGTAGTCCGGGCCGCAGCGCTGCTTGGCCTCGAAGCCGCCGACCAGCATGGGACAGAAGACATCCGCGAACCCCACCTGCTCCTCGGACGCGAGCCGCAGGCCGAGGTTGCGGAACTCCGCCAGGCTGTGGTTGAGGTCCTCAACCGTGCCCTTGGCCTGCTTGACCCAAGCCGGCATCTTGCCCACCGTTCCGGGCGAGCCTTGAATCACCCGCACGCCGTGTTGCTTGAACAGGCGGACGACCGATCGCGAGGTATCGAGATAAAGGCGACCGTACTGCTCCTGATACGCCTGGTAGTTATGGTCATTCATGCCGTAGCAGGTCGTCGCGACCGTCGGCTCAAAGCGCAGCACGTCATTCTCCATGCGTGCCAGGAAGCCCGGCGCCTTCTCGCCGCTCCAGCCGAACTGGCGGACAGTGACCTGCAACTGCGGCACGCACACGGTCAGATACGTCTCCATGATTCGCGAGTACATCTTCTGCTCGGTGATGGAGTCGCCGCAGATCGCCACGCGGTCGCCCTGTTTGAGCAGCAACCCCTCTGTCGCGAGCGCTTTGAGCGGCTTGTACGTCGCGAAGCACGGATCGGACGGCAATGACTCCCACTGCTCCGCCAATACGGGGGACAGGAGAGACGCGACAACAACGAAGAGAGCCATCATTTGCTTTTTCATGGCGGTGACTATAGTCCCGCACCGCGCCGGTGACAAGCGAAAAACGGCCGATAACGGCCGCCGTGACTTCCCTTTCTTTCCAAGGCTCTGCATCCGGTTCGGACCGCCAAGGCTGGCTATCTCTCGAAAAACGGCGATTCGGGCGTGCCATATCTCCTGTATCCTGCCCAAGTTCCGAACCCGTCCCATAAGGAGTAAAGGTTTCGAAACCGGCTGGCCGATAAAAGACGTGGGTGTTTGGCTCTTTTCAGTGTTGGTACCTCAGCAACCTGGGCAAGCTGGGCCATCCACCGAGATGAAAAAACGGATGGGATATCCAAGGCGGGTTGTACAACGAAGGTTCTTGTCACGACAGATTGAGAAAGGGGTCACAATGGAGCGACGAAGGGGATCCGAAACCAGGCGACTCGTCACTGTCATCATCTTCTTTTGTGCGATGGCCATCCCGCTCTTCGCCGTAGCCGGCTGCGGCGAGCAAATGGCACGACTGGAGGAAAATCAGACCAAGCTGCAGGCGATGGTCGCCGCCAACGCCCGGGAGCTGGCCACGATTTCGTCCCAGCTTCACACCGGCCAAGGCAAGATCAATGAGAGCATTCAGACCCTCGACGGGGATACCCGGCAGGTCGCCGCCGGTGTCGCCTCGGTCCAGAACGGGCAGCGGCAGCTCCACGACACGGTCGCCGCCGGCAACGAGGGACTTAATAGAAGGATCGGGTACGTCGAGGACAACCAACGCTCGCTGCAGGGCAGCGTGACACAGGTCTCCGACGTGACCCAGCGTACGGCCGCGGACCTCACCTCGCTCGCCCAGGAGCACACGGCCCTGCAACAAATGGTCCGGACCAATCAGCAGGAACTCACCGGCAGCATCGGTGCCGTCGTCAGCAACCAGCAGCGCCTTCAGACCGGCATCGGCGATCTACGTCAGGCCAACGAAGGTTTGGCCGGCGATATCGCTTCGATCTCCGCCAAGCACGACACGCTCTACGCCACCTTGCAGGACAATGACAAACGACTGGCCGAGCGGCTCGCGACGCTGACCTCCGGTCATGGGCAGCTTTGTGCCGATATTGCCAACGTGCACACTCTGCTTCAGACGATGGCGACGGAACTGACGGCCGCCAACACCGCTTTGAAGGAACAGCTCGGCACGAGCCAGGAGACCCTCACGGCGCAGATCGCGGGACTCTCCACGAGCCAGCAGCATCTGCAGGCGGGAGTGGACACCCTCAGCGGCAAAGCCGATCAGACCGTCGCCCAGTTGGCTGATACGAAGTCCTCGCTGCAGGACACGCTCCGGGTCAGTCGAGAAGTCTTGACGGGCCAGATCGCCGCGAGTCTCCAGAATCAGCAGGCCCTGCAAAGCGATGTCCGCGACCTTAACGATAAAACGGATAAACTGACTGCAAATGTCGGTGAAGTAGCGACCGGGCAAACGGCCCTGCGGGAGACGTTGCGAACGAATCAGGATGCAGTCATTACGACGATGGCCGGTTTGTCGGACAATCATCAGGCTCTCCGCGGTAGCATCGACAAAATCGACGGCAAGACCGACCGAGTGGCCGGTGACATCGGCTCGATGGCAACGCAACAGCAATCACTCTATGAAGCCGTCAAAGCCAACCAGGATGTCGTCGTTGCCAAGCTCGCCGAGGTAACGGCGACCACGGGCCAGACGGCCCGCGACGTGACCACCTTGAACAATGGGCAGGCCAGCCTCCAGCAAGCGGTACGGGCAACCGAGCAGAGCCTCGGGGAGAAGGCCGGCCAAACCGCGGCCAGCCTGAACACCCTCACGGAGCAGCAGGCCGCCTTGCAGCAGAGCATCCAGACGGGCCACGTCGTCCTGACCGCCCGCGCGACGGAACTCGCGGGAACGCAGCAGGCTCTTAAGAGTGGAATCGAGACTCTCGGCCAAGCCACGCAGCGAGTCGCGGCGGACATCGCCACGATGACCGCCGGCCAGAACGCCCTTCATCAGACTCTTAAGGTCCACAGCGACAAGGTCAATCAGCAAGTGGCAAGTCTGGCGAATAGCCAGGAAGAGATGAAAGCCAACCTCGACACACTGACCGCCACCACCGGTCAGGCCTCGCTCGATATCCTCGCCCTGGGCAACAACCAGACGGGGTTGGCTCAGACCGTGCGGACCGGCATGGCCGACTTGGGTACCCAAACCGACAAGGTCGCCGCGGGATTGACCACGGTAGCCGCCGGGCAAAGCTCGCTGAATGACACACTGAATCGTAACGGCCAAGCCGCATCGGGCCAGATCGCGAGAATTGCCGATGGTCAGCAACAGATGCAAAGCAGTCTGGACACCCTGACGGCCACGACGGGCCAGACCGCTCTGGACGTCATCGCCATGACAGCTCGGCAGAATGCCATCCAAGCGGCCCTGCAAAGCCACGATGAGGCCTCCGGCGCCCAGATGGCCAAGCTGATGGACAATCAGCAACAAATTCAGAGCAGCTTGGACACGGTCACGGCCACAACGGGCCAAGCCTCTCTCGATACCCTGGCGATGAATAACAGCCAAGGCCAGTTAGGGCAGGCGGTCTTTGCCGGTCGTCAGGAGATGACGGCCAAACTGACGGCTCTGGCGCAGGATCAGCAGAACTGGTCCAATCGTCTTGACGCCGCCCAGGCGAAGGTCGCGTCGGTTGCCGACAGCATCGCAGCTCTCGAGCAGCAGATCACGAGGCTGCAAGCCGCCCTCCAGACGGGCATTCAGGGTGCCACGGCTATTCTCGGCACGACCACCCAGCAGCGACAGCAATTCGAGACCAAGGTCAGCCAGGACATCCAGGCCGTAATGGACTCGCTTACTCAGCTTCGCCAGACGCAGACCTTGCTCCAGGAGCAGATCACACAGGTGCAAAGGAGCACCCAGGGCCAGGCGGAAAGCATCCGATCCGCCATCGAGCAGATGAAGACGCCTCCCAGTGCGGCCAGCCGTATGCGGGAGGCAGCGCCGGCACAGGATAACGCACTGGAGAGCCCGAAGACCGAGCCGGCCCCGGCCGAGATCAAGATCAGCAGTGCGGTCGAGACGCCCCAAGCCCCGGCGGTGTCTGAGTCTGCAGAATAGACCGATAGGAATCGTACGCAGACCGGCGCGGGAGCTTCGAGCCGGTAAAAGACAGGGGATGGCAGGAAGCCATCCCCTTTTTGTTGCGCAGGACTGATTCAAGACCTGGGTGCGGCTACAACAACGGCACCCCCGCCGCTTTACACCGCTCGATCATTGCCGCCGGCCAGATGCCAGCCTGTACCTCGCCCACGTGCAGCTTGCGGAGAAAGAACATGCACAGCCGCGACTGCCCGATGCCCCCGCCGACGCTCAGCGGCAGCTCGCCCGCCAACAGCCGCTTGTGCCACGGGAACTGGCAGCGCTGGGACACTCCGCGAATCGCCAACTGCTGCTGCAACGTCTCCCGGCTGACGCGGACGCCCATGGAGCTGATCTCGAACGCCCGGTCGAGCAGCGGGTAGCGTAACAGAATGTCCCCGTTCAAACCTTTGCGGCCGTTGCCGGTCGCGGTGATCCAATCGTCGTAATCCGGCGCCCGGCCGTCATGGATCGTACCGTCCGCGAGCGGCCCACCAATGCCAATCACAAAGACCGGCCCCCGCTCCTGGGTGATGCGGTTCTCTCGCTCCCGGGGCCCCACCTCGGGCCACCGCTCCAAGAGCTCCTCCGCATGCACGAAAGAAATCTCCGGCGGCAGGATCGGCGTGATCTGCGGATACCGGGCGTGCACTGTCGCCTCCGTGTCGCGCAGCACGGCGTAGATCTTTCGCACGATCTCCTTGAGGAAGTCGAGATTTCGCTCCCGCTCCGTGATGACCCGCTCCCAGTCCCACTGGTCCACGTAGACCGAGTGGAGATTGTCCAGACACTCCTCATCCGGCCGGATCGCGTTCATATCGGTGTACAGTCCCTCGCCGGGCTGGAAGCCATAGTCCGCCAGCACCATGCGCTTCCACTTCGCCAGGGAGAACAGGCACTCCGCCTCCGCGTACCCGTCGTCCTTGACGCGGAACGTGGCCTTGGCCTCCACGCCATTGAGATCGTCGTTGATCCCGGACCCCTTCTTCAGAAACAGCGGCGCCGAGACGCGCTGCAGATTCAAGGCTGTCGCCAGACGATCCTGGAAATGATCCTTGATGAATTTGATGGCCCGCTCCGTCTCCCGCAATCCCAATAAAGGTCTGTAATCCGCATTCAGAACCAGGTCCGGCATGGTAGCCTCCCAACGATGTCCTAACCAATCTTGGCACTGCCCAGCGACAGTGACCCCAGACCATACCCGAACCCACCCCAGCCCGTCAAAGCAAAAACGCATGAATCGCTGTCTCGTTCTTGTTCCTGAATGAGTCCCAAGCTATGACAGATATGAGATCGTTGGGAGTGGGCATCCCGGAACAGCCTGATGTACCGGGGCTTGAGACCCTATGAAAAGGCGGCTGGAAAACAGTGGGATTCGTGCAATAATGAGGCTCCGGGAACGACAGAGAGTTCGAGTACGTTAGGAGATCGGACATGAGAGCAGGTGCGTTTGTCAAGAATGGCGTTGTTGCAGGTCTGGCCGCGATGTTGCTGGGCGGCTGCTACATCCACTCGGATGCCTTCAAGGCCAAGTTCAGCCGGAGCGAGAACCTGACCGCTCCGCTGACGGGCATCACGGCCCTCGACGTAACGACGGACGTCGGCGCGATCCGGCTGGAGGCGGCGGAGGTCGCCGAGGTGCGCGTCGCCGCCGAGATCAAGATCAAGGCCCGAACCGAGGAAAGGGCACAGGAACTGGCGGAGCAAGTCCGTATCGTCGCGGAGCCGGCGGGGCAAACGCTCACGATCAAGGCGATCAAGCCGTCGGATCTCGGCCGCGACCAGCTTAGTGTCGATTTCACGATCACGGCGTCGCCCGCTCTGGCCCTGACCTGCACGACGAACGTCGGCGATGTCCGAGTCGCCGATTTCACCCAGCGGGTGAAAGCTTCCACCAATGTGGGGACCATCCGGTGTACCGGCCTGCGCGACACGATCGACCTGCACACAAATGTGGGCGATGTCCACGCCACCTATGACCCTGATGCTCCGGCGGCGCTCCATGCGACACTGGCAACGGACGTCGGCTCCATCGAGTTCACCGGTCCCCCGGACATCTCTGCCAACGTGGCGGCCGCGGCGAACGTCGGCTCCCTCCATACGGATCGCCCGATCGCCGTCACTGGCTCGATGAAGCATTCCATCCGGGGCACACTCGGCAAGGGCGAGGGACAGATCAATCTGAATACCAACGTCGGCTCCATCCGAATCCGGTAATACGCCGGCTGACCGGCCCTCCGGATGCCCCATTCCGCACGTTCTATCACTAGGAGCAGAGATTGCCGCGCTTCGCTCGCAATGACAGATTGCACTTGTTCATGTCACTGCGAGGAGCCCGGCGACGAAGCAATGTCCTCTCGTATGGTCATAGGACTTGCAGGACAACCGGCTAACTCGCAAGTAGCGCGACCGCGAACCCTGCCGCGGCGACACACAGCGCCGGCGGCAGTACCTTCATGACGATCCGCAGCAACGGCGTGTTGAAGTAGCTGGCCGACAGGGCTAAGCACAGGTGGATCGGGCTGACGGCCAATCCGAACACTACCCCGGCAAAGGCCAGAGTCTCGGCACTCAGGGACATGCCACCCTCGGTGCGGATGAACGGCATCAGGAAGGGATACGTGATCGCCACGGTTGGCGTCGTCACCCCGGTGCTGAAGCTCACCAGAAAAGGCAGTACGAAGAGCACCACCAGTGGCGGCATGTGCATCTGATGAAAGAACGCCACGACATTGCCCACCGCCCCGCTCGCCTCCAGGTTCAGCTTGAACCACAGCGCCCCGAGCAAGAGCAGCACCATGTCGGGCTCTCGGGCGGCTTTGAAGATCCCGCCCCACCGTCGCACGCCCACGCGGTGCAGCAGGAGCAACCCAATGATGGCCAGGAACACACCGACCGCCGGCGGCACGTGCCACTTCACGTACAACACTCCGGTGAACAGGATCGGCCAGAGTGCGTGGAGGAAATCCTTGGCGTGCGAGCCGATAGTCCCCTTGACCGACAGGTGTTCCGCCTTTCGCGGCGGGATACCGGCCAGGAGCAGGAACACGACACCGCCAAGAATGCCCGCGACGCTCAGCGCCAGGTGATATCCAATCACCCGGCCCGCCGGCACACGCAGCATGTCCACAATCAGCGGCAGCGCCGGAAACAACGGCCAGACAGGCTCCCACTGGTGCCGGAAGAAGAAGTTGATGGCGGCCAGACGGCTCCGCTCGACGCCGATCCTGTCCCCGGCCTCGCGCACCATCGGGGCCGACAGCATGATCCCGCCCGGCGTTGGCAGCATGCCCATCAGCAAGGGGATCGTGGCCAAGGCCGCGCGCCGACTGCGAAACAGCCCCTGCATGGCCGGCACCAGCCGGGCCGACAGGCCGATTTGCCCCATCGCTTCCCCAACCACGTTCACCAGCAGAAGCAACGCCGTCAACGACACGAACAGGTATGGCGTCGTCTCCGTCAACGGCAAGTCCTTCCACTCCGCCGCCAGCCGGCCCCACATCGCACCCGGCGTCACGCCCAGCAGGACGGCCAGCACCAACGCCGAAACCATCATCGCCTTGCCGATGCGAACGCTGAACCGCAGCAGAACCACCAAAGCGGCCAACGCCGCGAAAATCATTGCCAATGCATACATAGATCATGCCATTCCCCGCGCACGGGCGCAGAACTTGTCTACTTCCTAAGCGATCCGGGGCATTCCAAGGTGCCGGAGGAACGAGACCTGAGGATCATACGGGAATCTCGGTGGACGAATCAAGAGCTTGGCCCGAATTTCCCTCGCCCGAGGGATTACCAACCTGACGCTGCCACCCGGAGATGGGGATTGACCACGGAGGCTCGATGGATCGCGACAAGAAATGCTGCATTGTGGGAGCAGTCTCTCCGCAGGATTCGTGCTACGGGATGTAGCCTAGCTTGCCCCAGATGCCCATTTGCATCCACCGTACATCCGTTATGCCTTCTTCTGTGCTCGGGCCCCAGATCCCGGGATGGGAGCGGACGTTGGCTTGTCCCTTCTTCACCGTCTCGGCGCCCCCCCACTTGTGATAATCGGAGTGGCCGTCCGTATAGGAGAACGTCGTCCCGTCCCCGTGACGCGTCGTGGGCTGATCCCACCACTGGGCCGTGATGTACCGCACGGAATAGGCGTCCGGGCTCGCCAAGCCCTCATCAATGAACAGGAGTCTCTGGGCCGGCTGCGGGACCAGGATTCTCTTCTTCCAGACCGGGCTGCCGTCCACGGACCGGCCGTTGCTGGCGATCATCATGCCATACGTCAGCAATTCGCCCCGGTACCCCGTCGGGCACTCATAGAGCCCCAACTCCTTCACATACGGCCAGAGCGCCCCGGTTTGGATGCCTCGGATCTGGTCGGCCTCCGGCAACTGCCCACCCTGGGCCCAGGTACTGGCCCAGGTGACGCCGACCCACGGCTCGCCGTACTGGCTCTTCCAGGTCCCTCCGGCCTCGCTGCTGACGACCCGATCGTCGTTCTCGTCGGCGTACAGAATCCATGCCAAGGCCAATTGCTTGACGTTGCTCAGGCACGCCGCCCGCTGGCCCTGCTCCCGGGCCCGCTTCAAGGCCGGCATGAGGATGGCCATGAGGATCGCAATGATCGCGATCACGACCAGTAGCTCGATGAGCGTAAACGCTTTTCGCCGATTCATACTGCCCTCCCGATCTACACTCAGACATTATGATAATGCCACTATTGTAGACCGGCGATCGCTAATAGTAAATGGTCAGAGTGCGTCGTGTGCGAGCATGCCTCCCAGGCGATGGGCCTCTTCCAGCCGCTCCGGCTGCTTCAGGATCGCCCCTTTCGCCCCGACCCCGGGCACCACAATGCTCCCCGCCAGCTTCATCTCCAGGTACGTCAGGCTCTTTTCGAAGAACTCGATGACCGGCCGCCACGTCGGCTCGTGCGTCTCCTCCAGCACGACAGCGACCGCGGCCCGCTTACCGCGAATCATCGGCCGGTTCGCCCCGCCATTGAAGTACACGAAGCGGTCGATGAACGCCTTCATCAACGCGGTCGGCCCGTACCAGTAGACCGGCGTCCCGAGGAGCAGGATGTCGCTGGCCGCGATTTTCGGATAGACTGCCCGCATGTCGTCGTCCTTGCTGCACGGCCGCCCGCGCCAGCACGCATGACAGCCATCGCACTCGCGAATCTGCAAGTCGCCCAGGTGGATGGTCTCGACTTGTGCCCCCGCGGCAGCCGCCCCGGCGGCGATCTTCGCCACCAGAACATCCGTGTTCCCGCCCTTTCGTGGGCTGCCAACCACGGCCAGAATCTTCGTCATGGTGATCTCCAACTTCCCCCCACAAGGGACTTGCCGACTCCGGTTCGTCCAGATACAATCATTCCGTCTTGAAAGGGGGATTCTATGCCGACTGTAATCTATGCCATCGGGCATTCTACCAGGACCCTCGACGCTTTCATAGAGATTCTCGAAGCGCACTTGATCCCCCGATCATGCGGTCCGATGGAAGGTTGACAGCGGCGGCGTCCACCGGTAATCTGCGGTGTCTTTGGAGATATAAGTATGGAATTGACATGGATTAACAAGCTACGGATAGCTGTAGTAGCCACCTTGGGCATTCTCGTGATCGGCATCTTGGCTTGGCCTCTGGCCGCTCCCGCCGATCCTCTGTCCCCTGTGCGGGCATCCAACATAAGCCCTCTGGGAGCCCTGATTCTGCTCCTTCTGGCGTTCGGACTGGGGTTCATCGGGTATTTCATCGCTTGGCCCCACGGCCGAGAGATGGGCATTCTGGCGGTACCCTTTGGCTTGGCGGTCTGGGCCGGCCGCTCCGGGCCCATGCGTGTCCTAACCCAGGCCTCCCGACAGCCTGACGAGCGCGAAGCACTCGGCTTCTCACTCCGCTTCGAGCCCCTGTTCTGGCTGCTGGTGGTAGCCGCGGGCTTTGCTGGCGTCCTGTTGGCCCGTTACCTGCGGGGCCGGCCCCAGGTGTCCGATGACGAGGGTGCGAGCGTGAAGACCGAAGAAGGTCTGGCGCCGCGCGCCGCAGCCCCTCCCACCTTCTCACGCACCTACTTTCTCTCTCTCCTTCCCGCCGGCCTTGCCATCGTGGCCACGGTCCTGATCTCCCATTTCCTCGTGGGCATCTTCGCCCAGGATGTCGCGACGTCCCGTAACTTCACGCCCACGCAGCCCCCCATTGGCCAAATCATCTTCGGCGTCCTTTCGGCCTTCGCGGTGGCGGCCTTTGCCATCAAGAAATGGGCCAATCTCAGCTACATCTGGCCGATCGTGGGCTCCGCCTTCATGACTCTCTATGCCCAAGTTCTCTACTGCAATGCCGAGACCGTTCGCCAGTTTGCCGAGACGCGCCCTGCCACCTTTTTCCCCCACAGTGCCCTGACCATTCTGCCGGTTCAGTTCGTCGCCCTGGGGGCACTCGGCTCGATCCTGGGTTATTGGATAGCGGTCCGGTACGACTGGTGGCGAAAGCACGAGAGCGGCGTCTAGCCCTCTGCGATCCACGGTTTGCCGTTTCCGATGTACTACGCGGGGACGCACCTCTGACCGGCCGTGCGGGGCCGCGGTTGCCTCCGTCGGCCACAGGGGGCAACGGGTCGATTCTGAGCGGGGAACTCTCCCTTCGGCCTCGTCTCCATCGGGAATAGTAAATCCCCGGGAGAAAATTCCGGCGTCACAATCCCCTGTAAGTACCGGTGTCACAAGGGCTTACATCTGCAACGTCCCATAGCCGCGCGGCCCCCCCAAAAGAAAATGTAAATTGTCTGCTTCACCCCCCTAAATTAGCCGAAATAAAGATGTCTCGTGAACCTTACCCGACGCGCAAGGGCGCCGCCGGGTCGGTCAACTGTGGGGTCAGGGACATGATCTTGGAGGCCGCCGCAGGTTAGGAATGTGAGTGAATCGGCTAAGTGAACAAAGAGACACCGCTTTCGTAGGAAACAGGATCAAAGCCAGCCGATAAAAGGAGTTAACGATGTTGGTCCTCAGCAGACAGAAAGATGAATCCATCATGATCGGCGATGAGGTGGAGATCACGATCGTCGACGTGCGTGGAGACAAGGTTCGGTTGGGCATCACGGCGCCGAAGCATATCCCCGTCCACCGGCGGGAGATCTACGACGCCATCCAGCGGGAAAAAGCCCAGAAAGACGGCGAGGTGCACGCCGGCGGCAACAACGAGCCGGCCGAGAAGGCCGAGGACTCCGGCCGCAAGAAAGCGGACAAATCGGAGAAGGCTCCCCAGAAATAAGACGCGCTCCCTGCGCCCGATTCTCTCTCCTTTCCAGATGGACCACCGACCACCCTCCCCCGTGGGAGGGTTTTTTCTTGCCGACGTCCCGGGCCTGCCGATCGTCCCCGGCCGCCTCCTCCAACCAGCCCCGCCAAGTTCTGGCCCCTGCCCCTCGCGAAAAAAACCTGCTCGCCTAGACTAATCCAGGCCGACTCATCGTGTAATAGGTGACGAACAGCCGTTCTCGGTAGCAGGTGGCGGCGAAGCATGATGGAAGACAAGCTGTTGATCCTCCGGTTCAAGCGCGGCAGTACAGAGGCGTTGTGCCGCATTTACGAGAAGTACGAGGGCGTCATGCTCGCCGTGGCCGCCGGGCTGCTGAACGACGTCAACGGGGCTCAGGATGCGGTCCACGATGTCTTTGTCGCCCTGGCCCAGTCGCCCCAGCGACTCCGGCTGGCCGGCAGCCTGCGCAGTTATCTGACAACTTGTGTAGCGAATCTTGCGCGCGACCGGCTCCGGGCCAACCGGCGTCAGGCGACCGGCCCGTCGGGGTGGGAGCCCGAGGTCGAGGAGCAGACGATACCGTTAGGCCGGGCAGTCCATCAGGAGGAGTTGAAACGGCTGGCCGACGCCCTGGCGACCCTGCCTTACGAGCAGAGAGAGGTCCTCGTCCTGCACCTCAAGGGCGATCTGACCTTCCGTGAGATCGCCCGTGTTCAGGACGCGTCCATCAATACGGTTCAGAGCCGGTACCGCTACGGCATCGACAAGCTGCGGTCCCTGTTAAACGGTGAGGTGGAAGAATGAAATCCGCCCAACAGATAGAGCAGTCCCTTCGAAGACTCGACGTGGAAGTCAGCCAGGAGAAGCGTGAGCGCACGCTCCGCGACCTCGTCGCCGTGCACACACAACAAAGAGCAGAAACGCAGGCATCCAGCCAACGGAGTCCTGGGAGAACCATCATGAGACAGAAGTCATTAAGGATTGCAGCCATCGTTACGCTCGCGGTGCTTCTTATCGGTGCATTCAGGCTGGGTGCAGGGTCCGTGGCCCGCAGCCAGACACATCGCGCGGTCAACACCACCCTGGCTTGGCTCAAAAGCATGATCGTGGGAAACTCGATCGGAGAACCTCCGGCGTTGTCCCCTGGGGCGGACGAAATCGGTGAGCAGACGGCGAATCTTAACCGCAGGGAGGTCACATGCGTCGCCCGTGTCTCCGTGGTTTCCGCAGACGAACAGGGCCTATGGCAATCCCTTCGAGATCAAGGGATTGAACTCGTCAGAGTGTCAACGGACCCGGAGGTGTATTACGCTACGCTCAGCCGGGAGCAAGCCCAATCCTTCGATGTCTCCGTGACTCTCAAGCGCCTTTCCGAACCACGCGTCACGGTACTGGAGGGCGAGTCGGCTTTCATCGCCGTCACGGACGTGACGCCGCAAGGCCCTCAGGGGCTGGCGGTAGCCTGGCTGCCCACGGTCTCGAGCGATGGAAGGAAGATCGAATCAACCATCTCTTTTCATGATGGACACGATGGATTCGAGATCCCGAGCGTCAGCACCGAGTCGGGCGGAGTCGTGCTGATTCTCGCAAGGCGGATGCTCCCCGACCAGGAGAACGGTAGCCAGTCAGCCGGCGGCGGCTCCAAGGATATCCTCATCCGAATCCAGGTGGACATCCCGTAGCATGAGTGCCACGGTGTGACTATTTCTGGGACTGTGACTTGGCGGCTTCGTCGATCTTGGTCTGGAGCAGCTTGGCCGCCTCCGCCACCGCCTCCTTGCTGAAGCCGATGCATTTGTGCATCCCGGAATTGAAGGACTTGATGAGCTCCTGTGATTTCAGGGTGGAGCCCACTTGTGCCGATTCCCAAACGTGCTGTACGGCGTTTGAGGTGCCTGCCAATTGCCGCGGCGGCTGGACTTTCTGGTCGGGCGTGGGCGCCAGGCAGTAGACCGCGGTCGCGAAACCCGCCGCGTACACGATCAGCAAGAAGACGAACTTCGTTCTCCAGCCCATGTAAGGATTTCCCCCCTTCCTTCACTGGACTCTTTCGGCCTTCCAGCCGTTCTACGAGGTTCCCTACCCAAAGTCTACGACAGAAACGCCGAGATGCAAATGCGGACCGAATCCCCCGCACGCAGGTGTCTCAGTAGTGAAACCCGGCTTTTTATGCTGGACATACTCACCGCAGGTAGGCATCGAGCACGCCGCGCAGCACTCCGCAAACGACGGCGATCTCGTCCTGGGTCAGGCAATTGTAGAATGGCAGCGCAATCGTCCGTCGGCTCACGGACTCCGCCAAGGGAAAATCACCGCCGGCGTGCCCATACTTGGCAGCGATGAAGGGCTGCAAGTGTACCGGCGGAAAGTAGTTGCTCACCTGAACCCCTTGCCGTTCCATTTCATGCAGGATGCGGTCCCGCTGGTCAGGTCCGTGGGGCTCGGCCAATTGGACCACGAACACAAACCAACTGGTCTCGCAGCCCGCGCCGTCCTGCGGCACGATGAGCCGGTCCTCCTGGGCGAGCATTTCCTGATACCATGCCACCACCTGCCGGCGTTTAGCCTTGATCTCCTCGATGCGGGACAACTGGGCGAGTCCCAGCGCGCAGTTGATGTCGCTGAGCCGAAAATTGTAGCCGAGCCGCTCATGGGCGAGCCATCCGCCTTGCGCCCCCCGGCCCTGGTTGCGCAGCGATAGGCAGAGATCCGCCACATCGGCACGATCCGTCACGATCATGCCACCCTCGCCGGTGGTGATTTGCTTATTCGGATAGAACCCGAATACGCCGACTTCACCGAACGTACCGGCTTTCTGGCCCCGTAGAGCCGAGCCCAGAGCTTCGCAGCTATCCTCAACGAGTGGCAGTTGATGCCGATGGGCAATCTCGCCTATCTTGTCAAATCCGGCGGGACTCCCGAAGATTTCCACCGGCAGGATGGCCTTCGTGCGGCTGGTGAGCACCGCCTCGATTCGCTCCGGGTCGAGGTTCAGGCTCGCCGGGTCGATATCGACAAAGATCGGCCGAGCGCCCGTCATCATGATGGACGTCGTGGAGGCGATGAACGTGAACGGCGTCGTGATGACCTCATCCCCCGGCTCGAGGCCCAGGGCCAACAGGCTCAGGAACAGTCCGCTGGTGCCGCTGTTGACCGCCACCGCACGCCGGCGGCCCAGGTACGCGGCGAATGCCTCCTCGAACCTGCGCAGCGTCGGTCCCAATGACAGGTTCGGGCTGCGCAGCACTTCCACGACGCGCTCGATTTCCCACTCTGTGACATCCGGTCGGGACAAGGGTATCGGCATCGAGGTTCTCCGGATCTGGATTCACGATTTACTATTCACCATTGGCGTTTCGCAGGATGCGCCGGCCGTTGGCCCAGATCATAAATCGTCAATCGTAAATTGTAAATCCCACCGCGGCCACTTTATCAGACCTGGCGTCCTGCGCGGGCCGCCCCCCCCCATCGCGCGGGCGGGAATTCTGCGTCCGCCGCTAAATGCTCGCTCCGTTCGAGCCGAAGAACGGTACGGCATCAGTGCACATATACGGGAATCAGAGTATGGCAAAAGGCAAGAATGTACTGACAACGGGTGATGTAGCCAAAATATGCAACGTAGCACCGCGCACCGTTTCCAAGTGGTTCGATTCCGGCCAGCTCAAGGGCTACCGCATCCCGGGCAGCAAGGACCGCCGGATCCCGCTGGGCGAACTGCTGCGCTTCATGAAAGCCAACAACATGCCAACGGAGGCTCTGCCCGTGGGTAGGATGAGAATCCTCATCGTCGATGGCAGTGAACACCCTGCTTTGGAGTTGCTGGACGCCCTGAAGACCCGGGGCGGCTACGACGCGCAGGTGGCCCGCAGCAGCTTCGAGGTCGGGGCCGCCATCCAGAGGCTCGCTCCCCATGTGGTCCTGATCAACCTGATGACCAACGGCGTCGATGCCCACAGCATCTGCAAGGGCATCCGGTCCAACGAGGATTTTGCCACCGTCAAGATCATCGCCCTGGCCAATCAACTGAGCAGCCAGGAATCGGCCGCCCTGCTGCAAAAGGGTTTTGACGGCCACGTCTCCAACCCGGCCGATGCCACCGAGGTGATCCGAAAGATCGAGGAGGTCACCGCCATCATCTACTGATGGAGCCAGCGCAACCGCCGAACAGGGACGCGGTACGTCAATAGTCCCTGTATCTCCTCATCCATTCCGGCCAGTCACCAGGGGTCGCTCCCCCCATTTTGGTCCACGCGCCGTTCACCTCGAACGCCCGGTGCCATTTCAGAGTCCACAGCTCCTTGAGCCCCACATGACGGACGGACCAGTCCGCGAACATCATGTTCGTCCAGCCGTTGTGACGATCGATGCAGAAATGGTTCATCTCATTGGTCGTCCCCTGGTCGCCATAGGCAAAACCCTCCAGACTGGAAATGGGCGTATCCGTATGTCGAGGCCACGCGTCGTGCCACGTGGAGTCGCCGAGGACCGGAACCGTGATCGCGTTGGGCGTGTTTTGCGTGGTCTTCCAGAACCACTCCTTCTTGCGGTCGCCGCGGTCGGCCGACATGTTGTCCGTCCAGGAGTTGTTGCCGTAGCTGCCGATGTAGTCGATTCCCCCAATGTTGCGGGTCCAGGCCTTCCACGTGCCCGAGTCGCCGGCGCCCAACACGAGCCTCGTCGCCGTCGGGCAGAGCAGCATGTCGCGGTCATCATGGTAGAGAGGCCGCAGGGTCACCAGCCATTGCGTGGTGTCGGTTGCCCCCCAGCCGAGGGGGAAACTGCCCTGGTAATCATCGGTGTACAGCTTGTAGATCAAGCCCCAGCTCTTGAGCCGAGACATACAGGCCACCGACTGCGCCTGCTTCTTGACCCGGCTCAGCGCCGGCATCAGGATGGACATCAGCAAGGCGATGATCGAGATCACCACCAGAAGTTCGATCAGCGTGAAACCCTTCTTGCGTCCGGTCATGACAATCCCCTTCGGTCGTACGGTGATGAATCTCAGCGATGGATGCACTGGTTTGAGCACGCGATCCGGTGCAGGTCAGATGGCGGGGACTTGGCGTCGTCCCGTGGTCTTACCCACGTGCACTATTTCGTCCGTCCCTGCAACATGTGGTCCTGGAGTGCGATCAAGGTCTTCGCACTGACCGTCCGCGTGGTCAAGTCCCCCAGAATCACCGCATACTTGTCGTTGGACAACCTCCAGTGCATGACGATGGCGCAGGGGTCCTTGAGTTTCGCCTGGTCGCCGTAGTAAACGACCTCACGGCCCTGGGCGACCAGCTCATCCCGGAACTGCGCCAGATTACCCAGAAACTCCGCCCGGTAGGCGTTCTCACCGCCCAGCGCGTAGCGTAAAAACAGTTTGCTGTCCTCGTACATCCGTGTGCCCGCGGCGTCGCGGCTGCTCAGGAAACCGCCGAGGATCAGCATGGCGATCAGAATGACTGCCGCAGCCGCCACCCGGCTAACCCGCAGGTCCACGATGATGTTGATCGTGTCCCTCCGGTGGGGAATCAGCCGATAGGGGATCTGGGTCTTGATCTGCTCCCCCAGTTCCGGCCGAGCCCGCTCGATCCCGCGCTCGGCCAACCCTTTCAGAAGTTCATCAATTCTTTGCGCTGTCATGGCTACTCGTCCGTCACTTCTTCTCGTAAGGCTTCCAGACCACGGTTCAGACGGCTCTTGAGCGTTCCCGGACGGATGCCGGCCGCCTCCGCCGCCTCCGCGATGGTCAACTGCTCCATGTAATGCAGCACAATCGCCTGCCGTAGCTTCCAGGGCAGCCGCGCCACCGCCTCGTGCAGATGCCCCATCTGCTCGCGATCCCCGGCCCGCTGCGAGCCGTCGGTGCCGCCCGCCGGCGGCTCGACGCTGTCCAGATCGACGGTCGCCCGGTCCTGGTGCCGGCGATGGTGCAGCTTGGACACGTTGCCGGCGATGCGAAAGAGCCAGCCATTCAAGGCCTTGCCGTCACGCAACTGTCCGATATGATACCACGCCCGGAGAAACGTCTCCTGCGTCAAATCCTCACTGGTCTGGCGATTATGACCTACGGCACGCATGAACAGGTAAATCCGTTCGTAGTAACGGTTTACGAGATCTTCGGCCGCCGTCCGCTCCCCCTTGCGGAGTCGCCCCGCCAATGCGGCGTCGTCCTCGGCAGGCGTCGGACGGTCTGGGCCAACGATCACGGGTTCGTTGGTTAGATGCGCCGGACGGTCGTTCTGTTCTGTCGCCTGGGCGTCTTTCTGCATTCTCCTGGCCCTGAGAGGGCTCCCCTACGCGAGATTTCGCGAGCGAGGCCCGGAAGCTTGTGACCTCAGTATACCGGAACCGCCCCGCGCACACAAGGACTTCGTGCCGTTGGGACCATGCCTCCCCGCTGCCCCGAGCGAGGCCGCACCGGCCCGGCGGCTCGGCCCTGAAAATTGGCTTTGTTTGTACGACCGGTCCCAGCAACGTCCCGCCCGAGATTTCAAGTGTGAAGTCTGAAGTCGGAGGACTCGACGCTTGCCCCTCCAGCTTCAAACTTGAGACTTCAAACTTGAAACTGCTCTGCCAGTTGGCTTTGTTTTACACGATTGGTCCCAGAGGCGACTGTGCCGACCGCCTTGCCGGCTCTCGTCCATACCTGTCTCCGCGCCAGATTGGGTTTGTTTGGCGCACTTGCCCCCCGGCGGGTGGCATCGTCAAGGCCTCCGGCCTTGGCGATGGTCTTCCCTGCCCGTCTGCGGCGAATTGGGTTTGTTTGTACAAGTCGGCCTCTTCGGCGGCAGCCCTTCCGGCCCTGCGGGCCGGTGCCTCTTCCCGTCGGCGTGGGGCAAATTGGCTTTGTCTTTCCAGGCCATTTGTGCGCCCAATTCGTCATAACTCCCTTTCCAAAAGGCACTTGCCCTTCTCATCGCTCTGGGCAGATTGGGTTTATTTAGCGGATGCCCTTGCCCCTCCGCCGTCTTCGTAGAGCCTGTCCTCGACCTAATCGAGGATTGGGCGTCCCCGCCTGACTTCCTTCTCCTTCCTGTCCCACGGCCCCTGATCTTCGCCGGGGTCCAAGACAAATTGGCTTTGTTTGTACGAACGGCACCCCAGCGATTGGCTTTGTTTTCCCGGGGGCATGCTCCACGCTGTATCGCCCAAGGAAACCACCGGGGATACCAAGAGACCCCGTGCGGCCTGCGGCCGCAGCCGAAACCACCGTAGCCGAAAGAAACGCAAAAAGACGAAGAAAGGGGCAAGAGGCAGGACAGGTCCGCAGGACGCCTCCTTCTTGCGTCTTCTTTCGTTCTTTGCGGCCCTATTCTCTTGTCACGACGAAACCCTCCGTATTTGTACTGTCCCACTGCTCCGCCTGCACCAATCTGCTGGTTGCCACACACTGCACGATCCACTATTCTGTTGCTCTGTTATCTTACAGACCCATCAATTCGTCGTCAAGCAAAATCCCGGCCATCCCTGTGACTTTCTCTCCGCCCCACTGGCGGTCAGGAGGCCAATGAAAGGAGCGGAAGATGGATGCGGCGAGAAGAGCCCTGAAGCTGCTGGCCATTTGCTGCCTGTGCAACATGGCGTCGCACGCACAGCCGGCGGACCCCGTCAACGGTCCTGACGTCAGCGTGGAAAAAGCCGTGGCGATGGAGATTACGGAGTTGACTGTCAGTGATTCTACACTCACGTTGGGCTACAAGATAATAAATGGGACCGATCGCGACGCTTGGGTCTGTAGCAGCATCGACTCCTCCGTACCCTTCGAGGTGTTCCTGACGTCCGACAAGCAGACTCTTCTGATCAGAAAGCGGCTGGATGTTCCCTCAACCACGATGTGGGGTATGCCGCCTGTAGGGACGTACGTACGTATCGCTCCCGGTGCTTCGCTGGCGGACTCGGCGCGGATAGCCGTGCCGGTGAGTTCAACGTTCCTGTATGCCAGCAGAGACACAACGGAGCTTGCTCAAACAGCGACGCGCTTGGCTTTGGAGATCGGCTATTATGACGGAGATCTGCCTGGAGTAATTCGTAGCATCATTGCCGTGGCAGAGAAATCGGGCCTCACACCCCTGGACGTCCCTCCGGGGCTATTGGACACCTACTTTCGCGAATTGAGGGTTCGAGCCGCTCTGGGATTCTTTGACCGCGAGAACAAGGACCCGTACGGTCAAGGGCGGGTCTCAATTGCCTACACCCAGCAAGCTTTGACTGACGAGAAGGTCCTGCGAGTGGATGTCAACGATGTTTCCATTCCTTATGAAGGGTATAGTGAGAGGTGAGAAGCGCCAACCAGGGGCGGCACCGCGAGGGGCGAACCGGGTGTCAGACCCACATATTTCACTTTCTGACAGAACGGCGGGCGCGACGGGTCGCCGATGGTTGCTCTTTTGTCGGCGGGGTCCATTCGGGGCTCGCCGGTGAGGGAGAAACGAGGGGGCATGTGTCTCCCCACTGTTTTTGAGCCTTCACCAGCAATGCCATCATTTCCTCGACTTTGCCGGCGTGTTCCCGGTTGTCGGCGAGATCATTCGTCTCTCGCGGGTCGGTCTGCAAATCGCAAAGTTGGGTCTTGTTGATATGGGTGTAGAAGCAGTACGCTCGTGAAAAAGCGAACCCGCGCTGGACGAGCCGGTCCAGGTTCGGCGTCTTGATGTGCGGATTGCCCAACGCTCCAATGCAGTCGGCCTTCATGTCGTCGGCCAGGATGAACAGGACATTCGGCCGTCTCGGCGCAGCCGCCTCGGTCTTCAGCGCTGGCGTAAGGACAACAGTTCCTACGCCGATTCTCAAGAAATCTCTTCGACGCACGCGACGCTCCTGTCTGCACAACGGCCTTGCGTTTGGAGTCCCGCGTTTACGCGGTCCTCCCCGGGTCCTTCTCACTTCAGCGGGATGGCCGGGAGCCGGCGGAGCGTCTTGCTGGCTGGGTCGACCATGATTCCCACCGATTCGAGGGCGGTGACGCCGAGGAGCGGTTCGCAGTCCGGATCGCCGAAGATGACGCGTCCGGCGGTGATCTCACCCAGGAACTGGATCCGGGCCAAACCGTAGGCATACTCGCGGACTGGGCCGTCCGCCAGCTCGTACGCCATTTTGCCCTCTCGCCGCAGGCCGATCTTCTCCAACTCGGGAGCGGGCACCAGCGAGTCGGTTGCTCCCGTATCCACGAGAAAGACCGCCTCAAAGGACTTCTCACCATCGCCGAGCGCCGTGATTTTCGTCGTCACTCTCGTCAGACCCATTACGCACCTCTCGCGGCAACATGCCTATCATCCACCAACACCCTATCATTCTACCTGAAGCTACATTGTGGAGCAAGCCCAGCCACACAATACGGCAGGGCGAACGGGATGGCATCAGGGGCAAGGTATCAGCTTTCAGCAATTGGCAGTCGATTGAGCAGCCGCTGCCTTTGCAAGGGCAAGTGCGTCTGGGGATGACCTGCCGGTCCGTTTCCGCGCGGCCCGCTCACACGATCGCCTTGGTAGCGCCGGTGGTGAAGCCGCCGTCGACGAGGAGGATCTGGCCGGTGATGTAGGCGGAGGCGTCGGAGGCCAGGAAGATGACTGTGCCGTCAAGGTCGTTCGGTTGCCCCGGCCGGCCGAGTGGAATCCGCCCAACGATGTATTCGACCCACTTGGTGTTGTCGTAGAGCACCTTGTTCTGGGCCGTCTTGAACCAGCCCGGAGCCAGAACGTTGACCGTGATCCCGAATTTGCCCCATTCCGCGGCCAAGCTGCGACTCATTTGCAGGATACCGCCGCGACTGGCGCAGTACGGACCGATGCCTTCCATGCCGAAGACGCAGGTGCACGAGCCGATATTGACGATCCGGCCGTACTGCCGCTTCATCATCTCCTTGCCGACCGCCTGGGCCACGAAGAACGCGCCCTTGAGGTTCGTGTCGAGGACCGTGTCCCATTCCTTCCAGGTGAATTCCACGGCGGGATGGCGGATGTTCAGGCCGGCATTGTTGACCAGGATATCGATCTTGCCGTACTCATTGATCGCGGCGCGGACCATGCCCTCGATGTCGCCTTCGCTAAGGACGTCGAGCTTGACGGGCAAGGCCCTGCGGCCGATCCCCTCGATTTCCGCTTTGAACTCCATCAAGCGGGACTTGTCCCGACTAGTGATGACCAGGTCCGCCCCGGCCTGTGCCAGAGCTCGGCCAAAGTACTGCCCCAGACCCCGGCTGGTCCCCGTCACCACGGCCACTTTGCCCGAAAGATCGAAAAGATTCTCCATTCGCGACACTCCATGACCTAAAGTAGCATGGGCACGGGACCCCAAACGCGATCGATCGCGTTTGGGAACCCATCTTGCCCGTGAGTCGCAGGGCCATCTTGCCCCTGCCCGGGCGAGACGCCCGTGCTACGGTTCCAGAATAATCTTCAGCAGGTTCTCTTTTCCCTCCAGCAGCCTTTTGAAGGCTTCGGGGCCTCTTTCGAGCGGCAATACCTCACTGACGAGCGGCGCGACGTTCATCTTGCCGGAGGCAATCAGGCCGATGCAGGTCCGGAACTCGCCCGCACTGGCGTACGAGCCGGTAAAAGTCAACTCCCGTGAAACCAACTCCTGCAGGTTGAACTCGGTCTCTTTCTGCAGATTGCCGACCGCCACGACGGTGCCGCCGGTTTTGGTGAGCGAGATGGCCTGGCGGAACGTGTCGGCAAAGCCGACCGCCTCGAACGTCACATCCGCCCCCCGCCCATCGGTTCTTTTGTGCATCTCGTCCCGCAGATTGACCTTGGCGGGATTGAGGCACAGGTCCGCCCCGACCCGCCGCGCCAGATCGAGCCGGAAGTCATTGAGATCGCACGCGACAGTGGTTTTCGCGCCGCGCAGCTTGGCCGCTTGGAGAATGAACAGGCCGATGGTTCCCGCCCCGATGACCACGACGGTATCGTTTTGGGTAATCGACGGGCGATTGGCGGCGTGGGTGCCGATGGAGGCGGGCTCCAGCAGGGCCGCCTGGACGAACGACATGTTCTCCGGCAGCTTGGCACAGATCCAGTGCGGGACCGCCACAAACTCCGCGAAGGCCCCCTGCCGCTTGAACTCCGGCACCGAGACCCCCAGCACCTGCCGCTTGACGCAGCGATTGAACAGGCCCCGCCGGCATGCGGGGCACTGATTGCAGTAGACGGTCGAATCAAAGCAGATGCGGTCGCCAGGGCGAAAGCCCCGTACGTTGCTGCCCGCCCGCTCGACAACGCCCGCAGCCTCGTGGCCCATAATCAAAGGCGGGAGCCGCCGCCCGGTCTTGCCCGTATGACCCGCGACATCAGAGCCGCAGATCCCACAGGCTCGGACCCGTACCAGGATATCATCATCGCCCACCGCCGGGTCCGGGACATCGGTGTATTCGAACGTGTACGGCTTCGTGTAAAGTAGCGCTTTCAACTCTGCACCTCACACACAACGAGCACGGTCAAACAAGTTTGGCCGTGCCACCCTGCTGCTTTAGGATGGGCTGCCGGAGGATCAGCAGCTACTTCTCGGCGGCCTTGAGCTTATCGGCGAACGGCAACGTGTCGGGGACGACCCGGACCTCGGTGCTGAAGCGGTACGGCAGCGACGCTGACCCGGAGTCGAAGAGCATCTCGACGAAATACGCCGTCCAGCCCTTCTCCGGGGCCTTCACACCGGTATCGTAGACGCCCTTGTCGTTCGCGGCCAAGGGCGAACTCTTCCACGCTTTGCCGATAGTCTCCAAGCGGAAGTCACGCGCTTTGGCGTTCGTGGCCGTCCACAGATTCACCTGGGTCGGCTTGGTCTTGGCGGTGACGACCGTGTGCCCCTCGCTGGCGACATTCCAGGAGAATTCCGGCAACGGACGACCATTCAGGATGGCCATGTACCAGGCCAAGAGGGCCTTGTCAGCGTCTGAGCCACTCAGGCCGTGGTCGGTGTTCGGATTGTAGAGCAGGTACTTCGGGGCCGGCAAGTCCTTGAAGTAGAACTGGGCGGAGTCACACAAAAAGTATTGGTCCCCGGCCGAGTTGATCAGGAATTTCGGCATCGTGTACCGGTCGCGATACTCGTAGGGGTCCACGAAATTGCGGATATTGCTGCCGCCCTGGGTGTCCATGCGATTGAGAACCTTCATCTGCTCGTAGTCACCGATGGCCTGGGAGTAGAAGCCGTAGGCGGCGAAATGGTGCTGCATCTGCGGGCCCATGTTCAGCACGTCGATCACGATGGGAACGATGGCCTTCACGCGTTTGTCGAAGGCGCCGGTCAGCCAAGTGGTCCAGCCGCGTTTGGAGCCGCCGGAAATCACGAAGCTGTTGATCTTGAGCTTGCCGCCGCCGACCTTGGCGATGTGGTCCTGGACCGTGTCCATCGCGCGAACCGCACTTTTAGCCATCGGTAGCAGCAGCGGCCAGGTCGGGTCCTGGGTCTTGAGGAACTTGTCGAAGGTGTAGGCGATGATGGCATCTTCATAGCGTTGGTTGCCGGGGTCATCGGCGAACACCAGCGGCTGGTTCGGCACCATCTTGAGATCTGCGACAACGGTCTTGCTCTGGAGGGCCATCTGGACCATCATGCCGTCCGGATTGGCGGGAGGCTTGCCACCGTTGCTGCCGCCATTGATCCAGAGCAGGGCCGTGTCGGAAGTGACGCCGTTCGGGACAATGATCGTCAGCCAATGCTGCCAGAGCGTGCGGTTGACTTCCTTCTCGGTCCGCCAAGTCTGGGACTTCATGTCGATGATGTAGACCTTGCCCAGCGGGTTGTCGATCGTCTGGACCACGCTGTAGGTGTAGCTCGCGTCCGGCTTGGCGAGGTAATCATCCAGTGGTGTCGCCGCCGCCAGCGTCGTCAGGAACAAGACCACCAGAACCGCCGTCACTCTTCTCGTTTTCATCATCGAACCTTCCTTTCTCCAATCGTGCGCGTTGTCTCCGTAGGGCGGGTTCCTAACCCACGCGTCCACCCGATCGAAGCGCGTTTGACGCGTGGGTTAAGAACCCACCCTACACTGCCTATCGTCTGGCATCACACCCGGCGCGGAAAAATGGGCCTGAGGTACTCGGCGTCATAGCGGCAGCTTTCTTCGACGCCCAGGGACATGTTCGTCCCTTCCATCACGATCCAGCCGCGATAGCCAATCTCGTCCATCGCCTCGCGGACCCGCTTGAAATCGATCGCACCTTTGCCGTAGAGCTGCTCATTGTCCTTGGCGTGGAACTGGCAAATCCGCTTGCCGAGCGTGCGAATCTCCTTGTAGATGTCGTAGCCCATCTTGTGGGAGTTGGCGACATCATAGTAGACCTGCACGGCGGGCGAGCCGATGCGGTCCAGGATCGCCAGGTGCTCCTCGGCGCTGAGCCATGACTCGAACCCCAGCGTCACGCGGGCCTTCTCGGCTTTCGGGGCGATGTTCTTGAGCTTGCTGACCACCGCGTCGGTGCCGACGGCGTCGCCCTTGAGGTCGCCCTTGCTGAAGAAGGCCAGAAGGATCATCCGTTGCCGCATCGCCTGGGCCACGTCGATAGCCTTATCCACCCACTTCTCGGCCCGCGGGTCGCTCTTGTACGCGACCTCGTTGAGCACGCCCATCGCGAATGAGGCGATCCGCATGTTCTGGGCCTTGACCTCTTCTGCGTAGCGACTCTGCAACTCCGTGTTGAACAAGGGTGGGTCCTTGTCGGGACCCCCGCCGAAATCGACCTGGACCCCGTCCAGCCCGATCTTCTTGGCCAGGGCAAAGGCGGCCGGATCGCTGCGTCCACCGATGGTCCAGTCGCACACGCCGAGCCGAAAGCCCTGGGGCGTTCGCTGCTTCTTCTCTCCCTGTTTCTGCTGCCCGAATACGAGATTCGAGCCCGCGAGCGTCAGACCCGCAACAGTGTACGCCGTTGTCGCGAGCATCTGCCGGCGACTGATTCCTCTGTCAATCATGAACCTTCCCCTTCAGGAGTCTTGAAGCGTAGGGTGCGTACCACGCACCGCTCTGATGGAATAGTGCGTGATACGCACCCTACACACTTCCAACTTCACAGTCCGAACATCCCTCCTACGCCTTCACGCCCTTGAGGTTGGCGTCGAGCTTCTCCTTGTTCTTGAGCATCTCATCCCACGTGACCAGGCGACCCGAGTAGGCGGCGGTTCGGCCGAGGATCGTAATCAGGTTGCTGCGAACGCTCGTCTCGACCGTGGGGTTGTCGAACTTGCCGCCCGTGACACTGTCGTAGAAGGTCTTGATATTGGCGACGGCGCCTTCCTGGTAGATCTGCGGCGACGAGCCCCCGCGATAGAAGTGCTTGCCACGGATGATGACTTGCCCGCCGTACTCGGTTTCGAGAACTCCTTCGCTCCCGAACATGCGGTTGCGGATGCCTTCGGGCGCTGTCCCGTGGCCTTCGATCTGCCGCGAGCTGAAAGTGATCCCCACGTTGTTGGGGTACTGGAAGATGAGGCTGAACGTGTCATTGCAGGTCCCGACGGGCCGGATCTTGCGGGCGCCGGTGCCGGCCGCCCACAACGGCGGCACTTGCATGATCCAGTTCATGACGTCCAGCGTATGGATGTTCTGCTCGGTAATGATATCGCCGGAGAGGACCCGATCGAGGCCCCAGGCGCGGAGGCGGTTCTCTCCCCCCTCCGGGTCCTGGCGCCAGGCGTCATACATCCGCCCGAACGGGCAGGTCGCGTGATAGATCGCTTCGCCGAAGGCGATCTCGCCGATAGCCTTCTCCTCGTGCACGCGTCGCAGAGCCTCCTTGTAGAAGGGGTCCGCGCGAGTCTGAAAGTCGATCAGGAAACAGCGATTATTGGCGGAGGACTTCTTCCCGCTGTCTTCGATGCTCAGGCAGCCCGGGACATCGACGGCGATGGGCTTGGCGAGGTACACGTGCTTGCCGGCCTCGACGGCGGCCGCCGCCTGCTCCGGATGGAAGTACGGCGGGCTCTCAATCGCCACGGCATCCACTTTCTCCAACAGCTTCAGATAGCCTTTGAGGCCCGAGAAACGGTTGGCCTGTGGGACCTGAAGCTCGTTGCCGGCGCGATCGATGCGATCCTGGAAGTAGTCCGCCACGGCGGCGATGTTGTACCCGCCGTGCTGCTGGAAGAGCTTGGCGATCCAGGTGCCGCGGCCGCCGCAGCCGACCAAGCCGAGGTTGATCTTGGAATTCGCGGCTGAGCCGTGGACGACGCCCGGCTCCATCACCGCGAACGAGACGGCGGCGGCCCCCGCCCCGGCCATGAATCCTCGGCGGGTCAGGGACAGCCTGGCGGCAGAAGTTTCGGTAGGCTTGCGTGGCTGCAACATGTTGCGGTCCTCCCTTTCTGATCCAATATTTCACAGTGACGATTTACGATTGGTTGTATGCACCGTAGAGCCAATAGTAAATAGTAAATCGCAAATAGTAAATGACTCAGGTGCCAGTGACGCCGCGCACCGGTTTCGCACTGCCGCGGGTGGCGATGTATTCCGCAATGCGTGTGTGCTTGGCCTCCAGGTGCTCCAGGTTGATGTAGTGCTCGCGTTTGATTTTGCCCGTGGAGGTCTTGACGAACTCGCCCGAGAGGATTTCGAGGTTGTGGGCGGCGACCTTCTCGAAATGCGAAAGCTGCTTGTTCCGCTGCTGGCAATCGCGGATACTCTCCCAGATGAGGTTCTTGACCAGGGGGGGCTCGGCAAGCAACTCACGCTGCGAGCGGCCGGTGTGACTTTCGAGAGTCTCCCACGCCGGCACAATCAGGGCCCGGACCGATTCCTCCATGAGGCCGTTATCGTCCTCGCGGCGCGCGGGGACGACGAGGACCTCTTTGACGAATCGGGCCTCGGACAGGGCCGTCTCGACTCGCTCGGGATTGACGTTCTTACCACCGGGCAGGATGATCAGGTACTTCTTGCGGCCGGTGATGTAGAGGTTGCCTTCCTCGTCCAAGTAGCCGAGATCGCCGGTGTGCAGCCAGCGAACGCCCTGGGCATCCTTGTCAATGACCGCCTGGGTCGCCTTCGGATTCTTGTAGTACCCTTTGGCGATGCAGGGACCGCCCAGGCAAATCTCGCCCCGCTGGTGCGGCGGCAGCGTCCGGTTGTCGTCATCCACGATCTTCGTGATGAGCGTGTTGATTGGCTTGCCGACCGAGCCGATCTTGTCCAGCGTGTCGTTAAACCCGTAGACCGGCGAATTCTCCGTCGTGCCATATCCCTCGTACATCTTGAAGCCCCGCCGCCACAGGACTTCGAGGACCCAGCGCGGCATCGGCGCGGCCCCGGAGAGGAAGAACCGTAGCTGCGTCCAACCCTGCTTCTGGCGAATTCTCTTGCCGAGATACCCGGGGGCAAAGCGGTCGAGCAACCGGACGAGGCGACTTTCCTTCTTCTGCTTGTTGATCCCCTCCTCCAGCTTTTTGGCCAGGGTCGTGTACAAGGCCGGAATGGCGATGAAGATCGTGACACCTTTCTCGCGGATCAGGTCCGACACCTCGCGATACTTGTTGGTATAGATGCTCGTCGCCCCAGCCAGCAGCGGCAGGAACTTGCCGACCGTCATGCCAAAGGAATGGTGTGGCGGCAGGATGTGGCCCAGGACATCGGTTGGGCCGAGATCGACTTTCTGCACGGAACCCTGGAGATTGGCAACCAGATTGCCATGCGTCAATTCCACCTCGCGCGGATCACCTGTCGTGCCGGAGGTGCACAAGATCACGGCGGTATCATCGGTGCCGATCCGGCCTTTGATATCCTCCAGAGCCTTGGCGTCCACCGCTCCCGTCTGGCCGAGAGGTTCATCGGTCATCGTGACGATGCGGACGTGGTGTGTGGCACCGAAATGGATCAACTCCTCGCGTGCTTCCTGGTGCTCATAATCGTCGGCCATGATCACGCCGCGGGCATCCGTCGCCTGCAAGTGCGAGATGACACCGTGCGATCCACGCTCGGGATCGATCAGAACGGGGATGGTGCCGGCCAAAATGGTGCCCCAGAGGGCCACGTCGAAATCCGTCCGGTTCTTGCTCAGGATCGCAATCTTGTCACCTCGATTCAGGCCCGACTCGCGGACCAGCCAGGTCGCGAAGGCGGCGGATCGATCTCTCAACTGTTGAAAGGTCAGCGTCTCGTGGCGATCGGGGCGTATGATCTCCACGCACAGTTTGTCCTGGTCGGTCACGGCCGCCAGGGACTGGTTGAAGAGCTCGATCAGGTTGCGATACTTTAGGGCGGTCTCCATATCATCCACTCCAACCACAAGGGATATCGATCCGCGCGTCACCGAGGGTGAGACATCGGACGCGCCGGATGTCGAGCCGCGGGGCTCGAATCGTCACCTTTGCCTGCCGCGGTTGCCAACGCTCGATCACGCCAATGGCTATGTCCTGCCCGGCGCTGTCGGTCAAGCCGACGAGGCGGCCGAGGACATGATCGGGAGTCACGTACTGCGTGGACCTCACGGCCAGGGTCTGGAGGTCAAGCGTGTAGGTGGTCGGGGGACCGATATGAGATTGGCCGATATCCGCGTCCACAACGGCTGTCGGCCGACGACGAGCCAAGCGTTCGACGAGAGCCCCCATCAGGGTCGTTTTGCCCGTATCGGCAGCGCCGAGCAGCAGGACCTTGCCGCTGCGAAGAGGACTCGTGCTTACCATCCGCTCTGCTACCACGTCAGCCCAATTCTCATCCATGCTTCTCGCCCCACCTGGGGACGGTTGTTCACATCGTTACCGCGGTCGCTCAGTGACCCTCTATCATAGAACAAAAGCGGGAAAGAGAGAAATGGAAAATCCCCTAAGCCGTGCGCTCCCGGTATCCCTCTCGTCTACTCCGCCAGAGAGGCCAATCTGCCGGCGGTTTGTTGGGTCATCTCATCGCGGTTCTGACGGGTCAGGTGCAGAAGCTCGACACCCGGACGGCTTTTGACCTCGCGGATCAGTCCGGCACCTCCCTGGGCGACGGTGGCAACGATCCTCGTCACCGCCGTTGTCTTGCCACAGCCCGGCGGCCCCGTCAGCAAGACTCTTATGGGTGCGTCAGCCATCGCCACGACGATGTGAAGGCAGCGAAGTCGGCGAGATCAACCGCGTCATCGCGGTTCAGATCTTCCCGGCACGGCGTCTTCACGCTCAGCCACGACGCAGTGAAGATGCTGAGGTCCCGGAAATCCACGCGGCCGTCACCAGTGAGGTCCGCCGGCGAGCCGACGTTGGAGGGCGACAGGCTCGCTTCCGCGGTCCCGCCGTAGGCGCCCATGTCGATCCGCCGGCCGTTCGGCCACGGCTCATTTTTCCACTCGGAGCTGTCGTTGCCCGCGTCAAGGCACGGACTGGTGACTTTATCCATCACCCACTGGCGGACCACGGGGTCCCAACGACCGGCCTTGGACTGAAGATGGTAGTCCCCATCGACCCAGAAATCGTCCTTGGGGTTGTTGGGCGTGCCGTTGGGGTCCCAGTAGCCGGCTTCGGCAAAGAGCGGGTCACCGGAGATATTGCCTACGCCCAGGCTGCACCACTGCACCGGCATGAGACAATGATCGACCGTCAGATCGATCTGGTCCGCGATGCCTTCGAAAACCTCCACGATATTCGAGAAGATGCTATTCTCGACGACCGCCCCGCGGCCGGGCTTGCGGCCGGGCAGGTGCAGATCGAAGTAGATCGCCTCACGAGAGATATTCACGGCGGTGTTGTTGACGAAGGTCAGGAACGCACCATCCTTCACTTGTACCACATGTTGCGAATTCAGAAAGACATTGTGGATCATGGTGTAATGTTTGCCGGCCCCTGCGGACAGAACGTTGGACTCGCCGGAGGCCTTGTTGTACTGATCCCGGACGAAATTCATGAAGGTGTTGCCTTCGATGAGGGCATCCCCCTCGAGGTCCATGGCGTCGTCGGCACCGCCCAGGAAGAGGTTGTTGTGAATGCAGGCGATAGGTTTCGGCGCGGAGGGCCCGTCGAAGTCGATGGCGTCGTTGTGGCCCTTGTTGGTGCCGAAGACGTTCTCTTCGATGATCAGCCAGCCACCATCGGGGATCCCCGAACCCCAGATGTTCTCGCTCATATTGTCCGTGGTCGGCGGCTCGCTGGGACCAAACATGTCCGCGAAGCGGCAATGCCGGACGGTCAGGCTCGAATTCAGGGTACGGATGCGACGCCGGTCGCAGTGGTCGAACTCGGCATACTCCAGCAGCAGGCGCGACTTTTGCACGCCGATCATGCCGTCATCGGTCCGGGCGTATTCCAGGAAGGCATGGCAGATCCGGTTGTCCTCCATCGTCTGGTCGAACTGCAGCCCCAGCCAGTGGTTCTTGTCGGTCGCCCGCGTGAACCGGATCGGACTGGCCGCCGTCCCCTCTGCCAGCAGGCGGCCGTTGACGAAAATGCGGGAATTCTCCTGAAAGAGCACGATCGTGCCGGGTAGAATGGTCAGCGTGACACCTTTGGGCACTCTCAATTCCCCGGACACGGTGTAAGGGTTTTGCTGAGGACTCCAGGTGGTATTGGCTCGAAGAATCCCCTGCCAGGGAGAGGCAATCCGGATCGACGTGTCGATCATACCGTCAACCGCACGCAGGTCGCCAGCGTCGACAAGCACGGCCGAGGTACAAACCACCGCCATCACGATCATCCTCGGCAGCACGGCCGGATTATTCATTTGACTCCTCCTGAAAGAGGTCCCTGACCACAGTGAATTGTACCAAATGGCTGCTCGCAATTCCAGCCCCGCCGGCTATCGGCCGGGGTAGCGCGGGCCAGAGGAGTCGGCACCACTATCCCCCAAAGGGGATTTCCGCTCTCTTGCGGGCCGTCCCGCTGGAACAGATGATACGGTGTGGACCGTACTGATGGTAAGTTTTCGCGTACTTTGAGGCATGGTGCAACATGGCAATTCTGCCCAAAATCCGCCGGCCGCGAACCGCCGACGAGATGGCCGCGATCCGGGTCTCGCCCCGGCTGATCGAGGCCGCCCGCCTGACGCCCCCGGCGGCACTGGAACTGCTCCAGAGCGGGCTGCAGGGCCTGCCCCAGGAGCAGGCCGAGCAGCGCCTGGAGGAATACGGTCCGAACGTGGTGGCCCAGGAGAAGCGCCACACCTGGATTACTCTGCTGGGGTACGCACTGATCAATCCGCTGGTCGTCCTTCTGCTGATCCTGGCGACCGTCTCGGTGCTAACCGGGGATCTGAAGGCGGCCACCGTCATGTATGGCATGGTGGTGCTCGGCGTCGTGTTGCGGTTCGTGCAAGAGACGAAGGCCGACGCGGCCGCCGCCAAGCTCAAGGCCATGATTCGGGTGACCGCGACCGTCTCGCGCGACGACACCGCCCGCGAACTGCCGCTGGAGGAACTGGTGCCCGGAGACGTAGTGAAGCTGTCGGCCGGCGACATGATTCCCGCCGACGTGCGAATCCTCACCTGCAAGGACCTGTTCGTCATTCAAGCCAGTCTCACCGGGGAGTCCCTGCCCATCGAGAAGACGGAGGCCCCCGCCGAGGCAGCGCGTCGCTCACCTCTGGAGCTGACCAATGCATGCTTCCTGGGCACCAGTGTCGAGAGCGGCACCGCAACCGCCTTGGTCGTCGCGACGGGTCTCGACACCTACCTGGGCGCGATGTCCAAGGTCCTGGCCGGCCCACCGATCGAGACCAGCTTCGACAAAGGGATCCGCAAATTCACCTGGCTGATGATTCGCTTCATGGCGGTCATGGTGCCGCTGGTGTTTCTCATCAATGGCTTGACCAAGGGCAACTGGCCGGAGGCTTTCTTCTTTGCGCTGGCGGTGGCCGTGGGTCTGACGCCGGAAATGCTGCCCATGATTGTCACCGTATGTTTGTCCAAGGGCGCGATCGCGATGAGCCGCAAGAAGGTGATCGTCAAGCGGCTGAATTCCATTCAGAACTTCGGGGCGATGGACGTGCTGTGCACCGACAAGACCGGCACGCTGACGCAGGACCGCGTGATCATCGAGAAGCACTGCGATGTTGTGCGCAAAGAGGATGATGACGTTCTGTCTCTGGTCTATCTCAACAGTCACTTCCAGACCGGCTTGAAGAACGTGCTCGACCGGGCCGTACTGGAGCACCGGGAGATTCATGCGGAGATCAACGTCCCGGCGTGGGAGAAGGTCGATGAGGTCCCCTTCGATTTCTCGCGGCGGCTGATGTCGGTGGTCGTCGAGACGCCGGAGGATACCCACCGGATCATCACCAAGGGGGCGCCAGAAGAGCTTTTTCGCCGCTGCTCGCGCTTCGAACTGGAAGGGCAACTGTATCCGATGGACCCGATTCTCATTGACGACCTGCGGCTGGAATACGAGGAGTTGAGCGAAGACGGGTTCCGCGTCCTGGCCGTCGCGTACAAAGACGTGCCCCGCCAGCCCGCCTACTCGAAGGCGGACGAAAGCGACATGGTTCTGCGGGGCTATGTGGCGTTCCTCGACCCGCCGAAGGAGACGGCTCGACCGGCCCTGGAAGCGCTGCGCCAGCACGGCGTCGCCGCCAAGATCCTGACCGGCGACAACGAGTTGGTCAGCAAGAAGATCTGCCAGGACGTGGGATTGCCCACCGAGCACATCGTCCTGGGCAGTCAGGTCGAGGCCATGAACGATGCCCAACTGGCGGACGAGGCCGAGAAGGCCACTCTGTTCGCCCGCTTGTCGCCCGCCCACAAGGGGCGGATCGTCCGGGCCCTGCAAAGCAAAGGACACGCCGTGGGCTTCCTCGGCGACGGCATGAACGACGCTCCGGGACTGCGGGCCGCCGACGTGGGCGTCTCCGTCGATTCGGCGGTCGACATCGCCAAGGAATCCGCCGACGTGATTCTGCTGGAGAAGAGCCTGCTGATCCTGGAGGAAGGTGTGCTGGAAGGCCGCAAGGTCTTCGCCAACATTCTCAAGTACGTGCGGATGGGCGCCAGCTCGAACTTCGGCAACATGTTCAGCGTGCTGGGGGCGAGCATCTTCCTGCCGTTTTTGCCGATGGCCCCGCTGCAAATCCTGACCAATAACCTGCTCTACGACTTCTCGCAGGTGCCGATTCCTACGGATGACGTGGACCCCGAGCAGATTGCCCGGCCTCGTCCGTGGTCGATGAAAGAAATCTCCCGGTTTATCCTGTTCCTCGGGCCGTGCAGCTCGATCTTCGATTACACGACCTACTTTCTCATGCTCTATGTCTTCGGAGCCTGGACCAATCCGGCCCTGTTCCAGACCGGCTGGTTCGTCGAGTCCCTGCTGACCCAGACGCTGATTATCCATATCATCCGGACCAACCGCATCCCGTTCCTCCAGAGCCGCGCCAGTTGGCCGCTGATCGCGACAACCCTGGCCGTCATGATGATCGGGATATGGTTGCCTTTTTCCCCCATCGGTTCGGCCCTGGACTTTCAGCCGCTACCGCCGCTCTACTGGCCATTGATCCTGCTGACACTGCTGTGCTACGCTTTTGTGACGCAGATGGTGAAAGGGTGGTTGTTGCGGCACAAATGGATCTGAGGATTGATTAACGATGATGGATCATTGATTATTGAAGAGAGAGCCCGCGCTCCTATGTCAATCATCCTTCATCAATGATCCATTTTTGTCACCAGCGCAGCTTGCGCCAGAGGAACGCGACAATGGCGGCCGAGAAGGCAGCCATCCCCGCGATGATCCAGAAAGCGTGCGGGTGGCCCCCCAGAGGGATGGTCACATTCATGGAGAAAATGCTGACGATCAGCGTCGGCAACATAATGCCGATGGTGATGATGGTGAGAGCCTTGATGCGTACGTTGAGGTTGTTGCTGATGATCGACGCGCGAGCGTCCATCAGGCTGGACAACACTTGGGAGTAAATCTCGGTCTGCCCCCGGCACTGGTTGTTCTCAATCGTCATGTCATCAAGGAACTCGATGTTCTCCGGGCTGATTCCCAGCTTGGCCGCAGCGTTCCGCAGCTTCTCAATGAGCATGCCATTCGAGTTGATCGCACTGAGATAGTAGACGAGGCTCTTCTCCAGGGTGAACAGATTCAGGAGGTACTTGTTCTCCATGGCCGTGTTGATCTGCTGTTCGAGCTCGTTGGAGATCAGATTGATGCCCCGCAGGTGCTCGACGAAATGGGAGATCGCCCGGTAGACCAGCTTGAGAAAGACATCCTGCACCGACTGCATCTTGATGAAGGGCCGGCCCTCGAACAGGGCCGCCTCGTCGGCCCGGACGATGATGACACGGTCCTTGAAGAGAAAGACCCCCGTGGACACGACTCGGAAGAGAAAGTTGTCATCGGCCGTGTAACGTTTCGGGCGTTTGAAGATGATCGCGGCGTGCTCGGGCTCGAATTCGAGGCGGCTCAATTCGTCGGGGTCCAGGGCGGAAGTGAGGGTGTGTTCGTCCAGCTTGATCTGCTCGACGAGGTAACGCCGCTCGGCTTCGTCCGGGGCCGTATAGACCCAGACCGGGGCGTCGCCCTCGCCGGTCTCCGTGAGCTTCCCGTCCTTGATGTACAACTGCGTCAACATGGACCGATCCCATCAGACCTCAGACAACCGATTGTAGCCACGATGGCACTACCGTAGATGTGCCCATTCCTTATATGCCATACGTCCGCCCCCGTCAAGGGGCTCACACAAATGTTCTTCGGACCTGCAAGAAACCAGTCCCGCGCCCACAAGCCTCGCCTGCCGTGCGGGCTGCGAAATGCGATGCTACCTGGCCCTCTTGGTCTTGAGCCACGATTTGAGCTTGGAGAGAGGGAGAGTGTTGACCACATCGGCCTTGGTGGCCCAGCCCCGGGCGGCGGTGGCCACGCCAAAGGACATGAAGGCCAGACTGCCGGTGCTGTGGGCATCGGTGCCGAGGGCCAGCTTGACACCCGCTTCAATGGCCATCTTGCAGTGAACGTCCTTGAGGTCGAGACGAGAGGGGTCGGAATTGACCTCAAGGGCGGTACCCGTCCGGGCGGCGTGCTCGATCACGGCGGGTAGGTCCAGGTCCATCGCCTCGCGCTGTCCGATCACCCGGCCGGTCGGATGGCCGATGCAGGTGACGTACGGATTGTCCATCGCCTTGAGCGTCCGCGTCATGACCCGCTCGCGCGGACTGCCCAATGCCGAGTGGATCGACGCGACAACGTAATCCAGGTCCGCCAGCAGTTCATCCTCGAAGTCGAGATTGCCGCCGGCCAGGATGTCCACCTCCGCTCCGGCCAAAAGGGTGATCCCGCGCAGTCGCGCGTTGATCTTATGGATCTGCTCGATCTGCCGGGCGAGCCGCTGGGGCGACTGACCGTTGGCGATGACGGTGGATTGCGAATGGTCCGTGATGCAGAGGAATTCGTAGCCCCGTTCTTTTGCTGCCTGGGCCATCTCCTCGATGGTGGCGCTGCCGTCCGTGGCGACCGTGTGAGCGTGGAGATCGCCCCGGATGTCCTCCAACCGGATGAGCGTGGGCAAGGTATGGTTCTTCGCCGCCTCGATCTCGCCGCGATCTTCGCGCAAAAACGGGTCGATGAAGTCGAGCCCGAGCTTGCCGTAAATCTCTTCCTCGACCGCGCCGGCCACCATCGCGTCGCCGGCAAACAAGCCATATTCGTTGAGCTTGAGCTTGGCCTTCAGAGCGATCTCACGCAGACGGACGTTGTGCGCCTTGGAGCCGGTGAAGTATTGGGCCGCAGCCCCGAAGCTCTCCGGCGGCATCACCCGCACGTCGACCTGGACCGGCGTCGTCTCGGTTCGGATAAGAACGGAACCCTTCGTCCCGCCGGCGCCGAGAATCCGCTCCACAAAAGGGGCACTCGTGAAAGACTCGATCAACTGCTCCGGCGTCTGCTCGTTTGTAGTGACGCCGTCAGGCGTTTCTCGATATGCCCTTACGGGCACACTACAAACCAGGATATCCACGTCGCCGATGGTCTCGGCACAACGTCGCAGGGAGCCGGCGGGCTCGATTCTGTCGATACCCGGAAGCTGTCGCAGGTAAGCGACCACGAGATCGGCGGCCGCCAGCCCCTGGTCGAGCCGAATGCGGCCGGTGGCCTTCTCCAGGAACTCGATACCGCGGCGGATGGCCGCGGCTTTCTTCTGGCCGAAGCCTGGCAGCGTCTCGACGAGGCTCTCGTCCAGCGCCCGCTTGAGATCCGCGAGGCTCCCCACGTGCAGGTCCTGATAGAGGGTTTTGACGCTCTTGGGGCCGACGCCGGGAATCTTGAGCAGATCCGGGAGCGACGGCGGAATGCGGGCCAGCAATTCCTGATGGGCTCTGATGACGCCGGTCTTGACGAACTCCTCGATCTTGGCCAGCGTGGATTTGCCGATGCCCGGCACCTCCGCAAGCTGTCCCTTTTCGAGCAGGACACCGACATCCGTCGGCATCTCCCCCACGATCCGGGCAACCTTGCGATAGGTATTGACCCGGAACTGATCCTCGCCGAGGATCTCCATCACATCGGCCATCTGCCCGAAAATCGCACTGAGCGCCGCATTGCTCATGCCGGGGATTATACCAGCCCTGCACCGACTCTGTCACCCCTACACACAGGGCCAAAACGCTGCGGTTGGTTTCTGGATTCCCGCCTCCGCGGGAATGACAGTAACGCGGCGTTGCTGGTATAATAGTGCGCCGTGAGAGTTGCGTGGGGTGGGTTCTTAACCCACGCGTCCACCCGATCGATGCGTGCGCAGCGCGTGACGCAAGACGGATCGCCAATCGCGATGAGTCGCGATTGGGAGCCCGAACCCACCCTGCCAGTGTGAATCTGTGGGGGTAGACGTGAAGGTTCAGTGTGAGCTATGCCCGAAGGGGTGCATCATCGGGCCGGGCCAGAGCGGCGAGTGCCGGGTGCGCGTCAATCTTGACGGCGTGCTGCGGAGCGTCGTCTATGGCTACCCGTGCTCGGCGAGCATTGACCCGGTGGAGAAGAAGCCGGTGTTTCATTTCCTGCCCGGCACGCCGATCCTCTCCCTCGCCACCGTCGGGTGCAATCTGCACTGCAAGAATTGCCAGAACTGGGAGATCTCGCAGGCAAATCCAGAGGATAGCCGGGCCTCCGCGTGCCCGCCCGAGAAACTCGTCGCTTTGGCCAGGCAGTACCAGTGCCCTTCCATTGCCTACACGTACACGGACCCGGTTGTCTATTACGAGTACGCGTACGACACCGCGAAGCTGGCCAAGGAGGTTGGCATCCGGAGTGTCCTGGTGACGGCCGGTTACATCAATGAGCCGCCCTGGCGCGACCTGTTACAGCACATCACGGTGGCGCGGATCGATTTGAAATCTGTCTCGGATGCTTTCTACCGGGATGTCTGCTCGGCAACCCTGAAACCGGTGCAAAACGCCCTGGTGGTCGCCAAGTCGATGGGCGTGCACGTCGAGGTGGTCAATCTGATCATCCCCACCCTCAACGACAAGCCCGAGGAAATCCGCGAATTGGTCCGATGGGTCCGGGCCAATCTGGGCCAGGAGACGCCCCTGCATTTCGACGGTTTCACGCCGATGTACAAAATGCGGCACTTGCCACCGACTTCGCTGCAGGCCCTGGAATCGGCCCGCGACATCGCTACGAGCGAAGGCCTGGAGTACGTCTATATCGGGAACCGCCAAAGCACCAACGGCGAGAATACCTATTGTCCGCAGTGCCGGAAGCTGTTGATCCAGCGGGTCGGCTTCGCCCTGCTGCAGAACCGGCTAAAGGACGGGCGCTGCCCGGACTGTGGCCGGGAGGTTTACGGGATATGGAAATGACACGTAGGAGACTCGTGCAGGCCCTGGCCGGTGCAGCTTCCGCAGTCTGTGCCGGCCTGTATTGGGCGGGTCAACGGGCTTCGCCTCGTCGGGTCGTGCGAGCCATCCGCCTCGGAAGGTATCCGGGCGAAGTCGCACCGATGGAGGACATCTGCAAACAGTCCAAGTGGAGCGGTTGAAATGTGCAAGCAATCAGGCAAACGAATTCTGGTCGTCGTCGCGTTGTGTGTCGCCCTGGTGGTGATCGTCGGCGGCGCGGTTGGTGCGCGATTGATGAAAGCACCCGCCGCGAAGGAGACCAAGCCCGCGAAAACGAATGTGTGGAAGTCCACACTGGCGGGGACGTGGTACAAGGCGGACCCGGATGCCCTGCGTGCGGATCTGGCGGGCTATTTCCAGAAGGCGGCGGTTGAGCCGAAAGAGGATGTCATCGCCTTGATCCTGCCGCACGCCGGCTACCAGTATTCCGGCCCGACCGCCGCCTGTGGCGTGCAGTCGCTCGGCCGCAGCTACAAGCGCGTCATCGTGATCGGGCCGACGCATTATCTGCCGATGGAGGACATGTTCAGTGTGCCGCGTGCGACGCACTTCGAGACACCTCTGGGCCGCGTGCCTCTGGATGGGGAATTCGCAGAGAAGCTCTTGCAGTACCCGCTGTTCCAGGATGTGCCGGCGGCCTATCAGCAGGAGCACAGCGTGCAGATCGAGGTGCCGCTGCTCCAGTACAAGCTCAGCGACTTCAAGCTCGTCCTGATCGTGGCGGGGCAATGCTCGTATGACGCGGCAGCCAAGGCGGGCCGGATTCTGGCAAGCTTGGTCGATGCCGACACCCTGGTCGTCGCCAGTTCTGACTTCACGCACTATGGCCCGCAATATCAATACGTGCCCTTCAAAGAGAATATCCCTGAGGGGCTCAAGAAGCTCGACCTGGGGGCTTTTGAGTTCATTCAGAAGCTGGACGCCAAGGGTTTCCTGAGTTACACGGATACCACCGGCGCAACCATCTGCGGTCGCGTTCCTATCGCCGTTTTGCTGGAGACGCTCGGCAAAGACACCAAGGCCGAAGTCGTCCGGTACACCACTTCCGGCGAGCTGGCGGCCGATTACTCGAATTCCGTCAGCTACCTGGCCGCTGCGTTTCATGGGAGATGGACGAACTCCGCCCCGCCGGTCGCGCCGGCCAGCCAGACGACGCTGTCGCCGGAAGACAAAAAGCAACTCCTTTCCCTGGCCCGCCAGACGATCCGGTATGCCCTGGATCATCAGCGGGCGCCCAATCCCTCGGACCTGAGCTTCACAGTCTCGGAGCCGATGAAGCCGCCGCGCGCCGCCTTCGTCACGCTGAAGAAGAAGGGCCAGTTGCGGGGCTGCATCGGCGATATCTTCCCCCAGCGTCCCCTGTACAAGTCGATCATCACCAACGCCATCTACGCCGGCTTCGGCGATCAACGCTTCGAGCAGCTTCAGAAAGACGAATACGACCAGATCAAGATCGAGATCTCGGCGCTGACTGCCCCTGCGCCCGTGGCTTCTTGGCGCGACATTCGCATCGGCGTCGATGGCATGGTCCTCAACAAAGATGGACACTCGGCGGTGTTTCTGCCCCAGGTGGCGCCCGAGCAGGGCTGGAACCTGGAGACAACCTTGCAGTACTTGTCCGAGAAGGCCGGCCTGCCGGCGGACGCATGGAAGGAAGGCGCCAGCTTCCTCGTCTTCCAGGCGGAAGTCTTCGGTGAGGAACCATGAGATTCGCCCCCGGCCTGCTGATCGCCAGCTACGGACTGTTCACTATCGGGGCTCAGACCCTGCTCTTTCGCGAGTTCACGAGCGCGTTTGAGGGCAACGACATCAGCGTCGGGATCTTCTTCGGCGCGTGGTTTCTCTGGGTGGGTCTGGGCGCCCTGCTCGTCCGCCGTTGGAACCGGCTGGCCGACTGGCTCGTGGACCATGTTGAGTCTCTCTTTCTGCTCTATCTTCCCGCGTTTGTCGGCCAACTCCTACTGATTGTCCAGGTGCGCGAGCTGGCGGGCGTCGCCTCCTATGACCTCCTGTCTATCCAGACGGTTGTTCTCTGGGCCATGCTGGTCAACGTCCCGGTCAGCCTGGTCACCGGCGTGCTGTTTCCCGTGGCTTGCCGGTGGATCGAACAGACCAGTGCTTTCCCCATTTCGCGCGTCTATGTTCTCGAAGCGGTCGGCAGCTTCATGGGTGGCTTGGCCGTGACCGCCCTGCTCGCCTACCACGTGCAGGTGGTGCGGGTGTTCTTCCTTCTGGCTTTCGTACTACTGCTTTCTGTTGGCATCGCCGGTCTGCGCCGGGCGGGCTGGGCCCACTATTCCCATCGCGTGGGCGCATGCGTCTCATTGGCTCTGGCCGTGTTCTCGGTGGTTGGTATCGTCACCGGAGCTGACGGGCTCATCGCGCAGCATCTGCGCCTGGTCAAGTGGACCGAGCTTCTCCCGCACGAGGCCCTGGAAGGGGCTTTCTCCACGGCCCAGTCGGAGTATCTTTATGGCCACTATCGCGGCCAGTGGGTCGTCGTCCGAGAGGGCAGCGTGTGTGAGGCTCTGCCGAACGAAGAGGACGCGGGCCGGACCGCTGCCATTGCCCTGTGCCAGAACCCGCAGGCCAAGCGGGCGCTCGTGATCGGCTCCGGCCTGGCGTTGTGCAGCCGGCTTCTCATGCTGCCCCAGATGGAAGAAATAGCTTGGGCGAACGCCGATGGCGAATACGCACAATGGTTGCTCCAACACGTTCCGGGTGAGTTCTGGGCCGACGACCAGCGATTCCACCCGGTCGGGGGCGAAGTCCGTCAATATCTCGATGCGATGAGAGATCACTTTGACCTCGTCATCGTCAACCTGCCGGAGGTGACCAGCTCCGCGTTCAATCGCTACTGCACGGTCGAATTCTACCAGAGAATCAAAGCTTCCCTGCGCGAGGGCGGCGTCGTCAGCGTGAGCGCTGCCGGCAACGAGACCGTCATGGGGGCGGAGCTCGTCAGCCTCGGCGCTTCGACCAAGAAGACTCTGGAACAGGCCTTTTCGAATCTCGTGCTGGTTCCGGGCGATCAAATGTGGCTCCTCGCTTCCAACTCCCAAAGCCTCACGGGTGACCCCGCGATTCTGCGGGACCGCCTCGCCACAATGGGAGGCTCACAGAAGCTATTCCCACCAGCCGGTCTCCTGTCGGTCTACCAACCGGAGGCGGCAGCACGGGCCTTGCTGTCCTACGAGAAGGCGGATCTGCCCCCAGAGCTGCTCATCAATCGGGATGCACATCCTCTGGCGCATCTGTACGGCCTGCTCTTGGCCGCCCGCCAGTCGGGCACCTCGGTCACACGGCTCGTCAGACTACTGACCATCAGCGGCTGGCTACCCTTTGTGGTGCCGATTCTCCTGTTCATCGCCTTGCGAACCTGGTTCCTTGCGACACCGAGACAAGGTCGGCGCGAGTCGAGCTTTGACGGTTCGTTCCTCGTCTTTTCGACCGGCTGGGTCGGCATTGCGACCGTCGTCATTCTGATGTACTCTTACGAAACGCACTTCGGGTCGCTGTACCTGCACGTCGGCGTGATCTCCTCCCTGTTCATGGTGGGCCTAACCATCGGCGCGCTCGTTTGTAGTGTGCTCGTAAGAGCATTCCGGAGAACGCCCGATGGCGTCACGACAAGCGGCCACGCACGCGCCCTGCTCTTGTTCATCCTGTTGGCTCACGGATTAGTTCTTGCCGCCATTGCATTTTGGGTTGCCGGCGCGGACGTGAGCTGGCGGCTTGGGCATAGCGTTTTCGCCGTCGCGTTCGTTCTCTCCGGTCTTTGCTGCGGCGGCTACTGGCCGCTGGCGGCGGCGCAGCTCGCTGGCGGATGCCTCCACTCCGGGCAGGCCGGCAGCCGGCTGGAAACCGCCGACCACTTCGGCGCCTGCCTCGGCGGCTTGGCGACGAGTCTCATAGCGGTCCCGGTGCTCGGGACCCGAGGGTCCCTGCTGGTCCTCACCGGTTTGCTTGGGGCCAATGTCCCGGCGGCTGTGATCGCCTGGCGGAAACGAGAACCCGCCGCGCGGGCCGAGGAAAGCCCAGGGCTCAGACCAGCGGGCTACGTTCTATTCGGCGTCGTCTCGTGCGTTGTCATCTGTTCGAATATCCTCGCGCAGGCTGGGATACGTCTGCAACCGACCCTGCCGGAATACGCGGTACGGGCGCTCGCCAGCGAGACGCAGCCACGGCAGGTTTCCGCGACTCTGAAGGACAGTGGCAAACGGGCGACCTACTTCGTGCTCACCGATGCCGAGCAAAAACCGGTGGGCTACATCCTCAGTTCCGCTGATTTCGCGCCCGAGGTTCGAGGCTTCGGCGGCCGCCTCAATCTCGCCGTCCACATCGATGCCTCCGGCACCTTGCTCGACTTTCTGATCGTGCGATCCAGTGAGACGCCATCGTACCTGGATCTGCTGCGAAACTGGTTGGGCTCACTGAAGGGAAGATCTCTTTTCGCCCGCGAGCCCTTTGCCGGCATCAACACCGTCACTGGGGCGACGATCAGCTCCCACGCCGTGCTCAGCGCGATCCAGATCTCGGGCCGGCGCTTTGCGGGAGAGGTTGTCGGCGCACAACCTTCCGTCCCGGCAAGCACGCCGAGCCGGTCATGGACCACGCGTCTGCCGGACGTGACGGGGACCTATCTCATTGGCGCATTTGTTGCCGCTTTCGTTGCGACGCGTTGGGGTGGATTTTGGAGCCGGATCGTCGTATTAACGCTGACCTTCCTTGTCGGCGGCATCGCCCTGAACGCCCAATACTCCACCGAGCAGATCGCGACTCTTCTGGCGCTTGATACGCCAACCGCTGGGTTGACAGGTGTGTTCCTGCTGGTTGTGGGGGTGCCGCTGATCGTCCTGCTGTTCGGGAATCTCTACTGCGGCTACGTCTGTCCCTTCGGAGCGGCCCAGGAGTTGCTGGCCTACGTTTTGCCCCGCCGATTTCGGCCGGTGTTGCGCCGCGACCAGATGCGATTGGCTCGCTTCATCAAGTATACGGTCCTTGCTGTTCTGATTGTCGCTTTCTTCCTCTCGCGTGACCGCCGCACGCTCGCGGGCGATCCTCTCACATCAGTCTTCGGCCTGCGGTCGGCACTGGCCGGCTGGCTGGCCTGGATGTTCGGTGTGGTTGGAGCGGCCCTGATTGGTTCGTTGTTCTACGTTCGTTTCTGGTGCCGCTATCTGTGTCCGGCGGGTGCATTCCTGTCCTTGCTGAACCATATTCGCCTCTTCCGCCGATGGGTCCCGGCACACTGGTTCGGCAAGTGCCAGTTCGGACTAACCGCGAACGACCATCTCGATTGCATTTCTTGCGATCGCTGCCGACATGGTACAGCACAGGACGTCTCTGCACGGTCGAGTACCGATGTTGACCCCAAGGGCCAACCGCTGGTTCTTGCAGCGGCCCTTTGCGGTCTGCTCATCGCGGCTGCCTCGTTCAATCAGTTCCGGCGGGTCATGCCCCTGATCCTCGACGAGCCGGCCTCGACGACGGCGACGGCCGGCCAGCCGCGTGACTTGGACGTGCCTCAGATTCGCACCCTGATCGAACAGCATCAACTGTCGGATCGCAAAGCCGAGTACTATAAGCAACTGAAGTGATGCGCCTCGCGAGCGGCGGCTCATCGGCGGAAGTAGTTGATGAGCCAGAGGACGAGGGTCAGAAGCAGCGAAAGGAGGATGCTACTGGCGATGGGAAAGTAGATTCGCCAATTCCGGCCGCCGAACGAGAGATCGCCGGGCAGGCGAAACAGGCCGACCTTGCCCAGCAGCATCACGAGCAGGCCGATCACCATGATGATCGCCCCGGCCACCACCAGCCATTTCCCGAATTGTTGCGGCCCGAAATCCATAGGAATTTACTATTTACGATTTTCCATTTACTATTTGTCCGCCTCCTCTGCATAACAAATTGTAAATCGTAAATCTTGAATTGTAAATCCGAAAGGGGGGTTTGCTATGGCCGACGGACGCTGCGAGATTCGAATCGGCACCTCGGGTTGGCACTACAACCACTGGATTGGCCGGTTCTACCCGGAGAAGCTGCCCAAAGACCAATGGCTGGAGCACTATGCCCAGCATTTTGACACCGTCGAGATCAACAGTACCTTCTACCATCTGCCGAAGGAGCAAACGATGGTGAACTGGCACGACCGGGTGCCCGCCCATTTCCTCTTCGCGGTCAAGGCCAGCCGCTACATCACGCACGTCAAGAAGCTCAACGACCCACAGGAATCCCTCGTGCGATTCTTCGAACTAGCGGACTTGCTCAAACGCCGACTGGGTCCGATCCTCTATCAACTGCCGCCGAGCTTGCACAAGAACCTCGAACGGCTGGATGCCTTCATCGCCTGCCTGCCGAAGCGGGAGCATGCCGTCTTCGAATTTCGCGACCGCAGTTGGTACGAACAGGATACATTCGACCTCCTGAATCGCTGGGGCGTCGCGCTGTGCGTCCACGACATGGGCGACAAGGCCCCGCCCCGAGTCGTCACGGGCGGTGTGGTCTACGTTCGCTTCCACGGCACCAACGGCCACTATGCCGGCAACTATCCCGATCACATGCTGCGAGATTGGGCCGACTGGATGATGAGCCAGGCGGGCAATGTCCGCGCGATCTACGCCTACTTCAACAATGACGTCAGCGGCCACGCCATCAACAACGCCCGGACCCTCAAACAGATTATGGGCGTTCCGTGACACCTTCTTTCGAAATCGCGAGGCAACAAGAATCGGCCAAATCAGAGGGGAAAGAAACTACCGTAGCAGACACCCAACCCGAAACCCTCCTGAGACCCTCTCATCTCCTCCTGGCGAACTGGCGTTCCAGGAAAGATACCAGCCGCCACGAGCGGCTGGTATCGTGACTACGAACCCATCGCTTGTTACGGTGATGGCCCCAGCTCGCGGTCGGTGCCCGACTCATCCCTGTCCCCACCATAGGAAGTGCTCGCCATGTACCCTTCGTACGGAGTCATGTCCGGGTAATTCTCGACCGCGACAATCGCCTGCCACCAGTTGCTCATGATCAGACGTACATCATTCATCCACATCCAACTCATGTCGTCCCTCGACGTTGTGCCGACCTTGTCCGGGATCACGCCCACCGAGTCCGAATCCGTCATGGTCTCGTCCTCGCCGTTGATCCCCGGCGCCACGGTCTCCGACGAACCATTGTCCACATCCTTCGTCTGCTCCGGCGTGCACTCTTCCTCGGTCGCCGCCGGCATCCCCGGCGTCTCTTCGCACGGGGTCTCGTCATGGCCGACGAACCCATCGCCCTCGTTCATCTCGGGGTTCGGTTCCTCATCCAGCATCTCCATTCTCTCCTCTCCCTGACTGGACATCCACGGTGCCACGGTCTCCGAGTAGCCGTCGCTTCTGTCACCGGGCTGCTCCCACGAGCATCCCTCCCCGCAGAGGGCAGGTGTCGCCATGGCGTCCCTTGTGGCAGGGTCCGAGTACCCCAACACACTAGCCTCCGCCACGTCGGCCCTGGGTTCGTCGGAGATCGTCACCGTGCCCTCGCCCGGCTCCTCGGCAAGCCCCTCGGAGCCAACCACGCATCCCTCAGGATGCGGCGGCTCCGCCGTAAAGCCACCCGTTGACACCGTCTTCCCGCAGCCCCACACACACAGCACGACCACCATTGCCAAGACGAGGAGACCGGCCAAGCTGCGACTGTACACATGCGTTCCCATAGATGTTCCTTACTGACCAACTACCTTTTGACATCCTGCCGGGCAGGTGACACACGAAGGTGATTTCTTGCCTGAAATACCCATAAGGTTGGCGTCCTTATCGACAGCGTACCCTCAATTTCTATAGTGTTCTTTCCTCACTAATACTGATAACTGATGGGCGATATTCCCACCTCGCGGGCACGCCCGCCAAACGTTCCCTGACCCGTTCTCCGGCACGTGACGCGGAAAAGTGCCTCTCTCAGTATTGATATCCCCCAGACGAGCAGCCGGACGCGGAGACATCCATGCGAACCGCCTGTCGCCGGATCGAATCTCCTCCCGCAAAGAAGTTTTCGGGCATCCTTCTCGCGGAGGTATATGCCCAGAGAGTTGATCCTTCCCTCCCGACCCGCGTCTATCATCAATATGGCAAACGCCAGCGATCCAATTCGCCAAGTCCTTTGGCGAGCGGATGCGGCTCGTCATACAGGTGAACATGGGTATATCGGACGGCCACCCGTCGTGCTGGCACGCGGCCAAGTCCGCCCTATCGCCGGGGGCCGATCCGATGCACGCGCGCTTGCGGTGGACCCTCCGTATCACCCCTGAAAACGCGGTTCTGTCCAGAATTGAGCTGCCAGCGTACCAGCTTGGGCTTGGTCGTCTCTTCCGTTGACGCGATGTAAAATGTTGGCTTGCTTGACCGGGGGCAGGTACAATCTCTCGGCAGGTAGCCAAGAACGGATCGGGTCCCTGAATTGGGAGGCTTGATTATGGATGAGTCAGTTGTGGTGAAACAAAGCATGTGGGCTTCCAACGAGATGATCGCGGTGTATATCGCGATCGGGCTGGCCGCGGCAGCGGTGGGCATCTGGTTCCTGGTACGCAAGACGCTGCGGACACGGATCGAGATGACCAAGACCTTGCGGGAGGACCCCGACATCGACGACTGGCTGGTGATCTTCGGTTGGACCCAGAAGGTCTTGTACGTGCCGACGATGGTGGCCGCGGTGATCGCGTCGGTCCTGATGTTCCTGAACGAGTCCGGCTGGCAGATCTTCGCGGGCATCGACCCCAAGGTGGTGGGCGGCGTCTGGTTCGCCATCTTCTTCCTCAACTTCCTCATCGAGGAGTATGACATCAATATTCGGATCCTGTTGATCGGCATCGCCAGCATTGGGTGCCTTCTCCTCTGGCTGCACTTGATGGGCGCCGTGCTCCCCTTCCTGGCGCTCTTTGGACACCTGGCCTTCTCGATCAGCGGGACGGGGTATTTCTTGATCGCGCTGATCGGTTTCTTGACGATCGGAATCTCCTGGCTCCATGGCCTGTTCCACTACGTAGCCATCACACCCAACTATGCGGACATCCAATATGGACCGACCGAGTCCGGAGAGCAGATCGGACGCGAAGACTACAACACCAAGATCGACACCGGGGATTTCCTCGAACGTCTGCTGGGGTTCGGTCGCATCAGCATCACGTTCAAGGACCGGTCTCGGCCGCCCCTGACCATGTTGGTCTGGCGCGTGCACAAGAAGGCGGAGATGCTCGAGCAGGTGCGGGCCACGTTCGCCGTGGATCATCCGCCGCAGCCGGCGGCCCAAGAGCCGGGTCCACCCCCTGCCCCGCCGACCCCGCCGCAACCACCATCACCTCAAGGGACGATAGGATAGCCTATGGAACGACGCGCATTTTTGAAGCTGGTCGGCAGTCTGGGGACCGCCACGCTGCTCCCCGCCACGTTTCCTTCTGTGCCCTGTCGCGCCGCATCCGGCAACCCACCGCTGAATCGCAGCCTTCTGGCCCAGCGAAATCAGAACCGCTCGACCGTGGTCGTTCAGCACGGCATGGTCTGCACGGCCGTGCCGCTGGCGAGCATGGCGGGCGTCGATGTCCTCCAGGCCGGCGGCAACGCGATCGATGCGGTCATTGCCGCCAACGCGATGTTGAGTCTCGTCGAGCCGATGAGCTGCGGGCCCGGGGGCGATCTCTTTGCCATTATCTGGAGCGAAGAGCATCAAAAGCTGTTTGGCCTCAACGCCAGCGGTCGTTCACCCTATGACTGGAGTCTCCAGCAGGCCCTCGACCTGGGCCTGAAGGAGATCCCGACCTACAGTCCCCTCTCGTGGAGCGTGCCCGGCTGCGTCAGCGGTTGGGAGGCGATGCACAAGCGGTTCGGCAAGCTCCCCTTCGCGCGGCTCCTGGAGCCTGCAATTCAACATGCCCGCGCGGGCTTTCCTCTCTCGCCGATCGTCGCGGCCGGGTGGGTGTCCCGCGGCAGCCCCGATAAGCCGGGATTGAAGAGCACCTATCTGCCCGACGGCCAGCCCGTGTACTACGGAACGATCTTCAAGAATCCAGGGCTCGCGTCGGTCTTTGAGACGCTCGCGCGGGAAGGACCACAGGCGTTCTACCAAGGCGAGCCCGCCGAGCGGATCGTCAAGTTCTCGCAGGCCCAGGGCGGCCGATTCTCTCTGCGTGACTTCCGCGATCACAAGGCCGACTGGGTCGAGCCGGTCAGCACGAGCTATCGCGGCTACGACGTGTGGGAGATTCCGCCCAACGGCCAGGGAATCGCGACCCTGCAAATCCTTAATTTGCTGGAGCACTTCGACATTAAGTCGATGCAGCCGAACTCGGTCGAGCATCTGCATCTGTTCCTCGAAGCCAAGAAGCTGGCCTTCGAGGACCGGGCTGTCTACTACGCGGACATGGACTTCGCCAAGGTGCCGCTGCGCGAGCTGATCTCGAAGGAGTACGCTGCCGAGCAGGTCAAGCTGATCGACCGCAACCGCGCCGCCCAGCAAGTTGCGTGCGGACGACTCAAAGGTTCTTCCGACACGACCTATCTCACCGCCGCCGATGGCGAAGGCAACATGGTCTCGCTGATTCAGAGCATCTTTCACGGCTGGGGCTCCGGCTACGTCCCGGATGGACTGGGTTTCTGCCTCCAGAATCGCGGCCAGCTCTTCGCTCTCGACCCAAGCCATCTCAACAAGCTCGAGCCGCACAAGCGCCCGTTCCACACGATCATCCCGGCATTCGTCACGAAGGCGGGCCGGCCGGTCTTCTCCTACGGCGTCATGGGCGGCGACTTCCAGCCTCAGGGCCAGTCGCAGGTCCTGATGAACCTCCTCGACTTCGGCATGTCGCCCCAGCAGGCGGGCGAGCAGCCGCGCGTCGAGCACACGGAAAGTTCGACACCCACGGGCTCCAAAATGGTCGGTTGCGGCACGGTAGGCTTCGAGCGCGGCATCCCGGACGACGTGAAGTTGAAGCTCGCCTATCTTGGCCACCGCGTCCGCCCGAACGTCGGCCAGTTCGGCGGCTACCAGGGCATCTGGCGCCAAGACGACCCGCTCCGCTACTTCGGCGGCTCCGACCCCCGCCGAGACGGCTGCGCGATCGGCTACTGACGATCAGGTGCGGTGCCGGCCGCAGGACCACGGCGCCCTCGCCAACCGAAGCCGCCACAAGTGCATCCGGGGAGGGCGAGTGGTCTATCCCCCCAGCAAGGGCTCGGAGTCGGACCCCGGCCGCGCAGCCTCGCGGTGGGCGTCCGGATCCTCCGGCTCCTTCTCGGGCTCGGGCGGCTCTTCCTTCGAGATCTTTTCGATCCGTTTCTCGGCCGTCTGAAGGATCTCCCGGCAGTGCTTGATCAGGGCCATGCCCTTCTCGTACTGCTCCAGGCTGTCCTGCAAAGGGATCTCCCCTTGCTCGATCCGATCGACAATCCCTTTGAGTTGCTGGATCGACTGCTCGAAGCTCAACTTCTCAATATCCTTGTTCGTTTTGTCTTTTGCCATGCCGATGCTTTCGTTCCACCTTGTTTCCCAGAGACTCTTCTTTTACCTCGTGAGCCCGGAGCTTTCAATGGGAATTCGACTATGTAGAGAAACAGCCGAAGTGCGGTAGAGAAATGCTTAGCGCCAATTGAGCATTTCCCCTATGTAGAATCGAGAAGCGGTGACCTACAGTCGGCTTCCCAAGAGCGCAGGTCCGGCGGACAAAACCCGGTGGCGGACCTTGTGGAGATACTCTTAAGGAGCGCGGCATGAGTGAAGCTGACCAAAACGACAATGAGATGTGGGTGCGGCTTGAGCCCTTGTTGTCCATCGTGTGCTGCCCACGCACGAAAGGCCCATTACGCCCGATGACAACCCGTGAGCTGAGTGAATCTCTAACCGAACCCGAGCGGCGCCGGATCCCGGAAGGGACTACCGGGGCCCTGGTCGCCGAGGGATCGGCAGTAGCGTATCCGATTGTGGGGCAGATCATCGACTTCCTGGAGCAGGATGCGCTGCGGCTGTCTCAGATCCCCCAGGACCCGTCGATGGTCGAAGACTCCCGGTCGTCGTCCGTCAAGAGCGACGTCAAATCCTGGTACGACAACTTCGGCTGGAAGAGGACGGAGAACGGCACGTATGGCGACACCGCCCTCTTCTCGCAGGGAGGGCAGACTGCCCACCGCTTTTACGAGATGGACTCCCATCTGCAATTCCTGGATTGTCTTGGGGGCGGCACGTTCCTGCTGGATGCGGCCAGCGGCGCCATCGCCCAGCCGGAGTATGAGCCCTACTCCTGGTACTACAGGTATCGCGTGTGCGTTGACATCTCCAGCACGGCGCTGCGCGAAGCAGCCGCCAAGATCGGTTCGCGCGGTTTCTGCTGCATGGCTGACCTATGCCGATTGCCTTTCCGAGACAATGTGTTCGACGGGATCGTATCCGGCTATACCATTCAACACATTCCGGAATCGGATCAGCAGCAAGCGATCCGGGAGCTCGGCCGGGTCCTGGCCCCGGGAAGGCATTGCTGTATCACAACGGATCTGGTAGTATCCTTCCCAGGCCGGGTCATGCGGAGGCTGATGCAGGGCTTGTTACGCACCTCGCATACCAACACTATCCCCTCAGGCAGCGGCCCCGCGTCGATTCCTCAACCGCCTCCGTTGTACTTTCACAACCATTCCCGCCGGTGGTGGCGCAACGCCATTTCCCAACTTGATTGCCACGGCTCCGTGGAGACCCTGCGGCTCTTTCACAAATCGGAATTCGAACGCTTTTTCGGTGATTCCTGGCGAGCCGCACGAGCCTGCCGACGGATCGAGAGAGCCTTGCCGAGGTTGTCGGCACCCTTCGCGTGGTATGGACTCATACGCCTTCTGAAAACCGCGCGACCGGACGAGTAAGCACCTATTGAAGACCAGTCCTCTTGCCGCCGCGTATGCGCGTTCATCCGGCTCATTCGGCTGGCGCCGTCAGCGGCCGGCCTCCGCCTCGGGGACTTGTGTTTTGCCCGTCACCTGGCTTTCGACAAAGCTCTCGCCGGCAAGCTCTGTAAGAAGGCGGTCGCCAACCCCGACATCGCCAGGCGATCGGACCAGTGAGCCGGTCGTACGGTTCATCGTAATGCTGTAGCCACGCTGGAGGACCGATTTGGGATTCAGAGCGGCCAAGCGATTCTCCCGGGCCGTGATCTCCAACTCGCTGCGATTGAGGACCTTTGTCATGGCGGCCAGACTCCGGCCCTTCAACTCGTTCAGCTCGACCATCCGGCGGCCGAGCAGCCGGTGCGGCTCGATCTTCGCTACCTGGTCCTGGTAGTCCTGGATCCGACGACGGGCCCCGAGCAGAATCGTCCTCAGCGCATCGCCCAGGCTCCACGTCAGATCGTCAAGGTACTGCTCGCGATTCAGGACCGACAGCAACGGGTTGCGAAAAACGGCACTGGCCAAGATGGTCTGGAGATACTCACAGCACAGGCCGAACTGGCTGCGAATACTGCCGGTCAGCCGTCGCTGGTGGTGCGCCAAGTCGCTCAGCACATCCTGCATGTCAGGCACCGCGACCACGCCCGCCTTGGTCGGGGTCGAGGCTCGGGCGTCCGCCACCAGATCGGCCACGGTCGTGTCCACCTCGTGCCCCACGGCGCTGATAATAGGAATGCGCGAATCGAAGATGGCGCGGGCCAGGACCTCCTCGTTGAACGCCCACAGGTCCTCCAGCGATCCGCCCCCACGACCGACGATCAGCACGTCCAACTTGAGCCGGTCGTTGCGCCGATTGACGTCGCGGATGGCCGCCGCGATCTCCCCCGCCGCCCCCGGTCCCTGCACCGGCACCGGATACAAATACAGCCGGGTGCACGGCCAGCGGTTGCGGATGCTGACGGCAATATCGTGAACCGCCGCCCCGGACTCGCTGGTGAGAATTCCGATCCGCTGCGGGTACTTCGGGAGCGGCTTTTTGTGCGCGGCGGAGAACAGGCCCTCGGCTTCGAGCTTTCGCACCATCTGCTCGAAGGCCAACTGCAGGGCCCCCATGCCCGCCGGAATCATCTCATCGACAATTAGCTTGTACCGGCCCTGCGGCACATAGAGATCGATGGAGCCGGTCACCAGGACCGCCAGGCCGTTGGCGGGCTTGAACTTGATCTTCGCGAGCGTGCTCCGCCACATGGCACACGGCAGCACCGATTCCTCATCCTTGAGGCTGAAGTATCGATGTCCGCTCTGGTGCTCCTTCCAGTCCGTGATCTCGCCTTTGATCGTCAGCCACGACGGCAGATTCGTCTCCAGCACGTCCTTGACCAGCGCGTTGACCTGCGTAACCGTGTAGATTTTCGTTCTTGTCTGCGTCGGTACCTGCATCAGAGCCATCCAAAGGAAGGGGTTTCCAGACGTTTGTGCCCATGGCAATTATAGGCAGAGCCCCCGGTCTCCACAACCGTGCCGTCTGTGCTATACGACCGGCTCAGGCGAGGAGTGCTTGGCGCGTGCGAGAAGAGACAGCTTGCGAAGACATCTCAATGCCGTCGATACGCCCACGTACGAACCCAGGGCATTATCGACGATGAGCCAGCCACTGGTCCGCCAGGTTCCCCAGATCGTCGAAATTCACCACGCCGTCCGCGGCCACGTATCGGCCACCCGACCAAGAGGCGGTATCCGCCTGTCGCCAGCATTTGGCCAGGAGCGCAAAGTCGCGTAGGTCCACGCGATTGTCGGCATTGAAATCGACCCCCGTCCGCTCCCACGTAAACTGGGGATACCCCTTGGGAACCGGCAGGCACCAGATATCCAGCGTGCCGTTGGTCTTCTCCCCGGCAAAATCCCAGCCGGCGCCCACGTACGTGGCAAGACTGTACATCTGGACGGAGGTTTTCCCCATGCCCCCATCGCTGAAGGTGCACCCAGTGGTCGCAATATCCCAGAAGGAAGTCTCCGTGCTGCTCCTGAAACTCAAGCCGACCAGACCTCCGGCGTTGGTCCCCCGGACGCGTCCGGCCGCATAACTGCGGGTGATCAGACTCGAGACGTACACGGTGCAACTACAGGTGGGGGCGTTGTAACCTACCAAACCACCCACTGGCGTACCGCCGGTGACCGCGGCCATGGCGTAGCAATCATACGTCTTTCCCCCCGTATTCTGTCCGATGAGTCCCCCGACATTGGTGTTTCCCTGCACCGTACCATCCGCCCAGCAGCGGCTGGCCGTGCCCCTGATATTGTCCCCGATCAGGCCGCCTACCCGATCGTTGCCCTGCACCTTGGAGTCCGCGTGGCAGGCCGTCACTTCCGCGCTCTCGTTTTCGCCAATCAGGCCGGCCACCGACCAGGACGACGCATCACCCCAGACCTCGCCGGCCGCGTGGCACCGCGTCACATCCGCCCCCAGGTTCGCGCCGATCAGCCCGCCCACGCGCGCGCCTCCGCGCACCGTGCCGACGGTCGTGCAGTCCGTAACGGCCGTGCCACCGGCTTTTCGTGCGATGAGGCCCCCGACAAAACTCGCCCCACGGATGCTGCCGCCTCGGACGTGGCAATTGGCAAAGGTTCCATTGCTGACGAGCCCCACGAGAGCCCCCACGTATCTGCCATTGTCACCGGCCACGTCCGGGTCCAGCAGCGTCACGTTCACAATCCGGGCGCTGGCACCATCGACGATGCCGAACAGCCCCAGGTAGCTGCCCTCCTCGGAGTGGAGCCGGAAGTTGGAGATAGTCTTATAATTGCCGTCGAACACCCCGCGAAAGGGGCGGTCCTCGGGCGTCCCGATCCTTTTGTATTGCGTCGGGCTCACATTGCGCATGTCGATGTTCGCCGTCAGTTTGAAGCACTTGTCCCAATCGCTCGGCGTAGAGCCGATGGCAGTCAAGTGCGCGGCCGTGGAGATCAGGTAGGGCTGATCGGCCGTCCCCTGCCCTCCGCCGTAGTAAGCGCCCGCCGGGAAAACGAATAACCCGACAATGAGCCCTGCTGAGAATATCCGAGACATAGCCCTTCCTCCGATCTGCGTCGACATCCAACCACCCACTAGCACGCCTGCAGGGAACCCCAATCCCCTGGTGCAGGACGCACGGATAGCGCAACATTCTATTCTATCAAACGGTCCGCACAAAATCAAGCCCGAACGCCGGCACACCCAGGGCGAACGCAAAGTCGCTTGGCGGATTACATTGATGTCGTTGCGAGGAGCGCAGCGACGAAGCAATCTCAATCCCAAGGGTGGGAGATTGCTTCGCTACGCTCGCAATGACATGCAGGACGATGCAGGTGAAGGACCTTGCGTTCGCCCTGCCTCTTGCGGCCGGTGTCTTTTGCTTGCCGCGCGCGACTGACACCGCTATACTGCGAAGGACGCCGCGAGAATCCGCAGGCGATCCTGGGGTGTGGTACAGGGAATCGATTCGTCGCGGATCAGTAAGAGCCCGGTGTCTGGTGGCATGGATGTCGCAACTCGATCACTTTCAACTCGCCGGTTCGGCAGGCGGGTCCCCCTCTAAGACCGGATGCGCTTGCCCATGACCATCCCCTGGAGAAAAGCGTTCTGGGCCGTTCTGCTCGTGCCGTTCGTCCTGCTGGGCGTCTGGCTCTCCCGGCTCGATCATGGCATCGACATGCGGCTCGGCGCTCCCCGGGGTGAGCCCTTGCGGATCGCCGTCCTGGACCCCCTGGCGGGCGAGCTTGCCCGGGACGATCTCAAGGGTTTCCAACGCGACTACGCCCCTCTCGGCACGTTCCTCCAAAAACCCCTCGGCCGGCAGGTCGAGGTCTCTTACGGCCATCATCTCCGCGATGTCCACCAGCTTAGACGGCCGGCGGACCTGATCCTCGGCCGAGACGCGGTCGTGTTCGCCGAAGCAGCCCAGATGAATGAGCCCGTCCGGCCCCTGGCCCACCTCACGGACAACCACAGCGTCACCGACGTCTCCGGCCTGTTTGTCGTCCGGGCCCAGGACCGCGCCCGAACCCTCGGCGACTTGGCCGATCACAAGATTCTGTTCGGGCCAACGACGGAGGACGAGCGACATTCCTGGGCCTTGGCCGCCCTCTCGCAGGTCGGCGTGACGCCCGTGCCGCCGCTGGCCACCGTACTGGCCGACGGCAACGCGGTGCAGGCCGTCGCACAGCACAAGGTAGATGCCGCGGTGATCTCCAGCTATGCCCTGGCGCTCGTAGAGGGCGAGGACGCCGCCGGCCAGGAGACGCTTCGAGTGGTCGGCCGGACGGCATCCCAGCCGTTCATCACCGCTTTTGCCACCAACCGAATCGGACCTGCGGCCGAGCGAACGATCACCGACGCCTTGCTGTCAGTCAAGGATCATCCGCAATTGCTCGCCGCCCTGAGGTCGAAGGCCGGCTTCGTCCTCTTGCAGGAGAAACCCCTCCCGAAGCAAGATTCGCCCACTCCTGTGCCAACGACCCAGTGGACGGATTGGCGGGGTCCGGATCGGGCTGGAATCAGCCCGGACGTCCCCGCGCGACTGCCGGCCAGTGTCAAGCTGCTGTGGAAACGAGGACTGACCGGGCCGGGCCTTTCCGGAGTCGCCGCCACTGCCACCCACGTAATCGTCGCCGACAAGAGCGAGCAGAAGGATCAGGACATCTGGCGTTGTCTCGCCGCCGATACGGGCCAGGAGTTGTGGACGGTCGCCTATGCGACTGCGAGACAGATGGAGTTCACGAACGCGCCGCGGGCCGCACCGGTGATCCACGGGAGCTTCGTGTACCTGCTCGGCGCCTTCGGCGACCTGCATTGTGTGAACCTGCACGGCAGCAGAGTCGTCTGGCGCAGAAACCTCCTCAAGGATTTCCATGCCAAGCTGCCGGCCTGGGGGACGTGCTCCACGCCCCTGGTCGTCGGCGACTCTCTCGTCGTCAATCCGGGGGCGGCCGATGCTTCGCTGGTCGCCCTGGGCCTCTACACGGGCGAGGTGATCTGGAAGACGGCCGGCGGGCCGCCCGCTTACGGATCGCTGATTCTCGGGACCTTTGGCGGCGTCCGCCAGATTGTCGGGCATGACGCCGAGTCTCTGGGGGGCTGGGACCCGAACACGGGGCAGCGACTGTGGGTGCTCCTGCCCGAGAAAAAGGGCGACTATAACGTCCCGACACCGGTCGACTGCCACGGCCGGCTCCTGGTGGCCACTGAGAACAACGGCACCCGCCTGTACGGCTTCGACCCGGACGGGCGAGTTCGGCCCATGCCCCTGGCCCAGACCCGCGCCCTGGCGCCGGATACCTCAACCCCGGTGGTCGTCGATGGGCTCGTATTCGGGTGTTCGCACGGGCTGTTCTGTCTCGACCTCGACGAGAATCTCAAGACGCTCTACTGTGCGGAAGGTGAGGGGGCATTCAAGGAATACGCCGCTTTCATCGCCGGGTCCGGCCGAGTGCTCGCCGTCACGGTCGGAGGCGAATTGGTCCTGTTGAAGGCCGCTCGGGATGGCTTCGCACCAATCGACCGCCTGCAAGTATTCAAAGGCACCGAAGTCTGGTCGCACCCGGCCCTGGTCGGCGACCACCTCTACCTGCGCAGCATGAGCGAGATCTGCTGCGTCCTGCTGAGCGACTCCACACCTTGATCGGTCCTTGTCTGCAATCATCTCTCCCCCTATAATGCCTTCCGTGCCTGAGCATGGGTGCAGTTCCCGTTATTGGCAAGAGGCGAAGACATGTGGAACATCTGCGAGCAACCGTGGACATTGCTGGGTGCGGCCGTCCTGGTCCTGTTCGGCGTCCTGACCTTTCGGAGCATCTGGTATGAGAAACGCCGGTCGTGGCAGTGGTTCCTGCCGGCCGGCGTCGCGGTCCTGGCCGTGGGACTGGATCTCGGCGTGACCACAGACCTGGAGAAGGTCAACCTGGTCATCAAGACGGGACTCAAGGCGGTCGAAGCAGAGAATTGCACCGCGATCGCGAGGCTGATCGCCGACGACTATCAGGACTCCTATCACAAGAGCAAGGAAAGCCTCCTCAGCCAGTGCCGGGCCCGGCTCGTGCCGCCGGCGGTCCAGAAAATCCGCAGGATCAGCGCCAAAGTCGAGGTCGCGCCGCCCGACGCCAAGGTGATGGTCACCATGTGGATGACGTTCGACAAGGACAGCTTTTGGGCCCAGGCGTACAAGCCAACGGCTTTGATCTCCGTGGAGCTGTACCTCCGCAAGCAACCGAACAAGACTTGGCTGGTCAACCGCGCCGAAGTCCGCGAGGTGGACAAGACGCCGGTCAACTGGGGCATGGCAAAAGCTCCGGTCTCTGAGCCTACGCAGATTGTTGATCTCACGTATCCGCTGTAAGTGTCCGGGTGGCAGCCTCAAGCGCAGCGCCCCTCCTGAGCTTGTCGAAGGATTGGGCATGGTTTGGGCTCTCAAAACGCCAAGGTCATGCTTTCAGGCCCCTTCACCAACTGTGCCGACCATCCCCAAGGCCTTCGGCCTTGAGGCTGCCACCCGGAGTCGTATGGTGTGAATCACGGAGCTCTCTGCCCGGTGGTCAGTTGGGAGGCGACGGAGGCGGTGGCCGCACGGACTCGATCCTCGTCCGCCAGATAGTAATGGGTCCGGGCCTTCAGGTCATCGTCCAGCTCGTAGACGAGCGGAATGCCGGTCGGGATATTGAGCTGGGTGATTTCCTCATCGCTGACGTTGTCGAGGTACTTGACCAGGGCCCGGAGGCTGTTGCCGTGGGCGGAGATCAGGACCTTCTGCCGCTGTCGCAGCACGGGGACAATCGTCTCGTGCCAGTAGGGCAAGACCCGTTCCAGGGTGGTCTTGAGCGACTCGGTGGCGGGCAGAAGCTCCCTCGGCACGTTCGCGTAGCGCGGATCGTGACACGGGTGGCGCAGATCGCTCTCGGGGAGCGGGTCCGGCGGGGTGTCGTAGCTGCGCCGCCAGATCTGGACTTGTGCGAGCCCGAACTCCTCCGCCATTTCCCGTTTGTTGAGCCCTTGCAGGGCCCCGTAATGCCGCTCGTTGAGCCGCCAGGAACGATGGACCGGAATCCACATCAGATCCAGATCGTCGAGAATGATCCACAAGGTCCGGATCGCACGCTTGAGGACCGAGGTGAAGGCCACATCAAACGTGTATTCTCCCTCGCGGAGGGCCTCGGCCGCCTCGTGTGCCTCCTGGATGCCCCGTTCGGACAGATCGACATCGGTCCACCCGGTGAAGCGGTTCTCCAGGTTCCACGTGCTCTGGCCGTGCCTGACGAACACCAACTTGACCATACGGCCCATCCCCTTCTTGCCGGTCGTACGCAGTGAACACGCAATTGCGGATTTCGGATTGTGGCTTGCGGATTTGGTTCACGGCGCTAATCCGCCATCCGCAATCATCGATCCGCCATTCTACAGGTCCACCGGCTTGCACAGGTTTTTCGGGCCGGCCGCGACCCGGCCGCAGATCTTGCACATGAACTTGCCGTCCCGCACGAGTTGCTTGTATTCCTCGGGATTGCTGATCTGAAAGCCGAGGTTGTTCAGGTAACACAGGTGTTTGTCGTGACCTGGGTGGGGCATTTCGGCGTTTGCCATGATGCGTCTCCTTCTCAAGTTCCCATTTCCAAACCCATCCGGACGGTCGCATTCGCCGCGGACCGGTCCGCGACAGGCTATTGGGTATACACGTATCGAGGCTCCACAGTTCGACAGCCCGGCGGCTGCCGGTCGGCAACGTGCCAAGGCACGCGACATTTCCTCGACGTGCCGGAGCGGAGGCACTATACTGGCGGACCGAGTAAACATAACCCAGCAGAATCACGGCAGTATGTGGAGGAAAGAACATGGAGTACCGTCGCGTCATTCCCTGTTTGGATGTCAAGCACGGCCGGCTCGTCAAGGGAGTCAATTTCGTCAATCTCAAAGATGTCGGCGATCCGGCCGAGAATGCCGCCGCCTACAGTGAGGCGGGTGCGGACGAACTCGTCTTTCTCGATATCACGGCTACGGTGGAGAATCGCAAGACGCTCCTCGACGCGGTCAAGCGAACGGTGGAGCGGACCTCGGTGCCGCTGACCGTAGGCGGAGGCATCAGCAGTTGCCAGGCCATTGAAGAGCTGCTGACCCTGGGCGTATCGAAGGTCTCAATAAATACGGCGGCGGTCCGCAACCCAGACTTGGTCCGCCAGGCCGCGAAGAAGTTCGGCAGCGACAAGCTCACCATCGCGATCGACACCGCCCAGAATGAGGACATGCCTTCGGGCTTCGAGGTCATGGTTCGGGGCGGCACCACCGGCGCCGGCATTGACGCCGTCGAATGGGCGAAGAAGGTCGAGGGCCTCGGGGCGGGGGCGATTCTGCCGACCAGCATGGATACGGACGGTAAGCAAACCGGCTACGATCTCCCTATGACCCGGGCCATCGCCGACGCGGTGTCGCTGCCGGTGATCGCTTCGGGCGGCGCCGGGACACTCGAACACCTGTACGAGGCCATCGCCCAGGGCCACGCCGACGCCGTACTGGTCGCCTCCATCGCGCATTTCGGCAAATACAGCATCCGGCAGATGAAGGAGTACCTGGCAAGCCGGGGCATGCCGGTCAGTCTGTGACGCCATACACCGGTCCCGGCCGTGTCTCTGCGGATCGGACGGGCGGAGTTCCTGTCCCGTGACGGCGGCCCTACTTATTGCCCCCCGGGGATCGTCAGAGCCAAGAGCGGCTGCAAAAAGGCCGCTCTTTCATTTTTCCGCCAAAGTCCAGCGCAGGTTTGTCCGATAGGGAGGAGGGTGATGGTTCATAAAGCCTTGTCAGGAACCCAGTAACGACATGTTCACCAGACGAAAAAAAGCCGGCTTTCTCCTGAAGACGAAGCTCTTTTTCCTCCGCTGGTATCCGAGCAGCCGGTGCTGTATCAGCATAGGGAACCACCGGCGTCCCCCCCAACTGATGCCCCCGCTGATGGTGCGTAAGCCCGAGTGGCGTCGATAATCGCACGCGGTAACTCGAACCGGCTTCTCCTCATCCGCCGGTGGCACTGGCTCATGAAGGCGTCTTCGGTCCGCGTCGCCGCCATCTCCGCTTGATCGCGTCGAGACCATCCAGGCTGAAAACCCGGCACAGCCCCCTTCTGAACCGGCTCTCCGGCCGGGCCGCAGTCCAAGCACACAATCGGTTCCGCAAGAGGACCCGCAAGCCAACCAGTTCCAGGCCGACCAGGGCCAGCCAAGACCCAGGCGTGAGCGGGGTCAAGAGAGCGGCAAGTCCCAGGATGATGAGGATCACACCCAGGAGCATCCTTAAGGCTCTCTTCGCCACGACCCAGCCGGACGGCCAGGTTGATACCGTTCGCCCCTCCTTAGCTACGTGTGTCTCTTTCCCGTCGTCCACTATCGGTTCTCCCGCCGGGCAAGGATCGTCTCAATCTCGTCCATGAGCCGGTTCATCACCGCCATGGTCTTGCGGAACGGCTCCGGCGTCGTCATATCGACCCCGGCCCTCTTCAGTTCGTCGATTGGGTAGTCGGAGCCGCCGGCCGAGATGAAGTCGAGATACTTCTGGGCGGCCCCGGGGTTGCCGCGGAGGACCTCCTCGGCCAGTGCGGTCGCCGCCGTGAACGAGGTCGAGTACTGGTACACATAGAAATTGTAGTAAAAATGCGGGATGTAGGCCCATTCGATGGCGTAGAGATCGTCGATCCGGCATACACCTTGGTCGTGCCCGTAGTACTCCTTGAGGACTTGTCCATAGAGTTGCGTGAATGTGTCGCCGGTGAGCGGCTCGCTACGGTCCGCCTTTTCGTGGACCTTCAGCTCGAACTCGGCGAACTGCGTCTGGCGGAACACCGTCCCCTTGATACCGTCGAGGTAATTCATCAAAAGGGGTAGTCGCACCTCGTCCTCCTTGATTTCGCGCAGCATCTTGTGAATGAGCAGCGTTTCGTTGAACGTGGACGCGACCTCAGCCACAAACGTGGAGTACTCGGCCAGCGGGTACGGCTGACTCTTGTTGGCGTAGAAGCTGTGCAGGGCATGGCCCATCTCGTGGGCCAACGTGCTGACATCGTCGAACCGGCCGTTGTAGTTCATCAGAATGTACGGGTGTACATCGTAGGCCCCGCCGTTGGAATAGGCTCCGGAGCGTTTGCCGGGCGTCGGGTAGACGTCGATCCATCGCTGCTCGAAGGCTTTCCGCGCCGCCTGCTGGTAGTCCGCGCCAAGGAGTCTGAGCGAGTCAAGGTATAGGTCCCTGGCCTCATCGAACGTGTACTTGCGATCCAGGTCCTTGACCACGGGGGCATAGAGGTCCGAATACTTCAGCGTGTCCACGCCCAGCATCCGCTGCCGGAGACGCAGATACCGATGGAACGTGCTCAGGTTGTCCCGCACGTTGCGAATCAGATTGCGGTACACCTCGGGCGGGATATTGTTCTTGTCCAACGCCCGTTGCAGGGAAGACTCGTAGTTGCGCGTCCGTGTGTAGAAGACGTGCGTCTGAAGATGAGAGTAGAGTTGCACGCCGAACGTCTGGCGGAACTGGTTGTGTGCCGTCCAGAAGGCTTGAAACACCGCCTCCCGGTTCTGGCGATTCGACGAAGCGCGGTACAAAGCGTACCCGGCCTTGTTGAGCATCGCGACCGTGCCGTCGCTGAGCGTGACCTCCGGGTACGGCATCTCGGCGTTGCTGAAGACCGTGTAGACCGACCCGGGACTGCCGGCCATCTGGCCGGTCCGAGCCAGGATTTTCTCTTCTTCTTGCGAGAGCGTGTGCGCCTTGCTGCGCAGGATATCGAACAGGTACATCCGATATTCCTTCAGGCCTGGCTCACCAGCGATGAACTTCTCGATGGCCTCTTTCTCCAGCGTAACAATCTCCGGCTCGAGGAAGGACGCCTTTGTGTTGTACTCCGTAATGAGCTGCTCGATTTCCTGCTTCAGGGCCAGATACGTCGCCTCGCGCGTATCCTGGTCGGACTTCATCGCGGCGTAGGCGTGCAGACGGCCCAGCGTCTTGGCGACCTCGCTATTGAACCGCAGGCAGGAGAGCATCTGCCCCGCCGATTGGGTCAGCGTGCCCTTGAACTGCAGAATGCCATCCAGTCGGCCCGCCAACTCATCTTTCGCCTGCTTCCAGGCTTGATCGGAGGGATAAAGGTCCTCCAAACGCCATTGCTGCGCCGACGGCACCGCCGCACGCTCGCGCATCTGCCCCCCACTCTTTTCCGCCGCCCATGAGATCCCAATCACCATCACAGCACCCAGTACCCACAGAGGCTTCATCCGGTTTCCTCGTCATGACCCGACACTCGTTCCATGCCCGCCACACAGCTACTATAGGCATACCGCCATGGTAAGGTTCGGCAAGCAGCCACGTCAAGGTCAACAAGGGGAGTTGGCCAGGGCTATCGCATGTGCGCCTATGGAGCCTTGTCATCACCTAAAGATGGTGCGTGGTACGCACCCTACGGGTCGGGGGCCATGCGCCTTCGTAGGGTGCGTACCACGCACCGCTCCATCATGGGCTATCGAGGCGCACATCCAATTGCCCTGAGGAGTTGGCAGGGCATGTGGCAAGTCGTTCGATGGCACGGCCCCCCACGTCATTGCGAGCGTAGCGAAGCAATCTCCCACCCCTGGGATTGAGATCGCTTCGTCGCTGCACTCATCGCAATGACATATGTGTGGCGCACCATGCAACCCTGCGTTCGCCCCGTGGGAGTTGTGAATCCATGGCTGGCTCTTGAGGAAACGATGCTTGCCCACCCATCCCCGGTGAAATAGACTCAAGCACAGCACGTCTCTATGATGTGAAGGGATAAATGGCATGCTTTTGACCGAAGGCTTTCTGTTGGGTATCGCCAGCGGCGGCGTCTGTCTGGCCTATTGTGCGCCGGTTCTGGTCCCCTACCTGCTGGGCGAAGGCAACACCGTACGGAGCAGTGCGGTCTCGGTCGGCGGCTTCCTCGGCGGCCGGTTGGCCGGTTATCTGGCCTTCGCCGTCCTCGCCTGGCTCACGCACTTTGCCCTCGTAGATCGTCTGCCGCGTCAGAGAATAGTGATCGGCATTGTCACAATCGCCCTGGCTCTGGTCTTGATGGCCTACGGGTTTATCGGTTGGCGACAACGCTGCCCGGTCGCCACGGCCGGCGGGAGACTGGGGCGACTGCGTCTTCACCACCCTTCAGTCATGCCCGCCTTGCTGGGACTCATTACCGGCCTGAACCTCTGTCCGCCGTTCCTGATGGCTTTTGGAAACGCAGCCCAGCTTCCCGGGCTGTGGCAGAGTCTGCTGTTCTTCATGGCCTTTTTTGTCGGGACTTCGGTCTACATGGCCCCCCTGCCGCTCGTCGGTGCGGCCGGCCGGCACGAGGTCGTCAGGACTGTCGGCCGGCTTGCCGCTGGCGTGGTGGGCTTGTTCTATCTATACTCGGGCGCTGTGAGTGTGGCGACCGGCCTGCGTTAAGGAGTGGGAGAATGACGGATGGTAGGAACAGCCGATGGCGACGCCTGGGGATAGCGGTCCTCCTGACCCTGCCCATCCTGCTGCTGATGAGCATGATGATCACCCAGGGCAAGGAACTGCCCAAGGACCCCATCGGGCTGATCCCGCTGGCCGTCGCGTACGCCCTCACCGTGGGCCTCTTCTTTCTGATCGCCTACACCGGTCGAACGCACCGGTATCGCTCGGCACTTTTCGTGACGTACGCCGTCTGCTTTGTGCTCACCTTCATCCCCAACCTGCTGGAGATGCGCGGCAGCATGTCGATCAGCCGGGCGGAGATGATCCAGGGCCATACGCCCTTCTGTTACATGGTCATCCCCGCTACCGTTCTCCCGGCAGCCCTCTCGCGGACGATCATCTTCCCCGGCTCGATGCTGGAGGGCTTCGCCTCGATCGGCACGATGCTCGTGCTCTGGCTGGGCGTCACGATCGCACTGGGCCGGGGCTGGTGCAGTTGGGGCTGTTTCTACGGCGGACTGGACGAGGGCTTCTCCAAGATCGGCCGAAAGCCCATACTCAAGAATATAAGCCGGAAATGGACCTACTTGCCTTTTGCAGTCTTGCTGGCGGTTGTTCTAACTTCCGCGGCAACGCTGAGCCCGACCTACTGCGGCTGGCTGTGTCCCTTCAAGGCCGTCACGGAATTCGAGGCCGTAACCTCAGCAACGGTCCTCGTCCAGACAGTGATCTTCGTATCGCTCTTCGCGGGGCTGGTGATCGTCATGCCCATCCTCACGAAACGTAGGACGCAGTGCGGCCTGTTCTGTCCGATGGGCGCGTTTCAATCGCTCACGAATAAGCTCAACATCTTCGATATTCGGATCGACCCGGACAAGTGCGTGCAATGCGGCCGCTGTGAGAGCGTCTGTCCGACCTTCTCCATGAACCGCGAGAGCATCAAGAAGGGCAAGACGTGCGTCACCTGCACCAAGTGTGGCCGGTGCGTCGATGAATGTCCGAAACACGCGATCTCATACCACATCAAAGGCACGCCCGTGGGCGTCAAAACGCACGTCGCCCGTGTGCTCTTCCTCTATCCGGCATATCTGCTCCTGGCCATCATGGGCAGCGGCATGATCGTCCAAGCCACCCACCGTCTTCTCCTGCTGGCAACCACCGGCAGCATGATCCAGTGAATCGAGGCAAACCCATGTCCCGCATCAAAACCTATCTGGCGTATAGTTGGGCCTTCCTGGCAGCGCCGCTCGTCCTCGCGACCTTCATGGGCATGAACTTCTTCGCCGACAAGCTCGTCGCCGGCACGGGCCTGCACATCCATCCCCTCTACACGGGCGGCGCGGTCGCACGGACCATCGACCACGGGTCCTACCAAACCCTGGTCCATCAGCCCGTCTTCGACGGACTCCTCGGTTTGAGAAAACGCGGCTTCGTGCAGATCCAGTGGCAGCCCAGGGACGCCAACCTGCCCAGATCCCTCGAAGAGCAGATCGATTTCGATGCCGACGGCTCGAACGACTTCCGGATTCGGTTGGATACCGTCACCCAGGAAACACGCCTTGACCCCCTTGATGGGCGGGTCCTCTCCGTGGACGAGGTCATCACGGTACCCGACGGGCGAATCGTCAGGGTAGGTCTTCGCAGAACGCCCCGGTAGTGCAGGATATCACAACGCGCCAAGACGCCGCGCCACGCGGCAAATGCCCAGACTGATCCACAGGTGCGGTTCGATGTGCTTATTCTTAAGGATGTGGGGTCTCCACAAGCCATCCGGCTGCTGTTTCCGCAGCAGCCGCGTCGCGTGAGGGAGACTCCACAGCGTTTGGGCGGGCGGGACATGTTCGTCCCACAGATCCCGCCGCGTGAAATATGCGACGGCGGGATTCCCCGAATCCAGCAACGGCGTCACCGGATCATGCCGCAACCACCCGGGCTTGGCGCGGGCCGGCGTCATGGGGCTTTGGCACCGCAGCGCCAGTCGCGTTTGCCTTCGACAAAGGCCGTGGGGCCACTTCGCTTGATCCTCTTCAGATTCTTGAGGTGGGCATCGCCATGGCCCACCTTCAGGAAATCCAGCTTGGCACAGGACGGGGACGCATCGCATTGCCAGCAGCCGTCCAATCCCTTGTCGCGACTGCATTCCTGGATCTGGCAAAACGGCGGCCCCCCGTTGCCCCGGCAGGTCTTCCGGCAGCGCAACTTCGGGAGCGTTTCCAGCACCTTGCAGCATTGCGGAAAATCCTCGAGGGCCTTGAAAAACGGGACCTTGGCGAGAATTTTCGCCAAGTCCGCAAACCGCTCTCGTCTAAGCTCCTTCCTCAGGTCGCGGGCCAAGTTGGCAATCGTGCCCTTGTACCCGCTGCAATCGCCGCAATACAGGCCGCAATAGGCAAGCAGCTTCTCTTTTTCCCCTTTGATGCTTGCGTCTTTACTGTTCCGCTTGCTCATAGCCTCACCAGACACCTCTTACCATCTGCAGAATCACAGGGACTTGCGCATTGCGTCCGGAGGGACTCGAACCCCCAACCATCGGTTCCGAAGACCGAGGCTCTATCCAATTGAGCTACGGACGCAAGATACGTTAAGATAAGGCTTTATGCACAGATGGCCACACGCCATCTTTTCCAAGTACAACCTTGACTACAACCATGGACTGGTTTAGAATCTCAATGCGTTCTTGAGTTCTTCGGTTGTAGCAAGGAGTACCTACCATGACAAAGCCCACGTCTGAAAGACGAACACGTTCTGACAAGTTCCCGCTTACATTACACAAGACAGGCCAGTTCTGCAAGAAGATCAAAGGCAAGATGTACTATTTCGGAACCGATAGGCGACAGGCCCTGGAGCGATATCTTGAGCAAGCCGCTTGCTTGCATGCTGGTCGACCAGTGAGTCATGGCTCAACAGCTGACCAGCTTTCCGTAAAAACGATGTGCAACCTGTACCTGGACCACCAGGAATCAAGGGTCGCCGTAGGGGAGGTAAAGCCACGGCATCTCTCTGACCAAGTCTCCCTGTTGAAGGCGTTTGTGAAATTCGTTGGGCCCCACCAATGGGTGTCAGCTGTCTCGACCGTGGACCTACAGAATTACCGCACGGGACTGATCAGGGCGAGGAACTCGCCGAACACCATAAACAATCGGATAGCGGCAGTGAAGGCCATGTACAACTGGGCTCTGGACAACGAGATCATCGGTCATTCCCCGCGGCTGAAAGCATTGAAGAAGGTTACGCCGCAGAAAGCAGAAAGACCCACCTTCACGGCATCCCAGATTCGGGCCTTGTTGGAGGGTGCAAGTGTGCAAATGCGAGGAATGATATGGTTGGGTCTGAATTGTGGCTTCGGTTGCACCGATTGTGCGGAGCTCAAATGGCGAAACCTCGACCTTGCAAATGCCAGGGTCACTTTTCCGAGAGGCAAGACCGGAATAGGCAGGAATCTGCCCCTGTGGCCTGAGACTGTGCAGGCCTTGCAAGCTGTCTCCAAACGCGGTGACCTCGTGTTCTATACACACGCCGGTAATCCATGGGTGAGGACGATATCGACCAAGCAAAAGGATGGGACAACCAAATACACGAACGACGGTGCCATCACCAAAGAGTTCTTGAAGCTTATGAAGAAGGCGGGAATAGAAAGACCGAAGGGGGTTGGCTTCTACACTCTCAGGAGAACAGCGGCAACGATGGCGGCAAATTCCGGAGATCCATTTGCCGTCCAGAAGCTACTTGGCCATGCCGACGTAAAGATGGCGAGCACATAGGTGCAGAACATATCGGAACAAACAGACCGGGTAATCAACAACAGTCGAAAGCTCATAGTCGACGGCGGTGCTTGACGTTTGTCGGTCTTGCCGACGACCTCCGGGTTATGGGCCCGATAGAGCCCAAAATCATAAGTTTCTGTCAGGCAAGCATTTAACCGTAAGTCCTTACAGCACAAAGACAAACCTCAGATGCGCATGTTGCGCATGATCCGCATGACGTGCGCGAAATATACTACAATTTGTCTACACGCCCAGAGATCGTTGGGGCACTGTACCTTGCTCCCACACTCCCCGCAATAGTTGCCCCTGGTCAGTAGCATACGGTCACACACCGGACACCTGCGGACCAAGCCTCTGGCACCGGCCCTCGGACCGACCAGCAGTGTCAACAGGACAACGATGATCGTGACCGCCGTCCCGGTCAGGTACTCAGACCGAATGCCCCGAGCCCAATCCATAACCCCGCGCTCAGCCAGCCAGTTCGCCACCAGCAAAATGTTGCCCAGTAGAAGGATTGAACCAATCAATCCCGACACAATGGCTTTTCGAATCGTCAGACTCATCACTTTCTCCTTTCAAGATGCGACAATCAACCAGCATCCAGGTTAGCGCGATTCTGGGACGGGCGCAAGTACTTTTGGAGAGAATCGCGTAGATTGACATGAGTGGCGCGAGGAGCCAGTCCGCATGGTTCCGCTCCAGCCAGGTGTCGCGCATGGCCCGCTCCGGCTCGAACCAGACCAGGAAACGCATTCTCGTCTCGCGGACTGCCCTTCCCACGGGCGTGAGGCCTTGAGGGAAGCGCGCCGGATCCGCATGCGGGTTTCCCTGCCCCCGGGGGAAGCCGCCCTCGTTCCATCCGGCGTCCAACCAGTAGGTGTCGATGGGTAGCTCCGCGTTTCCACATGCAGGCCGGGAGTGGGTGACGCGCCAAGAATCTTGTTGGGGTCGCCAAGGCGGAAGTCACGCGACAGAACCAGTTCACCCAGCGCGCTGGCGGCAGACAGCGGGGCAGACAGCATCAGCAAGAGGGCGGCGGTCAGGACAGCAAGGGACGAATTCATCGGGGCGGTGCCTTCCTTATTGGAGTTCATAGTCCGTGGGTGCGTCTGGGAGCCGACTGACTTGCCGATTCGCGCGTGCTTGGGAATGGCAGCCATCGAGGATGGTCTGCACCCTTGTCTTCGAAGCCACGGGTCAGGAGGCGTGGGTTGCGACCATCGGCGTCCACCGCCCAAACCGCCGGTACACCGCCAGTCTCCGCGCGGCAGAAGACGACAGAACACCCGTCCGGCGCTTCACTGACGCGGAAGTCCCAGACAGGCGGGACGCTGTGCGTCAACCGCGTCACGCTACCGTCGCGTGGGTCCAGACGGCAAATCTCCACGCCGCCGCGGGCTTGCTCCGGTCTGAAATCGCGATTGAAATGGTCCGTGTCAGGCCGCTGTGGCTGAAACTCCCACGCGACCCTCGCACCGGGGAGTCGACGCGGGAACAAGATGCGGCCGTCGCCAGTCCAAGCCGCGAGATTGGAGCCGCCGCCCCGACTCTGGGGATTTCCGTACGTGGCCGCGAACCACATGGCTTGGCCTTCCGTCACCACACGCATTTCCGATCCGTCAGGACGGGCAAGGCACAAGTCACACCAATCGTGACCGGGATCGGTCTGGAAATGGCAGTCCTGAAAGAGGAGCCACTGCCCGTCCGGTGACCAACTCGGACCGAAGTAGAGATGCTCGGGGTTTGCAGCCACGCAGACGCGCTCCGCGCCCGCGACGTTGCTCGTCCAGATCTCATAGCCACGCGGGCTGGCCAGATGATAGGCGACGCGGCCGCCATCCGGGCTGAGGCTGAGCCCGTAGGGAAGTCCTTCGCCCAGGCGCGTGAACTCCCGCGCGTCGCTGCCGTCGAGATTCATACTGACAATCTGCCCGCCCTGGTCGCGCACCACCTGCACCAGTATCCGATCGTCGGACACCAACAGCGCCGGCGTGTAGAAGACCGCCAGGCGATCGCGGGTGGCGATCTCGGTCAGCGTGTCGTGGTCGAGATCGTACAGCCAGAGATGGGTCGGTGTCCGGTGATAATACTCGGCGAACGGCCGGCCGGGGCCGTCACGCCGTGCCTCCATGCTGAGAAAGAGCACGCGTCGCCCGTCCGAAAGAAACGGTCCCGGTTGCCAAGTGACCTGATCCGGCGTGGGGAAATCGAAGTAGCGCAGCCCTGTGCCGTCGGCATTGATGATGGCCGTGCGACCTTGCGTGGTGAAGAACAGTCTCGCCGGTCGCTTCGCAGACCCACGGCTCGTATCGGTGCTCCGGCACCCCGGAAGCGAAGTGACGGCTGCGGTAGTGACACCGAGCGCGATGAAACGGCGGCGGTTTAGTTCCTCGATCATCTTCGTCTCGTCACAGGTTGGTTCCCGGCCCGGTGGGTTCTCTGGCGGGCGGCGGTTTCGGTGGCTCCAAAGGAATGGTCCAGGTAAAGTGAGCGTCGGCAAACGTGATCTCCTGCATCCAAAGTGGGCCGTCCAGGTGCGTCAGCCGAGCCGAGGCAGACGAGAGCGGAAAGTCGAATCGGGGATACCAGCCCTCGGGCAAGTAGAAGAACGCCTTCCCCGTGATTCCCGGCATCCGATGATAGACCCCCGACAACTGGCTCGTAGTGGGGTCCCACTGCAGTTGGCGGACTTCATGCACGCCCTGCAGCAGATGCATGTCCGTGCCGACGAGTTGCGGGTGGTTGATGGCTCGGCGAATGGATACGATGCGCGATGACTGCGATGGTAGTATCAGCTCCAGTCCACCCTTGACGCGGCCCAGGAATTTCTCCTCCCAGAACTCGAACGCGAGATACTCAGCATTGGGATCGAGCCCGAGTTGCCCAAAACGAATCACGCGGCGTTCGGCCTGGGGGTTGAAATTGAACAGTCCTACCACGTCCCACGATTCCACCGCGTTGGTGGCCCGGATATGCCAGACCGAGGGGATGTCACAGTCAAAGAGGTCGAGCGGACGCATGGGCGGGTTGCCGGGAGGCAGACATTGCTGCATCAGCCGGATGCGCGAGGGTGGCAGAAAACAAAGCTCGTCGCTCCAGGAAATCGAGCAGTTGGCCAGCGTCATGATCGCGGCACGTGCCCGCACTTCCTCCACACTCCCCTGCATCCGCACGCTCATGTCGCAGACCTCACGATGGTACGGACGGTCGTTGAGCCACCAACCGGCGGCCAGCGCGTGCGCGTTGTCGCGGAGAACATCGAAGCGGCCCGGGATGCCGGCGTCCAGAGTATCCTGACCGCCGTAGGCGCTGTTGGCCAAGCCGGTGCTCAGCACCGGGGGAGTCTGACAATAACGAATCCATGCGCTCTCGCCCGCACCTTCGCGAATGGCCTCCATCGCGCGCCGGAGAACCGACCAACCCCGCGTGCCGTAGGGATCGTGCGGGAGGAAATGCTCCCCGCCGGCACCAGCGATGAAATCGATCTTGTAGTAACTCACACCCTGCTCGGTCAGCCGGCGGAACGAATCCACGATGTAACGCGCGGCCTCAGGGTATGTGGCATCGAGCTCGTAACAGTTCGGATTGGGTTTCCAATACCAGCGCCAGTTCACCCGCGGTCTACCGTCGGAACCTTTGAGCATCCACTGCGGGTGTTGTTGGAAGACCTCGCTGGTTTCCGCGACGTCGGTGGGTGCAATCCAGACCCCGAGGCGCAGCCCATGCCGCTCGCGCAATTGATCCGCCAGCCAGCGCAGACCGTGAGGAAAACGCTCGTTGGTCACCCAATCCCCTGTGATATCTCCACGCTGCCAGCCGTGATCGAGTTGCATGATCTCCAGACCGAGCGGTTTGAAATAGCGTGCCGCAACTTCGGCGTTTGCCAGGACCTTTTCCTCGGTCATACCCATGCGATGCGCATACCAGGAGCACCACAACCCAGTCGGGCCGATGCGCACGGGCCGTGGACTGCATTGGGCCATCGCGTCGCCAAAGCCTTCCATGGCCGGAAAGACATCGCGCTCGGCGGCAATGTACAACCGGTTCAGTTCCACCGCTTCGCCCGGTCGAAGTAAGCGGCCCACGAAACGCGATTGTGCGGTCAGGCGGCTACCCCCTTGCGTGAGACGAAAGCTCGCATTCAAAGCGGGACTCGCTTCGTCCGCACGCACGAAGCCGAGGACCAGTGACGCGGCTGGCTGCCGCGAGACAAGAGCCAGCACGCCCTCGCTGGAGTAGCGTTGCTCTGTTGACGTGCTCGAATCCGCCGGCGAAAACGGAAGCGATCGCAGCAGGGAATGGCCTTGAGTGAAGATCGCCGCCGGCCTCTCCGCGGCGTCACCCACTCGCCACCATCCTCCGTCGGTCAGTTCGAGATTGTTGGCGTTACCCAGTACGATCTCTCTACCCGATTCGTTTACGATGCGCCCGCCAATCGTCAGCACCTTAAGGGGATCATAAACGCGCAACTGCCGCTCCACCTGCGTGCCATTGGTCCGCCAGACCTGGCGCAGTTCCTGGCCCCGTCCGATGGAATCGCGGAACGGTTGGAGCGAGGAGTCTGCTGCCGACAGCACCAAAGGCCGGCCGCCGATATCCACCGAGAACGTCGCACCACAGATGGCGACCGGGGCGTCACCCGACGACAGCATATTCCAGCCGGCACCACGCCGGTCGGCAGAAACCGCAAGTCCGGATTGACCAAACAAGATACGTTCCGGTGTCTGCTCGACGGTGACAACGCCTGCAGCCGAGCCTCGCGGCTTACTCCGTTCCATGACTGTCATCTCGTCCGCCAACAATTGGAGCAAGTGATTGGGAAGCCATGCAGCCTGCGGACTGGATCCGGACTCTTGGGCCGGAGGACCGGATTCGGGCAATGCGCCGCCCGCCGTGATATCGACCGCAAATGCCTGGACTGCAGCAGCCAAGAATAGAGCGAAAAGGACGTTTGAATGTCGGTTGAATTCTATCTGTGCGGCCATTTGCCAAGTACCTTTCCAGCCATGTTCCTGCCCGGCAGGCCGATTCTATACCCTTCAGGAATCAAATTTCGGTGGATAATTCAAGTGCTTATGGGACGGTAGCCGAAATATCTGATGATGGATGGATTCAGATTGACGACCGAAGAGATTCGTTCCTTGCGGACCTTACACCG